>Ga0180220_1000010_pt1 | contig 563247 bp, 522 predicted proteins | sample eDN5th37CBELigBY_FD_151335 | JGI IMG/M metagenome (GOLD analysis project Ga0180220, IMG submission 151335) | Enriched backyard soil microbial communities from Emeryville, California, USA - eDNA 5th pass 37_C BE-Lig BY (version 2) (version 2) | ecosystem: Environmental > Terrestrial > Soil >...
CGCAGTGCCCACATCCCTCAGCCCGTCCCACCCGCTGGCCCATCCCCCAGGGCACCCCCTCCGTCAGGCCCGACCTCGTGTATGGGGCCGTTTGCACTCGTCGGGGCCGACCGGGTGTCGCATGGCGGCCCGACCGCATACCGGCTCGAGCCCCTGCCCCACATGGTCAGCTCCCCCAGACATGAACAACCTGGGCATCTGGACCACCTGCCCCCCACACGTCCTCGGTCACCTGCCCACCCGACACCACCTGAGCACCTGACCGAATCCCCACCGTTCCGGGCAAACTCCCCCCACATGCCCCAGATGCTCCAGATGCCCACCTGAGCACCTGGGACGTACAGGTGGCGGGTCGGATCGCACCCTTCGAACGACGCGCGATCGAACGATGGGCGCGCCCGATGCCGATCCGGCGTCGAGGTGAAACGAATGACGGCAGGAGAAGCGGCCCACGTGCCGCGGACGAGGAGTACGACGTGCTGGCGGGCAATTCCAGAACTGCGACGACCCCAAAGTTCAACTCTCCGGGATTGACCAACCGCGCCCCGCTGGATAAGGTGCACTTCCAGAAATCGACGTCCGCTCACCTTACGCCCCGGATTGCCCCATGCCGAAGATCGTCCCCTCGAGAATCCTGCCGATCCTGCTGGTCATCCTCCTGATGGTGGTTTCGCTGCCACAGCAGGCGAGCTCCAGTCAGGAAGCCTCCGTCTCCTTCGCGTTCTGGGGCGACCCCGCCGAGGCCGCCGCCTATGAGACGGTGATCGACTCCTTCGAGAGCCAGCACCCGGAGATATCGGTGCAGGCCCAGTACACCCCCGGGCGGGACGACTACGGCAAGCGCCTCAGCACGTCCTTCGCGGGCGGCACTCCGCCCGACGTGTTCCTCATCAACTACCGCGAGTACGGCCAGTACGCCAGCAGCGGCGCCCTCGAGCCACTCGGCCCCCGGCTCGACGCGAGCGACCGCATCTCCGAGGACGACTTCTACGAGCTGCCCCTGGACGCGTTCCGCTTCGATGGCGAGGAGCTGACCTGCATCCCGCAGAACATCTCGAGCCTCGTGGTCTACTACAACGTCGACATGTTCGAGGCCGCCGGCGTGCCGCTCCCAACGGCTGGCTGGACGCTCGACGAGTTCGTGGAGGCAGCGACGACCCTCACCGTGGATGAGGACGGCGATGGCGTCACCGACGTGCATGGCCTCGTCACCGATTCCTCGCTGATCCGCTACGCCCCGTTCATCTGGATGCACGGCGGCGACATCGTGGACGACATCGACAACCCGACCCGGCTCACGCTCGACACCCCGGAGGCACGAGCAGGCATCGAGTGGTTCACGAACCTCGGCGCCCAGGGCCACAACGTCGTGCCGTCGGAGGCGGAGGCGCTCGCCGAGGACGATCTCAGCCGCTTCATGAACGGCCGCGCGGCGATGTTCCTGCAGAGTCGCAGGGTCGTGCCGACACTTCGCGAGATCGACGGGTTCCAGTGGGATGTGGCGCCTCTCCCCCAGGCCGAGGAGGCGGCAGGCATCCTCCACAGCGACGCCTTCTGCATGTCGGCCGATGCGAAGAACGCAGACGCCGCCTGGCAGTTCATCGAGTACGCCGTCGGCCCGGAGGGCCAGGCGGTGCTGGCCGAGACCGGCCGCACGGTGCCATCGATGACATCGGTGGCCGAGTCGCCCGTGTTCCTCGGTGGGGACGGTGAGACCGGCACCGCGAACCCGCCCAGCTCGCACGTCTTCCTCGACACCATCCCGGCACTCCGGCGCGTGCCATCGACCCCAACCTGGCCGGAGGTCGAGGACATCTTCAACGCCGAGTTCCAGAAGGCGCTCTACGGGTCGTTCGACATCGACCAGGCCATCGCGAACGTGGAAGCGGACACGGCAGACGCCTTCCGTCGTGCCCAGGGCAGTCCATAACAGCCTGAGAGACCGGTTCGTTGCCGATGCCCCTGACCTCGCGCTGCGGGGCGATCAGGAGACGTGCAGGATGTCCCGCGTCGGTCATGCGTGAAGACGCACCCGGAGCGCGATCCCGCGGAAATCCGCTCCGCATCGTGCTCGCGAGGCAGCCAGCGCATCGGGGAATCCGGGCATCGGAGCCGACGGGTGCCCGTCCGGGAATCACCCTGCGCGCAGCGTCGAGGCAAGCGGTGAGCCGAACGGGCCGATCGTTCGCGTCGCTCACGCCCGGGCCCACATCGGTTGGCCGGGCAGGAGCGTTTCCTGCCCGGCCGTGATCCACTGCAACGCCGCTACGGCAGCGGAATGATGGTGCCGAGCTTCGCGTCGGCGATCTTCGCGTTGAGCGCGGGGACCTCGTCGGCAACCAGCGCACCGAATGCGTCGACCTGCGGGTCGATGCGCGCCTTCAGGTCGGCGAACACCGCCTCCGCCGCATCGGTCGGGCGGTAGTCGCCGAGCTGCACCACCGGCGGAAGCCCGGTCAACTTGTCCCACAACCGCGCACCCGCGTTGTTCGCGTCACCCCAGCCCGGACGCAGATCGGGGACCTCGAGGGTTTCCTCAAGCTCCAGCACCCGTTTTCGGAGCGCCTTGGCCTCCTCGACGATCGCATCAGCGCCATCGCGTTCCTGCGCGTGCTTCACGACACTGTCGAGCTGGCCGCGCAGGTCGCGCATGCGATTGATCGTCCGCGCCATGCGATCCACCTCGGCATGGATCCGAAGCAACAGGTCTTCCTGCGCGTCGAGGTCCTCCTGGGTGGCCGTCACTCCCGCCGGCGGCACGATTCGGAACGACCGGGTCAGCTCGTTCTCCCCGATCTTCAGCGTTACCGTGTACTCGCCCGGTGCGACGTACGGCCCGTCTATCGCCTTCTCGGCGATCGGGTCCGTGCCTTCGACCCTGGTGGCGGGTGCGTGGCGCATATCCCACACGAAGCGGTTCCAGCCGGACTTCGCGGGAGCGCGCCGCTCTTTCGCGATAGGCGGGTCATCCGGTGTGCGGCTGGTGAACTGGCGCACCTCGGTACCGTCCGCCTTCCGGAAGGTGAGCGTGATCGGCTCCTCAGGCTCCTCCGTGAGTCGGTAGGCGACGATGACCCCGTTCGGCGGGTTCTCTCCAACGTCGAGGAAATGCCTGATCACCTCGCCGTCGGGGGTCGTCTCGGCGTCGAACGCGCCGCCCCGGCTGCCGATGTAGTTCGTGCTGGTGGTGACGGGCGGGCCGCTGAACTCGATGCCGGGGAGCACGCGGGTAGTCTCACGGGGCGTGAACAGGTGCGGCTCACCATCGGGCAGGCCGGCGGCCACTTCCCGCAGCGGCGTCAGGTCATCGAGGATCCAGATCGAGCGGCCGTGCGTGCCTGCGATGAGATCGCTGCCGCGCACGAGCAGGTCGAAGATCGGCGTGACGGGCAGGTTGAGCTGGAACCGTTGCCACTGTGCGCCATCGTCGAACGACACGTAGATGCCGGTCTCCGTACCCGCATAGAGGAGTGCCGGCTGCTCCGGGTCGGCACGGATCACCCGTGTGAACTCGTGGTCGGGGATGCCGTCGTTGATGCGCTGCCAGTGCGCGCCGTAGTCGCGCGTGACGTAGAGGTACGGCTGGTAGTCGTCCAGCTTGTAGCGGGTCGCGGCAACATATGCCGTAGCCGGGTCGTGCGGCGAGGGCTCGATCATGCTGATCAACGTCCACTCGGGCAGGTCCGGCGGCGTGATGTTGTCCCACGACTTGCCGCCGTCGCGGCTGATGTGCATCAGCCCATCGTCGGAACCGGCCCAGAACACGCCCTGCTCGTGCGGCGACTCGGCGAAGGCGTAGACCGTGGCGTACACCTCGGCACCAACCGCGTCGATGTTGACCGGGCCACCACTTGGCTTCAGTGTCTCCGGGTCCGCGCGAGTCAGGTCGGGGCTGATCGGCTCCCACGATTGCCCTTCGTCGGTCGACCTGTGGATCTGGTTGCCGGCGACGTAGAGGGTGTTCGGGTCGTGCGGCGAGATCACAATCGGATAGGTCCATGCGAACCGCTGCTTCAGCTCACTGGCACCGACGCCGCGACCGCCCTCGGGCCACGTGGTGATCAGGCGGATCTGCTTCGTGGGGTGATCGTACCGCTGCAGGGCATTGCCGCCTCCCGGCGACGATCCGATCGCCCCAACGTAGACGATGTTCGGGTCGTCCGGCCGCACGGCAATGTACCCACTCTCGCCCGACCCGGCGATGAAGCAGTCTGCCCAGCGGATGCCGGTGTAGCCCGGCACGCGGCTCGGAACACCAAGGCTCGTGTTGTCCTGCTGGGTGCCGTAGACCACGTAGGGATCCCGGGTGTCAGTCGCGATGTGATAGAACTGCGCGGTTGGCTGGTTGTAGATCGTGCTGAAGGTGACACCGCCATCGAGGGAGACGGCCGCGCCGCCATCGTTCCCCTGGATCATCCGCCGGTTGTCAGTGGGATCGATCCAGAGATCGTGGTTGTCGCCATGGCCCGTGGCGATCTCATCGAATGTGCGACCCCCATCGGTGCTCTTCCAGAAATCCAGGTTGTTGACCCAGACGGTGTCGGGATCGACCGGATCGGCGTGCACGTGCATGTAGTACCAGGCGCGGGAAATCAGATTCTGGTTGTCACTGACGAGCTGCCACGTGTCGCCGTAGTCGTCCGAGCGATAGAGACCGCCCTTCTCCTTGTGCTCCACGATCGCCCAGACCCGGCCAGGCTTCGCGGGCGAGGCCGACACGCCGATCTTGCCGAGCGTGCCGGACGGCATCCCCTGGTTGCGGGTAATGTCCTCCCACGTCTCGCCACCATCGGTGCTGCGCCAGAGCCCGCTGTCCGGACCGCCCGAGCTGATCTGCCAGAAGCTGCGATACGCTTCCCAGATCGATGCGTACAGGATGCGCGGGTTCGACTCGTCGACGGTCAGATCGACCGCGCCGGCCTTGTCACTGACGAAGAGCACATGGCGCCAGGTCTCGCCGCCATCGGTGCTCTTGAACACCCCCCGCTCGGTGTTGCGCCCGAAGGCATGACCGAGCGCCGCGACCCAGACGGTGTCCGGGTCGCGGGGATGGACCCGCACCTTGCCGATATGGCGCGTCTCTCGCAGGCCGACGTTCTTCCAGGTCCGCCCGGCATCGGTGCTCTTGTAGACGCCGTCACCGTGGGAGACGTCGATCCGGATCGTCGTCTCACCCATTCCGGCGTAGATCACGTTGGAGTCGGACGGCGCCACGGCGAGCGCCCCTACCGACGATGTCTCCAGGAAACCATCCGTGACGCAGCGCCAGTAGGTGCCCGCGTCGGTGGTTTTCCAGACGCCGCCCGCGACCGCACCGAAGTAGAAGGTATTTCGATCCTCGTAGCTCCCCGCGACGGCAACCACACGGCCACCGCGTGTCGGCCCAATGCAGCGCCAGCGCAGAAGTCCGTCCAGATCCCCGGCAGTACCCGCCATCTCTGCTCCTTTCCGTAACCAGACAACACGGCGCCAGAATAACAAAGGGTCAGCGGATTGGATACGCGCGGGAGGGCACTGCCGTTGGCGAGAGCAGAAAATACGTGCCCGCGACGGATGTCGGTCCGGTGTGCCGGGCGCACGATACCAGTGAGGCTATCGACGGGCGGTAGCCGGAAAAGACACGGAAAGGCACCTGCATGGTCACCACATTCGATTCGGTCGCAATCTGCGTGGACGCGTTGTCGCGATCGCATCTCGATCAGATCTTCGTGCGCATCATCGCCTGGCCACTGTGGAGCAGCCTGTGAACACTCCATCGTGGGGTACTGGCCGCTGGAAAGGAGATCGGGAATGAGTGATTTCGTACCGATGGTCCGCCGCATTGCCCTCGGCCTGGGCATCGCCACCGCGATGGCGGTCACCGGCATGGGCGCAGGAGTTGATGCGACGTCATATGGCCCGCTGGATTTCGGGATCGTCGTCGATCCGGTCGTCCGCGAGGATGACTGCGGCCAGCCGTACCCGACGCCGGGTACATGCGCCCCGCGCCCCGACCCCAACCCGTAGTTGAGCGAACCACAGTTGATGCGCCAGGAGGGGATGGATCGTGCATCCATCCCCTCCTGGCGTTCCCGCCTATCCAGGATTGCTCCCGAGGACACTGCCGATCCTGCCAGGCTCGGATATCAGGTCGCACTGTCACGGAGACGCTCCTGACGAGATGACCGTCGGTCCGCAAGTACGCACCCGCGACGGATGTGAGCCGCCTCGAGCAGGCGCATCATCGAAGCATGATCACCGATGGACGGTGACGAATGGCGAAGGCGATTGAACTCCGGCTCAACCCGACCGCGGCGGGCACAGAAAGGGCGCGGAGACCGCTTTCAGCACCGGGCAGCGACCCAACCAAAGGAGCACAACACCATGGCTTCTCTCGATTCCTTCTCAACCTTCGAGCTCACCACCGAGCAGATGGACACCGTCGATGGCGGCATCATCCCAGCCCTGATCCTCCTCAATATGGTGATCTGGGGAGCCAATGGAGTCGTCTACGTCGTAAAGAACACTTAACCCACCCTGATAGCCGCAAGGAAGGATGGCCCGCCCTTCCCCTCGCTCAAGGAGCAACACATGAACGTCTCTCTCGATTCACTTTCGACTCTCGGCGCCGAGCTCAACATCGAGCACCTGGATACCGTAGACGGCGGAGTGGTCCCCCTCATCGTTGGTCTGATGGTCGTCAACACGGGACTCAAAGGTGTCTTCATCTACCTCGCAGTGACCGGTTAACCACGGACGATATCCCGGGTCAGGCGCGTTGCCGGCGTCTGACCCTTTCCCCCGAAGGAGTGTGCCCCATGGATTCACTGCCCAACCCCACCCTCGTTGGAGGAAATGGAATTCCGAGCGAGGCACTGACAACCGTATCGGGAGCAAGGGAGATACCTATCATCCTGATTCCCGGCCCCTGCTTCCCACGCCCGTTCCCGTACGATCCGATCCTCCTTGTGGAGTAATCACCAGGCGGTCGGAACTACTCATCCCCTCGCCCGAAAGGCCATGAACACATGGACGATTCGCTCGACAGCATCGGTACCGCGATCACCGACCGCCAGCTCAGGCACGTGACGGGAGCGACCATTACTGCCTCGGTCGCCGTCCAGGTGATCAAGGAGATCAAGGGCGGTGCCCTGCCACGATAACGATCCGGAAGGAGTCCCCATGAACAGCATCGAGTCGCTCGGCGATGAAGCGCTCGTCATTACCGATACGGGCCTGGACACCATCGACGGCGGCATCTTCCTCCTCCCGCCCGTATTGCCCTGGATCATCCTCAAGTACGCTCTCCAGCGACTCCAGTAACGACCCTACAACCAACAAGACCGACGAGAGCCGGGACCTGATCAGGTCCCGGCTCTCGTCGTGCCATCCGGCCAGCTCGCACGCCGGAATGCCACACCTGTCCCATAGCCCGATTCGGAATACGCATCGGCGACGGATGTGGAGAATCCAGTCTCCCGGCATGCTCGAGACATGGTCACCGATGGACGGTGGCGTCACGCACTCCCTTTACCGCAAGGAGAACGTCCATGATCCCGACGCTCGACAGCCTCGGCGAAGCCAGCGAGCTCACCGCCGACCAGCTCGATATCGCGGGTGGCCTGATCCCACCGATCGAGCGCTGGTGGTGCCTCCTCTTCCCGGAGACCTGCTACCCCTGGCTCTGACCCACTCGCGGGAAAACCGCTGATTGGCTCAACCGGGCCACGACGAGATGGCAACGCCCGAGGTCTCGTGCGATGCGCGGGACCTCGGCGGGGAGATCACGATGACCACAATCGACCCCGGCATCTTCCGGCAGGAGGCGATCGAGTACCGGCTGAGAAACCGAGGCAGGAGATCGACGGAGATAGCGTTTCCACGGCTCATGGCCGCCCCCATCCGGATCGGGCTCTGGGTAGCGCTTGCGATCCTCGCCATCGGCAGCATCGTAGCGTGCCTGCCCACCGTGCCGGTCAACGCCGCCGGACTCGCGATCATCACGACCGAGACGTGGGACGACACCGACACCCCGCTGGTGGCGGTACTCATCCAGGACGACTACCACGACCGACTGGAGCCGGGCCGAGGCGCCAACGTCCTGCTCGGACCTCAGGAACGCGGGCTGCGAGGCACGATCGTCGAGGTCGAGCCACAGCCGCTGGCCCCAGCCGAGGTCGGCGAACGCATCGGGCTGCCCTCCTCCACCCTCTCCATGCTCAACGGTGACGTGGCACTTGCCTGGGTCGCTCTTGACGACTCCGGGGGCGCTGCCTCCGGCACTTACGTCTTCGGTCGTGCCGATCTGGAGATCGGCACGACCCCTGCCGGCTCCTTCCTGCCGCTCGTCGGCCGATTCTTCGAGGACTAGACGATGCAAACCACCAGGATCCCCTCGCGTCCAATCAGCCGCCTTGCCTGGATGGTCACCTTGCTGACCACACTCGTCCTCTCCATCGTTTCCTGGAGCAGGGCACACCTGCCCACCCGTCGCAACCTGCGCCGTGTGCCGGTCGTCCTGCAGCTCAACGCGACGGAGTGCGGCGCGGCCTGCCTGGCGATGGTGCTCGGCTATCATGGCCGCCCCACCCGCGTCGCCGAGGTGCGCGACGCCACCGGCGTCGGGCGGGATGGACTCAACGCCGGCACCATCATCGCGACCGCCACCGGATATGGATTGCGCATGAAGGCCTTCTCGCTCCAGCCGGCCGATCTCGCCCGGGTGCCGATGCCGGCGATCATCCACTGGGACTTCGAACACTTCGTGGTGGTAGAGCGCTGGTCGCCGAAACGGGTGACGATCGTCGACCCGGCCACCGGTCGCCGGACCGTCGACGCCGACGAGTTCTCGAACCGGTTCACGGGCGTGGTGCTGGCCTGCGAGCCAACGGACACCTTCGACCGCGATGCCGAGCGTACGGTGCCGCAGTGGTTCTCGTACCTCAGCGCGATGCTCGCGCAGGCGCCGGGTGTGCTGGTGCAGGTGCTCGTGGCGTCGCTCGTGCTGCAGGTTCTGGGTCTGGCGGTGCCGGTGCTGACCCAGATCGTCGTCGACGACGTGCTCGGCGCGGAACTAGCCGACCTGATGCCGATCGTCGCGGCCGGCCTCGCGATCGTTGTCGCGTCGCACCTCCTGACCACCTGGCTGCGCTCGACGCTGCTGCTCTCGCTCCAGGCGAGGGTCGATCAGCACCTCATGCACGGGTTTTTCTCCCACCTGCTGACGCTGCCCTACCGGTTCTTCGAACAGCGCACCACCGGCGACCTCATGATGCGCCTCGGCAGCAACGCGCAGGTTCGGGAGATCCTCACCAGCCAGACGCTCTCCGTGGTCATCGACGGCTCGCTGGTGACCGTCTGCCTCGCCTTCCTGCTCGTGAAGGAACCGGTTTTCGGCGGGGTGGTGCTGGGGATCGCCGCCGTGCAGGTCACACTTCTGCTCGCGTCGCGACATGCCATGCACGAGCTGGCCCAGCGGGACCTCATCGCCCAGTCGACCTCGCAGTCCTATCTGGTCGAGGCGCTGCACGGCATCGCCACCCTGAAGGCATCCGGGGCGGAGGAGCGCACGCTGCAGCACTGGTCGGGCCTGTTCGCGGACGAGCTGACCGCGTCGGTGCGACGGGGGCACCTCGCGGCCGCGATCGACACCGTACTCTCCGTCCTGCGCGTGCTCGCCCCGCTGGCGCTCCTCTGGATCGGGGCGCAGCAGGTACTGGACGATCGCATGACCCTGGGCACCATGCTGGCGCTGCAGGCACTCGCCACGAGCACGCTCGCACCGCTCGCGTCACTGGTCGCCAACGGGCAGCGCCTCCAGCTCGTCGGCGCGCACCTCGAACGTCTCTCGGATGTGCTCGACGCCGAGCCGGAGCCGACCACCGGCGAGGAAATCGAGATCAGCGGTCGCATCGAGCTCGACCGTGTCGGGTTCAGCTACGACGAGCACGCGCAGGCAGTGCTCAACGACATCTCGGTCACGATCGAGCCCGGCCAGAAGGTCGCGCTGGTCGGCCGCACCGGCTCCGGCAAGAGCACGCTGGCGAAGCTGCTGCTCGGGCTCTACGAACCGACGGAAGGTGAGGTGCGCTACGATGGCATCCCGCTCGAGGCGCTGGATCGACACTCGTTGCGGCGCCAGCTCGGTGTCGTGATGCAGGAACCGGTCATCTTCAGCGGCACGATCCGCCAGAACATCGCCTTCAACGACCCCGACATGTCGCCGGAAGACGTGGCAACCGCGGCCGCGATGGCGGGCATCCATGACGAGATCGCCGCGATGCCGATGGGCTACGAGACCTGGCTTGCGGAGGGTGGGGTGGGACTCTCTGGCGGACAACGGCAGCGGCTCGCGCTCGCGCGGGCGATCGCACACCGTCCCACCGTGCTGCTGCTCGACGAGGCCACGAGCAACCTCGATGTCGCCACCGAGGCGACCATCGAGCAGAACCTGCGCCACCTCGCCGCTACCCGCATCGTCATCGCCCACCGGCTCAGCACCGTCCGGGATGCCGACCAGATTCTCTTCCTCGAGGGTGGAGAGATCGTCGAGCGGGGCACCCACGACGATCTGGTGGCCACCGGTGGCGCCTACGCAACCCTGGTGTCCAGGCAGATCGATCTCCCTGAACCAACATTCACGCGATGTCCAGGATGACACCTCTTGGTGAAACCCCGCCATATCGCTAGAATGGACCCACGCGATCCCGTCAACCGAGTCGATTCGTCCGCTGGCGCCACTCATGAAGGATCTCACCATGCAGCATTCGATCAGGCGAGTACTGGCGATCGTGGTTCTCATTGCCGCGCTCGCGCCTGCGGCCCTGCTGGCCCAGACGCCGGTGCCCGTCACCAACGAGTCCAACCCGTCGATCGTGCACACGGATCTTGGCGTCACCGTGATGGAAGAGACCGGCCAGGTGCATTTCGTGAAGCGGCTCGATATCGATGCCGGTGCCGCCATCCCGACCCTGAATGACCTGCCCTCCGTGGTGATCACCGTGCAGGAAGGCCAGCTCCTGGTCACGACCGAGGGTGGTCGCCCCTCGGTCAGCGTCGGCACGGGCGACGCAATCCAGACGGACGACGGTGAGGTGGTGTGCGAGAAATCGACCTGCTTGCTGGAAGCCGATCAGCCGGTCGTGATCGGCACGGGCAACGGCCTTGCGATCTCGGGCGGATCGATCGACATGGACACGAGTGGAGATGAGCCGGTCGTCGCGCTGATCAGCGTGCTGATCTCCGAAGAACGCATGATCAAGGAACGCTGCTGGATCTGCCCGGTTGTCATTCCGTAACGATGCTGTCCGCCAGTCCCAGCGCGGCATCGAGTTCCAGGGCAGCCCCTGACACCAGGGCTCGATCGATCTCGGACGCATCTGCCTCCTGCATGGCGATGGACATGGCTCGATCGAGAGACTGCCGTTCCGCATGGGTGCGCTGTGTTCCGGATCGGGCGCGCCATGTGTCGCTGACCCCCCGGAGGGTCGCCGTGAGCTCCGGCAGGTGCATCTCGGCCGTCAGACAGGCAAGAGCTTCCAGACAGGTGACCACTCCAAGCTCGTCGCGGATGGCGAGATGCATCGTCGCTGCCTCGGAAAGTTGCCGGTCGGCACCTGCGAGATCGCCCCTGGCCAGCGCGACCTGTCCCAGCTCGGCGAGTGCTGACGCTTCGGCCCGTCGCTCTCCGATCTCGCGGAACCACGCGAGGCATGCCGCAGCCAGCTGCGCCGCCGTATTGAGGTTGCCTCGCAGTCGCTCGAGGTGAGAGAGCTCCAGAGATACGTAGGTCCGCCCACCGATGTCGTCGGGTGCGCAGAGATCACGCGCCCTGGTGAGCGCCGCCATCGCCTGCGCGTATTCGCCCTGTGCGATAGCGAGTCTCCCGAGCGCGAAGAGACAAGGGACGGACGCGCCCTCGTTTCCCGATGCCTGAAAGTACTCGAGCGCCTGGACCAGCAGCTCCGCGGCCGTATCGTAGTCACCGCGACTGGTCGCCACCATCCCAATCCCCACCTGGGCGCTTGCGACACTGGGCCGGTTGCCGATCTGCTCGAAGAGCCGCAGGCTCTCACCATAGAGCGATGCCGCCTGGTCGTGGTCCTCGAGGTTGTTGGCGACGTTGGCGAGCATCAGGAATGCTCCCGCCCGCGTGGCCGGATCGACTCGCTCCCCCTGCGAAATCGCGCGCTCGAGCCAGGCGTGCCCCTCATGGAGGCGTCCGCGCATGTGCCAGAAGGGCCAGAACGCGGCAGCAAGCCGGAGAGCGGTGACCGGCTCCCCCAACGACCCGTGGTCACCGAGCGACCATGCCAGAGCAGCCCGAAGGTTATCCTGCTCGCGCTCGAGCCGGTCGAGCCAGGCGCCGGGCTCCGGTCCGCGTAGATGCATGCCGATCCGCTCCGCCAGCGCAACCAGGTAGCGTGCATGCCGGTTCCGCACCTCTTCGGCGTCGGCGGACGCATCCAGGAGCTCCAGGGCATATTCCCGCACCGTCTGCAGCATTCCGAAGCGGAGATCACCGTCCGTATATTCGATTCGGGAAAGTAGTCCCTGATCGACCAGCGCCTCGAGCCCGTCGAGCGCCGCGAACGGATCCCCATCCGCCGCAACCTCGGTCGCGGACTCGATCGTGCACCCGCCCGCGAAGACGGCCAGTCTCCGAAACAGCTCCTGCTGCGACGGTGTCAACAGGTTGTAGCTCCACTGGACCGTGGCGCGCAGGGTCCGGTGGCGCTCCGGGGCGTCCTCGGGTCCGATCGAGAGCAGCCGCAGCCGCTCGCCCAGCAGGCTTGCCAGGGCACGGGGCGACAGCGCGCGCATGCGGATCGCCGCCAGCTCGATCGCCAGTGGGAGGCCGTCGAGACGCGCGCAGATCTCCACGACATCGCTGGCGTTGCCGTCACCCAGCGAGAAGTCCGGCCGTACCGCCCGCGCCCGCTGCACGAAGAGCGCGATCGCCGGGATACCGGCAAGGTCCTCCGGCACCACACCGTCAGCCGGATCCGGCACGCGGAGAGGCTCCAGCGGCAGCAGCTGCTCGCCACGCACACGCAGCGACGGACGGCTGGTCGCAAGGATGCGGAGCTCCGGCAGCGTGGCCAACAGGCTCGCGACGATGTCGCGCACCGCCGCAAGCACATGCTCGCAATTGTCCAGCACGATCAACGCGCGCTTGCCATGGAGAGCGGTCATGACTGCCTCGAGCGGGGGTTGCTCGCCCGCCTGACGCAGCTTCAGTGCGCTGGCGAGGGTCGGCGCCACGAGGGATGGATCGGTGAGCGGCCCGAGCTCCACGAACACGACCCCATCCGGGAACGCGCTGGCAGCGACACGCGCGATCTCCAGCGAGAGACGCGTCTTGCCGACTCCGCCCGGGCCCGTCACGGTCAGCAGGCGTGACGTCCCGTCACGCAGCCGCTCGACACCGGCCTCGATCTCGCGCTCCCGGCCGACGATCGGCGAGGGCGACAGCGGCAGGGCATCGCTCGGCTGGCGGGATACGGAGGGATGCCTCGGTCGAGACGCCGAGGCGAGCTCGGCACGTGCGTCATCATCGAGTCCGAGGGCATCGGCGAGCGCGCGCATGGTCGCGGGGTGAGGACGTGTCTTGACGCCTCGTTCCAGATCGCTGACAGCGCGGGTACTGAGCCCGGCCCGCTCGGCGAGCGCCTCCTGCGAAAGACCCGCCGCGGTGCGGTGCTGTCGCAGCAGCGCCCCGAAGCCGAGGACCCCATGCTCATGCCGAACCGCCACGTCGTCCACCCTTCGCCAACCGCCCGATGTCGGTACCTCCATCCTACCCGGTCATGAAACGTGTGGGGAACGCGCAGGGATCGCTCATGTTGTGACCGGAGCCAGGCCCGCAAGCTGGAACCAGGTCAACTTCCAGGTTTCACGGCCTAGTCGCCCAAATCACAGGAGCCCATCATGACCGAGCGCACTGCCTCCTTCGTCGCACCGACCGAGCTCGTGACCCGAGCCCTTCTGAGCGCCGTCTGGCAGCACGATCAGCCCGACCCGATATGGGCTCGCACGGCTGTGGCGAGTCTCACCCGGCGCGAACGCGAGATCCTGGAGATGCTCGCCGGATGGTGGACCAGCCGGGAGATCGCCGACACCCTGTGCATCAGCTACCGGACGGTCACCACCCACGTCACGAACATCTACGACAAGCTCGGCGTCAACTCCCGCCGCGAGGCGATTGCCTTCCTGCTCATTGCCGATCAGTAAACTCGAGGTGGTCAGACGGGAGCTCGAGGAGGCAGGGGAAGGTATGCACGGTCCCATCCTGGCGCCGCTCGCAGCCGGTGAAGGTGATGTATCGACCGCTCCGGTGCCAGTGTGGATGCGGATGATGGCGCTGGTCCTGATCGCGCGCCCAGTTATGGCGGCAAATCGGGCGGAAATCGAGCTCGCCATCATCGAGCGGCGCGATGCTGATGGCGTCCGGAGTGACCTCGCCGTCCGTGACGATCGCGCGGCGGTCAGGAGCGACGTGGTAGTGCCCGTAGTGTCCCCCAGTGCCGTGCGGCGACGGCCGCTCGATGCGCTCCCCGGTCTCGACATCGATAGTGCCGAAGAACCCGCGCCCGTCTCCATCGCCGTGGTACCCGACGGTGGTCGGGTCGATCCAGAACTCATGTCCGATCCGCGCGCCGTCATGCTGCGGTCGCAACGGCCGCGACGCATCCCGTGCCACATCGTAGAGGTACATGCGCTGATCGCTCCACGCCCCTTCGTGGCAATAGAGGATCCAGCGATGGTCCGGCGAGGCGGCGACATGGTTGGGCCAGAACGGCGTCTCCAGGTCGAGCACCAGCTCGTGCGTGGCGAGGTCGTAGACGCAGAGTCCGCAGCCATGCGACAGGTCCTGCTCGAGATCCGTCACCGCGGCACCCTGCTGCAATCGATCCTGGTGTGAGGGCCGAAGGTAACCCCATGCCACCCAACCGCCATCGGAGCAGTGCGGCACCGATGGTGCGCGGCTGGCCGGCAGATCGAAGAGCGTCCCATCGCCACACGTGTCGACATTGACCCACCGGAGCCGATTGTCCTCCCAATAGAGCGCATGCTGCCAGTCCGGCTGACTCCAGCAGACGAACTGGGGCCGGATTCCGAGGACGTCTGAGCGAATGTATGGCGACCAGTTCTGATGGCGCCCGATCGCGGAGGTGAGCTGCGTCGTCGTATCGTGGTCGAGATCGAGGCGGAAAGCCTGCTCGGCACCGCCGTCGTTCCCCACCACCATCATCCGGCGGGCTTCCGGGTCGAGGGGAGGATTGTAGAAGTACGGGATGTAGCTGTTGCCGTCACCGACGTCGAAACGCCAGCAACGCGCTCCGGGGAGCTCACACGGCAGCTCCTGCCGCTGCACCCGTCGAACCGCCCCCGTTCCCATGCGGATCGCCCCTCCCATCGCCATCACGCACCGATCTGCCCTGATGTTCCGGTTGAGCCCATCATGCACACGGCACCGGTGTTGGCAATCCGCCCCGGCCGAAATTCGTCGGGTCACATTGCCGTCGAAATCACTTCGTACACTGGGGTGCAGAATGCCGATCGTCGCACGGAGGACAGATCAATGAGCACCTTCCCGGGCTTTCGCCTCGCCACCGCGACCATGGAGGACATCACCATCGTCGATGTGGACCCGGACGGCACCACCACATCACGGCACACCCTCACCGAGCCCACTACCTCCAGCGTCGCGATCGACCCGCTCGATCCCGACCGGATCATCGCCGGCACCTTCGACCGCAGCGCCTGGCTGACGCGGGATGGCGGTCGCTCGTGGAGCTACATCGGCCACGGCATCCACTCCACCCATGTCTCGGCGGTCGCGATGAGTCCGGCCCGCCAGCGCGATGGCAGCAGCGCCATCTACGTCGGCACCGAGCCGGCCAACCTCTATCGGTCGGAAGACGATGGCATGACATGGGAGTTTTTCCCCGAGCTGCCGCAGCTCCCCAGCTCCCGCACGTGGTCGTTTCCGCCGCGGCCGTGGACCCACCACACGCGCTGGATCACCCCGCACCCGGAGGATCCGGACCTCATCTTCGTCGGTGTCGAGCTGGGCGGGGTGATGCGTTCCACCGATGGCGGGCGGACCTGGGAGGACAGGAAACCGGGCTCCCAGTTCGACTGCCACAGCATGGCCATCCCGGCCGCCGCCCCCGACCGACTCTACGAGGCCGCCGGGGGCGGCGTCGCCATCTCGCTCGACCGCGGAGAGACCTGGCAGGCAGCGGACGAGGGTATGGACCGGCATTACGTGTGGGCGGTGGCGGTCGACCCCGTCGATCCGGACCTCTGGTACGTCTCCGCCAGCACGGGTGCGCGTGCCGCCCACAACCAGCACGGCGACTCGCAGGCCGTGCTGTACCGTACCGATGATGCCAACAGCTGGCGTCCGGTCGGTCCGGAGGCGGGAGCCCAACCCGAAGCGCCGCTGCACCATCCGAACCGCGAGATGCCGTACGCGCTGGCGACCCTGCCCGGGTGGCCGAACGGGCTGATCGTGGGAATGCGGAACGGCACGGTGCTGATCAGCCACGACCGCGGCGATACCCTCATCCCAATCGACACGGAGATCCCGGGTATCCTGACCATGTCGGTCGCGGTCCGACGCTGATGCTGTCGTCAGAAGAAAGCTTCACAACGCGTCATGAAAGACCTTCACCTCACGCCCACGGACCAGCGCCTCGTGCTGATGTTGCGGGCACTCGGCAACCCGGCCCGGGTCCTCATCGTCAAGGAGCTGCGCCAGCGCGGCACCTGCCAGACAGGCTCCCTGGTCGATTCGCTGCCGCTGTCGCAGTCGACCATCTCCGAGCATCTCCGGCGCCTCAAGGAGGCCGGGATCGTCGTCGGCGAGATCGACGGCCCCGCCACCTGCTACGGCGTCAACGAAGAGGCACTGCAGTGGCTCAGTAACCAGCTGGCGACCACGGCCGCCGCCGACTGACCCATCCAGGACCTTTCAGCCAGGCATGCCGCTGGCCAGCGCTGCCGGGCCATGCCGACCGGGACCACATTGCCCCAGTGATTGCCTCGTCAGCGAGCGTGCCACATGGATGCGGCCCCGCTGCGCAGACTGGCACCCCGGACATATCGCGTTTCTCGCTCCGGACCATATCGACCCGCCGGCGTGCCGCACCACTCCACCAGGGGACGTCCGTCGTGACCGATCTCCGCCTCGCCGAGCCACTCTGCGCGCTCTCCCAGATGACCGACCTTGGCATGGGACAGTCCGCGGGCTCGGCGCTCCACACCTGCCTGCTGGCCACCGAGCTCGCCCGCCGCCTGGGACTTCCCGAGCGCGAGGTCTCCGACGTCTATTACACCGCCCTGCTGCAGCACATCGGATGTACCGCCTACAGCCACGAGACCGCGGCCCTCGTCGGCGGTGACGACATCGGCTTCCGATCGGCCGGGGCGAGGGCCGACGATGAGAACCTGCGGGATCTGCTCACGTTTCTCCTCGCCGGAATCGCGAGCGGCGCACCGCTCCTCACACGGGCGCGTGCCATGCTCAGCGTCATCCGCGCTGGCCCGTCGCTCGCGCATGCGCTCTACGCGGCCAACTGCGAGGTCGCCGTCCGCACCGCCGACCGCCTGGGGCTGTCTCCCGGCGTCCAGCGGGGGCTCGACACGCTCTACACTCGGTGGAACGGCACCGGCGTCCCCGGCATCGCCGGTGAGGAGATCGCCCTGCCGTCACGATTCGCCCAGGTCGCCGGCCAGGCGATCGTCTTCCGGGACATCGGCGGACCGGATGCCGCCATCCAGTCAATCCGAAAGAGGGCGGGAACGGCGTTCGACCCAGTCATCGCCGAGGCGTTCCTCCGCCACGGTCGGGACCTGATGGCCGACATCGACGAAGTCGACTCCTTCGTCGCAGCACTCGATTGCGAGCCCGAGCCCAGGCAGCGTGTTCCCGCATCCCGCCTCGACGGGATCGCCCGCGCCTTCGCCGACATCACCGATCCGGTCTCACCATGGTTCCATAGCCACTCAGCTGGCGTGGCGACACTCGCCGATGCGACTGCACGGCATCTCTCCCTGTCCGACCGCGAAATCACCACCATCCGCCTCGCCGGCTACCTGCACGACCTCGGCCTGGTCGGGGTGGCGAGCGGGATCTGGAACAAGCCGAAGCCGCTCACCAGCGCGGAGTGGGAGCGGGTGCGCCTCCACCCCTACTACTCGGAGCGCATCCTCGCCCGGTCACCTGCCCTCGCCTCCCTGGCGCCGCTGGCCGGCATGCATCACGAGCGGCTCGACGGGTCCGGCTACCACCGTGGCGCCTCCGGCAATGACATCCCTCTCGGAGCACGGGTGCTCGCCGTCGTCGATACGTGGGACACCAGGACCCACGATCGCCCGCACCGCAGCGCGGAAGCGCCGGATGCCGTGGCCAGGGGGCTGCAGCGGGACGCTACCCACGGCAGACTGGATCCGGCCATCGTGGATGCGGCCTGCAGCGTCACCGGTCAACCCGTGCCGCAACGTCGCCGATCCTGGCCCGCCGGACTCACCGACCGTGAGGTCCAGGTCCTGCAGCTGGCAGCCCGCGGATACTCGAACCGCGAGATCGGCGCGATCCTCTCGATCTCGCCGAAGACCGCCGATCACCATATCCAGCACATCTACGACAAGATCGGTGTGTCCACGCGAGCGGGCGCCGCCCTCTTCGCGATGGAACACGACCTCATCACCACCCCGATTATCGAAAAATAGGGTGTTCGCCCGATGCCAGCCCGCTGATGGGCTGGCAATGTGGTCCTCACCGGCCGGTGGGGACGCCGCTCGCGACCCGCGGCGGAAGAGGCGGACCACAGTCACGACCGGCCGCAGGCAGGCCGCCACCGTCCTCATCGCAAGCCGGGCCGCCAACCACGAAGACATCGGTCGGCGATGTTCCGCCCGCTCCAGCAAGGAGGACACCATGAACGGCTCCATTCGTCCGGTCACAGGCACCACCCATGAAACCCGGCCACTGCTCCACGAAGTGATCGGCACCGGAGATCCCCTGGTGCTCTTGCCCGGCACGCTCAGCGGCTGGGTCCAGTGGGTCGATCACGCCGCGCGACTTGCCGAGCACCATACCGTCATCCGCGCCCAGCTGCTCAGCGTCGAGCTGGTCGAGGCAGACGAGCCTTTCCCCGAGGACTACGGCGTCGCGATGGAACGGGACGCGCTGCTCGCGACCGTCGACACCCTCGGGCTGGACCGCGTCGATCTGGCCGGCTGGTCCTCCGGGGGCGGCGTCGCACTCGCGTTCGCCCTCGCCCATCCCGAACGGGTGCGCACGCTCACCCTGATCGAGCCGGCGGCGATGTGGGTGCTCCGCGAGACCGGCCGGATGACCGCCACGTACCGGGAGATGGAGGCCGGTGACCGCGCGCTGGCGATACGGGAGGTGACGATCGACGATCTCAAGGCGTTCCTGGTGGGAGCCGGGCTGGGCCCGCCCTACACCACGTTCGAGGCGCACCCGCGCTGGGAGCACTGGGTGCGGAACCGGCGGGCACTCGCCACGAACGCCACCGAGTGGGACCATCAGGAATCGCTGGAGGACCTTCGCCGGCTCAGCGTACCCATCCTGGCGGTGAAGGGGGCCGAGACGGCAGCGTTCCTCGCTGCCATGACCGACGGCATCGTCACCAACGCGCCGCATGTCTCTCTCCTCGAGCTGCCGGGCGGGCATGCCTGCTTCCTCGAGCACCCCGAGGCGTTTCTGACGGCACTGGAAGCCCATATCTCGGAGGGGGTCATGTGATTGGGAGACCACGGCCATCGGCTGGCACGCAGCGCATGGTGCTTCCCGCCCATCGAAACGATGCGGGCTGCTCGTCGCCACGTCGGGTGAAGCCCCTTGCATTCCGGCTCCACACCCGGTAAGGTGGACCTGTCGGAAATCCCGACTGTAACGATCGGAATTACCGACACCGTGCTGGCGACGCGTGTGACTCCTCCTCTCTCATGTTCGGGTCGATGGTGATCCCGAGCCCACACCTCGCCGTCACCAACTCCAGTGCTCGCCGGTTGGGCACCACGAGGGTTGTGCTGCCCCTCGCCCGACCAGGCGTCACTCCCCAACGACGCCGATGGCATCCCCGCCGTCGGCGTCGTTGCTGTTCGTCGCGCTGTCAGGCACACGCAGGACAGGCTGCGATCGTCCCAACGCAAACGGGCCGGCATGTGCCGGCCCGCTGGTGGTCATGCGGATCAGGAATACACGCTCTCGAAGGTGCGCTCGCTGCGTGTCCCATCGGCGTAGGTCACGACCCTGGTGAACCAGGCAGCGAACTTGCCGTCCGGATTGGCGAAGCTCGGCTCGGACAGCTCGACCGTGCGGCCGTCGTCGTTGCCGTAGATCTCGACGATGTTGTACGGATACTCGTTCCAGGCGTGCACGAGCATGTACCCGTCGGTCTCGTTCTTGAAGCGGAAGTCCGCCCAGTACTCGGGGTTGGAGCCGGACTGCAGGATCGAGGCGTCGTAGCCGGCGGTCCATCCGTCACGCTCGTACCCGAGCAGCCGCTTGCTGTGCGGCCACCACTCGGTGATCGGCATCCCGGAGAGCAGCGCCGCGCGGAAGACCGTGGTGGAAACCTGGCAGATGCCACCGCCGACCGCCCGACCGATGATGCCGTTCTCGATCACGCCGCCGTCGAGGAATCCCTTCTCATATGTGATCTCCCCGACCGCACCGTTGAACGAGAACTCCTCACCTGGGGCGATCAGCGTTCCGTTCACGAGCTGGGTCCCGACGATGATGTTGGTGTCGCGGGCCTCCGACCCGCCCGCGTAGTTGGAGGTCGCCCTCGCGAGCAGCCCGTCGATGCCGAGCGCCCCAAGGTTGTTGGAGTCGATTCGCGGCTTGGTGACGACGACGGGTATCTCGACTGGCTTCCGGTTCCCGAGGAAGCTCTCCGCGACCTCGTCGGCAAAGGCGTTGGACCGCAGCGCCGCACCGTCAACGCTCGGTTCCAGGGCGACAAGGGCGCCCTGCTCGCCACTCCACGCAATGCGCGCGTCGACCGGCATGCGGTTGACCTTCCCGGAGAAAGTCTCCCGGAGATAGCTCGCCAGCGCCTCGCGGTCGACAGCCAGCTCAACCTCCGGCTGGCCATTGCGCGAGACCGTCTCGACCGTCAGGAACCGGGCGAGATCGCCAGGAGGGATCTCAGACTCCTCTCCCTCGAACACCACGACAACCGGCTGCTTCAGGGCCGCGACCACCTCCTCGCGGTGCTCCTCGAGATCGCTCGCGTAGATCTCCGGCAACTCGGTGGTCGTCGGCAGCTCGGCCGACACCGGCTCGAGCCCGCTGAGCGCGCCGAGAATGAGCTCGGTGGCTGCGGCCTCGTCAACGACCGTGCCGGACCGCTCCGGCACGATCACCACCTCCGCGCCATCGATCCTGATGGAAGCATCAACGGCACGGCGGTCGATGTCGGCGTTCACCGATTCGAACCAGCTGGCGAGGACGTCGGGGTCGATGGTGGTACGGAGTGGCACCTGCTGATCACCTCGCAGCAGGTCGCCGGTGGCGCCCAGGCGCATCACGGCATCGCCGTCGCGCCCGAGGGCGTAGGCGGCGTCGACCGACTCCTGCACGTGAACGGTGGCCCCCAGCTCGGAGAGGGTTGGCGACCAGGTCTTGCCGTTCCAGGTGAAGGTGACCGTGCCCCGCTCGAGCTCCCTGGCGCGCTGCTCAACAGCCGCGACCGCCTCGTCGACAGTCAACCCCCCGACGCTGACATCGCCCACCGCGACGGCCGGGTAAACCCGGTCGGCGTAGACGGCCCGAAAGGTGAAGAGCCCGATCGACACGACCAGCAGTGTGGCGGCGACGATGAGCGCGAGCCGGGAGACGGCCCGTCCGACCCTCGCCGCCCATATGCTGCCAGTCGACTCGGTGTCGTCGGCCGTCTCCCCCTCAGGCTCCGGCTCGACCTCCGGCAAGACGATATCCCGCAGGCGTGCGCGAACCTTGCCGAGCCAGGATCGCACCGCGATCCCACCGGGGGCTCCCGCTGCTTCGGGGTAAGTTCCTTGGACCATTGATACGCTTTCTTCCCACTTCACGAGCGCAGCGACGTCGTCTTCGCGACAACACGCCAATCCCCATTACGACACGTCATTTGCCGTGTCATCGGGGCACGAAACGCCCGCTCCCACCCTCACAACATTGTCAGGTGATTCCCAACCCTGCTCCGCGCACCCTCGCATTCACCGCTGAAGCGCTCGTCGGGCGAACCCCTCGCTATTCATGAATACGTGCCAGGGGCTGGATCGGTTGCACGGAGCCGTGCATGCTGATGATAGTTTGCCGCATATGGCAAGAAAATGCAGAAGCGGTCTCCCCCTCGCTACCGTACTCTGGCCCATCTGCGGTCGACACATCATGCAGGCCGGAGGTATCCCATTCGATCGGCTGGGTTCGTTGAGCCATCCGATCGGCGCAGCCGAGCGTCGCCAAGGGCGACTCGTCCGTTCGGCGGCTCGCTATGATGCTGGCATGAGCCATCCGCTTCGATGCCGAAGGAGGCATGCATGACCGCAATGACCGATGCTCTGCAAGCGATTCGCAAGGTGCGACAGACCCGCAGATATGCCCCCGACCCGGTCGACCCGGAAGCCCTCCGGGAGATTCTCGAGGTCGCCCGCTGGTCGGGCAGCGCCGCCAACAGGCAGCCGTGGCACTTCGTGGTCGTCGACGACAGGGAGCAGCTTCGGCAGCTGAGCGAGGTTCGCCCCGAGCTCAGCTGGGTGAGCAGCGCACCGGTGGCGATCGCAACCGTGCTCGCAGGCGACAGGAAGATCACCGAAGCCTACGACGAGGGTCGTGTCACCGAGCGCATCATGATCGCGGCCCAGCTGCTCGGCCTGGGATCCGCCGTGGCCTGGTACGGCGGTGCGGCCGAGCAGGCGAAGGCCCGGGAGATCCTCGGCGCGCCGGAGGGATCCACCACCCGGGCGCTCATCACGATCGGGCATCCTGCGCCCGGAAAGCAGCCCACCGGCGTGGAAGGTGGTCGCAAGCCGCTCGACGAGCTCGTCAGCCGCAACCGATTCGGCTCGTAAGGCACGCGTTGCCGAGCTGGCCGCCACCGGGGCGGCACCACGGTGAATCGCCCCGGGGAGGAGCGGTGGCCGCCGACTGGCGGTATGATGCCCGCATGAGAAGGATTTCCCGGTACCGGAGTCGGCTCCGGTACCGGAGGGCCCTGTCCCCTTCCGGATCAGGATGAGGACGATACCGGCGGCACGGGAGTTCTCGGGAGTACAGCCGGTTCGGGGCGACGCGCCTGCGCGAACCAGGAGGAGATGACCATGAAGCCGAACGTCACGGACAACGCCAGCGCCCTCGAAGCGGTCCGCACGGTGCGCCAGGTGCGCCAGTACGAGCCGGGTGAGGTCAGCGAGGCAGACCTGAACCAGATCCTCGAGATCGCTCGCTGGTCGGGGAGCTCGCGGAACACCCAGCCATGGCGCTTCGTGGTCGTGCGGAACAAGGAGACGCTGAAGAAGCTCTCGGAGCTGCGTCCGAACATCACGTGGGTAGCCGACGGCGCCCTGGCGATCGCTCTCGTCTTCCCCGGCGAGAATGAGGTCCACGAGGCCTACGATGAGGGCCGGGTGAGCGAGCGAATCATGATCGCGGCGAAGTTGCTCGGCCTCGGCGCGGGCACGGCGTGGTTCGCCGAAAACGAGGGTGTCGCCAAGGAGATTCTCGGCATCCCGCCGGAGATGACGCTCCACTCCGTGATGGTCGTCGGACCGTACGTGACCAGCAAGGACCCGCGGCCGACCGGTCCGAAACCCGGCCGCAAGCCGCTCGAGGAGCTCGTCAGCTACGAACGGTGGGGCCAGAAGTAGACGTCGGACGCATGCGAGTCCGGAGCCAGCCACTCCCATGCGGCCGGCTCCGGACCGTCATACACCAACGATCGGGAAGGTCACCGTTGGCACAGTCGCACACCATCGCGAGCAGCCTTCTCCTGCTCTCGCCCGCCCCTGATGCGCTCTCGTGGGGACCATCGGCGAGGATCATGGCGTCATGACCACACCGGTGGCGTCGCAGTTCACCCTCGACAACGTACGGTTCGGCCGGATCCTCGAGGTCCCGCATCTCGAGATCCCCGAGGGCAAGGTGACCTGCATCGTGGGACGCAGCGGCAGCGGCAAGACGACGCTGCTGCGGCTGCTCAACCGGATGATCAGCCCTGATGCCGGCACCATCCTCTACCGGGGCACGCCGATCACCGAGATCGATCCAGTCGAGCTCCGCCGGCGAGTGGTGATGCTGCCGCAATCGCCCGTGATGTTCGACGGCACGATCCGGGACAACCTGCTCATCGGGCTGCGGTTCTCCGACCGTCCCCCGGTCGACGACGACACGCTCCACCGGATCCTGGAGATCGTCGATCTGCGCAAGGACCTGAGCGAGGACGCTTCCCTGCTCTCCGGAGGCGAGAAGCAGCGGGTCGCACTCGGCCGCCTGATCGCGATGCAACCCGAAACGGCATTGCTTGACGAGCCGTCGTCCGCGCTCGATCCTGGCACCGAACACGCCGTCATCTCGCGCATCGTGACGGCTGCCCGCGAGCGGGGCGTCACGGTGGTGATGGTCACCCATGCGCAGGACCTGGCCGAGCAGATCGCCGACGAGCTGATCGAGATCGAGGCAGGCCGCATCGTCAGCAACGTGAGGCGATAGGGCGATGAACGGCATCATCGACATCTCGATCTGGCAGATGGCGGTGGCGTTCGTCTATGTCGCCGCGGTCGTCATCATCGTCAGGATGATGGGCATCCCGCGCGAGGTGCAGATCGTCATCTCGTCGCTGCGGATGACCGTCCAGCTCGTGATCGCCGGCTACGTGCTGGTCTACCTGTTCGACCAGGACAGTATCTGGCTGATCCTGCTGGTGCTGGCCGGCATGGAGGTGTTCGCGATCGCAAACGCCATCCGGCGGGCCAACATGCCACTGCCGACAGGGATCAAGCGCATCATCGCGATCGCGCTGCCGATCGGCACGCTGACCAGCCTCGCGTTCTTCCTCGTGGTCGTGGTGGGTGAGGATGCCTGGCGGACGCCCCAGTACGTCGTCCCGCTTGCCGGCATGATCATCGGCAACGCGATGACCGGGATCACGCTGGGCGCGACGCGGATGGTCGACGGTATCCGCTCGCGGCGGGCGGAGGTCGAGTCGGCCCTGATGCTGGGCGCGACGCCGAGGGCGGCGACGCGGCTGATCGTGCGGAGCTCGTTCGACGCGGCGATCCTGCCGACGGTGAACTCGATGGTCGGCATGGGCATCGTCATCCTGCCAGGCATGATGACCGGTCAGATCCTCTCGGGCACCTCGCCCCTGATCGCGATCAAGTACCAGATCGCGATCATGCTCGGCATCCTCGGCAGCGTCTCGTTTTCGGTGCTGATCCTCGCCGAGTGGGGGTACCGGACATTCTTCACCGCCGAGGCTCAGCTTCGCACCGAGACGTTGCCGCAGCGACAGGCCCGCTAGCTCGATCAGAAACACGAGCATCCCCATTTGGCCGGCCAGTGTGCCCCTCGGAACACCCCCGCAACACGTGCACCATCACGCGCGCTCGCACCGGAGCGACGAACGCCTCCCCCGATCCAGTCACCACCTTCGGACACAACACTCTTCGGGATGTCGACACCGGGCCGTCACTGCACCGGAGACGCGCCCCGACGCTTGTTGAAACTGCCTTATGGCATATGTCTTGCTGGCCCCGCCAGCACGTTCAATAGCACTAGGGAGGTGAGTTTGCCGGAGACCATCACGATTCGTCGTCATATCACTCAACAGCACCACGTATCCTGGAGGCCGCCATGCAGTCATCGGATGAAGCCCGATCCGGAGCGAAGCCAGCGAACTCCGCAATCGATCGGCGTCGGTTCCTGAAAGGCTCGGGTGTCGCGATCGCCGGTGCCAGCGTCGTCCATCCAACTGCCGCTCAGGAGGCGAGTCCGGTTGCCACCCCCGCAACGCATGAAGACTCGTCAGATCACCCCGCAATCCGGTTCTTCAATCCCGTTGAAGCGGAAACGGTGGACGCGCTGACCGCGCGGATCATGCCCGGCTCTCCGGACGATCCCGGAGCGCGCGAAGCCGGAGTCGTGTACTACATCGACGCGTCCCTCGCCGGAGCGTTCGGTGGTGGGTTCACGGTGAAAACCTACACCCAGGGTCCCTATCTCAATGTTTCGGAAGACCAGCCCTCAGTCGAGAGCACAAGCCGAACGAACCTCTACCAGGTTGTCGAGGTCAACGAGGAGAACGTCTCCCGATACGGATTTCAGTCGATGCTGACGCCACAGGATCTCTACCGACGTGGCCTGGAATCGCTCGCTGCGTACTGCGAGGCTCGCTACGATGCGCCGTTCACCGAATTGAACGAAACCCAGCAGGACGAGGTTGTTGCGGCGCTCGCCGTGGATGAGGCAGATGGGTTTGAAGCTCCCGGCGGGCGGGAGTTCTTCACCATGCTGCGTAACCACACCATCGAAGGCATGTTCAGCGACCCGCTCTATGGCGGCAATCGCAACATGGTTGGCTGGAGGCTGATCGGCTATCCCGGCGCAAGAGGCTTCTTCACCTCCCAGGAGCTGCTCGATCCGAACTTCTCGATGGAACCGGTGAGTCTGGCAGACATGCCGAACGGCCATGGACACTAGAAGGGGACGATCATGGCACAGCTCGACAGGGTGGACGTCGTCACCGTAGGAGCCGGCTGGACTGCAGGCATTCTCGCTCAGAAGCTGACGGCTGAAGGATTACGCGTCGTCTCACTCGAGCAGGGTGAGATGCGGGAAACCGATCCGGATTTCCGTGCGCCATGGGAGCATGACGAGCTTCGCTACCAGGTGCGGCGCGACATGATGGTGGACCTGAGTCAGGAAACATGGACCTGGCGGCCCAGCCCCAAGGACACGGCGCTCCCGATGCGGCAGTACGGTGCGTTCAATCCCGGCAAGGGGGTTGGCGGGGCCGGGATCCACTGGGCAGCGCAAAACTGGCGCTTCTATCCCTCTGACTTCCAGTACCGAACCCACCACATCGAGCGATACGGTGTCGAGAAGCTGCCACCGGGCAATCGCATACAGGACTGGCCAATCACGTACGAAGATCTCGAGCCCTTCTACGACGAGTTCGAATACGATATCGGCGTGTCGGGCAAGGCAGGAAACATCCAGGGCGAGCTGATCGACGGTGGCAATGTCTTCGAGGGCCCCCGCCAGCGCGACTATCCCCTGCCACCGCTACCAGGCTCGATCTCGGCCGACATGTTCGCAGACGCCGCGCGCGAGCTCGGCTACCACCCATTCCCGCAGCCTGCCGCGATCCTCTCCGAAGCCTTCACGGACCCATTCGGCAACGAGCGTGGCGCCTGCCTGCTCTGCGGGCATTGCACACGATACGGCTGCGAGGTGAACGCGAAATCGAGCGCCATTACGGGGCACATCCCTGCCGCGATGAAGACGGGCAACTACGAGATCCGCACGCAGTGTTATGTCTTCAACATCGAGACGGATGCGACCGGCATGGCCACCGGGGTCAGCTACATCGACCCGACGGGGCGCGAGCAGTTCCAGCCAGCCGACATCGTGATCGTCTCGTCGTACACGTTGATGAACGTCAAGCTGCTGCTCATGTCTCGTGGCGCGTCCCACGCAGACGGCGTCGGCAACGATCGAGGTCTGGTGGGCAAGAATTACACCTATCAGCTCGGCGGCGGCGGGTCATCCGGCGTCATGAAGGGACAACGCCTCAATCGATACATGGCAAACAGTTGCGTGCAAGCGCTGATCCATGACTTCAATGCCGATAACTTCGATCATTCCGACCTGGACTACATCGGCGGTGGATCGATCGGCTCCGGCGGCGGCGAGCGCAATCCGATCAGCTCCGTCGGTGGGGTAACGGGCCCCAACGGAGAGAATTGGGGGCAGGCCTGGAAGGACGCCCTGCGTGAGGATTGGGACAGCGTCGTCAACATCGGCCTCCAGGGCGAAAGCCTCCCATACGACGACTCATTCCTCGACCTGGATCCTGTCTATCGGGATCGGTTCGGGTTCCCCCTGCTAAGGATCACCTTCGACTGGCACGAGAACGACTACCGGATGATCCGTCATCTCTCGACCAGAATGCGGGAGATCATCGAGGCGATGGGGGCGACCAACATCCGCACGCAGGAAGAGCTCCAGCCTTTCAGCATCGCGCCGTATCAGAGCACGCACAATACCGGCGGTGCGATCATGGGGAACGATCCAGGCAACTCGGTGGTCAACAAGTACTCCCAGGTGTGGGACACGCCAAACGTGTTCGTCACAGGAGCCTCGAACTTCCCGCAGAACCCGGGCATGAACCCAACCGGGACGGTGTGCGCACTGGCCTACCATACCGCCAGCGGCATCATCAATTCGTACCTGGATAATCCAGGCGAGATCATTTCGGACGCCTGACGTCCCCCAACGTCAACACGCCTTGCAATGGCTCGGGCAAGGATGCGGAACGGGGGGGAGTACCGGGATTTCCGGTACTCCCCCCCGTTCCGGGGTGTCATCGGGAGGGAACCGGCTCGGGGTGATACCCTCCAGGGGCTCGGAGCCACTGTGGTCCCCGCCTCTCCGGAACCCTCCGACGTGCAGATCCCCCCACAGGCATGATTCGGCCATACCGGCAGCCTCGCACACGTGGCGGGTGGTCGGAATGGCGCTACGGCACGCTCGCGGACCAGTGGTCACTCGCGTGTCCCAGCGATCGCACCGTCGCCAGGGCGTTCACGGCCTGGTCGGCATGGCGCTGCTCGCCGGTCAGCTCGGCCAGCTCGCGGAATGCCCCAGCCAGATTTCCCAGCGGTGCAGGCACCATGTCGTCGACGATTGCCCGGCTCGACTCCGCCGCACCTGGGTGATCCAGCCAGCCACTTCCGGCCCACCAGTGATCGAGCAGGGCATCGGCGAGCCCGATGGCACGTTCCTGCCACGTCCCGTTGGAAGCCACACGGCGTGCGACGAGGAAGGCGGTGAGCAGGGCGGCCTGATCCTCCAGCCAGAGGACGGAATCCCCCTCCCCCACCGATCGCACGTAGCCTCGGCCGTCCCCGTCGAAACGCCCCTCGATGAGGTCATCGAGATCCGCGACCACCTGTTTCACGTCGACGGTCGTCCACACGCTCGCCTCCAGGAGCCATCGAATCGTCTCGACTCGCCAGCTGAGCGCTGACATGGAGACGACCTGGGGAGCGGGCCGGCGCTGGCGAGCGGCTCGCAGCTGGGCACGACCGCGTACCAGCCGGGTGCGGAGGACGTCGACATCCTCATGGCTGAAGCGATCCATCTGCTCCATCTCGACGACACGGCGCAGCGCCTGCCGCTCGTGGACGGGCTTGATGTCGTAGTGGAGCGTCACCACCTGGACGAGCGCTGGGTCGAGCGTGTTGAGCAGCTCCTTCGACGTCCACGTGTAGTACCCGGTGTCGGAGCCGACCGCATCGGCACCCTCGCGGAGGGCCGCCCCGCAGAACGAGACGATGCGGGCGCCGATGTCGCCGTACCGCTCATCCCGCAGCTCGGCAGCCGCGCGAGCGTACACCGCCGCCAGTTGTGCGTTGAGAGGGATTGGCTTCTCGAAATGCGGGACGACCCAGAGATCGTTGCGGGTGCAGCGATGAAACCCGCGATCGAGCTGGTCCCAGATGCCGCCGCGCACAAGCGTGTCGAGCGTGGCGCGCAGCCAGTCAGCCAGGTCGTCCGGCAGGGCACCACCGTGGTGAGCATCGAGCAGGGACCAGAGGAGCATCGGGTGGGGATGTTTCGGCGCCTCGGTCAGCCCACCGCGACGGAGATCGATGCGCTGCCGCAGCCGCTCCCACCCGTCGGCGGACACGCTCGGTGCAGCGGGAACCTGCCCTCGGGAGACGAGCTCCCTGGCGTCCTTTCCAATGCCGGCCGCACCGGTGGCATAACTCTCGGCGACGGATTCGATCAGCGAGGCGAGCGAGGGATAGGTGTCGTCCCCCTCGACAGCCATGGTGCAGTAGGCGAGGAACGGCAGCCCGTCGTGCGTCAGGAAGGCCATCAGCGGTGGCCCCGCGGTGCCGGTCAGCGCGACCGCCGCCCACCGCCATGCCGCGGCAAGGTCCGGGCGCTCCGCCGGATCGACCAGCACGGGCACGACCTGGCTCGTTACGAGGTCGCGCAGGTCATCGTCCTGCCGGAGCCGCAGGGCGACCCGCTGGGCGCTGTTGGTCCACGACGGCTCGGCGAACACGAGCATCGGCATGGCCCGACGGCGTGCCTCATCGCGCCCCTCTTCCCATGTCCGCCAGGGGATGGCGGCCGCGATGTCCGGCAGGTGTCCGGTTGGGTCAGGGCGGGTGCCGGAGACTGGCGTCGGGAGCTGGTTTGGTCGCATAGGGCTCGCTTCTCGTGGCGACGGCGCGCCCATGGTGGTGTCCATCCCGACCCCATGGGCGCGCCGGACGAATCCGCTAGGTGAACGCCTGGGCGTCCTCGAGGTCGATCTTGTTCTCGAGCACGGCATCCGCCGTCCAGTAGGACAGGGTCCAGATCGTCTCGGTCGGGTTGTGCCCGGACATCGTCGGGAGCAGCGCGCCACCACCGACGAGGATGTTCGGGATCTCCCACATCTGGCCGTACTTGTTCGTCACGGACATCGAGGGGTCGCTGCCCATGCGCAGCCCGCCGGTGTCGTGCGTCATGGTCGCGGTCGGGCGCGGGGTCGAGTTCCCCCAGACCCTGGCCGCGCCGGCGGCCTCGAGGATCTCGGTGGCCTTCTGGAACATGTAGCGGGACATCCGAATCTCGTTCTGCTTCGCCTGCCGCTGGACTCGTGCGACCGGAACGCCGTACTGGTCGACATAGTTGGGATCGAGATCGATGTAGCTCGTCTCGTACGGAAGCGGCTCCTGAAGGATCTGCAGGCTGATGATCCGGTTGAAGTTCTCCAGCCAGTAGTCCTTGAACGCGCGTCCCCAGCGCGGGACATCGGGCGGGACGATGTTGTAGGCCTCCAGCGGGTGACGCTGGCTCGGCGAGCCGATGAAGGCGCCCCGGACGAAGAAGTCCTCGTCGGAGAGCTGCATCTTCTCCTCGGCATTGTTCTCGCCGTTGTAGTCGTCGAGCCCCTGTCGCTGCACCGCGGGACCGGCCCAGCCATTGAGGTAGCGATCGTCGAAGTAGGCACTGACGCTGGGGCCCGAACGGTTCATGAAGTACTTGCCGACCTGGCCGCCGCCGGTGATGCCGGAATGGAGAAGGGTCCGGACGTTCTGGAAGGTGTAGGCACCCATGTAGAAGATGTCGCCCGGCTGGGTATGCTGCTCACCGGTGATCAGGTCGAGGTAGTCGACGCTGACCGCACGTCCGTTCTCATGGTTGATCCGCAGCACGTGGCTGTTGGGGCGAACCTCCATGTTGCCGGTCTCGAGCGCCGTTGGCAGCAGGGCAACGAGCGAGCTGGCCTTGGAATCGTTCCAGCAGCCGTAGTCGGTGCAGAAGGCGCAGTAGCTGCAGGCCGGCCGCTCGAGCCCATCGGGGTTGGTGTAGGCCTCGGTGTTGATGGCGGTCGGCACGTGGAAGGGGTTCAGCCCGAGGGCGAGTGCCCCCTCGCGGAACGTGATATCGGTTGCGTTGTCGCGCAGCGGACGCATCGGGAAGTCACGCTCGCGGGGCGCCTCAAAGGGGTTGCCCTCCTCCGGGTTGACCGGGCGGATCTCGCCCTGGATGTTGCCCGGGAAGCCGCCGACGCCGATGTAGTACTCCATCTTGTCGTAGTACGGCTCCAGCTCCTCGTAGGTGAGCGGCCAGTCCTGGATGTTGGCGCCGTCCTCCTCGAGGTAGGCAAGCCGTTCGGCCCCGTACATCTCCTCGAGGGTCGTGCGGAGATGGAAATCCTCCTCGTAGTAGCGCCACGACTGGCCTGACCAGTGGACGGAAGCGCCACCGACCATGTTGGCCATGATGTACTGGGTCGGTCGTGCGACATCCTCGAGGTCGCTGCGGAACGTCAGCGCCACCTCCGACTGCTTCGGCAGCAGCTCGCCGCGATGGGCGAAGCGCAGGGTATCGAAGGTCCGGCCGGAGAAGTCATCCGTCGTGCGCCACTCACCACGCTCGAGGGCGACGACCGAGTACCCGGCCTTGGCGAGCTCGGTCGAGATGGGACCGGCGGCCGCTCCATATCCGATGATGACGACGTCTTTCCTGGGCTGCTGAGCCATGGGGTGCCTCCTTGTGTCGGTTCATCGGATGCTAGAGATCGGCGATGCTCTGGATCGGGATATCCAGCGGGGAGTCCATGGTGAGCTGCTGCTCCTCGGTGTGGACGTAGTACGGTCCGCCGTAGTGCAGGTCCGCCCAGACACGCTTGTCCCGATTCCCGCCATACACGGGATCCGCGAAAAGCCCTTCGATCACGTGCGTGCGGACGATCTGCAGGAAGGCATCGAGGTCTGCCACCTCGGGAGGATCACCGCCGGCAAGCATGTTGGCGCCACCGCCGGGCAGCGGCATGCCCTCCACTTCCAGGCTCGCCACCGGGGAGGCCTCCGCGGCCGGTGTGGCGGATGCGGCTGGCTCCGGCATGCCGAGGTGCGTCTCGAGGAACGCGACCTGCTGCTCCGCGTCGAGGTCAACGAGGTTGGCGCCATACTCGTCGTTCGCCGCCTGGTCGACCCACTCCAGGCCGAGGCGGTACACGGGCTGCATGTCCATGTAGGCGCCGCTGAGCGCACGATCGATGGAGACGGCCACCCCGGCGTCGCGGCCACCGATCGTCTCGTCGTCACCGGGCCAGATCAGTTCCGCGAGCGCTTCAACGATCGGCACTTCGCCCGGACTGAAGAACGAATACCCCGCGCGCATGTAGTCGGTTTCCTGCGCGAGGAGATCCCGGCTGTAGGCGGCCGACACGACCAGGGCGGCGGTCGATCCGGCCGCCAAGGCTTCGCCCGTATCGACGTGAGGTGGCGTTGCCTGGCTGTCGGTATCCGTTCTCGCCTGCCGGGCAGGTGCAGCATCCCCAGGATGTTTCGTGCCCTGATTCCGCCGATTCTCAGGGTGGCGGCGCAAGAAATCGGGACGTGCCCGGCCGCCGTGGCCGGGCACGTCCCGTTGGTGTTGTGACCGCGGAAAACTAGCTCACAGGAGTGGCCTCCGGAGTGGCATCGGAGCCATCCGCGGCCCCCGTCTCCCCGGAGGCTTCCGGCGCGAAGATCACGCCACAGGCGAGACGGTCGCCGCTCTCGCCCGAGGGGTCGGTCATCAGGTCGTCCTCGCCGGCATGGATGACGATCGCGCTCCCATCGGCGTCGGCGAGGCTGTTCTCGGCACCGGGCTCGAGGGTGATCTTGGCGGTAACGATGTCCAGGCCGAAGCCGCCGGTTTCGTCGACCTCGATGTTGCCGAGGTCGCCAGCATGGCTGTCCGGATCTTCCAGGTCACCATGCGGCGCGCCGGTCGGGTTGAAGTGCCCACCGGCCGACTCGAACGGGGTCTCGCCCGAGGGATCACACGCGCCGGTCACATGGATGTGCAGACCGTGCAGCCCCGGCTCGAGACCACTGCCTGCCCCACCGGAGGTGCTCTGCACCGTAATGGTGACACCCGTGGTCGACTCCGAGAAGCTGGCGCTGCCAACGATCTCCCCGTTGACATCGGTCAGGTTGACTGTGACGATCTCGCCGACGACCGGCGTCGCCTCCGGGGTTGCGTCCTGGGCGGCGAGCGCGGCGCCGCCGCTCAGCGACAGTGTCGACGCGAGCAAACCGGTGACGACTCGTGAACGAAAGCCCATGTACTGCCTCCAATCGCTCGTGATGTATGCCCTGACTGGGCCCGCGATATCTGGATCTCCGTTGATCGACGTCACTCAGCAAGCCCCGTCCGCCGCGATGCGAACGAGACACAAATACGTGTCGCCAGATGCGTGCCATGTTGCTCGCCCAGTCCGGGAGCAGCGAATACCGGCGAAAGGGGCCGAGAGGAGCCAGTTCCGACCCGAACGGAGTCGTGCCATGGGGCAGCCATCCCGATCCTGGTGGCGGGGCGAGGAAGGGACACGTCGCTCCCCTGAGAGGCCCGTGCGCGGGGCTGGTGGTGGATCCGAGCGACCCGAACCACTGACGCTCGGGGCGACATGAGGACGGCCCCTACGATCGCATGTGGGACCGGGACACGTTTCGGCCCGGACACGACCTCGTGCGGCTCGGTGGGGCTGTGGGGGACCTGCCTCCCCTGCGCGAGGTCCGGGCGTGTCACAGCCCGGCCGGACTGGAGCGGCCCGTGAGTGAACGGTTGGCCATGCGCACGTCGGGCCGTACAGGGGAGGGTGCTCGCGGCGTGGCTGGCCCGGAAGAGGTGAGGTCAGGCAGTGGAGCTGATGCGGTCGATGATGAAGCGCTCGGCGGCGACGGCATCGACGGCCATCGCGACCCGGCCGGTGGCGGGGAGCTCCGGACCCGGCTGCCGCGCGACGGTCATGCCCGTCGTGATGCGACCGGCGAGCTCGATATCGATGGCGAGGTCGTGCCACTCCAGCAGGTCGGGCCTGAGGATCGCGGCGGTGGCGAGGGGATCGTGCAGGAAGGTCTGCCCACCGCGCTCCTCGAACGGCGGGTAGAGGGCGACCTGATCCGCGACAGCCTGGTGGAAGGGTGTCCCACCCTGCCGGATGGCCGTCACCCCCTCCCGCGTGATCACGGTCTTGAGCGTCACGTCGAGCGGCACCAGCGAGATCGGCGCGCCCGAAGCGAAGACGACGCGGGCGGCCTCTGGATCGCAGAGGATGTTGTGCTCGGCCACGCGGCCGCCACCGGTCCAGGGCGCGATGTACCCGCCCATGATCGTCAGGTGCGCGAGGTTGTGGGCGACGCGAGGCTCCCGGATGAGTGCCGCGGCGACGTTGGTGAGCGGGCCAACGGCGAGCAGGTGCACCGTGTCCGGCGCCGACATCACCCGCTCGATCAGGAAGTCGACGGCATGGCGGTCCTCCATCGCCGCGAAGCGCTCCTCGTCACCCTCCTCGAGCAAGCCGACCCCCTCGTGGCCTGGCCAGAACACGGGCCGGTTGCGCATCAGGGGCTGGCCGATCCCCTCGTGGACGGGCACGTCGTCGATGCCGCGCAGGTGGAGCAGCTTGCGGATCATGCGTGCGCGCAGACCGACATCGCCGTAGACGGTGGTGACGCCAGCGAGGTCGATCTCGGGGGAGCCGAGCAACACCGCCAGCGCGAGGCAGTCATCGACGTCGGTGCCGATGTCGGTATCGAAGATAACCGTGTGTCGCTCGGTGGGCATGGATGATCTCACTTCCATTTCGCTCATGATGGCGCAGGAGAGCTCGTCGCCAGGAAGACGGACGGCGAGTCGATCATCAACCAGCCGTGAGCCTCCGGCAAGAGGCTCGAAATCAGGCAACCAGGACAGGCTCGTCGTCGCGGAGGTCCCGCTCGATGCGGTGCGCGACGATGAAGCCGCCGACGGGGATGAACATCCAGAAGATCAGGGCAAGCCCGCGCGTCCAGGACCACCGCTGCTGAGCCCAGCAGACCGCGAGCAGGAAGAGATAGGCGATCACCAGGTAGCCATGAACCTGGCCCGTGACGGTCACGGCCATCGGCATGTCGAAACCGTACTTGAAGGCCATGCCGATCAGGAGTGCGATGTAGGACACCCCCTCCGCGAACGCCACCCACCGAAAGACCCGTACCATCCGTCGACACCCCATTGCATGCGAAGAACCCGGTGCACACCGCGCGGCACCCGTAGCCGAGGCTACCCACCGCCGCGCGCAGCCGGCCGTGGAGAAGTCTATCGTGGCGCGGAATCAGCCGGCACCACACCCTGCACCAGATCGCGATCCGACCGGCCCGCGCGCGAGGGGTGCATTACAATGAGCCTGTATGCAATGGGCGCTGGTCATTGCGCCCTGAACCCCGGCACCACGGGGTCTGTCCCCTCTGATTCGGATAGTGAGATCACTGCGGGAACGCCATCCCCGGGGCCCTGGCCAGCACGCAAGGAGCACCACCATGACTGACGGCAAGATGAACGGCAAGGCAAACCAGGCGTCGAACGTGCAGCGTCCGACGCTGACCACCCGCCAGGGTCACCCGGTTCACAACAACCAGGACCTCCGCACGGTCGGCAACCGCGGTCCGGCCACGCTCGAGAACTACCACTTCCTGGAGAAGATGAGCCACTTCGATCGCGAGCGGGTGCCGGAGCGTGTCGTTCACGCCCGGGGCACGGTGGCGCACGGGTACTTCGAGGCGTACGGCACCATCGGTGACGAGCCGGCCAGCAAGTACACCCGGGCCAAGCTCTTTCAGGAGAAGGGCAAGCGCACGCCGGTGACGGTGCGCTTCTCGACCGTGGCCGGTGGCCAGGACTCCTCGGAGGTCGCTCGCGACCCGCGCGGCTTCGCGGTCAAGTTCCGCACCGAGGACGGCAACTGGGACCTGGTCGGCAACAACCTGCCGGTCTTCTTCATCCGTGACGCGATCAAGTTTCCGGACTTCATCCACAGCCAGAAACCGGACCCGGTGACCAACGAGGCCAACGTGCCGCAGCGCGCGTTCGACTTCTGGGCGGCATCGCCCGAGTCGATGCACATGCTGATGTGGCTGTTCTCGCCGCGGGGCATCCCGGCGAGCTACCGGCACCAGGACGGCTTCGGGGTCAACACCTACCGAATGGTGAACGACAGAAACGAAGGCGTGCTGGTCAAGTACCACTGGAAGTCGCAGCAGGGCATCAAGTCGCTGACGGCGGCGCAGGCGGCCGAGATCCAGGCACAGACGCTCGGGAGCCACACCAAGGACCTTCGCGATGCGATCGACCGTGGGGACTACCCGAAGTGGGAGCTCTGCGTGCAGATCATGAGCGACGACGAGCATCCGGAGCTCGACTTCGACCCGCTCGACGACACCAAGGTCTGGCCGGAGGACCAGTTCCCGCTGCTCCCGGTCGGCATGATGACGCTGAACGAGAACCCGAAGGACTTCTTCGCGGAGAACGAGCAGATCGCGTTCGGCACCGGCGTGCTGGTCGACGGACTCGACTTCTCGGACGACAAGATGCTGGTCGGCCGCACGTTCTCCTACAGCGACACGCAGCGCTATCGAATCGGCGCGAACTACCTGCAGCTGCCGATCAACCGCCCGATCGCGCCGGTACGCACGAACCAGCATGCCGGCCAGATGACGTACGGTGACGACGAGCGCGGCGAGAACCCGTCGGTGAACTACGAGCCTTCGTTCACGGCAGGGCTGTCCGAGGCGGACGAATCGTACAAGAGCTACGAGCCGGTGATCGAGAAGACGAAGGTCACCCGCGCACCGATCGACCGCACGAACAACTATGGGCAGGCGGGCAACCACTATCGGAACGTGCTGGAGGACTGGGAGCGCGACGACCTGGTGCTGAACCTGGTGACGGGGCTGAGCCAGTGCACCAAGGATCTGCAGGACAAGATGCTCGAGCACTTCTACAAGGTGGACGAGGAGCTCGGCACGCGCGTCGCCGACGGTCTCAAGCTGAAGATGGCCGATCAGGGTCAGATGGAGACGCAGCGCGTCTAGCGCGCCACGCCCGCTTGTAGCGCCGCCCCTGTGGCGGCCCGCCACAGGACCATCACGCAGCCGCCCGGGGAGTTCCCCGGGCGGCTGTCGCGTTCAGGACTGGCAGCGTTCCCGATTCCTGCTGGTGTGGCAGCCTCGGATGGTCTTCTCCGAAGCGGTGAGCCGAAACCTGCGGGGCGTGGGGCGCCGCTGCCCATCGATGCCCGTCCCTGGAAACAGTGCGATGCACGACATCCATACGGGAGAGGTCATGGGTGGCGGATCGCGGGTCGCTCGTGGTGACGGGACGAGGCCGTTGCGCTCCGGGTCGTCTTCGCACCGAGCGGTGGCGACGAAGCGATCGGCCCGCCGTCTCTCCGCGATCGAAGAAGACTGGCACAGCGCCGGACCAGGGTCAGCAGTGACCACGGGATAGCCAGTGGCTCGCTGCTCGTGCGGTGTGATGCAACCACGTCCTCGCCTTGTCGCTGGCGGTCCCGGACAAGAATGTTGGCGATGTCGATCCAGCTCGGTGAAAGCACGATGGGCTCCCGTGTCGTGATGTGATCGGAAATGCCGGCTCGGGCAGGCGTGAGGTGTCGACCGGTTCCCATCGTAGACAGCCGAGGGCCGGGTGCGTGAGAACGAAGCCGTCGGGGTCTTGCCTGATCCTGCCGGAAATTGGCGGGTCCCTTGCGGCACCGACGCACAGGTCGGCATGGTGTCAGGTGAAGCGCCGCTGCCTCATGTGACATGGACTACCGGGAACTTGTGGTCACCGCCCGCATCGGGAGCAGAGGGATCGCCCCGGACTCGTGCCCCTGAGATGCTGGCGCCCCGTGTCTGCTTCGCTGTCCAGAGATGCGCGAGCCCATCCGGTGAGCGAGGCCCTTGAACGCGATCGCCTCTGCTGGCAGATGGCAACGTGATCCATCGCCTGCCGCGTGAGCGACCGACGTTCATCGCCGTTCAGCCGGGCGTAGGCGGCGATTCGCGGTCGCTCCGTGCGACGACATCGACCCGAGAGGCGGGGTCGCGAGGTGCTGGGCGGTCCGAAGGTGTCGGGTGAGCGGGTGCCCGTCCATTGACTGGAAGGACCGGTGCAACACCGGCTCGTACCGCGAGGCCCTCCCGTACGTTTGAGACGGTCACCACGGACACTGCATCTGTAATGCAATCACGGTGCACCTCCCAGCCCGGGAGATGACATCCACCCGTGCGGGGTTCGGTAGCTGAATCGCGGCGGGGCACGATCCGGTGTCTTTCCGTGTCGCCCGGTCGCTAGCCCTTGATGGCGCCGGCGGTGAGGCCGGAGATGATGCGGCGCTGGAAGACAAGCACCAGCAGCACCAGCGGCAACGTGGTCGTCACCGCGGCGGCCGAGATCTGCCCCCACGGTCGCGCTGCCGCGATGTCGGCGCCCTCGAACTGGGCCACCGCTACCGGCGCGGTGTAGAGTGCCTGGTCGCTAATGAAGGTCCGGGCGAAGAGGAACTCGTTCCACGCCGCGATGAAGAGCAGGATCGCCGTGGTGAAGACGCCGGGTGCGGCCAGCGGGATCACGATCTGGCGGTAGACCTGCCAGCGCGTGCAGCCATCGACCCGCGCGGCCTCCTCGACCTCCAGCGGCAGGTCCCGGAAGAACGCCGTCAGGGTCCAGATGCAGACCGGCAGGGTGAAGGTGACATACGGCAGGATGAGCGAGAGTCGCGTGTTGATCAGGCCCCAGTCACGGAAGAGCAGGTAGAGCGGGCTGAGGATGGCGATGCCGGGAAACATGGCGACGGCGAGCACGACGGCCAATACGACGCTCTTGCCCGGGAAGTGCAGCCGGGCGATGGCATAGGCGCAGCTCGATCCCACGAGAAGGGAGATGGCGGTGGCGCTCGAGGCGACGATCGTGCTGTTGAGCAGCGACCGCGTGAACCGCTGCAGGGTGAGAACCTCCTCCCAGTGGTCGAGCGTGAGCGCGCGAGGGATATAGGTCGCTGGCGAGGCGTAGATCTCCGACTCCGTCTTGAGCGAGGTGACGAAGGTCCAGGAGAACGGGAGCGTGCAGAAAAGCACGATCAGCGCGATGAGGGTGTAGAACCCGGCCTCGCGCACGCTCGGTCGCCAGCGCCGGAGTGCGGGTTGTTCGATCATCTGCTCCCTCCCCCACCGACCGGCGCGCCGAGCACCTTGATAAAGAGGTAGCTGAACAGCAGCACGATGATGAAGACGGACACCGCCAGGGCGGAGCCCATCCCGAACTGCAGATTCGTGAACAGCACCCGATAGGTGTACATCGTCAGGGTCTCCGTCTGGAAGCCGGGGCCACCGCCGGTGAGCACGAAAGGCAGATCGAACATGCGGGCGACGTCGATGAAGCGGAACAGGAGCACGACCAGCAGGGTCGGCCGGAGCAGCGGCAGGGTGATGTGCCAGAAGGTCGACCACTCGGAGGCCCCATCGAGCGCAGAAGCCTCGTAGAGGTCACTCGGGATCAGCTGGAGCCCGGCGAGCAGCAGCAGGGCGGCGAAGGGGGTTGTCTTCCAGATCTCGGCGAGAACAAGGGCCCAGAGCGCGAAGTCCGGGCTGGCCAGCCACGGGATCGGCTTCGAGATGACGTTGAGATCGCCGAGGAAGCGGTTGATGATGCCGAAGTCGGTCTGGTACATCAGCTGCCACATCTTGGCCGAGACGACCGTGGTCAGCGCCCACGGGATCAGCACGGAAGCGCGCACCGGGCCGCGGCCGATGAAGCTGCGGTTGATCGCCAGCGCGAAGACCATGCCGAGGACCAGCTCGGCGACGATCGACCAGAAGGCGATCATGCCGCTGACCTTGAGGGCGTTGTGAAAGCGCTCGTCCCGGAGAATGTCCCAGTAGTTGTCCAGTCCGACGAAGACACGAGGGGTGTTGGCGAACCGGAGATTGATCTCCCAGAGACTGAGCCAGAATGCCCTGCCCAGCGGCACGAAGGCGATCAGGGCGATGGTGAGCATCGCGGGAAGCACGAACCACATCGCCATGAGCGCCTCGGAGCGCGCCTGTCGGGACCATCGACGTCGACCAGCGCGCGTCAGGGCAGCATCCGAGTCAGCTCTCCCTTCCGTACCGGCGACCATGCATCTCTCCAACGACCACGGGCAGTCTGAGGCGGGCGCCCGTCGCACGTACAGCGCGCCCACCACGCCCCCGAGGCTGCAGGCCGGCGCAGGACCGACCCGTACCGAGCCATCGACACCTGAGTCGGGGTCAGCCGCCGATGACCTGCCTGAGTCCATCGGCCATATCGGCCACGGCCTGCTCGGGGGTCTTCTGCTGGCTCATGGCGGCGCCGAAGTTCGGCTGCAGGGCGTCTGCCGACATCTGGCTGTAGTAGGGCGTGACCGGACGCGGCTTGAGTGCCTCGAAGGCGGGTGCCAGCCGGTCGACGTAGGTGTACTTCTCCAGCACCTCGGCGTCCTCGAAGACCGCGGGCCGAGCCGGCAGGTTGCCGTTGCCGAGATAGCGGGAGGTCTGCTGCTCGAGCGAGGTGAACCACTTGATGACCTCGGCGGCGGCGTCCACGTTCTCGGAGTAGGCGGAGATGCCGAGATTCCATGTGCCGAGACAGCCCGGGCCCGGAGAGCCGTCCGCCGACGGCAGGGTGGTGACGTCCCAGGCATCCCGCACCCGAGAGTCCTCGCCGAGGATGGCGCTGGTTGCGGTCATCCACGACCGGAGGAAGACCGCCCCACCACTGGCGAAGACGTTCTCGGCATCGGCGGCGGTGGTCATGGTGAGGCAGGCCTCGGGAGAGATCTGTTCCTCGTAGAGATAGCTGACGAGACGCGACATCGCCTGCACGCCCGCGTCGGACTCGTCCAGGATCACCTGCATGTCCTCGTCGAGCAGATCGCCGCCGTGCCCCCAGAGGTATTCGAGGAAGTTGATGACGCCGCCCTCGGTCTGCACGGCCTGGAAGATGTAGCCGGAGATATCGGGAGTGGAAAGCTCCGTGGCGGCACTGACGAGATCGTCGTAGGTCCTCGGCGGGTCGATGCCCGCGCCCTCGAGCAGGTCGCGGCGGTAGAAGAGGCCGGGACCGTTGTTGAACCAGGGGATCGCGTAGAGCGTGCCGTCGCAGGTGGCGCCGTCAATGGTACCGGGAAAGAACTCGGCGCGCTCCTCATCGGTGAGGTACTCCTCCATGGGCAGAGTCCAGCCGGCCGCCGCGAACTCGGGCACGAAGGGGACGTCCATGGAGACGATGTCGACGGTGGAGTCCTGCGCGGTGGCGACGGTAACGAACTTGTCGTGGAGGTCCGTGGTGACGGCGCCCTGCTCCTGATAGTCGATCTGGATATCCGTGTGCTCGGCGTTGAATGCCTCCACCTGCTGCTGGGTGAAGCCGGTGGTGTCGCGTCCGGCGAACCAGGTGACCGTGGTGGCGTCCTGGGCGGCCGCTCGGGGGATGTGAATGAAGGGAATGGCCAGGGTCGAGGCGGCGGCGCCCTTCAGGACCTGGCGACGCGTGGATGGCGCAAGGATCCGGGACCGATTCACGGACGTGTGGTCGACGCTCATGCAGCTCCTCCTTGAGATGGCAATGCGCGGATATCGGGCATCCCCCGCTCGTCGTCACCCGACACCGCTGCCGGGATCGGCTCTCACGGATTCGTCGGCCGAGGGGCGTTGTGACGCGATGCCCCTCGCTGGGTCCGGTACGTCGTATTGCATTGAGATGTGACGCCATCTTCGCAGACACGACGAAAGGCATCAACATAGCGACGCGACCGAACGCCACCATCCAGGTCGTTCGGATGACCGAACCGTGCGGCGGACCAACCGGATGCCATGGGGCCCGATCGCATCGAGCGAGGTGCTCCAACCGCCCACCCTGCCAGCGATGGACGCGACGACGATCGCCCGGGCCTGCAGGGGGCGGAGTCGAGTCCCTGAATTCGTGATGGTCTCCCTTCCCGATCCGACGCTTCGACACGGGCTCGGCACCGGGCGGGGGTGGGGTGGCGAGCGCCCTTCGCCTCGCGTGGGGCCGGCAGGCACCTCACGGCGATACCCGAGCGACAACTGGAGACAACACGCCTCCATTGCGGAAGGTTTGGGCGATACAGGCTCGCCGATACGCTGCCATCCTTGACCGGGCCGATACGACTTCGGCGCGTACTGAGCCTCTGACGAGGCGCAGACATCCACAAGCACGATCGGGAGGACGGTAGCTCCTCGCCGTGACCATCGAGGCGCACCGACGATCGCTCCAGCCAGGCAACAGGGAGGGGACAGGCCCTCCCCTCTCCCCTCCGAGGAGCTGGGCTCGCATGCCGGGGTGCGTGGTGACGGTGCGGGGAGATGGGAGGGTATGCGACCTACGCGTCGAGGAGCTCGGGAAGCTCGGCGAGGGAGTCGATGCTCAGATATGGCGTGACCCCGCCGTCGGGCACGGGGCGGCCGCAGGAGATCCACACGCCGCGGATGCCGAGGGCCTGGGCGCCGGCGACGTCACGGCGGAAGTTGTCGCCGACCATGACGCATTCGGACGCGGGCACGTCCAGAAGCCGCAGAGTCTCCTCGTAGATGCGGCGATCCGGCTTGCCGAAGCCAAGCTCGCCCGAGATGACGACAACCTCGAAGCGCTCCAGCAGGCCCGTGCGGATCAGCTTCTCACGCTGAACGTCGGGGATGCCGTTGGTCACGATCGCGAGACGGTAGCGCGCGGCGAGGCGGTCCAGGGCCCCCTCGGCCCCGGGGATGAAGGGATTGGTGGCGGCCCGCTCCTGCTCGAAGCGCTGGTCGAGCGCCGCTGCCAGCGTGTCGTCCTCGACGCCAAAGTGCCGGAGGGCGCGCTGCCAGGACTCGCGACGGAACCCGGGTCCCCAGGCGCGCATGGCGACCATGCGGGGGTCGTCGCCCTCGAAGCGGGCGCGGAGCCCCTCGACCTCGCTGGTGCCGATGTCGTGACACCAGGCGGGATCCGGGCCCTGCTGCCACAGCGCCGCCGCGTCGCTTCGTACCGCCTCGATGAGTCGGGCCGGGTCGACCTGGGCGACCTCACTGGCGTGGGCCGCGGTGGCGGCGAAGGCGGCGTCGGTCGCCGCGTCGTCGTAGAGAATCGTCTCGTCGAGATCGAGAAGCACCGCCGATACCGTCACTGTCACCCTTCCCCGGTTCAACACGGGCACGTTCGTGCGCCGGGACCACTCCCCGTGCTCGCCCCCGTCATCCTTCACTGCAGCGTACGCGGCAGGGCACCGGCCGACAAGGCACCTCCGGCACGAGCGATGAAGCGGCCGGGTGAGCCCCGCGGCGCCGCAGCGAGAGGCGCTCCGCTCCCACTCACCCAGGCGACCGAGAGCCGGCGACATGCCGCTCGGCATCCCAGGCATGTGGCGTGGCGTCATCGCGGGGAAACAGGATGCGGTCCCCCACCGCGACCAAGGTGGGCTCGACGGTGCGAATGTCCTCGGTAGTCGGCAGCTTCACCCAGAGCCCGCCCGTCGACATGTCGAACGACTCGAACCGCTCCGGATCGTCACCGATCTCGGCATCCCGCATGAGGTGTGCGACATCGCGAATCGTCTCGGCGGGGATCATTCCCCATGTGACCGCGGTCATCGCGTAGAGGAAGATCCCGTCCTGGACCACCGCCAGCAGAAAGCGCGATGGGATCTCTTCCTCCACCACCCCACCGGTCGTCACATATGGGAGATCGGTGTCGAGATCGACCCGACGCAGATCAGTTCCAGCGCCCCTCATCTGCCCTTCGAGCGCGGCAAGGACCTCATCCATGGCTTCGGCCGCATGCTCCTCGCTGTCGAAGACAATCACGTGCACATCGAGGGCGTACCAGCCGATCGGTGTCTCACCCGCTTCCAAATCCTCGAAGATGTCGGCCCAATCGGCGCCGTACATGCGCGTGTACCAGCGCTCCAGGCCCGCGGGTGGGTGGGTCACCTCGTCCAGGGGCTGTGTGGCCTGCGTGGCGGCCGGTATCGAACACCCCACTGTCACCAGGACGATCAGGAGGGTCGTCACGAACCGTCGCATCGCTCCTGCTCCTTCCCCGTACGCATCGCCGGCATGAGCTCCGTGCTGCCCCGAATCGTGTCCTGCAATATGACACGCGTCCAAAATCGCGAACCCCTCCGACCACGTGGTCGGAGGGGTTGTCATGTCTCGCCGCCTCATGGCGAAGCTGGCTAGTTTATCGGAGTGCTGTCCGTGGTCGGGACGTAGATCGTGTCGCTGGCCGAGGTGAGGGCCGGAACCTGCTCCTGGACGCTCTCCAGCGTGGGGAACTTCTCCCAGAGGCCCCCCATCGAGGTACCGTCGTCGTGGAACATCTCCTCGTCGTCACCGGCGTCCGCTCCCTGGACGTCACCGAAGACGGACTCCACCGTGCCGACCGGGTCGTCGCCGAACGTGATGCCGGAGACCGCGTAGACGTAGTCGCCGTCGTGGGCGGTGACAAGCAGCACGTTGGTGGTGATGCCGTCCATCTCCTCCACGGCCTGGTAGGCCGTGTAATCGACGTCGAGATCGAGCTCGACCTCCTCCAGCGAGACATCCTCCTCGGCCGCGCTCGACGAGGCATCCCCGGTCAGCTGTTCGTAACCGGCGCCGGCATTGTCCTCGTTGTCGAACTCGAGCACCATCACCGTCAGCATGAACCACCCCGAGAGGTCCTCCTCGGGGGCTTCCATCATCGCCATCATGTCGCCGTTGAACGTGCGGCCGTACGCCTTCTCGAGTCCCTCGATGTCCAGTTCCGACGTGCCAGGCTCAACCTGGGCTGTCCCCGAGATCGCCACTCCCGCGGTCAGCGCGAGCGCGAGGAGCGTGGCCATGATCGTTCGTGCGAGTCTCACTGGTGCGAAGTCCTTTCGGTACTGGCCGAAACCCGGCCAGGCGTCGATTGGCGGGGAACACGCTCTGCTCCCCGGCGGAGAGCATACACAAATATGCGTCCGATTCACACCAGCAGCGATCGCACGACGCGACAGGCAGCCGGTCAGGAGGGACGTGTGGCGAGTGGGGCCCCCTGGGCAACGGATCGGCCATGTCCGCCATCGGCCTGAGCGGGGCCCGGCGCCACGTTGACAAGTGCGTGACGCGGTGGCTAGGTTCATGCACATGAGTCCGAGCGAATTCGCGACACGGATTCGCTCACGCAATGCATCCTGGATGGAGACCACATGGTGACATCGACCCTCCCGGAGACCACACTGCCGCCCGTGCCGGGTCCACAGTTTCCGGTGAACGAGCGGCAGGAGCGGTTCCTCGAGCTGGCCGAGCGGCTGGCCGAAATCGCCGCGCGGAACGCGCCCGGGCACGACCGGGCCGGCACCTTCCCGCACGACACGTTCGCGGCCATCGTGGAGTCCGGCTTCCACACGCTCACCATCCCGGAGGACCAGGGCGGCATGGGCGCCAACGTACTGGACACGATGATCGCCCTGGAGCGGCTCGCACGGGGCGATGGCTCGGTCGGGCTGGCGGCCTGTATGCACCTCAGTCACGTCCATGGGGTCGCCACCAGCAGCGAGTGGCCGGACGAGCTGAGGCAGCGGTTCATCGCCGACGTGGTCGCCAATGGGGCGCTCTACAACATCGCCGAAAGCGAGCCCGGGCTCGGCAGCCCAAGTCGGGGTGGATTCTTCGCCACCACGGCCGAGCGCATGGACGATGGCTGCTGGAAGCTCAACGGGCGCAAGACATGGTCGACGCTCGCTCCCGCGATGGCCTACGCCGGAGTCGGCGCGACCGTGGTCGAGAACGGACAGCCGGTCGAAAAGGCGCGCTTCCTGGTGCCGATGAGCGCGCCAGGAGTCACGATCGACGAGACGTGGGACAACATGAGCATGAGCGCGTCGGGGAGCCACGACATCGTGCTCGAGGACGTCGTCGTGCCGGCGGACCACCGCCTGCCTGTCTCGGGCAAGCCAGGTCCCAGCCCCTGGAGCATCCTCACCAGTGCGGTCTACCTCGGCATCGGCGTGGCGGCGCGGGACTTCACCATCGCGTTCGCGAAAACCCGCAAGCCGGCCGCGATGGGTGGCAGGACGATCGCGACGCTGCCGAACGTGCAGCAGCGGGTGGCGGAGATCGAGCTCAAGCTGCTCGCGGCGAGATCGGCCCTCTATGGCGCGGTGCAGCAGTGGGAAGAGCACCCCGAGGTGCGGGAGTCCCTGGGGTGGCAGCTGGCGGGGGCGAAGGTGCTGGTCACGAACAACACGATCGACATCACGGATCAGGCACTGCGAGTCGTCGGGTCCGTCGGGCTGCAGCGGCGGCACCCGCTGGAGCGGTATTTCCGGGACGCGCGGGCCGGGCTCGGCAACCCGCCGCTGGACGATGTCGCGATCGGGATGATCGGGCGTTCGGTGCTCGGGGAATAGCGTGACGCCCCGTGAGCTGCGGATCCCGGGAGTCGATGTGCCACAGCATGGCTCGAGCCATCCTGCGCGCTGCAGGTCGACGATCCAGAGGAGAGGACACGTCCATCCCGTACGAGAGGTGAGACAGGGTGCGTGACCGCATATGTGGTCACGTACGGATGCGGGCAACGTGTGTCGGCCCGACGGCGGCCTCTCATGGATCCGACACCGAACAGGCCCACCCTGCCCTCCTGTCTCACCCTGCGCGTCTTCCATCTGCCACGAACTTGGGTTGCGCCTCCCCAAGCCTGTCGTGTGGGTGCCAGTCGTGGCAGTGATCCGCCCCTACGGATTCGATGCTCCCTTTCCAGGAGCGCCAGCGCTACTCGAAGCGGGTTGCCGAGACGGAGGTGTTGCGGTTGACCGTAGCGGCGCCGGTTGAGATCGAGAGCACCGCGAGGGCGAGACTGACGGCCAGCGTGACGAAGTAGAGCGGATCGGGCCAGCCCATCGCGTAGTCGCCATTCCCCAGCCTGGTGACGATCATCCAGGCGACGAGGAAGCCAAGGCCGATGGACCCACCCAGCACGGCAGCCAGCGGGACCGCCGCTTCCATCCCGATGATCCTCCGGATACTCCCGGCCGGCATGCCCATCAGGCGCATCAACCCGAGCACGCGCTTGCGGTCCAGCATCGCCGCGACCGTGGACACCGCCAGGGAGATGCCGGCGATCGTGACGGCGAAGAAGATGCCGAGGTAGGCCAGCACGGCGAGACTGTTGACCAGGCGCGTCGTGCCGAAGTCCGCGAGGTCGGCCCGCGTCATGGCGATGCTTGACACGCCGGCGGAAACATCGACGGCCGTTCGCGCCCGCTCGATCGCATCGGGCGATCCGTCAGTGGCGACGTAGAGACGATCCGGCTCTCCTACCTCGTCGGGGTCGACCACGAATAGCTCCGGATCACCGTCCCGCTCGGCAGCGGTGAAATCGGCGGCATCGAAGCCCACCCACCCGGCTTCCGGCACATGTTCGAAGCCCAGCGCCAGGGCATGGTCGCGGCTGACCGCGACCATGCCGGCGAGCTCGGAGTCCTGATCGATCGCGTGGCCCGGGATGACGCCGGTGACCCCGTCCGTGCTCCACAGTGCCTCGATCGTGTCCGGGCTGGCGACGTCGTCACCGCTGACGGTCAGCATGTCGACCGGCATGAGTCCCGGCGCCTCGCGAGGGGTGACCTGCTCCTCGACCACGCTGGCGCTGCCGGCGAAGACGCTGACCAGGAAGACGGCGACGACGAGTCCGCCGACCGAGCGAAAGGTGGCGGCCGGTGTGGCGAGGATCCGGCTGCAGGCGATCACGGCTTCGGCCGAGCGCGCCGCGCGAGACACGAGGCGCGAGACCTGGTACGTCACCCACGGCCCGATGACGACGAGGCCCAGGCAGATGACTGTGAATCCGAGAATCAGGAGGGGGCCGACGAGCCCGGCAGGCAGGAACGTATGGTCGATGGACAGTGTCGCGAGGAGCATCGTCCCGATCCCCACCAGCAACGGCAGCACACGCAGCCAGGAGGGCCGACCTTCCCGCAGCTGCCGGCTGCCACCGAGCGGCCCGATGCCGGCACGCCGGATGCGCGAGGCGGCCGCGATCGTGGAAACGGCAACCATCGCGATCACGACAAGTATGGTGACGGTCGGCGAGACCTCGAAATCCGAGGTGAACGACGTCTCGCCGTTGATCGGCACCATCGCCGCCAGCGGCCGGACCAGCCGTGACAGGACGACGCCGGCGATCGCGCCGACCAGGCTCGTGACCGCCATCTCCACCGCCGCGACCGACACCACGGTTCGAGGTGGGGCGCCGATCAGGCGCAGCGTGGCGAAGCTCTCCTGCCGCTGCGCGGCACCAAGCTGGGTGACGATGCTGATGAACAGGACCACCGGGAAGAACACGGCGATGCCGCCAATGACCAGGATGGTCTGATACGCCTGGTTCACGGACCGTCCGGTCTCATTGAACCCACTGAGCAGCTCGAAATTGTCGCTGGCCGCCGCCTCGGCGGGATCGTAGCCGACCATGACCACCAGGGCATCGGGGCCAACGAGAGCCTCGTCGGGGAGGATGCCGGCTCGGGTCCCGTACCGATCGCCGAGCTGGTCGGAGGGCGTGCTGTCGATCAGATCCGCAAGCGCGGGTGAGGCGTAGTACTCGCCGGGGGCCGGCGGGGTGATCCCGGCCGGAAACGGTACGGTCGTTCCCGGCAGCGTGGCGACACCGACCCGCATGATCCGCTCGTCCCGGAAATAGTCGACCGTCTGGTAGGCAAGCAGCGAGTCCTCGGTGAGCTCGGCGGGCTGGCCATCGGCGGTGGTCACCTGTGGCGCCCCCCAGACCAGCGTCCAGGAGCTGCGCTCGTCGCGGGCGTGGAGACCGTTACGAGCACCCCAGAGGACGAGCAGGATGGCCACACCGATCGCAACCCCGGCTGCGATGGCGAGCAGGCGCCCTCGGGATCCCCTGCTTCCGACGATCGCGAGGCGGGCGAGATCGAGGCTCATGCGCCCACCTGCCAGTCCGTCGTCGCGATCCTGCCGTCGCGCACGATCACCTCACGATCCGCGTAGGCTGCCGTCCGCGCATCATGCGTGATGAGCACGACGGTCGTCCCCAGCTCACGCACGATCTCGAGCAGGATCGTCATCACGTTTTCGGCGGAGAGGGAATCGAGCGACCCGGTCGGCTCGTCCGCGAAGATGATGCGGGCATTGTTGACCAGCGCGCGGGCGATGGCGACCCGCTGCGCCTGCCCTCCCGAGAGCTCGGCCGGTCGCTTGTCGTGCGCATCCTCGAGCCCGAGGCGATCCAGCCAGTACCGCGCGATCTTCGTGGCGGCACCGCGCTTCTCACCCCGCAGGAGCAGCGGGATGCTGACATTGTCGACCGCGGTCAGATCCGGGAGAAGCTGGCCGAACTGGAAGACGAACCCGAAGTCGGTCAGACGCAGGCGGGACCGCTCCTCCTCGGGCATCGCGCTCACCGGTGTCTCCGCGCCGCTGTAGACGATGGTCCCCTCGTCCGGCACGAGCACGCCCGCAAGGCAGTGGAGAAGGGTCGACTTGCCGGAGCCGGACGGTCCCATAATCGCGAGCACCTCGCCGGGGAGCACCTCGAGATCGACGTGGCGGAGGGCCTCCGTCAGGCCGAACGATTTGCGCAGCCCCCGTGCCGAGAGGATCGGCGTGCCCGGACCTGTGCCGGGAGCGTCGAGAACGACCGCCTGCCGGGTGGATGTGAGCGTTGAAGTCATGAGCGGGTTATCTCCTGCCTGAGCTGCGTCAACCGGGCGCTGGTCATGTCGATCCATCGCAGGTCGGCTTCGATGTGGAAGAGCGCGTGGTCATAGAGCAGGACGTGCATGAGGTCAGCCTGCTGCTTGAGCCGGGTGAGCTCACGCATGCGCTGCATGTGTCGGGCGCGCTGGATGTCCAGGAGCTGGTCCGCATCCTGATCGACGAGGAGGGCGACGACGGTCTTCGCGAAGAGGTCGCTCTGCAGCGATTCATTCGGGACGTCCGGTGTGTACATCCATTCCAGCAATCGCTGCCGGCCCGCGTCCGTCACCTGGTATCGCTTGCGCTTCGGCCCGCCGCCGGTCTCCTCGCCAACGGGGGCGATGAGGCCGTCCCGCGCCATGCGGGCGAGCGTCTGGTAGACCTGTCCGAAGGCGAGCGGCTGGGCCTGGCCGAAGAACCGGTCGAAGGCGTGCTTGAGGTCGTAGCCATAGCTCGGACCGACGCACAGGAGCCCGAGCAGGGCGAGCGTGCTGTTCATGCAGCTACTATACACTCAGTATATAGTCGGTGCAAGGGGTGGCTTTGCCTGGAAGCAACGGGTCAGCAAGCAGCCGAGGGGGGCGATCTCCTGAAGCTTGGCCCGGTGAAATGCAATGACCCCGGGCTGTGCGCCCGGGGTCCCTGGCTTGAGACGATCTGTTGGGGAGGGCATCAGCTCTCCGGCGTGGCCACCTGGTAGATGGGCAGGTCGCCCTGTCGACGCATGCCGTCGAGCACCGCAGCATCCTGCTCGGGGAAGATGTCCCAGAGCCCGCCGCTGAAGCGTCCGACGTTGTCCTGCGTCTCCTCGCCGCCCGGCTCACGATTGAGCATCTCCCTGACGACCCCCTCCGAGAGGGGGAGCAGGTTCTCCTCCGCCATGATCGAGCCACCGACGGCCAGAATACGGTCGCCGTCCTGCACGATGACCACGGCGATGCTGAGGGGCAGATCGCCGGCGGTGCCGGTGGCGGTCACGGCGGACGACGAATCACCGAGGGAGGCGACATCGGCCTCGCGGACCTCCACGGTGACGTCGACGAGGTTGACCTGAAGTGAGGCAACCATCCAGTCCCGAATCGGGCCGAGACCGGCGGCAGCCTGCTCCTCACCGTCGAACTGAACGACCAGACCGGTTACGAAGCGGAGGGCAGGGATCTCACCCGGGGCTGGCGTGCCCTCGGGAATATCGCCCCAGGTGCGCATCACGGCCTGCTGCACCCCGTCGAGCTCTTCCCAGACCACGGCCTGCTCCGGTGTCTGCGGCGATGCCGCCGGCGTGCCATCGGCCTGGGCAGCGGCGAAGCCCGGGACCATGGCGATCATCAGCGCGACCAGCAGCGCCCATCCCGGCAGGGTTTTCCAACGCATGCTCCATCTCCTTCCGTCCATGACCTGCATCGCGCGATCGGCAGCGGCATGGTGTACGGACAGTAGCTACGCGTATCGTAGCAGCTTTTGGCCATGATCGACAGCGCGATGATTTCCTTCGATCGAAACGCTCGCGATTTTGCGAAAGGGACCTTCGGATTCGTGCGAGGAGCCCTCCCATTGCAAAACTGCGCACCATGCACGTGTCCCCCATCTCGCAGGCTGACCCAGCCGCATCCGCCTCGCCGGAGCAGGTGCCGGGACCGTCATATCCCGTGAACCGCTGGGAGCACCCCCGCCAGCGTGCCGGTTGCATGCCTGACACAACTCCGGAAAGCCACGTACCGTGCTTCCATCCTTCCTGCGTCGCGGCCCCACCGCACGGGCCGTACCGATCTACCTCCTGCTGAGCGGACTCGGGTCCCTGATCTACTCGATGATCGTCACCGTCAACCTGCTCTACCACGTGGAGACGGTGGGACTCGCCGCACTCCAGCTCGTGCTGGTAGGCCGGTCATCGTGCTGTTCGAGATCCCCACGGGCGTCGTCGCCGACCTCGTCAGCCGACGCCGGTCGATCCTGTTCGGAAACGCCCTGATCGGCGTCGGATGCATCGTCGAGAGCAGGATCCCGGTCTTCGCCGCGATTCTGGTCGCGCAGGGGCCTTGGGGCATCGGCGACACCGTCACCAGCGGCGCCACCGAATTGCGCAAAGGGTTCGCGAGTGAGCAGAGAGGGCGGGTTGATGCAAACGCAGGATATCTACTGGCAGGCGCTCGGCGTACCGGGGCTCGAAGCATCTGGTGATCAAGGAATCTCGGACCGCGGTCTGGAGGCAGACGGGTTTGTCATACGCAACCACAGCGGCTCGCCACTCAGGCTGCGATATGCACTGCGCTACGACACCGAGTGGAATCCACTTGAATTCCGAGCCGACTCCCAGCTGGACGGGACTCACCTGCACATCTTCGCTGACGGCGACCACTTGCTTGATGAGCGGCAGCACGAATTGCCAGCGGTGCGAGGGTGCACAGATATAGACATTATGGCAACGCCATTCACCAACACCCCAGCAATCAGACGACCGGGTCTCCGGCCTGGTGAGTCGCGCGATATCGATGCGCTCTTCGTTCGCATCCCGACGCTGAAATCGAAGTGCATCGTCAGCGCTACACCTGTCTTGACGCTTGTCCCACCGGCAGTCGTTACCGCTACGAGAACCTGGAGAGTGGCTTTGAGGCGCTCCTCACGCTTGATGCCGCCCAGCTGGTAACGACCTACGAAGGTGTCTGGCAACGCGTCTGATGTCAGACTCTCGTGATCACTGGCTGGAAATGCGTGTGTATTGCAGAGGCGCTCGGCGCCCTGCCATGTACGGCAGGGTGCCGAGCAATCGTGACCTGGCGAGCCGCAGGGTCCCACACCTGGCTCGCTGCGTCACCCGACGTCGATGTACGTCAGGAACTCCAGCGCCACCCAGCCGATGGCCACATCACCGAAGCTGACAAAGATCCAGGAGTAACCATCGGCCTCGACAGCTTCGGGGTTGAGCACGGTGCCCTGGGCACCGGTCGCCACGGTGGCGCGTATCTCACTGGCGATCGTTGGCTGGGCGCGAACATTGAGCGGTCCATCGGCGACCTCCACACGGTCCTGCGGCTGGTCACCGCCTACTGGCTCGATGAACTCCTCGGCGACCCAGACCGGGCCTGGCTTGGTGTTGACAAGCCGCCAGACGTAGCCATCGGCGGACTCGATCGGCTCTCGCGCGATCTCGAGGATCTGCTCGGCGAGATAGACGACCACGACGTCATGGCCGAGGCCGGGTCCGGAACGCCCGTTCAGACGGTCCGTCACAACCCGGTAGCGATCGTACGGATTCTGGGCGCCTGCGGGCCGCAAGCGTCCAGTGAGCGGCAGCGTGCCGGCGACCATGCCGGTTCCGATCGAGGTCTTCAGGAACTGTCGACGATTCATGGCACTTGCCTCCTCGTCTCGTCGTTGAGATGAGTGCCGGGCCACGCCCCCTGGATGGAAACCAGCACACGTGTTTTCGGGTCCCTACGCCCCCTGTGACGCATATGCACACGTATTGGTTTCTTGGTGTCCTGAATTTACTCGCCCAGGGTGGGTCGAGTGTCGGGATGGTCATCTCCACTGCCGGGAATGTGGCCGGCTGGCTGCCCCTGCCGAATCCGTGGCTCTGGCTGCCCACAGAGGGGCGCCCACGTGGGGCAAGGGCAGAACCGGCCAATGCACGATCGCTGGGGGACCTGTGGGGGTTTCGGTGCCATTCCGAGGGCGAGGAACGACCGGCCCGGACGCGACTCCGCCGGAAGCCGCATCAGGGCCGATACCCCCCTGCGATGTCATGTTGAGCCATGCACGACCGATCGGTGCTCGGCATGAGCAGGGCTCTGGAGGATACGCTCAGGCAGCGTCGACGTATTCGAGGAACGCCAGCGCCACCCACCCGACGACACTGTTGTGGTCGAACTGGACGCAGACCCACGAGTACCCATCTGACTCGACGATATTGGGGTCGACGATCGTCCCGTAGGCCCCGGTGGGGGCAGTGATGTAGATCTCACCGCTGAGGGACGGCTCGGCCCGTACGTTGAGGGGGCCGTCGCTGACCCGAACCCGGTCCTGCGGAGGCTCGGCCCCATCGCTGAGATACCGGGACGCGACCCAGCCACCGATGTTGGCGCCCCAGACGGCGATCTCGACCCATTCGTAACCGTCGGCCCATGTGGTGCCGCCCGCGATCGACACGGTATCCCCGTAGGAGAGCACGGCGATGACGCTGTTGCCGAGGCCCGCACCCGCCCGTACGTTGAGGCGATCGGCGATGACCGTCCGTTGCTGGTCCCCGTTCTGCGCGGCGACGCGTCCGACGAGCGGGGCGAGCCCGCTCGCCTGTGCGACGGCGACCGCCATGCTGCCTCCGATTGTGGCCCTGAGAAACTGACGACGATGCATGGATCCTTCTCCCGCACCTCGATGTGCGATTGTCGCGGTCACCATGTGCCGGTGCGTCCACCGACTGGTGACCACGGGTTCGTCCGGAGGGGCCCCAGTGCCCTTCCAAACGCGACACCTATTGAAATCGTTTCGCCGGGTCGGGGGACGTGTGGCACGGTACGTCGACCCGGCAGGATCAGACGGGACCGGGCGTTGGGAAGCCGCCCGAGTCCTGGTTGCGGTCGATGAAGTCCATGACCAGTGGCCAGCCGAGCTGGATGAGCAGGGCAAGGGCGATGAGGACGGCGATGACGATCACCCACAGCGGCACCCGGCGCGTACCGGGCGTGCCGTTGGGCTCCTCATCCATGTCCTCGAGATCCCACATGGGATCGGGATCATGGATCGAGTCGACCTCGTCGTCATGCTCAAAGCGTCGTTGCGAGTTCATGAAAGCGTCTCAATTCAATAGACGGGATACATCAGGGAGCTTCGCGCCAGGGTACTCCCCCGGTGTCACGAGGAGAATGCGGTCACCCCCCAGGAGAGACCGATCGGACCCCCCGGCCCGCGTGCTCCGTCTCGAGCGATATCTCGAGGGATGGTCCGTCGAAACCCAACTGCCAGAACCCGAGCGTGGTGCCGGCGCGCGATGGGTCAGCGAGGGATGCAACGAGCCAGCCGCGGTCGGGAGAGAAACGAGGTGAATCCAGAATGTCTGGTGTCGAGAACCCGTTCGCAAGAAACGCGAGCGTTCGAGCCTCGCCCATCAGACTGTTTACGACCCAACGAGACCATCGTCCTCGCGAAACGCAAGGACGCTGCCGGCGTCGACCGTGAACCAGGATCCGTCCGTTGGGACATCGACCAATACGGGCGTGTGCACCGCGCCGGTCTCGCCACCATACAGCATCTCTTGTGACATGCCGTCGTCCAGATTCGGTCCCCGAACACCGTTCTCGTCCCCCGTCGCCCCCAGAAACTGCATCTTCCGTGCGATCTCCTGCGACCCAGTGTAGCGGTCCCTGCGGAAGCGGCGTGTCGGTCAGCGAGCGACGCGGCGGGAGGCGATGCTGACCTCCGGACCGATTCCAGCCAGCCAGCCGCCATTGGGGGACAGGACCACGTCGCGCCCCCCGAGATCGGGCGAGCGCTCCGCCACGATACGCCACGGCGCGCCGTCCGGCGGTAGACCGGCAGCCGGCGAAGCCGCTGGCGGCGTGCCCGTAGGGACGAGGCTGAACAGCATCGGGCCATCCATGCGCTGCAGCAACACGGTGTTGCTGGAAACCCACTGTGGGACGCCGGAGAGATACCGCCCGTCCCGCGGCTCAGGCTCGAGAGGCGAGATCGCGCCCGTCGCGACGTCCAGCGCCATCAACTGCGCCCCGTCCAGTGACGTCGTCACGAGGAGGATGGTGGCTCCATCGGGAGAGAAGGTCGCGTCGACGAGCTGGGGGCTCTTCCCGTCCGCTTCCGGCAACGGTGGCAATGGCTCGGACCCGCCGGTGGCAAGGTCAACCAGGAAGAACATGGGGCGATCCCCGCCGAACCCGATGTCGCCCGCCAGCCAGTAGGCGAAGATGATTGCCTTGCCGCCGGCGATGTCGGAGATAACCATCGGGCCGCCGTAGACGCTGCCCTCGCCACCGGGCACGATCAGGGCCGGGCTGCCGCCTGCCACGACATCCAGCATCCAGACACCGTTGTTCGGATCCTCGATATCGTTCGTGTTCTGCGTGTAGACAAGCGTGTCGTCCGGGAGCCAGTAGATCGGCAGGGAGACGGCGAGGGATTGCGCCACGGTCAACAACGCCACCGGTACCGGCTCCCCGCCATTGCGCTCGACGCGCATGATGGCGGTGGTAGCGGACTCGCCATCTCCATGGAAGGAGCGGACAAAGGCGAGCTGCTGGCTGTCCGGGGACCATGTCGGCACGTCGTCGATCGGCGGATTGTCGTCGGAGATTCCTTCCAGGACCCCTTCGACGCCGTCATCGGTGAGATTCCGCAGCGCTCCGGTCCCTCGATCGTAGACGTAGATGTCGCTGTCGATACGGGGCGGAATGGTATCGAGCGCGAAGGCGACCGCAGTGCCGTCGGGTGACCAGGTGATGGTCTCGGGATGGATCGGCATCTCCTCGCCCGCGCACTCGGACTCGAGGGTAGCGACATCCCAGATGCAGAACCTGTCATCGGGACCGACGCCGGCCAGATTCTGCCCGTTCGGAGAAAGCGCGGCGTACCGGACGCCGATGTCCAGCTCCCGGACGTCGGCAACCTGCCAGCCCGTGCCCGGCGCCCTGGAAGCGGTGTCGGGGGTCGCCCCGGGAACCTCCGCGGAGCCGACGATCGGCAGCGCGAGCACGAGCGCAAGCATCAGGACCGGCCAGCAAGATCGTCGAATCCTCGTCATCGCTTCACCCCATCTTCTGCCAATCACCGCGGGATCGACTCGCGGGCGCAACCGCCACTGCCAACCTGGGCGAATCCATCGTGCCGCCCGAATCACCTGGAGATGAGACGATGTCGCTCCCCGCCCGGTTCCGGGATGTCTGAGCTGCCCCGACTCGATCGATACGACCGCGACGTCCGGTCAGGCCCACCGCTCGAGCGTGAGCAGCAGGGGGCCATCCCAGGTGTGGACCAGCACGGTGTCGTTCAGCGCCCGCTGTGGGGCGCCGGGCAGGATGGCTCCCTCCCGTGGCGCGGCGTCAAGGGGCTCCGCTCGCCCGCCGCGATCGGCTTCGTCATCAGGAGCTGACCGTCTGATGCACCGGTCCCGAGCAGCGCCGTGCCACCGTCGGGTCGAGAAACTCATGCTGCCGGCTCGAGCGCAAGCAGGACAAGATCGCCCGCCGCATGGAGCAGCACAGTGTCGTTGCCGGTCCAGCGGAGGCTCGCCTGAGGCAGCAACGAAATCTCGAGCGGTTCTCCGGCAACCGGCTGGGTCACGAGGGTCACCGGGTCCATCGTCACCAGCGAGACTCCCTGTTCCCCCAGCGTAACCAGCAGGATCGCGCTGGCGTCCGGCGTGTGCGCCACGTCGAGCACCGGTGGCTCCACCCCGTCTCCGGAGGCGGGCAGGACCGGGAATGACGTCCGCTCGCCCGACGCGATATCCACCAGCGAATAGAGCAACGGCCCTTCACCCGCTCCGAACTGGCTGGAGAGCAGAATCGCGAAAACGATCGCCTGACCGCGGGCGGGGTCGGCGCCGACGAGCATCGCGCCCGGAATCTCCGATTCAGCCGAACCGGGCACGATCTGGAGCGGGCTGGCGCCGTCGAGCCCCACCCGCCAGACCCCGTCACCGGGATCCGTCGCATCGAGCGAGACCTGCGTGTACAGGAGTGAATCGTCCGGGAGCCAGTGCATGGGCATGAAGATGCCATACGGCATCTCCAGCGGGATCCGGTGGACGCGGGTCGGCTCGCCCCCGCCGCGGGAGATTCGCATGATGACCGTACCGAACGACGATTCGGCCGGTACCGACCGAACGAAGACCAGATCACGACTGTCTGGCGACCAGGCAGGCACGCCGTCGACGAACATACCGGGATCGGCGGTATAGACCATCATCCCGTCGAAGCCATCGTCCGTGAGATTGAGCATCTGGCCGTCGTCGACCTCGTACACGAAGATGTCGCTCTCCTAGAACAGCACGACATGGTCGAGCGAGAAGGCAACAGCGGTGCCGTCCGGCAACCAGACGATGCTCTCGGCGCGTATCTCGCCGACATACTCCGCGCAGGTGCTGGCCAGGTTCCCCACCTGCCAGATGCAGAGCCCCCGTCAGCACCGATCCCGGCGATCCGGGTGCCATCCGGCGAGAGAGCGACGTATTCCTCCCCACCGGTCTCGAAGGTCCGCACGTCGGCAGTCGCCCAGGAGGAGCCCGCCGGTGTGGTTGAGCCCTGCACCATGAGGACGCCGGGAAATGCGGTGAACAGCGACAGCAGGACGAGGATCGACGTCAATAGGCGTCGGTACATGCACTCTCCGATGTGACGGTCGTGAAACGGCGCGGACAGGGTTCCTGCCCAACGAAAGCCGCCACGATGGCCCGGAGGTGTCAGTCACGCATCGTCAGCAGCACCGGACCGCTCTCGGCCTGTACCAGCACCGTGCCATTGTCCGCCCACTGCGGCTGCATGGGCAGGAGGGCCGCCTCCTCGGGCCACGCGGACAGGATCGCCACCTCGCCACGTGCGAGATCGACCGTCGCCAGCACGAACCCGTCCTCCACGTCCCGATAGATCGCGAGGGCCGAGGAGCCATCGGGCGAGAACGCCGCGGAGCTCACCGGGAATGTCAGAGGATGGCCGTTCGCATCCGACGGCTCGACCGATGCCGGGTCCAGCGCCACCCCCTCCTCCGCGTCGTAGAGGGGCAGCGGCTGACGTGCCCCGTCGTGGAGCGAGCCCAGCCAGAAGATCGGCTGATCCCAGGACACGCTGAACTGTCCGAGGAGCAGCGGCGAGAAAACGGACACCATCTCGCCATCGGCGCTCAGATCGGCCACCATCGCGGCAGGGATGTCGGAGTCGGCGTCACCGGGGATGAGCTGCTCCGCGCCGGTGCCGTCGACACCGACGCGCCAGACACCATTCAGCGGCTCGTCGGGACGCATGGAGACAAGTGAATAGAGGATCGTGTCGTCGGGAAGCCAGTGCATCGGCATCCAGACCGCCATCGGCTCCTCGATCTCGGGGGTGACGATCGCGACCGGCTCGCCGCCGGTACGGTCGATCCGCATCACCGTCGTCGAGCTGGAGTCGTTCTCCCTCAGGGATCGCGAGAAGACGATCTGCTGTCCGTCTGGCGACCACGTCGGGACGATGTCGATCGGCACGCCGGCCGGCGCATCCAGCAGGCCGCCATCATAGCCATCGTCGGTGAGGTTGGTCAGCGTGCCGCCCTCACGCTCGAACACGTAGATATCGCTGTCGGAGGCCAGCCGGGGAGCGTCGAGCGAGAACGCAACGGCACTGCTGTCTGGCGCCCACGCCATCGCCGGGTACGACGGATTCGTGAGGATGGGCAGCTCCTCGGCAGCGCATTTGGGCGTCAGCGTCTCGATATCCCAGAAGCATGGTGTCCCGTCCGGTCCCACCCCCGCCAGCCACTGACCGTCCGGGGAGAGCGCCAGACTCGAGGGGTCGGCCTCGATGTCGAGCGAGCGCGTGTCGAGCGCACCGACCGGAACCGGAGATGCCTCCGGTGTCTGGGCGGCCGCAGGCAGCGCAGTCATCAGCAACAGGAGCCCGAGGGCCGATATCAGCATTCGTTGACGCATGGATATCTCTCCATCGATACATCGCCCGTGCATCCTGGCCGCATGGGCTCAGGAGACCGGCGCGAGCGTGACCAGCGTGCCGCCGGCCTCCCCCGGCAGGAAGACGGTGTCGTTCGCCGCCCAGACCGGGATATATCTGAGCCATGTTTCGGCCTCGGGGCTGTTCACCACCGGTTGCGTGGCACCCGTGACCGGATCGATCGTGGCCAGATGGTCATCGCGCACGATCAGACCGGTATCACCTTCAGGGGCGAAGGCCACCAGACCCAGCCCGTCGCCGAAATCCATCGGTATCAGCTCGCCCGACGCGAGGTCGAGGGTGAAGAACGTTCCCTCGGGCTCGAGCAGCTGCAAGCCACGAGCCGACACGATGCCGGCATGGCGCCCATCGGGAGATACGGACGCGACGAGCGGGTCCGGGACCCCCTGCGAGCTGCTCGCGGTGACCAACTGGAGCGGGTCGGCCCCATCGAGTCCCACGCGCCAGACACCACCGGCATCATCGTCCGCCTGGATCGCGACGAGCACGGACTCGCCGGCGACCAGCGGTGGAGAGACGATGTCGAGCGACCCGTTCGACGCAGGAAGCGGGATCTCTGTCGGCGGGCCACCGTCCCGAGCGACGAGATTGAGCGCGTTGGCGTCGTCACCGAACCCGTTGAAGGCCGCGAAGATCACCTGCGAGCTGTCGGCGGTCCAGTCGGCGCCGATGCAGAGCGGCCCCTCGTCCGCTCCACCGGTATTGGTCAGATTCACCACGTCGCCCGTTTCGACCTCGAACACCATGACGTCGCCCTTGATGAGGCGCGCGATATCGCCCGTGGTGAACGCGAAGGCGGAGCTGTCGGGCGACCAGCGCATGGCCATGGCGCCGAGGCCCAGCGTCACCGCGATATCGAGCTCGGCACAGGTGGGGGTGAGGGTCTCCACACCCCAGGCACAGACACTGTTGCCCTCGTCTGCCGTTCCCGCCAGCCACCGGCCATCTGGGGACAGTTCAACGGGATCACCATCGACGGCGATCTCGCGGGTCTCGATCACCTGCCAGGCACGTTCGGGGCCGGTCGGTGAGGCGACGGGCGAAGCCTCAGGTGGTGCCGCCGCGCGTGGGGCGATGGCCCCGACCAGCAAGAGCACGAGGAGGAACGTCCGAATCATGATCGGTACTCCAGTGTCATCAGCCAGACCGTGCCGACGGTGGCAACCATGGCCTGACCGTCGGCACCGAAGCTGAGCGTCCAGTAGGTGACATCGCCGTCGAAGGTGCCACCGGACAGCGGTCGCGCGGCGCCGGTATGCGGGTCGACCGTATAAAGCTGGAGCGGCGCCTGGCCGTCATCGCTGCCGAGAGCGAGCATCTCCGGAGCGTGCGACCACCAGCCCGGCCCGGTGGTCGCGCTGGAAACGTCAGGGAGATCGAGCGGGACGAGCAGTCCGCTCGCGCGGTCCAGCGTGTACCACCGCATGGTGACCCGACCGGCATCCGTGGTGTGGGTGTCGACCATGGTGAGATACGCGTCACCGGGCCCCCAACCGCCAAGCCGGGTCGGCACACTGGTCCCGGTATGGATGTCGGCGGCGAACCGTTCCAGATCGCTGCCGTCGAGTTCCACGATCCAGAGCCGAAGCGCCGGCTCCTCGCCCGTTGCGAAGACCACCCGGCCGTCCGCCGTGGCCACCAACGGCTCCTGCACGTCCAGGTCAGCCCCGGTCACCTGGTGGGACTCGCCACCGGCGCGGCTCACGCGATGGATCGCGGATCCCTTGCCATCGATTCCCTCAGCGAGATAGAGCACGGTCGTGCTGTCCAGCGTCCACGCCGGCGCCTGGTGGATCACACCCGCACGATCAAGCACAGTCAGCGCACCGGAGGATGCCGTGAACAGCCACAGTGTGTTCGGCTCCGGGCGGGATGGCTCGCCGTCGACGAAGGCGATGGCCGAGCTGTCGGGGGCCCAGACGATCGAAAACGGGTATGGAACGATCTCCTCACCCGCACAGGTCGAGGTCATCACCTCGACGGCCCAGACACAGACGCCCTTCGCGTCCGGTCCAGCACCTGCAATCCACCTGCCGTCCGGCGACAGGGCAATCGGCACACCGTCGATGTCGTACCCACGGAGGTCGGTGACCTGCCACTCGCCCTCGGCCACCGGTGACGGCTCCGCTGTCTGGGTCAGCGCCGGGGTCGAAACCAACAGGACGAGCAGGATCAGGGCAAGCTGCAGCAGCCTCAAGAGGATGCCTCCAGCGGGAGCCGAGCTCCCGTGGCGGGCTCCAGGGTGACGAGGACCCCGCCTCCCTCCGCCGCGATCAGGAGCTGGCCGCCGGCACCCCGCGAGAGGAACCAGTACGAGCCCCCGAGCTGGAATTCGCCACCGTCGATCGGAATGGCCTCGCCGGTCTGCAGGGACATCGCATGGAGGTACGAGGCGCCCGCCGCCTCGTCATGCGCAACGACCACCGCATCGAGTCCATCGTCCGAGAAGAGAACCGGCCCGGCGACGACCAGCGCCCGATCCGACGCAGCGATCGGGACGTAGTCATCCGTCTCGAGGTCGAGCACGTACCAGGCGATGGTGTCATCCTCGAGGAACTGTCCGATCGACCACAGCGTGAGGTAGCGCCCGTCGGTGGAGAGGGTCGCGATCTGGATCGGCACGGGGAGGTCGAGATCGGCGCCGGAGACCACCTGCCCGAACCCGTCTCCATCGAGTCCGATCTGCCAGATCCCGGCATACGCACTCCCGCCGATGGTGAACAGCAGATGGCCATCGGCGGTGGGAATGAGCGGTCCCTGGAGGTTCACGGCCGGCACCGGAATCTGCTCCAGCGGCCCTCCAGACCGATCCACCATCCACACGGTTGCAATGAGCCCGTCGTTGATGGGGGCCATGAACACGATCGACTGGCTGTCCGGCGTCCAGGCAGGAGCCCGATGGATCACGGGCTCGGGAGAATCGGCGACGTTGCCGGCGAGCTCTGTCAGTGCGGTGGCATCGACCGAGTAGAGCCACAAGGCGTTCGGCTCCATCTCGGTGAAGAATCCGTCGGTGAAGGCGATCGCGGAGCTGTCGGGCGCCCAGATCATGGAAAACGGATCCGGACGGAGATCGTCACCGACGCAGGTCGGGGTCAGCGATGCGACGTCCCAGACGCACACGCCGACACCCTCCGGTCCCGTACCGGCGATCCACCGTCCATCCGGCGAGAGAGCGACCGGTTGCCCGTCGACCTCCAGATCAACCTGCTCGGTCACGTGCCAGCCTGCCGCGGAGGCGACCGGAGACGCCTCGGGGGTAGCCTGTGCGGACGCTGCCACGGGCAGCAGCGAGCCGACCATACATGCGAGCGTCACCCAGATCATTCGTGTCACTGTCGTCTCCTGCCTTCTAGCCAACGGATCGAGTCACCCCGCCTGGCGCGCGAGTGTGATCAGCATGGGACCCCCACTCCCCTGAGCCAGGACCGTATCGTTGCCGGCCCACTGCGCCACGACCGGGCGAACCTCGATCCCGGCGTCCAGCTTCGTGATCTCGCCGGTGGCCACGTCGATCGTGGCGAGGTAGCTGTCGCCACCGCTCGATCGATACGACACGAACGCCGTCGTGTCATCCGGTGACAATGCAGCCGGGCTGTTCGGAAACGCGAGCGAGCCGCGCGTGGACTCGTTCAGCCCCAACGGACTCGGCAACGGAGTACCAGCATCCAGGTCGAACAGCGGCAGCATCGTGACCGAGCCGTCCGCGAGATCCCCGAACCAGAAGATCGGATCCTCGTAGCCCTGCGCGGCCTGCAGTCGGGTGGGCGAGTAGATCGACATCGTGCCGCTGGCCGGACCGAGGTCCGCGACGGCGCCCGACGGGATATCCGCGCCGAGCGCGCCAGGCACGAGCATCTCCGGGGTCGCACCATCGGGGCCGACACGCCAGATGCCGTTGTCGGGATCCTCGGGGTCGACCGCGGTGCGGGAGTAGACGATCGTGTCGTCCGGCAGCCAGTACATCGGCAACCAGACCAGCCACGGATCATTGAGGCTCATCGTGACGACATTGACCGGCTCGCCCCCCGCCCGATCGCCCCGGAGGATCGCCGTCGGGCTGAAGGCGCCGCCGTGGACGGTCCGGGCGAAGGCGATCTGCTGGCCATCCGGCGACCATGCCGGGGAGAGATCGATGTCGATACCGCCCGGCGCGGTCAGGATATCGCCCTCGTATCCATCGTCGGTGAGGTTGGTCAGGGCACCGCTCTCCCGATCGAAGACGTAGATATCGCTGTCATAGAGCCAGATGACGGCATCGAGCGAAAAGGCAACTGCCGAGCTGTGGGGCGACCAGACCATCGATGGCTGGTACTCGTTGCGGATCAGCGGCATACGCGCATCGGCGCAGCTCGGTGTCAGGGTCTCCACATCCCAGAAGCAGGGACTGCTGTCCGGTCCGATGCCCGCCAGCCACTGTCCGTCCGGGGAGAGTGTCAGCCTGTCGCCGTCGACATCGAGCGCTCGCACATCGAGCGCTCGCACATCGATCACCCGCCACTCGCTGCCGGCGGGCGTCGGGGACGATGCCGGTGTGGCACCAGGCGTCCGGGCACCAGCGAGGGCGAGGGACATGGCGCTGGCGAATGCCAGCAGCGCGATCGACACGTCTCTCGTCCAAACCCGCATTTCGAATACTCCCTATCGCTCGACAGCCCGAGGCCATCTCATGCCATCAGCTGGCCCGCGGCGCAAGCGTGACCACATCCCGCCAGTACCCGGCAACCCACGCGCGTACCGAGCCGTCATCCAGCGCTGACGACACGCTCCAGAGACTCGCGTCCTGCGACAGGTCGTTGCTCACGATTCGAAGCTGCCCGGTGCGGCCATCAAGAACGGCGAGCCCGGTCGCGACGTCATCACCCGACCGCTGCTCGACCAGCACCACTACCGAGTTGTCGGGCAGGAAGGCGGGGTCGGATCGAACGATCGCCCGCACGCCGGCAGGGAGGCGGGCCGCCACCACCCCGGGCACGTCGCGCTGGTACACGGCGCAGATCGCCTGGACGATCTCGTCACGGGCGAGGTCGACGATGAACCAGCTTGCCGTGAGGAATTCGGGACCGCACGCACCAGTCTCCAGGTCAGCCTCGGCGATCATGAGCCGGCCGTCGGCAGACACGTCGCGGATGCGATACTGAAGCTCCCCGGTCGCGAGCCCCCCCGGACTCACCGCCGTGATGCGTGTCAGGCCTGATCCATCGGCCATGACCCGCCAGTATCCCTGCGTATCGCTGGCGAACGGTCCGCTGTAGAAGACCAGGGAGTCGTCGACGGTCCAGTGCAGACTGGACACGTCCGAAAGCGTCACCGTCTCCGAGGCGGTCAGGATGGTGTCGAGGTTCTCACCCGTCCGGTCGAGCCGTCGCAACCGAATGGGCTCCGCGTCCACGATCTCGACAAAGGCGAGATGTGCGCCGTCCGGCGAGAAGGTGATCGCGTTGATGTGTGTGGTGGCTGCTGGCTCGACCAGTGACGTCACCGAACCGGTCTCCGTCTCGACCAGCAGGAGACGCGCGATGCCCCCCGCTTCGTCATCACGCAGATACGTGGTCACGACAAACGCGGAGTCGTCGGGCGACCAGGCGAATGGAGATGCGTGGCCGGCGACCTCGCCGAGCTCGAGCTCGATGCAGGTGCGCTCCCAGGTCGTGGTGCTCCAGTAGCACTGCGGCTGAGCCGTCTCCATCGGGTCGTGGCCGTAGAGCCAGGCGCCCCTGGGTGAGACCGATCCGACCAGTGGACCTTCGCCGCCAATGTGCTCCACGGGGTCGAAGCGGGCCGAATCCACCACCACCCAGGGCGCGTCGGGATCAACGGCGAACCGGGCCGCACGCCCCGCCGGCAGGATGGCAAGCCCCATCACTGCCACCATCGGGATCACCAGGAGCCACCATCGTCGCAACGCCCATCTCCTCACGCACCGCACGGCCACCACATCCGGTCACTATCATGAAGGACGACACAATGGTGCCCAAGGTTCCACCGGTGGCGGGATCATTCAAGCGGGGTGGGCTCGGTCTCCTGTTCCAGCGTCACCAGCAGGCCACCGTCAGACGTGGGTATCAGCACGGTACCGGCCCTGGCCCAGGTGGGCGGCCTGAGGGTCCACGACTCGGTGATCTCGAGGCCATCCAGCACCTGGGTCTCGCGCGTTTCCAGGTCCATCACAACCACGACGGTACCGAACCCGGAGCCATCCTGGACAATCGCGAAGAGCTTGACGGGCGACAGCACCGGCTGGCCGACAACATCACCGTCGTCGCCGAGGTCGACCGCCGAAACGTCGCCGGACTCCGTATCGACGAGGAAGTAGGCCTCGTCGGGAGCATTCCGGGAGACGGCTGTGGCTGAGGCCACGGAGAGATACTCACCGTTTCGCGAGACGCCGAGGGGGATCGCGGTGTCGATCTTGTCGGCGGCGATCACCTGGCCCAGGTTGCCTCCGTCGGGATCCACGCGCCACAGGCCGGCGTTCTCGGTCCCACCCTGAGCGAGATCGACCCGAAACACCACGGAGTCGTCTGGCATGATCACCACGGGGGCATAGATGAAGAAGTCGTCATCGAAGGGTACGGACTCGGACTTGCTGGCCTTCCGGTCGTAGTAGATGATCGACGACCCGTTCTCGCCGGACGGGTCGGTCTGGGCGAACACAACCTTCTTGCTGTCCCGGGTCCACGATGGACCGGTGTGGACCATGACCTTGCCGGTGGCGGCCGTGTTGGTAAGCCGGGTGAGGGAGGCATGCTCAAGGTCGAAGAGCATGACATCGGTCGGCTCCAGGAGCTGGGTGATGCCGTTGACGAAGGCGACGGCGGAGCTGTCCGGAGCCCAGGCGATGCTGCCGGAGAGAGGTTGCGTCTGGATCCGCAGCTTCTCGCCCGCGCAACGGGGTTCGAGGGTTTCGACATCCCAAACGCACACGGAGCCACCGTCGGGACCGATACCGGCGATCCATCTGCCATCCGGCGAGAGCGCTACCGGCTCACCGTCGATCTCGAGCTCACGGACGTCTCGCACATGCCAGGGAGCGAAGGGGGCGTCCGGGGTCGCCTCGGGCGTCTGGGCCGCAGCCGGCCACACGCAGACGAGCGCCATCAGCAGCAGTACCAGCGCTTTGGTCGGTGTGGTCGTTCGCATCCGGCCGCTCCTGATATCGTGCACATGCACTCGGGATCACACCGGACATTGTCCGGCGAAGATCTCCGCACCTGGTCAATGTGAACGTCGACCCCTGGTTACCGGGGTCAGCGACCCGACGGCGAGACGGGCGGGTCGAGTCGTTGCTGCTGCGCTTCACTGTACTCCAGCGCGGCCTGGACAATCAGCGGCGCTTCTCTCCGCACGCTGCGAGCCAGGCAGAACCAGCGGGGCTCCACAGACACGACTCACCGATCCGTGGCTGGGGATCAGGCAGCGGGGGGACGTGACCACCCGGCCGCCTGAAGCACGGCGACTGCCTCGCCCATGCGCTGGCCCGGTGTTTCGGTGCGCCGCCGCTCTTCGTCGGGAGCGATGTCGCCCACACCGACATTCCGCGGGCGCTGCAACCGACCCCGTCGCAACATGCGTCGGGGAGGAACATCCAGACATCGCGTGTCGACGGTCCTGCGGTCAGGCGCGATGCGTTACGGCTCGCGGGCAGCCTGCTCGGGCAGGGCGATCGGCTCCGAGTCGTCGTCACTTCCCTGCCGTGTGGCGGGCAGGGCCGCCACGGACTCCGCTCGCTCGGGCGGCGCGCCCTCGATGCGGTGACGGAGCGACTGCAGACCGTTGCGCACGTCGGTGAGATCGTCGCGCATCGTCTCCATGTCGGCCTGCGAGGCACGCACGAATCGGGTGTACGGCGCGACGGCCTCCTCGATCCGCTGGATCGAGCGGTGCAGCTCATGATCGAACTGCTCACGCATCACCGCCATCAGTCGTTCCTGGAGCTCGGACGAGCGCTCGCGAAAATCCCGACGGGCATGTCGCCGTTTCACCGGCAGGACGACCAGCCCGACGCCGGCGAGCAGGCTGGCGGCGAGGATACCGGTCACGTCGACGGCCGCGGTGCTGGCCGCGGCGACCACGAGGGCACCAAGCCCGACCGCACCGGCCTCCGCCACCGCGACCGCAGCGACGGCGTTCCGCACGGACATCGAGAGCTGGCGCGCATGGGCGTCGGCGTTGTAGCGGTCGACCTCCTCCTGCGCCCGCTGGGACACCGAATCCAGCTTTTCGCGACGATCGTAGCGAAACTGGCCGCCGACCTCGCCCATGAGATCATCGGCGTACTTGTTGAGGCGACGCCGGTCGATGTAGTCGTTGACGGTCTCCCAGAGGTGGAGATCCTGCTCCACCATCCAGTCGATGAGCTCGTCGATCGTACGATCGATCTCCCGCTCGGTATCGCCGACGACCTTCCGCTCGAACTCCCCCCGGATCTTGTCGGTGTTCATCAGGTCGAAGACACGCCCGATGCGAATCGTCTCCTCGAAGAACTCGTCGCCGCGGACGTTCATCTTGTGGATGATGTTCTCGATCCGGGTGAGGTAGAAGGAGAACTGCTTCCGCATGTCGTCGCGGTAGAGCTCGAGCTGGCGCTCGATCCTGTTGATCGTGGCCAGGTCATCCTCGAGCACCTTCAGGCGGTCGACGGTCGCGGAGAGATAGCGATCGGTGAGGTGCTCGGCGACACCGAGCGGGTTGAGGAGCTTGAGGCGGATACGCCCCTCCTCGTCGAGGGTGTCGACGATGTAGTCCTCCAGCGCCTCGAACTGGCTGGCTTCCCAGAGGCGGTCGCGCTCGTCGGGATTGCGATCGCCCAGGGCCTTGGCCTGCTGCGCCAGCATGGCGGAAACCGGGAAGATCTCGGGGCGGAACCCGAGCAGCCGCTCGACGTTCTCGCGCACGAACTCGACGACCTGGTCGCGCTGGGCGGCGTCCCGAAGCAGGTCCAGCTTGTTGATGATGATGACGATCTTCTTGCCCCACTCGCGGATCGCCGCCATGAACTCGCGCTCGCTCTCGCTGAAGGGGCGATCGGCGCTGGTGACGAAGAGCACGAGGTCGGCACGGGGGACGAACTGCTGGGTGAGCGCCTCATGCTCGCGAATGATGGCGTTGGTGCCGGGAGTGTCGACGACGGTGATCTCCTCGAGCATCGGTGCCGGCCACGTGCGCTGGATGATGCCGTCGGGAAGCATCGACTCCCCGGGCTCGTCACCGTAGCGCAGCAGGTTGATCACCGCCGTGGTGGGCGTGACCCCCTCGGGCATCACCTCGGCACCGAGCAGGGCATTGATGAAGGCGGACTTGCCGGCATTGAACTCGCCGACGATCACCAGCAGGAAGAGGTCTCCGAGCTGCTCGCGCGTGCGGCGCAGCTCCTCGCGATCCTCGTCCGTCGCCGGGAACGAGGCCAGCACGTTCGACAGGCGCTCGAGCAGCTGCGATTCCTCCGAGAGCAGCTCCTGCTGCCGGTCGGAGAGAATCACCGCGTCGTGTGCTGCGCTGTCGCGGCGCCCCCGAAAGCGAAAGATTCCTCGCATCAAGCCGTTGCTCCTCGCGATCCGCGACTCCAGTCGGTCAACCGGACCGTTCATCGCGCGGATCCTGACAATGCCTAGGGTACACCGATTTCACCCCCACACGAGGTACGCAAGCCATGGCCGGCGAACACCGATTCCCCAGCGTCGGGCAGCGTCGACCGGCACCGCTCCCGGGCACTCCACGTCGCCTCCCCTCTTCCCGACCGTCGCAGTGCCGGGGATGCTTGATCTGGACCGCGGAATCCCCGAAGATGGACAGGCATCGGGCCTCGCCATGCTTCTCCGCGAGCAGCGAGCACGACGACCGTGTCGGCGCTCGCTCCGCTGTGACCCTCAGGTCGTGACGTGGAGGGCGCCGTGGGAGGCACCATTCAGCGGCGGGCCCGCAGGGCCGATGCCAACGCCCGGTCTCCGGATACGGACGGGCGCCGCATGTGACGACAGACTCGCCACGGGTGCGATGGTCGAGGGACACGACCACCAGCCTGGCATGTACCGCAGGAGGCCGCCATGTCCGCTCCCGTCACTCCCTCTCCCCGCCACTCGGAGGTGCTGATCGTGGGTGGGGGCGTCAACGGCTGTTCCCTCGCCTACCGGCTCGCGAAGCGCGGCAAGCGCGTGCGCGTGATCGAGCGGCGGGGAATCGCCTCGGGCGCCTCCGGTCGCAACGGCGGCAACACCGGCGCGGGCTCGCCGCTGTACGCCGACCGTGCCCCGGCGGTCTACCAGATCACCAGCCGCAACTGGCAGATGATGCAGGAGATCGAGCGAGAGCTCGACACCAGCATCCAGTTCCGAAAGACCGGCGCGATGACGATCGCGACCACGCCGGAGGAGCATGAGCACCTGCAGCACACCGTCGCCCTCCAGCGCGAGGCGGGGCAGGATGTCGAGCTGCTGGACCTGGAGACCGCGCGGGAGCGGGTGCCGACGCTGGGCGACGACGTGCTGGCGGTCGAGTTCGGCGCGAACCGCGGGCACCTGTGGCCGTTCGACCTCGTGCACGGGCTCGCGGACAACGCCACCGCACTGGGCGTCGACTTCGTGATCGGGGTCGATGTCATGCGGCTCATCACCGAGGGCGGCAGGGTCACCGGGGTAGCCACGAGCGAGGGCGACTGGCACGCCGACGAGATCGTGCTCGCCACCAATGCCTGGACACCACACCTGCTGGAGCTGCCGAAGGGCGCGCTGGTGCCAGCCCGCGGCCAGATCATCGCCACCGAGGCGGTGGAACAGGGCGTCATCCCCTGCCCCTTCGACACCAACTTCGACAAGGAGTACGGCCGCCAGACGGCCGGGGGCCAGATCGTCTGCGGTGGGTACCGGCGGCTCGACCAGCAGGAAGGGCTCGGCTTGGAAGTCGAGGCCGTCACGCCGGATGTCCTCGCCGGCATCGGGCACACGCTGACCACACTCTTCCCGGTGCTGGCGTCGGTGCGGGTGATGCGCTGCTGGGCCGGCATCATGGGATTCACCGCCGACGGCCTGCCACTGATCGGCCGCCACCAGGACCTGCAGCACCTCACCGTCGTGGCGGGGTTCAACGGCAATGGCTTCTCGTGGGCACTGGCGGTTGGCGACCTCATTGCCGGGATGCTCACGGGCGAGACGCTCGACGTCGACCTCACCCCATTCTCCCCCGGGCGCTTCGCGGCCGAGGGGTTCGAGTGGAACAACCCGTTCACCGCCGGCGAGACAAGCTCGCACGCCACCGTCGAGGCCTGATTCCCGGGAGATCCTGATTGCAGCGACTGACCCTCGCCCTGAGCCTGATCGGCATGTTCGTCTTCGGTGCGATGGCCGTCGTGCGGCTCATCGACGTGGGTCTGCCGGGCATCGGGGGTGAGCTGGTGATTCCGGTCACGGCGCTCACGTTCGCGATCTGGGGCTTCGCCGGCGTGATGGTGCTCTGGGATTCGCGTCGATCGTTCCAGGGGTTCCTGATCACCGTGCCGATGATGCTGCCGTTCGTGTTCGCACCGCACCTCCGCATCTTCGCACTCGTCGGTCTGTGGGGGGCACTGTTGGCCTACATGGCGCATCTCGTGCACCAGCGAGAAAAATCCAACCCGGATCTCGCTCCGTAGCGCCAGAGACTCCTGCCCTCAACGCGCCCGGCGATCGTGACATGATCCGGATCCCGGACGCTGCTCCACCTCGCATTGCCATCTGACGACGGCCGTTGAGACCGCCGACCGCGCACAGCGCAGACTCGTCGATGTCACCTCTTCCCTCCGGACGGTGCGGCACCCCGTGTGCCACCTGTGCGCCAACCCATCCGTCCAGCCAGCCAGTGAGATGGAGGATGGCTGTCGCGATCTCGGAGACGGATCGGCTGTCGGTCGGCACGCGCTGCACCCATGCGGGCGCAGCGTCGTCCAGCATGGTGGCCGCGGCGGCACTTCGCTCGACATGTACATCGAGGATGCTGCCGATCCCACGCGATTGCAGGCGCTCCGTGGCCGTGTCGTCGGTGGCGGTCAGGAGGATCCCGGTGATTTCGGCATCCTCCCCGACCGCACGTCGAATCATCGTGCTCTCGAGCACGCTTACCGTGTTGACGTAGATCATCCGATGATGGCCGAGGGCGCGGTAGTTGCCCCGGATCGCCCGCAGGTTGGCCTCGGCGAGACTCGATCCCTCGACAGGAGGATGGACGGCATCGAGGTTGTCACCGTCGACAAGGACATGAGCGATGTCATGCTGCCGGAGCATCTCGGAAACCTCGTAGCTCACCGTCGACTTGCCCACGCCGGATCGGCCGGCGATCAGCAGCACCGAGGTCATGGGACTCCTGTCTAGTCGCCGACGAGCACGTTGGCGAACACCTGCCAGGCGAGCAGCGTCTTGGCGACGAGGCTGATGAGGATGTAGGCCCGCTCGCCGAAAACATAGCTGCGCCACGGACCGACGCGCTTGTACTGCAGCACCATGTTGACCGCGAACGAGTTGAACAGCAGGAAGAGCGACACGACGATCCCGTAGACGAAGGTCGGCGGTCCGGCGCCCATCGACTCGGACGATGCGATCTGCAATGCGATGACCGCCCAGGGGACCGCACCGGCGAAGCACCCGTAGATGAACGGCATCCAGTTGACCCGCTCGCGACCGGGCGGGGTAAACACCTCCTGCAGCAACCCGAAGAAGATCATCGATGCGTTCACGCCGGCAATGGCGATCAGGGCGCCGATATCGCTGACGCCGGTGATCATCGCGATGAGGACGATCATCAGGGAGGCGCTGACGGAGTACTCGATCCAGCGGGCGTCGTTGCGCTCGCTGGCGATCATGCCGTTGTACCAGCGGTTGACACCCGGGGCGGCCATCAGGAGGTGATCGGCCGCCGCCATGAAGAGGAATGCCGCAACGGCGTATCCGAGCGGGATATCGAACCAGACCTCCTGGCTCGGATCGGTGCCCGGCGGTCCCGTCAGGAACGACCGGGTAACGGGCAGCGAGAAGTCGTTGCTGACCACGACCATTACGATGGCCTGGGCCAGGTGGATCAACCCGATCACGAGATTGTAGATACGAAGACCCGAGCGGTCCGATTTGGACAGCCCTGTCGTCCGATTGCCTGCGGTTGTCATGCGGTTACGTCACTCCCAGTGGGTGGTCAGCGAGTCGGTGGACACCTCCCCCCTTCGCACCTATCATGCCGCGAGCGACCTGCATGCGAGCACATCTGCCGATTCAGAGGGGTATATCCGCGTGCCTGACCTTCTCGCCATCGACGGTGGGGTGCCTGCCGTCAGTCATTCGATGCCTGCCTGGCCGGTCCATGGCGCCCGCGAGCGCGAGCTGCTGCTCGCCGTGCTCGAATCGGGGCAGTGGGGAGAGATCACCGGGAGCTGCACCAACGAGTTCGCGGCGGTGTTCGCCGCGTTCCAGGGGGCAACCCATGCAGTCCTGACACCGAGCGGCACACTGGCGCTCGAGGCGGCGCTGGAAGCGCTGGGGGTCGGGGCCGGGGACGAGGTGATCACCTCCCCGTGGACCTTCATCGCAACCGCCAGCGCGATCCTGACGCTGGGAGCGCGACCGGTCTTCGTCGACATCGACCCGACCACCAACACCATCGACCCGGCGAGGATCGCCGAGGCGATCACCCCGAGGACGAAGGCGATCGTGCCGGTGCACATCGGCGGCCTGCCAGCGGACATGGACGGCGTGATGGAGGTCGCCGGGCGAGCGGGTCTACCGGTACTGGAGGATGCCTGCCAGGCGTGGGGTGCCCGGTGGCGCGATCGAGGGGTCGGCACGATCGGCGCGCTGGGCTGCTTCAGCTTCCAGGAGAGCAAGAACATCACGGCCGGCGAGGGTGGCGCGGTGGTCACGAACGACCGTCCGCTGTACGAGCGGGTGTGGTCGATCCACAACACCGGTCGCACCCCGGCGAGCGTCGGCATGTTCGATCACGCCATGGTCGGGCGCAACCTGCGCATGACCGAGTGGCAGGCGGCGATCCTGCTCGCGCAGATCGAGCGCCTGCCGGAACAGATGGAGCGACGCGACCGAGCGGCCGCCCGCCTGACCGAGGCACTGGACGAGATCCCCGGCGTGATGCCGCTCCGCGTCGACGAGCGGGTCACACGGTGCGGCTGGCACCTCTACCAGCTCAGGTACGACCCGGATGCGTTCGGAGGCCGGGACCGGGAGGCGTTCCTGCGAGCGCTGGCCGCCGAGGGGGTGCCGTGCAGCGCTGGGTACATCCCGCTGCCGGAGGTCAACGCCATGCGGGAGGCAGTGTGCCAGCGATTCGGCGACGATGTCGTCCGGCACGACATCCCGCACGCCGAGGCGGCCGGACGCGCGACCGTCTGGCTCCCGCAGACCCTGCTGCTGGCCGACGACGAGACGATCGATCAGGTGATCGCCGCGTTCCGCAAGATCGCAGCTGCGTGGGGGTGAGGTCGCAACGCGATACGCTCGATCGCGAGAGCGGCAGACGGAGGAGTCCACGATTCGAGCCAGCACCGACCTCTGGCGAGTCTTGTCTGATCGGCCCGTCTGCCGGGGCTGCACGGAACATGCACCGTCGGGCTGAAATCGAACGGCTACACCGCGAAGGAGGGATCCCATGGCCGGATACATCGTGAACATCGAGCGGGAAAGTCTGGACAACACCGCATTTCGACGGGTGCTCTACACGGCGCCGAATCTGCAGCTGGTGCTGATGACACTCCATCCGGGCGAGGAAATCGGCATGGAAGTTCACGACGAGGGCGACCAGTTCATTCGGGTCGAAGGGGGCGAGGGCGAAGCGATTCTCAACGGCGAGCGGCAGCAGCTGGCCGATGGCAGCGCGGTGGTGATCCCGGCCGGGGTCGAGCACAACATCGTCAACACGTCGAGCGACCGGCCGCTGCATCTGTACACCATCTATGCCCCACCCGAGCACCCGGACGGCACCGTGCACGAGACCAAGGCCGAAGCGGACGAATACGAGAAAACGCACCACGGGTAAGGGTGGTTCCGGCAATGGACCGGTCCCTCGGTTCGCGGTCGGGCCGGCTGCAGGTTGAGAACGCTCCGGTTGGCCGAAGACTCGGTTATGCGGCCCGGTGCCTTCCTGTGGATATGGACCGGGGAATTCCTTCACCACACGGGGCAGCTCGACCCCGGGGACCGCTCATGTCGAGCCGGCCCGCTGCGAAGCCTGGTCGGTGTGGAGGCGTCTCTGCCGTGACGACACGCGGCACACAGGTGTAGACGGCAGCGACGATCGATCTGCCATGGGCGGTCTGGCCGTTTGCCGCCCGCCGTGTAGCGTCGGCTCGAGACGCGGGGTCGATCCCGCCCTCGGCAGCGCCGACCCCGCAGGAGGGTCCCCACTGTGGCTCGCGTCGGAGAGGACCAAACCATCCCATCCCGAGACGGCCCGCCGGGAGGGGCAAGCCCCTCCCCTGCGAGAATGATCCGCCGGCGGCTCAGAAGACCTCGTTGACGATCTCGTACTCGAGATCGAGGCATGCCCACTCGTCGTCCGGTCCGTCGTAGATGAGCGCGAGCGGGCCGTCGAATCCGGCGTCGGCGAGGACCCGCAGCGACCTGGTGTAGTCCTCGCGGTCGGGGCCGCTCTCCGTGAACCGGCACTTCGCGTGGCAGGTCTCGGCGAGCGGCGCGATCCGCGCGAGCTGGTCGTATTTGTCCGGGCCGCTCCAGTTGCCGAGGTCGATGAGGAGCCCCACCTGGTCCCCGGTGAGATCCAGCAGGGAGAGCACGGCGTCGGCATCCGACAACAGGGTCCACCAGTTCTCGGTCACCACACGCACATTCGGGTGGCTCGCCGCCAGCCGGGAGAGTCGCGTGGCGCTCTGGCGAATCGCCTCCGGCGTCGGCTGCGCCTTGCCGGCACCGACGCGAGCCCGCCGGGCCCCAAGTGTGACAGCGGCTTCCAGCCAATCTGCGATCCAGGACTCTACCGCATCGGCGTCCGGACCCGTAAGGTCGCCGTCATCGACCAGCAGGGCATCGAGCGTAATGTTCGATTCCTCCAGGGCCACACGCAACTCCTCGAGATACGAGCGCTCCCTGGAAGGGATGTGGAAGTGAACGAGCTGGAGCGTAGAGTAGCCATGCCGCTCCAGCTCGGCCGGGAGGTCGAGCAGGGAGAGTCCGGCGGGCGACGTCTGGGTCTCCATGAACGGTCCGCCGTGCACGCTGGAATCGTCTGCCACGTACCGCCCCAGCGTGCGATGCAGCGACCAACTCGAAACTGCCTTGGTAACCACCTTGACCTCCATTGACCTCCATTTCATTTCGGGGAGCGCGTCACATGTCACAGGGCGCCATGGTAGCCGCAAATGCGAGCGGGTAGGGAGTCGTGTGATCCTCAGGTCAATGGTGCCGCCGATACCAGCGTGGTCCTTGCGTCGAGGGTTGTGTGCCCGGGGCACAACCCCTCGACGTGTTGCCGACTGTCGCCCACCCCTACGTGCCTGGGATTCCGTGAGACCAGTCTGGCCGGGATGGGACGTGGGGCGGATTCGCACCTTTGGATACGGAGCCAGGGCCGGCCAGTCAGGTGGCGCGAGGCCAGCCCACCACGCGCAGCGCGTGGGGAGCAACACCGAGCTCGACCGGCAGCGTGTCGAGGATCTCGCCATCGAGCTGGACATCGAGCCCGGCGGGAGATTCGATGCGCATCGTCCTGACGCGATGAAATGCCACCTTGTGGTGGCGGCCATGCTGCCCGGCAAAGATGGTCGGCATCAGCATCAGCGTCTCCCGGTGCGAGAGATCGCCGCCGATACAGACGTCCAGCCAGCCGTCCACGGGGTCGGCCCGCGGGCAGATCTTCATGCCACCGGCGAAGTACCGCAGGTTGGCGGCGGCGATCAGCAGGCAGCGGGATCTCACCACCTGATCGTCGAGATGGATCACGAACTCAGGATTCTCGTAGCGGCGCAGCTCGAGCAACGCCTGCCAGATGTACCCCGCCCTGCTGCGCGAGAGCCGACTCGCACGCTGGTTGACGGCACGGGCGACCTTCGTATCCAGGCCGACTCCGGCGACGTTGAGAAAGTACCGACCGCTACAGGTACCGAGGTCAATGGCTCCCTGCCGGTCGCTCCAGACGAGGCGAACGGCCTCCACGGGATCCCCGGGCAGTCGAAGCGTTCGTGCCGCGTCGTTGCCGCTCCCCGCAGGCACGATCGCGAGGGACGGTGGGCTGGGCGACCGCATCAGGCCGTTCACTACCTCGTGGGCCGTGCCGTCCCCACCGACGCTGACGATGGGCGAGAACCCCTCCACGGCACCCTGATGCGCGAGGAGCTCTGCCTCGCCCGGTCCGGTTGTCTCGACCTCCTCGGCCGGTCCGCAAAAAGCGGGGCGCGCCCGGGCCATTGCCCTGGTGGCGCGTCCGTTGCCCGCCGACGGATTCACGACAAAGAGGGGTCGGGACGCTGCCATGGATCTCCTGTCCTGCGCGGTGCTGCACGTCGGTCCCGTTCAGAATCGTACACCGGTGCGGGTCACGACGCCGCCCACGCTCACCCCTGGCAACAGGTCGCGCGTTGACGGACCCCGCATCCCCACCGATGATCCCCATACGACGACAACGCGCACGCAGGGGGAGACCGCCGCCATGAAGATCACCGACGTCAAATCGTTCGTCGTTTACGCTCCGGAACGGGGCCGCAACTTCACGTTCGTGAAGGTCTACACCGACGAGGGCATCACCGGCCTGGGCGAGTCTGGCATCAACGGCAAGGAGTTGGCGATCACCGGCCTGGTTGACACCTGGCGTCCCTACCTTATCGGCATGGATCCGAGCCGGATCGAGCACATTTGGCAGACGCTGTGGCGGGGACAGTTCTTCCGCGGCGGGCATATCCATGCGGCTACGCTGGCAGCGATCGACATGGCGCTGTGGGACCTGCGCGGCAGGACGCTCGGCGTGCCGGTCTACGACCTGCTCGGCGGCAAGACACGGGACTATGCGCGCTGCTACTGCCATGTCCAGCAGCGACGTGCTGTCGGTCAGCGGGAAGTCGACGGCATCGACACCATGGTGGCATTCGCGAAGGAGCGTGTCGCCGAGGGGTGGCGATTCGTTCGCTTCGGCACCGGCGAGGGGAGCAGCGGCGAGCGCGAGGGGGTCTACGAGCAGGCGAAAGCACTTCAATGGACGGTCGATGCGTTCTCGGCGCTGCGCGAGGCGCTGGGACCGGAGATCGAGATCTGCGTTGACTTCCACCAGCGCACGACCCCGACCTACGCGATCCAGCTCGCCCGGGCGCTGGAGCCGATGCGGCCGTTCTTCATCGAGGATCCGCTGCGCGCCGAGAACGCTTCGCTGTTCAGCTACCTGCGGCAGCACATCTCCGTTCCGATCGCGACCGGCGAGCAGCTCGCGAGCAAGTGGGACTGGCAGACGCTGATCGAGCAGGACCTGATGGACTACTGCCGCATCGACCTGTGCATCTGCGGCGGGCTGACCGAGGCGAAGAAGGTGGCGGCGTGGTGCGAGACGCACTACATCGAGCAGGCGCCGCACAACCCGCTGGGACCGGTATCGACGGCGGCATGCCTGCACTTCGACCTGTCGACCCCGCTCTTCGCGGTGCAGGAGCTGGTATGGCGTCCTGACGTGATCCCCAACATCGTGCAGACGGACATGCGGCTGGAAGGCGGCAACCTCTACAGCGGCGGGTCGCCGGGGCTCGGGGTGGAGCTCGATGAGGAGGCCGCGCTGGCGCACCCGTACCAGCCGCAGGACATGCGAATCCTCCGGCGCGAAGACAACTCGGTTTCGGACTGGTAGGAGCGGCCGACGGCACGCACCGTTGCCCGCACCTACCCGTCGAAGCGGAGGAACGCCTTGCGGATCAGATCGCGATCCGGGACCTCCCGGATGTCGAGCGCGTCCAGTACCGGGGTGGGATCGTACCGTGCCTCATGAAACCGCACGTCCCAGGCGCCCTCCCGTACCACTTCCAGCACCGCGAACCGGGCCACCGGCTCCGTGTGGCAGCCGAGCGAGCCGGGATTGATGTACCTGGCACGCCCGGTGAGGTCGGAGCGCGGGTGATGGTGCCCATAGAAGACCAGATCGACGCCAGCATCATCGAAGACGTCATCGAGATCGGCGCCTGTCGCGTCGCGGCGGATGGGGGCGAAGCCGCCGCGACCATCCGGGCGGCCGTAGTGTGTGAACAGGGCACGAACTCCCTGAATCTCCACGACGTGCGCCCAGGGCCAGCTCCCCACGGCGGCCCGCAGGTCATCCGAGAGCTGGGCGTGGACCCACTCGTGGTGCCGGCGCTCACCGTCGTCCATCCATTCAGGAGCGTTGGCGGGCAGCCCCATCGCGAACCAGGCGTCATGATTGCCCATCGCGAACCGGATGCGCGGCGTGGCGAGGAGGAGGGAAAGCGTCTCCCGGGGAAAGGGGCCGATCCCGATCGCATCGCCGGTGTGCAAGATCTCGTCACAGCCACGTGCATCGATGGCGGCCAGTGCCGCCTCGAGGGCCGGCAGGTTGGCGTGGACATCGGTGATGACGGCGATGCAATGCGGCATGTCGATCGACTCCGCGCCCGTGGCCGTGTCAGAAGGACGGTCTCAGAGCTCCCACTCGGTACTACCGACGAAGATCGTCTCGCCCGTCTCGAGCGTCGCATCGGCGGCCGCGTCGGCGATGGCCTCGGCGAACTCCTCGACCGTGGGCAGATCCCCTGCTTCCTCGCGCCGGGCCTCGATCAGGCCGGGCGACTGCCGCTCCATCAGTCGCGGGGTGATGCTGCCCTCGATCAGGTCGCCACTGACGACCACCAGCGAGATGCCTCGCTCGGCAAGATCGGGAATCCGCTCCCGGAGCGCGGTCTCACCGGCCCGCTTGCTGGCCGCCACGGGCTCGTAGGCGGGATAGACCGGCTTCTGCCCGTGGAAGTGCGCGAGATGACTGGTGACGAAGACGACCCGACCGCCAGAGCGCATCAACGGCAGGGCCAGGTCGAGGGCGCGGGTCTGCGCGGTGAGGTTGACCTGCATCGCGTAGTCCGCCGCCATCCCCTTCTCGAGACCGCCGCTGGCGTTGAGCACCAGCAGGTCGAGACTCCCGGGCTCGCGGCCGATCTGCGCGAACATCGCCTCGGTCTGCGCGGCGTCGGTGAGGTCCGCCTGGGCGATCCAGCCACGACGCCCCCGCTCCTCGATCTCCGCGACGACGGTCTCCGCCCGTTTCGCCTTGTTGCGATAGTTCACCACCACGTCGTAGCCACGTTCGGCCAGATAGCGGCCCGTCGCCGCCCCGACCCCGCGCGAGCCACCGGTTACCAGCGCCACCTTGCCCGTGCGCGATTCGTGTGCGCTCATCACCTTCCCTTTCGCACGATCCCTCCAACCACTCAGGTCGGGATGGTACCACCCCCTTCGACGGCGCCCGGTAGTGGGGTCGCGAGGTCGGCTGCGTACCATCCCCACATCGCGTCCGTGTTAGCGTGGGAACCCAGTTCGACCGATCCACACGTGTGGATGATTGAGGAGCGACCATGTCCGACTGGAACGCCGACGTCATCAATGATTTTCGCTCCATGAGGGGCACATCGAAGGATCGTCTCGTTGGGGGCATGTTCCCGCACGATAGCCTGGTGCTGCTCCATACCACCGGTGCAAGGAGCGGTCGGGAGCGAGTCAACCCGCTTGCGATCTGGCGTGACGATCACCGCATCTACGTCACGGGCTCCGCGGGAGGCGCCCCGCAGCACCCCGCGTGGTTCTACAACGTCCTTGCCAACCCCGATGTCACCGTTGAGATCGGCGACGAAACGTTCCGGGGCAGGGCGCACAACATCGAAAACCGTGCCGAGCGCGATCGGATCTACCAGAAGTTCATCGACATGGCACCACAGTTCGCGGAGTACGAACGATCCACCGGTGGACGCGTGATCCCCGTTGTGGCCATCGATCTCGTGGGGGACTGACGCACCGTCCTCGCCCCCAGACCTTCTCAGCGGGGCACTCAACAGCCCCGGAATCACACGGCCGGTCACGGCCAGCATGACGAGCCATGCTGGCCGTGTGCCGCTCATCGTGGCCCTTCCTGGCTGCTCGCCGCGGTGATGACGTCGTGGATGTGCTCGGTCTCGTGGTCGAGCTCGTCCTGCACCATCTCCGGCACCGGCTTGCGCTGGGTCCAGGGGCAGGTGATCTCGCGCGACAGGGCGGCATCGTCAAGCGTCCGAACCGCCTCGGCGAACCGGTCCTGCGCGGCGATCCATCGCCGTCGCACCTCATCCTCGGAAAGCGAGCGCGACGACTCGATCACGCGCTGGTTCATGGCATCCAGCCCCTCGTCGAACGTCGCGGCGCCGGTATCGGTCACGTAGGACTCGCCCCTCCGGTGGGCCTCGATCGCCCGCGTCGACTCGTCGTTCCAGAAGGCGCAGTGGATCAGCACGTCACGCGCCGACCACAGCGGGTTTGGGTAGACCGGCGTGGCGAGGTCGATGCCATCGATCTGCTCCCGCACCGCGCGCCAGCATGATTCGACCATGCTGGCCAGATCCTGTACTTGCGTCGTCACGTCTCACTCCCTCGTGTCCTGTCGGCACATCCATCGTCGGAACCATCGCTGCTGGCGACAAGCGTACTCGCCGCGCATGCGACAGGCTCGCCAGGCAGGATGAGCAGGCCGAACGGCCTGGCACAGGGAGGTGAGGGGGCATCGCTGTGTTCGACAAGTGCATCCCTCTCGTCCGATGCTATGTCCAGGCATGCCGGGCGCGATCGAAACCCACCCGGATCGCACCAGCGATGGCGAGACGAGCACGAGAGGGAGCGAGCATGCGGGCGATGCGCTTCGAACAACCGGGGCAACCGCTACAACCGGTCGACCTGCCACCGCCTGCGCCGGGCGAGGGGCAGGTGCTGCTCGAAGTGCAGGTCTGCGGCGTCTGCCGCACGGATCTCCACCTGGTCGACGGCGAGCTGCCCGATCCCAGGCTACCGGTGATCCCCGGACACCAGATCGTCGGCAAGGTGGTCGAGCTGGGGCCCGGGGCGGATCGCTACCAGCCGGGTCAGCGCGTCGGCGTGCCGTGGCTGGGGTGGACGTGTGGCACGTGTCGCTACTGCACGAGCGGCCAGGAGAACCTGTGCGACCATGCCCGCTTCACGGGCTACACGCTGGACGGCGGCTACGCCGAGTACGCGGTCGCCGATGAGCGCTTCTGCTTCCCGATCCCTGACGATTACCCGGACCTCGCGGCCGCACCGCTCCTGTGCGCCGGACTGATCGGGTACCGGGCCTACCGCATGACCGGCGACGCCGAGGTGCTCGGCTTCTATGGCTTCGGGGCGTCGGCGCACCTGATCGCGCAGGTCGCGAGATACCAGGGGCGGCGCGTGCTCGCGTTCACACGGGAGGGCGACATCGAGGCGGAGCGCTTCGCGCGGGAGATGGGAGCCGCGTGGGCGGGACCGTCGAACGGCCCTTCGCCCGAGGAGCTCGACGCGGCGATCATCTTCGCGGCTGCCGGGGATCTGGTGCCACAGGCGCTGCGCGCCGTCCGGAAGGGCGGTCGTGTGGTCTGCGCGGGGATCCACATGAGCGACATCCCGAGCTTTCCGTACGACATCCTCTGGGAGGAGCGCTCGGTGACGTCCGTCGCCAACCTGACCCGCCGCGATGGGGAGGAGTTCCTGCGGATCGCGCCGGAGGTACCGGTACGGAGCGAGGTGACGACCTACCCGCTCGAGCAGGCGAACGAGGCACTGCACGATCTGCGCACGGGCAGCCTCACGGGAGCGGCGGTGCTGCAGGTGGCTGCCGAACACGTTCCATAGCCCCAGTTGAACGACTGCAGAATGTCGGATCCGGTCCCGTCCGGGTCGAGCGGGAGCACATCCGACCACGCCCCTCCCCCTGCCACCTCGGTGCGGGGAGGAACGACGCTCCTGAAAGGCAACCGATGACGACCATGCCGATTCGCGTGATCCTGACCGACCTCGACGGTGTCATCCGCGACTGGTCGGGGCAACGCGACGACGACATCGAGCGCGACACGGGGCTGCCCGAGGGCGCGATCAAGGAGGCGGCCTTCGATCCCGAGCTGCTGATTCGGGTGATCACCGGTCGGATCTCGGATGAAGCATGGCGTCGCCAGACCGTCGATCGCCTGCGCGAGCGATACCCCGATGCCGATGCCGCGCGGGCCGTGGCGGCGTGGTCGGAGCCGGCGGGCGAGGTGGACCGCGAGGTGCTGGAACTGCTGCAGCGGTGCCGGGAGCGGGTACCGCTGGTGCTCGTCACCAACGCGACGTCGCGGCTGGACCGTGACCTGTCGGTGCTCGGGATCGCAGCGGCGTTCGACCACATCGTGAACTCGTCGGTGGTGGGTGCGGCCAAGCCCGACCGGGCGATCTTCGAGCATGCCCTTGACCGGGTGGGGGCTGATCCGGCCGAAGCGCTGTATGTCGACGACACGGAGCGCTATCACGGTCCAGCAGCGGAGCTGGGCATCGTCACCCATCATTTCCGGGGCGTGGACGGACTGCGCGCCGAGCTGGATCGGCACGGCTTGCTGCCGTGAGCTCCCCAACGGCTTGTATGGGCTGGATGCGGTCAGGTGCTCCGGTGGGTATCTGGGGCATCTGGAGCATGTGGGGGGAGCTTGCCCGGAACGGTGGGGATCCGGTCAGGTGCTCAGGTGGTGTCGGGTGGGCAGGTGACCCGGCGTGTGTGGGGGCAGATGATCCAGATGCCCAGGTTGTTCATGTCTGGGGTGGCTGGGCATGTGGGTTGGGGACGTCGCGTCTGTGCCCAGGAGATGCCGCCCTGCGGGCGGCGGGGCGGACCACGCTCTGCGGCGGGTCCGCCCCGACGGGATGAGGCGGACGACCGTGTGCGGCAGATCCATTCCGACGGGATGGTCGTGGACGGCATGCGCCAGGGGGCTGGACGGTCTGGGGGGCTCGGATGACGGGGAGGTCGTCGGGACCGGAGGCGCGTGGTCGGTCGTGGGGGCGGGCCGACACGAGGGGGGCCACGACGCCGGTGGTGTGCGCCCGGCGGGAGCCCGGGCATCCCGTCCCCTCCCCCTCGCTGGTCCTGCGGGATCGACCCGGGAGCGGCGGGATCGTGCCGGTGTGGGGAGGTGGGAGATGCTGGGTGTGGGCGCTGCGCCCACCGGGCGGACGACGGCTACGCAGGTCCGCCCCGACGGTGGACTGGTCGACGGCGGGCTGGGGCGTGTCCGGCCCGATGGGAGCGGGGCAGCCCACCGACGGCGGGGTCGCCCCGCTGCGGGAGCCGTCAGCTCTGCACGATGGTCGTGGCTGGGGCGGTGCACATCTTCAGCCATGGCCCGGGGTGGACCTGGCAGGCACGGGGGGAGCGGGCCGCCATGCCCACGGGCCGCTCCGAGGTCGGCCCCCACGGGATGAGGTGGACGACGGCCGGCGGCAGGTCGCCCCGCCTACCCGGACCCACGTCGCCCCACACGATGGAGGGGCGACCTGAGCGCGGGACCGGGCGGCGGGGATGCCGGTGTCGTTCGGGACCGACGACGCACGGGCTGCCGTGCGCCGGGCCGACACGAGGCCGGGCGCGAGCGGGGATGTGGACCGGGTCGGCGTGAGCATGCCGTGACATGGAGCGCGTGACCGCCCATTGGCAGGGCGGGCCAACCGCGGGGTCGGGGTGGGGCCGCCTCCCGGGGCGAGTCAATCGGGAGCGTGGGTTGCCCGCCCATTCGCAGGGCGGGCCTGACAGAGCGATCGCCCCGGGCGATGGGCCACCGGGTGGGGCGGGCCCACCGGGGTGCCGAGGTCGTCACCGCCCCAGCTGTCGGCGCCGTTGTGCCCGAGGGGACGAGCCCGAGGATGGCGCGACGCAGCCAGGGGTCACGAGACCCCGCCACAGGCGCGAACACGACGCGGGTCAGAACGCTCCAGGCGAGGCCAGTGGCGTAGCTGGGATGCCACGTGCACCACGGTGCCGACGCAGACAGGGCCTGAAACGCGCACCATGGACTGCCACGGACCGAGGGCCGACACGAGGTCGGTCCCCACGCAGCACGAGCACCTCGATCGCGGCACGTCCGTCGGACGTTTCCGGTCGGCTCCAGGCCCCCTTGCGGAAGCGAGCGGGTCGCTAGCGGGAGCGGCAGGATGGCTAGGTCTGGCCGAGGATCTCCCTGATGATCCTGATGATGGCAGCGACAACCTGATCGACGACGCTGGCCTCCATCAGCCGGTCCACGACCGACCAGCCGGTACCGAGCTCGGTCTCCAGCTGGTACCAGATGTAGCCGTCGGCCGGGCTCGGTCCCGCCAGCACGGTACCGATCGTCCCCGCCGGCATCGTCGCGAGGATCTGGCCGGAGAGGTTCGGGGCGGTACGGAGCTGCAGTTCGGCGGTCACCCGCACGCCGTCGCCCTCCTCGAAGACCGGGAGTGGCGGCGCCACGGGTCGGGAGGTCGTGGCCAGCAGGTCGCGGATCGTGACGAACCCGTAGCCTCTGGCGCGCAGCGCATCGATGATGCGGGGCAGCGCGGCGCCCTCCTGCGACTGCCCACCGACGTGCATCAGGTAGATGTACCCATTGCCATGGTTGTTCTCGACCCTCCAGATGAGGTCGCCCTGCGACAGGCCCTGCCAGCCGAGCACGTCGATCGTCCACATGATGTTGTGGGTGAAGCGGGCATTGCCGAGGTCGGCCAGCACGCTGCTGTCGACGTCTCCGTATGGTGGCCGGAACATGGGTCGCCCACCGATGCCGGTGAGATTGACGAGCATCTCCTCGGTCGACTCCAGCTGCTCGCGCCGGGCGGCGGCGGAGAGCGGCGCGGAATTCGTGGTGGCTCCCGTGAAGGATGGGTGCGACCAGGTGTGGTTGATGAGGTCGTGCCCCTCGCGGGCCATGCGCTGGACGAGATCGCCATTCGCCTCGGCCCACACGCCGGTGATCCCGAAGCTGCAGGGAACGCCCTTGCTGGCCAGCGTGTCGAGGATGAACTCCGCATTCCCCCGGTCGGACCCGCAATCGAACGTGAGCGCCACGACCGCCCTGTCAGTCGGCCCGCGATTGACGCTGATCGCGGGCTGGGTCTGGGCGCGCACCAGCGCGTGGCCACCCGCCAACGTCGCACCGAGACCGGCAACCGACGCCAGCAATCGGCGCCGGGACAGCAGCCACGGTCGCCGGTCGACGCCACCACCCCTCGTCATGACTCCACCCCTCCCTTACGGGCAGGCCACACCGCCGTGCCCGATCCGCTCTCCCCGTAGCCGGACACTTCCCCTGCCATCTCCGTGATCCGCTGGCGGCTCCCGAAGGCTGGATGAGACGCCCGCCAGCCCGCACCGACCGAAGACGAGGCATCTTCACATCACAAGGAAGATCTCACCTGCACTCTATTATGTGAGAATAGACGCCGTCAATTATTGACTTTCTGTCACATGCGAGCCGGGTGGCCTAGGGGTTGGCCGAGCGTCGCTTCGCCGCTTCGCGAGCCAGCCGGCCGACGGCGGCGTCGAGGGTGGATGCGAACCTGGAGCGGTCCCTGGGGGTGAAGCCGCTGGGGCCGCCGGTGATCTCGCCGATCGAGCGGAGGTAGGCGTTGAGGTCTCGGGCGGCAAGGGCGTCGCCGATGCGGCTGGGGTTGTACTCGCCACCTCGAAAGTCGAGGCAGCGCACGTCGTTGCCGATCACCCGTGCCGCGAGGGGGATGTCGGCGGTGAGGACGAGGTCTCCCTTGACGGCGTGCTCCGCGATCCAGTCATCGGCGGCGTCGGGCGCTCCCGGCACGGTGACCATCTCGGCGGACAGCCCGGCGATGTCGGGAATGCGCAGGTAGCCGTTGGCGACGACCTTGAGGGGGACGCCGTAGCGCGCCGCGACCCTGTAGACGACATCCTTGACCGGGCAGGCATCGGCATCGAGGTAGATGGTCGGCTGGTGCGGGGCGGGCTGGGTGCTCATCATGCCGACAAGCCTACATGACCCCCGCGAATTTGCCTCCTCCGAACCATTGACAGTCATTTTGGGCTCGGTGAGACTGCGGCCAGAGAGACCTCACGCACCACATATCACACACTGACGTTCGCACTCCCTCCACCAGTCGATGCTGACCCAGCGACCGTCAACTCCAGAGCGGCATCAAGGGATGCGATTGGGACCCAGGCTCTGCTCGATCGAGCCGTCTCGACGTCCGCAGGGACGCAAGCATATGGAGGAGTGGTCATGGGACACAACGAAGCAGATGATGCACCGCAACGGGAAGGCCCTGGCAGGTTAGGTCGCCGGGAGCTCATCAAGGGCGCGGCGGCGGCTGGCGCGGCCGCTGGCCTCTCGAGAACGGGAGGCCACGAGGCGCTGGCGCGGCAGGACTCGACGCCCGGGGCAGCGCCTTCGGGAGCGCTGCAGCTCGGTGGCGAGAGCGAGCCAGCGGGCACCTGGCTGCCGTATCGCGCTTCCGGTGGCGCCGAGACCCAGGTGTTCGACCTGATCTTCAGCCGGCTGATCCGGTTCGATGCCGACTACACCCTCATCCCGGACCTGGCGGAACGTTTCGAGATCAACGACGACGCCTCCGAGTTCACCTTCTATCTGCGACAGAACGTGACGTGGCACGACGGCACCCCCTTCACCGCCCGGGATGTGATTTTCACCTACCGCATGGCGATGCAGGAGGGTGTCGGCGCCAGCCAGTACAACAAGCTCTCGCAGATCCAGGGAGCCGCCGCCTACCGGGCTGGCGAAGCGGACGACGTGACCGGTCTGCAGATGATCGACGACTACACGGTCAAGATCGTCCTGGAGCGGCCGAACATCGCCTTCCTGGTGGGCGCCGCCCACAACAACTCGCTCGTCTGGATCCTCCCCGAGCACATCCTCGGTGACGCGGATCCGGCAACGCTGGACCAGCACGAATTCGCCCAGAACCCGACCGTCGGCACCGGTCCGTTCAGGTTCGTCGAGTACGTGCCGGACCAGTACGTCAAGACGGAAGCCAACCTCGACTACTTCCTGGGTGCCCCGAAGCTCGCCGAGGTCTATGTGGTGATGGCGGCACCGGCGACCCAGCTGGCTTCGCTGGAGAGCGGCGAGCTGCACATCATGCAGGCGATCAGCGCGGCGGATGCCGAGCGCCTCGCGGACAGCCAGGTGGTCGACATCGTGCCGACGCCGGGTGTCGGCATCTTCCAGACGGCGATCATGAACGAGCGCTTCCCCGACAAGCGGATGCGGCAGGCGTTCATGTACGGCGTCGACCGCGCGACGCTGATGGACGTCGTGCTGCAGGGGCAGGGCCGGCTCGTACACCAGTCCGTCATCGGCCCGGAGTGGGCGAACTACGACGACCTCAACACCTACGCGTACAACCCCGATATGGCACGACAGCTGCTGGAGGAGGCTGGCTGGGACTCCTCGCGGTCGATCGAGCTGATCTGGGAACAGGGATTCCAGGCGATCGAGCTCGCCGCACCGGTTTTCCAGCAGCAGATGAGCGAGATCGGGGTGAACGTCACGCTCACGCCGATGGACGAAGCCGCGTTCGAGAAGCGCGTGATCGAGGACATGGACTTCGACCTCGCCTGGTTCGGCGGCGGCGCCTACGGGCTCGACCCGGACGTCTCCTCGACGTACTACGCCTGCGCCAACTGGACGCCGAACGGCGGCAACACAACCCACTACTGCAACGAGGAGCTTGACGAGCTCTTCGCGCAGGGCAGGGCAACGTCGGATATCGACGAGCGCCGTGAGATCTACCACCAGGTCGCGAAGATCCTGAACGAGGACGTACCCACCATATTCTGGTGGTCGGAGAACATGATCTGGGGCATCAGCAAGCAGGTCCAGGGGGTGGTACCCGGACCGAACACCGACATCCACTGGAACATCCACGAGTGGTCGCTGACCGAGGGGTGATCCGACAACCCGCGGTTCATCGGTCGAGGGGGTGTGACGGCGCCACCGCCGCATCCCCTCTCGAACCTGACAGGCATGGAGGCAGGCGTTGGGCCAGGTCGTACTCCACCGGCTCCTGATAACCGTTCCCGTGCTCATCGGCGTCACGCTGCTGTCCTACATCCTCGTGAGCCTCGCGCCGGGGGATGCCGTCACGGCGTTCATCGATCCGGTCACACGTGCCGAGCTGGGTGAGGAGTGGGTCGAGATGCGCCGGGAGCAGCTCGGCCTGAACGAGCCGGTGGTCGTGCGCTACTTCTCCTGGCTGCGGGAGCTGGTCCAGGGGAACTTCGGATTCTCACTGATCAACGGGCAACCGGTGGCCGGGCAGATCCTCGACCGGCTGGGGCCGACCAGCATGCTGATGGGATCCGCCATCCTCATCGGCACCCTGGTCGGCGTGCCGCTCGGCATCCTGTCGGCGGTGCGGCAATACAGCCTGCTCGACTACATCACGACGGTCGGAGGATTCCTCGCGATCTCCACGCCGAGCTTCTTTCTCGGGCTGGGGCTCGTCTACCTCTTCGCGGTGCGGTGGCGCCTGTTCCCGAGCTCGGGCATGCGCACCCTCGGCGAGGACGACTCCACCCTCGATCTGATCAGGCACATGGTGCTGCCGGTGATGGTGCTCGCGATGGCACAGCTGCCGCTGATGATGCGGTACGCGCGATCGACCATGCTGGAGGTGCTGCGGCAGGACTACATGACGACCGCACGGGCCAAGGGGCTGCGCGAGCGGATCGTCCTGATGTCGCATGCCTTCCGGAACGCGCTCATCCCCCTGATCACCGTCATCGGGCTGAGCCTGCCCGAGCTCCTGAGCGGCGCGGTCATCACCGAGACGATCTTCCAGTGGCCGGGGATGGGAACCCTCGCCGTGCGCGCGGTCACCTCCCGCGACTATCCGGTCATCCTCGGTATCATCCTGGTGACCGCGACCATGGTGCTGCTGGCCAACCTCCTCGCCGACCTGCTGTACGCGGTGGCGGACCCGCGCATTCGCCTGCGCGGCAGGAGGGCCTGAGATGTCCTCGACCGAGCTGGCGAAGGCAGCCGTGGCACGGTCCGGAATGGCGGAGGAGCCGCGGCGACAGCGGCGCTTCGTCCGGGCGTTCCTGAGGCACCGGCTGGCCGTGGCGGGGCTGGTGGTGATCACGATCCTCGGGCTGGCGGCGATCTTCGCGCCCCTGGTCGCCACGCACGACCCCTACACCGTCGACCTGCTCGCCGCCAGACAGGGTCCGAGCCGGGACCACTGGCTCGGGACCGACGAGGTGGGGCGGGACGTCTTCAGCCGGCTGGTCTACGGGGCGAGGGTCTCACTCTCGGTGGGCCTGGTGGCGGTGACGATCTACACCACCATCGGCGTCGTGCTGGGCGCCATCTCCGGCTACTTCGGTGGATTCGTCGACGGCGCGATCCAGCGGCTCACCGACACGGTGATGTGCTTCCCGACGCTGATCATCATCATCGCGGCCGTCTCGATCACCGGGCCGAGCATCTGGAACGTGATGCTGATCATCGGACTGCTGACGTGGACGGGAACATGCCGGCTGGTGCGCGGACAGTTCCTGTCGCTCCGGGAGCAGGCGTTCGTGGAGGCAGCGCGATCGGTCGGGGCGAGCGACATGCGCCTCATCTTCCGGCACGTGCTGCCGAACTCGGTGGCGCCGGTGATCGTCTCGGCGACCTTCGGCGTCGCGGCGGCGATCCTGACGGAGGCGGGTCTGTCCTTCCTCGGGCTGGGCGTGCAGCCCCCGACGGCGAGCTGGGGCAACCTCATCAACCTGGCGCAGTCCGCGACGATCCTGCAGCAGATGCCGTGGCTGTGGGCGCCGCCGGGCGTGCTGATCGCGGTCGCGGTGCTGAGCATCAACTTCATCGGGGACGGGCTGCGCGACGCGCTCGACCCACGAGCGTAGGGTACTGGCCAGGCGATCGTGACCGGCGTCGCCCCGGCGATGCGATAGAATCCAGACGGGTCCCGACAGCGATTCCTGATATCGATCGAGCCACGCACCGACATCGGTGACGTGGGCAACCGCCCGTTTGCGGGTCGGAAAGGCCGGGCGCGCCCATGAAGGCAATCGTTCAGCACGGCTACGGCTTTCCTGCCGATGTCCTCGCGCTGCGGGACATCGAGACGCCGACGATCGGCGACGACGAGGTGCTGATCCGGGCACGGGCGGCGTCCGTGCATCCGGACGTCTGGCACGTCGTCGAGGGCAGGCCGTATGTCCTGCGCGCGATGGGCTCCGGGTTGCGCGCCCCGACGGCCGTCGTGCCCGGAACGGACGTGGCGGGCGTCGTCGAGGAGATCGGCAGCAGCGTGACCAGGTTTCGCCCAGGAGATGCCGTGTTCGGCGAGACCGTCAGGGGCTACCAGTGGAAGAACGGTGGCGCATTCGCCGAGTACGTCGCGGCTCCCGAGTCCAGCCTGGTGACCAAGCCGGACACCGTCACCTTCGAGCAGGCTGCGTCGGTCCCGACGTCCGGGCTCATCGCCATCGCGAACCTCGAACAGGGAAGGCTCGCGGCGGGGCGGCGGGTCCTGATCAACGGCGCGGGAGGTGGGGTCGGCATGCTCGCCGTGCAGATCGCGAAGGCGCGCGGCGCCGAGGTGACGGGCGTGGACCGCACGGACAAGCTCGACCTGCTGCGGGAGCTCGGGGCGGACCACGTGATCGACTACACAGACGAGGATTTCACCAGGTCCGACATGCGATACGACCTCATCTTCGACATCCCGGGCAACCACTCGCTGCGGGAGTGCCTGCGCGCGCTCGAGCCCGACGGCACCTACGTGCTGATCGGCCACGATGGCTTCGGCGCGACGAGCGGCCGGTGGCTCGGGAGCGTCCCCCGCATGCTGGCGCTCATGGCGAGGTCGCTGGTGGAGCGGCAGCTACCGAACCCAAGCTTCGCCATGCCGGACAAGCAGCAGTCGCTGACACTGCTGGCCGAGCTCATGACGAGCGGTCGAATCACACCGCTGATCGATCGGACCTACCCGCTGGGTGAGGCTCCGCAGGCGATCCAGCACCTCGCGTCGGGACGGGCGCATGGCAGGCTCGTCATCACCATGTGACAGGGCACCGACATCGGAGGCAATCACCTCCCGCAGGCACGGCCCTCACGATGGTCAGCGGCGAATCGGAGGATCACTGACTCGGGCCACTGGACCGCGTCATCACGGCCAAGGCGATGTCGCGCTTCGTCAGCCAGCGGATCGCCACGTTCCCGACGTACCCGGACAGGGACGACTTCGAGCTCCCGACCGATCTCATCGAGACCGGCCAGGTGACGCCGATCATCGACCGGACCTCTGCGCTCTCCGAGCTACCGGAGGCGATCCGCTCCCTGGAAACCGGTCGCGCTCGCGGCAAGGTCGTCGTCACGGTCGCCCCGTCGAAGCACAGCTGCAGGACGAGGCGCCACCGGCACCCTGCCCGCAGCATGCTTCGACGTGACGGCTACGCCCGAATCTTCGCGATGACCTCGTCGGCGACGCGGGTCACGATGCCATCCGGGAAGGGTGGTGGGATGACGAGCACGATATGGGTCGCACCGGCGTCGATGAACGCCTGCACCTCGCTCGCGGCCTTCGAGAGATCACCCGCGGGGAGGCGGTACTGGCAGGAAAGCGTGATCTCCTCCGGATCGCGCCCGACGGCGGCGCAGTGCTCGCGCAGGACGCCGACCTTGTGCGTGAACTCCTCGACGGAGCCGCCGGTGTAGTTCCAGATGTCGGCGTGCTTCGCGACGACCCGCAAGGTGAGCTGCTCGCCACCACCGCCGATCACGAAGGGCGGGTATGGTTTCTGGACCGGCTTGGGCTCGCTGCGGGCCTCCTTCAGCTGGTAGTAGCGCCCATCGAAATCCACGGTCGGCTCGGTGAAGAGCCCCTTGATGATCTCGCAGGCCTCGTCGAGGCGGCGGATGCGCTCGCCGGGCTTGTAGAGCGGGATGCCCATGCTCTCGTGCTCGTAGACATTCCAGCCGGCGCCGATGCCGACGTCGAGGCGCCCGTTGGAGATCACGTCGACGGTCGCCGCGATTTTGGCCAGCACGGCGGGGTGGCGGTAGGTGTTGCCGGTGACCATCAACCCGAGTCGCAGGCGCTCGGTGACGGCAGCGAGCGCGGCGAGTACGGTCCAGCCCTCGAGGCAGGGACCATCGAGGTCACCCTGGATCGGGGCGAAGTGGTCGAAGAGCCATGCGTGCTCGACGACCGGCACCTGCTCGGCTTCCTGCCAGACCTTGAGGATCTCTTCATAGGTGACATGCTGCGGCGAGGTCTTGATTCCGAAGCTCGGCATGGCCATCCCTTCCCTGGTGCCAGTGCGGTGGATTGACGGTCTCGTACTTGCGGCAGCGTACCGCGAAGACGCTCACCGCGAAAGGAGGCACGAGATGCACGAGCAAATTCCGGACACCATATATTGATACGCTTCGGAGGCGTTCAGTACACTCAGGCCCACGTCTCAGCCACATAGACATACGTCCTGTCAGCGACAGACCGGAGTATCGAAAGGAAACGTCGATGCATGACCCCTCCGAGACCGCTCGCAGCACGAGCGGCACGACGGGCTCTCAGCGGATCGACCGGCGACGGCTCGTCGGGATGACATCGGCGGCACTGGCGGCGCCGCTGGCACCGGGAGCGATCGCATCCGCGCAGGGCCAGCGTGGTGGTGAGACACCGGCGCCGGGCAGCCCGATCGCGAGTCCGGCCGCACCCATTCCCGTGGATGTCAATGCACTCCTGACGCTCTCCGCCGCGCTCGTCGGCAGCGACGCCCTCAACGAGGATGCGGTCGGGCCGCTGGCGGACCTGATCGGCGGCAGCGCGGCACAGGTGGCCGGATTCGAGGAGCTGGTACAGCTCGACGACCCGACCTCGGAGGACGCGCTGGCCGGGATATCGGACGACGCCCGGTCCGTGGTGACCAACATCCTCCAGTACTGGTATCTCGGTCAGTTCGATGGACAGCCGGTCGAGCATCGCGAGGCGATCTTTTTCGCGCTGCCGGTATGGCAGACGGTCCCCTACTCGACCCAGCCGACCCTCTGCAAGGCATTCGGGTACTGGGCGACCGATCCCGGCGTCGAGGACGCGTAGGAGCCCATCCCGCTGGCGCCGGACCGACACGAGCGTTCCTCGACTCATTGATCGGGCCCGTACCGAATCGCACGCGAACGCATTCTGAGGGAGTGAGCCATGACCGATTACGATGTCGTGTTCGTTGGTGCGGGAGTCGCCGCCGCCGTTGCAGGTGCGAGGCTGGCCGCGGCCGGTGCACGTGTCGTCTTCCTCGAAGCCGGCCCCCGCACGGATCGTGCGGCCGCTGTCACCCGCTATCGCGGCGGGCAATACCCGTACGAGAGCCCGACGTGGGCACCGCAGCCGACCTGGGAAGACCCCGACCACTACTACGTGCAGGACGGCCCGGTGAAGTTCTCCAGCGACTACGAGCGCCGGGTGGGTGGCACCACGTGGCACTGGCTGGGCACGACGCCGCGCCTGCTGCCGAGCGATTTCGAGATGCAGACGCAGTTCGGCGTCGGCGTGGACTGGCCGATCAGCTATGACGATCTCGAGCCGTGGTACGTGCAGGCCGAGATCGAGCTCGGCGTCGCCGGTGACAGCGACTACGATGCCGGCTCGCCTCGCAGCGCCCCGTTCCCGATGCCGATGATTCCGCTGGCGTCGGGTGACGAGGTTCTGAAGGAAGCGTTCGCCAAACACGGTGTGCGGGTGAACGCCAACCCGCAGGCGCGGAACTCGGTCGACGGGTACCAGGGGCGGTCGATCTGCTGCGGCAACGCGACGTGCATCCCGATCTGCCCGGTGCAGGCCAAGTACGACGCGACCTACCACATCGATCTCGCCGAGCAGAACGGCGCAACCGTGGTCGACAACGCGGTGGTCCACCGGATCGACGTCGATTCCGACGGCAACGTCTCCGGCGTGCGCTATCTCTCCCCGGACGGGAGCGAGACGACCGTGACGGGGACCCTGTACGTGATCGCCGCCAACGCGATCGAGACCCCCAAGCTGCTGCTGATGTCGAAGCAGGACACGGCGCCGAACGGGGTGGCGAATTCCAGCGACCAGGTCGGGCGGAACCTGATGGACCACCCATGGGCACGGGCCATGGGTGTGGCCTCGTGGCCGTACGCGGGGTCACGCGGACCGCTCTCGGTGGCCGGTGGCGACGAGATCCGGGCGGTGGACACACGCGGGGAGTTCGCGGCCTACCGGCTCGAGCTCAGTCACTCCGTGGGCAACCCGATGGACAGCGCGGAGGCCATGATCGGCGACGGGCTGGTGGGCAGGGAGCTGTTCGAGGCGATCGGCCGGACAGCTCCACACCAGGTACAGATCGCCGCGCTGCTCGAGCAGCTCCCCGATCCCGAGAACCGGATCGTGCCCGACGAGGAGCATCTCGACGAGATCGGCCTGCCCCGACCGCGGATCACCTACTCCCACGACGAGTACACGCTCAACGGCTGGGAGGAGGCCAAGAAGCTCTTCAGCGTGCTGCTGGAGGAGGCCGACGTGACCGACATCGAGTTCTCCGAGCCGGGCGGCGCGGGTCACCTGCTGGGGACGCACCGGATGGGCGACGATCCGGAGACATCGGTGACGGACTCGTACGGGCGGACACACGACCACCCGAACCTCTTCCTGGCGGGAGGCGGGCTCTTCCCGACGGAGGGCACGGCGAACCCGACCCTGACGATCGCGGCGCTGTCGCTGCGGATGGCAGAGGTCATCGCGGAGGATCTCGGGCTGGTGATCGAGGCGACACCGTCGGCCTCACCGGAGGCGAGTCCGGTGTCGTAATGGATCGTCCACGGGTGGGCGAACAGCGCGCAGCCGATGGACGAGACGACCGCCGGGAACGAACAGCGGCCCCGTCCACGAGCACCGCGATGGTGCTCGTGGACGGGGCGTCTCGATCAGGACGTACCGGCAGGCGGAGCCGGCGAGGTGACCGTCGACCGGAGAAGGCGCTGTCCCTTATCCCGGCGCTTCGTCGCGAAGCTACTCGTTGTAGTAGTAGACGTGAACCTCGGTGGTCTCGCCCGGATGGACCGCGATGACGTTCCCGACCATGCCGCTCTCGGTCAACCCCTCCGCGACAAAGGCGTTGTACTCCGGATGGTCGAGGCCAACGAGCGGATACCCCTCCGGGGTGACATCCTCGATGATGTAGGTGCCGTCGTCCGCTCGCGGCTGCTCGGCGACGATCACGTTCAGGATGTCGTGGCGATGCACGACGCGTGCCTCCGGCGGTGCGTCGAGCAGGGTCGTGCAGGGTGACGCGTCGATGTTCGGATCCACGCCCTCCGGGCAGCCCCAGAAGCCGATCCGGATCTCCCCGGTGTCAACGGCGCCGTCCTGGTTGTAAACGTAGACCGTCAGCTCGCGATGCTCGCCGCGCAGGGCGTAGACCTCGGCGCCCTCGTCCGTGATCGACTCGGCGTCACCGGTGACGAGCGTCCGGTCCGGGGCGTGGGTGGACAGGGAGAAGCGGGTGTACGGCGGAAGCCCGCTGAACGTGTAGGTGCCGTTCTCGTCGCGGGGGACCTGGTTCAGCGGCCCGCTCAGCTCGCCGTAGCTGACCGTGACACTGTCCGGTGCGTCCACCAGTTCGGTGCAGGCGGTGGCGTCGACATTGGGATCGACCCCTTCAGGACAGCCGAGCGTGGTGATCGTGACGGTGTTCTCGCCGGGCTGGATCAGGCCCTCCGGCCCGTTCCAGTAGTAGACGGTGATCTCGCGATGCTCGCCGGGCTGGAGCATCAGGGATGGTCGCCAACGCTCCTGGGTGTCGACGCCCTCGACCATGAAGTAGTTGAAGTCCGGGTGGTCGAAGTCGTTGAGCGTGATCGTCTCGGAGTGGAAGACCGGTGACGTGTAGGAGTCGTCCGCATCCATCGCCATGGTGTTGACGAAGGTCACCATGTCGGGAGCGATCGCAATGTAGGCCGAGTCGGGGGCATAGATCCGCGTCGTGCACAACTCCGGGGTCTGCTGCGGATCGACACCGTCGTCGCAGGCGAGGAAGGTGATCCGGATCGATGCATCGGCGGTGGGCAGGTCTTCCACCTGGCGTTCCGGCAGCCCGTCGGCCGGGGTGGCTTCCTGGGCGGCGGTCGCGAGGGGCGGGAGCGCGGTGAAGAGCACCAGCGCGAAGGTGAGCAGTTCCGCGAGTCGTAGTGGTCGTCTCATGACGACGTCCTTTCCGATTGTCCCGGCTGTCGCCCACCCTCCTGTGGGCGAATCGAACGTGCGCCGGGCCGTGACGGCGATGTCTGGGACCCAGACGAGAGGTGCGACCGGCGAGACGAACCGCCAGGACCGGGATGCGGCGCGCCGGCGCCGGTCACCCCTCTCCTGGGTTCATAACGACAGGCGGCGAGGATTGGTTCCGCCGATTCGTGTCGTCATTTCACACGGGCGCGTCCGTCTGGCAGAGCGGGATCGCGCATGCCGGTCGCAGGTGTGGAAACGCCGGGTGGAAAGCGGCCGTGACCTGTCCGGCGAGCCGCTATCGTGGAAGGAGCACGACGAGTGGTCGCGAGGAGGTGGATCGATGACGGCGAGGCCGGGCGTGCTGACCTATCGGTTCGAGGGCGAGGTCTGGTCCTACGCCAACCCGAACACGGTGTACTTCGTGTCGCTGCCGGTGGAGATGTCGACGGAGATCCTCGACCTGGTGGGGCTGTCGCTGAATCCGTGGGGGACGGTGCCGGTCGAGGCGTCGATCGGTGATTTCCGGTGGGATTCATCGATGTTTCCGCGGAAGGAGCGCGAGTGCTACGACCTGCCGCTCAACGCGAAGGTCCGCAGGCGCCTGGGGATCGGCGAGGGGGACGTCGTGTCGGTGGAGATCGAGATCCCGCTGCCGATGTGAGACATGGGCGGGGAGATGCATCGGGCCGGCACTAGACGGCCGGGACACGACCGAGGATTGCGAGATCCTGGAACAAGACCGGCCCGTAGCGGCTCGAGCGGCGATGCAGTGAAGGCTTGATTCCGGAGACCACGGTCAACGATCGCCATGAGGGGATCGTTGAGCGCGGTGGATGCACGGGGGAAAGGCATTCGACTCGCAGGGGGAAGGCAAGCTCCACCCTGCGAGTCGTCGCGCCGCCGCATGCAGCGGCGTTCGGAAGACGGGGCCGGGCGGGGTGACCGCTTCGCGATCATCGGGCAGATGCCTGCCCTTGCGGCTCCGACTCCCGCGAATGCCCTGGTCGAGGTCGTCGGTGGTGGCCCAGCCGGTGGTGCCCCGGTACGACACCTGGCGGAACCCGGCCGCCGTACCGGCCAGTGCCTTCACGACCGAGCCGGCGGGCATCACGAGCAGGATGCGCGAGGACGTGCCCGGCTCGGCGCGAAGGCGCAGGTCCGCGGTGGTCGTGAACGTCCCGCCCGACGGCGACTCGGCGAGGTCCCAGGTCAGGTACTGATTGGACATCCAGCCCGGCAGACCGTCATGGGTGACGTACCGGACGCCGTTCTGGACGGTCTCGGTGGTGGCGATGGGCGCGCCTGCCGGGACCACGCGCAGCACCTGGTGCGTCGTGCTCGGGCCGGAGCGGAGATCGACGCCGGCCGTCGTCTTCGCGGTGCCGGAAGGCTGCGGCGGCGACGGAGCCGACCCCGGAGGCGCGAGATACTCCGCCGAGGCGTAGCCGGTCGTGCCGTTGTACCCCACCGTCAGGAAACCGACCTGCCCCGTGTCGCAGGTGGTGACGGTCGAACCCTTCGGGATGACGCGCAGGATGGAGTGGCTGGTGCCCGGGCCCGAGCGCAGGTTGAGATTGGCGGTGACGACCGCCTCGCCGGTGGAGGGCTGGCCGAGGTCATCCTGTCCCACGGTCACGAGGGCGACGATGGCGGCCCCGGTACCGGCGATGGTGCGAAATGCCGCGCGCCTCGATGACGAGGCCTGATCGGATCTTGCGGTGTTTCGAGGATCCACGTTGATGCTCGCGTTCGATCGATATTGGCTGTCAGGTGTGGCGCATGCCACCTGTGCCATTCTGCGAGCGAGCGGATCCCCCACATCGGAGGAAGTGCCTAATCGCCATACGTAATGCGCTGTCAGGCGACACCGTGATTCAGTGCGAAGCGTACGAGGTCCGTACGTCCCGAGAGCTCGAGCTTGAGATAGATCCTCCGAAGATGCGTATCCACCGTCCGCCGGCTGATGTAGAGCTGCTCGGCGATCGCGCCGTTGGTCATGCCAGTGGCGACGAGGCGGATCACCTCGATCTCACGTGTGGAAAGGGTGGCGACCCGCGGATCCACCGCTTCGGCCACCTCGCCGCCGGCGAGCTCGGTGGCCAGTACCTCGGCTTCGGCGATCGCGGTGTCGAGCGCGAGCCGCTGTCCTTCTCCCCAGGCACGATCGAAGGCCGCGTCCCCGATTGCGGATCGCATGCGGGTCGTCGCCGGCTCATCCATCCAGGCGAGGAGATTGCGGCCACGATGCTGGGTGAGCTCGTTGTGCGAGGTATTGACGGCGCTGGCGAGCCGAGCTGCCCGCACGATCTCGCCGCGCTCGGCGGCAATCGCCGCGATGTAGGAGACGGTGTGCAAGGCGGCCAGGCGATCGCCCAACGCGTGGAACGAAGCGAGCGCCTCCGCGTAGTGGCTGGCGGCGAGTGGAATCTCGTGCCGCAAGCGCGCAACCTCGCCGAGAATGACGATCGCCTCGGCAATGTTGCGGAGGTCCCCGCAGGCACGGAGCACCTGCAGCCCCTCCCGCCCGTATGCCTCGGCGCGATCGAGCCGACCGGTGACGAAGGCGAGCACGGCGGTTCCGTTGAGCGCGTTGCCGATCCAGGCCTGGTCGCCGACCTCCCGGAAGAACTCGAGCGCACGCTGATAGTGGACCTCCGCGCGATCGTGGTCACGCCGGATGCGGGTGGCATCACCGAGCCCGAAGTGTGCCAGCGCCACGGCCATCCTGCTCCCCGATGCCTCGGCAAGCGCCAGGCTGGTTTCGAGTGTGGCGACGGCGTCGTCGAGATCCATGAGCGAGATCCCCAGCATGCCGAGGCCGAACTGCGCGATGGCGCGTGCCTCGGTCGGCTGCGCGGGCGATGCGTCCAGCACCCTCCGCAGCCACGTCTCTCCCTCGACCACATGGCCGCGCACGTACCAGAACGCCCAGAGCGAGCCGGCAATCCGGAGCGCGCCCTCGCGCCGGGCGGGGTGCGGTGAGGCGATCGCCCACGCCAGGGCGGCCCGGATGTTGCCGTGCTCGAGCTCGAGCCGCTGGAGCCACCACAGCTGCTCGCTGTATCTCAGCTTCTGCTCGGCGGCCACAGCCAGATTCAGAAACCACTCGAAATGGAGCTCCGAGGCCCGTTCCAGCTCACCGGTCTCCACCAGCTGCTCATGGGCGAACTGGCGCACGACCTCCAGCATGCGGTACCTCGTGGCGCCGTCCCGGGTCTCCACGAAGACGAGAGCGTGCTCGACCAGGGTGGCGATGGCTTCGAGCGGATCCGTCCCCGACGCGCCGAGCGCATCGAGCGCCTCCACATCGCACCCGCCGACGTAGAGCGACAGCTGACGGAAGAGGGTCTGCGCGCCGGGGTCGAGCAGCTTGTAGCTCCACGCGATCGTCTGCCGGATGGTGCGCTGACGCTCGGGCAGGTCCCGGGCCCCGCCCGACAGGAGCGGCACCGCCTGGTCGAGCCGTCTGAGCAGCTCGGTGGGCCCGAGGATGCGGAGCCGCGACGCCGCCAGCTCCAGGGCCAATGGCAGGCCGTCGAGACGTTGGGCAACGGCCGCGATCGCGGTCACGTTCCCGTCGGTAAGCGCGAACGACGGGGAGATCGCCTGCGCCCGCTCGACGAGCAGCCGGACCGCGTCGGAGGCGGCGATGTCGTCGGCGGTCGCGTGCTCCCCGGACGACGGCAGCCGCAGGGGCTCGACGAGGTACTCCCGCTCGAAGGTCAGACGCAGCGGCGCACGGCTGGTCGCGAGCACGGTCAGGCCGGGCGAGTCGACGAGCAGCTCGGCGACGTCGCCGGCGGCCGGGAGCAGATGCTCGACGTTGTCGAGCACCAGCAGCAGGCGGCGGTTCAGCAGGTAGCCGCGCAGCGCGGCGGCCTCGGCGTCGCGGTGGACGCCGCTGAGCCCGAACCGGGCGGCGATCCATGAGAGGACGAGGTCGGGATCGTCGAGCGTGTCGAGCGGAATGACCTCCACGCCGTCGGGGAACGACTCGATGGCGCGGCGGGCCACCTCCAGGGCAAGGGAGGTCTTGCCCACCCCACCCGGTCCGGTGAGGGTGACGAGCCGGGCACCGTCCTCGAGCATGAGGGCAACTACGCGACCGATGTCGTCATCGCGTCCGATGAGGGGGCGCGACGAGGCGGGCAGCGTCCTCGATGCGGGGGCGACCTCGCCGGTGGCGGCACTATCGCCAGCGATTTGCTCGAGCAGCGATGCACGCTCCTGCTCGGAGAGCTCCAGCGCATCGGCAAGCGCCCTGATGGTGGGAGGGTACGGCCGTGGCCGGCGACCACGCTCGAGCGCGGCGATCTCCCTGGCGCTCATGCTCGCCAGGCGGGCGAGCTCCCCCTGCGACAACCCGGCAGCCTCACGCTGCCGACGCAGCCAGACGCCGAACGTGACCGGCTCTGCTGATCTCACGGCTCACAACCCCTGAATGTCCCGATGTCCCGGACTGATTCCCATGGTACCCACTCGTCAGGCCGGCAGGCCACGCGAGGGTGCATGGCAGATTGTAGGGGTTTGGGCGGTGATGGGGAGGTTCGTGCCATACCGAGGGGGTGCCAAGGCGTGGCTCCACCCGCGGGCAGCATCACGACCGGTCCGCTCACGGGGGATCGATGGGTGATCGATCTGGCGGGCTGGAGATGGATCGAGGATGCCCGCGGGCCTACGCGCTCGTGACGTCGACGGTTGCGGGTGGAGGCATCACCCACCGATCGGGTCGCGAGCGAGACCGTGCCAGGTGGAATCGGAGCGATCACGATGACGTGTGACGTCCCTCCCGGCAGGAGGACCTCACGATCTCCCTCGGCGTGGGGAGGTCTCAGGCGTATGGAGCGGTGCTGGAGGTCAGGTTGGGGCAGCTCCGGACGGTGGATCGATCGACGCGACAAACTCGGCAGCCACGAAGACGGGCGTTCGCGCGTGCCGCTGGCGGACAGGGAGGATCGCCTGGCAGGCGGCGGATTCGTACCAGGCCCTGGCCCGCTCGATACCGGGGAAGGTGAGCGCGACGAAACGAGATGCGGGCCACTCGCCCTCGAGGACCGTGTACGGGCCACCCCCGAACGACAACGCGCCCGTCGAAAGGCTCGAGGGTAGCGGGAACGGCGCGAGCATCGTCGCCGCAGGCCTCAGGGTCATCGACATCGATCGCGACGATCACACAGGCCGCCATGGGCCCCCTCCTTCGCTCGCGCCGGTGCACGACTCTGCCGCATGGATGGCAGGGTTCACCGTGCCGCTATCGTATCGTCGCCACCTCCGCAGGGGATCGTCCGTGCCCGACGGGACACCAGGGGCGTGCCGAGAGCCGGTCTCCGGGAGAAAGGCATCGGTCCGGGGCACCGTTGACCCGATGCGGATCGACGGGCAGCGGGGTGGCAGGCCACCCCTCCGGAGGGCGTCTGCCCGCCCGTACCGGGGCCGGGGGACGCGATCGCGCCACGCCGGGCACTGGCGTGTGGTTCGTCGAGGTGACCGGGTGTTGGGGCACCGCCAAATGCGACATCGCCGGGTCGCCGCCTCGATGTTCGGTTCCAACCCGGATCCGCCGTCATCGCGCAGGGCAGGTGTGGGGCGGTGGGGAAGACCGCTATGGTCGCTGCGCGCCCACCGGGTAGACGACTGCCTGCGGCAGGTCCACCCCTGCGTCGTGCAGGTGGAAGCATGCCCTGGAACGCAGAGCGGCCCGTACCGGAATGCCATATCGAGCGGCGACACGATCTCTTCAGCGCGCAGGCTGGACACGCTCCGGTATGGCCCTGCCCGCGGACAGGGCCGAGACAAGGTCGGCCCCTACCGGAAGATGCCGGCGGCGAGGCGCGGACAGCGAACCGGACGGTATCGGGGAGCACGCCCGCCTGCATGCGGCGACCGATGAGCAGGCGTCGCGGGGAGCCGTGCCGGGGTCGTTCGCTAGCTTGGGCCGGGGTACCGCGTCTCGAAGTCGACGACCTTGAGCCAGGTGGGCGTGATGCGGATGAGCGCCATGTTGCGATTCTCGGCGCGCACCTCACGCTCCCACGCCGGGAACTTCTCCTCCCCGACGATGCGGCGGGAGGCCTCCACGTACGCCTCGGGCAGCCCCTGGTCGTACTCGATGTGCGCCACGCCACGCGCCGAGAGGATGAGCGGCGGGAAGTCGTTGGAGTCGACCGTCAGGGCCACGTTCGGGTTGGCGGCAAGCGCGCGCACCTTGTACCAGTCGGGTGGCGAGGCGAAGACGAAGGCGGCACCGTCCCACAGGTAGCTCACGGGGACAACGCGGGGGTTGCCGTCGAGACCGATGTAGGCCAGACGAGCCGGGATCGGCGCCCGAAGGAGCTGCTGGACGTACGGGTCGGTGTTCATCGTTTCCACGATCTGGTCGTCGGTCACCCTCATGCCCTTTCGCGTCTGCGTCGTGAAGCTGGGTACGGCGTCAACATCGATGACGCCGTCATCATCGCATGACCGGGGACCGCAGCCGTTCTCCTATCCTGCTGTACGCGCTTCGGATCCTCGGGTCCGTTTCCGCCCGGCCCGCTGCACGGTCGATCGCCGCGGAGATGGCGAGCCAGACCGCGACGCGAACGGTACCGGTTCGGCATGACCCGGTATCAGATGCGGCCGGCAAGGTGCTCCCAATCCTGGGTGAAGCCGTCGGTCGGGATGTCGATGCCGAGGCGCTGGCGCATGTACGTGGCCTCGCTGCGATGGTGAATGTTGTGGTAGAGGACCTGGATGATGGTGGCGCCACAGGTCTGGCGAACGTCGTCGTGGTCGAGGAAGGTCTCGTCGAGACGGTCCGCGGCAACGACCTCTCGGACGACGCGCTCGAACCGAGCGGCGGTGCGATGGTGCCGGGCGAGGAGATCCGTGATGGAGGCGTGGGTTGGCTCGCTCCGACTGCGACGCTCGCCGGCCATGAGGCTGGTCCAGAGCTCCCGGGCGGCGAGCATGTGATCGACGGTGGTGCGGAGGGTGCGGTGGCCGATGTCGAACTCCCGGTCGAGCTGGGCATCGGAGAGCGGCCGGCTCCTGGTGAGCAGATACTCGGTCATCCAGCGATCATGACCCAGCATGCGATCGAGCAGGTCCATCGGTCGTCCTCCAGATGGGGCGCCGAGCGGCCGCCGGGCCGCGATGCGGTCGCTGTGTATCCTGTCCGGTCCGGCCGGGGCGCAGTTGCTATGCTTGTGCGAGCGCTTTCGCGATACATCCACAGTGAGACCGGCCTGGAGATGGTGATGTCCGTTTTGAGCAGAAACAACGTTACGGCGACTGGAAACGGACAGACACCGATGATCTTCGCGCATGGGTATGGTTGTGACCAGAACATGTGGCGGCTGGTCACTCCGGCGTTCACGGACACGCACCGGGTGATCCTGTTCGACCATGTCGGCGCGGGTCGATCCGATCTCGCTGCCTACGACCGAGCAAAGTACAGCTCGCTCCACGGATACGCGCAGGATCTCCTCGAGATCTGCGACGAGCTCGACGTGACGGGCGGGATCTTCGTCGGGCATTCGGTCAGCGCCATGATCGGCGTGCTGGCCGCGATCGCCGAGCCCGAGCGATTCTCCCGGCTGGTGCTCATCGGCCCCTCCCCTCGCTACATCGACGACGGCGACTACGTCGGGGGCTTCACCCGCAAGGACATCGACGAGCTGCTCGAGCTCCAGGCCAGCAACTACCTGGGATGGTCCGCCACGCTGGCGCCGGTGATCATGGGCAACGCGGAGCGGCCGGAGCTGTCGGATGAGCTCCAGGCCAGCTTCTGCAGCACCGATCCCGAGATCGCGAAGCAGTTCGCCGCCGTGACGTTCCTGTCGGACAACCGCTCCGACCTCCCCCAGGTGCGGGTGCCATCGCTCGCACTGCAATGCCAGGACGACGCGATCGCCCCCATGGCGGTAGGGCAGTACGTGCAGCGGCATCTGCCGGCCTGCGAGATGGTCGTGTTGAACGCGACCGGGCACTGCCCGCACCTGAGTGCGCCGGAGGAGACGATCGCCGCGATCAGGGACTTCCTGGATTCATGACCGAGCTCCCAGGCCGCGCCGACATGAGCGATGCGTTTCTCCAGGAGAGTCTCGAGGAGCTGTACGAGCAGGGGCCGTGCGGGTACCTGCTGACGAACCTCAACGGCACGATCCTCCACGTCAACGACACGCTGCTGGCCTGGACCGGATACGACCGCGACGATCTCGTCGAGACCCGGCGATTCCAGGACCTGCTCACCCTCCCCGGCCGGTTGTTCTACGAGAACCAGTACTTCCCGCTGCTGCGGCTGCGGGGCTCGGTGAAGGAGGTCGCCTTCGACCTGCGGCGTGAGGACCGCGAGCCCCTGCCCGTGTTCACGAACTCCATCCTGCGGACCGACGCGGATGGACGGCCGATGCTGATCGCGAGCGCGATCTTCGACGCGACCGACCGGCGCGCCTACGAACAGGAGCTGCTGCGATCCCAGCAGCGAGCGGAGCAGCTGGCGGCGGTGGTCAGGATGTCGAGCGACGCCATCGTCAGCATGTCGGCCGACGGCATCGTCGAGACATGGAACGCGGGGGCCCAGCGGCTGTTCGGGTATCCGGCGCAGGAGATGGTCGGGGGCGACCTGCGCACGATCCTGTCATCCCCGGACGACGAGACGTGGCGAGAAACGATGGTCGAGCTGCGGCAGGGTCGTCCGGTGGTGCGCGACCTGTCGGGTCGCTGCGCGGACGGGAGCACGGTCGACGTGTCGGCCAGCTTCACGCCGCACACGAATCTGCTGGGGGAGCTGGGAACGGTCTCCGTGATCATGCGGGATATCGCGGAGCGTCGGGCGGTCGAGCAGCTGCAGCGCGAGTTCCTGGCGGTCACGACGCACGAGCTGCGCGGTCCGGTGACGGGCATCACGGGGAACGCCCAGCTCATGCGGCGACGCGGGGCCTACAGCGACCGGTCGGTCGACGCGATCATCACGCAGTCGGAGCGGCTGGAGCGCCTGATCGACGACCTGCTGCTGGCGTCCGAGATCCAGGCGGATCGCCTCACGCTGGCGATGGAGGCGACGGACCTGGTGGCCGCGACGCGCGCGGCCGTATCGCTCCTGGGCGTCGGGGATTCGCGCATCTGCATCGAGGCGCCGGACGAGCCGCTGCTGGTGTCGGCCGACCCGCTCCGGCTGGGCCAGGTGCTCACCAACCTGCTGACGAACGCGATCAAGTACGCACCGGGCGAGAGCGAGATCACCGTGCGGGTGACGGCCGGGACGGGCGAGGCATCGGTGGCGGTGGTCGATCGAGGGGTGGGAATCCCGCCGGAGAGTCTGCCGTACGTGTTCGACCGCTTCTACCGGGTGACGGACACGGCGGGATCGGCGCAGGGGCTGGGTCTGGGGCTGTACATCTGCCGCCGGATCATGGAGGCGCACGGAGGGCAGATCGAGGCCGACTCCCGGCCGGGCCAGGGCAGCACCTTCACGATCACCCTCCCGAAGTTTCCCAGCCCCGCTGGCTGAGCGACAAGCTGATCTCGGCGATGCCCCCGTATCCATCCAAACACGAGACCGTAGAGCGTCCGCGTTGATCGCGGTCACACTGCTCGATGGGTCTGGACAATACCCGAATACGAATTTGACATTTCCGACATATTGTCGATCAGCACTAGTACTACTACTATGGTCTGTATAGTTCCGCGACGCTAGCTCCGCATGAGGTACCTCATATGGAAGCCGATGTCCTCGACACCATCGATCCGCACCTCCTCGGCGAGCGCATCGCCGAGTCACGTCGTGCCCGCCGACTGACCCAGCAGCAGGTCGCCGACGCGCTTGATCTCTCCCGCGCGACCGTCGTCGCGACCGAGAAGGGCGAGCGCCGCCCGAAGGCGCGGGAACTGGTCGCGCTCTCCCGCCTGTTCGGGCGTCCGGTCGGTGACTTCGTCGCGGCTCGACCGCTGAACGGCGAGCCAGGGTTCATCGTGCATTTCGATCGCGCCCTGAAGACGCTGTCGACTGAGGCCACCGAAGGACTCGGGCCGGCAATCGAGCGGTTCGAGCGACATTGCCGCTGGTATGTCGAGCTGGAGGAGATGCTTGGCGCTCCGCATCCCCAGCGCTGGCCCGAGCCGTACGACATCGAGGGCACCCCGCTCGACCGCGCTGCCGAGGAGGTTGCAATTTCAGAACGCAACCGGCTGGGGCTCGGTGACGGACCGGTCTCCAACCTCGCCGACCTGCTCGAATCCGATGTCGGGCTGCGTGTCATCCCCGTCGAGATGGGGGGCACCGAGGTCACGACGATGTATCTCATGACAGCCAGGTACGGCGCCTGCATCGCGGTCAACGAGGCTCGATCAGGGGACATCGATGTCGCTCACGCCTACGCACACTTCCTCACCAACCGGCAGCGACCCGAGATCTGCCAGTCCAGGACGCCGGGACGGATGTCCCACGAGGAACGGTTCGCGGACGCATTCGCCAGCGCCTTCCTGATGCCAGCCTCCGGCGTGCAGCGACGTTTCGAAGCGGTCCGCCGCGCGAAGCGCGGGAAAACGATCACCCCGGCAGACGTGCTCATGCTCGCCTCGCTCTACCGCGTGCCTCTCCCGGCAATGGCGCGACGCATTGAAGACCTCAGACTCCTGCCAGCGGGCACGTCGAGACGGATGGAGCAGCCGGGGATATCGGGCGAACGACCGGTATCGCATGGCTCTCGCTTCACGACGCGCTACACCACGCTGGCGGTCCAGGCGTTCGAGGAGGGACTGCTGACGGAGGGGCAGCTCGCCGAGCGCCTCGGCACCGACATCATCGGCGCGCGAGCGATCGTGGAAGGGTTAACCGAAGGGTACCGAACGGGCCGGGATGGTCATGCAGAGCGTGTGTCACTCGACCTCTCCGCCGACCTGCTCGGCGCGGACTGATCGCGCCGATGTCGGACCGCGAGGCCCTGCTGCTCGATGCATGCTCGCTGATCAATCTTTATGCGACGCGGCGGATAGCGGAGATCCTTGCAGGGCACCCTGGACGATTCTGTGTGGTCGACGTCGCCCGGAGAGAGGCAGGGTATGTGCTCCGTGGCGGGGACGGCCCCGACGCGACCGAGCGGGAGCCGCTCGATCTCGAACCGCTGGAACGGGACGGGCTCCTCGCGACGCTCACCGCCGAAAGCGAGGAGGAACTACGGACGTACATCGAACTGACATTGGAAATGGACGACGGCGAGTCGATGACCGGCGCGATCGCCATTCATCGCCGATTCCGGGTGGTCACAGACGACAGGAAGGCTTTGCGCGTTCTGGCCGAGCGCGGCGTTCCGTGTAGCACGTCGCTCAACCTGATCAAGGGGTGGTCGGAACAGATGGACGTCAACGCCGAGGTGCTCCGAGCGGTGCTTCTCGATCTCCGCCAGCGAGCGCGATACCTGCCACATCGAACGCATCCACTCCGCGACTGGTGGGATGAGGTAATCGGATAGCGGAGGGCCGCCCGTACGTCCCGACTCTTTTGAGGACCACTCCAAATGAGTTACATGTCAAAAACAAGTCCAGTCGTCCAACTACTCCTGACGACCTCCTAAGCCTTTTAGTAACTCACGCTGATCCTGAATTCTCTCAATGGTTTGCAGGTACCACTCCGCTTCCGATTCCCGGCGATCAAATGTTGACCCAGCGTTAGGGAATAACCTATTGAGATCCGGATTTCGGTCTAGTTCGCGGTCCCACTCCGCTTTATCAACTTGTATCAATCGGAGTATTTCATTGCTCTTGCCAGCGTTAACATTTAGCTCCTCATCACTCATATCTCGCACACTACGAGACGAGTGATAAAACGATTCCTCCAGCTCTTTGAGGAGCCTGTCAATTGTGTCGATGCGCTCTTTGAATCTGTCGTCATAACTGGGCTCTTTAGGTTTCCTAGACCAGAAGGGCATTGACAATCCCCTTTCATCCGCGCCCCGACACGCTGCAAAACCTGGAGAGACGCCTGCCCCCACACGCCCTTACCCTCAAGGCACGACAGTGCTATCTATCGACCTCACCCGTCCCGTTACAGTTTGGACATTGAATAAGGCCAGTATTCTTGCACCTACTACAACCAAGCCCTTTGCAATGTTGACAGGCGATTACTCCCTTTCGCCATTGGTTCTTGGACGTGTAACAAGTCGGACAGTTCATCTTGCTCATGGCTATCCTCCACAGAGATCACGACTGCTCAAACCTTATTCAATTGAATTCGTATCCGTGAACGCAGATTAGACCAAGATTTCTCATCTGTCAACTCATTCATTCCACCCGATTTTCGGCCTCTACTTATAGACACGAGCATGTCCTTGAGCAAAGCTGACTGACGCTGCGCTGCTAGCCTGAATGGTGAGGATATCCCACCAGCTCTCGTAGCTGGGCACGCAGGGCTCGGCGTCGATCTCGACGCAGGCGACTCAGCCTGCTCCCTCAGCGCCGGTACCTCGTCGGCTTTGGTTCGCCTGCGGCGGCCGCACCCATACTGATTCAACTTGAGCTTAGTGGAGGAGAGCCAGGGGGGCCATTTGAACAGTGATTAGCCGAAGTTGGCGACGTCCAGGAAGAGCTGATGCGTGTTGGTCTGCTCGCTGGGCGTGCCCACCAGACTGAGCGTCGGCCAGCTGGGATCGAAGTACGGCTCCAGCTCGATCGTCCCGCTGAGCGTCCAGTGGTCGAACACCATCGGCAGGCTGTTGGCGACGATCGGGTCGATGTCGTCATTCAGCCCGAAGTGCAGATGCGGCGCGCCCGAGTTGCCAGTGTTGCCCAGCAATCCCAACACCTGCCCCGTCGTCACCCGATCGCCGACCTGCACCGTGATGCTCCCGGGTTGGAAGTGGGCGTAGAACCCATACACGCCGGGCGCGATCTCGAGTGCCACGGAGTTCCCACCGAAGTCCCCAGGCTTGTCGACGTGTGTGGCTGCCTGGAGCGGTACCTGCTCCGGCATGCCATCCTGCACCGCGACGACCGTGCCGTCGGCGACCGCCAGCACCTCGGCCCCGAAGCCGAACCAGTCCTCGTTGCGGCTCCCGTCACCCGCGAAGAGCCGACCGTCCTGGAGGCGGACCCAGTCGATGGCGAACGTCTCCTGCTTGCCGATGTGGCCGCCATCGACGGCGATCCGGGCCGTGCGGTGCCGCTGAGGGGGAGTCACCGACGGGGAAGCGGTTCAGGTGGTAGAGTGCGGGATCGACGCCATAGGCGGCCGCGCCTTCCCAGAGCACCCTGTTGTCGTTGTTGAGCTCGGATTCGGACAGCGTCCGGGTGCCGATCGTGGTCCTCACCCAGTCGTAGGCGGTGGCGAGTCGCTCGGTCGAATAGGCGCTGTCCATCAATCCATCCTCGATCCAGGCGTTGATGCGATCCTGGATCGTCGCCTCGAGCGGCGAGAAGGCGAGATCGATGTTGACGGTGGAGCCGCCACCGAGGGTCTCGCCACTGCGGATGATGATCCCGTTGTCGCTCGTCATCGCCTGGGAGTTCTTGTACATGAGGCGGGGATAGTTGCGCGTCATCATGGATCCCCAGACGACGAACGGACCCTTTTCGATCAGAACGACGCGCTTGCCGGCCGCCTGGAGCTGGCTCGCCACGGTCGCGCCGCCGGGGCCGCTCCCGACCACCAGGTAGTCGATTGGTCCGTCGCGATGACTGATCCGTTTCTGGTCAGCGTCGTAAGCTAGCCGGCTGGGCGCGATGGCCGGCGCGTGCCGCCTGGCATAGACCTCGGGATGATTGACGAACACGGGCGGCGCGAGGAAGTCCGCCAGGGGCTCGGCGATCGGGAGATCCCAGATTGAGGAGAGGTAGGCCTCCCGCAGCACCGCGGCGGTCTGGGTCGACAGGGGGCCGGCACTGCCCTCGAAGAAGAACGAGAAGAGCGGTGCCCTGAGCGACGGGTCCATGCCCCCGAAGCCACCCGGGGTCTCGATGAACGCCCGCACGGCCGGGTCGGATGCAGCGGCCAGCTGATCGTAGAACGGCAGGGCCGCCGGCTGCGTCATGCCACCGAGCACGTCCGCGAGCGGCGACTGCAGGAAGGATTCGAGCATCCCCTTGCTTACGTCGGCCGCGATCGCGGCGATGGTCGGCTCCACCTCTGGTGGCAGCCCGAGCTCCGACAGCGGGAACCAGAGGTCGAACAGGGCCTCATGGGTTCTTGCGACATCGTCCGCGCCGACGCTCGCGGAGGGTATCTGGGCGTGGGCAGATGGCAGCTCGGCCACCGCCATTGCCGCGGCGAACGCCGCGAAGAACTGCCTGCGATTGAGGAGAAACGAGGGCAAGGAAGAACCGTCGTGCATCACATCTCTCCAGAAGCGATCCCGCCAGGCCGTGCCTTCCGACAACGGCATGCTCGGCACGCCGCGATGGGCGAATGCCTGGACGAACCAGCGAGTCCACGACCCCGGTGAAGGAATGACGATCCCTCGCGATTTCGACCGACGGATCGTACGGTTGGGGTCTGGAGATGAGGAGATCCATCTGGAGATGATCTTACGGCGCTGGACCGCTTCCGGGTAGATGTCGACGGCCGTCCCTCAGGCCGGATGACCGCGATACCGACGAGCCCTGGTGTGCAACGGTCGAAGGCATCGCACGCGACGGATGTCTTCGGTCAGCGGGGATTGCCGCCGGAGAAGCACGCGTCGTCGTGGGCTCTAGCCGGGATCACGTGTGCATTCGCGTACGTGGTGCGGACATGAGCCGGGGGCGGGGTCGATGGCGCCCCTCGCCCCCGGCATCCCAGCACCGATTGGTCGCTGGCGGCGATCACCAGACCACGCGCTGCTTCCTGATCGCTTCCTCGTATTCGGCGCGGGCGTCGTTGACGGCCTGCTCCCCGCTGACCTCGGCAATGGGCACATCCCACCAGCCCTCGTAGTTGGGCACACGCGGATCGGCGTCGATCTCGACGCAGACGACGGCGACGCGGCTTTCGGCCTTCGCGTCCTCGAGCGCCTGGCGCAGCTCGTCGGCGGTGGTGGCGCGGAATGCACGGGCTCCCAGACTCTCGGCGTTGGCGGCGAAGTCGACCGGCACCACCGGGCCGTCCAGCACTCCACCCTCGCTGCGGAAGCGCAGCTCGTTGCCGAACGACGGCGTGCCGGAGCCCATCTGCAGACCGTGGATGCTCTGGTAGCCGTGGTTGTCGACGACCACCACGACGAACTTCACGCCCTCCTGGACAGCGGTGACGATCTCGGTGTTCAGCATGAGGTAGGAGCCGTCACCGATCATCACGAAGACCTCGCGGGTCGGGTCGGCCATCTTCACGCCGAGCCCGGCCGGAATCTCATACCCCATCGTGCTGAAGCCGTACTCGACGTGGTAGCCCTTGGGATCGCGCGTGCGCCAGAGCTTGAGCAGGTCGCCGGGCATGCTCCCGGCGGCGTTGATGACGACGTCGCGCTCGCCGGCGGCCTCGTTGACGAGTCCCAGCACCTGCGCCTGGGAGAGCTTCCCGCCGGTGCCCTCGATCGACCGGAGACGATCGACCTCGGCCTCCCACTCCTTCTTGAGCGCCTGGATCGGCTTGCCGCTCTCGTAGATGTCGCGCACGGTGCCCTCACCGCGGAGCACCTCGGCCAGCGCCTCGAGTGTCGCCTTCGCGTCGCCGATGAGGGGCAGGCCGTTGAGCTTGTGGGCGTCGAGCCCGGCGACGTTGATGCCGATCACGCGGGCCCTGGGGTTCTGGAAGGCGGTCTTGGAGGCGGTGACGAAGTCGCCCAGGCGGGTGCCGACCGCGATGATGACGTCGGCGTCACGCGCGACGCGGTTGGCGGCGAGCCCACCGTTGACGCCGATCGGGCCGAGATTCCAGGCGTGGTCCCAGGGGATGGCTCCCTTGCCGGCCTGCGACTCGGTGACGGGGATGCCGAATTCGGTGGCGAAGTCGTCGAGGGCTGCGCTGGCGCCGCTGTAGATGACACCGCCACCGGCGATGATGATCGGGTTGTCACTCTCGGAGATGAGGCGGGCGGCCTCGAGCAGGGCATCTTCGGGCGGGACCGGACGTCGGATCTTCCAGACGCGCTCGGCGAAAAACGCCTCGGGGTAGTCGAACGCCTCGGTCTGGGTGTCCTCGGGCAGGGCGAGAGTGACGGCGCCGGTCTCGGCTGGGTCGGTGAGCACGCGCATGGCCTCGGGCAGGGAAGCGAGCAGCTGATCGGGCCGGACGATGCGATCGAAGAACTTCGAGACGGGCCGGAAGGCGTCGTTCACGGAGACGTCACCGGCGAGGGTGTACTCGAGCTGCTGGAGCACGGGATGCGGAGCGCGATTGGCGAAGGTGTCGCCAGGCAGAAGCAGCACGGGCAGCCGGTTGACGGTGGCGAGGGCGGCACCGGTGACCATGTTGGTGGCGCCGGGTCCGACGCTGGAGGTGCAGGCGAAGGTCTGGAGCCGGTTCTTCATCCTGGCGTAGGCGGCAGCGGTGTGGACCATCGCCTGCTCGTTCTGGGGTCGGTAGTAGCGGAGCAGGTCGCGATGCTCCTCCAGCGCCTGGCCGATGCCGGTGACGTTGCCGTGCCCGAAGATGCCGAACACGCCGGCGAAGAAGGGCTGGACCTCGCCATCGCGCTCGACCTTCTGCGCGGCGAGGTAGCGCACGAGCGCCTGTGCCATCGTTGCCCGGATCGTCGTCATCTGCGTCCTCCTGCTTCGAAATGCTGTCATCCACCAAACGTGCACGAACGCTCGGATGTGGCTGTTCTGGTCGGCCGAAGCGTCTCCCTGGTCCATTATCCAGTGCCCGCCCAGCCACACAATGGAGCACTCGACATCCCATCACGATGCGGTAGTGAGCACCGCCGAGCCTGTCACCTGACAGATACATTCGCACCATCCAGTGCCAGGCGAGCTCATTTTGAACTTCGATTGACACCGTGTAACCAGCCACATACCATGTTGAGGGACCAATAGGCGACGTAAAACTCATCACTGGCAACTGGCACGATACGGCGAACAGCAGGCACCCCACTTCCGACCGGTTCGTGTGTGCCCATCGTCTTACGTTCAGTGACCATGCTAGGACAGATACGGTATGGGAACCACGACGCGACGCGACCTTCTGCGCTCTGCCGCGGCACTCGGGGTGGGCCTGGGCATCGGGATCGGAACAGCCCCGCCAACGGCTGCCGGCCCGGAGACTGGTGCGATCGAAGATCTTCGCCGCAGACTGGACGGCACGGTCCTGCTTCCCGGCGATCCCGGATTCACTGCTGCCAGCGCGCCTGCCAACGTTCGCTATCGTGACGCAGAACCGAGCGTCGTGGCGCAGTGTGCCAGCGAAAACGATGTCGTCACCTGCATCCAGTGGTCGCAGGAGAACGGCGTTCCCCCTGTTGGGCGAGGAGGGGGCCACAGCTACGCCGGCTTCTCGACCAACAACGGCCTGGTTCTCGACCTCAGTCAACTCAACTCCATCGACATCGACTACAGCGAGGGAACAGCGGTTGTCGGTGGCTCCGCCAGCAATGGCGATCTGCTCGACACCATGCAGGACGGTCCCTTCTTTCTCCCGGCGGGGTCATGCCTGGGTGTTTGCATCGGTGGATTCACGCTCGGTGGCGGCATTGGCTACAACACGCATTGGGCCGGTCTGACCTGCGACCACCTGCTGTCATCGCGGGTCGTCACGGCGTCAGGCGAGTTGCTCGAGATCGACGATTCGAACCACAGTGATCTCTTCTGGGCGGCCCGCGGTGGTGCAGGCGGCAGCTTTGGTATCCACACCTCGTTCACCTTCGATCTCCAACAGGCGCCGGAAGAGATCGCCTATTATCGCCTCGACTGGCGGGGCGCAGAGGCCGCTACCGCGGTCCTCTCGGCGTTTGACCTCCTGATGCAGACTGCGCCTCCCGCGTTCAACGCATCCACGATGGCCCAGGCCACCGAGGTGGGGGACGGCGGTCCCAGCGAGGCAATCGACACCTTCTCGCGGGGCCAGTACATCGGGCCGATGGATGAGCTTCGTGAGTTGGTCGGCCCGTTGCTGGAGGCCGCAACGCCGGTCAAGTCGACGTTCGAGGTCATGACGTTCTGGGATATGCAGCAGCTCCTCGCGAGGTCGGAGACGAAACCGCACAGCTTCGGCGATTACTCACGATACGTGGCGGATCCGATTCCCGAAAGCGCCATGAGCAAGATGGTCGAGCTCCTCACCCAGTGTCCGAGCCGGACCGAGACCAGCAATGGCCAGCTCTGGTCGCTCGGCTGGACCGGCGGCGATGTCGTCAACTCCATCGGCCGCACGGAGACGGCATATGTGCACCGGGACTCGAAATACCTCTACCGCCCGACCCCCGAATGGTCGATCGATACACCGGACTCCGTCGCGGAGGAGCTGGTGGCCTGGACCAACGAGGTGATCGCGGTAGTAACTCCGCATACGCCCAACGAGAGCTACCAGAACTTCCCCAATCTCCAGATCAAGGACTGGCAGCAGCAGTACTACGCGGAGAACTTCGAACGCCTCGTCGACATCAAGACCAAGTACGACGACGGTAACCTGTTCCAGAATGCACAGAGCATCCCACCCCGGAGGCTCGTCAAACGGGCGGACGCACCATCGGCCTAGACCCACGGGAGGCCACACGGCCCTCCTCTACGAATTGGCATACCTGACGATCACGATTGGTCGCCGCCCTGCAGGGAGTCGCGGCGGCCAGCCATGCCGTTGATCTTCATCTCGATGTCCTGCCAGCCTTCCAGGCCGGCGACCTGATCCTCGGTCCAGGTGTCGCGCACCCAGGCGTAGCGCGGGTCGTCGGCCGGCTGCATGGTGCGCTCCGCCTCGTCGCCGGCCAGCACGTTCAGGTAGTAGCCAGTGTAGCCATGGGCGACGCAGAAGGCGTGGTAGCCCTCAGGCACCAGCAGCAGGTCACCGTCGTGGATGGTCCACGCGTGGTCATAGGTATCGCCGTAGAGCCGCTGGAGCGCGAAGCCATCCTCGGGATGGATGCGGTAGTAGTAGATCTCCTCGAGGTCGGCCTCGTCCGGCATGCGGCTGACGTCGTGCTTGTGGGGCGGGTAGCTGCTCCAGTTGCCGCTGGGGGTGAAGACCTCGACCACCAGCAGGCGATGGGCGGGGAACTCCGGCTTGATGATGTGACTGATCTGGCGTGCGGCGTTGCCCGAGCCGCGGATCTCGACCTCGATATCGTCGGGAGTGATCGCCCGGGCCGGGAAGACCTCGGTCGCGCGGGAGCGGCAGATGGCGATCTCGAGCCCCTGGTCCGTCTCGATGCGGACATCCGAGCCGACCGGCAGATACACGGCGGTGGGCTTGCCGTCGAAAACGGTACCCGGGCGAGCGATGTACCACTCCTCCTCGCCGACGCCCACGACGCCGTCGCCGACCATGGGGACGATGCAGAGCTCGTCGTCGGGGGAGGAGAAGGAGAACGTCTCGCCCTCGGAGAGGCGCCGGACCTCGAGACCGATGTACTCCCAGCCGGCCTGCTCCGGTCCGACCGCGATCACCTGTCCGGAGTCACCGGGATTGCTCGACTTCAGCAGCAGCTCGCTGGCGGGTTTCATGGTCGCTCCTTTTCGCTCGGACATCCGTCGGCCGATAGATGCATTCTGTCATGTCGAGGTGGGGGAGTCAGGCGCTCGTGCCGGGCGAGACGACTCCGCTGGTGATCCACGGGTGGTTGGTGACGAGGGCCGGCACAGGACCGGGCCGCAGGGCGCGCGGGTCGAAGCGGGCGACACGATTTCTCCAAGACGGGTTCCCGCCCTGCGGCCGGTCCGCCCCGGCGACGGACCGACACGAGGTCGGTCCCTACCCGATGGCGGGTCTGACCCCGCGACGGATCGCGAGGCCGGTCCTACGAGGTGGCGGGGGGCTCGAAGAGGCCGGGCCAGCCCGGGACACGGGCCTCGACGTCCGCCATGGCGACAGGCCTGCCGTCACGCCAGGACATCTCGGCGGCGTAGGCGAGCAGGAGCGCGGCGCGCCCGTCGGCGCCCGTCACGGCGACCTCGCGGTCGTGCGCAACCGCCGAGACGAACGATTCGAGCTCGGCAACGTAGGCGGCCCCGAAGCGATTGAGAAAGAACCAGTGGTGATCCTGGGTGACGCCCTCGCGGTGGAAGCGCCGCACCGGTGTCGCCTGGGCGTCGTCGACGAAGATCGCCCCGCCCGAGCCGAAGACCTCGGTGCGAACATCGTAGCCGAAGGCGGAACGGCGGCTGTTCTCGATGGTGGCAATCGCTCCCGAGGGGAATTTCAGGGTCACGACCGAGGTGTCGATGTCGCCGATGGCGCGGATCGCGTTGCTGACGAGCGTCGAGCCGAGCGCGAAGAGCTCGACCGGCTCCTCCCCCATCAGCCAGCGGACACAGTCGAAGTTGTGGACGACCATGTCGCGGAAGAAGCCGCCGGAGCGCGCGAGATAGTCGGGCGAGGGCGGCTCCGGATCGCGCATCGCGTCGTGGATCATCTCGATGCGGCCGACGCCGCCGGCCTGGATGTACTCCCAGGCGGCCTGATAGCCACGATCGAAGTGCCGTTGAAAGCCGACCTGCATGCGAACGCCGGCCCGCTCGACGGCGGCGATGGCCTCGTCGGTGGTGGCGAGATCGAGGGCGATCGGCTTCTCGGTGAAGATGTCCTTGCCGGCCGCGGCGGCGGCGATGATGCAGGGCGCGTGGGTGTCGGTGGGCGAGGCGATCACGACGGCATCGATATCGGGGTCGTCGAAGGCGGCGCCGGGATCGGTGGCGACCTTCGGCACACCGAAGTCGTCCGCGAGCTGCCGGGCGAGATCCTCGCGCGGGTCGACGATCATGGCGAAGGTGCCCAGGTGGCCGAGACGGACGAGCGAACGGGCGTGGACCTCGCCGATGCGGCCGATGCCGATGAGGGCAACGTTGGGTTTGGCTGTCATGTGATGCTCACCCCCTTTTGGAAGAGCCAGGCGAACGTCATCGTCATGCCCCATGGCACTATGTCATTTCGACCGAAGCGCGCGCCAGCGCGCGAGATGGAGAAATCGCGGCAAGACTGGCAGAACGACCCGATGCCTCGCCCCATTCGATTCGATCCCGCGGCGCTCCCCGAGCGCGGGCCCGGAACGACAGAGGCAACGTCGCAGCGGGGCTGGATTGTCCTTGCCCTGCGAGCCAGCCGCTCCAGGTGACACCCCGATTGCACTCAAGGTGGCCACCGCGGGGTCGGCGCGATCGCTTCAGTCACCTCACATATTCGCAAGCTGGCGCTCGATGTACTCGCGATTCTGACGGGCGGTCTCGGTGGGGTCGCCCTTGCAGGTGTCCTGCTCGACGACAACCCAGCCCTCGAACCGGCTCGACACCAGGGTCGAGAGGATCTCGGGGATCTCGGCGGAGCCTTCCCCCAGCGGAGAGAAGATGACGTGCCGCAGCGCCTCGAGGAAGCTCCAGCGCTTCTCCTTCGCCTCGGCCAGCACGTCGGCATCGACGTCCTTGAGATGGATGTAGCCGATCGCGTCCGGGTTCTGGCGCAGGAAGGCGAGCGCGTTGCCGCCACCGTAGGCGTAGTGGCCGGTGTCGAAGCAGAGGTCGACGCGGGAGGTGTCGACGTGCTCCATGAGGGCGTCGAGCTCGGCGGGGGTCTCGATCCAGGTGCCGACGTGGTTGTGGAAGTGGATGCTGACACCGTGGCGCCCGGCAACCTCGGCGACGGCATGGAGATTCCCGGCCATTTCGGGGTAGGTCTCCGGCGGCAGCGAGGCCGAGCCGTCGGTGGGAACCTGGCCGGCGATGGCGATACGCTCGGGCCGGCCCGGCTCCGCGACCACCATGTCGCGACAGTCGAGCGATGCCAGCAGGGCGGCGCGCCGGTCGATGGTATCGAGGACATCCTGGGCGAGCGGACCGGAGACGAGGTCGACCGGCTGGTAGGTGCCACACCAGGCGATGCCACGCCTGCCGGCCTCGTCGAGGAGGACCTGCGGGTCATCGCCGAAGCTGGGGTTGTACTCCATGGCGGTGTACCCGGCCTGCCGGGCGAGGTCGAGGATGTCGGGGAAGGGAACGGCGCCCTCGGCCCCGAGATCGATGTTGTTCCAGTTCACGGAGGCGGTCGCGACCTTCAGCATGGTCTGTCTCCTGAATCGATCGGTTCATGGTGCGGGGCGCTGCACATTGTGGAAGGTCACCCCGGTCGGCACTCCCGGCATCGCATCAATGCCCTGTTCCTGCGGATGGAATGGGGGCATTATCGGGAACGGCCGGACGGCGTGCAAGCGAGCATGAGGCTGGCGGGGTCAGGGCTCGATAAGCTGGCGCCCGTCGCCTTGTCCCGGCGGATCGCCAGTTCGCCCGACATGCCGCAACGAGGCGTGTGCCTGTGATGGGTCGGGCGAGGTGAGGCGTCCCCGGGACGCTCGGGGGCAGATCCAGGCGACCGATCCCCTCCCGGATCCAGCGGAAGCGACCGTCATGCAGGCAGATGCGCGGCAAGCGGCACACCGATCTGGCGCGCAATGTCGACATCCAGCCTCCCCCACCCGTACCAGGCGGGCAGGAGTCGAGAACACCTCGACCTCTACCGGCTCGCCCGGGAGCAGGCTCCCATTGCGACGGACGACACCCTGACGCTGGTCGCTGCCGGTCATCCGTCAGGTAGCAGTCCACGACGATACCGGTATCGGGAACCATCGGTACCACGTCTCCTCACGGAGCTTGAGCAGGCCTCGAGCGGCCCCTCTGCCGTGCACACCTCCAGCCGGGCACACACCGAGGGACCGGACGACATCCCGGACACATCGACCGAGCGAGTCCAATGGCTCCGGATACCGTCATCCTGCGTTCCGATACACCGCGACCGAGGGACAGTCGATCGATCACATCACGCAAAATCTTCATGTTTCGTTGCAAGAAACATCAGGTTCGGTTCAGGTTTGGGGTCGATACTGAGGATCGAAGGGCAGCCAAAGACGCTATTCCCGGCGTCGCTCTTCTCTCCTCCCCCCAATCCCTTGAACGGCGGCGGCGCCTCATCGGGCGCCGCCGCCGTTCCTGTTGGCTTTCGTTCAAGGCCCAGCCCGTGCCGGCGTCTCGCGATCAGCCTTCGGGTGTAGCGTAGGGCTCCTGCGGCAGGAGCTGCTGGCGCAGACCGACACCGTCCGCCTCGCTCCAGCTCTCGACCACCTTGCCGCACTCGATCCGGTAGATGTTGATGCCGGTCCACTCGGCGGCGTTGCCCGTCGGCTCGATCCCGAAGAACGGACCGGTCTGGGTGCCGGTGAGCGTCCAGCGGATCACCACCATGTCGTCCTCGACGATGACGTCATCGAACGTCATGACCATGTCAGGGAAGGCCACGAAAAACGCATCGGTGCTGGTCTTGAGCGCCTCCACGCCGGTGGTATCCGTTCCCTGTCCCCAATGGTGCACGACGTCCGGGTGGGCGTAGGCATCGAACTGGTTGAGATCCCTGGTGTTCCAGACGTCGAGGTACCGCTGGGCGACGTCTGCCGTCTCCTCACGGGACAGGGCCGGACACGCGTCCGGCGTAGCCTCCTGCGACGCGGCGGTCACCGTGGAGAGGACGCTGGCGACGACCACCGCCAGCAGAGCCAGGATTCGGCGCATGATGCTCACACCTTTCGCGTTAGGTTTTTCCATTTTTCCGAGACCCGTCGATCCATCGTACACGAGCGAGGGCCGCAGGCGACAGGGGGCTGGATGGAATCGATCGATTCCATCCAGCGCCGGTTGGCTCAAGCTCGTCCCAGCGCGATGGCCGGCGAGAGGCCGAGCAGCACTCCGGCTTCCTTCAGGAACGCGTCAGCAGGATGCGGGCGCCGTGGGCAGGGATGTCGGGCAGGACGGCCTCGCCGCCACTGACGGTGACCCGCACGGCGGGATCGAGTGCGTCCACCAGCTCGGTACCGTCCATCCCGGCCAGGGGGATGGTCATGGGGACGGGCTCGGGGGCCGCATTGATGGCGACCACCGCGACGCTCCCCTCCGCTCGACGCAGAAACGCGAGCTGGTCCGAGGCGACAGCGCATTGCTCGTAGCTGCCATGGCGAAGCGCCGGCGACTCCTGCCTGACGCGGGCGAGCGCGCGGATCGTCGCCTCGAGCTCCGGATGAGGCATCGCCGCAGCATCGACCGGCCAGGTCAGTGCCGGGCGCAGCGGCGAATCGTCGCCACCCTGCTTGGTCCCGGTCATGCCCCACTCGCTGCCGTAGTAGACCGAGGGCACGCCCGGCATCGTGTAGAGGAGCGTATAGAGCGGCGCGAGATGCGCCGGGTCACGCAGCGTGCTGGCCACGCGATCGACATCGTGGTTGTCGGCGAAGCTGTAGAGCAGCAGGTCACGATAGATGCCGCCGTCGCCGAACTGGCGGTTGAGCGAGTAGGCGATCTCGTGGAGGTTGCGGTCGTTGAAGCTCGAGTAGAGTCCCTTGTAGCACTCGTAGTTGGTGACCGAGTCGAGCATCTCCGGGTTCGCCCACTGGCTGTAATCGCCGTGGATGACCTCGCCGACAACCCAGCAGTCCGGGTTCGCCTCGCGACTGACGGTCATGAGATCGCGGAGGAAGGCGTGATCGATGGAATCGGCGGCGTCGAGGCGCAGCCCATCGATGGCGAAGTCGGTATACCAGCCACGGACGGCATCGAAGAGATGCGCTCGTACTTCGGGATTGTCGAGGTTGAGCTTGACGAGCTCGAAGTGCCCGCTCCAGGCGTCGTAGGAGAACGGATCGCCAAGCGGGCTCTGTTGCGAGAAGTCGATTCCGGAGAACCAGTCCCGATACGGGGATGCCTCGCCGCGCTCCTGGAGATCGCGGAATGCGGGGAAGTCGCGACCGACGTGGTGGAAGACGCCGTCGAGGATGACGCGTACGCCCCGATCGTGGGCGAAGCTGACGAGCTTCGCGAGATCGTCGTTGCTGCCGAGACGGCGATCGACCTGGGTATAGCTCGCGGTGTCGTACCCGTGTGACGTCGACTCGAAGAGCGGCCCCAGATAGAGCGCCGTGCAGCCGATGTCGCGGGCGTGGTCGATCCAGGGCTCGAGGGCCCGCAGGCGGGGCACGGGAGGCGAGGCGACATCGTTGCGCGTGGGCGCCCCCAGCAGCCCGAGCGGATAGATGTGATAGAAGATCGCGGCATCGATCCACGTCGACATGGAAACGTCCTCCGGGCGGGAGATGCCCGCCTCCTCCCATGTGGCCGGCCTAGCTCCCCAACAGCTCCCGGATGAACGGCAGCGCCGCGGCGAGGGCGGTCAGCCGCGGGTTGGCGTCCCGCCGATCCTCCGGCAGGAGCTCGGCGATCGTCATCCCATCGTCGAGCTCGACGATGGGCTCGTAGCCGACGCCCTCGACGCCACGCTCCTCGGTGGCGATCACCCCCTCGAGCGTACTCTCGAAGGTACGCAGCTCCCCACCTGGCCCGGCGACCCCGATCACGCTGACCAGACGGGCGGAGCGGCTCTGCGTGTCCGCCTCGCGCACCTGTTGCAGCACCAGCGCCCGGTTGTCTTCCGCGCTGGCGTCGGGTCCGGCGTATTGGCCGGAGGCCACGCCGGGTGCACCGTCGAGGGCATCGACGACGAGCCCCGCCGCCTCGGCCACCGTGACCATGCCGCTGGCGCGTGCGGCCCTGTCGGCGAGGTCCATCGCGATCTGGGTGAAGCTCGAGCCGTCGTCGTCCGGCCGCTCGATCCCCGCCTGTGCCGGTGTGACGATCTCAACGTCGTCGCCCAGCAGCGCGGCGATGTCGTCGACGGCCCGGTCATCGTCGCTCACTACCAGCAGCTTCGACATATGTCTGTCCTCCATTGCCTGGCTCCATCATATCCCCGGCGACCTGCGCGGTGCGGGGACCTCTGGCACCTGTCAGCAATTCCGGGACCTCCAGCCGCCGGGAACCCAGGGCGGGACGCGAGCGTCTGGATGAAGGAGCCGCACCGTCGGCTGCGCAACGCCGTCCGCGGGGCAGGCGGGTGCCATGCCGTATGATGGCGGTATGCTATGGCAGTCACCGCGCCGAAGGCGGCCCGTTACCCGAAAAATCAGGAGAGGAGCTCCAGACATGACGTTCCGGCTGTCTGCCCTGGCGCGATCGATGATGGTCGCTGCCTTGCTCATCGCATCGCTCGCGATGCTGGCGCCCATGGGGGCCGCACAGAGCGATCGAGGTCTCATCGACGAGACGTCGTACCAGAGCCCGCAGTTCGGCTACTCGGTCACGTGGGGCGACCCATGGGAGGCGCGAGATCGTGACGTCATCACCAACCCCGGCGGCTTCGACACGATCACGCTGCGATCCATCGACGGCACCGTCCGCATCTCGGGCCGCTCGGATGAGTACGACCCGCTCACCTTCCTGCAGGACACCATCGCGATCCAGCTCGCCAGCGGTGGTGAGGTGATCAACCAGGACACCACGGGGCCGGTTCCCACGGCGGAGCTCCTCATCGGGCGGGAACAGATGCGCATCGACGTCATCTCGCTGCCGGAGTCGGGAGCGATCGTGCTCATCAGCCTGCGTGCCGACGAGCGCGACTTCGACGCGGCGCTGGCGAGCGCCCAGGAGAGCATCCAGATCGAGGGCAATCCGATCTTCGATCTCGCCGCCCAGGCCCAGACACCGGTCACCACGGGCACGGCCACCACGGAGACGCCAGCGGCGACGGAAACGGCAACCGCAGAGTCGACCCAGGAAGTGCTCGGCACGGGCATCGAAGGGGATACCTACACCAGCCCGAACTTCGGCTTCTCGATCTCGTGGGATCCGACCATCTGGACCGTGCCGGAGGAGGCCGAGTACAGCGAGCCGGACTTCGACTTCCTGCGGCTGGAGTCCGCAACCGGCCCGATCACGGTCAGTGGCTGGAACGCCTACAGTGGTGACCCCGCCAGCTGCCTGGTCGGCGAGCAAACCTACTACAGCGATCCCGAGGCGGGCATCAGCGAGTGGCAGGTCGCCGTCGATGCCGATGGCAACGAGCTCACCGGGCAGTCGGAGACGAATGCATGGGGTGTGTACACCAACGTCTACACCAGCCCCGACAACCCCGATGCCGAGCCGGTCAACTATGTGGACTACATCGAGTGCGTCAGCCTCGGCGATGGCGAGTCGGTGGTGATCTTCCACTCCTACGCCATGCGCGATGTCTACAACGACCACATCGGAAACGTGCTCGCGCTGATCGAGACCCTGGAGCTTCCGGGCAGCGTGGCGACACCACCGGTGACACCGGAGACGACGGCGACCATCCCGGATACCACGCCGGAGGCGACGGCAACGACACCGGCCGCCACCGTCGAGGCGACGGAGGCCGTGCCGCCGACGGCCACGGGAGGCCAGCCGGTGGTCGTCGGCCAGACGGAGGTGACCTGGACGGGTGCATGGCAGCTCGACGAGGCCACCACGATCAGCGAGCAGCTCACCCTGAGCCAGATCGATCCGGCGACCGGATCCCTGCTGCTCGCCAGCTACGGCGAGTTCGCTGACACCACGGTCAACACCAACGAGGAGGCGCTCGAGTCCTTCACCACCGCATTCTTCGAGTCGGCAGGTGCCAGCAACATGACCGAGGTGGGCACCGGCACGCTGGACGATGGGACCCTCTGGAAGCACTACACCTTCGATCTGCAGGGCATCCCGCTGAGCCTGCTCATCACGGTGAACCAGTCCAGCCCGAACCAGTTCGTCGTCGCGACGCTGACCGGCAACACGGAGACGTTCGGCACGTCGCTCACGCAGGCACAGCAGGAGATCCTGCTCAACGGACAGCCCGGCTTCCTCGCCGGCATCGCCCCGGAGATGCTGGAGGAAACGGCCGGCAGCCCGACGCCGGCCACCGAGGGCACCCAGGCGCCATCGTCGACGGCGGAGGTATCCACCCCGACCGACTCCACACCGGTCGTTTCGACCGACGGGAATGTGGTTACCGGGCAGACCTACGCCTACCGATTCGCCGTGCCGGCGGGGTGGCAGACAAACGAGTCGACGCTCGGTGGCGATATCGAGCGCACCGTCCTCACCAACGGCACGAGCACGGTGATCGTCGAGGCGCGATCGATGTCGGCCCCGACGCTGTCGGACTGCGTCTCGAACGTCGGTGGCGAGCATGCCAACGAGCCGGTCTACGATGGACTGGCACTGGCGCGCACCGCGAGCGGCGATCCCTTCTCCGGGGAGGATGACTTCAGCGCCTTCGCCAACTTCACCTTCACCGGACCGGACGGGGCGACGTGGTCGCACTTCATCGAGTGTCGGTGGATCGTTGAGGGCGAGTCCGTGCTCGTCGTGATCCAGGACGTGCCGCAGGAGGCGTTCGGGTCCGAGCGGGCCGCGCGCCGGCAGATCCAGAACTCGATCGAGATCGGTCAGTAGCCAACGGTTTTCGTCGTGAGATGCGAAGCGAAGCAGCGCCCCGATCCACTGATGGATCGGGGCGCTGCTTCGCTCGCGGCACGGGTGAGCTGGGATCGCCCGGTGGCCGGGACACGATGCACCGGTGGCGCGACCGGTGGTGGGCCGGGGCTGCGCCCACACACCCAACCCGTTCCGCCGCACCGACCCGAGGCCGGCGTCATCGCGCAGTGGTATCGATGTGGACATTGCGCGCCCACCGGACGGACCGGTGCCGGGGGCAGGTCCACCCCTACGTCGGTCGACGGCGACGATCCCCTCCGCCATGCCTCCCGGTCCACCCCTGCGGAATGACTGGCCTCCGACAAGGGCAGGGAAAGCCAGGCAGCCTGACGGCAGGTCCGGGCGGGGTGGATACCGATGTCGGGACCGGCGAAGCCTATCTGACACCACGAAGGGCCGACACGAGGGCGGCCCATGCGGGGAGATGCCGTCGGCGGGGCAGCGGGCCGGCGTGGAGGCGGGCCGCCACGCATTCCCTGCCCATTCGGCGGAGCTCTGGGCAGGCTCGCGCCTGATGAAGACGCGGCGAACGATGTGACATGGATCCGGTCAGGGACCGCTCGTGAAGGCAGGCGGATACTGTGACAAGCCCGTCCGCGGGCGATGCCACCCAGAACCCGCCCACCTGGGGCACATCGACGGGGTGGCGTGGGCCGGATGACGTCGACGGGGTGAGCGGCCGTCCTGCTTGAGGGTTGGGACGAGCACGGCCCCGAACGAGGCGTTCTGCTCCCGCCGGGTGATGCGCTGGCTCCGCGCCGCCATCTGACGTGCCCCTGCCCCGTCAGATGGCGGCGATACCGACTATGTGGACGCTGTGCCGATGGTTCGGCGGCATCGGGGTACACTAGTCAATGATCAATTAGCGGCGCGGATCGGCAATGATTCCCGCGCCCGCATCCCGCATTCAGGCTGGAAAGGTTCACACCTCCCTATGTCCAATACGACCAATGGTGGTCTCACGACCGAGCAGGTCCAGGAGGTGCTCGCCGCCGTCAGGGAGCCTGCCACCGGCAAGACCCTCGGCGAAGCGAAGCTCGTCTCCAACGTCGACGTGACCGGCGGCACGGTACGCGCCACGATCGAGGCGCTCACCCCGCTGCGGGAGATGCGCGAGCAGATGCTGGCGAGCGCCCGCGCGGCACTCGAGGCGATCCCGGGTGTCGAGCGGGTGGAGCTCGATGTCCAGGCCAAGGTGCGCCCCAGCGGCGCCGGCCGCTCCGACGCGCAGCCGATCAAGGGCGTCAAGAACACGATCGCCGTCGCCTCGGGCAAGGGCGGGGTCGGAAAGTCCACGGTTGCGGTCAACCTCGCGGTCTCGCTGGCCCAGGCGGGTGCGAAGGTCGGACTGCTCGATACCGACGTTTACGGTCCGAGCGCGCCCTTGATGATGGGTGTCAACGACCGGCCGCTGATGCGCGACAACAAGATCATCCCGCTGGAGGCGCACGGGGTGAAGGTGATGAGCATCGGCTTCATCATGGAGCCCAACAAGGCGCTGATCTGGCGTGGACCGCTCGTCGCCCAGCTGATCACGCAGTTCCTCAACGACGTCCACTGGGGAGACCTGGACTACCTGGTGCTCGACCTCCCGCCCGGGACCGGTGACGTCCAGCTGACCCTCGTGCAGAAGATCCCCATCTCCGGCGCCGTCATCGTGACCACCCCGCAGGAGGTGGCGCTGGCCGACGCGGTGAAGGGACTCAAGATGTTCGAGGAGGTGAAGACGCCGGTGCTCGGCATCGTCGAGAACATGAGCGGCTTCGTCTGCCCGAACTGTGGCGAGATGCACCCGATCTTCGGCGAGGGTGGCGGCAAGCGCACCGCCGAGGAGAACGAAGTCGAGCTGCTCGGCCAGATCCCGATCGAGCCGGCGATCATGACGGGCGGGGATACCGGCACGCCGCAGGCGGCGGCCGCACCGGACAGCGAGACGGGCCGGGCCTTCGGACACCTCGCCACCCGCGTGGCGGTGCAGCTCGCGAACCAGTCGCTCGTGAAGCCGCGCAAGCCGACGATCATGCTGCGGTCGGTCTAGGCACTGGCTTTTCAACGTACCCAGGCCGGGGGATGGGCCAGCGAGCGGTAGGACCGTGTGAGCGCCTCGGCGTCGGCGCGGAACCACCCACTGATCCACCTCGTGTAGGCCAGGATGGATGCCGAGGCGGTTGCCGCGCCGCGCATCTGCTCGACGATCACGTGTGCCGCCATCATTCCGGACATGATCGCCTTCAGCACGCCGTGCGAAGACGACGGGTCGAGCACGGCGGCCGCATCCCCCACACAGACATAGCCGGGCCCGGCAGGCTCGCGCACCATCCGCCAGGTCACGTCCGCGCCGCGTGGGCGTGACCACACCGGCGCGAGGCGCTCGAACTCCGCGGGAGGGCGATCGTGCAGCGGGTCGTCCTCCGCGAAGGAAAGTCGTGTCCAGTGGTAGAGGCCGTCGGCGATCCCCGCAGTCCACGTCCACCCCTTCTCGTCGGCGATGATCCGCGGCGCGGCATCGCGATCGGGACATGCTCCCCTCGCATACCCGTAACGGGCGATCATGCGAGGCGAGGCGTAGTCCAGCGGTATCCCGTATCGCCGGGCCAGCCAGTGGGAACCGCCGCCCGCATCCACCACCCAGTGAGCGGCGATCCGGGCGTTCGCGGTCCGCACACCGGCAACGCGTCCCTGCTGGTCCAACGGCTCCAGCGCGTGGCCGGGCTGGCAGATGAGCGCGCCGGAAGCGGCGGCGGCGTCCAGCAGGATGCGATCGAGATGGTGCCGTGGCGCCTGGTACCCCAGCCACGGGCCATCGCTGTCCGCGCCGAACGGATCGAACCTGGGCGGGCCGCTCCATGTCACCCACGTGCCGGGGTGGCGCGTGAAGGCGGCTCGCTCCACGGCCTCCAGCACACCGAGCTGGCGGAAGAGCGGCTCCACACCGGGCGGCAATGTCTCGCCGGGCCGATGCCGGGGAAACGCCTGCCGCTCCACCAGCACGACGCGCAGGCCGTGCCGTGCGCACCAGATCGCCGTGGCGGAGCCAGCGGGACCGCCTCCCACGACAACCACATCTGCCGTTGACTCGGAACCGGGCCGCATGTCCATATCCCTACGCCCGGGGCGGAACGTGGCGTTCCCAGCGGTCGCCATCCCGTCCGACCAGCACGGTGGCCAGGTCCACGTAAGCGATCACCTGCTCCTCCATCCTGACGAGGATGCGGCGCACATCCTCCGGGTGGGGTTCCTCGGCTCCCCACCGGAAGAGGTGGAAGCGGTAGCGTCGCTCGCCATCGAGGCGGACAGCCGTGTCCTGCTCGGCCAGGGCGAGCTCCTCATCCGGGTCGGTGACCGTGCGGAAGGAGAGCACCGCCCACTCCCCCTTGGCGGCCTGGAATCGATCGAGCGCGTCGCTCAGCTGGTATTGCGCGCGGTAGTCGGCGAAGCGGATACCCAGCGCCCAGTAGACCTGTGCCATCGCGAGCACGCGTGCGGCGTACTCCTCGTGATCGACGGCTCCCGTGAGCGCCGCCGCGAACCGATCGACGGTCTCGAGGTAGTCGATGTGGAGGACCTCCGGGTAGTCGACGAGCGTCTCGCCGTCGATCGTCGTGACCTCCGGACCACGGACACCGTCCCACGGGAGATAGCCTCCGGTCGCGGTCTCGACGATGCCGAGCTCCTCGTCCGTCATGGGCGCGATGGTGGGCCATCCCTGTACCGTGCCATCCGGCAGCGGCTTGCCCGGGTGGAACTCGCGGGAGCTGTCGGGGGAAACGCCGGGCCAGTAGGTGCTCAGCGATGAACAGAGCTTGATGTCCTCGACAAACGGCGTGCCCAGCCCGTAGCTCGCGAGGAAGAACTCGTTGTCGGCGGTGCGGTCCTGGCTGACATCCCATCCGGGATCGAACAGGCCAGCGATCCCGTCAGGGAGCGTGAGGTGACGCCGCACGTGGGTCGCCGGCTCCTGCGTTTGGGCAGGCACCGAGTCCATGGGATGGGAGACGATGGCGGAAACCGTGTCGTCATCGACGCTGAACCCGGCTGGCAGGGAGATGTTGGCCGCGAGGCGGCGATCGGAGAGCGGCCGCGGCGGGATCGCCCAGATGCCATCGCGCAGCTCGGCGGGGACCTCCGACTCGGCCCACTCAGTCAGCTCGCGCTGGTTCGTATATGGGTAGAAGCTGGGCGGGGCGATCAGCGAGTAGGCCGGGACACGCGTCGTGATCTCACCATCGAGCTCTGGGCAACGGGCCGATACCCAGCCGTCGGCGGAATAGTCGACGTAGTGCCTGGCCCAGTAGCCACCGTCCTGGATCGGGCCGAGCACATCCGGCAGGTCGTTGAGATTCTCCTCAGTGCCCGCGTCCGTTACCCTGCGCCTGACGTTCACGTACGACGGGGCCGCTCGCCCGTAGTCAGGCCCGATGCCCGTCAGGTAGGCGGCCTCCGATGGATCCGGCCCCGGGATGTTCTCGGGAAGGGCCTGTGTGCGGCCGGGTCCCAACGGACTGAACGACATCCCCTCGATGATCTGGAGCCCCGAGTAGTAGAGCGTGGACTCGTTCGCTGCCAGCTCGGAGGAGTAGAAGAACGAGAGCGGCTCGCCCTCGTACTCCGCCGGCTCGAGCAGCGGGTGGGGCTGAGGCATCACCCAGCCGGAGCCGTGGCTCGGATCGCCGGAGAACGCCGCGAGCGTGTCACCGGTGATCACGAACGGGAACTGGTCGGTTTCCGGCTTCTCCCAACCGGTGTAGAAGCCGGCGTCGTTCAGCCGGTCGTGGAACCGACGCAGCTTCTCGTTGATGTGCCCGGTGGAGAGGTCAAGCGACAGGTCGAAGCCCTCAATACACTCCGGGCCATCGAAGAGCTTGTGCAGCGGCACCCAGAAGAGTCGCTCATCATCCTCTTCCGTGCCTCGCATGAGGCCGAAGGACCCCGTGGCCGCGGGCCGCTGCACGGAGATGAAGGCGGCATAGCGAGCCGGCTGGACGGGAAACTCGAACGGTGCGTCCGGCAGGACCGGGAGGAACTCGCGTCGCTGTGCATCGTACACCGCGTCGGTGGTGCCCAGGCGAGCGAGTCCCGTGCGGGAGAAGCAGATATCGGCGTGCCGTCGGTGGGAGGTATCGCGGGCGGACCGATACTCGAGCGCGAAGACGACGATCGCCAGCGGATAGCCTCCGGCGCGGTCGCGCAGCTCGTCGATGCGGGGTGGCACGGCGCCGTAGACGTAGTTCTCCACGGCTTCGAGCTCGGCCGGGGTGGGAAACGACGACAGCACCCTGCCATCTCGATCCATGAACACGTTCGGGGACGCCAGCGCGTGATACAGCAGACTGCGGGCGGGGCTGCCGGGCTCGATCGCCCGGACCCCCTCGAGACTGAAATCCTCGAACCCCGGCACGCTGCGGTCGATGGCGGTCAGGGGCTGGGCCAGCATCGACCGCAGGTCGTCAGCGGCGATGTCGAGCACGTTGTTGGTGACGTGCAGAAGCAGGTCGCGCCACCCGTCCGCGGCAAGGCGCTGGCAGGTCGCGACCACCGCATCGAGCAACGTTCCGGAGCCGGAGCTCCCCTGGGCCATCGTGGAGGTGCGCGATGCCACGTGCGGTGCGTCGTGGGCCGCTCCAGGCCCGACCCTCATCGACGCGCCGACCGTCGCTCCAGCGACCAGCCCCCCGGCGCCCTGAAGCAGGCGGCGGCGCGAAAGGTGGTGTTCGCTCATGCCCGTCCTTTCCTGTCCGTGCGCCCAGACGTGATGGCGACATGGTCGAACCGGTTCAAGGTGGCTGCGATGTCAGGACGCAGAGGCGCACCATTGGCCCGGGGACCAGGCCAGCGTCTGAACACGAAATGGTTGGAATCCAACTGGTCTGAATCATAGACGTGGCCCCAGGTTCCGGCAAGACCACGGCGCTCTGCGATCGGATTCCGCTCAGCTGCTCTCAGGGGCCGGATGTGGTGTGGGCGCTGCCGGACGTCGGGAGCTGGTGCACCGACCGAACGGGCGAATACCACAGGCAGATCGCCGCGAGCAGCTCCCCGAGGGCGGCCAGGACCAGCGTCTCGCGCAGGCCGACGGCGGCGCCGAGCACCGCCCCGGGCGGGGTCAGTCCCTCCCCCAGCACCCGCATCGAGCCCCAACGCGAGCGAGGCAGGCGACGGGCACCAGTGGCTGCCGCAGGCTCGCCTGGTGGACATCGAACACCGTCAGCCCGAGGCCGAGGAAGAACCGCCGATGACCAGCACCCCGATCACGACGAGCGAGGCCCCGCCCGCGAACGGGATGGCAGGTCACTCAGCGCCACGACGCCGATACCGAGCACCATCGAGGAGCCAACGCCGATCCGATGGGTCAGCCTGACCGGCAGGAGCGCACCGATCAGGAAGCCAACTCTCCCGATCGACGGGACGATGCCGAGCGTCCCCGCGCCGATGCCCAGCTCCCGCACGATGGAGAGCACGAAGACGGTCTCGAGCACGGCGTTGAAGACATTCGGGATGAGGGCTCGCAGGCTGGACTCTCCGAGCGACTCCCGCAGCCCCAGTCGTCCTTCCTGCCAGACGCCATGCCCCTGCCCTGCAGCGGGTGCCGGCTCGGTCGCCCCGATACGGGAGAGCAGCAGCGCGGAGGCGAGGTACGAACAGGCATTGGCGACGATGGCGGGCGGGGCGGTGCTCCCTGAACGAGCCCCCGGCGAGGCCTGGCCCCACGACCTCGGCAGCCGTGCCGGTGAGCGCGACCCTGCTGTTGGCATCGACGATACACTTGCGGGCCACGAGAATCGGCAGGAAGGCCTGGTGCGCGATGCTGGAAATCAGCGTCAGCGTGCCGATGAGGAAGGCGATGACGTGGAGCAGGTGGATGGAGAGCGTGCTCGTGGCCCAGGCGAGCGGGATGCAGCCGAGGAGCAGGGCGCGACCGATATCTTTGGCGATCATGATCGGTCGACGTTCCCGCCGATCGACGACGGCACCGCCCTGCAGCCCGATCAGGAGCGGTGGCAGCGAGCTCACAGCCGTGAGCACTCGCATCTGCGCGGGGGTCGCGTCGAGCGTCACGATCGCGGTCAGCGGCGGCGCGAGACAGGCAATCCGGGCGCCGACCTGCGTGATGGCCTCGCTCGCCCAGAGCTTCGGGAAGACCGCATGCCGCCACAAACCCGCTTCGTTCGTCACGGGAGGGATCGCGCTCCTTGTGCCGCGACCGGCTCGACACCTGCCGTGGTGCCGAGAATGCAGCCTCCCGGGAGGATGTGAGACAGACACGGAACGGGCTGCCAGTGTGTTACCGCAGCCCGTTCACCCTTCTCTTCTTCTGTTCATGTACCGGCTACTCCGCCGTTCTCGTCAGGCGCGTGCGCGCCACGCCTCCATTCGGTCGTTTCGATTGTGCTCGCCTCCGTTTCCTGCTTCGGCCTGGCTGGAGCGAATCGGTGCCCACACGGTCATCTCGACTGGATGAACCCGAACTCCCTGGCCATGCATGCGCTCCAGGTTCGTGTGTCCCACGACCCAAATCCCGGCGCTACTCCGTCGCGTCCGCCTGTGATCAGCCGATCTGCTGGTGCCTTCGGCATCTGCCGGCTCCGCACCACGCGTGGCGGTTTTCGCCGTCTGTACCGCCGACATCCGGGGCTTCCAGACGCTGCCCTTTTCGTCTTCCGGATCTTCCGTCGTGGCAGCCGTTCGCTCTGCTCGGGTTGATCCGGCGGCAGTGTCCCGACTGGTGCGCGTCTGCCGCGACCATGTCGTGGATGCCCACGCATCGCCGTGCGATGGACCTGTCCATCGTCACCAGGCACTTCGAGTGCCGACGAGCGACGATCGATGGCCGCTGACGACTCGAGCGATACCGATACCGCGAGCTGTGGGTTTCTGACGTCGCAAGGCAGGAAACGGGCGTTACCACCTTGCCCCGTGAGGGCCGCTGGCGGTGGCGCGGACATCGATCCGGTCACCGGCAGGCAGGACATTCGTCACAACACGTCGCGCTCGGGCATCGACATCGAGCCGACCGTTCGGTCCGACCGTGTCGCCCTGGGGATCCAGCACCGCCATGGCACGGATGCCCCGACATCCATTCCTGGACATCCGGTCCCCTGTTTGCGTGTTCTCGTGACGGGTTCGCTCCGTCGATGCGTGGACCGTGCCAGCAATGAATGTAGCTGCATCATATTGACGACACCTTGCTATGTCAATACCCACCCGGGGGATGCCGGCGGGGCCCGTACGTATCGCGAACGACACATTCGGAGCGGCGATCCGCTGTCGATCCGGGTGAGCGTGTGGGGCTGGAGCTCCCACGCGACGCCGGCGACGTCCTGAGGCCCATCGAGCACGCGTCGCTCCAGGCGCAGGAACAGGAAAGGGGAGGCAGTCACGACCGCCTCCCCTTCCGTGCCCGCAGCCGTGAGCGATGCCCCGGTCACTCGTTGGAGGCGACCTCCTCGAAGGTCTGCACCATGGCGTCGTGGGCCTCCTGGACGGCCTGCTCGGGATCGGCACCGTTGACGGTGACCGCCTGCGCGAGATCGGCGAGGATGAGGCGCTGGTCGACGGCGCTCAGCTGGGTGATGAGCAGCGGCGTGCCCTCCGCCGGGTACCAGGGCTCCCGGGCGTTCTCGAGGATCGTCGGGAAGTCCTCGAAGGCGGGACGCTCCGCCCAGAACGGCTCATTCTGGAGGTCGATGTAGGCGGGATACCAGCGGCCACCGACCTCCTCGTACACCGCCTGCAGGTTGTCCGGCTGCATGATGTGCCGGATGAGCTCCGTGGCGGCCTCAACATTCTCGCTGTCGTTGAAGATGGCCCAGGACCACGTTCCCGCGGAGGGGAAGGCACCCGCGTCGCCGGAGGGGAAGGCGGCCTGCGCCGTATCCTCCAGCAGCTCGGGGTCGTTCTGCTCGAGGTAGCCCAGGATCGACGCCGGATTGAACACGAACGCCGACTGGTACGACTGGTAGGAGGTGTTATTGGAGGAATCGTCCCAGCTGGGCGAGTCCTGCGGGATGAGGCCGTCGTCCCACCACCGCTTCACGCGGGTGAGCGCCTTGACCGCGCCCTCCGAGGCGAGGGCCGGCGCGCCGGACTCGTCCACGAGGGTGCCACCGTCGGCGAAGATGAGCTGCTGGATCTGCCCGACGGTGTCCGGCGCCCGACCGAGTGTGAGGCCGATGCCGAACTGCCGCGGGGGGTCGGTGACCTCCCGAGCGATCTCCTCGAGCTCGTCCAGGGTGGTCGGCGGGGTGCGCTCGCCGGTGGCTTCCTCCACCAGGTCGAGGCGGGTGTACATGACGCTGACATCGGCTTCCATGGGGATGGAGTAGGTCTTGCCGTCGGCCTGGACGTGGGGGAGCAGCGAGGGCCAGATGCCGCCCGCCAGCTGGTTGAGCTCCCCGAACAGGTCGCTCAGGTCGACGAGCCTGCCCTGGCTGGCGTAGAAGATGGTGAGGTCGGCGATCATCATCACGACATCGGGGACCGCGCCGGACTCGACCGCGGTGGCGACCTTGGTGGCGTAGTCGGAACCGGGCAGCGCCACGTACTCGACCTCGACGCCGTTCTCGTCTCCCCAGTCCCGCATCTGCTGACCGAGGAGCTCGTCGCCGGCTTCGGTGAACGAGACCACACCCCAGACGGTCAGCGAGCCGCCGAGCTCCTGCCGCGAGAAGGCGGGCTTGCCTCCGGAACCGGCGAGGAGCGAAGCCCCACCTGCTGCGGCGGTGCCCTTGAGGATCGATCGTCGCGAGGCCCGTGGTGTGAGAAGACGTCCATATCGGTGCATGGTGGCTTGCCTTTCCCTAACCGACCCGGGACTTCCCGGATCGGCAACGAAACGCGCGATGGCTACCCCTTGATCGCCCCTCCTGCTAAGCCGGACACAACCCATCGCTGGGACACGAAATAGATGATCACGGGTGGCAGCGAGGCGATCAGCGACCCCGCCATGAGGCGGCCCCACTGGTAGGTGTCACCCCGGACGAACTCGGTCAGACCGACCGGGATGGTCTTCTGCGAATCGCGACTGATGAGCAGCAGCGCGAAGAGGAACTCGTTCCAGGCGACGGTGAAGGTGAAGAGCGCCACGACCGCGAGGGCGGGCAGCGAGAGCGGCAGGAAGATGGAGAAGAGCGCCCGGACGCGAGAGGCGCCGTCGACGAGGGCGGCGTCCTGCAGCTCGGAGGGTACGGTGTTGAAGTACGAGATCGTCATCCACGTCGAGAACGGCACCGAGAAGATGAGATAGATGATGACCAGTCCCCAGAGTCGATCGGTGAGCTTGAGCTGGAAGGCGACCTGGAAGAGCGGGATGAACAGCAGCGAAGCGGGGATGAGGTAGGTGACGATGGTCGCCCGGGCGACGAACTCGCGGCCGATGAAGCGGAGGCGGGTGAGGGCGTAGGCGGCGAAGACCGCGATCAGCATGGCGATCAGGGTGGTGGTGATCGCCACGATCGCGCTGTTGCGGAAGTACGTCTGGAAGTCGCTGCTCGTGACGATGTACCGGTAGTGCTCGAGGGTCACGCGCTCCGGGATGATCGTGGCATTCACGAAGATGTCGCGGTTCGGCTTGAGGGATGTGGCAAGGATCCAGAGATAGGGGAAGAGCGTCCAGATCAGGAAGATGGTGATCCCCACGGGGAGCACGATGGAGTGGAGGGCGTTGCGCCGGAGCCACTTCAGGATGGGGTTCTGGGCGCGATCGCCACTGGCAGCCTGGATCATGATCTCTCCTCACACGGTGAGCGACGCATCACTGCTGGCCCTCCGACGAGAGCATGCGCTTCGTCAGGATGTAGATCGCGACGATGAACAGGGGGAAGAAGAGCACCGAGACGGCAGCGGCCATGCCGAGCTGGCGGCCGCCCGCGATGCCGATCTCGTAGGCCAGCATGGGAAACGTCATGGTGGCGTTGGAGGGACCGCCGCGAGTCATGGCGTAGATGAAGTTGATGCTGTTGGCGGTCCAGATCGACGACAGCAGCACCGTGATGGTGATGGCCGGCATGAGGCCGGGGATGGTGATGTCGCGAAAGCGCTGGAAGGTGTTGGCGCCGTCCAGGGAGGCCGCCTCGTACTGGTCGGACGGGATGGATTGCAGTCCGGCGAGCAGCATCATGGTGTAGAAGGGGGTGCCCTGCCAGATGACGACCAGGATCACGAACCAGAGGACCTTGTCCGGGTCGGCCAGGAACTGGATCAGCGTCTCCGCCCCGAGGTATTCAACCCGGAACAGGTTGATGAGGCCGTTGATGGACCCGTCGAGGATCCACCGCCAGGTAAGGGCGACGATGATGGTGGGGGTCGCCCAGGGCAGGAAGAGCAGCGCCCGGATGAGCATCCTCCCGCGGAACTGCTCGTTCATCATGAGCGCCATCAGGAGCCCGAAGAGCAGCTTCACCGCGACGGAGACGACGGTGTAGACGAGCGAGACGCGAACGGTGTTCCAGAAGACGCTCGCGTACTGGTCACCGGTGAGCAGCTCGATGTAGTTGTCGAGTCCGACCCAGCGGGCCTGTCCGCCGATCGTCTTGTTCTGGAAGCTCAGGATGATGCCGGAAACGAACGGGTAGGCGACGAGGGTGACGAGGACGAGGATGAGCGGGAGCGTGAAGGCGTAGCCGAGCTTCCACTCGGGGCCCAGCCAGGCACGCTGCCGGGTGGACGTTCCCGAATCTGGTGCGGGGACCGGCTGCGGTACCGTTTCGCCACTGAGCTGTGCCCTCCCCATCGGCGTTGCCCTCCTGCTCGGCGCCCCACTCGGGTTGAGTTAAATGTGTCGTGTCGGCAGTATACCGGTGAGCAGTTACCTGTCAAATTCCTACGGACCGCCCGGGTTGCGACCGATCGGACCTCGGGGGATACTGCCGCTCAATCGAACGATCCGCATGGTGGCAGGAGAGAATCATGGAGGCACAACCACGAGAGGCGGGCGACTGGAGCGACCTGCTCGACCTCGACCTACCCGACACGCCGTTCGTGCCGAAGATGGCGGAGGTATTCCCCGCCCGGGCGCCGAACCGGCTCTGGGAGATCGCACCCCAGATCGGCGTGACCACGGCGGTAACGAGCGTGCCGGAGGGACCGGACGACCCGCCGGCGTGGGATTTCGAGCATCTGCGGACGATCAAGGAGCGCTTCACCGCGGCCGGGCTCGACCTGCAGGTGATCGAGTCCGCCCCGGCGACGATCATGGAGCAGGTGAAGGTCGGCGGTCCCGGTCGGGAGGAGGGCATTCAGCGCTTCTGCCAGCTGCTGGAAAACATGGGGCGGCTCGGCATCAGCGTGATGTGCCACAACTGGATGGCGGGGATCGGCTGGTACCGAAGCGACTTCGGCATCAGGGTGGCCCGACGCGGCAACGCGCTGGTCTCCGGCTACGACCACAGCCAGGTCGACCATACGCAGCTCACGGAGTGGGGCGAGATCACCGAGGACGCCCTCTGGGAGAACATGGAGGACTTCCTCAAGCGGGTGGTGCCGGTCGCGGAGAAGGCCGGGGTCAAGCTGGCGGTACACCCGGACGACCCGCCGATCTCGCCGGTGCGGGGCATCAGCCGGATCCTGACCAACCCCGATGCCTTCCAGCGGGTGATCGACATGGTGCCGAGCCCGAACAACGGCATCACCTTCTGCCAGGGGAACTTCTCGGCGATGGGGGTCGACGTCCCGGAGACGATCCGGCACTTCGGGCGGCAGGGCAAGGTCTTCTTCGTCCACTTCCGGGACGTGCGGGGCACACCGGAGCGGTTCGTGGAGACCTTCCACAACACCGGCCAGACGGACATGCTCGCGGCGATGCGGGCATGGGCCGAGGTCGGGTTCGACGGCCCGATCCGACCGGACCACGTACCGACGCTGGCGGGTGAGACGAACGAGAACCCGGGGTACGAGCTGCTGGGACGGCTGCACGCGATCGGCTACATGACCGGCCTGATCGAGGCGGTGAACAGCGAGCTCAGCCAGATGAACGCCTGACGCGACCGGGAGGCACCCGTTTCCGGACCGGGCTCAGAACGTCGCTCACGCGATCCCGGTCCGGGTCGATGCGCCGTCACCCTGGGACACGCACGGTGGCCACGAAGCGGCCCCTCGCGGCGTCCTGAGCGGCACCCGTGGTTGCGCACCGAGAGCCCCGGGCCGCTGAGCCCAGGTCGAGGGCGTCGGGGTGGCCGTCGCCCTGCCATACGGAGCATGTCGTCAGCTCGAGCCGCCGGACGGACATCGAGGGGAAACCCTGGGCCGCACCGCAGGATGGTCAGGATGTGGCGCCCTTCGTCGACTGGAGGGAAGCGCGGCTGGCGAGGGCGTTGCGGTAGGGCACGGGGAGCTCCCAGTAGTGCGCCTCGGCCAGTACCGCCTCGAGATCGTCGAAGTCGGCGGCACGCGTCAGCACCGTCGCCTCGAGGTGCTCGCCCGTCCGCATCGCGACCGGCACCGCAGGCCCGTCGAGGGTCTTGCCGGGAGCGAGCCGGATCACGACACCCCACACCTCGGAGACATCGGGCAGCGGCAGCTCGAGCGCGCCGATGTCGGTCGCGCTGACGGCGCCGATGCCGACGAAGCGGCCACCCGCGGTATCGGGGCGATGTCGGATCCGCTCCGGCTCCATGTCGGCACCGAAGAGCATGGCGTATCTGGCGTCGTTCTCGGTCATCGTCCCACCTTCGTCCAGATCGTGTCGGTCATGAGCGTGCCTGGCGCTCGCCGGGCAGGCGTCGCAACGGCAGGTCTCACGACGACATCAGCAACCACCGGTATCCAGCCGGGGCATGGCCCGGGCTAGATGCGCAGCGCCTCGGGCAGATCGTCCGGCGTGAAGCCAGTGGGAAGCGGGTCCAGCGGGGCGTTCCTGCCCAGCGCGACGACCCGGAACCGGCCCAGCCCGCCCGGATCGATCAGCCGGAAGACCGCTGCCTGCGCCCGATAATACTCGGGAAGCTCGGTTTCCGGGTCCTGTTGCAGCTCGACCAGCAGCTGCCCGAGATTCAGGCGCGACAGGAAGTGGCCCTGGGTGACGATGGGTGTCGAGGTCATGCCGGCCCGCGCGGCGGCATCGGTGATCCGGGTGAAGTCGACGTGGACGGTGAGATCCTGTTCACCGATGCGCCGGAGGGGGTCGTCCGTCACGGTGTGCCCGTAGTAGGCCCGGACCGTTCCCTCGAGCCGATGCTCGCGGTAGAGCTCGGCGGCGGGGTAGCCGTAGTCGATGATGAGTGCGTAACCGCGTTGCAGACCGCGGGCGATCTCCTCGACCCAGCCGGTCAGGGCGGGCGACCACGCGATGCGAGAGCCCTCCGGCCAGCCTGACGGGTCGATCCCGTGCGCCTCGAGCCATCCCGTCGGGTCCGTGGCAATCACCTCCGGGGAGAGGTCGCGGACGTCCCAGGCGAACCAGTCCAGCTCGGGACTCCAGGTCACCCATCGCTCGCGGAGCTCGGCGCCGGTCCAGACGAGCTCGTGCGCGGGGAAGGCATCGGCCACCTCGTTGGCCAGCACGACACCGGTCACCGGCTCGATCTCCCGCTCGCGGGCGGGATCCTCGACGGAGACGATGTTGTCGAGGCCAACCTCGATCATGGCCGCCATCGCCTCGGCCATGCGGTGGCGATTGACATCGCGGAGCCGATACTGGAGGGCCGGGACAACATCCGGGTGGTGGGCATGGAGGCCGGCGATGATGTCGTAGGCCAGCCCGCCGACACCGGGGCCGTACTCACGCACCACAAAGGGATCGGGGCGACCGAGGAACTCCCACAGCTCGGCGATCTGACTGGCGATGGTGATGCCGAAGAAGGGGTGAATCTCCGGCGCGGTGATGAAATCCCCACCACGACCCGGTCTGCGCTCCGGGGTCCGGTAGTAGCCGGCATCCGGGTGATAGAGGGCGAGCTCCATGAACCGCGCGAAGGTGATCGCCCCGTCGCGCTCGATCTCCTCGCGCATCGCGACGATGAGATCGGGGTGTCCGAGCTCGTCAGGTGGTGGACGGTGAGCGGCATCGTCGGGCATGCGGGAGCTCCATGGTGGTCGGCGCGTGTCACCGGGGGACGGTCCCGGCCTGCCGGCAGGTAGTGTACCGAACCCCGACGGCACGCTCACGGAGCGGGCGCCGTGGCACGGGACGTGCCACGTGCCGCACAATGTAGGACCATGAATCGGGGAACTGCCTCAGTGCTGGGCATCCAACGTGACCCGGCCATCGTCCAGACATCCACAAGGAGTGATGTGCCATGGCCTCACAGCGAAACACCGGCGCGTTCGTCGTCGGCGGCGTGATCGGCGGGCTGATCGGTGCCGCCATCACGCTGTGGAAGACACCGAAATCGGGTCAGGAGCTGCGCGCCGAGCTCTCGGCGGGCCGGAATGGATCCGGGGATGCCGTCACCTACCGGGCGGGCAGCAGCGGTGTGGAGCGCGAGCGGCGCTTCTCCAACCCGGTGCTGAGCTTCGTGGAGAAGGCGACCGCCCCGATCGTCGGGGTGGAGCTCGGCAAGCTCGCCAAGGACGACCCGCAGGCGCTCTCGACCCAGCCGGTACGACCCACCGCCGCCGACGCCAAGGCACCGACAGAGGTCCACCCGGTCGCCGGTGAGCCGGTCACGACCGACGTGCCGGCCAGCTCACCGTACACCTCGGCGGCCACGACGGACGACACGGAAGAGCTACCCGTGGTGAACCCGGAGGAGACGGAAACGCACGACAGCACGGGAGGCAGCGCGGCCCATGCCGCGACCACGGATGAGCTCACCCACCCGACGCCGGACTACGCCAGGGAGCTCGATCAGAAACAGTCCGCCGAGGGGGCGGTGAGGTCGGAACCGACGTTCCCGGACCTGCCGTCGGGCAACAACACGAATGGCTCACGCTAGCCGCTATCATGGAAAACACGCGAGATCATCAGCAGATCGGAAAGGACGCAACGCATGCTTCGCAACGCTCGTACTGCCGTCAAGTTCTTCACCTATGGCGTGATCGTCGGCATCCTCTTCGCGCCGCAGAGCGGGGCGGAGACCCGCAAGAAGCTGTTCGGCATGCTCGGTGACACGCTGAGCGAGACGATGGGCTCGGTGACCGGGGGTGGGAATTCCGGCGGCCAGTCCAACGCCTGACGGTCCGGGATGTTCGCCGCATGATGCCACTGACCGACGACAACCGTGGTCGCCGGACCACCCCGTACGTCACCTGGGTGCTGATCGCGATCAACGTCGTCGTCTTCCTGTATGAGGTCCTGCTCAGCGAGGCGTCGCTGAGCAGGTTTCTGTATGACTACGGGGTGATCCCGCGGGAGATCAGCGATGGCGAGGGCTATCTCTCGCTGATCACGAGCATGTTCCTGCACGGCGGCTGGCTTCACCTGATCGGGAACATGCTGTTCCTGTGGGTCTTCGGCGACAACGTCGAGGACGTCATGGGGCACGTGCGGTATCTGATCTTCTATCTCCTCACCGGCGTCGCGGCGGGGCTCATCCAGGTGCTGACGAACACGGACAGCACCGTGCCGCTGATCGGGGCGAGCGGCGCGATCAGCGGGCTGCTGGCGGCGTACATCGTCTGCTTCCCGAACGGTCGGGTGGTGACGGCGGTGGTCTTCGGGTTCTTCATCACCACGATGATGGTGCCGGCGTGGATCATGATCGGCTACTGGATCCTGCTGCAGGTGATCCAGGGTGTGGTGTCACTCGGGATCGACGCCGACACGGGCGGGGTGGCCTGGTTCGCGCACATCGGTGGGTTCGCGGCCGGTCTGGTGCTGGTCTTCCCCTTCCGCAGGGCGGACCGGGTGGCGTTCCAGCGGGCGGCGCGCGAGCGCCCGGAAACCCGGCAGCGGCGTGTCGGCTGGGGCGACTAGACGCCCACCCTGGTGTCGCAGGCGTCTCGCCGCAGGCAGGATCGTCATACCCAGCCCACACCCCGTCATGATGAGCACGCGGCGCAGGCACGCCGACCTCGAATGATGTGTGGCGTCGCCAGGCGTCCGGATGCCTGGCAGGTGTCCACAGCGCCGGGACGGGCCGCCACCGGGAAGGCCTCCAGGCTGATTGCCACGATCCCGGCTTCCATTGCCCGCACATCACCTACCCGCACATCCCCGAACCACCATGAACTCGCCCCCTGGAGGGTGGGATCGAAGCGCCTGGTGCCCGCCTGCGGCACGGTCCGTGCAACTCCGGTATGCTGGAATGACGATACCGAACGGCCCCAGGAGGCAACCACATGTCCAGCTTCTTTCGCCTCGTCGTCGATCAGGACCAGCTCACCGACGCCATGTACGACTTCGTGACCGACCCCAGCCCGAGCCGCAACAACCGCCCCATCGTCGAGGAGCTCAGCGACATCAACCACGACCTCGTCGACGTCCTCGAGATGATGGTGATCGATGGCACCGATGACCGGCGCGATGTCGCCAGCTTCGTGGAGGCCGTCTTCGGCACGCACGGCAGCGGTCCCGTCAAGCAGGAGTCCTGACCCCGCCATGACCACGTCGCGCCCGTTCGACCAGCTCTCCAGCGTCCACAAGCTCTACGGGGAGATCTGGGCCACGACCGATCCGGAGTTCGAGGCGGAGATCGCGAAGTCGCGGAACCCGCGCTCGCCGGATCTGCTGTTCGACTACGCCGACACGCTCGGGCTGGGGGCCGATGCCCGCATCCTCGACATCGGCTCGCGCGACGCGATCCACGCGATCGAGCTCGCCCGGCGGTATGGCTGCCACGTCGTCGCGGCCGACCCGGTCCCGTTCCACATCAGGCTGGCCACCGAACGGCTCGCCTCGGCGAGCGAGGAGGTCCGGGCGCGAGTGGAGCTCTCCGACGCCGCCATCGAGCAGATGCCGTTCGAGGACGCCTCGTTCGACCTGGTCTGGGCGCGCGACATGCTCAACCACGTCGCCCTGCGGCGGGGATTGGCGGAGTCGTTTCGGGTGCTGAAGCCGGGCGCGGCGATGCTGATCTTCCAGACCTTCGCCACCCCCTACATGGAGCCGGGCGAGGCACGACGGCTCTACGAGATCCACTCGATCGTGCCCGAGAACATGGATCCCGAGTACCTCGAGGAGGTCGCCGTATCGGTCGGCTTCGAGATCGACCTGGTGGATGTGATCGGCAGCGAGTGGCGCGAGTTCCGCGTCGAGACCGGCCTGGACGACATCGGGCAGGACCTGATGACGGTCGCCCGCATGCGACGGGCCGAGGCCGAGCTGGTGGAGCGGTTCGGGCGCAGTCGGTACGAGGCCACCCTTGCCGACCTGCTCTGGGGCATCTACCTCCTGCTCGGGAAGCTCAGCTCCTCGATCTACCTGCTGCGCAAGCCGGCAGCGTCTGGAACCGGAGATGCCTGACCGCATCGTCGCCTCGACCGCACCGGAGTGGCGCGACGCCGCACGAGAGATGCTGATCGATGCCCTGCCCGACGCACGCTTCCAGCTGCTCGGGGAGGACCTGATCGCGATCTCGGCCGAGGGTCTCGCCATTGCCGACGTCGCCCGCATCGTTCAGGAGGAGCGCAACCCGTTCATCCGGCATCTCTTCCGCGAGGTCGGTCGCATCGATGTGTCCGGGAGGCAGACAGTGGAGGAGACGGTCGACGCGATGCTCGACGCGCTCGACGAGCTCCCGGTGCCGCTGCCGCCAGCCGCGTCACTGCAGGTGTGGTCGAGCGGGCCGGTCAACCTCGCCTTCCGGCCGGACACGCTCCGGCGGGAGCTCGATGCCGCGCTGACCGAGGAGGGTGTGCGGGTCGGACGAGCCGGCATGGCGCAGGTGATCTCCGCCTGCATCACCGGCAATACGATCCTGATCGGTGTGAACGGGGCCGCCAGCGCGCTGAGCGACTGGCCGGGCGGTCGCGTGCGCCTCTCGAAGCCGAAGGGGCAGATCTCCCGCTCCGAGTTCAAGCTCGAGGAGCTGTTCCGGACCACGGCGCTGACCCCGCCGCGACGCGGTGTCGCCCTCGACCTGGGCGCCAGTCCGGGCGGGTGGACCCGGATCCTGCGCGGGTACGGCCTCGACGTCGTCGCCGTGGACCCGGCCGACCTTGATCCACGGCTCCACGACGATCCCCACATCCGACACGTGCGCACGACGGCCGGAGCGTTCCTGAACGACACCAGCGAGCGGTTCGACATCATCGTCAACGACATGCGCATGGACCCGGCGATGTCGACCGGGCTGATGATCCAGGCTGCCGGGCTGCTCGAACCGGGCGGCATGATGATCCTGACGCTCAAGCTCTCCCCCCACGGGGCGGTGCGAGCCGTGCGCGACGCGCTGGCGCGTCTCGACGAGGTGGTCCAGGTACGGCTCGCCCGCCAGCTGCACCACAACCGCAACGAGATCACGGTGGCAGCCACCCTCCCGCACACGAGCCGCTGAGCGCATCGCCGGATATAGCCTGATCGAGTTAGTTCCGCTTCGTTCCGGCGCTTGCCTACATTTACTCCTGTCGTATTGTCTTGAGGTACGGCCAATGCACGATGTCCCGGTCCTGCAGGCGTTTTCTGCCTGCCGGCTGGTACCTCTACCCCGCTCGCGGTGAGGGTGACTGCGGGGATTGGCGATGTGTTCCGGGCGCCCGCGGGCGCTCATGCGAGCCGTCGCGGCGCAGGCGGTGGCTCTCTCAGGGCAGGAGGTCAGGATGACGATGCCTCGAAACGCCGGATCGTACTCTCGACGCGCGCTCCTTCGCAGCGGGGTCGGCGCGGGCCTGGCACTCGGTGCATACCGGCTGGGTGCCGGCAGGGCGGTCGCACAGGACGACATCCCCCGGGAGCCGTCGTCGGCCACGGTGGACGGCACGATCCAGGTGCTGCAGAAGCAGGACTTTCATCCCGACCACAATGCCTTCGTGCGAGCCGAGATCGAGGCCTACTGCGAGATGAACGGCTGGGACGTCGAGGTCAGCGAGGTCGGTGGCCAGACCGCGGGCGAGGTCGCGCAGCGCCTGGTCGCGGGCGTGCAGGCTGGCAACGCCCCGGACCTCTACTTCGACAACATCCAGGTACGCCTGTTCCAGGATCTCGGCATCTTTCAGGACGTCACGGATCTCGTGGCGGAGGCCGAGGAAGCCTATGGCGAGACGACGCCCGCCATGCGCAACGCCGCCTACTTCAACGACGCGTGGTGGGGCGTCCCCTGGTTCACCCGGATCGATGGCTGGTGGGCCCGCCGGGACATGTTCTCGGAGGCTGGCATCGACCCCGACACACTGACCAAGCTCGACGACCGGCGCGAGGCCGCCCTGGAGGTATCCGACCCCGACAACACCGTCTTCGGCTGGGGCATCTCGGTCAACCGCTCGACCGACGCACGGGCCCTGGTGCAGCAGGTGCTCTTCCATTTCGGGAGCACGCTGCAGGACGAGAGCGGCGAGCTCGTCACCTTCGACTCTCCTGAGTCCAGGGAAGCGCTCGAGTGGATCAAGGAGACCTACTCGAGCGACACCTACGCACCGATGCTGCCGACCGGCTGGAACTCGTGGACGGACACCAGCAACAACGAGGCGTTCCTGGCCGGGATCCTCGCCATGACGCAGAACGCCGGCACCATGTACGCCAAGGCGCAGCTCGATGATGTGCCGTTCGCCGACGAGATCGTCTACATGCCGAACCCGCTGCGCCGATCGGACGATCAGCCGGTCGACCAGCTCGGCGGCGTGCTGCTCCACGTCATCGAGGGCACGAAGAACCAGGAGGCGGTCCATGACATCGTGCGGCACCTGCTGACGGAGCCGGTCCAGCAGCGGATCTGGGAGATCTCGCTGGCGTACGCCGTGCCGGCCTACCGCAACGGCTGGTCGAACGAGATCATCACCAGCTCGGAGAACTCCATGCGAGCCGAGAGTGCCACCTGGGACAACAACGAGTTCACGGGTCTCCGGTGGCCCGGACCGCACTCCGTGGCGGTGGATGCCGTGGGCGGCAGCTTCGACCAGGTCGACATGGTCGCGGAGGTGCTCCAGGGACGCTCGGTCGACGAGGTCGTCACGGACTATCACAACCGGTGGGTGTCGATCTGGCAGGACTACGGCCTGCCCGGCGAGTAGCGGGCATCGACGCGTGCTCCTGGTGTCGTCACGAGGACGCCGGGGGCGCCGTCATCTCCGGGAAACGCTCCAGCGATCGTCCGGTGAAGGCCGATGTGGCCTCCGTGAGACTGTCCGACGAGGGGAGAGGGAGCTTCTGCCCGGAGAAACCACCCACGTTGATCCACCCTGTGGAGACATGTCATGGCCGTTGAAACAGCCAGCCGAACCACGGACGCACGGGGCGTCCGCAACGCGCGCTCGAGTGCCTTCTGGCGGCAGTCGCGGCGCATCCTCGGGCGCGACTGGCCGGTCGGTTTGCTCTTCGTCGCCCCGACCGTCATCCTGCTGTTCGGACTGATCGGGTACCCGCTCTTCGATGCGCTCCGGCTCAGCTTCTACAACGTGACGGGCATCACCAACCGGGGCTTCGTCGGGTTCGACAACTACGAGCGGCTGTGGGGTGACCGCCAGTTCCGCGACTCGGTGTGGATCACCGTCCAGTTCGCGGTCGTGTCGGTGTTCTTCAAGTTCTGGATCGGCCTGTCGGCCGCGCTCATCCTCAACCGGGAAGGTCTGCGGTTCCGGAGCGTGCTCACCGGCCTGGTGCTGCTGCCGTGGATCGTCCCGGAGGTCGTGGCGGCGCTCACGTGGCGCGGACTCTACGACCCGATCTTCGGCGGGCTCAACGTGCTCCTGCTCGAGCTCGGCATCATCGACAGCGGCATCTCCTGGCTGGGCGACTTCGAGCTCGCGCTGCCGGCGGTGATCACGGTGAACGTCTGGAAGGGCATCCCCTTCTTCACCATCCTGCTGCTCGCCGGCCTCAAGGCGATCGACACCGAGCTCTACGACGCGGCGGCCGTCGATGGCGCGGGTGGCTGGCAGAAGTTTCGCGACATCACCCTGCCCGGCCTGCGCTACGTCATCATCGTGGCGTGCCTGCTCTCGCTGATCTGGACCCTCAACGCGTTCGGACTCGTCTTCCTGATGACCGGCGGCGGACCTGGCGGGGCGACGCGGATGTTCTCGATCCTCGCCTACGAGTACGCACTCGGCTCGTTCCGGTACAGCATGGGCGTGTCGGTCGCGATGGCGCTCGTCCCGGCGCTGCTGGTGATCATCATCGTGCTGGGTCGATACATGCGGGTGGAGAACGACGCCGGACCCCGACGGCCGGGTCCGATGGCCAGGCTTGGAAGCGCCATCGCGTGGCCGTTCGCCACGGCCGCGTCGCTGCTGGTGCGGATGCTGGCCCTGATCGCGTGGCCGTTCGGCTGGGTGATCGAGACCACGGGCGCGGCGATGCACCGGGCCTACGTGGGCGACGACGAGCGTCGCGAGCGCGCCTGGCGACGGCTGACGTCCCGGATCTCGGGTGTCATCGCGGGGGTCTGGCTGGCGCTGCTGCTGCTCTTCCTGCTCTTCCCCTTCTACTGGGTCATCATGACCTCGTTCAAGAGCAGCGACCAGGTGCGGACCATGACGTCCCCGTTCTGGCCGGAGCCGTGGACGATCGAGAACTACCGCCACATGCTGGTCGACACCGACTTTCCGCGGTGGTTCTGGAACACGGTTCAGGTCGCGGCGGTCAGCACCGTGATCTCGGTGAGTGTGGCGGCCCTGGGTGCGTACGCCCTGGTACGGCTCCGCTGGCGGGGCGCGGGTGTGATCCAGACCGCCATCCTGTTCGCCTACCTGATGCCGACGGTGATGCTGTTCATCCCGCTCTACCAGATCTTCACCAACCTCAAGCTGATCAACACGCTCGGGGCGCTGATGGTGGCGTACCCGACCTTCGGGCTGCCATTCGCATGCTGGCTGCTGATGGGGTACTACCGGTCGATCCCGAAGGATCTGGAGGAGGCCGCGCTGCTCGACGGGGCGAACCACTTCCAGTGCTTCGTCCGGATCGTGCTGCCCCTGACGCTGCCCGCGCTGCTGGCCGTGGCGCTGTTCGCCGTCACCAGTGCCTGGAACGAATTCCTGCTCGCGTTCGTGCTGGTAGCGCCGGAGTCGTCGCGGACGCTCCCGGTGGGACTTGGGAACATGGTGGTGGGCGACATCTTCCCGTTCGGGCAGATGTTCGCCGCGAGCGTGATGACGGCGATCCCGGTGACGATCATCTACATGACCGCCCAGCGGTTCATGGTGGAAGGACTCACGGCCGGCTCGGTCAAGGGGTAGACTCCTGGTGGGCTGGTGCTGGATCCAGCCGCACCCGTGGGATGTGCCCTGCGATGCGTGAGATCGATATCGACAAGGTCGGCGAGGTGGTGCGGGAAGCGGCCGAGGTCGCCATCGCGCCCCGGTTCCGGCAGCTCGCGGCGCACGACATCGAGGAGAAGACACCGGGCGAGGTGGTCACGGTCGCGGATCGCGAGGCGGAGACGATGATCGCCGCGCGTCTGCGGGAGATGCTGCCCGGCGTGCCGGTGGTCGGTGAGGAGGCCGTGGCGCTGGATGCGACCCTGCTCGACGCCCTCCGCACGGAGCCGATGGCGTGGCTGGTCGATCCGCTCGACGGGACCGTCAACTTCGCGAACGGCGATCCCCACTGGGCGGTGATGGTGGCGCTGGTCCGTGAGGGCGAAACCGTTGCGTCATGGATCCATCGCCACACCGATGACCGACTCTACGTCGCCGAGCGCGGCAGCGGTGCCTGGTGTGACGGGCTGCGCCTCACCTGCGCCACCGGGCGGTCGGCGCTGGCAACGCTCCGCGGGGCGGTGCTGCCGCGGTTCCTGACCGACGAGGAGCGGGCCCGCATCGTGCCGGCGCTCGACCGGTTCGAGCGGGTCAGCGACGGCTATACCTGTGCCGGCTACGAATACCCCGCCATCATCGAGGGGGAGCAGGAGTTCGCGTTGTTCCAGCGCCTGCTGCCATGGGACCATGCCCCGGGCACGCTACTGCTCACGGAGGCGGGCGGGGTGGCGCGACGTCCCGACGGCTCGCCGCTCACCCTCGATCACACCCGGCGGGGCCTGCTGCTCGCGTCATCGGAAACGGTGTGGGAGACGGTGCGCGCCACGCTCTACGGTTCGGCCTGTAAAGAATGAACGTACTTCCTATCAAACTGAGCGATCTGGGAGACGCAGCACGATGGAACTTTCGGTGATCGCGTACGTCCGTGAGATGGAACGCTCCGTGGCGTTCTACAACGCCCTTGGGTTCCGCCAGGTCGGGCCGTCGTCGCCGATGTGGACGGCGTACATGTTCAACGGCACGATGTTCGCCCTGCACCGGGTGATGACGGACGAGCTGCCACCGGCAACCGACCGGCTCACCGTCAACATCGCGGTGTCCGGGGAGGAGCTCGAGCGCCTGTACACGCTCTGTGAGGAGCGGGAGTTTCCGCTCGACGGACCGATCACCGATGTGGGGTTCGGTCCGCATTTCCGGGTGCGGGACCCGGACGGCCTGCCGATCCAGTTCAACCAGCGCACGCGGTAGGCGATCGCGGAATCTGTTCGCGGGGGAGAGCCGACACGAGGTCGGACCCTACGGGACGGGATCGGTCGGCTCTGACGGCAGGATCGGACGCCTGTCGGTGGGTCAGGGGGTACGGTGTGGTCGCACTGCGCCCGCCGGGTGGACGACTGCCTGCGGCAGGTCCACCCCTGCGGGATCGATGTTTGGGACAGGCACGAGAACGCATGGCGAGGGGACTCCTCGTGCCCCGTCCCTCGCAGGCTCACGATGCGATCCAGGGAAGCTCTCCCGGTCGAGGATGACGCGGCGATCGAGGGCAGCGACTGGACCTGCCTGACAGATTGACGATGCCGTCGGGGGAGGAATTCGACTCCTCCCCCGACGGCACGTCCGAGGGGGGTGAGGGCGCGATCATCCGGTCGGGAATGACGGCGCCCCCAGCCGGGTGCTTGATCAGCCGGTGACGACGATCTGCCCGGTCATGTTCGGGTGCAGCGAGCAGATGTAGTCGTAGGTGCCCGCCTCGGTGAAGGTGAAGCTGAAGGTGTCGCCCTGCGCGAGCACGCCGGAGTCGAAGGCGCCATTGCCGGCGGTCGCGGTGTGCTGCGCGGAGTCGTTGTTGGTCCACGTCACGGTGGTGCCGACGGGGATCTCCAGCACCTGCGGCGTGAAGGCGAAGTCGGCGATATTCACGGCGACGGCTTCCGTCGCGACCGCCTCGGTCGCCGTTTCGGTCGCGGCCTCGGTCTCGGTGGCCGCCGGGGTACTCACGCCGCCGACCGCGGCGTCGGTTCCGTGCAGGCCGGAAGCCAGGTAGACGGAGACGTTGGTGCCGCCGGCGTCGTTGACACCGAGGGCGGCGATGCCGGAGTAGCCGGAATCGTTCTGCTCACGCAGCGGGATCAGAAGCAGGCCATCGACCACGGGTCCCGCGATCTCGCCACAGGAGATGTAGTTGCCCGGGTTCTCGGCGCTCTCGTGGACATTGATGGCGAACGGGCTGGCCAGCAGCTCATCGAGGGTGGCATCGATGGTCGTGTGGGCGACCTCGACCGAGCCCTCGGGGGCGTCCGGCGCGACGGGTGCGACGTCGTTCAGGGGATACGTGGGGGTGGGATCGAGCTCGGCGCAGGTACCGGTGTGGACGTGCGACGGGTGCGGCCCGACGTGCGCGTCCTGGGCGGATACCTGGCTGGCCGCGGCCCCCAGCATGGCGAGCGTAGCACACACGGTCAGGAACACACGCAGAAATCCACGGGTCATGGTGCTCTCCTTCTCTGGCCTGGTCAATGGGCTGACAAACCGACAGGGACCCTGGTACCACCAGCATATGCCCGATTCCATGTTTGTCAATAGATTTTGTGGTTTTGTTGACTTCACAGGGATTGCGGGTCTACGCTGTGGTCAGCGACGAGGAGATGTGTCATGGCTCGCGTCAAGTGGGACGATCGATTCTTCGCGACGACACGGGGCAAGATCCTGATGCTGTTGCGACAGGACAACCAAACCGTCGATGAGCTCGCGGCGGCGCTGTCGGTATCGGACAACGCGGTGCGCAATCATCTCTATGCCCTCGAGCGGGACGGGTTCGTCACGCACGAGGGCATCCGGCGCGGCGCGGGCAAGCCGGCATGGAGCTACCGGCTGGCGCCCGCCGCGGAGCGCATCTTCCCCAAGCCGTATGCATCGGTGCTGGGCACCCTGCTCGGCGTGCTGGCCGAGCGCCTGCCCGAGTCGGATCTCGACGGCGCGCTGGCGGAAACGGGTCGGCGGATGGCAGCGACCATCCCGACCCCGACGGGCTCCACCGAGAAGCGCCTCGGTGCCGTGATGGAGGCGCTGGCGAACATGGGGGGCATGGCGGAGATCGACACCAGCGATCACACCATCGTGATCCGCGGCCACGACTGCCCGATCGCAGGGGCGGTGGTGGCAAACCCAAATGCGTGCCGTGTGGTGCAGTCCGTGCTGGAGACGCTGCTCGAGCAGCCGGTGACCGAGCAGTGCGATCGCAGTGACCGCCCGAAATGCTGCTTCGCCATCGAGCCGGCCGTGGCATCGGCGGACTGATCGCCGGATCTCCCCTGGAGGCCTTCCGGGCAACGAACAGGGAGCGGGGACGCACGCGTCCCCGCTCCCTGTCCTGACCTCGCTGGTGGCGACGGCCCTCGCCTACGCACCCTTGTCGCGGTTGCCCTTGACGGTGCAGAGACCGGTGCGGATCTCGCCGAGGTGGTAGGCGGTATGGGCGAGCATGCCGAAGGCGCCACCGATCATGCGCTCGTCCCAGTTGTCGAAGGAGGCGATGAACCTGCTGACCTCCTCACAGGCGGACCGGAGCTGATCGATGAGACGCTGCCATTCGGCCTCGTCCACCTCACCGACATCCCAGGAGCTGTCCCAGTCGACGGGCCGCGGGACGTCCTCGCCCCTCCCGAGCCGGTTCATGATGTCGAGGTAGAACCAGACGTGGTTGACCTGGGCCGCGATGTTGGAGCAGCCGCCGCCAACGGGCCGGGAGGCCTCCTCGGCGGAGATCGTCGCGAGGGTCTCGAACATGGAGGTGCCCCGATCGAGGAAGATGCCGGTGACCTCCTCGAACGCCTCCTTCCAGTTCTGCTGCAGGGCCGCGCGGAACGCTTCCACCGAAATCTGGCCAGCCGACGTCGCAGTCTGTTCTGTCATGGCATGCTCCCGAAATTCGTCGATGGAGATCGAACGGAACAGGTCGGTGCGGACCATCCGCCTCCGACCCGTCCCGCGCAATGCGATTGCGCCAGCTCGCACGCGACCCGTCCATATCGCGTGCGGTGACAACGAGTCCAGTATCGGCAGGTACCGTGACAATCCATGTCCGGTTTGACGACCATGTGGAGGAAGCGTCCGGACACCCTCGCTCAGTGCCACGCGAAGAGGCGGATGCGGCAGGGATCCCGGAGACCCAGACGCCGATAGACGGGGTATCCATCGCTCGACGAGCCGAGCACGCCCAGGCGTTGACCGAGCTCACGTCCGGCTCGCAGCGCGGCCAGCGTGATGGCCGCGCCGATACCCCGATGGCGCGCGGCGGGCAACGTGGACACGACGTAGATTCCGGCGGCACCGGCCCCGACGAAGAGCGACGCCGTCGCAACGGGCTCGCCATCCAGGCGACCGAGGAAGTGTCTCCATGGCACGTCGTCGGAGAGCCCGATCCGGCGGTAGATCTCACCGACCCAGGCGGACCCGGGCTCGCCCTCGCCGAAGCTCCGCGCGAGAACGGAGGTCCACGCCGCCAGGGGGCCACACGCTCGATCACGAGCGTTTCCGGCCCCGGGAGCGAGGCGGGCAGCTGGTCAAGCTCGATGGCCATGCCGATGTCGGCGCCGGACTCGACGAATCCGTGTCGCAGCAGCCGGTCACCGAGATCCAGGGGCCGCATGGAGGGGCCGACGTGCCAGGTGCCGGGCACGCCGTGAGCCTCAAACCGCGCGATCGAGGCGGCGATCGTGGTATCGGCATCGGCAGGACCGAGGTCTGCCCGGACGACGCAGTTGTGGTAGTCGATGGGCGAGCCACCGATGATCCAGTGGACGCTGGAAGTGCAGTGCTCCTCGGCACCGGCGGCACAGCCCATCGCGAGCAGGAACTCGGCGCCGTTCTCCTCGATGGCGTCGATCAAGCCCTCATCGGGGATATCGGGACGGTAGGGCATGAACCCTCCAGGTGCAGGAATTCAACGAGCAGTCGTGGCATCACGATACGCTCCTGCCCCACTCGGGACCATGGTCCGTGCCGGGGCGGTCAGAGCTCCAGGGGTGGCAGGCTGGAGCCCGTCGCGTGGTCGACGATATACCGCCAGATGCCGTCGCTGCCACGATAGACGATCTCGGCCGAGCTCCCACGCATGATCGCGGTTCCGTCACGACGCTTCGCGACATAGTCGGCACGCAGCAGCGCGACGTCCCCGTGCACGAGGCAAAAGACGTTCCTGCCGATCAGCCTGCCGTCGGCACCGAGCGCATCGAGCAGGTTCCGCAATGCCACACGGATCTCATCGAGTCCGTGATACGTGCTCTCGCCGTCGGTCCGGAGCACGGCGGTGGGCTCGTAGAGGGCGAGCAGCCAATCGAGGTCGCGAGCGTTCACGGCATCGGCGAAGGTCTCGTTCATCGCTTCGGGTGTGGTCACGTGGGTCATGAGTATCCTTTCCACAGGGACTCAACGAACGGCCTGTAGCCAGTGAATCACCTCGTTTCTGGAGTACCCAAATGGAAACCGGTTCCCTGCAAGGCACAAGGATCACGCGCGGCTTCGAGCGGGAGCGACCAACACCGCGACATGCGTCGGCGTGTCCGGTGGAAGAGATCGCCGCGATGCTCGGACACCGCTGGACCGCGCTCGTGCTCTGGCACCTCTCGACCGGGTCGAAACGCTTCGGGGAGCTGCAGCGGTGCCTGCCGGGCGTGACGCGGAAGGTACTGGCGGAGCGGCTGGCCGTGCTGATCGACCACGGTGTGGTGACGCGATCGCAAGCGGCGTCGTTCCCGCGCCAGGTGACGTACCAGCTGAGTGGGCGGGGTCGAGGGCTGGTGTCCATCCTCGACCAGATCGAAGATTGGGCACGTCAGCCTCACTGACAGGGACAGTTCCCGCCAGTATCCAGCGTGGCGGGCCATCACGGTCGCTCGGCGGCACCCGGAAGGGTATCGGCCCCAGCCAACGGGAGGAATCATGGAGTTTGAGGATGTCGTCAGGAAGCGGCGCATGGTCCGCAATTTCACGGACGAGCCGGTTTCCGACGAGGTGATCGAGCGGATCATCGAGGCGGGCCAGCACGCGCCCAGCGCCGGGTTCAGCCAGGGGGTGGCCTACGTGGTCGTCACCGATGCCGAGACGCGGAGGGCGATCGCCGAGATCGCGGACGAGGAGCAGTACGTGCGAGGCGGGTTCGATCCGTTCATCTCGGGCGCGCCGGTGCAGGTCGTGATCTGCACGAGCGAGCAGGTCTACCACGACCGGTACAACGAGCCGGACAAGAAGCCCGAGGGGGCGGACGAGATCGACTGGCCCATCCCGTACTGGCACACGGACGCCGGGTGCTCGCTGATGCTGATCCTGCTGGCAGCGGTCAACGAGGGGCTCGGCACCGCCTTCGTGGGCGTGATGGAGCCGAAGCGTCTGCAGGATCTGCTCGGCATCCCGGAGGAGTACCTGCCGATCGGGGTGACGATGATCGGCCACCCCGCGCCGGATGTGAAATCGGGATCGCTCAAGCGTGGGCGTCGTCCGCTGGACGCGGTGCTGCACCGGGAGCGGTGGTGACGGGTCGCGGGTGAGAGCGCTGGAGCTGCGCGAAGAGGCGATCGGGATACGGCAATGGCTCGGTCGCGCCACCCTCGTCACGCAGCGCGGCATCAACGGCAGGGTCGTGGTTCGCGGCGTAGTCGCCCGAGCCGAGCCGCGCGGGCAGGTCGGGGAGGATCCACGGACGATCGTCGTGGGGGATCGAGACCTGCCACCAGAGCATCGAGACGCTGACACGCAGTCCGCTGTGCGGGAGCACGACGGTGCCGTTCTCGCCGTAGTGGTTCGGGCTCGACCCGGTCGGCTCGCCGACGAAGAGCACCCGCGTGTGCCGCTCCAGGTCGACCGCGAGGTTCATCGCGGCCGAGAACGTGTGCCGGCCGATGATGGCGAAGAGCCCGCCCCACCGGTTCACGCGGTCGCACCGGACGAGGTGGTGGATGAGAGCCTGGTTGAGCAGATTGTTGCCGCCGTGGTTGAGCCGGATGTCGAGGATCAGGCGCTCGATACCCTCGCCCTCGATCGTCTCGAACAGGCGATCGAAGAAGACCGACAGGGGCTCACCGTCGCTGTCCCGGACCCGGTTGTACGCGACATAGAGGGCATCCGTGCCGTCGACGCGGCCGAACCAGTTCTCCTCGGCGGAGCGCTGGAGCCAGTGCGGCGTGGGCGCGGTGGTGGCATCGCGGGCGTCGACGAGTCCGCCGGGCATGCTGGGGACGGCCGAAAGCGCCACTGAGGTCGCCGTACCGTCCCTGCGCTGGAGGGTGAACGTGACCTCGTCGGGGTCGGCAGCGAGGCCGCAGGCGTGCATGACCTCGGGGATGGCAAGAAGCGGTGGGACACCCGCCAGCACCCCCATCTCGTTGTCCCGGGAGACGAGTGGCCGCAGGATCGCGTACACCTCATCGATCGGCGTGTCACCGACGGCGATGAGCCGGGCTCCCGCAACGTCCGCGTGCTCGCTCGCGATCGCCCGGACATGGAGCCCGTCGCTGACATGATGAAACACGGCGGGGTAACGGCGGAAGCCGGGCACCTCCGTGAGCCGCAGCACCGTGTGGCCATCCCCGATGGAGGCGACCAGTCTCGCGAACTCGACCACGACCTCATGCCACGCCAGCGTGGGGAGACGTCCACGCAGGAAACGAACGGCGCGATCGAACGCCTCCGGGCTCGTCGTGTGGAACAGGTTGCGATGGGTCCGGTGCAGCCCCTCCACGAGATGATCGAGATCGGCCTGCCACTGGTCGGAGTCGAGCTGCATCGGGACCACCATCTCCTCCCCTTCCATCGCTCGCGACGCCCCGCGCGCCATGAGCACGGCCTTTCAGAGAACCGGCTGCCGGACACGTGCGGTATTCTTGACGGCGTCGCGGGCTCAGCCTGACTCACCGATTGTCCCATCAACGCCAGGAGTCTGCGGGTGTCCCGATCCCCGGATGTGTCCATCACCGTGCAGGAGCTGCGCAAGGTCTACCGCGTGCCCGAGCGAGACACGGGGCTGCGAGCCGCGGTCACGAGCCTGTTCCACCGCCGGACGCGCGATGTCGAGGCGGTGAAGTCGATCGACTTCGAGATCCCGTCGGGCGAGATCGTCGGCTTCCTCGGCCCCAATGGCGCCGGCAAGACGACGACGCTCAAGATGCTCGCCGGGCTGCTCCATCCCACGTCGGGTACCGCCGAGGTGCTCGGCCACACGCCGTGGCACCGCGAGCGGGCCTATCTCGGCCAGATGGCGCTGATCATGGGGCAGCGCAACCAGCTCACCTGGGACATCCCGGTGGCCGACTCGTTCGAGCTCAACCGGGCGATCTTCCGCATCCCGACGCATGACTACCGCCGGCGGGTGGACGAGCTCGTCGAGCTGCTGGACATCGGCGACCTGATCCGCAAGCCGGTTCGCAACCTGTCTTTGGGCGAGCGCATGAAATGCGAGATCGCGGGGTCGCTGCTGCACCAGCCGAAGGTGCTCTTTCTGGACGAGCCGACGATCGGTCTCGACGTGGCGATGCAGCGACGCATCCGCTCGTTCGTGGCCGAGTACAACCGTCGCACCGGGGCGACGATCCTCCTCACGAGCCACTACATGGCCGATGTGGAGGCACTCTGCGAGCGGGTGATCGTGATCCACCACGGCTCCCTGCTCTACGACGGCGACCTTGCCGGGCTGGTCCAGCGGTTCTCGCCGCACAAGACGATCGTGGTCGAGCTCGAGGAGGGGGCACCGGCTCCGGACAGTCGGCTCGACGCGATCGTGGACGGGGCGGAGATCGTGGAGCAGTCAGCCGCCGGGCTGACGCTGCGGGTGCCGAAGGCGGCGACGGCAGCGGCCACGAGCCGGCTGCTGGCGCACCTGCCGGTGAGCGACCTGACCGTCGAGGACCCACCCATCGAGCAGGTGATCGAGGATGTGTTCAGCGCCGAGGCGGCGATCGAGGCGCAGGCGGGCGTCTAGGCTCGAACCGGTCACGACATCCCGAACGATCGTTCTGGATCCTCCGCAATGGTCCCCGAGGGCCTCTCGATACACCGCCAACGTGGATAGCACCAAGAGGCTAACTTCCACACTTGACTTCGAGCGCGCTCTAACCTCTAGAGTGGGGTCATGGCCAGGAACGATGCACTGACCATACGGGAAACCGCGGAGATCACCGGCATCGGCGAGCACACGCTGCGCTACTACGAGCGCATCAACCTGCTCCAGCCGATCCACCGGAACGAGAGCGGTCACCGGCGCTACCACCGGGACGATCTCGGCTGGATTCACATGCTGACCTGCCTGCGGAAGACCGGCATGCCGATTCGCGCGATGCAGCAGTTCGCTGCCTACCAGCGCGAGGGCGACCCGACCGGCGAGAAGCGCAGGCAGCTCCTGGAGGCGCACAAGCGCGAGGTGCTCAGGCGCCAGCAGGAGATCGCCAGCTATCTGGAGACGATCGATCACAAGATCCGGATCTATGAGGCGATGGCCAGCGAACACTCGGACGATCCCGTAACCGCCGGCGCCGACCGCGCCACCGGCTGACAGCCGGGCTCCACACGGTTCCCACATACGCATCACGGCGCACCGCTCGGTCGAGACAGTGACCGAGCGGCAGGATGACCACTGCCTCGCGCCATCAGCACCACAACCGGGACCCAGCGATCCGCCACACCACAGAAGGAGGTATCGCCATGCAAGCGGGCATTCACGTGAGCCGATTCACCTGGCCGGACGCACCGGCATCGATCGGGCCGACCCTGGCGAGGATCGCCCGGGACGCGGAAGACGCCGGCGTCGTCGAGCTGTCGGTGATGGACCATTTCTTCCAGATCCCGATCTTCGCGGAGACGGACACGCCGGAGCGGGAGCCGATGCTGGAGTCGGGGACCGCCCTCGCGTGGATCGCCGCCCAGACGAACCGCATGCGGCTCGGCGCGCTCGTCACCGGTGTCGTCTACCGGCACCCCGGCGCGCTGATCAAGGCGGTCACCACACTCGATGTCCTCTCCGGCGGCCGGGCGTTCCTCGGCATCGGCGCCGCCTGGAACGACCGGGAGGCGCGAGGGCTGGGTCTGCCGTTCCCACCCATGCGCGAGCGATTCGAGCGGCTCGAGGAGGTGCTGCAGATCGCGCACCACATGTGGAGCGGCAACACCGAGCCCTACATCGGCAAGCACTACCGGCTCGAGGAGCCGATCAACGAGCCGGGACCGATCAGCAGGCCGCACCCGCCGATCATGATCGGCGGCAACGGCGAGCAGAAGACGCTCCGGATGGTTGCCCAGTACGGTGACGCCTGCAACCTGCTCACCACGGACCTCGACACCCTGAAGCACAAGCTCGACGTGCTGCGTCGGCACTGCGACGAGCTCGGCCGACCGTACGAGGAGATCACCCGGACCCTCACCACCAGTCTGCACCTGGGTGACGGCACGAACGGCACCGAAACGCCGGACCAGGCACTCGCCCGACTGCAGGCCTATGCGGATCTCGGGATCGACCTCGTCTCGTTCGATCTTCCGAACATTCACGACCCGGAAACCATCGAACGTTTCGGGCGCGAGATCGTTTCTTCCATGAGCGGGATGACGCCCGTTCCTCGCGAGGAATCAGCCGCGTAGCCCAGCAGCGTCAAGCATCTTCCCAGGAAAGAGAGCACCCCATGGATCAGTCCTATTTCGCCTCGCTCTACTTCGTCGACAAGCACATGAAGCAGCAGTTCGCCGAGCCCGATGAGCGGCAGCGCCCCGAGCGCCCCGAGCCGGTCCGGATCTCGCGCACCACGCGGATCCGGGCGCGGGTCAGCGCCGCCCTCTACAACCTCGCGAGCTCGCTCAACCCCGAGCTGCCGGTCCCGGCCCGGACGGCCAGCAACCGGTAGCGAGCGCCGGTGCATCCCCCGGCACGAGCGGGAGGCAGGGGTTCCCTGCCTCCCGCGTTCGTTTGGCGGTCGGCGATGTGCTGCTACACTCCAACTCGGCACACGCTCTCGGTCATGAGTCGCGATCAGGAACAGCATGCATCCCGCACCGCCGACCCCACCCCGGACATTCGCGTCGCTCTCGCCCCGGTCGCTCCTCGCCTACTACCTGGCCAAGTTCCGGGCGGAGTTCGCGCTGCAGATCGCCTATCGGGGCTCCGTCGTGATCTGGCTCATCGGGCTGGTGGTGCAGCCGCTGGTGTCGCTGCTGGTGTGGACCACCGTGGCGAGATCCAACGGCGGCGAAGCGGGCGGGTTCACCACCGGCGAGTACGCGGCGTACTTCATCGTGCTGATGGTCGTCAACCACCTGACCTTCATCTGGCACATGTGGGAGTTCGGCTGGCGCATCCAGACCGGGTTCTTCACCCCCCTCTTCCTGCGCCCGATCCACCCGATCCACAACGACGTGGTCGAGAACCTCACGTTCAAGGTGGTCGGTCTGGTCGGGATCGTGCCGGCGGCGGTGATCCTCGCGATCGTCTTCGATGCCGACTTCGGCAACACCACGCCCGGCACCGTCGCCGTGTTCGTGCCGGCGCTGCTGCTGGCGATGGCGCTCCGGTTCATCCTGGAGTGGACGCTGGCGCTGGCGGCCTTCTGGATGACCAAGGTGTCGGCACTCAACAACTTCTACGGCTTCGTGACAGCCTTTCTCGCCGGGATGATCGCACCGCTGGCACTGCTGCCGGCGCCAGCGCGTGTCCTCGCCAGCGTGCTCCCGTTCCGCTGGACCGTCTCCTTCCCGATCGAGGTGCTGCTCGGCCAGCTCGGTGCCCGCACGATGGTGCTGGGGCTTGGACTGCAGGTGTTGTGGATCGCGCTCGCCGTGCTCGTGCTGCGGCGCATGTGGGGCGTCGCGGCGGCGCGGTACACCGCCGTGGGCGCCTGAGCCGGGGAGCTATCGACCGTGCACGCCCTGACCGTGATCCGCACCTACCTCAAGCTCGGACTGCTGAACGTGCTGCAGTACCGCGGGGACTTCGTGTTCCAGGTGATCAGCATCGCGATCAACCTGGCCACCGCGCTGCTGACGATCGGGATCATCTTCGACCAGACGGACTCGCTGAACGGCTGGATGCCGAACGAGCTCATGGCGCTGGTGGGAATCCAGATGCTCATGCGGGGGCTGGTCACGATGGTGATCCTGCCCAGCATGGAGGCCTTCATGGAGGGAGTGCGGCTCGGCACGTTCGACTTCCTGCTCACCAAGCCGGCCGACGCGCAGCTGCTGACGAGCGTGTCGCAGTTCAACGCGGCCTCGATCGCCAACGTGGTGATCGGGCTCGGCGTGATCCTGGTCTCGATGGGTCGTCTGGGCGCCGCGATCGGACCCGGAGACGCGCTGCTCTTCGTCGTGCTGCTGATGGCGGGAGCCGTGATCGTGTACAGCTTCCTGATGATCCTGGCGACGTGCTCGTTCTGGTTCGTGCGGCTGAACAACATCCTGGTCATCTTCAGCGTGATGTTCGACAACGCCGGTCGCTGGCCGATCACGATCTACCCCGTCTGGTTCCGCGTGACGCTGACCTTCCTGATCCCGGTCGCGATCGCGATCACCATCCCCGCCCAGAGCCTGACCGGCCGGCTTGACTGGCAGTCGACCGCGCTGGCACTGGGACTCGCGGGGCTCTTCGCCACCGGGTCACGGCTGTTCTGGCGGTTCGGGCTCACCCACTACACCGGCGCCTCGGCGTAGGGGACGGTCCCGGGAATCCAGGTCGGCAGGGGTGGCGTGGAGGACCGGGGATCCAGTACCACATGCGACCGCCACGGCGGACCCCGGACGGGGAACGAGCGTGCTCCGGATCGGTGTGGCTCATGATCGATCCGGCTATGCTTGATGACAGCCGCCGCAGGGCGGATGTCTCAGGGACTCGGTCGGGGGCAGCACCATGACATACCAGCGCATCCAGACCATCAGCGCCGCGAGCGTGGTCGCGGTGGGTGCGGTGATCGTCTGGGCGATGAGCTCGCTGGACAGCGTGCGCGAGGTGCACGCGCGCTTCCCGATGGCGATGCAGTTCTACGGGCTCTACCTGCTCATCCTCGCCCCCCAGGGACTCCTGCCGACGCCGCTGCCGTCGCTCGGGCGGCTGGGTCTCTGGAACGCGCTGGGGATCGGCATCGGCGGGCTGATCGTCGCGGCGAGTCGATCCGGGGCATTGCTGGCGATTCCGCTCGTCTGCGTCGGCATCGCGCTGGCACTCTGGCCGCCCGTGCCGCACCCGGAGACCGACCGGGTATCCGCGGCGATCCTCGCCGTCGGCGGCGCGCTGGCGGTGCTGTTGCCCGCCGCGTGGGACGTCTACATGTAGGTACCGTCTCGAAACACCCTGATGGATGCTATCGTAGGGACACACCCGTCAGCCCCGTCCCGACCGGAGGCACCTGCGATGGCATCGGTGACACCAGGCGATCCCGACGCACACACTCGTCTCCTGCCCGGCATGCCCGGGCCGCGCTGGAGTCGACGCAAGGCGATCTACCCGTCGCACCTCCATGCCTACCTCGACTGCCCGAACCGGTGCAGGCTCCAGTACATCCGGAACCTCCGTGTCGACACGCAGTGGGACCGGAAGCTCGAGGTCGGCAACGCGCTGCACACGGTCATGGAGGACATCGCGAACGGGTTGCGGAAGCGCCAGCCGATGCCGCCGATCCACACCTACCAGGGTCGGGTCGAAGCGATGCTCCAGCAGGAGCGCTACGAGGCGGCGGAGGGACTGACGCTCGACGACCGGGCGATGGACATCGAGAACGTGCTGCGGTGGGCGGAGTCGGCCATGGAGTACATCGCGGATCCGGGAGCGACGATGATCCGGATCGAGAAGTACTATCCCCGTCACTTCGACGCGGACGCCGAGCTTGGGCCGGTGCGCCTGGGGGCCAAGGCGGATCTCGTGATGAAGCGCCGAGACGAGCGCGGTCCATACATCGAGATCGTCGACTACAAGACCGGTCAGTGGCGGCGTCCGGTGGACTTCGCGCCGGCATTGTCGCGGATATCGCACCGATCGCAGATCCATGCGCTGCTGCCGGGTCGCCGCTTCCCGAGGGTCCGGTTCACCTATCTCTGGCTGGCGCGCGAGGAAACGACGCACATCGAGTTCGACCACGACGTCATGCTGAGCCAGTGGCGGGAGCTCCGGCAGGTGCTGCAGCGGATGGTGACCGAGGAGGAGTGGCCGATGCGGCCGCACCCACATACCTGCCGACACTGCCCCTACCTCAATGTAGCCTGCTTCCCGCAGGTCGGGGCGAGCGGCGATCCGGCGGGAGTGGACGCGAGCGAGCTGCGGCCCTGAAGCCCACCTGTCGTTGCCATCGCGGCTGGCCGGCTGACAGAGGCGGCGCCATCCCCCGGTTGTGCCCGGCCTTTCGACGCGTCATGATCGTCGCTGAATCTGGGACCCCGTATGGTCGTCTCTGTCCCGGAATCGAATCTGGATGGCAGGTACCAGGAAGGCACGATGCCGCTCGAGCGTGGAGAACGACACATCACGGTCAACGGCGTGCGGCAGTGGGTGCGCGTTGCCGGCCCGGAACGCCAGACGCCTCCGCTGATCATCGTTCACGGCGGTCCCGGCGGGAACCTGTGGACCTTCGAGCGAACCGTGGGCGAGCGGCTGGAAGCTGATCGCCCCGTCGTGTACTGGGAGCAGCGCGGGTGCGGGCGATCCGACCTGCCCGCGCGCCCCGATGACTACTCGATCCCGCTGCTCGTATCGGATCTCTACGGAGTGATACAGGCGCTCGGGATCGAGCGATGCTCTCTCCTCGGCTTCTCGTTCGGCGCCGAACTGGCCCTCGAGCTCACATTGACCCACCCAGCGCATGTCGATCGGCTCGTCCTGCAATGCCCATCCGTGGGAGATCGCCGACGCATCGCGATGGTTCAGCTCTTCGGCCTGCTGCAGTCGGCGCGAGGGGACGCGCAGCGACGCATCCAGCAGCTGATCGAGACGGACTTGCCCATCGAAGCTGCCACTGAGCGGGCCTGGTCGCTCGTCGACTCGGAAGCGGTGGACCGCCTGCTCTTCGTGAGCCAGGAGCATGCCCGCCGCAACCGCCGCATGTGGCAGGAGAGCGGTCTGACGAACACGGGCGATATGGAACGAGCCCTCGATCGACAGGAGTCCCCGGCAGCCCCACTGCACCGCAGGATCGCGGCGCTCTCCCATCCGGCACTGGTTGTCGTCGGCCTGTACGACCGGAATGTCGGGGTGGAGGTGGCACGGGACGTCGCCGCCACGCTGCCCAACGCGCGATTGGAGGTCTTCGAGCGAAGCGCACACTTTCCGGATATCGAGGAGACGGAGCGCTACGCTGCGTCCGTCAACGCGTTCCTCGACGGCTGACCACAGCGTGCCCGTCTCTCGCCGACCTGCTTTCCACGCACTGGCGATCGCCGGACTGCTCGTGGTGCCCGCGACATCGATGCACGTGGGGGAGACGGGCAGGCCGGGGCCGGGAGGCGTCAATCGGATCGACGCACGGGTGCGAGGCATGCCGTTCGCCCTGGAGTCGGCCTACGCACACGAAATAGCCATGTCGAGCCAGATACGAGCTTGTCCACGACCGTCCACCGTGCAAGGATGGGTCAGGGATCACGTCACGCACATCATGTCGCTGGCAGACTGAAGCTGCTCCCTTCATTTCTCAGGGGTGGGGCGATGGCATGTACAGCCTGCTGGTCCCAGCGTTGCGGCTCTCGGGACGGATGACCGCGGCGCGGCCTCCCCGGTGCTCCCAACACCGCCGGGGAGGCCGCTCCCCACGCATCGGACGGGCACCCTCCGCGTTCGACGTGGCTGACGCTGGCATCTCGCAACGGACATTGACGTCGGCATCCCCACCCCACGCCTCCCAGACCACACCCGTCCGTTTCAACGCCCACGTTCGCTGATGGTGCGGGAAGCGGCGGCTCACCACCTCTTCGTCCGGGCAACGAGCATTCCTGTGTCGCGCCTCGCGGGCGCGCACGAGTCACATCAGCGACTCGAGCGCATGGACAGCCTCTGAATGTAAAATGATGTCACCAATTGGATGGATCCAGGAGGAGGGCACCATGTCGAAATCGTCTGGTGACACCACGCGGCACCTGTCCGACAGGCCCGCCACGGGGAAGAGGCACACCCCGGACACGACCATTGTCTGGTTCTGTGCGGTACTGATCGCTGCGCTCGCCATCCTCACGCTCGTCGACTACGCAACCGCAGGCATGTCCTGACGGCGCGCGTGACCCGGCAGACCTCGCGGGGAGATGCTGCATCGACCGCCGTGTACCGGGGCAGTCGTTCCGGCGTGGCCTGCCACAGGACCGACGCGGGAGCGGCCCGTTCGCCTGACACCCGGCCTCGGATCCGGCAACGCCGGAGCAGATCCTTTCCGAGGCTCGCCGGGCGGGTGATGTGCGCTCGACGGGCCAGGGCGTACGAGGACCATCGATCACACACGACCGCAGGCGACCCCCGACAGGTGGCCCCACTGAACGATCCCGTGCGCGTCCAGCACGTTTGGGCTGGGCGATCGATTGCCAGAAGGAAGGTGCCATACGAGGATTCGCTCGGGATACGCACCGCATCACGTTCGCTGCCCGAGCCGAGGAGACCCCCATCCTCCGGGTTCTGGCCGGTGGACGCACCACAGATGCGACAACGCGATCCTGTGCGTCACGGGTCTTCGACGGACGCCCCGTGATGCGGCCTCCCTGGTGCCCCCAACACCGCTGGGGAGGCCATTTCCCCTACAGATCCAGGAGACACGAACCCCCTACCTGTGGTCGACCAGGCAGGGGGTTCGTGTCATGCCCACTCGCACAGGCGAGCCCACAGCGGCAGTCCATCACCATCGTCACCACATCGATACGGACAGGACGACGCATCCATGCGGGCCAACGCCGCCTGCGCACATGCGCCACGATCGCACGAAGGTGTGCAGCCTACTCGAATACCTGTCGCTTGACTGCTGATTTGAGCCGGTGTGAGGATGAGGGCAAGGTCCCCCTCAAGCATCCTGCATTCGCCCTCACGTCGGTGGCCGACCGCCTACCGTCATGCGGTGTGCGGATGACGCTCCACAGGACTGACGCGGGGGGATCGTCGGGGCCGTCCAGGCCCCGCGAGGAGCCCTTCCCGGTCGATGTCCCTTCAGGTCTGGCCGGGAAGGTCCCTCGTCCTTTCGATCTTAGTGCATCGTCACGGGTGCCGCATACCGTCAGCCGAACCTCCTGCGACCTGCCGAGCATTGCCCATCCGGCGGGCCCGGGATCACCATGGCGGTCCCCGCCCGCTCGCCGTGATGCCCGGCGAGCGGGTCACCCGGTGACGCCTCGTCGACATCGACCCGTCCCGGGGCGCATCGATCACCCCCGTCGGTGGGGCGCCCTACGGGTCAATCGGCGTTCGCCGCGGGACCGGGAGCATGCGAGCCCCCGCTTGCGTGCCCTCGGCCCTGACGGACGTGAACGCTGCCGGGCTGCTGTCCGAAACACCGCGGTCCCTCCTCGCCGAGGCGCGTGGTGCGGTTGCCTTGAGTGCGGGCGATCCACCAGCAGATCGCCGCGCCACCCGCCAGCACTGCCAATGCCAGCGCCGGGGTGTCGCCCATCTCGGTGGCATCGACGCCGCCGGTGCCGGTCGATGGCAGCCGCGTCACGAGAAATGGAGCGGAGCCGCCGCCGCGCCAGCCACCTGGGCTGGAGGGATTGCCCGGCTGGCCGCCGCTGGGGCCGGGCTCCTCCTCGTCGGAGCACTCGCCGATCGACGGGTCGAAGGGCGCGCAGTCGATCTCGTCCACGACACCGTCGTTGTCGTCGTCGGGATCGTGCGAGTTCATGATGCCGTCACCGTCGCTGTCGGTGTGGGGGTCGATGATCGACGGAGGCGGCTTCTCGCCCCTGGTCGGGTCGAATGGGTGCGAGTCCTGGTTGTCCGGAACGCCGTCATTGTCGTCGTCCGGGTCGTGGCTGTTCTCGATGCCATCGCCGTCGCTGTCGACGCCCGGATCGGTAATCGAGGGAGTTGGCTGCGTGCCGACGTTGGGATCGAGCGGAGCCGAGTCGTGCTCGTCGGTGATGCCGTCGTTGTCATCGTCCGGGTCGAACCGGTCGTCGATGCCATCGCCGTCGCTGTCGGAGGATGAGCTCCCGGGCGCCGTCGCGGTGGGTGTGGGCGGGCTCGACGGCTGGGTGGGCTGCGCCGGCGGTGGTGAGGGAGGCGGCGTGGTCACGGTGGGAGGGGTCGAGCAGTCGTGGCCGAATGCCGGGTCGAACGGCGCGCAGTCGGCATCGTCGACCACCCCATCGTTGTCGTCGTCGAAGTCGATGCCGTTGTGTTGCCCGTCCCCGTCACTGTCGAGACTGGGATCCATCGTCGACTGCGCCGACACCGAAGGCGCGCCGACCGCCAGCGCAGAGAGGAGCACCCAGATGACCACGGCCTGAAGCGAGCGCACCATCGACCACGACATGCCTGCTCTCCATTCCCGCCTCCCCCACGCAGAAAGGCGCACAACTCCCAGGGCACCCGTCCGGGACGGGCACCGACAATGCGGTTTCCAGGTTTCAGGAGCACTGGATGCACTCTATCACGGTCGGGTCAACGACCAAACAATCACCTTTAAACAAACATCGATGCGCCACATGATACCGCTACATCGCGTCGTTATCAGACATAGTGACGTCGCAACGACGATCAACCTCATCACCTCGGGGGGCTGACTCCCGACTCCAACGAGCGAAAAGGCCGCTTGACTGGCGGTTCGCGCGGTGATACGTTGCGATTCGGGACATTCTGTGTTCAGAAACTAAAGATCGAGAGGGATGATGCCATGGTTCGACCACTGTCCGAGCGACTCGAGGAGATCTCTGCCCGTGCCAGGCGCGCGGAGGAGCATGTCAGGCGGGCCCGCGAGGAGGGCGACGAGAAGCTGCGCGCCCGCCTGAGCGAGCTCAAGGCCGATGCGGAGGCCCGCGCCTCGCAGATCGAGGGGGATGTGAGCTCCACGTGGTCGGAGCTTCGCGCGAAGGTGCGATCGCAGATCGACGAGATCAAGGCCGATCTCGATGAGCGGAAGTACGAGCGGGACGCCAAGCACGCCGCGAAGCGCGCCGACAAGGCCGAGGAGCACGCGGCGGCGGCGATCCTGTTCGCGCTCGATGCGATCGACTACGCCGAATCCTCGGTGATCGACGCGATCCTCGCCCGGGCCGAAGCCGACTCGTACGCAAGCTAACGAGGCAGCCAGAAACACCGAGGGACCGGATATCGTGTGATATCCGGTCCCTCTCCTTCGTGCCCAGCCGGACGATGCTAGTCGTGCGACCAGAGGAGCGTGACGCCGCTCGTGCCGTCACCCGATGGCCTCACCATCACCCCACCGGTGCCGTCGCCCGGATGACGCCGGGTGAGAGGCGCCTTGGCGATCGCCTTCTGCGCCCGGCTCGCGGCCGATGCGGCGTCGGCGGCGCCAGTGTCGACCACGTGTCGCACCAGCGCCGGCTCCGCCACTGTCGCCACGAGGTGGGTACCAGCCCGCACCTGCCCCGCCGCCCGGCTGAACAGGATCTCGGGTGCCACGGCCTGCCCGCGCATGTGGGTCGCATGCCGATCCTGCCCGGCCGCCCGCGCGTAGGCCGGTCCCGAAACCGGCACGCGGACCTCGTCGGCCACGGTCCAGACCGCCTGGGAGACCCTGCCACTCCCCGCGGTGACCTGGGCGCCGTAGCGCTGCAGACCGACGGCCGCCGACGTCACCTGATCGGGCCTGTCGTCCATCTGGTCCATGGCCATGGTGAGCGCGCCCAGCCCAAGCGCGAACACCAGCCCAAGCGCCGCCACGCCCGAGGCGATCCGCAACGCGCGCCGTGGACGCGATGGCGGTGACTCCGGCACCTTGAGCGGCAGGAAGTCATCCGCCGTCGAGAAGGCGTTCCGCTCCACGCGCCGTGGCACCCTGAGCGGCGCGCCACACCCAGCGCAATACACATCGTGGGGCAGAATCGCCCCACCACAATCCGGACATGTCGATCCCATTCGCCCCCGCTCTCCCCACATCTGCGGCACCGTCGTATCGCCTCGCCGCGTGCCCTGCAAACGTAATGCTGCCCTGTGCCAAGTCTAGCATTTGTGTACGTACAGTGTAAACAGACCTAGTGGATCTCCTGCCCGGTCCGGGAACGGACGCGGGGCACGCCTCGCCGGCATGTCGAGCGGCTGGTAGCGTGGGGCCAGGAAATCGCCAGCAAACCGATCGTTTCGCCGTGCATCCGATCCGTACCGGGTCGAGGAGAGCGCCACATGACGTCGCTGCAGGACCGTTTCTCGCGGCTCGGACAGGCGCTCTCGCTGCCGGGCGCCTATGCGATCGCGGTTGGCGCCGCGAGCATCGTCGCCAGTCTCGCGGCGGCCACGAACGGCGAGATGGTGGCGCTCTGCCGGGTCATCCTCGGCGTCGGGGTGGGCGCAGGGGTGCTCAGCTGGACCCCGCGCCGCGCCGGGATCGACGGCTGGCGGGCGCTGCTGGGTTGGTCGATCGCGCAGCTGCCGCTCGTCGCCTGATCGATGAATGGCAACGCGACCATGCAGATGCGGGATATCCTATCGGATTCAGCATCTCGACCACCGTGAACGGTGTCGTCACCTCGTCGGAGACCTACGGCATCGACGGGGTGGGGATCATCCTGTGCATCTGGACCATTCGCACCCGGGAGCAGTGGGATCGCGCGCGGCAGGCGGTGGCAGTGGATGGGACGCCGGTCACCACGGGTCGGGCCTGACCGAACGCCGGCATCGCGAGGGGTGGGAGCGGGTGTGCTGACCGTGGATGTGGGCGCAGGAGGAGACCCACAAGATCAGCACACCCGGCCGGTTGCCGAACGTCCCAGCGACAGACATCCATGCATACTCGCAACCGAGCACGTTCATCGTATCCGGCCGGTAGCGGGAATACGTCGTGCGATGTGCCGTGTTATCGGTCGGGTTTTTGGGCAGGTGTGCCGATGACAGCGTGTCCGGCGCCGGAGACGACACCTGCCGAGAGGACAGGTGCCGCCCGCTCCGACGGTTCAGGATGCAGGCGGATGGGATACGTGGAGCCGACCTGCGTCCCCCAGCGGAGTACGCGGTCACTATCGCACAACGCCTGCCAGTTTGGGTTCGGTGGGGTCGTTCGCGTGCGGTCCGGGACATGATCGGTCCCAGACACAGCAACGCGCCGGGGCATAAGCGTCGAGCCCGACGCGCTACCTAACACCACATCGCGGGCGGGACCCTGCGGCGCCAGTGTGATTTGGTGCTGTTCACGATCATAGCCGAGTCGAGACCGTATGTGAAGCATCTCACCGAAATCCGCCGCAGCGCACGCGGCTCGCATACTCGATCGAGCTAGTTTCCACCTGCATCCTGAGCTCGGCGGGTCATCTGATCGCGAGGTGGGTGGGCAGCCGTTCCGGACATCGAGTCCTCAAGCGGGGCTCGCCCGCAGGCCATCCAGCAACCGGCTGAGTGCGATCTCGGCCTCCCCCAGCGCCGCTTCCGGGTCGGGCGCATGGGCGAGCCACAGTCCGAGCTCGTTCATCGCCCCGAGCAGGCCACGCGCCACGGCGGTCACCGGCAGCTCCCGAAGCGCCCCGGACTCGGCTGCCTCGCGCAGCCCCTCCTCCAGGGCGACGAGCCCGCTGGCAGCATCGACCTCGCGCCAGTGGTCCCATCCGAGCACGCGAGGAGCATCGCGCAGCACGATACGCTGCACGTCGGGATCGAGGCATGCCCGCAGGAAGGTCATGCACCCCGCCACGAGCGCCGCCCACGGATCCGGTGCGCGATCGGCGGCCGCGACGATCCTGGCGGTGATCTCCTGCTGCAGCTCGGCATAGACGGCGGCGAAGAGCCCCTCCTTGCCATCGAAGTGGTGATAGAGGGCACCGCGCGTCACGCCCGCATCCCGCACCACCTCGGCCTGGGACACTCCATCGAACCCATTGCGGCCAAAGTGTCGCCTGCCCGCCTCGATTAGTCTCGTGCGGGTGGCGGCGCGCCGCTCCTCCTGTGTCGTCATCCTCACCCGCCCTGTTGACATGCATACCGTATGTATGTATTTTGGACAACGGGTCCCCAATGTGCAAGGCAGCTACGTCCACGGAGGGCACCGATGGTCACCGTACACCGCATCTACCCCGTTCTGTATTCGACCGATGTCGCGCGAGCGCGGGATTTCTACACCACCCATTTCGATTTCGAGGTGACGTTCGACAGCGACTGGTACGCCAGCCTGCGACATCGTCGGAATACCGACCATGAGCTCGCGATCATCGATTCCTCCCACGCGTCGATTCCCGCAGGCAGCCGCGACAGGGTTTCGCACCTGCTGCTGAACATCGAGGTCGATGATGCCACCGCCGAGGCGGAGCGGCTGCGCCAGACGGGGGCGGAGATCGTGCAGGAGCTTCGCGACGAGGATTTCGGGCAGCGACACCTGATCGTCGCCGCACCGGACGGCGTGCTGGTCGACGTCATCGAGGAGATCCCGCCGTCACCGGAATTCGCCGCCATGTTCGCGACGCCGTCGGAAACGACGTCGCGGGCTCCCTCCCCCTGACGCCAGGCCGATGCCGGACCGGCTCCCATCGTTGCCTACCGCCAGGCGGGCGGGGTCGTGCGGACCTTGCGCTGCCCGTCCCACTCGTCGAGGGGAGCCGCCTGGATCCACCAGTCGGGGTCGAGTCGCTCGCGTGTGGGGAGGGCGATCCGTCCCACCGACCAGAGCAGGACCTCCCATCGATCGGCATGCTCGGCGGTGTCGGGGGCCCAGGGGAACAGCCGTGCCACGATGCGGGCGCTCACGTCTTCCGGACCACGGAACGACTCGCCGAGACCGTTGGCGATGTCGTAGGTATGCTGGAGGATCTCGGCACAGCCCTGTGCCCGGAAGCCCTCGGCGTCCGCCTGTCCGGCCGGATGGAAGCCACGCTCGTGCGGCGCCATGCCGGCGCAGATGCGCTCGAGGATGGTGGCACTGGTGACCACGGCGTCGAGCAGCACGTCGAGCTCGGCGTCGGGGTCGTCGTTGCGGACCGGCGCCACGCGTGACGTCGACCGCATGGCCGCGTTGCCGCCGAGGTAGATCGGCACATTGACGATGTGATCGAGCGTACGGCGGCAGGACCATTCGAGGTCGCCGGCGGTCACGCTCCAGTCGCGATCGAGCCACGGGCGCAGGGTGGCACGACACAGCGCCGCGACGGCTGGCAGGTCGTCCGGTTGCATGGGGGTACGGGTCACGAGATACCGCTCCTGGCGACGAGAGGTCTTCGGCTGCGAGGTCCCTGTTGGCCGCATCATCGCACAGGATCACGCCCATCGTCACCGCCACCGAATCGATTCGAGCGGATCACCGTCCCGTGGGCCTCATGCTTCGTTGTGACTCGACCAGCCGCCACATAGAATGCAGGCAGTACCTTCGCGCCAACACGTCAGGGAGATCATCATGCGACGAGTGATGTCGGCCATTCTTGCGTTGGGACTCCTGGTCATCGCCGGCCTTTCCACGGCATTCGCCCAGCAAGCGACACCCGTCCCGGACGTCCAGGTCGACCTCATGTTCGTCCAGACGTTCGGCCGCAGCACGCTCACGCCATCGGCCGGTGCCCCGTCGACCCTGACCCTGACGCTGGAGCAAGGGACCGGGGAAACACTCTTCTTCTCGGACCGCCCCGAGCGGATCGTCGGGTCCGTTGGCACGGAGTGGTTCATCGAGCGGTTCCGGCAGGAAACGGCGCAGGATCCGGCGAACGCAGCACTGGTGGTACGTGTCAGCGAGACGGAAGAGATCGTCCATGTCGTGGAGCTCCTGACCATGGACTACGATTCGGGATCCGGAGCGGTGACCTACACCGTGCGCCTTCTCGATGATCCCGGGGGCCTGGATTTCCGTTTTCGCGGGGAGCCGCAGCAGTCGGTCACCGATGAGGTGTCTTACGGAACGAGCAACCTGTTCATCGATTCCGGCGGGATGATGCAGCTCGTTGCCTATGGCGCCCAGAATGTCTATGAGGTCGAGGACTAGGATCTCATGGATTCCAGGGGTACCCCCGACGGTGACCAGTCTTTCGCCGGTCCACCTCGCCTCCCGTCACCCGATCGATTCCTGCCGGGATACCGATCGGGCGACGGGCATCGCGCATTCTCCTGCCAGCCGGGCCCCTGGGACCCGGCCGGCACGGGGACCTAGCGAACCGTGCTATTCCGTCGCAATCAGTCGCTGGCCGCCTCGTCCCTGGCGTCGGCGATGCGCCCGACCACCTCGACAAGGTCGTCATCGAAGCCGACGGTCAGGAAGTACCGGGACACTCCGAGCGCCCGCCGATCTCCCCGGGGAGATCGGCGGGCACTCCTCCGGCCGGTGACCGAAGACCGAGACCGGGATCGAGCAACCTGCTGCCGAGACCCGTGCCTGCGAATACTCCACGGTCTCGCGATCGCCATCGACGTTGATCTCGTCGACATAGCGCACGGCCGCGTCGATCAGCCGGCGGGAGCTGCCCGCCCCGACCACGACCCGTGGCGGGACCGGCGCGACCAGTGTGCACGCTGCGCCGGCCAGGCGCACATGCTCGCCGTCGAAGGTGACGAGCCCGCCCTTCCAGATCTCCCGCAGCGCCAGGACGCTCTCCTCCAGCAGGGCCATCCGCTCCTCGGCCGGCGGGTCCGGCACGTTCCAGGCGGTGAACTCCGGCGGGTAGTCACCGGCGCCAATGCCGAGCTCGAATCTCCCCGCGCTGGCGATCTGGAGGATGGACGACTCCTTGGCGAGCACACCGAGGAGGTAGTTCGGCCGGCAGAGCACCATGGGCACGAGCCGCACCCGCTCCGTGACCGCCGTGATGTACCCATGGGCCGACCATCCGCACGTCAGCTCCCACTCGGGCCGTTCGGATTGGTAGTGATCCCAGAAGCCGACCGCGTCGAGCCCCCGCTCGTCGGCCAGCCGTGCCGCCCGCACGACATCGTCCCAGTACCCCGTGGGGCCGAAGGTGACGCCAACCTCGATATGCGCGGCCCTTCCGCCGGAGCGATCGCCCATCGTCACGTCCTTCCGCGAAGCCATATGCCGCCGAAGTGAACCGGGACTCCTCCTGCCCCTGGCGCGAACATCTGTTCGACAGGGGCGATGCAGGATGGCGAGCGTGACACGAATCGTCAAGGGACGCGGCGCACATCGAGGCTGGCAGGCGCGGGCACCATCCACATGAGAGCCGCGACGGGTGGTCACGACACCTCGCTGGCATGCTGGTGTCCGGTGAATGGTCCGGCCATCGCGGCAGCGCGAGGAGGCGGACCGGCGCCCTTCGAATCGCGGGATGTCCCGCGAGGTGACAGCCGGTGCCCGACGTCCTGGCGGCTCCCGCCCCGCACCACGAGCACCCCACCCTGCGGATCATCCCAAGGCATCACTCGATCCCGTGGATTTCGAGCGCGGACAACCGACGCATGTTGCATGGTGGTCAAGCGAGCCGGGGCGATGCACGCCACGCGAAGCGGCCCGACCGGAATCCACACGCTGGGCGGAGCACTTCGCGCGGGACCACATTCGCTGCGCTCAGGGTGGCATGAAAGGGTGAGCCCGAAGCTAGCGGTTGGCGGGAACGCGTCCGGAGACGTGGTCGTAGAAGGGGTCGCCGGGCTGGATCGAGCCCTGCGTCACCGGCGCGCCGGTCATGCCGGACTTGTAGAGCGCGCTGAGGAACTCGATCGTCGGACGGATCTCGTCGGTGCCCGCGGGCGGCCGCTGGCCGGCATCGAGCGCGTCGAGCATCACCGCCAGCTGCGCGGCATGACCGGAGCCCAGGTCGGATGCTGGTGGCCAGGCACCGTCGGGGAGCGTGGCTCCTTCCAACGGCGTGAGGGTCCAGCTGTCATTTCGGTAGCCGTAGAGGCCGACGACCTCGACGGTCGCCTTCTGGAAATCGAGGCGCAGGCGCGTTTCCTGCCGGGGCGACAGCACGCTGCTGATCACCGATGCCAGCGAGCGATCGTCGAATCGGACCATGGCGAGCGAGGCATCCTCGACCTCGATGTCACGGTCGAGGGTCTCCGTGATGGCGGTGACCTCCCGCCACGGGGAATTGAGCCACAACAGGAGGTCGATCAGGTGAATCGCCTGGCCCATGTTGACGCCGCCAAGCTCGGAGGCCCAGGTGCCTCGCCACGGAACCGCGTAGTAGGCGTGGTCGCGATACCAGGTGGTGGCGCAGATGCTGACCGTATGCCGCCCGAAGGTCTCGGCGTCGATGAGCTGTCGAAGGCGCCGGGCAGCGGAACCGAAGCGCCACTGCACGACACTCGAGCAGAAGCGACCGCTGCGCCCCTCCGCCGCCGCGACCGCATCCAGCTCCAGCAGGGAGCCGACGAGGGGTTTCTCGCAGAGGACATGCGCGCCCGCCTCCAGACACTGCAGGATCAACGGGGCGTGGAGCGACGGCGGTGTGGCGATGTGAACGAGGTCCGGCTGCTGCTCGCGAAGCATCTCGCCAGCGTCCGTGTAGACGTGGGGGATGCCGTGCTTCTTCGCGAAGGCGGCGGCTCGGTCCCGGTCGATGTCGACCGCCGCGACCCGTTCCACGCGATCCCTGCAGTACTCCCAGGCATTCATGTGCGAGCCGGCGATGCCGCCCGTGCCGATGATTGCCACGCGTCGTCGCTGCATCCTGTCTCCCCTCTCTCATCCCAACGGCTCGTCTTTGCGAAGGGATCTCCATAGTGAATAATGGGACTATCTCCATTCGGATCATGTGGTTGGGTATTTCGTGACCCTTCTGGCAATCCAGGCTTCCCGCTGGCGCCCGCCGATCGGGCCATGCTGCGGTACCCGGTGCACGCGGAGAGCGGCAGGGTTGGACATCAGCGAGCCCACCCCTCCGGGAGGTAGGTGCCGAGCCGACCGCACATCCCCGGGACGGGCTCGGGATCCGGCATGTACGAGGCGACCCGCGCCTGCGTCAACATCGCGATCTCACCCGCGAGGATCTCGTCGAGACGCTGGCCGGTACGCCTGGCCTCCTCCAGCGGCCGCGTTTCCCACAGCCTGCGCCAGTCTGGCACGACGTGCTGCCGCAGCGCGACGGCCCGCGTCAGGAACCGCTCGTACCGCTCCCGGCGGGTCGCGTCGTCGCCGTCCAGCAGTGCAGCGAAGCCCTCCACCGCTCGGTCCCGCCGGGTCGCGGCCTCGACGAGGCGCGTATCGATGTCATCCCCGGCGAGCGCGACCGCCGACCGGTAGGCGGCCGGGTCGGCGAGCACGGGGTCCGGGAAGGTCATGATGGCGTCGCCTGCCTCCGGCAGCCCGGCATTCTGCATGACGACGAAGATCTCGAGATCGCCGCTGGTGTTGACGAGGCGATGGATGATACCCGGCTCGAACCAGACGACACCGCCCGGGCGCAGCTCGAAGCTGGCGAGCCCCTCCGGTCCGAAGGTGACGACTTCACCCTGACCGGCAACGGTGATGTAGGCCTCGGCACTGGCGAGATGCACATGCGGACTGCCGCCGCGAACCCCGTCGGGGGCGACGCTGTCGTACACCTTCAGCCAGGTAAGCCCGACCGCACCGGGGAACTGAGGCGGCTCGCGGTGCTGACCGGCCATCACGACTCCCCTTCCAGCCAGCGTGCGTGCTCGCCAGCCAGCCGCGTCGCATCCCAGATACCGTCATGGATCAGGACGCGATAGCGCAGCGCCAGCGTCTGCCCCTGCGCCAGCGTCATGGGCTCGTGAAAGAGCAGGGCGGCGTTGAGGAAGTTGCCCGAGCCGGCCCCGCCGGCGTACCAGGGAGTCGGGTAGCGCGGGTTGTCGGGGTGATCCAGCATGGCCAGCCCGGCCGAGAGCCCCGGCCCGCCGTCGAGCGGCCCGGACATCTCGCACCATGGTCCGGTCTGCCCGGCCGGACGTCCCTCCACCTGGCCATCCGGGAGCAGGAAACGATCCACGAGCCAGCTGCGGGAGCCGCGGAACGAGAGCCCGCCGTACCCACCCCAGGTGGTGTACGGGGTGCGGTCGAGCCTGAGATCCCGCTCGGCCATCAGCTCGGTACGCCAGTCGATCACGATCGCATCCTCGGTCGCGCGGCTGGTGACCGTGCGGCGCTCACCGATGACACGCTCGTCACCGTTGGGCGCGATCCAGTCGAGGGAGAGGCTCAGCACGGTGACGTCAGCGGCCGGATGGGTGATCTCCGGGAACCGCGTGACCTGCTGGGTGCCGAACGGCGGGTTTTCCTCCCAGAAGTTGTCGCCGTTGATGAACTTGATGGTGAACCAGAGCCCTCGGTGCCAGAGGTGGTCGGCCGGCTCCTGCAACGAGAGCAGCTGGCCGCCGGGCGTCCGGACCGGATGGAAGAACGGTTTCGGCCTGCCGGTGTAGCTCAGCGTCCAGGCCGGGTCGAGCGCGTCATCGGGGTACCAGTCGATGGTACTGCCGACGTGGTGAGTAACGATCATGGGTAGGGCATCTCTCCCTCTATCCCGCGGACGCATGTCGGCGGGCCGGGCCGATACCGGCATGCCCGCCAACAGACGGTGGGCCGGGAGAGCACTCTCCCGGCCCGTTCGAGCCCAGCCGTACCGGACCAGGCTACAGCAGTCCCGCCTCCCTGGCTCGCTCGGTGGCCTGGTCGGTCCATTGCTGCAGGCCGTTGGTGTTGAGCGATTCGACGTAGGCATCCCACTCGTCGAACGACCGGGAGCCGTTCAGGAAGGCGAACTCTCCCTCCGTACGGGTCCGCACGTAGTCGGCGTACGAGTCCGCGGGTGGTGGCGGCATGATCGCCCACTGTGTGGTGTCCTCGATCGGGTATTCCTGGCACCGCTCCAGGACCGCGTAGACGTCGATCACCTCGCCGTCATCGTAGGTAACGACACTGTTGTAGCGGGTGCGCAGCTCGTCCGGGTGGCCGATGTAGCCCCAGCCCACCAGCTGGCGGTACGGGATCGTCTCGACGTCGGCGTACTGGAAGCGAATGCCGTCCTGCCACTCCCAGTTCAGCCCTTCCTCGCCGAAGGCGGTGGGGACGTACCCCGGGCCGTTGATCCACTCGAGCAGGCGGGCGACAGCCTCGCCCTTGCCCTCATCGATCGCCCTCTGCGAGACGCCATACTGCGGGCCGGCGTCGGAGTAGCCATCCTGGGCGGACAGGCCATCCGGGCCAACCGGCGGGTCGATGATCGTCCAGGTTCCTTCGGGGTTGGCGCCCTTGAACTCGGAGTAGCCCTGCACGCAGAAGAGGAGGCACCAGTCGGTGAAGACGATACCGATGCGGCCGCCCTTGAAGTTGGCCTCCGCGTCGAGGATCTCCTGACTCTGCCAGTTCGGGTCGACGACACCGGCCTCGATCAGGGAATGCAGGAACTCGAGGTACTGACGCTGCGAGTCCGAGGCCGCGACGTTGACGAGCTCGCCGTCGACGATCTGCCACGGCGCCACGGCACCGAAGGCGCCCTTGAAGCCGCCGAGCTGGGTGATGTAGCCCTCGAAGTCGGGTGCGCCGGTGAAGCCCCAGGTGTCATCCTGGCCATTGCCGTCCGGATCCTCGAAGGTGAAGGCCTTCGCCACCTCGAGGAACTCCTCGGTCGTGGTCGGCGGCTCGAGTCCGAGCGCCTCGAGCCAGTCACCGCGGATGGCGGTGACGCCCTTGAACGGCTCCGGGTTCTTGGTCACGAGCGCGTAGTGCTTGCCGTCGATGGTGCCGATCGGCGCGAGCTCCTCCACGTTGCGGTCCCGGACGTAGGTCGGCATGTACTCGAAGAGCTGCGGCCACTCGCCCAGCAGCCCCTGGTCGGCGAGCAGCGCCGTGGTTGCCGCGTCGATCTGGAAGACATCGGGCAGGTCGTTGGCTGCCGCGCGGGTGCGCAGCATCTCCGTGTACTGCGTCGGGTCCGAAGCGAACTGGACGTCGACCTCGATGTTCAGGTCTTCGAGCACGCGTTCGGGCCACTTCCACTCATCGTCCGGCGGGCCGGCCTCGCGGGAGCGCACCGGGGCGAACAGGGTAATCTGCACGGTTTCCTCGAAGCGGAACGGCTCGTAGTCCGGCGCCCCGGAGTACACACCGTTGCTGACGGGTGTCGATTCCTGGCCGGCGATGGCCATCGGGGTCAGGGAGAAGAGGAAGGCGACGAGCAAGAGGAGCGTCACGCGTCGTCGGGCTCCCGTTCGGGTGTAGATTCCCACTACTGCCTCCTTGCATCGGGTACGACTGGCATGTCGGGACCTGTCGTGTGTCCATCCACACATGTCCTGACGTGCCGCAAACGCAATCCACCCGGCTGTGGTGCATGGTCATCACTCGCGGTACTGGTGTCTGCCACTCCTTTCCATCGATCCAATCGCCCGGAGCCGCGCCGGAGCGGGCGCGGCGATGGGTTATCCCTTGACGGAGCCCAGCAGCACGCCCTTGGTGAAGTGCCGCTGGAGCATGGGGTAGACGATGAGCATGGGGACCAGCGCGATGATCACGGCGGCCGCGCGCAGCGACTGGATCGGCATGATCGATCGCACCTGGATGTCGACGAACTCGCTCATGTTGCCGCTGGAGAGGAGCTCGCGCAGGACGATCTGCAGCGGCTGCTTCTCGGAGCTGGTGATGTACAGGATCGCGTCGAAGAAGCTGTTCCAGTGGGTGACGGCGTAGAAGAGACCGATGGTGGCGAGGATCGGCTTGGAGAGCGGCAGGACGATATCCCAGAAGACCTGCCACTCGGAGGCGCCGTCCACCTTGGCGGCGTCACGAAGCTCGCTCGGCAGGTTCTCGAAGAAGGCCTTCATCACGAGCAGGTTCCAGGCACTGACCAGACCGGGCAGCATGAGCGCCCAGTAGGTATCCATCAGCCCGAGGTCGCGAACGAGGATGTAGGTCGGGATCAGACCGCCGCTGAAGAGGAGCGTGAACAGCACGGCGATGAGCAGCGGCGTGCGCGGCCGGAAGTACGGCAGCGAGAGAGGGTAGGCCATCATCGTCGTCACGATCAGGTTCAGGGCAGTGCCGACGACGGTGATGTAGACGCTCACGCCGAACGCTCGGGGCAGGCGCCTCGAGCCGAGCAGCTGCTCGTAGCCGGAGAGGCTGAGCTTGTCGAGGGGCGGGAAAAAGCCGCCCCTTGCGCTCGACCAGACCTCGAGCGGTGTCAGGGACATCACGACCACGCGCCAGAACGGGATGATGATCGCCAGCGCGAAGAGCGCCAGGATGACGATCACGGCGAGATCGAACAGTTTTTCGGCACGTCCAACACTTTGCACGAGACCTCTCCTGCTGGGTGGTTTCCGTGGCTACCAGATGATGCCCTTGCCGGTGAAGCGGCGAGCGAGCCAGTTGCAGGTCACGATGAGAATCAGCCCGATGACGCCCTTGAAGAGACCGACGGCCGCGCCGATCGAGTACTGGAAGCCCTGGATGCCCTGTCGGTAGACCCAGGTGTCGATGATGTCGCCGACCTGGTAGACGGCCGGGTTGTACATGATGAAGACCTGCTCGAAGCCGGCACTGAGGAGGTTGCCCAGATTCAGCAGCGAGACGAGGGCCACGACCGGCAGGATGCCGGGGAGGCTGATGTCCCAGATGCGCCGCAGGCGACTGGCGCCGTCGACGGCGGCGGCCTCGTAGAGCTCGGGCGAGATGGAGGTGAGCGCGGCGAGGTAGATGATGGCGCTCCAGCCGGTCTCCTTCCACAGACCCGAGCCGACGAGGACGGTCCGGAACCAGTTGGTGTCGGCGAGGAAGTTGATCGGGCCGATACCGAAGACCCCGAGCGACTGGTTGACCAGGCCGTCGGGGCTGGAGAGCATCACGAGCAGGACACCATAGACGACGATCCATGACAGGAAGTGTGGCAGGTAGGTGACGGTCTGCACGCTCTTCCTGAACCAGGAGATGCGGACCTCATTGATGAGCAGGGCGAGGATGATGCCGGCGGGGATGCCGAAGAAGAAGCGGTAGGCACTGATGAGCAGCGTGTTCCGCATGATCTGCGGAAAGTAGGTGCTGCTGAAGATCTCCCGGAAGTTGTCGAGTCCGACCCATGGGCTGCCGAGGATGCCGTCGAGGACGCGGTAGTCCTTGAAGGCGATAACCGCGCCGTACATGGGAAAGTAGCGAAAGATGAGGAAGTAGATCAGCCCCGGCAGGATCATCAGGTAGAGGATGCGCTGGTCCCAGATCTCCCTGAGGATCCGGCGGGTGCGTGTAGGCTTCGCGACGATGCTCGCAGCGGTTTCTTCCGACAGCCCTGATTCCGGAGCCTTGGCAACCATAGGTGACATCCGATCGACGATGCAGCGGTGTGCTGTTCGTCTTCGTCGGCTGGCGCGACCGGAGGACGTGGCTCGGAACGGAGGGCCGAGACTGCACGTGGGCGCGCTCAGCGAGAGAGGAGATTGGATCGTATATGATATATAGACAAGTGTCGTCTATTTGTCAATAGCTGCCGCTCGGCGGACCAGGGGGCCGGGGTGCTCACGATCAAGCCCTGCCCTGGCCGGTCTGCACGACTCGCGCGTCAGGATCCTGACCCCGGAGCCACGGTGCCGGGACTGCTGCCAGCCCACCCGGCACCTTCCACGGCACACCCGGCAAGGAGCATTACTGCTCGAAGAAGTACTGCGCCGGCACGGTCGGTCCCGGGTCCACATAGATCGCCGACTCGGGCATGGATGACGGCACGTTTCTCAGATTGATCTTCCTGATGCCGTACCCTGGCGCCGGCAGGCTGATGCCGATGGCGTAGAAGAGCTCCGCCGAGATCTCGAGCAGCTCGTTGAAGAGCTCGTTCTGCGCTTCGGGGTCGGGGGTGCGCTCGATCTGGTCGTAGAGATCCATCTGCTCCCGGACCCTGGCGGGCGGCTCCATCGGCTCCGCCTGTGGATTCGACGGCTCCTCGTACCAGATGTACCAGGCGATCGCGAACAGGGAGCCCGGATGCATGGGGAAGTAGAACTTTGGCCAGAGGATCGCATCCCGCGAGCCGCCGTCGCCCAGCCACACCATGCAGTCGTGCTCGTTGGCATCCCTGCGGGTGAACATGAGCGAGCGGTCCTCCGTCTTGAGCGACGCGTTGACCCCGACGGTCTTCCAGTAGTCGACGACGAGGTTGGCAACATCGACGTGCGCCGGTGACAGGTTGGGAGTCACCTCGACCACGAAGCTGAACGGCTCGCCATTCGGCATCAGCCGCATGCCGTCGCCATCCTTGTCGGGCAGCACGCGGTCCAGCATCTCGTTGGCGAGGTCGACGTCGTACTCGGTGTACTGCTTGGCCAATGTCTCGTTGTACCACGGTGTCTCCGCCCGTGGCGCGAGCTGCCACGGCTCGCCCTGGCTGACGAAGACGGCATCGATGATCTCCTGCCGGTTGATGGCGTGGGACAGGCCGATCCGGAAATCAAGATTCTGGAAGACCTCCCGCAGGGCCTCGTTCTTGTGGGTCAGGTTGAGCGCGAAGACCGTGGTGTTCATGGGCGCTGGCTCGAGGTCAAAGAACTCGTAGCCGCCGGACTCGCGACTCTCGGCCAGCACCGGCTTGTTCGCCAGCGTGTTGATATGCCGGGAATGCAGGTCGATCTCACCGTTGGCGGCACGGAGGAGAAGCACCTCGGCGTCCTCGAGCACGTCGAAGACGACCTCGTCGATGTAGGGTAGCTGCTGCCCCTCCGGATCGACCTTCCAGTAGTACGGGTTGCGCTCGAAGCGGACCCGGGTCCCCTCGCCGTAGGGCTCCACCAGCCGCCAGGCGTGCAGGCGGGGAAGATCGGCATTCGACCAGATGGCAGTGTACGGTGTGCCGGGAATCCCGGCCCCCTTGAGCCGGAAGAGCTCGATCCAGTCGGCGGCGCCGTTCTCCTCGACGAGGGCGTCGATGCCATCGGGGTTGAAGTCGATGTGGAACTGCTCGAGGTAATGGCGCGGGTAGCTCGTCAGTCCCTCGCCCTGGGCCATGTCCTGAAGGACGAACCCGTTCGGCTCCTCGTAGGTGAGGGTGAACGAGACCTCGTCGTGTACCTCGATCGTGAACGGATTGGTACCGAGCGAGGTGGTCAGCTGCTCGTTCCGATAGACGTTGTTGACGTAGAACTCGACATCGGCCGTGGTGAACGGCTCGCCGTCCGACCACCGCATGCCCGGACGCAGCTCGAACGAGTATGAGCGACCGTCGTCGGAGACGCTGAAACTTCGAGCGATGTTGGGAACCACCTCGGACCAGTCCGGGCTCCAGCTCACGAGATGGTCGTAGCCGATCGTTCGATCCAGCCAGGCCGTATCCTGGCCGCCGATCAGCCCGCTGCGCCAGGTACCGCCGTACTGGCCGATGGACTCGAGGGGCTGGACCACGAGCGGTTGCTCGCCGATGCGCTCCACCACCGGAGGCAGGTCCTGATCATCGAGCACGGGGGCCTGTGAGGTCTCCGACGGTACCTCCGGCGTCTGGGCGACGGCGTACGCACCCTGCGCGGAGGCCGCGACGGTAAAGCCCATCGCCCCGCTGACCTGCAGGAAGCGCCGACGGGAATGACGATGACGGACCGAGGAGTTGAGAGCCATACCGGGTTCTCCTTTGGCTACGGCAACGACGGCTTGTGGATTGGCAGGGGAAAAGCGCGATGAAGAGGGCCGGACACCGAAGCCACTGGGGCAGGTAGATCCGGTTTTCGGCGCGGCGCGCGTGCAATCGCCCGCGGCACACCCGGCGCAAAGATTGATGAGATCGTATATGATATATACCTATATCACACGACAGGATATTGTCAATACTTGTCGCTAATGGAAATTGATTGGGGCGTCAGGAGATCAATGTCATGTCGACCTCGGGCCGCCGGGCCCGAGCCTGCCTCCGGTCCCTCGACTGGCTCAGGATGAACTCCGTCGAATGGGTGGAGACATCGCGCCGCCGACTTCCACGACGCGATTTCTCCACGTCGCAGCTAACGCAGCTTCGGTCGAAATGACAGGAAACTCTTGACAGGCGACTCAGTGGAGCTGCCGACAGTGAGCCCATCCCTCCAAGAGCCGCTCTACCGGATCGGGACGCCGGCGGCAACGGCAGGGAGGTCGCGGATGTCGAGCTCCTCGTCGAGGGGAAGATCGGAGAGCCTGAGCGAGAGCACCTGCGAGACGCCATCGCCGCCCATGGTGACACCGTAGAGGGTGTCGGCGATCTCGACCGTGCCCCGGTTGTGGGTGATCACGATCGCCTGGGTCTCGCGTGCCAGTGTCCGCAGCTCGTTGCGGAACCGCACCACGTTCGCCTCGTCGAGGGCGGCGTCGACCTCATCCAGCAGCACGAACGGCGAAGGGTTCACCCGCAGGATCGCGAAGAGCAGCGCCACCGCGGTGAGCGAGCGCTCGCCGCCGGAGAGCAGACCCAGTCCCTGCAACCGCTTGCCGGGTGGCTGCGCGACGATGTCGATGCCGCCCGGAGCGTTGTCGTCATCGGTGTTCAGCACCAGCTTCGCGGTGCCGCCCCCGAAGAGCGTCGTGAACGCCTCGGTGAACGCGGCCGAGACCTTCGCGAAGGTCTCCTCGAAGCGCTCCTCCATCGTCTGGTGGAGCTCCTGGAGCATCGAACGCAGTGCCGCCGCGGCCTGCTCGACGTCATCGAGCTGGGTGCGCAGGAAGGTGTAGTGCTCCGACTCCCGCTCGTACTCCTCGACGACGTCCTCGCCGACGTACCCCATGCGACGCAGGCGTTCCCGGAGCCTTGCGATACGCTGCTCCACCTCGGTATGGTCGGCGGCCAGCTCGTCCGCTGGCGCATCGCCCTCCAGGAGGCTGTCCGGGTCCCCGAGCTCGAGATCGTCGGTGATGCGCTGGCGCACGCTGGCGAGGTCGGCGCGGGCACGCTCGACCACCAGGCCGCGCTGCCCGAGCGCACGCTCCTGCTCCAGCAATGTCGCCCGGGCCGCATCGAGCGCCGTCTCGAGCTCCGCAAGCGCCGATTCGAGCTCGGAGCGGGCCTGTTCGAGCGGGGCGCGCTCATCGCCGTGACCGGCAACGGCCGTTCCCAGCTCATCGATCCGGGCTGCCAGCGCGGCGGCCTGGTCGGCCAGTCCCTGCTGCTCGGTGTCGAGATCGCGCAGGCGCTGCCGGCGGGTCGCGAGCTCGTCAGCGATCCCCTCGCGCTGTCGCTCGAGTGCGTCGAGGCGACGCTGCTCGGAGCGCACCCGCTCCTCGAGCGTCACCACGGCCTGGCGAGCGTCTCCGAGAGCAGTCGCCTGGTCATCCTGACCGCGCCGCCAGTCCGCCAGGGCCTCGACAGCTTCGCGATGCCGGGTCTTCAGCTCCACGAGCTCGGCCTGGATCGTCCGTCGCTTCGCCTCGAGATCGGCGATGTGGGCCTCCTGGTCGGCGCGCTCCTGGCGGGACCGGTCCCGCTGGCGCGCCGCCTGCTCGTGCTCGCGCTGAACGTCGTGGTACCAGGTTTCCAGCCGTGATCGCTGCCCGGCCCGCTCCCGGCGCATCGCCTCGAGTCCGCTGCGCTCGGTCGCCAGCTCGCCGCGCCGCTCCTCGAGCGTCGCGAGCTCGGCACGGATCTCGTCCCGCTGCTGGCGGAGGGATTCCCTCTTCGATTTCAGCGACCGAATCTGGCCCGGCAGGTCGCGGAGCTCGCGCTCGCGCCCGAGCACGCCGCTCTCGCGCACCGCCGAACCGCCGGTCACGGAGCCACCCGAGCGGGCGATCTCGCCCGAGAGGGTGACCGCGCTGAAGCCGCGAGGCAGCTCCGGCAGGATCCGGCGCGCGGTGGGCAGGTCCTCGACCACGACGATCCGGCCCAGCAGCGACTGCACCACCGGCATCACGTCTTCGTCTGCGCGGACCAGCTCCGAGGCAACACCGTGGACACCGGCCAGGCGGACGACGTCGGGCGGCGGGCGGTTGTCGACGCGCTGGCGCACCGTTTCGATGGGCTGGAAGGTCGCACGCCCCGAGCGGGATCGCTTCAGCAGCTCGATCGCGGCCTCGGCGTCGCGCCAGGCGTCCACGACGATGTCCTGCAGGTGCCCACCGAGGGCGACCTCGATGGCGGTGTCGTAGTGGGCATCGACAGCGACCAGCTCCGCCACCGTGCCTCGAATGCCGTGGAGCTGCCCCTCCCGATCCCACTGCATCACCTGGCGGACCCCGGCGTGGAGCCCGGTGCCGCTCTCGTGCACGCGCTGGAGGACGTCGAGCCGGTTCTCGGCCCGGCCGATCTCCGATTCGATCGAGGCCAGCGCCCCGGAGCGCTCCTCGAGGGTGTCCCTGGCGGCACGGTGCCGGTCGGCCAGATCGCGTGCGCGCCGATCGATCTCCCGCAGCTGGCCGGCGATGCGCTCATCCTCGGCCGTGAAGGCATCGAGCTCGCGGCGCAGCTCGTCCAGCCGGCGGGCGCGATCCTCCGACTCACGTCCGCTGCGCTCGCGGGCCTCGTCGGCGGTCTCCAGTCGCTGGCGGAGGAGCGCCTGCTGCTGCTCGATCTCGGTGACCTGGCGCTCGCCTTCCTGGATCTGGCGGGCGAGCCCGTCCATGTGGTGCTGGAGCTCCCGCTCGCGCACCTGGGAGGCACGAGCCGCCTCATGGGCCTCGGCCAACGTGGTCCGTGCGGTGTCCAGCTCCCGCTCCAACCCGGCCAGCGTCGCCGTCACCGCCGCCCGCTCCTGTTCGACCTGCTCGCGCTGCTCGTCCAGCCCGCGGTGCGTGTCGAGCATGTCGGCACGGCGCCGGTCGAGAGCGGCGATGCGCTCCCTGACCAGCTCGTGCTGGTGCCGTGCCTGGCGCAGGCGCTCCTCGTCGGCCTGCGATCGTGTCGCGACGTCGGCGAGCTGCTGACGCAAGGCGGCGAGTCGCTCCTGTCGCTGCGTACGTTCGTGACCGAGTCGCTCGACCTCGTCCCGTGTCGCACGGAGATGCTCCTCCTCAACGGCGACATGTCGCTCCGCCTCGGCCAGATGATCCCGGGTGATGGCGAGCAGACGCCGGTAGTGACGCCGCTGGAGGTCGCGCAGCTCGTCGTTGAGCTCGCTCCAGGCCCTGGCCTGCTTCGCCTGGCGCTCGAGGCGGCGCAGGCGTGGCTCGAGCTCGTTCAGGAGGTCGGTGAGGCGATTGACGTTGGCCTCCGCCTCGGCGAGGTTTCGCTCGGACTCGGCCACCTTGATGCGGAGCCCGGCGAGATCGGCGGCGTGCTCGAACAGCCCCCGGCGCTCCTCGGCACGCTGGCTCAGCGCCTGATCGACGAGCCCCTGCCCCACCACCGTATAGCTCTGGCCGAGCGAGGCGGTGAGAAAGGCGACGTCCTTGAGCCGGACCTTGCGACCGTTGATGAGGTACTGGTTCTCGCCGCTGCGGTAGGCACGCCGGGTGACGGTGACCTCGGTGAACTCACTGGGAAGCCAGTGATCCTCGTTGTTGAAGGTGACCGTCACCTCGGCCATGCCGGACGGTGACCGGCCCTTGCCGCCGGCGAAGATGACGTCCTCGGTCTTCCTGGAGCGAAGGGCGCTGTAGCTGGTCTCGCCCAGCACCCAGCGCACGGCGTCGGAGATGTTCGACTTGCCGGAGCCGTTGGGTCCGACGATGGCCGTGATCCCCGGCTCGAAGCGGAAGGTCGTGCGGTTCGCGAAGCTCTTGAACCCGTGCACGTCGAGCCGGGTCAGCTTTGGTGCTGGTTGTTCCGCTCGATCGACCATTCCACCTGCCAGAGCCTGCAAGACCACGTCGCTGCCATCCGCGCACCAGACCTGTGCCGGCCCGCGCACGGGAACAACACCGCAGCTCGGTGCGGCGCACATTCACCGGTCAAGCGTACACCGAACGATGCAGTCACGCCGGTGCCACCGTGACCGCTGGACACATCTGAACATCGGCTCGGCAAGGTGGTAGCATCGATGGCACCGACGATTGCGGGTTGCGAGAACCCGTTCGATGCACGCCGGTCATCCCGCCCATACGGACCGGCAAGGAGCTCGTCACTGCGTGGACACCCCGCACCAGTCAGAACGCGGACGGATCATCACCTTCCCGCTCGCTGCCCGCACGGGCGGCGCGCCTGGCGAAACCGGCGAGCACCGGCCCGCCCACGACCGCATGGTCGCGGAATCGCCGGCGATCCGGCAGCGATCCAGGGGATCCGGCATCTCCCACCTGCGGATGCTCCCGCTCGGCATCTCCAGCGGCGCCTTCTATCCCGACACACCCACCGAAGAGGTGCCGGACCGTGCCGCGGCGCTCGGCATCCACACCATCGAGGTGATGCTGCAGACCGCCGGGGAATACGACCCGCGCTTCATCGCCGACCTCGCGCAGCGGGCTCGGGACGCCGGCGTGACGGTGAACTCCGTGCACACGATGCATCGCCTGCACCCCTTCTTCGACCGCTATGCGCGGCGCGTGCGTGAGGGGCGGGAGCTGTTCGAGCGAGGCATCGAGGCGGCGGCCACTCTCGGGGCGAGGGTACTGGTCTGGCACGGAGCCCGCTCGGGAGAGGTGATCGAGCCGGAGGGGTGGGAGCGCTTCGTGGACACCACCGCCGAGCTCGCCGCCGTCTGCGGGAAGGCCGGGGTCACCCTCGGACTCGAGAACGTCTCCTGGTGCGCGCTGGCGACGGTCCGCGACGTGGTGCGCATGGCGACCCGGATGGACGAGATCGCCCCACCGGAGCATCTCGGTTTCGTCTTCGACCCGTTCCAGGCGATGCGGGCGGATGCGAACCCATTCATGATCCTCGCCGCGATGGGCAACCGGCTGGTCAACGTCCACATCAGCGACCACAGCGAGGAACAGCCCGATCGGAACCACCTCCCGCCCGGTGATGGCAACATCCCATGGTCGGCCCTGCTCCGGGCGATCGCAGGCAGCGGCTACAGCGGGCCGATGATCATCGAGTCTCCGCTGGACGAGGGTGAGGTCACGCTCGACCGCATCCGGGAGCACATCGAGCCGCGTCTTCGCTCGATCTTCGCCTTCTCGCCGGAAGCGGGCACGCGTCCGAACGCGGGTCTGAGCGAGCCGACCCGGCTGCCGGACGGCGTGCGCGAGGGCATCGAGCTGTTCAACCAGCGCCGCTACTTCGAGGCTCACGAGGTGATCGAGCACGAGTGGCACGCCGAGCGCGGCCCCATCAGGCGCCTCTACCAGGGGATCCTCCAGATCGGCGTGGGGTTCTACCACGCACTCAATGGCAACCACAAGGGAGCGGTCCTGCTGCTCACCGACGGTATCGCGAAGACGTCGGAGTTCGTTCCCCGCGCGCTGGGGGTCAACACCGGCAAGCTGGTCGAGGAGGCGCAGCGGTGTCTGGACGTGATCCGCCAGCTGTCGCCCGACGAGCTGGGTCAGTTCGACCCCGCCACGATCCCGGTGATCGAGGTCAGCGCCGACCCGGCTCCCTGACCAGATCGGGGCTCAGCTCACCTCGCGCGGGAGTCCATCGACGGAGGGTGTTCCCCACTCCGGCTCGGATCCGCGCAGCGTCTTGACCAGGGAGCTGACGTACACGGCCCCGATGAACAGGTCGAATGCGAGATCGACCAGCACCGTCCCGGCCACGAACCTGCCGCCCCAGCCGGATCCCCAGCCGGACACCAGGCGTGACAGCTGGACGACGGCGCCGACCCCCAGCCAGACCGGGTGGATGACCAGCGTGCCCGTGCCGAGCCACCAGAGGATGGCGATCCACATGAGGACGACCCCCGCCAGCCCGACAACCGTTCCGACCTGGCGCAGGATGTATGGCAGCGTCGTGCTGTTGACACCGTAGTTCCGGAGCGTCTGGAGTGCTCCTCGCTGCCAGCGGACGCGCTGTCGCCACAGGTCACCGAGTGTTCCCATGGTCTCGGTGGACACGAGACACCCCCTGGGTGTGATCCACCGGTAGCCCAGCGACCGCACCGCCATGGTCAGACAGAAGTCTTCGGTGAGTACGCTGGTATCGTAGATGCCGCTGCCGGGCAGGCGACCCTCCGCACGGGCGGTCTTCACCTCGCGCAGGAGCCCCAGCCGGATGAACGTGACAGGGCCGGTGAGCACGTGCGCCGTGCCACCGGCGCGCCCGTTCCCGCGAGCGCGACGCACGAACTCCAGGTGCTGCATGGCGCCGAGCAGACCGTTTCGGCCATCCCCGACGAGGGTCCCGCCCACGGCTCCGACGTCTGGCTGGCGCGCGGCGTCGATCGCCGTCTCGATGAATGTGGCAGAAAGCACGCTGTCGGCATCGACGATCAGCACCCACGTGTCATCTGGCTCGTCGATCCACTCGAGGACCTGATTGAGCGCGCCGGCCTTCCTGTCCCGGTTGTCCCGTGTCTCGAACAGCTGCACCTTCCGGCCCCACGAACGGGCGATCTGCGGTGTCGCGTCCGTCGAGTTGTCGGAGGCGACCACGATGTGGTCGGGAGGGCGAGTCTGGATCAGCAGCGAGCGGATCGTCGCCGGGAGGGTCGCCTGCTCGTTGTGCGCGGGAATGATCGCGACCACGCGCTGGGTCGCGTGCCGCCAGCCGTGCCGATTGGTGGTTGTGGAACGCGTGGACACCTGAACCGACATGTCCCTGATCTCGCCTCGATACCCCTACCATGACCGATCGTGCTGACGCACGTCGGTCCATGCTCGAATCTCACCGACATGGTACCGGTTCCACGCGTTTCGATCCTCCACCGTTCGGGTGGTTTACCGGTGACCCCTTCCGGCGAGCATCACCTCACCGATTCGGTTGAGGTGGTGTAGCGCCTTGCTCCCTGGCTGTCGCACGGTACCTGTATCATCGCGGGGTGTACGTACGTCAACATTTCTTGAATGGCCCCCGGTGGTGCCGTATGCTGACCATTGAACCGTGGGTACGCGGGGCGTGGCGCCCGTGATCACCATCCCTGACCAGGCTCACGGCGTTTCCCGGATGCGACTCTTGCACGAGCATCCGTCGCAGGTGCCACCTGTCACCGTGCGTTGTTCCGGCACCGTACATCACACCCCTCACGTCACCATTGAGGATCTGCCGGTATGCGGAACTTTTTCCAACGCCAGGGCAAATTTCGACCCCGCATCAGCAAGGATGACCGCGGCGATCACATGATCCCGGAGGATCTCTGGGTGAAGTGTCCGGAATGCGGCGAGCTGATCTACTCCAAGGAGCTCGATCGCAGCGCCCGGGTCTGCCCGAAATGCGGTCATCACTTCCGGCTGAGAGCCCGGCAGCGCATCCGCCTGCTGGCCGATCCCGGCAGCTTCATCGAGTGGGATACCGGACTGCGTCCGGAGGATCCGCTCGAGTTCGTGGATGGTCAGGGTCCATACCCGGACAAGATCGCGCGCACGCAGGCGAAGACCGGCGAGGTGGAAGCCCTCATCACCGGTCTGAGCAACATCGATGGCCGCCCGCTGGTGCTGATCGTGGCGGATTTCGACTTCCTCGGTGCCAGCATGGGCTCGGTGTGGGGCGAGAAGCTGACGAGGGCGGTCGAGCGCGCCTGCGAGCATGGGTGGCCGGTGCTGACGATCAACGCCTCCGGCGGTGCCCGCATGCACGAGGGTCTGCTGTCACTGATGCAGATGGCAAAGACCGTGGCGGCGTTCCACCGGCTGGGTGAGCGGCGCCTGCCCCACTTCTCGTTGCTCGTCGATCCCTGCTATGGCGGTGTGACCGCGAGTTACGCGACGGTGGCCGATGTGGTGATGGCCGAGCCTGGCGCGCTGATCGGCTTCGCCGGTCAGCGCGTCATCGAGCAGATCACCAAGCAGAAGCTGCCGGACGGCTTCCAGACGGCGGAGTTCCTGCTCGAGCACGGCATGATCGACTTCATCGTCGAGCGCGCCCAGCTGCGTCAGCAGATCGGCACGCTGATCGACCTGTACCTTCGCAACGAGACGCCTCCTGCCACGACAGCGTCGGCGAACGGCGTGGTGGCATCGGGGATCGACGCGGATGCTCCCGCCGATACCCCCACGGAGGAGATCGCTCGATGAGCACCGAGACGGATGTGACGACATCGGAAGTCTCCGATCAGCCGACCGCGTGGGACCGCGTCAAGCTGGCGCGGGAGACGAATCGCCCGACGACGCAGGATTACCTGGCCGATCTCGTCACCGACTTCGTCGAATACCACGGCGACCGGCTCTTCGGCGACGACCGGGCGCTGATCGGCGGCATCGCGAGGTTTCGCGGCCGCACGGTGATGGTGATCGGACACCAGGCCGGCACCAACACCAAGGAGAACATCAGCCGCAACTTCGGCATGCCACGTCCCGAGGGGTACCGCAAGGCCCAGCGGCTCATGCGACATGCCGAGAAGTTCGGCATGCCGATCATCACGTTCATCGACACACCGGGCGCGGACCCAGGCATCAGCTCGGAGGAGCGAGGCCAGGGAACGGCCATCGCCGAGAGCCTGATGACGATGTTCGGCTGCAAGGTGCCGATCATCTGCACCGTGATCGCCGAGGGTGGGTCCGGTGGCGCGCTCGCCATCGGTGTCGGCGACCGCCTGCTGATGCTGGAGAACTCGATCTACGCGGTGGCGTCTCCGGAGGCCTGCGCGGCGATCCTGTGGAAGGACGCGGGCAAGGCGGCCGAGGCGGCCGAGACGATGCGGGTCACGGCGGCGGATTGCCACCGGTTCGGAATCGTCGACGAGGTGATCCCGGAGCCGGTTCCGGCACACGAGGCACCGCGCGAGGTGATCGCCGCGGTCGGAGACGCGATCGAGCGGGCACTGACAGAGGTCACCTCAGGCGTGGACCTCTCGACCGAAGCGGGCATCGCGGCGATGCTGGATGCCAGGTACGAGAAGTTCCGGAAGATCGGTGCCTGGCGGGAGATCAGCCTGTCGTCGCTCGAGGAGAGCCGGGCGTCCACCTGAGTGTGCCGCTCCCGACTCCGCCCTGGGTTATGGCTGGCCTAGACCGGGAAGTTGTGCTCGGCGATATCGGGGTTGGAGCCTGCACGCTCGCGAACCGGCAGGTCATCGATCACGAACCACATGCGCTGCGGACCGTCGAGGAGGATCATTTCGGGCCGGCTGACCAGATAGCATGCCAGCTCCCGGGGAATCTCGATGGGACCGGTGCCTTCCTCCCCCACCCACAGGTAGCACCGCTGGTCGCAGTCCGTCAGGATCAACCGCTCCGAATGTATGCAGTGTACGGCCACCGGTTGCATATAGACCTGTAGCGTCATGTCCGTGTTTTCCTTCATCCTCATGCCGTGCGTGGCCTATGCAGTCCCCCGACCGGGGCGGCCTATCGTTCAGGCGTCGTCGGTATGGTCAGCACCGAACGTCGCCGTTGTGACCGCACCTCAAGTCGTGTCCCTTCGTTGCCAAGCTACGCAACTGTGGTGCCACCGTCTCGATCTCCGATGGCGACCAGACCGGTTCCGGGTACTTCGTCAGAAGTCTGATGGAACCGGAAATCCCCCAGATTTCCGGTAGTATGCACGAGAATGAAACGCGCGTCATCCCCCGACACTACGAACAAATCGCTCGATTGCACGATTGAGCTCATCCAGCGTCTCTTCCTGGTCGTCAGGGTCACCGTTGACGACGCAGCCGCGAATGTGATCCTCCAGCACCAGCAGTCCCACCGCGCGCAGCGATGAGGTGGTCGCCGAGATCTGCGTGAGCACATCGATGCAGTACTTGTCATCCTCGACCATGCGCGCGATGCCGCGTACCTGACCCTCGATGCGCTTGAGCCGGTTCAGGATCCGGACCTTGTCCTCGGCGTAGGAGTCGGAGTGTCGGTCGTGCGCGTGACCCCGCTCGATCGTGGCTTCCTCTTCGGAAATGGCGGACATGACGTACCCTCCTGGGGACGGGGCTGGCGCCTCAACCGCGCCGGCGTGCAATGTTTCGCTCGATCATGCGAGCGCTCGACTCACAGCTGTCGATGGCTGCCTCGAGGGCCGCGTAGATCTCCTTCCACCTCACCACCGTGACCGGATCGGTCTCACCTTCGAACAGCTGTCGAAAGCCGCGGGTCCAGAGGGCGTCGCCCTCATTCTCGAGCTCGTGGATACGCGCCACGTAGGGGCGGTATCCATCACCAGACTCGATGTAGGGCATGAGCGACGCCACCTCCCGGGCGATTCTCGTCAGCAGCTCCGTCATCTCGACGGCGACCGGCGTCGCCCGAACGACGCCGGTCAGGACGGCGAGCTCACCGGCATCCTCGATCTGGTCGACGATCTCGTCGATCTCGTTGACGAGACGCCGGGTCTCGGCCTCCGAGAAGGGTGGACGATGGCCGCGCTCGAGCCGGGCGAGCAGGTCGTGGGTATTCGAATCGGCCCGATGCTCGATGTCATCGAGCGCCGCGAAGGCCTCCCCATCGATCCGCTCGCCGGAAAACAACTCGTGGAGCGCATCGGCAGCCGACACGACGAAGTCACCAGCTCGCGCGAACAGTGTGTAGAAGGTGGGATCGACCCGACGAACAGGGTTCCATCGGTTCGGCACGTCTGCGACTCCTGCTGGGCGAGGCGATGGACCTCGTCGATGGATCGTACCGTATGATGGAAGTGTGCCACAGCACTCACGAACACAGAGAAGCATCAGGCGTTCGCGACTCCACCGAAGGATGGATGGGCATGGCCGACACCAATATCGTGGTGGCTACGTTCGACGAAGAGAGCAAGACCTATCAGGCGTTCAGCGAGATCAAGCAGGCCGGTGCGAAGCGGCAGATCACGATCGAGTCGCTCGCGATCGTGCGGCGTGCCCAGGACGGATCGCTCCAGACGCCGGAGATCACCGGCCGCATGCCCGGAGGAACGTTCAAGGGCGGCCTGATCGGCTCGCTGATCGGCATCCTCGGTGGACCGCTGGGCGTGCTGCTCGGCTGGGGCACCGGTGCGGCGATCGGCTCGATCCACGACGCCCGCGAGATCCGCTCGGACATGACGCTGCTGCAGGCGCTCTCGGAGGGCATGAACCCCGGCGACATCGCCCTGATGGGTGAGGTGGAGGAGCCATCCAACGCGGTCATCAACGGAATCGTCTCCCGGCTCGGAGGCGAGGTCCTGCGGCGACGGGCGGTCGAGGTCCAGCGCGAGATCGAACGTGCCGCGGCCGCGCACAAGGCCGCCGCGTCGGAGGCCCGCCGGGTCATGAACGAGGATCCCTCGACCTGACCATCCCGATGGAGATCACCCGCGGTGTCGATTTCGACCGGGCGCGGTCTGGCTCACGGGAATCGAAACGGTGCGACCTGCCCCGAAGGAAGCGACGTGGGTGGAGAGATCGCCTGAACCTTCTCAACGCCGTCATCTCGCCCCCGCCTCGACTCCTCGGGGCAGGCGACCCTGCGCAAGCGCGCGACGTGGAGAACACATGTCGTTGCCATCTGCGAGACCGTGTCTCCACGCGCGCCTGCCGGCGCCTGTTCGACATGCCACAGGATGCTGCGCGACTGCTTCTCGGCAATAGCGATCGCATCAGCGGCCAGCGTGCGGGTATGCCCGTGAATCGATCCGTGGGCAACGGCAGGTTCATGACCGCAGCGCCTGCCCTTGACGGTGCCATGGTGTCACAGGCGTGGAAGCGGTTGTGGATAACAATGCACAGCGTGTGGATAAGTGTGGATACCTGTGGACAACTCCCCCTCATCGGCGGGATATCTCCGGATAACGCGTGTGCAAGGGCGGTGCTGGCTGCGGACGCCGCGTGGATTGTCACAGGTGGATTTCGACCTTCCACAGGAAGTCTGGGGAGCTGTGGAAAGCTTGTCCCCCGACTGTCAGTGGCAATACACCGTGCCACCGCGGGTGAATCGGTGGTTTTCCACACTATCCCCAGCCCCTAATACTGATACGTTTCTTTTCTATCCATTCAAGAGAGATATAGGGGAACGGTCACACCGGGACGGATGGTCGAATCGGCGTTGTCAACGATTCACGCTCAAACGCGTCTCGTGTCGATCGTCAGTGACGCGAACGGGACGATCGAGCCCTGGCGGTTCAAGCCGGCCCGAAATTCACCGAAGGCCGACGGGACGACGCGACTCCTCCACCCTGCCGGAGCCTGGTCGACATGACAACGACGCCTGCGTCGAATCGAGTGGCCGGATGCCGAATCGCCTGTGATGTGGGCCTGACCTCACGCGAGATCGCGTGAAGCCACTCATTGATGGGATGCGCAGCTGCAGGCGGTCATCCAGTTGTGGACATCCTGTGGGGAACGCGTACGGGCAGTCGGTCCGAACGCAACGTTGCGATCGCGATGGGTGGCTCAGGCCGATGGCGACCGGTCGGGGGGCTCGACCGGAAGTGTCACCGTGAAGACCGATCCCCTGCCGACCTCGCTGGTGACCGCGATCGTGCCGCCATGCTGCTCGACGATCTGCCTGGCGATGGCGAGCCCGAGACCGCTGCCGCCGGTGGTACGTGCCTCGTCCACGCGATAGAACCGCTCGAAGATGTGCGGCAGGTGCCGGTTGTCGATGCCGACGCCGGTGTCGGCTACCTCAAGCTCGATGTTGTCGCCGACCGACCGGACCGTGACACGCACCGAGCCGCCTTCCTTCGTGTACTTGATGGCATTGTCGAGCAGGATGCCGAGCACCTGGTAGACGCGCTCGCGGTCGATCTTCGCCATCACGGGCGTGCCGGGAATCTGGCCGAAAACGCCGACACGACCGTTCGCCGACATGCGTGCCGCGGCGACGGCATCGTTCACGATCTCGCGAACGTCGTGGGGGTGGAGGTCGAGGGTGATGCCGACGTCGCCGTGGGCGAGGTTGAGCAGGTTCTCGACCAGATGGCGCATGCGCACCGCCTCGCGCTCGATCACCTCCGCGCTCTCCCTGGTCGTCTCCGGGTCCTCGACGCCCCACTGCCGAAGCAGGCGGGCGTATCCCTCGATCGAGGTGAGCGGGGTGCGGAGCTCATGGCTGGCATCGGCAACGAACTGGCGTTGCTGCTGCAGGGCCTCCTCACGCTGCCGGAACGCGACTTCGAGGCGCGCGAGCAGCTCGTTGAAGGTGGTTGCCAGCTGGCCCAGCTCATCGTGGGGACGTTCAACCGGCAGACGACGGGAGAGATCGTGTTCCCCAATCTGGCGTGCCTGGTCGACGATTGCCTTGACCGGAGCCATCGCCGAACGTGCCATGAACCATGACGCGGCGATGGCCAGCAGGACAACACCGGGAATGGCAAAGGTGACGACCGGCAGGAAGGGCACGACCTCCTCCGCCGCCTGGTCATAGGAGCGCCAGACCTCGACGACTCGCGCGTTCGACATCTGGGTGTCGACGGGTGCTCCATAGCCGTACAGCTCCTTGACCCTGTCGACCGAGACCTCACCTGTCGCGACCACCTCCTGCCAGAGGGCGTTGCGCTGCTCGTCGGACAGCTCGTCGTAGCGGGCCGGATTCTCGTCGATCTCGGCCAGGATGTTGCCGTCCGCATCCCGGACCAGCAGCAGGAAACCGTCGTCGACGAATGCCTCGAGGGTGGAGTCATCGGGCTGACGCTCGGTTTCCAGCAGGCGAACCACCTGGGATGCGCGGCGCTCGACGGTCTCCTCGACCCCGGTCTGGACGGCGCGGATGGTGACGACGATCAGCACGCCGAGGATGAACAGGCCGACGACCAGGATGATCAGCGAGTGAAAGATGGTCAGGCGCCAACGGATGGAGAGTGACGAGAGCACCGAGTCAGGCCTCCCGCAGCGTGAAGCCGACGCCGCGAACGGTCTGGATCAATTTCGGGGAGCCGGGTGTGTCGAGCTTTCGGCGCAAATAGCCGATGTAGACATCGACCACGTTCGGATCGACGTCCGGATGCTCGCGCCAGACGTGATCGAGGATGGTGTCGCGCGAGAGCACATGGCGAGCGTTGCGGGCGAGGTATTCCAGCAGGGCGAACTCACGTGCCGTCAGCTCGATCTCCTGGCCGCCACGGTGGACCTGCCGGGTGGTGATGTTGACCTCGAGGTCGCCGACCCGGATGAGCTCGTCCGGCTCGACCCTGCGCATGACGGCGCGAAGCCGGGCCATGAGCTCGTCGATGTCGAACGGCTTGGTGAGGTAGTCATCGGCCCCCGTATCGAGGTTGCGGATCTTGTCGAGCGGCCGATCCTTCGCCGTCAGCATGATCACCGGCGTGCGATTGCCCTGCCGACGCAGTCGCTGGAGAATGCGTTCGCCATCCATGCCCGGCAGCAGGATGTCCAGCACGATCGCCTGGGGACGGAATGTCTCGACGGCGTCGAGCGCGGCGAGCCCGTCGGTGACGGGTCTGGCGTCGAGACCGCGGTGGCGCAGCTCGAGCTCGAGCAGGCGGGAGATGGAGGGATCGTCCTCGACGATCAGGATCCTGGTGCCGGGCTTCAACCCTGCCGCATACATGGTCACCTTGCAACTCCTGCGTCATGTCACGGGGGTCGACGATCCGGACACGCGAGGAGGCGGATGACTGGACCGGCAGGGTGAAGGCAGCGGGACGGGATCAGTTCTCCTCGTCGCCCTCGATACCGGTCTCCTCCTCGATGTCCGAGCTCTCGTCGGGGTCGCTGTCTCCGCCGGCCTCACCGGCGCCCTCCTGTTCGTCCGGACTGTCGTCGTCCTCGTCATCGTTTCCGCAGGCGGCCAGGAATCCGGCGAGGCCAACGGAGGTGATGCCGAGGATCGACCGGCCGAGCACCCCGCGACGCGTGTACAGCGTATCAGCTTGATCGAGGTCCTGTTCCGAATCGGTCGTCGGTGATGTGGCTCGGGGCATTGGGCGTCTCCTCTGGTGATGAATCGTCGGTTGTTGCGAGGGAGGAGACGCAAAAACGGTACCGTCAGCCCATGGGGTCAGCGCGTGTCGGCGCCGAGCCGATCAAGCACCGTTGGTCCCAGGATCGCACCGAGGAGACCGCAGCCGATCGCGACGAAGCGGGCGGCGTCCTCGAAGCCGAGGACGAACGCGGTGAACGCACCGAGCGCGATGCCGATGACGTAGCCGGCGACGAGGCCGATCAGGACTTTCAGAGCCGTGTTCATGATGATCTCCCCTCGAGAAGGTCGCGCGAGGCGGGATGGTCTCGGGATTCGGGTGCGGGTACCGGGACGGTCTGGCGCTCTCGAGCGAGACCGAACGAGCGCTGGGTGAGCCACCAGCCAAGCACCAGCAGGAGCGACCCGTTGAGCGGATGGAGCGCATTCACCCTCGAGTTGTCGATCCCGATGAACGCATGCTGGGCGCTGAACAGGAACAGGAGGGCCACGCTCACGACGATGGTTCGGGCGCCGGTCTTGCCGGTCACGGCCGGGATCCAGAGGACGTAGGTCAGCAGTCCGAGAAAGGACCCGAACGTGGCATGGTCGTTCCAGCGCGAGGCGTCATCGAAGAAGCTGACCCCGACCAGGAAGAACTGGATGAAGCATCCAGCGGTGAAGAGCGCGGCCAGGATCATCAGGATCCATCTGGATCCGGTGACGAGGCCCGATGGTGACTGCGTTGGTGTCATGATCGATTTCCCTGTGTGAGTGGTTTCGAGGCGATCCGATGGAGGGTCGGTCATGTGCCGACCCTCCATCGGGAGACGACTCGATTCAGTCGGCGGCGACGGGATCCGCGCTCGCATGCGAGGAGGTCTCCGGCACGAAGCGCTCGAGCCACGACGGCAGCCACCAGTTCCACTTGCCCATCAGGGCGACGGTGGATGGCACCAGCAGCGCCCGGATCAGGGTGGCGTCGAGCAGGATGCCGGCGGCGAGACCGGTCGCCATGATCTTCACGTCGACCTCGGGGACCGCCGCCATCGAGACGAACGCGAGGAAGAGGATGATGGCGGCGGTCGTCACCAGGCGGGCGGTGTGGCTCATGCCGCGCACCACGCCGGCGGACGTCGACCCGGTGAGGTCGTATTCCTCACGCATGCGGGTCAGGATGAACACCTCATAGTCCATCGAGAGCCCGAACAGGAACGCGAAGATCATCAGCGGCAGCCAGCTCGGAATCGCGTGGGTCGCCTCCATGCCGAACAGCAGGTCCGATCCGTACCCCTCCTGCCAGATCAGCACGATGATGCCATAGGCGGCCGCGACCGACAGCGCGTTGAGGATCACCGCCTTCAGGGGCAGCACGATCGAGCGGAACGCCCGCACCAGGAGGATGAAGGTGATCACCAGGATCGCGGCGAAGACGATCGGGAAGTTGCCGTAGACGGCGTCGATGAAGTCGACGTCCCCCGGAACCGGTCCACCGACCCGGACGTCACCCGGCAGATCCCGGGCCACATCACGCACGGCCTGGACCGTGTCGCTGCCGACCCCGAAGCTCTCACCGGATTCGGGCAGTACGAGCACGATCGCGGAACCGTCGGTCCGCCAGTCGTCGCCCTCCGGGGCGACCGCGGCCACGACACCATCCACGTCGGCGAGCGCCGTGGCGAGGTCAGCGGGATCCGTGTCGGAGACGAGCACCTCGTACGGGGTCGTCACGCCGCTGGCGAACCCGGCGTCGGAGAGCATGCGGTCCGCCACCGTCTCTTCGGTGAAGGCACCCGAGGCCGGAGAGGTCAGCTCGATCGACAGGGCCGGAAGGGTGATCGCTGCCACCAGCACCAGGCCGACGATCGTCGAGACGGCCTTGTTGCGCACCACGAAGGATGCCCATCGTTCCCAGGGACGGCTGACCTGGTCACCGCGACGGATGCGTGGCCAGTCGAGGCGCGGTCCGATCGTGGCGAGGATCACCGGCAGCAGCGTGATCGACACGGCCACGGAGACCAGCGGGATGAGCATGCCGCCGAAGCCGATGCTGCGCAGGAACGGGATCGGCAGGGCGATGAGCGCGATCAGGCTGATGCCGACGGTCGTGCCGGCGAACACCACGGAGTGGCCCGCGGTCTCCATCGCCTTCTGCACGGCGGCGGTGTTGTCGTCAGTCTTCGAGCGCTCCTCGCGCCATCGCGTGACCAGCAGCAGCGAGTAGTCGATGGCGATACCGAGGCCGATCAGCGCGATCAGGAACTGGACGAGGAAGCTGACCTCGGTGATGCCCGTGAGACCCCACACCAGCAGGAAGGTGGTGAGGATCGAGACGCCGGCCACCACGAGTGGCAGAAAGGCCAGGAACGAGCCGAACACCCACAGGAGCACAACCAGCGCGCCACCGGCACCGATCAGGGTCTCGACGAGCACACTGGTGCTCGTGTCCTCTTCCTCGGCCGTCTCGGCGTCGGCGAATCCGGAGAGATGCACCTCCTCGCCGGCGATGGTCGCACCCTCCAGCACGGACTCGACGGCGGGCTCGCTGGGAGATGGTCCATCGAACGACGCGATCGGATAGATGAGGGCGAAGGTGGTGCGGCCATCCTCGGAGATGAAGGCCGGGTCGCCGGTCGAGGCATAGGAGACGCTGCGCGTCTCGGGCGCGGCCTCTTCGACCTGAGCCAGCAGGGCGTTCATCTCATCGACCACGGCCGGGTCATCGGCCGATGTCCCCTCCGGCAGCTGCACGGCGACGACGTACGGGCTGCCGAAGCCGCCACTGCCGTACGTCCGGGCGATCTCGGTATTGACCTCGGTGCTCTCCTCGCCGGGCAGGTCGAACCGCTGCGAGAGCGCATCTGACACGGGGCCGGTGGAGATGATGCCGGCGATGGTCATGGCCACCCAGAAGAGCACCACGAGCAGCTTGTGCCTGAGAACGAATCTGGATATCGATGCAAGACTCATGGTTGAAGCACCCCCGGTGATGATGCGTGTTACTGATCTTCCCGGTCGTCCAGTGCCGATGGCACCGTCCGACCCCACGCATGCATCGTCTGGGAGGAGCCTAAGAAGACCATAAGAAATGGCGACCGCTGCTGTGACCGGCGTGTCACGTTTCGGAGGCCAGCATCGTCGGAAGGGTGTGGCTGGCGATCCGGTCGGAGTTGCGGGAGCGTACGGACCCAGGTGGAGGCTCGGGGATGGCTCTCCTGATCGACTGTGATCGCACAGCTGTGGGTGTGCCCGTGACCCCGGGATGCTCGCCGATGCCGGGTGGGCCTCACACCACCACGCCCGGCGCGTTGAGATGGGGAGCTGGACCGTATGGTCCCCAGGGACGCACGACACCGGCAGTCAGACGGGCTCCGATCCGATGGAGCCGAACGCAGGAGTGATCATTGTGAACGACGCATCCCGGGTCCTCGATCTCGATACGCAGCGTCGCCATGCCGAGGCGTTCGCGGCGCTCCACCGCGAGCGGCTGGTGCTGCCCAATGCATGGGACGCAGGCTCGGCGCGCATCATCGCCCGGGCGGGAGCGAAGGCCATCGCCACAACGAGCGGCGGTTGTGCCTGGAGTGCGGGCGTGCCGGATGGTGGCGGGCTCGATCGTGACCGGGCGGTTGCCGCGATCCGGGCGATCGTGCGGGTCGTTGACCTACCCGTCACCGCGGACATCGAGACCGGCTATGGCGATTCGCTCGGGGAGCTGGCCACGACGATCGGTCAGGTGCTCGAGGCTGGCGCGGTTGGCGTCAACCTGGAGGATTCCGGAAAGACGCCGCTCTACGCCCCGGAGGAGATGGCGGAGCGGATCGCGACGGCGCGGGATGCCGCCGGTGCGTTCGGGGTGCCGCTCTTCATCAACGCCCGCACCGATGTCTATCTTCGTGGCGTCGGCGATCCGGCGGGGCGTCTCGACGACGTGATCGCACGCGCGAGGGTATACGCCGAGGCCGGCGCGAACGGGATCTTCGTGCCGGGACTGCTGGACCTCGAGGCGCTTCGTACCGTGGTCGCCGCGGTGGACCTGCCGGTGAACGTCATGGTCGGTCCGGGCGCACCGGCGATCGACGAGCTCGCTGCGACAGGTGCGCGCAGGTTCAGTGCCGGCACCGGCATCACCATGGCGGTCTACGGCCTGGCGGACCGTGCCGCGCGCGAGCTGCTGACCCAGGGCACATATACCGAGCTGCGGGACGGTCTCGACTATCTCACCATCAACGGCGAGTTCTCGCGATAGCGGGGTCGTGTCCCAGCGATGGCGGACGCGAGTGGATCGAGCGCTCGTGCAGGTGCGTGGCGCCTCACCCGTACGAGCGTCTCGACCTTCCGCGCCTGACACCTTCCCGAGTCAGACGGTCGTGCCCACGATGGTAGGAACGCCGCGCTCGATCGCTGCCCGGAGCTCCCGCGGATCGACACCGGGGTCGATGAACTCGACCGTCCACGTTGCGCCCGCGTCGGCGTAGTCGCGGATGGTGGCACGTGCTTCCTCGACGTCGAGTGCCGCCAGGGCGGACCCGTAGGTCACGATGTCGTACGGCGCCTCGGCGTCGCGATGATCGCGCAGGAACTCGCCGAGCTCACGGATGTCCGCAGGGGTGAGATCGGCGTACGAGCCATCGTCGGCGATGGTGAACGGGACCGCGCCATCCCACCTGGCCGCGCGTCGCATCGGTCGGGGATTCGGCCACGTCCAGCCGACCCAGATCGGAATGCGTGGCGACTGTCGTGGCGTGGGAAGCAGGGTGATCTCGTCCACGGTGAAGTGCTTGCCTCGGTACCGGAATGGCGTGCCGCGCCACAGCCCCTGGATGATCTCCAGGCTCTCGTCGAGCAGCTCGGCGCGGCGGCGGGGATTCAGCTCCTCACCGAAGGCGGAGAACCCGCGATCGTGCGGGTCCCCTGAGCCGACACCGAGGATGAGCCTCCCGTTGCTGAGGTGATCCAGCGTTACGGCCTGCCTGGCGAGCTGCCAGGGCCGGTAGCGAGGGACGCCCGTGACGAGGAGACCGATCCGGATTCGCTCCGTGCCGGTGGCGATGGCGGCCAGGTCGATCCACGGATCGCTGGCGGGGAAGGTTTCGGTACCGTCCATCTGGATGGTGTCGGTGAGGAAGAACCCGTCCCAGCCGGAGCGATCGGCGGCGCGAGCGAGTGTGATGAGCTCACGGGTGTCCGCGAGCGGCCCGAAGTTGGGCAGGACCAGTCCGTATCTCATGATCGATCACCTCCAGCGATGACCAGGTGACAGCTAAATCGGAATATCCTCATGGGGATGATCCGAATATCCAGCGAGTCGCATCCTGGATGTCGAATCGCGCCCAGCCCATGACCTTCCGCGGGCGCACGATATACAGGCCGCCGTTCTGCCAGTTGGCCGGGTTGTACTGGTAGCCGTATCCGTTGTACTTGGCGAAGGCCTCGAGGAGCCTTGCGGCAAAGGCCGGGTCCGGACGGTCGATCGTCTCGGCGACGCCCTCGACGATCACGACGTCGTCGCCCGACTGGATGTGCACCGACGCGGCCGGGTTCGCCGCGATGTTTCGGCTCCGGCGACTGTTTGGGCCACTCTCGAACACGATCAGACCGTCGACCCAGACTGCCCAGACGGGCGCTACGTGCGGACGACCGTCGGGCCCGGTGGTGCTGATCCAGTAGAGGGTCGCGTCCCGGAGCCGGCTCTCCGCCCAGCTCCAGGGCAGCAGTCCCTCGTGCGTCGTGGGCACGCCGTAGCCCGGAATGCAGGGGCGATCGGCGGATGGGGTCGTTCCGTGCCCTGCGCTCTGCCGTGAGCTCATATGCCGTCCTCCGCTGCTCTCCCTGACATGCGCCGTTGGCAGCCTCCCGGGAGCAGGCGATTCATCGGTTCCTCAGCGTGGGGATCGTTTCCCGGGCCATGCGCTCGAACGCGTCGAGCTGGTGGTCGGGCGGGACGTTGGTGACGAACTCCGTCATCCCGATCGCGTCGAAGCGCTCGACCACCTCCTCCAGCGTGACCGGCGATTCCCATGGATCCCACGGACCGTAGAGCGCGAGGGAACGCCGGATCGAGGCGGGATCCCTCCCCGCCTCCGTGGCGAGCTGGTCGATCCTGCGGTTCTGGCGGCCGGTGACCTCGAGCACCTCCTCCGCGCCGGCGCCCATCGGACCGATGGTGTTCCAGACGTCGGCGAACCGGGCGGCGGTACGCAGGATCGTGGGGGACTGGCCGCCGACGATGATCGGCGGGCGTGGCCGCTGGACCGATGGCGGTGAGGTGCGGACATCGCGGACCCAGAGCCACTCTCCCTCGAAGCTGTACGGCTCTCCGGAGCCGCGGAGGATGCCATCGATGATCTCGACATACTCCGCGAAACGTCCGGCCCGCTCCTTCGCGGACCACGGCTCGGTGCCGACGGCATGATGGTCCCAGTCGAAGACCCCGGCCCCGATCCCCAGATCGAGGCGGCCGCCCGAGAGGTGGTCGATGCTCAGTGCCTGGCGCGCCAGCATGGCCGGAGGGCGCAGGATGGGGTTGCTGACGAGCGTGCCGACACGGATCGACTCGGTGTTGAGGGCCACCACCGCCAGCGCGGTGAGGCCGTCGAACCACGGCCCGTCAAGATTTCGCAGGTCTGCCGAATGATCCGGGAGGAAGATCTGGTCGAAGCCGAGTGACTCCACCCACTGTGCCTGCTCGATCAGGTGCGGGAACGGGACATCCGGGTAGAGCATGACCCCGAACTGCCGGGTGGAGGCGTCCCGGGAGGCGCCGTTCAGGTCGGTCGCGGATGTGTGGGTCCCGGACTCCGTTATCGTGCCGTGCGTGGTTGCCATGATCGCGTCTCCGCTCTCGTCGATCTCCGCGGGGCACCGGTGCCGTCGCGGACGGGGGTGCGGGATCGCACGCTCCCGTGCACCCAGCCTAGGGAATCGGTATCATGAGCACCAGTACGCACACGAAAGTCAGGTACTGACCTTCAGGTAAGAAACGATTGTTCCTGGGGTGTTGCAGAGGCGGTGCGAGTATCTGGCGTTACGCGGTTGGCACAGGACCGGAGCGAGCCGAAATCGACACCAGCGCTGGTGTGGCGAGGTTGAGACCGGTGCCCACAGGAGCTCCGGGATGCGACGGTGTGGAACCCACCAACCCGGACCAGTGATCAGGTCAGGACGGAGGAGTCGTCATGCGAGGTGAGACGTCACGCTGCGGACTGGACGCGGTGCTCGATGTGATCGGAGGCAAGTGGAAGACGCTCATCCTGTGGGAGCTTCGGGACGAGCCGTGCCGGTTCGGCGAGCTGCGCCGCCGGGTGGAGGGCATCAGCGAGAAGGTGCTGATCCAGCAGCTGCGGGAGCTGGAGGCCGACGGGATCGTGCACCGGCAGCAGTACAACCAGATCCCGCCGAAGGTCGAGTACTCGCTGACCCCGTTCGGCCAGTCCCTCAACGCTGCGCTGTTGCCGCTGTGCGAATGGGGTGAGGCGAACATGGACCGCATCGTGGGCGGCCGTGAGGGTGTCGCCAGTGCCTGCAACGAGGCCGAACGGCCAGTCGCCTCGGGTTCCGGGCGGGACTGAGCGCCTGGCTGTCGCGGCGTTACGACAGCCAGGAGAGGTACCAGATCTCGTCCAGACTGTTGAGGTCCATGAGCTCGAACAGCGCACTCATCGCCTGCGCCGTGGCGAGGATCATGCCGGTGATGGCCACCACGCAAAGCAACCTGACCAGCGTCCGGGATACCTGGATGGATTGGGGGTCGAGCGCGGGCTTCATCGAAGAGCTCCGTCCTGCGTGCCAAGTCGAGTACGTCATTGACCCCGGCCGGCGTCACGTGCCAACCTCATGCTCCCATCCTCGGGGGAAAATCTAAGAAATCCGTAAACTCGCCATCACAACCTTGTCACAATCGTGTACACCGGCCGGCGTGACGGCACGTTCCACGGGCGAGGGCTGTGGGTGACGGCAGCGCTCAGGCTCGGGAGCGCCAGATCTTCTGCCAGGGATCACCGGCGAGGGTCGCGAGGGTGATCTTCCACGGCTCGATCCTCAGGACCCCGTAGTTCTCGTGATCGGGTGAGACGAAGGTCAGCCTGGGATCGTATCCGAGTGGCTCCGGGGTGTTGAGGAAGAGATCCCAGACGTGATGCCGGGTTTCGGGACTGTCGTCCCACGTGGCGACTGCCTCGACGTAGACGGGGTGCACAGGATCGGAGACCCAGGCGAGCGAGACATGCGGGTTGCGTTCCAGATGGAGACGCTTGGTCGAGTCGCGGTAGGTGGCGATCCAGCACGTCTGTCCTTCCCAAATGGGATGGAGCAGTCGCGTGCTCGGCCGGTTCCGGGTATCGATGGTGGCGACGCAGGCCCAGACCATGCGGTCCACGCGCTCGCGAAGCTCTGGCTCGATCTCGGCGAAGGTGTCGATGTCGCGATGTGTCACTGGAGATCATCCGATCCGGGCCTGGACGCTCGCTCCAACCCCACCTGCGTGATCCTGGCTGTTTCAGTCCCACCGCGCATTATACAGATCGGTCGCACCGAGCGATAGGGGGTGCGTCGGGCAGGTCTCGCTGGCCGATGTGAGACGACGGCGCCAACGCGGTCAGAGGCTGACCGCCCGCCGCGTACACTCGGCATATCGATGGTGCCGAACCGGAACGGAGTTGCCTGGAGATGGTGGCGAACGAGATCTCGAGTGGAGCAGTTGTCGGTGAGGACGGGCTGGCGCGGTGCGGCTGGGCCGTCTCGCACCCACTCAACCTGCACTACCACGATACGGAGTGGGGCATGCCGGTGCGGGGCGAGCAGGGGCTCTACGAGCGGATCATGCTCGAGGCGTTCCAGTCGGGCTTGAGCTGGCTCACCATCCTCGCCAAGCGACCGGCATTTCGGGCGGCGTTCGCGGACTTCGACCCGGATGTGGTGGCCCGGTTCTCCGACGATGACATCGATCGGCTGATGCGCGACGCCGGAATCGTCCGCAACAGGGCCAAGATCAACGCGGCGCGCACCAACGCCCGGGCGACGGTGGCGCTGCGGGCCGAGGGTGGACTGGACGAGTTGGTCTGGTCCCACAAGCCGGATACCACTCCTTCCCCCCGGGTGCTGGATGAGGTTCCGACCGTCTCGCCGGAGTCGAAGGCCCTGGCGAAGGCACTCAAGGCCCGGGGCTTCGTGTTCGTGGGACCGACCACGGCACACGCGCTGATGGAGGCCGTCGGTCTGATCGATACCCACCTCATCGGGTGTTTCCGGCGGGGCTGCTCGGGGTTGTACCCGAAGTGAGGAGCGAGACAGATGAGCGCCGAGCGATTGGGAATCGACGAGATGATTGCGAAGATCGATGACGCCTGGCGCGACTTCCAGGCCTCGTTCGAGGGACTTGATGACGAGCGGATGCTCGTGCCGGGGGTGACCGGTACCTGGTCGGTGAAGGACATCCTCGCCCACGTCGCCGTGTGGGACGCGTTCTCGCTCGAACGCCTGCCCGGCATCCTGACGACGCGCGAACATGGCACCCACGTGGATACGGACGACTTCAACGCCCGCATGACCGAGGCGAAGCGCGGGCTCTCGCTCGACGAGGTCCGGCAGGAGCTCGAGGCCACCCACCAGCGCCTGCTCGACTACCTCCGTGGCGTGGAACCGGACGCGGTCGCCGGCAACGATGCCTTCGTCGAACGCCTGGCCGCCGACACGTGGGGACACTACCCGGACCACGCATCAGCGATCCGGGTATGGCGGGAGCGCCGCACATGATCCAGCTCGGCATGGGAGACGGTGGTGCCTTGCCGGCGGATGACGCGCTCGCCGGGGTGCCGCCCAGGATCGCGAGGCTGATCGCGAAGGTCGAGACGGCATGGGCGGCGTTCCACGAGTCGCACGCTGGTCTCCCGGATGACGAGATGCTGGTGCCGGGTGTCTGCGGGGAGTGGTCCGTGCGGGATCTCATCGCCCATGTCACCTGGTGGGACGCGGAGGCGCTGAGCCACCTCCCCACGGTGCTCGATGGGGGCACCCCGCCGCGATACTCCGATCTCTACGGCGGCATCGACGCGTTCAACGCCATGAAGACCGAAGAGACGCGCGCATTGTCGCTGGACGATGTGCGCCAGGAGGCTGCCGCCACGCACCAGCGCCTGCTGGAGTACCTGCGGGGTGTCCCGGCGGAGCGTCTGACGGGCAACAGCCGCTTCACCCATCGCCTGCGGCTCGACACGTATGGCCACTACCCCACCCACACCGCCGACATCCGCCGGTGGCGGGCGCAGCGGGACGCTGGCTGAGCAGCGCGTCCGTGGCGGTCGCGCCGACCGCTGATGGTCGGCAGGAACGAGGCAGGTGAGATCGTGCCAGTGGACTCCACATTCGTCTGCATCTCGGCGGCGGGGCCGCGGCGCGACCTGGACAAGGGTGCCCGGGAACAGCCGTACTGGGATGCGCACGAGCGGTTCGTCGATCGGCTGGTGGAGGCGGGCTTCATCGTCATGGGTGGTCCGCTCCCCGACGAGGGTGGGGCGCTGATCATCGTCAGGGCGCCCAGCGAGGCCGACGTCCGCGAGACACTGCGGGACGACCCATGGTACGTGCATGGCGTGCTGGAGCTGGTGGACGTCAAGCGCTGGGAGGTCTACGTGGACAGGTGGCGGACCTGACCCCCTGCCCGCCACCATCACGATCCTGTAACCAGCTACCTCGCGCACTCCCCTATCGTGGATACTGGTCAGCGCGACGCCACATTAGGGGAAAACCATGGTCAACGTGTTCACGGTGGTCGGCGAGCACAAGACGGATGCCACGCGGCTGCTGGTGCTCGGGAGCGACGGCAAGTACTACGACTGCGTTCCGGCGCGACAGCGGTTCGTGCCCGTCGAGCCCGGTACCCACTGGCTGATCTACGCCCACAGGACGCCCCATGCCGCCGGGTCGGCCACCGTCGAGGTCCATCCCCCGGCGCGAGCGGCGAAGCGGCCGGCATAACCGTCCACGCGGCACGTCACCCGGAGGGTCCGGTCGTCGGCGGTCGCCGGAAGCCTGCCCGGACGACCGAGTCGTTCGCTCGAGGTCGCGCGCCAGGTGGGCCCGGCGCAGCCCGTGAGGGACCAGGTGTCGCAGGTCCCGCCCGTTGTCGTACATCAACCGGGTGTGGAAGCAGGTGGTGTGCTCCAGCGCGGCGAAGCGCCTGAAGCCGAGCCCCGGCACGGTGCCCACTCCAGGGTCGTTGACCACCCAGGCAAGAGAGCCGATGCCTGCCGCCAGCAGCGGCACGTTGGCGATGCGGGCAATCCGGAAGGCGCGATGTCCGGGCAGGGGCCCGGATGCGGTGACCTGCCGCGGCCGGGTGAGCCGGCAGCCGGCCCCTTCCAGCAGCAGGAGCGCGAAGAGCCCAAATCCGACCGCGTTCGCACCGGTCAGCGGGACGCCGATCACGCCGAACCAGAGGATCGCCTGGAGCGGGATGTTGAGCAGCTCGAAGCCGGCGAGCGACCGAGTTCCGCGCCAGGTGGCGCTGGCAGGTCGTGGCTCCATGGGTGCGGAATGGCAGCACCCCTCCCCGTCACGATCCACTCGGGGGTGCTCACCTCACGGTACCGTGCGGTCGTCACCCATTCACTCCCGCTGGATCGCCCGGGGGCGTGCCTCCCTACGGGGCGGTGTGCGCCTTCATGAAGGCAAGGATCTCCTTCAGGGCGTTCTGGCCATCCTCATTGTCGAGGTCGAACTGGTACTCGTGCCCCAGCTTCGGCTCGTGGTCGGCCGGGTAGAAGAGCGTCGTGGTCTCGACCCCGATCTCATCCAGTCGGCCCGCCAGCGGTTTCGACTGGCTGTCGGTGAGTGGGTCGTCGTTGCCGCCGGTGATGAAGGCGGGCGGGAATTCCGCGGTGACGTGGTCGATGGTCGACATCTCGTCGAGGACGGGACTGTCGTGGTCCCGGCTGCCGGTGTAGGCCCAGGTGGTGACGCCGACGCCCCAGCCGAGGATGCCCCCGCTGATCATGTCCCCACGCTCGAGGAAGACCTCCATGTCGTAGATGCCGCAGGTGAGCACCACGCCCCTGAGCTGCTCGGCGCGCAGCGACGGGGTAATGTCCAGCGCCTCTGCGTAATCCGGGTTCGTGATGATCGCCGCCATCTGGCTGGTCAGCTGGGCACCGGCCGAGTCGCCCGCCATGATGATGTTGTCCGGATCGATGTGGAACCGAGCGGCGTTCTCCTGGATGTAGGCGAGGGCGTCGTTGATCTGGTGAATCGGTGTCGGGTAGGTCTTCTCCGGCGCGAGTGAGTACTCGAGCGCCACGACGGTATACCCCTCGCTCGCGATCAGCTCGAAGTACGGGGCGGCGTCTTCCTTGTTTCCCGAGAGCCAGGCGCCGCCGTGGGTCCAGACGAGGGTCGGGAGCGCCTCGCCATCGGCGGTGCCTTCCGGGAAGTAGACGTCGAGCATCGCGTCGTCGTCGCCCGGGCGGTACTGCTGGTCCCTGATGGACGCGACCCCGTCGGGGGCGTGTTTCTCCATGGCCGCCTTGACGTCGGCGGCGTTGTTCTCGAAGACGGTGCGAATCAGGAGCGCTCCCGGCCAGGGGCTGAGGTTGAAGGCCAGGAGGATCGCGAGCGCCCCACCGCCGATGATCCCTACCGGCCACAGGAACCACTTGCGCCTGTAGAAGGGGCGCTTCATAGCTGACATGAGCGTGCTTACTCCCACCCTTGGGCTGGCCGTGGCGATCGCGCTGCAGCCTGGCCACGGATCACGGATACCGACGTCACGAGTGTATCCGACCATCGGGCGCCGCGGACATCGATTCGGGGCGCCCGCCCTGTCTTCGGGGTGTGCCACGTTGACATCGCCGGTTCTCGGGTGATATGGTTCATTACAGTAGTGATGAACCACCCAAGCAGGCGGGATGATGGTGTTCGATGATCGAAGTCCGATCTACAGGCAGATAGCCGACCAGATCAAGGCGGACATCCTCAGCGGAGCGCTGCAGGAGGAAGAGCAGGTCATGTCCACCAACCAGTACGCGGCCTTCTACCGCATCAACCCCGCGACGGCTGCCAAGGCATTCCAGCAGCTGGTGGACGAGGGGGTTCTGTACAAGAAGCGGGGCATCGGCATGTTCGTGAGTCCCGGATCGAGGGAGACGCTGCGGTCGCAGCGACGGGAGCGATTCTTCAGCGAGGTTGTCGAGCCGATGGTGGCCGAGGCGAAGACGATCGGGATACCACTCGAGGAGGTCATCCGTCGCATCGAGGAGCTTGCGAGCGAGGGAGATCAATGACACTGCGCATCGACGTGCACGACCTCCGACTGGTCTACGGCGACGTCACCGCCCTCGACGGCCTGACGTTCTCGCTGGAGCCGAACCGGATCTACGGGTTGCTGGGTCGGAACGGATCCGGCAAGACCAGCCTGCTGTCGGTGCTGGCCGCGTTCCGCAAGCCGACCGCCGGGGAGGTGCTTGCAGGCGGGCAGCCGGTGTGGGAGAACCCGGCGGTCACGAGTCAGATCGCGTTCATCCGCGAGAGCGGCGACACCGTCGAGGACTCCGAGAAGCCGAAGGAGGCGCTCCGGTTTGCCGAGTACTTTCGACCGAACTGGGACAAGGCCTACGCCGAGGAGCTGATCGAGCGGTTCCAGGTGCCGATGGATACCAAGATCGGCGAGATGTCACGCGGGCAGCGCTCGGCGCTCGGGATCGTGCTCGGGCTCGCCGCCCGGGCGCCGATCACGATCCTCGACGAGACCTATCTCGGAATGGACGCGCCGTCGCGATACATCTTCTACGACGAGATCCTCAACGAGTACATGGCGCACCCGCGCACCTTCATCATCTCGACCCACCTCATCGAGGAGGTGAGCCGGATCTTCGAGGAGGTGCTCATCATCGACAAGGGGCGACTGCTCCTGCAGGACGAGACGGAGGCGCTGCTCACCCGCGGTGTGGCGATCACGGGACCGGAGGATGTCGTGGAGCGGCACATCGGCGGGCTGACGGTGATCGGCGAGCGCCAGCTGGGTCGCACGCGATCGGTCATGGTCTATGGCTCGCTCGACGAGGCGCGGGCGCGGCAGATGCGCGAGGCGGGGCTCGATCTCGAGCCGCTCGCCCTGCAGGACCTGTTCGTCCACCTGACGGCACCGAAGGGAGGCGTGCCATGACCATTGCCGGTGCCCGGCAGCGGACCTGGCGCTTCCCGCGCTTGTGGCTGAGGGGGCACATCCTGTTCGGTTCGCTGATGTGGGCCGGGCTGATGGTGCTGACACTGGTCATCGCCCTTGCGATCGACCGGTTCGGGTCCGTGCCTGACAGCATCTGGGAGCAGTCGAGTCAGGTCGTGCCGTGGTACGTGGGCGGCGTGTGCTGGTACATCGCCTACCAGACCGTCCCGACCACCCTCGCCCACGGCCGGACACGACGCGACACCGCGATCGAGGTGACGATCTTCCTGGTCACCTTCGCCGGCGTCGCCGCCGTGCTGGTCGCTGCCGGCTACCTGATCGAGTACGCCGTCTACGGGCTCGCCGGCTGGCCCCGCGCGCTCTCGGGCAACCAGCTGTTCGATTCGTACCTGGATATCCCGTTGATCCTGCTTCAATCCTGGCTGGTCGCCGTCGTCTGGGCCGGAGCGGGTGCATTCGTCGGAACGGCGACCTATCGCTATCCCGACGTGGGCTGGCTCTCACTCTTCCCGGCGTCGGTCCTGATCGGTCTCGTCGGCACCTTCACCAACGGATTCTGGGGTCCGGTCGGATACCTGATCGATCGCTTCCTGTCGGTGGAGACGCCATCGCTGGTCTTCGCCATCCCGACCGCCATCGCCTGTTTCCTGATCTCCCTCGCGGCGACGTGGCGAATTCTCCGGGACCTGCCGATCCGCACTCGCTGACGCCGAGGCTCGAGACGAAAGGCAAACGAGATGAACACATCCACGGTCGGTACGAGACGACCCGTCAGTGGCGGTCGGACCTGGCGATTCCCGCGCCTGATCATCGGGGACCACGTCGCACTCGCCGCGCTCCTGTGGCTGGGGTTCATGGTCACGGTGATCGGCGTCGCGGTTGGCACGGCGTACTTCAACGAGGTCACCGAGAGCGTCCTGGGATATGCGAGCACCTTCGTGCCGTGGTATGTGGCGTTCATGTCGGGCTACATCGTCTACCAGTACGTGCCGCTGTCCATCGCGCACGGTCGTATCCGACGGGACTCCGCTGTCGAGGCGGTGGTGTTCATGATCGTCTTCGCCGCGGCGGTCGCGCTCCTGATGGTTGCCAGCTACCTGGTCGAGTACGTCGTCTACGAGCTCGCCGACTGGCCGCGCGACCTGGCGGGGACGCACCTCTTCTCGTCCCACACGGACGTGCTGGCGATTTTCTGGGAGTACTGGCTGACGTTCCTGGTCTGGGCGTCAGCGGGTGGGTTCGCGGGGGCCGCATTCTACCGCTACGACGCTGGCGGTTGGCTGGCGCTGATCCCGGCAGGGGCGCTGGTGAGCCTGGCCGGCATGCGGTCGGGACCGACGTTCATGGGGTTCATCTTCCGGTGGCTGCCCTCGCTCGAGACCACCTCGATAGCGGTGTTCACGGTGGTGGCGATCGCGGGCTTCGCGATCGGACTCGCGATCACCTGGCCGATTCTCCGTGACGTGCCGATCCACAAGCGGTGACGGCAGCGATGGACTGGGCCCTACAGGGAAGGCATGGGATGAGCATGTCGATCACGAATCGCAGGCACGCGCACTGGGGCTCCGCGCCCGCTCTGGATGACCGGATCGGACGACCGGGGGCGGCGTGATCGTTGTCAACTACACTTGACATCCGACACCGAAATCCCTAGTCTGTCAAGTGTCATTGACATTGCCCAGGGGAGTCCCACCCAGCAACCGCGCACCGTCAGTCCAGCGGGCCCGGCCGCGACGGGGCGTGGGGATCGACGTCCGGTCTGGAGCCTGGCCTGAGAGAGGCGCTCGCTCCGGCGAGCGGGGAGCCCGTCTGATGCGACGCGCGGCCGGGCACGTAACGGCCGTCGACCGTTGACGCGGCAGGGCGTCAGCCGATGACGCTGGCGCGATCACCTGGTCGATTCCCCGCGACATGCCGGTCAGGCGCAAATGACACCTCGTACCCGCACCAGGAGGGATGTCGCCATGAAGCTGGCAACCTAGCCCCACTCGGGACCCGGATCGACATCGAATGAAGACCTGGCAGGGGTGGCCTGGCGCGAAGCGCGTCGGGGCCAGCCTCAGGGAACGTCTACCCACAAACACGGGAGCACCTCCATGATCACGGCACGCGGCCTCACGAAACGCTACGGCGACACCCTCGCCGTCGACCACCTCTCGTTCGACATCACCCCCGGGATCGTCACCGGGTTCCTGGGACCGAACGGCTCCGGGAAGTCCACCACCATCCGCATGATCCTCGGCCTCGACATCCCCACCGCCGGCACGGTGACGGTGAACGGCAGGGTCTACCGCGATCTCCCCGCGCCGATGCGGGAGGTCGGGGCGCTGCTCGATGCGACGGCGATCCAGGGCGGTCGCACCGCCCGCCAGCACCTGCGCTGGATCGCCCAGGCGGCCGGGCTCCCGAAAGGCCGCGTCGACGAGGTGCTCGACACGGTCGGACTCACCGACGCGGCCGACAAGCAGGTCGGCGGGTTCTCGCTCGGCATGGCCCAGCGTCTCGGCATCGCAACGGCATTGTTGGGAGACCCGGGGGTGCTCATCTTCGACGAGCCGGTGAACGGACTGGATCCGGAGGGCATCCTCTGGTTCCGCACCCTGATGCGGCGGCTCGCCGGGGAGGGGCGGACGATCTTCGTGTCGAGTCACCTCATGAGCGAGATGCAGGAGATGGCGGACCACGTGCTGGTGATCGGGCGGGGTCGGCTCATCGCCGACGCCACCATCAACGATGTCACCGGGCGGGGCAGCGGCAATGCCGTCCGGGTGGTGTCGCCTCGGCTCCCCGATCTCGTGCCCTTCCTCGAATCGGCGGGAGCCGCGATCCAGCCGGAGCGGGACGGCGGGGTACTGGTGACGGGCATGGACGCGGCCCGCATCGGGGAGCTGGCGGCGATGCATCGCATCCCGCTGCACGAGCTCTCGCCGCGCCGGGCCAGCCTGGAGACGGCCTTCATGGAGCTGACCCGCGACAGCGTCGAATACCAGGCCAATGGAAACGAACCTGACATTGGCAATATCGCCCAGGCGAGTGCCGGGCAGAAGGAGCCCACCCATGTCTAGCATCACTGCAGACGTCACCCGATCCGAAGGTGCGCGATCGACCGCTCGAGTTCCGTTCACCGCGACGCTGGCGTCGGAGTGGACCAAGCTCGTCACCGTGCGCTCGACCTGGATCACGCTCGCCCTCGCGGCGGTCCTCTCGGTCGGGGCCACCGCACTCCTGTCCTGGATCACCGGCTGGTCGTGGCGCGAGTGGTCGGAGGCGGACAGGGCCAGGTTCAACCCGATCGAGCTCTCGTTCGTCGGGACGATGGTCTCCACCATCCTCTTCGTGGTGCTGGGCGTCAGCATCGTGGCCTCGGAGTACGCCAGCGGCATGATGCGGCTGACGCTGACGGTCACCCCGCGGCGTGGCCGGATCGTGCTCGCGAAAGCCGTCATCATCACGGTGGTGACGATGGTCGCCGGTCTGATCATCAGCATCGCGACCTTCGAGGTGTCGCAGATGATTCTCGGGGCCTACGACCTGCCCACCGCGCGTCTGGGCGACAGCGATGCCTTCCGGGCGGTGGTGCTGGGCGTCGCGGTGACCGGGCCGGTCTACCCGCTGATCGGGGTGGCACTGGCGTTCTACTTCAGAAGCACGGCGCTCGCGATCACGACCGTGCTGGCGCTGATCTTCCTGCCGTCGATGGTCGGGGCGCTCCTGCCGCGCCGGTGGCAGGAGGACGTGCTGGCCTGGCTGCCAGGCCAGGCGGCCGACAGCGTCGCGATCGGACATCTCTATCCGGACGACCCGATGTATCTCCACCCATTCGTCGGCCTGGTCGTCGCGGTGGCGTGGGTGGCGGGTGCGCTCGTGGCGGCAACCATCGTCCTCAACCGCCGGGATGCGTAGGATGGGCTCGCTCGCTGGATATCGGGGCACCGGCCATTTGGCCGGTGCCCCGACGCGCTGGCTGGATCAGTCCCCTTCCGGCTCGATCGGGGAGAACCCCATCTCCCACTGTCTCGCAAGCATGATGGGTGCAACCTGTCATCCACCCGCCACTTGCGTGTCGTTCCGCCTCGAGCCGCACCGGCGAGATGCATGACCGCCCAGGCTCCACCACTGGTTCCGGCTGGGGAAGTGATCGCTCCACGTCGGGCGCCGATGCGGTCCCCGGTCCAGATGACGCCCTTCGACCTGACGCGCAGGTCGTCCCGGGAGCCCTGTCGCCCCGGCGGAGACGCTGCTAGGATGACGCGACAGCCAATGGTGGCTTGCTCCGAACGCCCGACCTACCCGATCTGGTGACGCAATGAACGTGATCCACATCGTTGCCGATACCCTTCGCCGGGACCACTGCGGTCCCTGGCACCAGGGGCGACCGGTGCGCGCGCTCGGCGATCCCACCCAGCCCGACTGGGTCGTGCCGACCCCGAACATCGACCGCCTGGCGGCGCGGGGCACCGTGTTCGACCAGGCATGGTGCGGCTCGCACCCCTGCATGCCCGCCCGGCGCGATCTCTACACCGGCCGCTTCGAGTTCCCCTGGCGAGGCTGGGGCCCGCTCGAGGACGACGATGACGATCTGCCCCGACGCATCTCGGGTCCACCCAACCACTCGCTGCACGACTTCGACCGCCACATCAGCCAGCTGGTGACCGACCACTTCCACCTGTGGGAGCAGGGCTCCGGCAACTATCACATGGGGTTCAGCGGCTTCGAGTTCATCCGCGGCATCGAGGCCGACGCCTGGCGCACCGACCCGATCGACGTGCCGCTCGGCCAGGAGGAGATCCGCGCGACGAAGCGGGAGCGCCACTTCCGCAACCTCGCCGCGCTCCGGCGGGGGCAGGACCCGCCGGCCGAGAATACCTACTTTCCGCCCCGTACCTTCGGCGCCGCGGCCGAGTGGCTCGAGCGCAATCACACCTGGCCGGACTTCTACCTGCACATCGACAGCTTTCCGCCGCACGAGCCATGCGACCCGCCCGAGCGCCTGGTGAAGCTCTTCGACGAGCGTGGCTACGGCGTCGACACGTGGCGATCGGTCGCGCCCTATGCCTCGATCGACGACTCGGGGCTCACGGAGGACGACGTGCGGCAGATCCAGGCCTTCTACGCGGCCGACATCGTCCATGTCGACGAGGCGCTGGGCATGGTGCTCGACGTGATGGATCGCCACGACTTGTGGGAGACCACGCTGGTGATCTTCACGACCGACCATGGGACCTACAACGGCACCTACCGGCGCACCGGCAAGATGCAGACCCACCTGCACACGCCGATTGCGCAGATACCGCTGATCGTCGCGCACCCGACGCTGGGACACGGGGAGCGACGGGATCAGCTGGTGCAGCTGGTGGACTGCTACCCGACGATTCTCGAGGCGCTCGGGGAGGAGATCCCGGATGGGCTGCACGGTCGCTCGATGGTGCCGATCATCGAGGACGCGTCTGCTCCTGGACACGAGATCGCGATCTGCGGGGTGTTCGGCGAGGGGATGACGGTGACGGATGGCGAGTGGGTGCTGCATGTCGCTCCGGTGGAGGGGAACCGGCCGCTCTACTGGTATTCGCACCACCTGTCGCGATTCATCGGGCACGATCTGGGGCCGTACGCGTGTCTTCCGGAGGGCGGTGGGCGTCGCCCGGCGAACCACGTGCCGCTGGAGCGGGAGTCGTGGCTGAGCAACCTCAGGGAGGATCCGTACGAGCAGATGAACGTCTCGGCCGCGCACCCCGAGCAGGTGCGGCGGCTGGCGGGGATGCTGCGGGAGCGGCTGATGGAGATCGGCGCACCGTCGGAGCAGCTCGAGCGCCTGGGGCTGGACGACCTGATCGGCGTGTGAGCCGTCGCTGACCCGCTGTGATCCAACCCTGGTGGCAATGGCGTCCCCAGCGGTAGCGTGAGCGTTCCGCCCGCGGGGAGGGGCTACGAGGGTATGCCGACACCGGTGGTGGGCAGATGCATGACGGGAGGTGTGTCGAGGGCCGCGACAGGCTCAGCCCTCGCACGGTGAATGATCGCCGCTCATGCCTCTGTGGTGATCTTCAGTGAGACGGCGTGCTTCGCCCCCGGCCGTCCCGGGAGCGTGACGTGGAGCGCATCGGCGCGCCGTTCCCAGGTCACCTCCCCGCCCGCCAGCTGGGTGACCGAGGCGATCGTCTCCGGGAGCTCCGGACTGCCGTCGCGGAGGGTCTCGATCCGGATCACGCCGTCATCCGGCACGGCCAGCGCCGTCGCGTACAGGGTGGTGCGCTCGACGCCCTGGTCTACCGCCGTGCGGGTGGTGAACCGGATGTCCCGCGCCGTGAAGCTGGTTCGTTTCGTATCGGTGAAGGCTCCCTCGGTGACCTCGGTCGGGCCCTCGCCGAACACGCGCCACGGCCGGGTGCCGTAGATCGCCTCACCGTTGACGCGCAGCCACGCGCCGATCTCCCGGAGGATCGAGGCGTCTTCGTCGGGGATGGTGCCATCGGCGCGTGGCCCGATGTTCAGCAGCAGCGCCCCGTTCTTGCTGACGATGTCGACGAGGTCCCCGATCAGGTCGGACGGCTGCTTGTAGCTGTTGTTCTCGGTGTAGCACCACGAGTTTCTGGCGACGGCGGTGTCCGTCTGCCAGAAGCGCTCGCGGATGCCGGCGAGCTGGCCGCGCTCGATGTCGAGCACCGCGACGTCGTCCGGGAACGCGCGGTGCTTGTAGTTGATCGCGACCCCCCTGCCCCACTCGACCGCACGGTTGTAGTAGTAGCTCGCGAACCGCTGGAGGTATGGCTCGAAGACCTCCGTCTCGATCCACCAGTCGAACCACATCAGCTGGGGCCGGTAGCGATCGACGAGCTCGCAGGTCCGCAGGAGCCAGTCCTCCAGGAACTGGTCGTTGGGAGGCAGCTCCTTCGGCTGGGCTGGCCCGTAGAAGTCGGCGAACTGCGGGTCCTGCACATCGGATGCGAAGGCGCGGCCACCGTTCATGAACCACCAGTGCTCGGCACGGTGCGAGGAAGCGCCGAAGACCATCCACTGCTCGCGCACTGCCGCGGCCAGCTCGCCGACGATGTCCCTCTTGGGACCCATCCGGACGCTGTTCCACCGGCTCAGGGCGCTGTCGTACATCTGGAAGCCGTCGTGGTGTTCGGCGACCGGCACCACGAACTGGGCGCCAGCCTCGCGAAAAAGGCTCGCCCACGCCTGGGGGTCGAAGTGCTCCGCGGTGAACAGAGGGATGAAGTCCTTGTAGCCGAAGGTGTCGTGGGCGCCCCAGGTGGCGAGGTGGTGCTCGTACTCCGGTGAACCCTCGACATACATGTTTCGCGGGTACCACTCGTTGCGGAAGGCCGGCACGGCGTACGGGCCCCAGTGGATGAAGATGCCGAACTTCCCGTCGACGTACCAGCGCGGCGGCCGGTAATCGGAGAGCGAGTCCCAGTCGGCGCCGTACGGTCCTCGCTGGATGACCTCATCGATCTGGCGGAGGCTCACGGTGTTCACCTCGTGATGTGCGACATGGCGCGGTATGCCTCTGTCATGGCCCATGGCATCGGGATGATCTCTGCCGATCGTTCATGGTCCATGGCTGTGCCATCGCCCTCCCGCTATCGTCATCCTGAGCTCCGCGCAGCGTGACGATAGCGGGGAGCGACCGCTGCGGCTGCGCGCGACACCTGGCACGTATCCGGGGATCGGGGTCTCTGGAGGACGACCGCCGCCCCGACGATTTCAGACGAGGACGGGAGTCTTCCGGCTCCCGTCCTCGTGCTTCCTCCACGTTCCCGATGGGATCAGGAGTTGGCGTTGGTCTCGTCGAGCACCTGCTGGTGCAGGTCGACGAAGGTGCTCAGCCCGATGGCCTCGAGGTTGGCGAGGTAGTTGTCCCACTCGGACTCGATGTCGAGCTGGCCGGTGACCGCCTGCGCGAAGGTCTCGTTCACGTAGGTCTCGAGCTGCGGCAGGATCGTCGCGACCTCGTTCGCCTGCTCCACGGTGAAGTACATCGGCGGCAGGTTCATCGGCTGTTCGGGCGCGTACGGGGCGTAGCGCTCCTTCGTCAGGTTGTAGAGCACCACCTCGAGGTTGGCGCCGGCGGTGATGTTGTCGGGATCCGGCACCACCTGGCTCAGACGGTACTTCGCCGTGCGGACGCTCGGGCCGTCCTGCGACCAGTGGATGTTCTGGCTCGGGATATTGGCGACGTCGGTGATGCTGTGCCACCAGGCCTGCTCGCCGTCGATGCCAATCTCACCCTCGTAGGCCCAGCGCCAGTCCTCGTCCTTGACGCCATGGATGGAGCGGGTGGTCGGCTCGACGCGGCCGAGGAAGTCGGCCCACTTCATGGCCAGCTCCGGATTCTGGCACTTGTCGGTGATGATGAAGGTGCCGACGATCGGGGCCTGGAAGGTGTCGTGCATCGAGTAGCGGGTCCCGTCCGGTCCTTCCAGCGGAGGAACGGCGGTGTAGGCGTCCCATGGACCGCTCTCGCCGGCGGTGAAGGTCATGAACTCGCCGAACCAGCCGGCAGGCACGGAGCCGACGATGGCGACGCCATCGCGGCCGTTGCCGAGCGCGCGGAGCTGGTCGCGGTCGTTGGTGAAGATCTCGGGCGAGAGCAGCCCCTCGGCGTGGAGGCCGGCGAGGTACTTGATGCCCTCGCGCCAGGCTTCCTGCGCGTAGATCGCGATGACCTTGCCGTTGTCCTGGATGAGCCGCAGGTCGTTGCCCGGGTGGTAGATGAACGAGTTCATGAAGTAGTGATCGGGGCTGCCGTGCCAGGCACCGCCGACGATGCCCGAACCGGTCAGCGGGATCTCGTCGGCCTCGCCGTTGCCGTTGGGGTCGCCATCCTTGAAGGCGCGCAGGACCTCGGCATACTCCTCGGTGGTCTGCGGCATCTCGAGGCCGAGGGTGTCGAGCCACTCCTGGTTGATCCAGAGCTTGGCCGACATGGTGCAGTGGTAGCAGTCGTTGATCGACGGCAGCGAGTAGATGTTGCCATCTGGCGCGGTCGAGGCGACGCGGGCCGAGGGCGTGGTCTCCCAGTGCAGCCTGGTCATGGTGCCGTGCTGCTCGATGAGGTCGTTGAGGGGGATGAAGATGCCCTGGCTGCCGTAGAGCTGGATGACCGACGGCGTCGGATTGAAGTCCATGAGGATGTCGGGGTAGTCGCCCGAGGCGAGGCGCAGGGTGAGCGCGGCCTCGGCCTCATCCAGCGGCACCGTCTGCCACTCGATGTGGACGTTGGTCTGCTCCTCGAGCCACTGGGTGAAGGTGTTGGTCTCGTAGTTCTCGACGGATGGATTCTGCACCTGGAGGATGCGGAGGGTGGTCTTCTCCTCGACGAGTGGCAGCTCGACGGGTGGCTCGTCGGTGGACGGATCCACCACCGCGGCGGTTGGTGTCTGCGCCATGGCGCGGTAGCCCCCGAGCCGGGATCCCAGCGCGATCCCGGCACCGCCCGCCGCTGCCCCCTTGACAAGCCCCCGTCTGTTCAGCCGCGCGCGAATCATGTCGTGTGACCAGAATCGATCAGCCTTGTGCTGCGACATGTGTTCCCTTCTCCTGTGCACTCACTCGAGGCAACGGCAGCTACGGGCTGCCCCCGTGCGATGCCGGTCGGCGTACACAGCCCCTTGGCGCATCCCGCGTATCGCGCCATACTGTATACAATTCAGCACCACTCTGCGGACGTATCGTAGTCACCAGCGTTCGGGGTTGTCAATACAGGTCTGGCAGGCTCCCGACCCATGTGATGTGGGCGGAACGGGGCCCGGTCCGTTTGTGACGAGTCGGCACTGACCAGTGCTAGACTGAGTCTGTATACAAAACACCAATTCGGTTCAGTCTCCATCCGTTCCGGTGTGGCACCTGTCGGAGAGGGAGGGAATACAGGTGGCGAGCCAGGCAACCAGGGATACAGGTTTCGACCGCGTCTTCAACATCGTCAATCACACCGTGCTGTTGCTGTTTCTGGTGTCGGTGGCGTACCCGTTGATCTATGTGGTGAGTGCCTCGTTCAGCAGCCCGCGGGCGGTGATCAACGGTGAGATGTGGCTCTGGCCCGTTGATGCCACCCTCGAGGGATACCGCGCGGTCTTCAACAACCCGCGCATCGTCACCGGCTTCCGGAACTCCCTCTTCTACACCGTGGTCGGCACCTTCGTCAGCGTCGTGCTCACGATCCTGGCGGCCTATCCCCTCTCCCGGAAGGATCTCGCCGGCCGCAACGTGATCATGTTCCTGTTCATGTTCACGATGCTCTTCGGCGGTGGCATCATCCCCACCTACCTCACCGTCCGGGAGACCGGCCTGCTGGATACCCGCTGGGCACTGATCATCCCGACCGCGATCTCGGTCTGGAACATGATCATCACGCGCACCTTCTTCCAGGTGACGATCCCCGACGAGCTCCTCGAGGCGGCGCAGCTCGACGGCAGCTCCGATTTCCGCTTCGTCTGGGACAACGTGCTGCCGCTCTCCGCGCCGATCATCGCCGTCAACGCCCTCTTCTACGCGGTCGGTCAGTGGAACACCTACTTCAACGCGCTGATCTACCTGACCGACCAGGATCTCTTCCCGCTGCAGCTGGTGCTGCGCGAGATCCTGATCCAGAACCAGATCAATTTCGATCAAATGACGGACGTCACCGAGCTGGCGCGCCGGCAGGATCTGCGCGACCTGCTCAAGTACTCGCTGATCGTCGTCGCGAGTCTGCCGGTGCTGATCATCTACCCGTTCGTCCAGAAGCACTTCGTCCGCGGCGTGATGATCGGCTCGCTGAAGGGCTAGGGGAGGTTTCGCATGGCCAACGTCAACGTCCCAACCCCGTCCTCCACCGTCGGCACGGACGCGCCGCGCGCGATCCCGGCGGCCCCGGCGAGGACCCGCACGCGTCGCGTGGCGGGCAGCATCAAGAAGAACTGGCAGCTCTACGCGATGCTGGCGCTGCCGCTCGCGTGGCTGATCGTCTACCAGTACGTGCCGATGTTCGGTGCGCAGATCGCCTTCCGTGACTACAGTCCGCAGGGCGGGTTCGCCGGCCTCTACGAGGCTGAGTGGGTCGGCTTGAAGCACTTCCGGCGCTTCTTCGACCTGCCCAACTTCTGGACGGTGATCCGGAACACGCTGGTGCTCAACATCTACGCGCTGCTGGCCGGGTTCCCGCTGCCGATCATCCTGGCACTGGCGCTGAACTACGTGGGCAGGGCGTGGTTCCGACGGACGGTGCAGCTGGTGAGCTACGCGCCGCACTTCATCTCCGTCGTGGTGATCGTCGGCATGCTCTTCCTCTTCGTCGACGGTGACGGGATCGTGGTGCGCATCCTCAGCGTCTTCGGCTACGATGGCGGCGGGCTCATGGAGAACCCCAGCTACTGGAAGTCCCTCTATGTGTGGTCCGGGGTCTGGCAGAGTCTGGGATTCAACGCGATCATCTACCTCGCCGCGCTGAGCGGTGTCGATCCCACCCTGCACGAGGCGGCGATCCTCGACGGGGCCAACAAGCTGCAGCGCATCCGGGATATCGACCTGCCGGGCATCATGCCGGTGGCGATGATCCTGCTCATCCTCAACATGGGCACGCTCCTCAGCACCGGCTTCGAGAAGGTGCTGCTCATGCAGAATCCGCTCAACATGTCCACCTCGGAGGTGATCGACACGCTCGTCTACCGACTGGCGTTCGACTCGGTCTTCCCGCAGTTCTCGCTGGCGACCGCGGTCGGGCTCTTCAAGGGCGTGATCGGCCTGATCCTGCTCCTCGCCGTCAACCAGCTCGCGCGGCGCCTGCGCCAGCAGTCGCTGTTCTAGCGAGATCGATCGGGCCGGCGGAGATCTCCGCCGGCCCGATCCGGGTATTGTCCGCGGTCGGAAGAGCCCGTACACTCCACTACGTGTATATGCACGCTTTGGAGTGTCTGTCATGATCGACCCGGCCACCCGGTCCGACACACCGTCCGGCTGGCAGCGAACCGCCTGCTATGCCACCGCGCTGCGGCGGGCCGGTCGCACCCTCACCCGCATCTACGACCGTGCCCTGGCACCCGCCAACCTCACGACGGTGCAGTTCTCCCTGCTCTCGCTGATCGATCGCGCCCCGCACGACCTCACCCTTTCCGAGCTTGCGGAGGTCCAGGCGATGGATCGCACCACGCTCTCCCGCAATCTCGCCCCCCTCGCTCGCGATGGCCTGGTCATCATCTCGCCGGGCAAGGATCGGCGTCGTCGGACCGCGCGGCTCACGCCGGCGGGGCGCGATGCACTCCAGCGTGCCCGACCGCTCTGGCAGGAGGCGCAGGAGCGCATCGCCAGCGAGCGCGGCCCAGCACGACTGCGGGAGCTGATGACCGAGCTCCATGCCCTCAGCACGATCGACGACTGACCGCGCACGTCTCCGTACCGGAAGGTGATCCTCACCATGATCCGATCCTCCACCCCGTTCGCCTCGCGTCTCCACTACGCCTGGATCATGGCGGCGCTCACGTTCGTCGTGCTGATCGGCGCTTCGGGGTTCCGCTCCGCACCGGGCGTGCTGATGGTGCCGCTGCAGGATGCATTCGGGTGGGACCGCGCGACGATCTCCCTCGCGGTGTCCGTCAACATGCTGCTGTTCGGGTTCATGGGGCCATTCGCGGCGGCGATGATGGAGCGGTTCGGGCTGCGCCGGGTGCTGATCGGGGCACTGCTCACGGTCGCCACCGGTGCCCTGCTGACCCTGTTCATGACGCAGTCCTGGCATCTGGTGGTGCTCTGGGGCGTCGTGGTCGGACTCGGCACCGGCTCGATGGCGACCGTCCTCGCCGCCACCGTCGCCAACCGGTGGTTCGTGCGGCGGCGCGGGCTGGTGGTCGGGGTGCTCACGGCGGCCAGCGCAACCGGTCAGCTCGTCTTCCTGCCGGTGATGGCGTGGCTCGCCGGGCGGTATGGCTGGCAGGCGGTCTCCATCGCGGTGGCGACCGCCACGCTCGCCGTCGTGCCGCTGGTGGTCGTGTTCGCCCGCAACCGCCCGGAGGATCTCGGTCTGCGTCGGTACGGGGAGTCGGACTCCGACCCAACACCGGTCATCCGGACCAACCCGATCGGTGCCGCCTTCGGGGCGCTCGGGCAGGCGGTGCGCGCGCCGGCATTCTGGCTGCTGGCCGGCACCTTCTTCATCTGTGGGGCCACTACCAACGGATTGATCGGCACCCACTTCATCCCGGCCGGGATCGACCACGGCATGACCGAGGTCGCCGCGGCCAACCTACTCGCCCTGATCGGGGTGTTCGACATCGTCGGCACCACCGCCTCCGGCTGGCTCACCGATCGATTCCGGCCGGAGCTGCTCCTGCTCACCTACTACGGCCTGCGCGGGCTCTCGCTCATCCTGCTGCCGTGGGTCTTCGACCTGCCGAACTACGCACTCGTCGTCTTCGTCGTGTTCTACGGGCTCGACTGGGTGGCGACCGTGCCTCCCACGATCTCCCTGGCGACCTCCGCCTTCGGGGTGGGACAGGGTGCGCTCGTGTACGGTTGGGTCTTCGCATCACACCAGCTCGGCGCCGCCTTCGCCGCCTCCATGGCGGGATACCTGCGTACCATCCACGGCGACTACGTGCTCGCCTTCACCGGCGCGGGCATGCTGAGTCTGCTCGCGGCCGCCATGTGCCTGTTCATGGGGAGCAGCGCGCCGCTGGCAGGGCTCGCCCGGCGACTCTGGCGGCAGCAGCCCGCGCCGGGCGAGCTGGCCTGACCGGTACAATGGGCGTCATGCACGAGTCTCTCCACACACGACCCAGTGACCCCTTCGGTGTTCGTGTCGCCACCGCGACGGTGGTGGCGGAGTCCCATGACGTCTCCATCGACGACGAGGCGATCGAGCGGGTGGCCCGGCACCTGGCAGGGGATGCCGGCGAGCCCCCTGCGTGGGATGACCGACTCCACTACCGCGGGCAGCCGCTCGACACCGCCGGCTGGGTGGTCGTGCTGGATACGCTCAACTTCTGCTTCTGGGCGCAGGGTGACGACCCGGACGAGCGCTGGCGGGTCACCTGGCGAGACACCACCCACAACGGGTACGACGCGCTGGCGGCGGCCCTCCATCGGGCGGTGGTCGACGATGGACTCGCGATCTGGGATGGCGTCTGGCTCCGCGATCTTGCAGAGGCTGACGTCCGGCATCTGCTGCGGGGGGACGATGGCTGCCCGCCGATCCCGTTGATCGACGCACGCCTGGCGAACCTGCGCGAGCTCGGGACCGTGGTCGAGGGTCGGCATGCCGGCGACCTGGTGGTCGCGGCGGCGGGATCCGCGATACGCCTCGTTCGCACTGTCGTGGAGCAGCTCCCATCGTTCCGGGATGTCGCGCGCTGGACACGACCCGGCGGCGAGGCGATCGAGGTGCCCTTCCTGAAACGCGCGCAGATCCTGGCGGCGGACCTCGCCGGCGCGCTGGCGGGAACGGAGCTCGCGATCACCGAGGGGCTGGATCGGCTCACGGCCTTCGCCGACTACAAGGTGCCGCAGGTACTCCGGCAGCGCGGCGTGCTTCGATACGCGCCGGGGCTCGCCGAGCGCATTCGCAGGCTGGAGCGGATCCCGGAGGGCAGCCCGGAGGAGATCGCGATCCGGGCAGCGACGGTGCAGGCGTGCGAGCGGCTCGTGTCCGCGCTGGGGCGTCTGGGGATATCGACGACGGCCAGCGAGCTCGACTGGCGCCTGTGGACGCTGGGGCAGTCGCTGCCGGGCGAGTCGGAGCCGTACCACCGCACGGTGACGATCTTCTACTGAGCCATCTCTACGAGAGACGAGCGCTGACGGTTCAGGATCGTGCCGTCCTGCGGGTGGCCTGGTGGACCACCGCCTCCACCCCGACCGGCGGTGTCGCTCGATTCGCCTGAAACGATCCTGGGTCGTCCCGTACCGGAGATCCGGGTGACGCGCCGCCTGCTGCAGACCTGCCCCTACAGATGAAGACGGACGGCGGTACGGCCCTCCGGCGCCGGCACGGGGCGGGATCGACGGGGGGGAGGGTCTTCGCGCCCTCCCGAACGGCGATCGTCGTGGCGTCGTCATCTGTTCGAGAAGCCTGCCGCATCGCTCGAACCGAAGGCGGTCGAGCGGTTGCCCCAGACGGCGACCCGGTGTCCGTCGCGAACGCCTTCCCACAGCGGCACCGTACAGGTGCGGCGGAGCAGGCTCTTCCAGAGCTGCGCGTTCGCGAAGGTCTCCTCGTCGGCGCTGAAGACCTCGAAGACCGATCGGGCGGCCACCAGCACCAGCTTCTGCCTGGCGCGACTCAGTGCGACGGTCAGTCGACGCGGATCGAGCAGGAACTCGCCATTCATCAGGATGTAGTCGCGATCGCTCTCGGTCACGCCGATCAGGATGGCGGTACGCTCACCGCCCTGGAAGCGCTCGACCGTGTCGACGGCGGTCACCACGGCCTCATCGAGGGCGCTGTCCGGACCCAGCAGCCGCACGAGATCCTCCTGGAGCGCGGCGCGCTGGGCGCGATGCGGCACGACGACACCCATCCCCTTCCGTGCATCGAGCCCGAACCCTGTCGGGTCGGAGAGAGCACGCAGGATCGGTGCGAGCAGCTTGCGCTCGAAGTCGTTGCGGACCTGGCTGTTCGTCTCGTCGTGCACGATCACGGTGAGCGGATGCTCCGGCGCCAGCACCGCGGACAGGAAATCGTCCCCGACCTGGTGCGCGGGTAGCAGGGACGTTTGATGCGAGTGGTAGTCGATGCCGTCGTGGATGTAGATCTCGTCACGGAGGAACTTCGCCATGTCGGCGTGGAGCCGGAAGCTCTCCGAGAACCGGATCATCGGCGGATCCAGCGCGAGCAGGGCGAGGAAGAGCGACTCGTAGCTGCGGAACTGCCGGAAGGTCCGGCGTGGCTCGTTCGTCCAGTCGTGCTTGACGATGGGGGGCATCTGGCGGTGATCGCCGACGACGATCACGTTTCCACCCGGTTTCAGCGGCAGAGCCGCCATGATCGCCTCAGGCATGCTCATCTGCGAGGCCTCGTCGAGCACGAGGGCGTCGGCGAGGTGGTGCCCGAAGCGTTCCCTGCTGCCGTAGTGGTCGCCGAGCAACCCGTAGATGCCGCCGGGGGTGGCCGCGACGACGGCCCACCGGTTCGCCAGGATCCGGTCGACCGCCTTCGGCTGGCTCGCCTCGCGCTGGCTGTCGCGCGGCAGCGGCGTGACTCCGGCCGGAACGTCCTCCTTGCCGCGGTAGCGATAGAGCGGCAGGTCGATCAGGCGCTCGTCGATGTAGCGGCCGATGATGGCGGAGTGTGTCGAGCGGAGACGACGCAGCAGCGCCTGGCCCTCGGCGACATTCGTGAGCAGCACGTCGGTGGCCGCGTGGGTCTTGCAGCTGAGGAAGACACGATACTCGCGGTTCGCCGCCATCGCGCCCTGGATGCGGGCGAGGATCGCGAAGGCGGTCGAATAGCTCTTGCCGGTGCCGGGAGGGCCCTGCACGAGGAGCACGGGGGAGTCGCCGTGCCTCGCGATGAATTCCCGCTTGCTTTCCTCGAAGCCATGCAGCTCCCGCTCGGCATGGAGGGCGTCGAGGCCATCGAGGAAGCGCTGCTGGGCGGCGGCCGCTTCCGGAGGCCATTCGGGGGATGGGTGATCGCGGCCGGCGAGGATGTCGTAGAGGACGTTCTCACCGCCGTCGATCAGCCCCTGGGTCACCTGCAGGGTCCAGGCTGCGTAGATATTGCTCGGATCGGGGTCGAGGGTGAGGATCTCGCCATGGTCGAGCGGGCGATTGTTGTCGGGCATGGTGCCGAAGGTGAATCCCGGGACGCCGCCGCCGCGCGGACCGTTCATGACGACCTCCGCCCAGGCGCGAATCGCCCTCCCCTCCTCGTCCCGCTCGACGTGGATGCGGTCGAGCGTGCAGCGCATGCCCCAGAGCATCTGCCTGGCCGTCGGGGTGAAGCGATACCTTTCCGACTCCGGCAGACGGCTGTCGACGGTCCAGCGCGGGTAGATCACGAGCCAGTCGCCCTCGCTGAGGGTCGAGAGGCGCAGGGCCTCGTCGAGGTCGCAGGCGACATCGTCGACCGTGATTCGCAGCCGGAAGCGCATGCCTTCGTTCGACCACTGGTATTTCGCGCGCTGCTCCTTCGTGGACGAGAACCGCTTCGCATCGGGGTTCTCCTGGAAGTAGCGGGCACGGATCTCCTGCTCGAGCGCGCGACGACGGGCATTCTCCCGGTTCTGGGCGGCGATGCCCGGCTCCTGGTCCTCCTCGAGGTACTGGACGATGAGCGTCTGGCCGCTGAGGACGCGCTGCTCGGGCTCGGCGAGACGGTCGCGCTTCCACTCGGCCAGCTCGACGTGACGCTCGATCACGACGAACTCGTTGAGGGCGTGGGCGAGGTCTCGGGCGGTTTCCTCGAACGTGGCGAGGTCGGGCAGCTCGAACTCGCGAAGCATGGTCTGCCGGTTGCCTGGGAGGTCACTGACCACGATGTGCTCCATGGCCTCCAGCCGGCGGGCGTGGAAGCCCTTCAGCAGTGCCGGGGTCGCCTCGCGGTAGTTCGCGAACTCGTCGCTTCCCTCCTCCGGCACGGGCAGCTCCCCCCAGGCGGCGTAGGCGTATTCCAGTGGGATCTGGCTGTTGAAGCGGGCGCGACTGGTGAACCAGCCGTTGATGCCGGGGATCTGCTCGGCGCCGTTCGGGGGAGCCTCGAACCGGCCCCAGAAGTCGAACATCCGGGTGCGGAAGACGTCGCGGTAGGGCTCGGGCGAGTTCCAGTCGAACCGGAGATATGCCGCCACGGCCTGGAGCGACTGGCAGACCATCGGGTAGTTGCGGTGCTCGCGGATCTCCGTCTCCAGGTAGCTGGCGATCGACGAGTCGAAGGCGGCCATCTGGGTGACGAAGTCGTAGAGCGCGGTGGCGCCGAGGATCTCGTCCTTGTGCCGGGCGAGTCCGTCGAGCAGCATGCGCTGGGCGAAGCCGTTGACGAAGGTGAGGTGGATGGGTGCCTTGCGCTCGCCATCGGCGTTGGGAGCGGCGACCTCGACGATGGCCCGGAGGGTCTCGGTGATCCAGTCGAGAAAGAGCTCCCGCTCGCGCTCATCGGAGTCGGGCGGGCCGTCGGTGAGCCGGACGATGCTGCGCCGGCGCTGCGGGTGCGGCTTGCCGTTCTCGTTGCCGACGACCAGCGCACCCAGCATGCAGATGCGGTCGTTGAGGTAATCGTGCTGGGCGTCGAGGTAGAGGCGGACGAGATTCGGGTTCTGCTCCTCGTCGCTGTAGGGCATCGAGCCATACCCGCGGTTGGGGATGTAGCTGATGGCGTTCCCCTGCTTCGTCTTCCAGCCCTCGTACCGCAGCGCGCGGTGGATGAGCTCGTCGAGGCGGGGTCCGATCGGCCAGGTCGCGGCGAGTCGCTCGCACAACGCGGCGTGTTCCGGGTTGGGGACGAGCATGAGGCGATCGCAGGTCTGGCCGTCCGGTCCGGTCTCGCCGGGCTTCACGAGCGTCTTGAGCGAGGCGAGCTGTCGGGTGGTGGTGATGCCGGCGGTCCGGAGCGCGCGCTTGTCCTGCTCGGTGATGTGCGGCAGCAGCGAGAGGTCGTCCGTCTCGGCGCTGCGCTTCATGCAGTACTCGTTGTAGAGGCAGCCGTCGCACTTGTAGGTCAAGTGAAAGGGGAGCTGCTCGTCGTCGGTCTCGAGGACACGGTGGGCGATCGATTCCGGGCCGGTGACGAGATCGTAGACCGAGCCGATATAGGCCTCGGCATCCTTGACGCGGTCGAGGAGCCCGGCGGCGGTGCCGAGGGTGGCGATGGCATCGTCCCGCTGGTGCTCCTGCTCGGAGCGATCCTCCATCGGGGTCAGCAGCGACTCGCGCACGGGACCGCGGTAGAGGATCGCCATCTCGATCGGGGCGTGGGGGATGCCTGCCTGCTCCAGCAGGGTGCGGAGCATCTCGTGGTAGAAGGCGACCTGGAGGCGGTGCTCGACGCGGGAGGCGGTGCTGCTTTTCATGTCGGCGAGGAGGAGGTGCAGCGTGCCTCCGGTATCCCGCTCGGCGCGAAGGAGGTCGATGTCGCCGCGGAGGCGCCAGCCGCCGATGATGGCCTCGATGCGCGGTTGCAGGAGCACGATGGTCTCCCCTGCCCCGAGTCCGGCGAGCGTCTTCAGCGTGTCGGTGTTGTCGTTGGTGAGATGCAGCTCTCGCCGTCGCTCTGGCCCGAAGCGAATCGTCGGGTAGGCGGCGGCGATGTCGGCCTCGACGACCTGCTCGAAGCTGGAGCCGGAGCGGGTCAGGATCGGCGGGATGGACTGCGGGGCGACATCGTAGGCGAGCAGGAAGTCGCGCCCTTCGGCGCGCTCGCGGAGGCGCAGGCTGAGGTAGCGCTGGCACTGCTCGAGCCGGATGAACTGGGAGATGTCGGTAGGCGATATCGTGCGGGGCGCGGTGTCGCGACCGGCGCCGGTGGCCTGCATGGTGTCCATAACGGGTTACCTGACTGTTTGGCGAGCTCCTCTCTCACCAGTGTAGCCTGTCGCACGATTCCGCCGCGATCTCGCCGGCGCCGACGCGCCTGCAACCGGAATGACGCCGGCCGCGTCGCACGATGACGCCGTCGGACGTCGGTTGCGGCCCAACCCTCCGCTACGGGGACAGACTGGCGCGACACGGCTTCCGCTACGGATTGGCGGGGCCAGTGAATACCAGTTGCATGCGCGGGGGGTCCGGGGACGGTGGCTGCCTCTCGTCGAAGGATGCGCAGGCGAGCGCACGCTTCAGCCCGAGGGTGGCCGCGAGGCGTGTGATGGCCTTCGGGGTGAAGACCTGCCAGTCGAAGCTCACCCGCTCGTCGCGGTCGCGGTAGTCGAGATCGACGATGAGGCGATCGTCATGGAGGTGCTGTCGGGTGACGATCTCGATTCCCTGCTGGGTGGTGGCTCGCCCGCCCTGCCGGCACGCGAAGAAATCCCGGTTATAGATGTCCAGCACGATTCTCCCTCCCGGGGTGAGCTGGCGGGCCATCTGGCGGAGGATACCGGCGTTGGTGGTGTCGTCGTGGTAGCCGAAGCTCTGCCACATGCAGGTGATGCCGTCGAACGGGCCGGGCAGGTCGCCGATCCTGGTCATGTCGTGCACGAGGAAGGTCGCTCGCGGGTGGTCGTGGAGTGCTCGGGCACGCTCGACCGCATGGTCGTCACGATCGATGCCGAGGACCTCGTAGCCCGCCTCGGCCAGGAGGTGGGCATGACGCCCGTAGCCGCACCAGACATCGAGGATGCGGGCGGGCGGTGGCGGCAGGACGCGAGTCAGGACGTCAGCTTCCCTGGCGGTCCGGCTCGGGTCATGGTTGGCACGGAAGAGGTCGAACCACGTCTGCGTGCAGGTGCTGGCGGACACGGGCTACTGGCCTTCCGGGCGTGTCGATTCGCGCTTACGAGAGGGTACCGTGTCACGTGCCGTGTTTGAGCGGGCTGATGGGGTGAACGGTGCGGGAGGGCACAGGGCCCTCCCGCCACGAAGCCTTGGTAGTGGATCGTGCGCCGTTGGTCAGACGCCGGTGCGGCGCTGGTGCGCGCCCTGGTCGACGTTGGGCTCGTCGTCCCCGCCGTCGCCGATGCCGTAGACGCCACCCTCTTCCTGCGCCTCGATCTGCTCGCGCATGCCGGACTCGGCCGACTGGGTGAGCGGCTGGTCGCACTCGATGCAGAAGTCCTGGTCGGGCGGGTTCTCGGTGCCGCAGTTGGTGCAGGTCACGGGGTTGCTCATCGTCTGCTCCTTTCGGCCCCGCCTCGAGCGCGGGGATGCCTGCCCGCACGCAAGAGCCAGACCACGCAGATCGCGCGGTGATGATCGGGATGCCGTGACCACGTCGCGGAGGACCGGTCTTGCGGATCCGAACCGGGTCGTCGGTTGCTTCAGCGGTGCGCCGTTCCAGCTCCGCTCCCTGGGGCATACGAGTCGCCTGCCTGTGGTGCGTACGCTGCTCCGACACGGAACCCCGCCATTCCTCCCGGAGGAATGGCGGGGTGTCGATGGGTCGGGGGACGTGCGGGGGATCAGGCCACCTGCTCGTCATCCATTCGGTGTCGTGGTTCTTCGATCAGGTCGACGGTCCAGGAGTCATCGGGCTCGAGCGGCTCGATCTCACCCTTGACGATGTCGTAGCTGTAGAACAGCCCGTCGCCACCCTGCAGGAGCAGGTGCTGGGGGTTGTTGCGTAGCTCGCCGATGACCTGGAAATCGATGTTGTCCAGGTGTAGCCCGTGAGGGGCAGGACGGGAATCTCGCTTCATCGCGGTGTTCTCCATGGCGATCCGTTACGTTTGACGGTCGGGCGCAAGGGACACGGATCGGCTACCCGGCACCTCTTCGGCGAGGTGCCGCTTATGGCAATTGTATCGCCTGGTGTTATCCGTGCCGCCACTTCGCTACGGATCTGCGCCCAGCCATGGCGCGATGAGCCGATCGTGACGGTTGTGGTGTGCCTGGCTAACCGGATTGCGCCTGGCGGAGTGCCTCCTGGTCTGCGTCGAGCTGGTTGCTGAGTGCTTCCTCACTGCCGGTGAAGATCACCCAGTACTTCTCGTTCGGTTCGACTGGTGAGAGCAATTCCCTTCCCGGAAGATACCGGTAACACTGTCCGTCCGCCCCCAGGACGAGCAGCTGGCGTTCATCGTGTCGGTGTTCGCCAATCACCGTGAATTCGTTCGTCATGACCCGCCTTGCTCCAGATTCCATCCCACCTAGGTGGCAGGTGCACTCTCCGTAACGCGGGTGGGTGCGGTGTGGTTTCGCGCAGCGCCGCCGACTGCGAAGTGCCTCTGCTAGCCTTGCCGTTTCGGTTGTCTGGTACCTGCTTGAGGATATCAGATGGAAGGCGTTGTGGCGCACCGATTTTCGGCGAATCTGCGTTGATGTGGCGGTCGACAAGGTCATCGGCGACCCGATTGATGATCCTTTCGGGTTATCCAGGCATGGATAGTCCGAAGTTGTCCCTATCCGGCGGTGACGTCGTGGAGAATCCGCTGGCAGGCATGTCGGACTGGCGGCTCGATGCCGGCCAGGCAGGACACGGCTCCCGCGAACACCGGGCATGTGCGTCGTGCGATCGCTGGACGCCGCCCCGGGCGGTGTTCCGCATCCTGGTGGGCAGGCGCCAGGTGGATGCTTGGTCGGGACCGGCTCGCCACGACCCTGGCGCGGGAGCGGACAGGCGCCTTCCCCGCGCGACGATGGCCGGTGTCGGCTGATCCCGGAGCGGGGTCACACGCCTGCAAGCAGACAGGGCCGGCACAAGGACGGCTCGTACGCATTCCAGAGGTGGGGGTCAGGATGCCTGGCGCTCGCGCTCGTGCTTCGCGCGGAGCTGGCCACAGGCGGCGGCGATCTCGACGCCACGCGAGTAGCGGACCGTCACCGGGATGTTGCCCGATTCGGCGACGAGGCTGGCGAAGCGGTCGATGCTCTCGTGATCGGGGCGCTCGAATTCCAGCACGTCGACCGGATTGAAGGGGATCACGTTGACGTGGCAGAGGCGGCCCTTCAGCAACTGGCCGAGCTCGCGGGCGATCTCGTCGCTGCTGTTGATACCCTTCATCAGCGCGTACTCGAAGGAGATGCGGCGCCCCGTCTTCTCGATGTAGCGGTCGCAGGCCTCCATCAGCACCGGAATCGGCCAGCGGTTGTTGATCGGCACCAGCTGCGAGCGGAGCTCGTCGTTGGGGGCGTGGAGCGAGACGGCGAGGTTGACCTGGTATGGCTCGTCGGCGAGGGCCTCGATGCGCGGCACGATGCCCGATGTCGAGATGGTAATGCGGCGAGCGCCGAAGCTGAGTCCGCGCGCATCGTTGATGATGCCGATGAAGGTCATCGTCGGCGCGTAGTTCTGGAGCGGCTCGCCCATGCCCATCATCACGAGGTTGGTGAGCTGGCGTCCCAGCTGTCTGGCGCGGCGGGCGGCGTCGACGGTCTGCTGGACCATTTCCCCGGCAGTCAGGTTGCGGGTGAGACCGCCGAGCCCGGTGGCGCAGAAGGCGCACCCGACGGCACAGCCGACCTGACAGGAGACACAGACGGTGGCGCGATCCGGGTAGAGCATGAGCACCGTCTCGACGAACTGGCCGTCGAAGGTCTGGTAGAGCAGCTTGTAGGTCTCGCCGTCGTCGGTGACCAGCTCGCGCACCAGCTTCATGGTCGAGAAGGGGAGCGTCTCGGCGAGGGTGGTCCGGAGTCCGGCCGGGACGTTGCGCATCTCGTCGTAGCCCGTGACCTGCTTGCCGTAGACCCAGTCGAAGATCTGCTTCGCGCGGTATTTGGGCGCACCAAGCTCGACCACTCTCTCCTCGAGTGTCGCGAAGGGAAGGTCGTAGATCGTCACCGGGCGCTCGCGGCGCGGCGCGCGGGCAGCGGGTGTCGGGGTGATGGTCAGGTCAGTCATGGGCTGGTGCGTATCCGGGTTCGGGCGGGGACGGTCGCGCTCGTTGCGACACTCAACGGTGATTATGGTAGCACCTGCAGCGTCTTCCGCCGGTATACGTCGCAAGTGAGACTGGCCACTGCAGGTGCGACTATTCCCAGGAGGGGATGGGCTGGAAGGCAAAGGAGCGGCAATCGAGGGCAAGATGCTGGCACGGGTCTGGACAATTGGATACCAGGGGAGGCATCTGGACGGACTTCTCGCGACGCAGCGGGAGGCGGGGACCACCATGCTGGTCATGTCCGGCGGCATGTCCAGAGTCGCAGGCGGGGCTTCCCGAAAACGATGCTCGGGAACGCGCTCGACGACATCGGCATCGCCTATCGGCATCTGCGTTCGGGGCCTCCGCTCCGGATGCGCTCACGGTTGAGATATGCAGGACGTGTGTCGTGGCGGCACGGAAATCGCTTGGTGCCGGATGACATGAGGAGGAGCCGCCGTGTCGTCTGAAACGAAGCGCAGGAAGCAGCCCCCGTTCGACTACGATCTCGACTTCGAGTCCATCGATTTCCGCGAGCGGCCCGACCTTTACCGCATCGGCAAGGGCGAGCAGGGTGTGCTCCTGGTGGAGCCATACAAGTCGGAGCTGCTCCCCCACTGGCGGTTCCGGACCCCCGAGATCGCGCGTGAGTCGGCGGATCGCATCTACGGGATGTTTCTCCAGTACAGGGCGGAGGGTGACGTCGTCGGGATGGACATGGCGCGGAAGTTCCTCCAGATGGGCTTCACCCGCGCCCGCCGCTACGCGAACCACAAGTCCGGCCGGAAGTGGTCACCGGGACGGGAGGAGGTGCTGCCGCCGGATGTGGACCCCGTGAAGGCGGAGTCGGCGGCCATCTTCTACGAGGTCTACGTCCGGGCCCGCGAGGATCCGGAGTACCGCCGCATGAAGGAGGAGCACCTCGCCCGCTATCCGGGCAACGACTCGTAGGTGCCGAGGTGCTCGGCTCAGTGCTGCTCGACCCGCGAGGGCGCGTCCGGGAACGCGAGCGCGATCACCCAGCTTGCGACGATGACGAGCGTGATGGCGAGCAACACCGCCTGGGCCGAGAGGGTGTCGGCGAGCACCCCCGCGATCGGTGTCGCGGCGAGCATGATGAGCCCCTGGATCGACCCAAGCGTGCCCCATCCCCGTCCCAGCAGGCGCTCCGGCACGCTCGTCTGGAAGAGCGTCCTCAGCGTCGCGTTGGCGCCGGCATCCGGGAATCCGCCGAGAAACCCAATCGCCATGGACACCACGAGGATTCCTCCTGTGATGAGCGGATAGCCATAGAACGCGACATCGAGGAGCGCCCCGGCCAGGAGGGACCCCTGCAGGATGCGCTGTGGGGGAATGGTGGTCGGCACAAGACCGAGCACTACCGCGCCGACCAGACCGCCGATCGAGCCCGTCATGAGGATCAATCCGACCCCGGCCTCGTTCACATCCAGCGTTTCGAGCGCGAACACGGGGAGCAGCGTGATGAAGCCGACGTTCGTCACGGACGCCACGCTGATGAGCAGGAGCAGGATTCTCACCGATGGGTCCCTCAGGAAGATGCTCAACCCCTCCCGCCACTCTACTAACAGGTTGCGGATCGAGCGGGCCGGCGAGAACGATCGTGTGTCGTGGCTCGGCTCGTCGGGGGTGCGGTGATCGTGATAGCGAATGCGTGACAACAGCACCGTGCTGATCGTCGCCAGACCCGCCATCAGCAGCGCGATGCCGTCCATACCGATCCAGAGCAGCAGCACGCCGAGGCCGGTTCCCACGATGCCGCCGAGGTTGTTCGCTGGTTGAGACTGTTCGCTCGCACAAGTTCCGATTCACTCTCGACCAGCTTCGGCAGCAGCGATTGCTCGGCGGGTGCGAAGAACTGCATCCCTGTCGCCGTGCCGAGCCGCACGAGCAGCACCAGCCAGAACCAGTCGGCACGAACCGCCAGCGCCAGCAGAAGCAGCCAGCCGATCCGGATCACCGTGACGACGAACATGACCCGGGTGCGATCCCAGCGGTCGACGAAGATGCCGGTAATGCTTCCGAGCGCGACGGACGGGATGATCGACATCAGCGCCACGGTGCTGACATGTGTCGCCGAGCCGTACTGCTGGAACACCCAGATCGGCAGCGCGATGAACATGCTGCCGGAGACATAGGACACCAGCCCGGCGAACCAGATCATCGCGACGTCATGTCGCCCGAGCAGGTGCATCGGCTTTCGTTTCGCTCATCTCGTGCGGTCGATGTGGGGTCAGCGCAGCATGGGCCCTTCAGGTGATCCGGAGATGGTTCGGTGGGGCATCGGCCGGGAATCACGATTGGTCCCACCCGGGCTGCCTAGCCCACCAGCCGGCCGATGCCGTTGAGGGCGAGGATGATGCCGACCGCACCCAGGGCGAACGAGAGCATGCCGTCGGCGTTGCGACGGATCCAGCCGCCGAGGCGATCGAGCACCGGTCCCATCACTCGACCGAGCAGCAGCGACAGGCCGATCAGGAGCAGCGCCGGCACGACCATCAGCAGGGTGTATCCGAGCAGGATCAGGATCCGGGCCCCGATGGTGATGTCGGTCGCCACCAGAATGCCGATCGCCGAGAGGTAGGGAACCATCGTGGCGACCTCGATCAGCCCGGCGGCCAGCGCCAGCATCACGAACGTGCGCGCCTTCTGGTCGGACGGCACCCACGATCGCTCCGGCTGATTCTTCCGGCGGCGCTCGATCCACTCGCTGAGAAGGTAGAGGCCTCCGCCTGTGGCGATCATGGCGATGCCCTGGCCACGAGTGCCCATCGACTCGACGATGTCGGTGAAGACGGCATCGACCAGCGCGCCCAGACCCAGCATGATGGCGATGCCGACGAGGAAGTAGAAGCCCGTGATCGTGACGAGAAAGAGCAGGATCCGGTTGACCGACGTGCGTGCGGTGAGCAGGAAGACCGGGACGCCGAGGGTGCCGAGACTGGTGGCGTCGATGAGGGCGAGTACCGCGAGTGTTCCAATGAGTGCGAGCTCCATAGATCCTTCCTTTGCCAGCACAGTCGTATTAATACATCTGTGCTATCATACAGGCTAGCACAGGCAGGTTTCGTTATGCCGCGACACGTGGATCACACCCGGAGACGAGAGGAGATCGCCAGCGCGCTGTGGCGTGTGGTGCAGCGTGACGGCATGCGGGCGGTTTCGGTGCGCAGCGTCGCGAAGGAGGGCGGCTGGTCGGTCGGGTCGCTGCGCCACTACTTCCGCACGTCGGACGAGCTGCTCCAGTTCGCGATGCAGTCGATGTCCGAGCGGGTCAGCGAGCGCGTGCGCGCGGTCTGGTGGTCGACGATCGACGACCCGGACGTCGTCGAGTCCTCGGCGCGGGTGCTGGAGGAGGGGCTCCCGCTCGACGAGACGCGCGCCGCCGAGGTACAGGTCTGGTTCGCCTTTCTGGACACCCTGCGCACGGATCCGGCGCTGAAGGAGACGATGCGGGACGAGTGGGTGGGGGCGCGCTACCTGACGCGGCTCGTGGTCTGCCGGCTGGCGGGGCTGCCGGTCCCCCGGGGCCCGCATGAAGCGGTCAGCGAGGAGGTCGAGGCCGAGGCGATCCTGCTCCACGCGTTCTGGGATGGATTGACGCTGCACAGCAGCACGTTTCCGGAGCAGTACGACGCCGAGCGGATGCGCCGGTCACTCCGGCAGTACCTCACCGCGCTTCGTCACAGGCTGCGGGAGGGAGCGCCCGAGTGATCGTGGCTCCCGGGGGAGGCGCTGAGGCAATCCAGCGTGGATGGTGCGCAGCGTCGTCACTCCCGGCAGATGACCCGGGGCAACCGTCTCCTCGCTGGACGTGCGATCGCGGCCGGAGATTCAGGTGGTGGGCTACCCTTCCCGGCGGGCGATGTCGGCCGTCAGGACCGACGTGAACGCCCTGGCGATCTTCCGGTAACCGGCGTCGTTCGCGTGGAGGCAGTCGGCGCCGCCGATGAGGTCCTCCTCCAGGAGCAGGCCGAAGGTATCCGCCACCCGTACGTCGGCACGCTCCGCTGCCTGCCGGATGACGCCGTTCAACCCCGGCATGATGCCGGGCACCCCTTCCAGCACCAGCCCGGCATTGTCCGCGACATGCCGGTAGTCGCAGCCGATCAGGGCGTTGTAGTACGTCATCACCGCGATGCTGGTGTCCGGTCCCGCGACGGCGCGCAGCTGCATCAGGATTGCGGTGAGGTTCCGGGAGATCGTGGTGAGCGTCTCCTGGACCGCCTCCGGGCATCTCTCGGTCACGGTCTCCGCGCATGCGTCGAAGACGCCGGCGACGGCGTCGTTCCCGCCGATATCGATCGTGATCGCGATGACGTCGTTGCCGGGAACGTCGTCGGAGTTGCGCGCCTCGATCAGCGCGAGTGCCTGTGGGAGCTGGCTCTCCAGCAGTGACGTCGTGGTCGCGCCACCCTCCGCGAGGTTCACCAGCTGCAGCTCGGGGGCACGGGACATCGCCGCCCGTCCCGCAGGGGATGGTTTCCCGCAAGGCGCTGTGCACCAGCGGCACATACCCCGTCCGTTCGGGATTCGACGCACCGGCGCCGACGGCGAGCGAGTCACCGAGTGCCAGATAGACGGGCGCCTCGTTGCCGAGCGCGTCCATCGCCCCCGCTCCGGCGTCGGGCGTGTCGGTGCGCGTCATGGCGATAGTGACCAGCAGGATCGTCGCGATGAGGAAGCTGGGCATCTCGTCTGTCCTTGGGGGTGATGGCACGGGCCGCCGATGTGTCGTGGGGACAGTATGCCCTTCGTCCCCGGCGCAGGGTGTGTTCACCGGCACCTCGAGTCTCGCTGCCGTGCGATGCACGTTTGTGGCCACGATCTCGAGACCTGCCGTAGAATCGGGCATCGGCCCGGGCAAAGCGAGGAGATGCATGCATGCCGTCACTCCACCTCAGAGGATCACGCCGCGTGAGCGGCAGGGGCAGCGACGTCTCCTTCGCGGTCCTGCTCGCGCTCTCGGTGGCAAGCGCCCTCACCGGGGCGATCGTCGCGCTGGTGGTGCAGCGCCTCGTGCAGCGGCACCAGTACATCGAGGTGTTGCCGCAGCCTGACCCCACCCTCCCACTCGCGGCTCCGGCCGCCGTCGACACGGTGCAGGGCGCGAGCGTCGCACCGGACCTTGCGGCGCGACGGTCAGAGGAGTCGCCGCTGGGTGCCGTATCGTCCAACCTCACCGCGGCACGGCTCGCCGAGCTGGAGCGACTGCTCGCCGAGGACGACGTGATCGCCGGCGACGGCACCGACACCTGCCCAGTGGCGTTTCCGATCAAGGCGAACGGTCGCTCCGGGATCTACCACTGGCCCGGCGCCATCGCCTATGCCCACACCCGACCTACGCTCTGCTTCAAGAGCCGTGAGGCTGCCGAGCGGGCTGGCTTCCGCCCGGCCAAGCGTTGACCCGGAGAACAGGCCTTTCATGACCGACACCACATTCGTGATCGATCTCAACAGTGATCTCGGCGAGGGGTTCGGCCCCTGGCGTCTCGCCCCGGACGACGACCTGATGCCGCTGATCTCCAGCGCAAACATCGCCTGTGGCTTCCATGCGGGCGATCCGCGCATCATGGAGCACACGGTACGGCAGGCGAAGGAGCTTGGCGTCGGGATCGGTGCACACCCGGGGTATCCCGATCGCGATGGGTTCGGCCGCCGTACCATGAGCGCGACACCGGACGAGGTCCGGACCGATGTGCTGTACCAGATCGGCGCGATCGCGGCGTTCTGCCGATCGGCGGGCGTCGAGCTGCAGCATGTGAAGGCGCACGGGGCGCTCTACAACCACGCGGTGAAGGATGCCGCCATCGCGGAGGCAATCGCGACCGCCGTGAAGCAGTTCGATCCCCATCTGATCTTCTTCGTGTTGCCGGGCTCCGAGCTCGAGGCCGCGGGGGAGGCGGCCGGGCTGCGGCTGGCTCGCGAGGCATTCGTCGATCGCGGCTACCTGCCCGATGGCTCGCTGGTGCCGCGCTCACGACCGGATGCGGTGATCACGGATCATGCCATGGCCGTGCGGCGCATGGTGCGACTGGTGCGGGAGGGGGTGATCGAGACGGTCGACGGCACCGAGCTTCACCTGAAGGCCGACACGATCTGCCTCCACTCGGACACGCCCACCGCGCTGGAGATCGCGAGCGCGATCCGGGCGGCGTTCGACGAGGCCGGGATCGGGGTGCGGCCGGTCGGTGAGTCGCGCGGATGACGGCGTTCGAACGACCGCACATTGTCGCACTGGGAGCGACCTCCCTCCTCGCCCGCTTCGGCGATCGCATCGAGCGCGACCTCTCGCTGCGGATCGCCCGGCTGGTCGAGCACCTCGACGCCCAGGGCATTCCCGGGCTCATCGATCTCGTGCCGGCGTACACGACGCTGCTGGTGCAGCTCGACCCGGTGACGACGCGCGGGGACGAAATCGCCGAGCTGGTCGAATCCACATGGTCGGCGCTCGACGATGGTCCCGGATCGGATGATCAGCATGCGCGTACCATCGAGATTCCCGTGGTCTACGGCGGCGATGCCGGTCCGGACCTCGATGCGGTCGCCGGGGCGACCGGGCTGACACCCGACGAGGTGATCCGGCGGCACAGTGACGCGGACTACACCGTGGGGGCACTGGGGTTCTCGCCCGGATTCGCGTTCCTGATCGGTCTGCCTCCCGAGCTGGCGGTGCCGAGACGGGCGACTCCCCGGACTCGGGTGCCGGCGGGATCGGTCGGGATCGGTGGCGCGCAGACGGGGATCTACTCGCTGCCGACACCCGGTGGGTGGTCGCTGATCGGTCGCACACCGCGCACCATGTTCGACCCGGAGCGGGATGCCGACGACATGCTGCGTCTGGGGGACCGGGTCCGCTTCCGTCCGATCGACAGGGATGACGCCCCGGAGTTTCCGGAACCGGCGGTGGCGGCCAAGCTCGCGGAATCCGATCAGGGCGTGATCGAGATCGTCGAGGCGGGCGTGCAGACCTCGGTGCAGGATCTCGGGCGCCCCGGTCAGGGACGGCTCGGCATCACCCCCGGCGGCGCGGTGGATCGCGGAGCCCTGATCGCCGGGAACCGGCTGCTCGGCAACCCCGACGGTGCCGCGGCACTGGAATGGACGCTGCTGCCCCCGGCGATCAGGTTCCGGGAGCCGTGTCGTGTCGTGGCGACGGGGGCCGATCCCGGCTGGCGGCTGGACGGCCGTCCAGTGGCGATCGGAGAGGTCGTCACCGTTGCGGCAGGGGACGTGTTGCAGGCCCGGCCGGCGGCCGGGATGCTGGGGGCTCGCGGGTACCTCTGTGTGGCCGGGGGCATCGACGTACCGGTGGTGCGGGGCAGCCGGGCGCTCGATCTCGCGGCCGGCTTCGGCGGTGGCTTCGGCCGGCCGCTGCGACCGGGTGATCTCCTGCGAGTTCATCCAACAGAGGATAGTCCGGAATCGGATAAACTGGTTGTCACGGACACGGGCGGACCGCGCGATCCATCGCTCGAGCGATTCCGGGTGGTGCGGGGACCGCAGGCCGATCGCTTCGGCGCCGAGGCCTGGCAGACATTCCTGTCGTCGACGTTCACGGTCGATGCGCAGTCCAATCGCATGGGACTGCGGCTCAACGGGCCTGCGATCCTGCAGGACGACGGAGCGGACGTGATCTCGGAGGGGCTCGTTACCGGCACGATTCAGGTGACGGGCAGTGGCCAGCCGATCGTGCTGATGCCCGGGCGCGCGACGATCGGCGGGTATACGCGCATCGCCACCGTGATCGAGGCAGACCATGACCGGCTCGGTCAGCTTCGCCCCGGAGCGACGATCCGGTTCACCGAAGTGAGTGTCGAAGAGGCGCGCGCGGCGGTGCTGGGCATGGTGCCGTCGGTGTACGGTGGCCTGCATGGTGAGAGAGGAAGTGGAGCGTCCGACATGACCGATCGCCCGAACCCGACGCCGCACGAGGACGAGACATGGACACCCAACGGCGTGATCCGGGTCATCCGCGAGCTGGCCACTCACGATATCCGGAGCTTTTCGCTCAGGGTGCAGGCCGTGGGCCTCGAGATCTCGATCGATCGTGGTGACGTGCCGTCCCGCAACGCTGGCCCGATGACAGCGCCCGCGCCGGATACGGGCGACCACCTTCGGGTGGATACAGGTGATCAACACACGGATAGTGAGCAACCGGATACTACAGGTGCTGTGTTCGCCCCCCTGCTCGGCACCTTCTGGAGACGACCCTCCCCCGAGGCGCCCCCATTCGTCGAGGCGGGTGATAGGATCGAGACGGGACAGACGGTGGGGCTCATCGAGGTGATGAAGACCTTCCACGACGTGACGGCCCCGCAGGCCGGGGTGATACGCCGCGTGCTGGTCGATGACGGCGCCACGGTCGAGTACGGGCAGGTCCTGATGGAGCTCGAGCCGGCGCCCTGAGAGGATGGCGCATGGGCACGCACGGACCGGATGTCCCGACGACGATCATGACCAGGCGGTTGCTGCTCCATCAGTATCGTGTCGAGGACGCTGACCTGGTGATGGAGGCGATCGAGGAGTCTCGTCCCGAGCTGGAGCGCTGGATGCCGTGGGCGCAATACATCCACGACGCAGCGCAGCTTCGCGATGAGATGCCTCGCAATCTCGAGCGCTGGGCGAACGGCGAGGACCACGGGTACACGATCCGGCGGCGCGAGGACGATCGGTTCCTGGGCTCCATCAACTATCAGAACCCCAACTGGGAGATACCGGCGTTCGACCTCGGCTACTGGATGCGCAGCTCGGAAACCGGCAAGGGGTATGTGAGCGAGGCAGCGCGTGCACTGATCCAGGTGGCGTTCCGCGACCTGGGTGCCATGCGGGTCCAGATCCTCTGTCACGATCGCAACCAGCGAAGCCGCCGGGTGGCCGAGGCGGTGGGCGGGGTGCTCGAAGGGCATACCCGTAACGACAGCCTGCTTCCTGACGGGGAGCTCTGCGGCACGGTAGTCTACGGGCTCATCCGGGCCGATGAGCCCGTGCAGCGTCTGCTTGAGGACGCCCCGGCGACCTGATGGACATCCGGACCATCCGAATGAGGATCAAAGGGATCATGTCATGACCGCGGATGAAATGCGACCCGCCATCCCCGAACGCGTCCTGACCGACCGGCTCGAGCTCCGGGCCTATACCGAATCCGACGCGCCAGCGATCATCGAGGCGATCGAGGAATCGCGCCGCGAGCTCACCGAGTGGATGATCTGGGCGCCGCGGATGCGGACGATCGACGATGCACGCTCGTTCATCCGGCAAACCGTCGAGCTCCGTGCCGATGGGGCCGACTTTTCGTTCGGGATCTTTCTGCGGGAGAGCGGACGGTATCTGGGCGGAACCGGCTTCCATCGGCCGAACTGGGTAGGACCGGCGATCGAGATCGGCTACTGGATGCGCACCTCGGAGGTGGGCAAGGGATACGTGCGGGAGGCCGTCACCGGTCTGACGAGGCTCGGCTTCGGGGAGCTTGGGATGAAGCGCATGGTGATCACCTGCGCCTCCACCAACACCCGCAGCCGCCGGGTCGCCGAGGCCGTGGGGTACCAGCTCGAGGGCAAGCTCCGAAACGCCGACCGACTGCCCAACGGTGAGCTGCGCGACACGCTCGTGTTCTCGTTGATCGACACGGACGACGCGACTCGGCGCATCCTCGCAGGCGACGCTGCCCGGTAGCCCGGTGTTGCTCCCGGGTGCCACTGGCCGGGTATCCCATCACGCGACGTTGTCCATGCAATGGAGTGGGTAGCAGCATGAACGTTCCCTTCTACCAGCTCGACGCCTTTACCGACCGACCCTTCGGCGGCAACCCGGCGGCCGTCTGCCTGCTCGACAACTGGCTGCCGGACGAGTCGCTGCAGACGATTGCGGCCGAGAACAACCTCTCCGAGACGGCCTACCTGGTGCCCGAAGGAGAGGGCTGGGAGATTCGGTGGTTCACCCCGACGGCAGAAGCCGACCTGTGCGGTCACGCCACACTGGCCAGCGCCGGGGTGGTGTTCCGGCACCTGGCGCCCGAAGCGGACCGCGTCCTCTTTCGCAGCCGGCACAGCGGCGAGCTGCCGGTGACGCGCGACGGCGACGTGCTCTATCTGGATTTCCCCGCATGGCAGCCCAGGGAGGTTGAGGTCACCGACGAGATGGCGGCCGTGCTGGGCGAGCGACCGGTGGCCGCCGTGATGACGCGCGATCTGTACGCCATCTTCGAGGATGCCGGGACGGTGCGCTCGCTCTCCCCCGATCTGGACAGGATCGCCAGCGACTACGACTTCGGCGTCGGGGTCACGGCACCCGGCACGGAGCAGGATGCCGATGTCGACTTCGTCTCGCGTTTTTTCGCGCCGGGTGTGGGCATTCCGGAGGATCCCGTCACCGGCTCGGCGCACAGCACCCTCACGCCCTACTGGGCCGAGCGGCTCGGCAAGCCGGCCATGCGGGCGCGGCAGGTGAGCGAGCGTGGCGGTGAGCTGCAGGTCGAGCTGCGCGGCGACCGGGTGATGATCGGTGGCCGGGTGGTGGAGGTCATCCAGGGAACCCTGATGCTCGGCTGAAAGTTATCCACTTCTGTGGAGTGAATGTGGATAACGTGATCGTCCGAATTCGGAATGTTCGAAAACGGCGCGTACGTACGCGGGGTATTCTGATGGGCGCCTCGAGCCCATGCTGACGGTCTTCACGTGGATCTCACCCTGGCGGGCCCCATGACCGGAACGGGCCGTCTGGCTCGCTGGCACATGCGCGGCTGACATCAAAGGGAGGGGAACATCAGGATCCGAACCATGCATGGCGCTCGCCCATGCTACCTCTGTGTCTCCTGGCATGATACGTGACGCGCGGGTCGGGTCCCTGCCACACGCTGCATGCACTCGAGGTCGACCCGGCATGTCTGCACGTGGCACGATGTCGCCCCGCGTCAGACGGTTTCCGGGTCGGCGTCGAGCGCCGGGAAACAGGGGATCGATCGACGCGGTATTCGTGACCTCGAAGAATCGACGATGATCGCGCAGGGCCGTCCGGGGGAAGACGCTCCCGGACGGCCCTGGCTGGTTCGCAAGACTCGCCGCTTCCCTGCCCCTGACCGATGATCGTCTCGATCGGGGCACGGGTTCGACCCTGCGCGGGAATCCGCCGTCGGCAGGCTGGTGATACCGGCAGATGCCACGAACGTGCTGTCAGTGTGGACGAGGATCGGACACCGGGATTCGAGCGTGGAGCGTTTCAGACATGGCTCATCCCTGCGCCGGATGGATGGAACCGGACGCCGGTGATCGTGTCCTCGAATCGCATGTCGCCGGGCATTCGGGCGACCTTGGCACTCACCCAGACGTCGCCGATGCAGCCACCGAGATGCACGGCGGCCGGCAGTACCAGCCAGCCGCCGAACGGGAGCATGATGCCTGCCATGCAGATCGCTGTCAGCATCACACCGGGGGCGAGTGTCACGGTCAGGAACTGCCGCTTGTCGAACAGGTGTCCGGGGGCGGTGCAGTAGGCGTACGGAACCACACGACCTGCGACCCCTATCCCGTACGACGGTCGGGCTCCGAAGCTTCGCATCGCCAGGCCGTGAACCCACTCGTGCAGGACCATCAGCGCGGCGATCAGCACCAGCGTGACCAGCAGGGCCCGCAGCGCCTCCCCACCGGAGAACGACACGCTCGCCTCGCCCCCATGGGTCGCCGCATAGAGCGCCATGAAGGCGATGCCCCCGACGATCGCCAGGCCGAGACCGAGCAGGTTCCAGGTGGCGAGGGTCGATGCGTCCGGTTGCCACTCTCGCGAGGCGGTCGCGTCGCGCATGCGTGCTGCCCTTTCCCGTTTGCGTGTGGTGGTCGAAGCGTCGAGAACGATTCGCTGGGGTTGCCCCGAGCCCTACTTCCCGATGCAGAAGCGGCTGAAGATCTCGTTGAGCACCGCCTCGTCGACGTGCTCGCCAGTCACCTCCCCCACGGCGTGCAGCGCCGCGCGGACGGAGGTCGCGAGCAGATCCTGCGGGATGCCGGCTGCATGGGCCTCCTGCGCGTCGTGGATGTGCGCCAGCGCCCGGTCGACCGCCGCCCGCTGTCGGGCGGTGATCAGCGACGGCTGTGCGGTGGCGGCGCCGAGCACATCGACCAGCGCCGCTTCGAGCGCCTCGAGCCCGGTACCGGTCGTGGCCGAGATGTGGACCGCGGTCGCGTCCGGCAACATCGTGAGCACGGCTGCCTGGTCGACCTGCGGGGCCAGGTCCGCCTTGTTGATCGCGACCACCACCGGCGTGCGCTCGTCGACGGGGCGCATGGCGAGTGTCCGGGCGATCTCGAGGTCACCCGGTAGCGGTTCCATCGAGCCATCGAGCACGAGGACCACGGCGGATGCGGTGCGGAGGGCGGTGCGGCTGCGCTCGACCCCGATCCGCTCGACGACATCGTCCGTCTCGACGATCCCGGCGGTGTCGAGCAGGGTGGCCGGGATGCCTCGGAGGTTGATCGTCTCGGTGATCACGTCGCGGGTGGTGCCGGCAATGGGGGTGACGATCGCTCGCTCGGCCCGGAGCAGCGCGTTGAGCAGGCTGCTCTTGCCGACGTTGGGCCGGCCCACCAGCGCGATGCGGGCGCCTTCGCGGTAGAGCATGCCTGCCTTCGAGCCGGCGATCACGCCCTGGAGGGCGTCTTCGGCGGCCTGCAGCCCGGTCGCGATGTCCGCCGTCTCGATCTCGTCGTCGGGAAAGTCCGCCGAGGCGTCGAGGTAGGCCAGCAGCGAGACGAGGGCGGTGTTGGCGGGCTCGAGGCGACGGGCGAGATCGCCGCCGAGGTCGGAGACCGCGAGCCGCAGACTCTCGGCCGTGCGGGCCCCGATCACGTTGAGCACCGCCTCGGCCTGGGTGAGGTCGAGGCGTCCGTTGAGGAAGGCCCGCAGCGTGAACTCGCCCGGCTCGGCATGGCGAGCGCCCGCGGCAAGCGCCAGGCGGAGCGTCTCCTGCAGCGGGACTGGTCCCCCGTGGCAGGAGAGCTCGACCGTGTCCTCGCGGGTGTAGGTGTGTGGGCCGGCCATCCACGCCAGCAGGACCTCGTCGATGACGGTGCCCGTGGCGGGGTCGACGATCTTGCCGAAGAGGAGGCGATGACTCTCGACCTGATGCAGGTCCACCCGTTGTCTGCGGCCCGCCTTGCGGAAGATCTGCCCGGCGATCGGGGCAGCGTCGGGGCCGGAGATGCGCACGACGCCGATCCCGCCCTCTCCTGGCGGGGTGGCGATGGCGGCGATGGTGGCGTTGTCCATGACTCCTCCTGCGGACAGCGATCGACTTCGATCTCAACAAGCGAAGATAGCAGATCGCCTGCGGAGGCCTTGTAGGGGGCATCGGCGCCGTTGCGCGGATTGGCTATGCTTGTAGGGCTGAAACGGTAGGCAAGGTGCGAGGGAGAGGGACACGCGCGTGACGACCAGGTCGGACCCCGGCAACGACAACAACGAGGACCAGCAACCTGCCGCTGGGCGCGGTCCGGACGAGTCCAGCGAGGAAACCGAAACCACCGGGGGCGAAGGGCTGATCTTCTGCGGGATGTGCGGTGCGCTCAACCCCGCCGGTCGCCACTACTGTGCTGCCTGCGGAACCACGCTGGTGGATGCCTTTCACGCCACCGAAGGACTGCGCGTGTACGAGCGTCCCGACTCGGCCTCCCGTCTGATCGAGATCGTGGCATCGGGCACCGAGCTCGAGATCGTGGAGGATCCGGACGCGCCGGAGGACTTCGTGCGGGTGCGGCTGCCATACGGGCGGCTCGGGTACATCCGGCTGAAGGAAGTCGAGGCGATGGCGGAGGCCGCCGGTGCGCCGGTAGGCGGGAGGGTGGTCGCGTCCTCGCGCCGGTCGAGACCGGCCCCCGACATCAACACGCACGCGACCGGCTGCATCTCTTCCACCGCCGCTCTCGGAGCGCTGGCGCTGCTGGTCGCGATCGGTGCGCTGATGCTGGTGCTGCTGGCGCGATCGGATACCTACGACCAGGGCACGATCCTGCTCGTCTTCTGCTTCGGGCTGGGGCCGTTCCTGCTGCTGACCGTCGCGGTCTACCTCTACGCCAAGAGCCGGGAGGACCGGCTCGCCGCGGAAGGGGACGACGAGGATGGGGAGGTCGCATGAACGTCGAGGCCAGGCTCGAAGGCATCAAGCGATACACCATACACGGTGGACCGTATGCCCAGCTCTGGTTCAGCCACCTGGACGATCCGGAGACGATCCACGAAGCGCGCCTGCCCGAGGAGGCATGGGACAACGACCTGCAGGTCGGCGACCGCGTCATCATCACCTATCTGCTGCGGACAGTGATGGAGATTCGCCGCGCGCCGGGACCTGACGAATCGTAACGGGCCGCTGATCATCCATCGGCCGGCTCGCACATCCCGAGGGATGGGAGGCCCATGACCACCCCAGCCTGGTTTCCCGATGAGCTCGACCTCGCCGGCAGCGAGCACCTCGATGCCGACTACGTCGCCGGGTACGACCGCAAGGCGGGAACCGACCCGGCCGACGACCTGGCGCACCTGCTCGGCCTGGGATTGAACAAGCAGCACACGCTCGTCGATCTCGGCACCGGCACCGGAGCACTTCCCCTGGCCGCCGCCCCACATTGCCGCCGCGTCGTCGCGGTCGATGTCTCGGTACCGATGCTCGACGTCGTGCGGCAGTGCGCGGCGGAGGCAGGCATCGGGAACATCGAATGCGTACAGGCGGGGTTCCTGAGCTACGAGCACGTGGGTGAGCCTCCGGATTTCGTCTACTCGCGGCACGCGCTGCACCACCTGTCCGATTTCTGGAAGGTGATGGCGTTTCAGCGGATTGCCGACATGCTGCGGCCGGGCGGCGTGTTCCATTTCCGCGACCTGTTCTTCGCCGTGGAGCCGGGCGAGGTGACGGCCGTGATCGAGCGATGGCTTGGCAACGCTGCGGCGACACCGGGGGCTGGCTGGACGCGAGAGGAGCTGGAAACGCATCTTCGCGAGGAGTACAGCACCTTCACCTGGCTGATCGAGCCGATGCTGGAGCGGGCAGGCTTCGAGATTCGGGTACGGCACGGTCTCGATTCGAAGATCTACGCAGCGTATACCTGCGTTCGGCGATAACACGCCCCTGGAAAGCGTACTATCCGGCGATCGATCGGTAGCAAGCCTATCGAAAGACGACATAAACAACGATATGCGATGATAGGGAGTGTTCGACTTTCGGGGCTCACCGGCCGTCGTGGTCGATATCACGGTGTCCTCACCTATCGGGAAATGCTTCCCAGCTCTCACGGAGACGTCCGAGGAGCAGCGCCATGCGGGATATCAGCTTCAGGTGCGCACCACCACCTATCCGCGCGCGCCTTCTGGGACCCGTCGATTTGCGTGTCGGTGACCGGATTCTGGCTCCAGGTGCCTGGCGACGACGCCCTGCGCGCCGCATCCTGTTGATGCTGCTCGGAACCCCTGGTCACCGGCTCCCGCGCGATGTTGTGCTGGACGCGCTCTGGCCAGATCACAACCTCGACGTCAGCCTGAATTCCCTCTACAAGGTTATGCATACCCTGCGCCGCACGCTTCAGCCCAACCTGGGTGCTGGTCAGAAGTCGGCCTATGTCGAGATCGGCAACGACTGGATCGCCATCGTGCCACATGATGGGTTGTGGGTGGATGCCGATTGCTTCGAGCACCTGGTCCGTCAGGAGGCGACCGGCCTCGAATTCCGTGAGACGCTGCACGTCGCTCTCGAGCTCTATCGGGGCGATTTCATGGTCGACGAGCCATATGCCGATTGGCCGATCCCGCGGCGAGAATCGTTGCGCGCCGCACGGGAGCGAGCCGTCCTGAATCTGGCCCGGATCGATCTCGAGCAGGGGGATCCCCTCGCATCGCTGGGCCATCTGGAGGCGCTGCTGGCCGATGATCCGGCCAGCGAAGAGGCACACCGGTCGATCATCCGGGCCCTGCTGGCGCGAGGTCAGTGCGCGGAGGCGCTTCAACAGGTGGAGCGGTGCCGCCTGGCGCTGCGACGGGAGCTGGACGTCGCCCTGGATCCCGAGACCGAGGCCCTGGCGGCGCTGGCCCGATCTGCTCCAGCTCGGACGGCCATCGTCGCGAGTGATACCGGCGTGCCCGTTCTCAACCTGCCTGGCCTGCCTACCGCCACGATCGGCCGGGAACGAGACATCGCCAATGTGCGGGCACTGCTCGCTGAGGGCGAGTCCCGCCTTGTGACCATCTCCGGCACGGGCGGGGTGGGCAAGACCCGCCTGGCCATCGAGATCGGGCGCGGGGCCGCGTCGCGTTACGCGGATGGTGTCGCATTCGTCGCGCTCCACTCCATTCGGGATCAGTCCCTGCTCTATCCTGCGATAGCTGGAGTCCTGGGTGTGAGCGAGTCGCCGGACCGGTCACTGATCGAGGCGGTACACGACGCCCTGCGGCGGCGTCCTCGCTTCCTGCTGGTGCTGGACAACCTCGAGCACCTCCCGGAGGTGGCCGTGCCCGTCGCGGAGCTCCTGGCGGCTGTACCGTCGCTGACGGTGCTGGCGACCAGCCGGGAGCCGTTGCGGATCAGGGCCGAGCGTATCTACCGGCTCGATCCACTCGCGGTTCCTGCGGCTGACCCGTCTCTCGGTCCGGAGGCGCTGCGGGAGGTGGACTCGGTCTCGCTCTTTCTTCGATGCGCGAATGCCTGGGGCGTCGATAGCCGCCCGGTCACCGATGCCAGCCTGCCCCTGATTGCCGCGGTGTGTCGCAGGCTGGAGGGATTGCCGCTCGCAATCGAGCTGGCGGCGGCACGCGTGCTGGATTCCGGCCCGGCCACGATCCTCGCCCAGCTCGACGACCGTTTCGCCACGTTGCGAGACGGGCCGCGCGATCTTCCGGACCGGCATCGGGCACTGCGAAATACCATTGGCTGGAGCTACGACCTCCTGTCTGCCTCCGAACAGCACCTGTTCCGCGGGCTTGCGGTGTTTGCTGGCGGAATCGAGGTCGATGCGTTGCAGGCGATATTTGGGTCCAGTGCGATGCCGCTGGCGGAAGCGCTGGTGGACAAGAGCCTGCTGCAGTGGGACCGGCGGTATGGCCAGCAGCGCCTGACGATGCTGGAATCGATCCGCGCGTTCGCGGCGGAAATGCTGGAGCATCACGACGAGCTGCCGGAGCGACAGCTCGCGCATGCCCGGTTTTTCGCCGACCTTGCCGTTCGATCTGGTCTCGATGCCGCCAAGCGGGGGCCCGTGCAAATTGACTGGATGCGACGGCTGGAACGTGACCAGGACAATATCCACCTGGCGCTTGCCAACTGCCTCTCGCTGGGCGAGTCGAATACGGCCCTGATCTTCACCAACGTGATGGGCAGGTACTGGGATACGCATCTCCCCGCGGCGGAGGCACGCGCGTGGATCGAGCAGGCGCTCGCGCTGGAGCCTGGTGGCGCGCATCTCTCGTCCGGCTGGGCCGCGAGCTGGGGCGCGATGTTCGCCTGGCGCATGTCGGATCGTGCCGCGACGATCGCATTTGAGAACGAGGCGAGGCGTATCTGGACGATCCTGGACTCGGCGCGCGGCATGGCCTGGGTCGACTATCACGTCGCTGAACGGTTGGGGTTTGAGGGCCGATACGGCGAAATGGTAGCCATCCATGACGCCAATCTGGAGATCTTCCGACGGGAGGGGGATACCGAGGGGATCGTACACGCACTTGTGGGAATTGCGCTGGGACTCGGGATGACTGGCCAGCCAGGGGACGTCGTTGCTGCCCTGGATGAAGCCCTGGACGTGGCACGCGAAGCGGACAACCTGATCCTCCAGTCGTATCTGCTGAGCCGCTTGCCAACGGCACTCCTGGCCGCAGGTGAGGTGGAGCGGGCAGCGGCACTGGTGGTTGAGGGTGAGCGCCTCGCGCGACTGATTGGTGATCGTCACGCCCTGCCGTGGGCGGCGGTCGTGCAGGCGTCGCTGGGCGTTGAGCGTGGCGGTGATCTCGCATCGGCGCTGCAGTACGCGCAAGCCGCCCTGGTCGGATTCCGGGAGGCAGGCGAAGTCAAGCAGGAGTGGATTGCCCTGATGGCCTGCACCATGGTGGCGGTGGCCTCCGGGAGGTTGAGCGAAGCTCGTGGCTATGCGTTGGCGACCGTGCGTAGTGCCATGGCCTATGGTGGCGAGGCGTGCAAGGCGACCATCCTCCCGGAAATCGCCGGGTGTCTCGTGGCCCTTGGGGATCCGGCGAAGGGGCTGATCGCCTTTGCGGCCGGTCTCACCAGGAAGCGGGTGTCGGTAGCGGCACTGCCGGCCAGCTCTGGAGAGCGCTACGCAGCGGGCATCCGTGCCGCGCGGGAGCGACTTCCCGACGTTGAGGCCGACGCCGCCTGGACGCGTGGCGCGACCATTGACATCGATGACACTCTGGAGCTTGTGCGGCGCCACCTCGAACCCGATCGTGTTCCCGATTCCGCGCCCGTATAGCATCCATCGCTCCCCTTCATCGTTTGTCAGGTGATTGGAAGGTTCCTCCCGCTACAACGGTTGCAGGCAGTTGGCCGTGATAGCGGGTGCGAGGTACGGGATCGACGCTCACTCATGGCCGACAGGATTGAAAGGAGAAGCCATGAGGAGCGCGTTTCACCGGACATCCGTAGTCGTGCTTGCGCTGGCGATGTTGGCATCGGCCGGCGTGGCGGCGGCGCAGGACGCCTCGCCGGAAGCTGGGTCGTCACTGCTGGACGGGCTCGGTCTGCCGGTGCTCGAGGTGACGGTTACCGGCGACGGGGTCGTCGCGCCTGCGGAGGTCGCGGCCGGCCCTGTGTTGTTCGTGGCTCACAACGAGATGGAGGGCGCCGCAACAGTCGATGTACTGCAGCTTCCCGAGGGCGTGACCCTCGATGATTACATGGCCCTGAATGATGGGGAAGGCGTGCTGCCCGAGTGGACCGCCGATGTGGTGGTCGCCGGATACGTTCTGGCACCGCCGAGGGGGAGCGCCAGCATCGTGCTCAACCTGGCGGCGGGCGACTGGTCGGTGGCTGTCGGCGAGTCCGAGTTGGAGATCGCCGAGCCAGAGACCACGTTGACCGTGAGCGGCGAGGCGACCGAGGCCACGATCGCGACCGACCTCGATCTCGAGATGGGCGAGTATGTCTTCACCTTCCCGGACACCCTGGCGGCCGGTCCACAGATCTGGCACGTCACCAACAGCCACACCATACCGCACCACGCCGTGGTCTTCCCGGTCGACCGGCTGTACTCGGCTGACGAGGTTGCCGAGGGGATCATGGCCGAGTTTGGAGGCACGCCGGTGGCGGATGGATTCTCGTTCGACGCATCGGTCATGGGGCCGCCGGTGGAGGTGCCCGTGCTCACGGGCGGGCAGGAGATCTGGATGGAAGCCAACCTGGAGCCGGGCTTCTACGTCGCGGTCTGCTTCATCTCGGACCCAGGGGACGATACCCCGCACGCCATGCGGGGCATGATCGACTCCTTCGAGGTGACCGCCGAGGGGTAGCGCTTCTCGCGGGTCCACAGGTAACGGACACCCCGTGGCAACACGGGGTGTCCGTTACGTCAGGCTGGTGGTGCGTCGTCCTGTGATTCCATTTCGTCGGGCATCGGCGCGTCGAGGAAGGGGACGACGAGCTCGAGAACGAGCGACGGCCGGCTGAGGCCGAAGAAGTGGGTCGTGCCGGGAAGCACCGCCAGCTGTGAGGCCGGGACGCCGGTGAAATCGCCGTTGACGTCACCCCCGCGCAACTGGAGGAACCGGACCGCATGGTCGAGCCGGACGGCGTCGCAATCGCCCACGGTGATCAGCGTCGGGGCGGGGTAGGACCTGATGTCGTCCTCGGTCCAGCCATCCCCGTCATCGTAGGCGCCCAGCTTGTCGAGAAGGACCTGCAGCTTGTCCGGGTGCGGAGACTTGGCGAGGTACTCCTGTTCCATCGGGGTGCCGGCGATCATGTCGACGGTCATTTCCCCCACGGCTTCCTGGTTCTCCGGTCGGTCGCCGTCGGGATGATAGGACACCGAGGAGACGATGGCCTTGCGCACCCGCTCGGGATGCCTGATGGCGAGCGACAGAGCCACGGCACCGCCGATGCTGTACCCGAACACGTCCACGCGGTCGATCTGCAGGTGATCGAGCAGGCCGACGACATCGGACGTGAGGTTGGCGGTGCTCAGCGGACGGCCGTCGATGTCGTTGGTGCGCCCGTGCCCCTGGAAGTCGGTGGCGATCACCTGCCGGCCCTGGGCGAGCGCTGGGATCATCTCCCCGAACTGCAGGTCGATGTTGAAGAGACCGCCGTGCAGGAGCAGGAGCGGTGTGCCGCCGCTGCCGTGGATCTCGTAGTACATCTCGAGTCCGTTGACGGGTGCGTAACCGGTTTGGGGTTGGTGTGCGTTCATCATGGATGTTCCTCCCTTTCTCGACATGGCGTTCGAGGACGCCTCGACCACTCCGAGGACCGGGTTGGCCAGCGCGAGTCCACAGGCGGTCGTGCCAGTGATGAACGAGCGTCGGTTCACGATATCGATCCTCCTCGACATCCGACCGGCTGGTTTCCTGGCCGGTCCCGAGCGTGCCGCCCCGTGGCGGCTTCACTCAGTAGACGAACGAGGGGTCCGGAAATCGACATGCCACAGGACAGTTCGTTCTTGCTGCCTTCATCCGGGTGTGCGGTTGGCGAGCAGGTGCCTGGCCGGTCGGGATGTGCGACGGGCCCGTCCGTATGGCGGGTCTGCCACTCCCCACGGGGCAGGCCGAACCCCAGGCCGTCGAGGTCCTCGCCGTTGACGATGCGCGCCTTGCGAAAGCGAGTCTCCGAGGCAGCCGAGCTTGAGAGCCAGCGCCACCATGCCGTGGCTGCCCGACCAGGTGCGCAGGTCGGGCCTGGCGAGCTCCGACATGGTCATGAGCAGGTCCTCGCACCACCGCCCGAGTGCTTCGTATCCGCATCCCCTCCCCACGTTCCGGGATCGTAGGGGACGATACCGATCATAGCCGGGCAGTCTCACGGCTCGCCCAGGACGGGGACACGGTCCCCATCAGCAGATCCGATTCGAGGTCGGCGATGACGAGCCGACGGCGTGGGTCGGGCCAGTTCGCCCCCCTCGATCCTCCCGCGGTCCGAGGCAACCATGCCCGCGACCTCGTCGGCGGACGGCTTCGGGTCGTACGGCTCGTCGAACGCGTGCCACTGTTGTTCCAGCATCATCCAGTGCTCCCAGCGCGGCAGGTCCTCGAGGGGCATGTCGCGGAGACGGATGCGCCTGCCGGGGTCGGCATCAGGTCGCCCGGGATTCGAATTCCCACAGCTGCCGGTGGATCTGCAGGTGACCGGTGTGGAGGGCGATATGGTCGATGGTGTGCATCAGCCAGTCGGCGTTGGTCCATCCCTCGAGGTCGGGGCGGTCCGGTGCCGGCTCGCCGCCGACGTCGGCCTCGGTCATGCCGTCGAGCAGCTCATGCAGCCGTTCGAGGAAGGTGTTGAACCTGGCTGCGATCTCGTCATGGGTCGCCGTCGCGACGAACTCGGCGTCGCGGTCGCGATCGCTCGGGGTGCGGCCGACCATGTGCAGTGCGTGGAACTCGGCGGCGGAGACGGTGTGGACCGCGAGGGCGGCGAAGGTGTTCATCTCGTGGCTGCCCTCGCGCGCGGCTGCGGGCTTCCAGGTGGTGAGCGCATCCTGGGGAACGCCCCGCAGGGTGCGCAGCAGATCGTCCACGCAGGTGCGTACGGAGCGCTCGATCGCGGCACCGGTCGGGGTCATGGCGATACCTCCGGTTGACGGCAGTGCGGAATTGTTATGAGATATCCTGAGTCATGGCCACCATCCAGCTTCGCTCGTCGCCGATGGTCGTCGATTTCCCGTGACCGGGATAGACTGTGACGTGATCGGGAAGCTCGAGCAAGCGCGCCAGACTTTGGAGCATCGTGTCCTGGTCCGCGCCAGGGATGTCGGTACGTCCGTGCCCGCCGGGGAAGAGGACGTCGCCGCTGAGCATGATGCCGTCGTCGGCGCTGTAGAGCGCGATGTGCGATGGGTCGTGCCCGGGCAGGTGATAGACCACGAAGGTACGCTCACCCAGGGCGAGCGTATCGCCGTCATCGAGGTGACCATCGGGGGTGACTGGCTCGATGGGAATGCCGATGTCGGCGGGGTTCTCCAGAACCGAATCCGCGCGTGGATGCGCGAGCACGCGCGCGCCGAGCGTTGATCGCAGCGGCGCGGTGTCCACGATGTGGTCCCAGTGGGTGTGCGTGAGCACGATCGTGTCGACACTGGCTCCCGCGGCCTGCACGGCTGCAACGACGGCGTCGTGGGTATCGGGTGGGGCGTCGATGAGCAGGGCCGACGATGTCGGCGGGTCGATGACGAGAAATGCATTGGTCTCCAGCGGACCTCCGGGGATCTGTTGAACAACGAGTGGCGAGGACATGCTGATTTCCCTTTCCAGCGACAGTGACAGCCATGGCGTTTACCCTACCGCACCTTCGCGGACCGGGATGGTATCGCCTGCCCGGAATCGCCCCAGCCGAGGGGTTTCCCGGCACCTAACTTGCGACGCCTCTGGGCATGGGATCGGACACCCGCACGTCCATGCCAGCTCGGTTGCTCGTCATCATGCACTCAGGACCACCATGAGAGATCGTTCGGCGGATACAAGGGAGCATTCTCGTCCGCCTACCGTGCTTATCGCAGATGATGAGCCTGCCATCGTCGACCTTCTGGCACAGTTCCTCGAGGACGAGGGCTATGAGGTGGAGTGCGCGACGGACGGGCTCATGGCGCTGGAGATGATGCGGAAGTCGCGCCCCGATCTGGTGATCGCGGATGTCATGATGCCGAAGATGGACGGGTTCGAGCTGCTGGACGAGCTGGCGGCGAACAGCGAGGCGGTGCCGGTGATCCTGATGAGCGCGGCGGTGGTCTCCAGGCGTGAGGGTGTGCCGTTCATCGCCAAGCCCTTCGATCTCGGTGAGCTTCTCGATCTCGTGACGAGCCACCTCGAGTAGCGCCTCACCTCAACCGCGCAGGAACACAGGCGTCATCCCGAGCGTGCCGAGGGATCGCTGTCGGCATGACCGCCAATCGCGATCGACGCGTTGCGAACACGGGGACAGGCAGGTTCCTGGCACCCGCGGGGCCGACAGCACACGGCTCGTCCATGCCGAGGAGACTGCGCACATCACCGACGCGAGCGCGCGCGAAAAGCAGCTCGCGGGGGGGATCACGTGCCAGGAAGATCGCGCTGACCGAGTCGATGAATCCGGAGTGGCGGGATCTCCGCCACGACTCGACGCTGCCGCTCCGATCCCGTCCGCGACGGGCAGGGGATGAGACGCTCGGCGGACTGCGGCTCGCCTCAAGGGATGCTGCGGCACGCTCGGCATGACGGGCATCGTCTGGTGGTGCTGACGGTCAGGAGACGCGACCGGTTTCGAGGAGCTGCTCCACTTGCCGCCGGGTGGGGACGCCGAACGGTCCGACCTCGCCGATGCTCAACGCCGCGACCGCGTTGGCGAACTCGCCCGCCCGGCGCGCCGAGACGTTGCGATCCGCGGCCATGAGGAAGAATGCGGCCGCAAACACGTCGCCGGCGCCGGTGAGGTCCTTGACCTTCACGTTGTAGCCGGGCAGATCGATCTTCTCGCTGCCCGCGATGACCTGTGCGCCCTCGGGCCCGCGGGTCATCACGCTCAGGCGTCGCTCCCCTACCCTGTTCACGACCTCGCGGGTGTAGGCGATCTCCTCATCGCTGACGATGACGCTGTCCAGGCGCTCGATCAGGGTGCCCGGCAGCTTCAGGGGCACGTGGGTGACGCGGCCGCCGGTCGATCGGGGCCACGATCGCATCCACCCCTGGGGGGTGGCCCCGAGGAACTGGTTGGTGAGGCCAACACAGTTGCGGGGCTCGATCTCGTCCGCGATCGGGCCGAGATGGACGATCTTCGCGTTTCGCCAGTGCGGCGGCAGGCCGTTGAGGTCGATCTCCCCGGCCCAGTGAGGCATGGTCTGCACGCGCCGGTCGGCCCGGTACTCGTTGATGAAGGTGGTGGGGACGTCGGCCTCCTGGACGATGATGCTGATCCGATCGTCGAGGTAGGGCTCGAGCGACGGGATCTTCATGCCCGCCACCTCGCGGCCGAAGACACCGCGGGTGAGAACGGCCACGCGGGCACCGAGCTTCGCCGCGGTGAGCGCCGAGTAGAGCGCCGTGCCACCGAGGACATAGCTGCCGTCCGGCAGCAGATCCGCGCAGATGTGGCCGATCACCAGGTACTCGGGCGTGCGCATGCGCTGGATGGCGGTGCGACCGCCGCCCGGACGGAAGGGCTTGCGCTCGTTCCTGCCCGGCTTGCTCGGCTGGTCGTCGGGCGATGTTCCCTTCGGGTTCTGCGACATGGCGGTATGCTCCAGTGGCTCGCTCGAATCGGGATGAATGCGGGCGGCCATCAAGGCCGCCCATGGGTGTCTGCGGTCAGCGACGGGACCGCGCTGTGGCTCGTTCGCGGATCAGGTGCGCGGCAGGATGGTGATCCGCCGCTCGCTCCCCTCACCGCTGCTCTCGGTCCCGACATCGGGATGGGAGCGGAGCGTGAGGTGAATCACGCGGCGCTCGTTGGGCGGCATCGGCTCGAGCGTGACCGGACGTCCGCTTCGACTGACCTGCCGGGCCACGCGCTCGGCGAGCCCGATCAGGGACTCCTCGCGGCGGGAGCGATATCCCTCGACGTCGATGATCACGCGGGACCATGTGTCGAGCTTGCGATTGACCATCAGGTTGACGAGGTACTGGATGTGCGAGAGGTGCTCGCCCCGCCGGCCGATCAACATCCCGAGGTCGTTGCCGAGGATGTCGATGAAGATGGTGGGCGGGTCGTCCTCGCTGAGCGGGACCGACGACGGGTTGTCGACCGCCATCACCTCCGCCTCGATGCCCATGTGCTGCAGGAGCTCCCGCACCGTCTGTTTGGCGATCGCCTCGTCCTCGGCGTCCACACGGTCGACCACGACCGGTCGCGGCACGGTGCCTCGTCGGGACGGCCGGTCATCCCGGGAGCGCCGCCCTCGCAGGCGGTCTCCCCCACCCTGCTGCCGCTGGCCGGCCCGACGCTCGGCGCGGGGCTCCGGCTGCGACGCCTGACCCTTGGCGGTCACACGGACCAGCGCCTCGTCGTCGGGATCGTCGCTGGCGTCGACCAGGACCTCGATGTCGACGTCTTCGCGGCTGAGCTCGAGCTGCTCGAGGGCGAGCCGAATGGCCTCGTCGACCGAATAGGCCTGGATTTCCACACTGGTTCGTCGCTGCATGGTGGTTCAGCTCACTTCGCTTGGTGACGAAATACGTCTGTCCGGCTCACCGAATCCCTGCCGGTACATCGTTCCACGAAGGTGCCTGGCCCCCTTACCGCTTGCGACTCTTCTTGCGCGGTCGCGGGGCTGTCGATGTCGGTTGGCTGGCGCTGTCGCTCGTCTTGCGAGATTTTGACTTGAACTTGGCCGCAGCGTCCACCCGGTCCTGGTATGAGGAGGATGTTTCCCGGCGTTTGGCGGCGAACGGTGAGGCGGTGTCGGCGGTATCTTCGCCGTCGACGTCGATCACCTCGCCATCGCTGTCGGGGCCGGCGCCGTTGGAGGCCTTGCCCTTGCGCTGCTGGGTAGCCTGTTGCTGTCGTTCCTGGGCCTGCCGCTGTGCCTCTTCCATCTTGCGCTGGAGCCAGCCGCCGATCCCCTTGCGCTCGACGGCGGCGTTGCCGCCACCGACGACCACGACCTCATCGAGGGCGCGCGGTGCCTGGTAGCCGAGACGGCGGTGCTCCGGCAGCTCCGGCAGCCAGGGGAACCACTCGCCGAGGCTGCCCCAGCCGGTGATGAACCACTGCTGCACCACCGAGTAGGCACTCTGGGCCACCCAGTAGATCACCGGCCCCGAGGCGAAGCCCCAGCCGAACAGCACGACCATGAGCGGCATGAAGTTCATCATCACGTTCATGACCTGCTGCTGCGGGTCATCGCTCCTGGGCTGGTTGGCGGGGCGCATCATGCGGGTCTGCACGAACTGGAAGAGACCCGCGAGGATCGGCAGCAGGTGCCATGGGTCGGGATCGGAGAGGCTGTCCAGCCACATGAAGCCGTGGGCCCATTCGCCGACGTTGCCTTCGGAGAGGTTGTAGATCGCGCGGTAGAGTCCGAAGAAGATGGGGATCTGGATCAGCATCGGCAGACAGCCGGCCATCGGGTTGACGCCGTACTGCTGGTAGAGCGCCATGGTTTCCTGGGAGGCGCGGGCACGATCCTTGCCGTACTTCTTCTGGATCTCCTTGACCTTCGGGGCGACCTCCTGCATCGCCTTGCTCGAGCGCGTCGCCTTGATGGTCAGCGGCAGCAGGAGGGTCTTGACGATGATGGTGAAGACGATGATCGCGAGACCGGCGCTGCCGGTGAAGCTGGCGATCCCATCGAGGGACCATTCGAGGAAGTCGCGGTATTGATCCCAGACAGGGATGGCAGGTGCAAGGGTGGTCAGGGATTCTGCGAGCACGTGGTGCGTTCTCCTCCCGAGGTAGCCGGGCGCATATCAGGCAGGTGGTTGTTGGCGGGGGTGAGACCCAAAACCACGTCGGAGCCGGTGGGTACTATCCAACAGGTGTGACCGGCTGGCACGGTGGTTGTGGCGCGACGATCGGCGTCCGGATCAGTCGACCGGGTCATACCCGCTACCTCCGAACGGATTGCAACGCAGGATTCGCCAGATCGCGAGCCGTCCGCCCTTTAGAATACCGTATTTCTCCACGGCCTCGTAGGCATACTCCGAGCACGTCGGCTGGAACCGGCAGCTGGGCGGCAGGTTCGGGGAGATCGCGCGCTTGTAGAAGCGCAGCATGGCAAGCACAACGGTTTTCATTGTCGAGCCTCGCCTTGGGTAGCCTCCGCGGCAATGGGGCGCGTCCAGCCGGTCGTGACCGGCTCGCCGGGGGCGGGAGGACCGCCGGGTTGCCCGGGGGGCACGGTCCAGAGGGTGCCCTTGGTGAAGATGCGCATCAGCGCCTCCTGCGCCGCCTTGAGATTCGGCATCTCGTCGACGGTGCCGCGGCAGATGATGACGATATCGTGTCCCGGCCTGAGCCAGGGGTGGTAGCCGCGGAGCGCCTCGCGGGTGAGCCGCTTGAGGCGATTGCGCTGCACGGACTTGCCGCAGCGCTTGCCGGCGATGACGGTGTAGCGGTTGCGGGGCGGGTCGAGGTCGTTGGGGAGCACGCGGGCCACGAGCGGTCCGTGCGCCGAGGCCTTCCCCCGGGATCGGACCCGGCGGACGTCGCCTTCCCTGTGGAGCCGGAACTCTCGTGCGATCACGGTACCCGCTGCCTCACCTGGCCGACGCCCTGCAAAACAAAACGAGGGCCGGAGACGTTCCGCTTCGCGGATACCGCACCCCTACCCTCGTGCCGGCGTCGGTGAAGAGTCGTCTACTTGTTCTGCGTGAACTTCTTCTCGTCCGCCACCGTCAGCTTGTGGCGACCCTTGCGCCGTCGGGCTGCCAGCACGGCGCGGCCACCCTTGGTCTTCATGCGCTTGAGGAAGCCATGCTCCCGGATGCGCGGGATCCGCTTCGGTTGGTAGGTGCGCTTTGGCACGTTCGTTCTCCTTCTGCTCGGCGTCGGCGTGAGCCGTACCGGGTGTTCACGTCGTCGATCGACGCATCTCTCGTCCGAGATGTGCCCATGTCACCGGATTGCATGATGACGAGGGAAGATGCATGGACGGGCAACGTCCGACGGGATCGATCGTGCGAACCCGGTTGCAATGCCCCTGTCGCAGGACATGCCGATTGCCCCCGCATGCACAGGCGCAAAGAAGTATACGGAGTCCGGTGCCGTGCCGTCAATGGAACGACGGTGCAAACGGCTTATGGCGACATGGGCTCGAGAGACCGACGGTGATTCGTGGCTTGCGGACGACTCCCGGTGATGAAGGGCCGCGGTCCTGGCATGGGGCGCCAGGACCGCGGCTGGCGCCCGGGCGGCGCCGTTCTGGAGGGGGTGGTCGCCGCTCGCTGGAGGGTGTGGGGGTGAGCGGCGACCGGTGGGTTGGGGTGAAGGGATTTGGGGAATGGGAATGAAGGATGATCTGCGAGTCTAGCGGGCGGCCTGATGGCGCGGTGCCGCGGGTGCTGCCGGGTGGCCCGGCTCGATCGCGCTGGCCAGCCGGCGCAACATCAGGCTCATCCCGCGTCGGACCGCATGGATGGCGCGCCGGCGCTCGACGGCCACCGGTCGCTGCCTGTCATCTTCCATCTGGAACTGTTCCTGCATCTGCCGTTCGATCTGCATGAGTGCGATGAAGTCGTTCATGGTGTGTCCTTCCTGGCGAGTCGCCTCACTCATGCGTCGAGCCGCTCGCGTGCATGTATGGAACGTCCAACAGCGATGTTCGTGAGACCCGGGTCACCTGGTGTCCGGGACGATCGGCTCCACCGGTGCGGGCTCGATCAGCCGCGCGATCCGGTAGAGCGGGGCGCTCACCGCGCCCCGGAGGGCCGTGAGTGGTCGCCGCCGCTCGCGGCGAGGGCGGCGCGGTCGATCGTCCCGTGGATCCTCCTCCTGAAACTGACGGTGCATGTGTTCGACAAGCGAGACGTGCGCGATGTGATAGTCAGGGATGCTCATGGCGGGCTCCTGTGATGGTCGATGGAACGACGTGTCAGATCGATACGGGCCCGGTTGATTCGCGAATGATGAGCTCGGTCGGGAGTGTGACCGTCGGCGGCGATGCCGGATCCCACTCGTCGAGGATCAGGCGACCGGCGGCACGGCCCTTTTCGAGCAGTGGCTGCCGGACCGTGGTGAGCCCCGGCGAGATGCGGGCCGCCTCGTCGATGTCATCGAAGCCGGCAACCGAGACGGTGCCCGGGACATCGATGCCGCGACTGCGTGCCGCCTCGAGGACGCCGAGCGCCATCTGATCGCTGGTACAGATGATGGCGGTGGGCGGCTCCTCCCGGTCGAGCAGCGCCTGGGCGCACCGCGCGCCCGTCTCCGGCGAGATGGGGAAGTCCTCGATGACCGGGACCGGCTCCCACGGGATGCCGGCTGCCTCGAGGGCATCCGCGTACCCGCCGAGGCGTTCGAGGTTGACCCCGAAGGTGGCGGTGCGCTGGCGCTCGATGTCGGCATACCCGGCGTGGTTGTCCGGCTTGAGCCGGTCGGTGACGACGCCGAAGCGCCGGTGACCGAGCGCCAGCAGGTGCTCGGCGACGGACCGTGCCCCGCCCCGATCGTCGATGCCGACGAAGGCGGTCTCATGGGTGCGATGCTCGTCGACCATGACGGTCGGGAGTCGCCGGTCCATGAGGTGGTGGTAGCGGTCGTCATCGTCGGGCATGCAGTAGACGATGAACCCGTCGACGGCGGCATCGAGGATGGTCGAGGCGCGCTTTTCGGCCCCCGGGGGCGAGGGCAGGAGCAGCAGTCCGAGGTCCCTGCTCGAGAGCACTTCTGAGACGCCTCGCAGGAGGGTGACGGCCGCCGGGTCGGAGAAGGCGAAGGTCAGCTCCTCGGTGAAGAGGACGCCGATGGTGTCGGTACGACCGCGGCGCAGCTTGCGGGCGGCCGGGTTGGGTCCGGCGTAGCCGATCTCCCTGGCGACCTCGAAGATCTTCTCGCGGAGCTCGGCTGTGAGCTGGTCCGGTCGGCTGTACGCATTCGAGACGGTGGCTCTGGAGATCTTGAGCCTGTCGGCGATGGTCTGCAGGGTGGGACGGCCCTGCGTCCTGGCCTGGTTTGTGGTGTCGCGGGCCATCCCGGCCTCCTTTCCATTCCACGACTGGATCGATGACTGGATCGATTCAGTTCTAGATCGATACAGTAGCGGTCTGGACGCGCGCTGTCAACCCCTTGCCTGAATCGATTTAGCGGGACGCGCGGAGATATGGCACTGGAGGGCTAGCCGGCGCGACGATCGGGATGGGAGGGGCAGCGGCGCGGCTGGTTGACGCCGGTGCGGCCAGCGAGTAGTGTACGTACATATGTTGGGATAGTGTGCCCCTCGCGTCGACAGCCGGGGTTCGATCGAGAAGTGGGGAAGTCGATGGTCCTTTCCGACCTGGATATTCGCAAGGCGCTGGAGAGCGGTCGCATCAAGATCGACCCGTTTCCGGATCTGGACAAGCAGCTCGGCTCGATCTCGGTGGACTTCCGGCTCGGCAGGACCTTCATGGTGTTCGAGCACAGCCGCTTCAGCTACATCGATCCCCGGCACCCACAATCGATCGGCGACGCGATGCGGACGATCGTCGTCGAGGAGGACGAGCCGTTCATCATGCAGCCGGGCGACTTCGCGCTGGCGAGCACCATGGAGTCGCTGGAGCTGCCTGACGATCTGCTCGGACGGCTGGAGGGGCGGTCGAGCATCGCCCGGCTGGGGATCACGGTCCACTCGACGGCGGCCCTGTTCGAGCCGGGGTGGGTCGGCACGGCCACGATGGAGCTGAGCAATCTCGGCCGGATGGCCGTGGCGCTCTATCCGGGGATGCGGATCTGTGCGTTCTCGTTCGAGCCGGTGAGCACGCCGGTGTCGATCCCCTACCGGCTCAAGAAGAACAACAAGTATGCCGGACAGCGCGATCCACGGGCGAGCCAGCTCTCCGAGGAGAATGCGCTCGAGCAGCGGTAGCGTTTCACGTGAAACGCACGGCCGGGGTCCGTGTGGACAAGGCCGCGTCCGGAGCACCATAATCGTCTGCAGAGCGACCGGCCCGTCGTCGGGCGGTCGAACGACGGGCCTGGCGGCACGAGCGGCCGGGTCTGGTGACCAGGGAGTTCTCAACGTGGCAGTGGATGTGCTTCAGGACGTGCGGATGCGGTTCCTCCCGATGCTTCGGGCGGCAGCGCTGCAGTACGCGAACCGGGTGCCGGACGGGTATCCATCGATCGTGGACGACCCGAACTCGGGGACGATCGGGATCGAGCTGGATCCGTCGTACGCGCTGTACATCGCACGCGGCGAGGATGGGCTTCAGGCCCGCATGTACCGGCGCTCGCCGCGCACCGACAATCGCTCGAGCAGCAGCCGCCAGAAGTACGCCGGCGCCCCCTTCTCCGACGTGCGGCCCTTGCCGGAGAACGTGAGTGACCAGGAGCTCCGGAACCTCCTGGCGGAGCTGATGTCCTACTACAACTACCAGCCGGGTCTGCTCTACATCACCGACGACTGATCGCCGGCGACGACATGCAGCACCTGTCACGAGGGGCGACCGATCGGTCGCCCCTCGTTCCGTTTCGGCTGCCGCGCGGAGCGTCGCTCGGCCCGAGGGGACGGCACCATGGCGGTCGGCGTGGCGCGACCGGGTGCAGGGGGTGCATGTCGGCGCTCCGGTGCTGCCGGACAGGAACGCGTGCCGACGGGACTGCCGAGCACGGAGGCGCTGGTGCAGGCCCTGCCGGTGCCACATGAAAACGGGGGTGTTTCACGTGAAACACCCCCGTCCGTGCAGATCGCCGTGTCTGAGGCGGTACCCTACTCCAGCACCCAGCTGTCGATCGCCCGCTCGTACTCGACCACGCCACCGTCGCCGAAGAAGATATCGATCTCCCGACTGGCGCTCTCCGGGCTGTCCGACCCATGCACCAGGTTGCGGCCGATCATCATCCCGAAGTCGGCCCGGATCGTGCCGGGCGTCGCGTCGGCCGGCTTGGTAGCGCCCATCGTGTTGCGGGTGATGGCGATCGCGTCCGGGCCCTCGAGCACCATCAGCACGGAGGGAGACGAGGTGATGTACCTCACCAGATCCTCGTAGAAACCCTTGCCCTTGTGCTCCGCATAGTGGCGCTCTGCCGTTTCACGTGAAACGGTCTCCAGCCGCATCGCGGCGATCTTGAGGCCGCGCCGCTCGAAGCGCGCGGTGATCTCGCCGATCAGCCCGCGCTGCACCGCGTCGGGCTTGATGATCACCAGCGTTCGTTCCGTGGATGCCATGTAGGTACCTCCTCATTGCCGACCGGGGTCCCCGGTCCTCGTGCTGTCCTGCCGGACACCCGCCAGGCGAATGACCGCGACAAGCATAGCGGTCCCCGCTACGCTCCGTCACCCGACTCCTCCGCACCGCCAGCGGCACGCCCGGAAACGGTGTCCTCCGCGCGCTGGCGCGGCACCTCCGGCGACCGCACCGCCCTGCGCTTGGTGCCCGACACCTTGCCGCCCGGCCGATTGCGCGGATTGCGCCGCCTCGCCTGCTCCAGCGTCCACAGGGTCACCGCCACCGCGATCGCCAGCGGGACGAGAATCACCACCACGATCAGCAGGAACCATTCGAAACCCGACATGCGCTCAATCCGATCCGTGACTGGATGCTCCAAACGAAACGCCGGCGGAGTACAGACCCCGCCGGCGTTTCGTCACCAGGAACCTCGCTGCCGCTAGGAGAGCGCCAGCAGCATGGGGTTCTCCAGATACCTCTTGACCGACTGCAGGAACACGGCCACCTCGGCCCCGTCCAGCGCCCGGTGATCGGCCGCCAGCGTGAGCTTCATCACGTGGCCGATCACGATCTCGCCGTCCCGGACCACCGGCGTCTCCCGCACCGAGGCCACGGCCAGGATCGCTGCCTGGGGCGGATTGATCACGGCGATGAACTCCTCGACGTCGAACATGCCGAGGTTGCTGATCGTGAACGTGCCACCCTGGTATTCCTCGGGGCGCAGGCCGCCCTCGCGCGCCCGCCGGCTGAGGTCCTTGGTGAGCCGGGAGATCGAGCCGAGGCTCTTCTGGTCGGCAGCCGGCACGAACGGTGCGATCAGACCACCCTCAACCGCCACGGCGATGTTGATGTCGATGGTGTCATGCTGGATGAGCTGTCCGTTGACATAAGATCGATTGATCGTGGGATTGTCCACCAGCGCCAGCGCCGCGGCCTTTACGATCAGATCGTTGACGGATACCTTGCCACCGCTCTCCTCGAGCGAGGCATTGACCTGCTTCCGGAACTCGAGCGCGGCCGACATGTCGACGGCGGTGCTGACATAGAAATGCGGGATATCCCGCTTGGACTCCGCCATGCGCTCGCCGGTGCGCTGCTTCATGCGCGACATCTCGACGACGCTACCCGTGGCGGGGGCGGCGGCAGGCTGAGCTGCGGACGGCTGCTCCTGGGGAGCCGGTGCGGCAGCAGCGGGACGTGCCTGTGGCGGCTGCTTCGCGCCGGAGATGAACTCGGCGATGTCTGCCTTGATGATGCGCCCGCCCGGACCGCTGCCGGCGACCTGGGCCAGATCGATGCCATGCTCGCTGGCGAGACGCTTCACGAGCGGCGAGGCTCGCAGACGCTCACCGTCGGCACGCTCGACGGCCGCGGGGACCGCCTGGACCTCGGCGGTCGCGGTCGCGGTCGCCGAGCCGTTCACCGCACCGGCCACTTCCGCCTCGGTCGAGGTGCCGGCGCCGTGCGCCGCCTCGTCAGCTCCCTGCTCGAGCCCCTCGTCCTCGATCCGTGCCGGCTCCTGCCGGGCTGCGCCACCCGCGGGCGCCTTGCCGACCTCGTCCTGCGGGCCGATGGTCGCCACCGGTGTCCCGATCGGCACCGTGGCCCCTTCCTCGACGAGCGTGTTCGTCAGGAAGCCGGACTCGCTCGCCTCGATCTCGAGGGTGACCTTGTCGGTCTCGATCTCGGCGATGGGGTCACCCTCGGCGACCTCGTCGCCCGGGTTCTTGAGCCACTTGAGGAGGGTTCCCTCCTCCATGGCGTCGCCCATCTTGGGCATGATGACTTCGGCCATTACTTGCTCTCCTGGTACAGCACCCGCCGTACGGCTTCGAGAATCATCGCTTCGCTCGGGAACGCGGCGATCTCGAGGTTACGCGCGTATGGCGCGGGGACCTCAGCACCGCTGACCCGCTCGACCGGAGCGTCGAGGTAGTCGAAGGCATGCTCCTGGATCAGGGCCGCCACCTCACTCGCGACACTGAACCACCGCCACTGCTCCTGCACGACCACCGCGCGGTTGGTCTTCTTCACCGAGTCGACGATCGTCTGAACGTCGAAGGGGCGGATCGAGCGCAGGTCGATCACCTCGGCGCTGACGCCTTCACCATCGAGCTCCTCAGCGACCCGCAGCAGCATGTTCACCTGGCGCCCGTAGGCGATCAGGGTCACATCGGTGCCCTCGCGGGCGATGCGAGCCTTGCCGAACTCCACCGTATAGTCGCCGTCCGGCACCTCGCCCTTGGTGCCGTAGAGGGCACCGGCCTCGAGGAAGATCACCGGATCCGGATCCCGGATGGCGGCGAGCATCATGCCCTTGACGTCCTCCGGTGTCACCGGTGAGACGACCTTGAGCCCCGGAAAGTGACCGTAGAATCCTTCGAGGCTGTGGGTGTGCTGGGCGGAGAGCTGCACACCGCCGCCGTTCGGGCCGCGGATCACCATCGGCACGCTCAGCTGCCCGCCGGAGAAGTAGCGAATCTTCGCCGCGTTCTGCAGGATCTGGTCGGCCGCCTGGAACGAGAAGTTCCAGGTCATCATCTCGACGATCGGCTTGAGCCCGGCCATCGCCATGCCGATCGCGGCACCGGTGAAGCCGTTCTCGGCAATCGGGGTGTCGATCACGCGGCGGGGGCCGAACTGGTCGATCAGGCCATTCGTCACCAGGTGGGTGCCACCGTAGACACCGATGTCCTCACCGAGCAGGACGATCGACTCGTCGCGCTCCATCTCCTCGGCCATCGCTGCCCGCAGGGCATCGCGATAGGTCTTTACCGGCATGCGCCAATCCCTTTCTCACAAAACCGCCCCGCATCCAGTCATGGAGCCGGGGCTGCTACCCTGCGTCAGCGACATGCATCTCGGACGCGTATACGTCGGTGGTGAGCTCGGAGAGATCCGGCTCCGGACTCTCCTCGGCAAACTTCACCGCGTCGGCCACGACTTCCCGGGCCTCCTCGCGGATCTTCTCGAGTACGTCTTCCTCAACGCCCTCGTCGGTGAGGCGCTTCTCGAGCAGCCCGATCGGGTCGCGCTCGCGCCACTTGCGAACCTCTTCCTTGGTTCGGTACTTCTCGAGGAAGTCGGCCGCGCCGTGCGGCACGATGCGGTAGGTGAGCGCCTCGATCGCGTACGGCTTGCCGGTCTCACGGACGCGCTCGGTCGCCCGCCGGCCAACCTCGACCATGGCCTCGATGTCCATGCCGTCGACCTGTTCATGCTCGATCCCGTAGGAGTCGAACTTCGAGGCGAGGTTGGTGTTCGCCGTGGCGCGCTCGACGCTGGTCCCCATGCCGTACTGGTTGTTCTCGAGGATGAACAGGCAGGGGTTGAGCCCCTCCTTGCCCCAGAGGCCCGAGAGGTTTGCGGCCTCGTGGAAGGCGCCATTGTGGATCGCGCCGTCGCCCAGGTAGAGCTGGACGATGCTGTCTTCCTTGTTGTAGGCGGCCGCGTATGCCATGCCGACGCCGAGGGGGATGTGCCCGCCCACGATGCCGTAGCCGCCGTAGAGGCCATTCTTGACATCGAAGAGGTGCATCGAGCCACCCTTGCCCTTGACCAGGCCCGTGCCCTTTCCGTAGAGCTCGGCCATCACCTCGCGCGGCGTGGACCCAAGCAGCAGCGCATGGGCGTGGTCGCGGTAGGCGGTGATGATGCGGTCGCCTTCGCGGTAGCTCTCAAGGAGACCGGTAGCGACGGCTTCCTGGCCGATGTAGAGGTGGAGGTACCCACCGATCTTGCCCTGGCGGAAGCCACGCTGGCAGGCATCTTCGAAGAGGCGAATCTGAACCATCTTCGTATAAAGCGAGATCAGCGCATCGGTGTCGAGTGCCACCTTGCTCTCCTTCTGCCGGGCGTTGTCGGATGCGTCGTTGCTCCGCCCCCGTCTCGTTGTACGTTTCGTGGCTGCCATGGATTGGCCTCTCGGAACTACGGTGATGCCTGCTGGCATCACACCCGGAACATGTCGGGGAAGTTGCGGGACATCGGGCGCCTTCGTCGGCGACATGCACCGAAACAGCCCGACACGGTGCCGGGTGCAAACAGACCCCGACCTGTTCACCACAATTGCGGGCAATTGTACCGCAGCTCCGGGCCCCCGGCTGCATGCAGACGTGCCCGGAAGCATCAAACATCACCACGCATGCTCCGTACCGGAGGGCGAGCGTAGGGGAGGTTACGTTGCCGACCACGAAGGGGGACGCCGACATCGCCGGCGTCCCCCTTCCCCAGAGGCCATCTTCGGTGCCCGGAGCGTTGCCCAGCCGGAGCGCAGGGCGAGGGTTCGGCTACTCGCCGGGCGGAACCTCGCCGGGCGTGTCGAGCGCCGGCAGCTGGCCCGTCGAATGTCGGATGCCATCGGCCAGTGCATACCCGGGTTGCGGTCGCAGCGGCTGGCGCAGGGCGGGATACGCCTTTCGCTGCTCTTCATAGCTGATCGGCGCCTGCTCGAAGCGGGCCGGATCGTCCTCGTTGCCATCCTTCGGCAGGTAGACGCCCATGATCCGCTGCGCCGTGCCGTACTCCGTCAGTGGACGTCGCACGGGAGTCTCCGGCACGGGCACGGGCAGCTCACCCTCGCCCGGTATCGTGGATCTGTCCGGCACCTGGCCGGGGACCTGCGGGGAGGTAACTGCACCCGGGGCATGCGGCACGTTGAACCGATCGGGGGCGACCAGCTCCCCCGGTTTCGCCATTTTCCTGAGAACGAATGCCACGACCTGCAAACCTCCTGTCGACCACCTCAGTTGCTGCGCCAATCTTACCAGCCACACGCCCGCTGCATCGGCGCGATGTGGCGACATGCCACTGCATCACTCGTGCCGCGTCTCTGGGGACACCGGCTCGAACGGGACGGGGCGGCACAGGTCGTCGGCATGTCCCCTGGCCAACCGGGACCACTGGTGGATGGGGCCGGTCTGTCGGACAGCCTTGAGGCGAGGGCGACAGGAATCTTCAGGCGGTGCCGGGTTCTGGACTTCGCCCGGGCGGCAGCGGTCGGAAGACCAGCAGGTGGAAGATGGAGAGGAACCTTCGCTCGTGTCGCTCGATGGGGAATCCCATCGAGCGCACCAGGGCGTCGGTAGGTCGGTCGAGGTGACACCCCATCCGCCGCACCTGGAGTGGCGTGAGCACGCGCTGGATACAGGCGAGGATCGGGTTGGGAGCACGCACATGCTCGAGAATCACGATGCGTCCGTCGGACCGGGTGACCCGGGACATCTCCCGCAAGGTGCGCTCGGGATCCGGCACGGTACAGAGCATCAGGCTGGTGGTGACGGTGTCGAAGCTCGCGTCGGGGTAGGGGAGGGCACTGGCATCCACCTCCTGGAACGTGATCGCACGACCGGCGGTCCCGTGTCTTCTTCTCGCCTGTTCGAGCATGCCGGGCGAGAGATCGGTGGCGGTGAACGACGTCACCCTGCCACGATCCCAATCGACGTACTGAAGCGTCGTGCCGGTACCGGTCCCCAGCTCGAGCACGTCTCCACGCAGCTCGCTCGCCAGGGCACGACGCAGATGATCGCCGATCAGCGCACGCTCACCGGCACCCTCCCGGCGATCCCAGTCGGGTGCGAGGCGGTTGTAGATCTCGCGGATGCGGCTTGTATCGTGGGAGCGCTCGCTCATGCTGTCCTCCGTGTGACCCGCTCGTCATGCGTTCAAGTTTCGTGGCTCGCATCATTGGCGTTCACGAGCCGGTCCACGACAATACATACGTCTCGGTCGAAGACACGTGACAACGTGCGGCAAGACTAGCGCTACCGAGGGACGGAAGGTGTGACGCAACGCGCAACGATTCGCCTCATCGAGAACGGGCAGGCGACGATTCAGCCCTGGACCCTCGCTGACCTGCAGAGCTGCACGATCCCCGATGGTGCCCACCTGTGGATCGACCTGGTCGGCCCGGACCGTGAAGGGATCCGGCTGATCACGCAGCGATTCCCGCTCCACCATCTGGCCGTGGAAGCGGTGTTCGAGCATCGCCGCCGCCCGGGGGTATCGATCTTCGACAAGTCGACCTATGTGAACCTGCAGCACGTCAAACGCAACGGCGCCGAGGTCAGCTCGGTACCGATCAAGGTGTTTCTCGGTTCGAACTTCTTCATCACGATTCGGCCGGACTATCCCTTGCCGGTGGAGCGCATCCTCGGGCGGTGGGAGGCCGCGCCGAAGGACTGGCAGACCTACGCCAGCTCCCTGCTGTATGCCCTCACGGATATCCTGGTCGACGATCTCTCCCTGGTCACGGACGAGCTCGAAGAGGCGTTGCAACGGGAAGATCGCTACGGCTCCCAGGCTGGCAGGGCCGGCACACCCGGATCGAGCGTGCTCGAGCGCATCTACCGGTTGTCCGATCAGGTCAGCGACGCCTATGCGATCGCGATGCCGCTGCGGGACACCATGCAGGCGTTGCTCGGAGACGGCAATATCCTCGACGAGATCAGCGCTGGTACCTATTTCCACGATGTCTACGATCATGCCGTATACGTTGCGGACCGCCTCGAGAATCTGCAGGACCTGGCGCAGCGGATCTTCGACATGGCCGGTGCGCTCATCAACCTTCGCCTCAGCGATGTCTCCAAGCAGCTCACCGTGGTGGCGACCATCTTCCTGCCCCTGTCGTTCATCACCGGGTACTTCGGCCAGAACTTCGGCTATATGATGAGTGGCGTCAGGAGTGGCTCGGCATTCGTCATCTACGGGATCGGCCTGCAGATCCTCACCCTGGTCGTGATCGTGGTCCTGCTCGCCCGCCTCAAGATCCTCCGGTAGAAAGGGCGGTGATGTCCCCGAAGCGACACGGCGAGCAGCCATCACCGCTCGAGCATCTGCGCGGTGCCGAGGATCCCGCAACGCGGCGTGGGATCGCGGTCGACCTCGTCGAGCGGTCCCACGATCTCGAGGTGCTCCGGGCGGCGCTGGCGGTGCTGGCCGGGGAGCAGGATCCGACCCTGCGGCCCATGCTCCATCGCAAGTACGCGTGGTGCGAGTCATCCCCGACACGACGTGACTGGAGCGGCTTCATCCGTGCGGGCATCGTGCGCGCCCTGCACCCCATCGTCAGTCTCGACGACGAGGCTCTGCTGATCCGGGCGATGACCACCTACCAGATGCAGGGCATGTACGAGCTGTGCGCCGAGCTGCGGACGGCGGCCCTGCTGGCGATGAACGATCTCGATCCCGGCACGGCGGCGCTGTTCGCGGCTCGTTTCCTCACCGACCCACTCACATCGTTCTCGGGAGAACCGGCGCTGACTGCGATGCGCGTGCTCGCCATTCAGCAGCGACTCGAGCCGGTGTTCGCACTGGCTTCATGGCAGGAGGGCAGCGGCCAGGTCGTGGGGGAGGCGCTGCGCACCCTCGTGGATCTGCGTCCCGAGCTTGTTGACCTGCTCATCGAGCGCCATCGCGACGTGGAGGAACCCCAGGTCCAGATCGGTCTCCTCGACCTGCTGCTCAATCATCGGGAGCGCCCGCGATGGCACGACACGATTCTCGAGCGCGTCGTCACCGCCTCCGACCTCGATGTCTACCAGATTTCCGTAACCTCGGTCGTGGCCAGTCGGGACGAGCATCTCATCCGGGTGCTGCGCTCCCTCGTCGATGATGAGCGGGATGTGCGACGCCGGGACATCCTGCAACACGCCCTCGAGCTGGCGTGAGCGGCACTGGCCCCTCGGCAGCCACCTGATCGAGTTTGATCCGGCATTTCCGGGCATTCCGCTGCTTGTTGCGAGCCGTGTGAGCGTGTACGGTGCCTCCGGCGGGGATGACGATCCACGCCGTCGAGGAACACGATCATGCACCATGGCAGAAAGGACGCGCGTCACACCATGTCTTCGGCAGCCTCCACCGCGAACACACCCGTTCGCTTCGCGCTCATCGGCGCCGGCGGAATGGGTGGATCCCATGCCGCCAACCTGATCGCATCCCCGGAAACGGAGCTCGTGTGGGTCGTCGATCTCGATCTCGAGCGGGCGAGATCGTGGGCCGAGCGCTCCGGCGGGCGAGCAACCTCCGACATGGACGAGGCGCTCGCCGATTCGAATGTCGACGCGGTGCTGATCGCACTCCCGACATCGCTCCATCGCATGGCCACCGCGCGGGCCGCGGCGGCGGGCAAGCATGTGTTCTGCGAGAAGCCCATCGCCCGTACGGTCGAGGATGCCACGGCCATGACCGAGGCCTGCGCCACGGCCGGTGTGGTGTTCCAGGTCGGGCACGTCGTGCGCTTCTATCCCGAGTATGCGCGGATCAAGCGGGTGATCGATGAGGGGCTGCTCGGGCAGATCGCGATGGTGCGGACGATGCGGCGCAGCGGGCCGGTGATGGAGCGGAGTCCGTGGTTCGCCGACCTGGAGAAGAACGGCGGGCTGATCATCGACCTGATGATCCACGATCTCGACACGCTGCGATGGTATTTCGGCGATGTCGAGCGTGTTTATGCCCACGGGTTGAGCTACACCGAGTGGCAGCAGACGCGTGACGTCGCGATGGCGTCGCTGCGCTTCCGCAACGGTGTGATCGCGCACCTCGATGCGAGCTGGGCGCACGGTGGCTTCTATACCGCCATCGAGGTCGCGGGTGAGAAGGGGCTGCTGTCGCACAACAGCCGCAAGAACGCGACGCTGACCTTCGAGAGCAGCGAGAAGGCCGGGATCACCAACAGTCTGCCGTCGATCGCCTTCGCACGACCCTCCACCGCCAACCCGCCGATGCGCGAGCTGATGCACTTCGTCGAGGCCATCCGCACCGGCTCGCCGGTCCTGACGGACGGAGAGGAGGCGACCCGGACGCTGGCGCTCGCCCAGTCGGTGCTCGATTCGATTCGAACCGGCCGGCCGATCGTGTTCGCCGACGACGCCACGGCCACCAGCGCCATCTAGCCAGGACCCAGCAAAGACAGGAGCTTGCACGATGACTGATTCGACTCGGGCCGCGGAGGTGCGGTGCGCCATCCTGAGCTTCGCCCATGGTCACGCCAACGGCTATGCCGGTGTGCTGAACAGCCTGCCGGATGCGGAGCTGGTGGTGATCGCCGATGAGAACGAGGAGCGGGGCCGGGGAGCCGCCGAGCGGTTCGGCACGGCGTTCGTCGCCGACTACCGGGACGTCCTCGCTCGCGACGACATCGACGCGGTGGTGATCTGCTCCGAGAATGCCCGGCATGCGGAGATGACGATCGCAGCGGCCGAGGCGGGCAAGCACGTGCTGTGCGAGAAGCCGCTCGCGACCACGATGGACGACGCGCAGGCGATGATCGATGCCTGTGCGAAGGCCGGCGTGAAGCTGCAGACCGCCTTCCCCGTTCGGTTCAATGCCGCGACCGTCGCGCTCCGTGACGCCATCCGGGAGGGCAGGATCGGGACGCCGCTGGCGGTCATCAGCCGCAATCCCGGCACGTGCCCGATGGACTGGTTCGTCGACCCGGACCTCGCGGGTGGTGGCGCCGTGATGGATCACACCGTGCACGTGATCGACGTGCTGCGTCACATCTTCGAGGCCGAGGTCACGGAGGTCTACGCCGAGGCAGACACCCGCATCTATGACATCCCGGTGGACGATGTCGGGCTGGTCATGTTCCGGATGAGCAATGGCCTGCGCGGCTCGCTCGACACGAGCTGGTCGCGACCGAAGAACTGGCCGATCTGGGGCGGTGTCGAGATCGAGGTGATCGGCGACAAGGGCGTGCTCAAGCTCGATGCCTTCAACGACAACCTGGAGATCGCCGAGATCGATGGTCCGTCCTATCGGTGGCAGTCCGTGGAGCACAGCGGCGATCCGGAGATGATCGCTGCGTTCGTCCATGCCGTGAAGCATGACGAGCCGGTTAAGGTGACCGGTGAGGACGGCATGCGGGCGATGCAGGTCGCGCTGGCGGCGTACGAGTCGATGCGCACCCACGAGCCGGTCGAGGTGGTGACGGGGTAGGGCCGACTGGCCTCGAGAGCGTGCGACCGGGGCGTCAAGGGGCACCGTCACGATGGTCATGTTCGCCGGACGGGACCTGCTCGACGCGGGCGGGCGTCGGGTGAGCAGCGTGCCAACAGGGACCATGTCCCGTCGGTCCGGCGTGCTCCACGACCCCCTGTCGCTACGACCGCGCACCGGCAGGCGTGCGTGGAGGGGTCGTGTCGCTGCCGTCAATCTCGCGAGATGACGGAATAGGCGTGAGCGGCTGGTAATTCGCCCCTCGGGTCGGCACGAGGTCGGCTCCTGCGGGACATCTGCGGGCGATTCTCGAGGTGGATGCCGGCGGCGATGTGGATGGCGACGGACAGGCGTGGGCCGCCGATGGCTCCACCCGTTCGTCTTTGCCCGGAGCGGTCTGAAATGACAGGATGGGCGAGGCGCAGGATGCCCCAGCGTGCTGACCTGGAACGCGCGAGCCGGTGGTCACGTCGTTCGCACCGGTACCTGTTATGAAAGGAGCACGACATGGCGCAGCGTGCAGCTCCCGCCGATCTGGTTTTCCTTCCATACCCGCGGTCGATTGAGCGCCGGGAAGGGGAGCCCGGGTGCGTCATCGACCTTGCCACCCGCCTCCTGATCGGCGGTCAGGCCGGTGCAGAGACGATGTTTGCAGCCGGAACCGTGCGCGACGCCATCCGCGAGACCGTCGGCATCGAGGTGCCGATCACCCCGCTGGTGGCCGCGGCGGGTGACCGGCCGATCCGGCTGGTGCTGCAGGGGCGCGACGATGGCGGGGCCGATGCGGCAGGGCCGGTCACGGAGGATTTCGGCGCCGAGGGGTATGTCCTGACCGTCGGTGCCGGCGGTGTGACGGTCGTTGCGGCGACCGAGGCGGGGCTGTACTACGGCGCGCAGACGCTGATCCAGGTGATCCAGCAGGCAGGGCGCCGCCTGCCTGCGCTCCGCATCGCGGACGCGCCCGTTCTGCCGAACCGGGGTCTGATGCTCGATGCCTCGCGCAGCAAGGTGCCCACGCGTGAGACGCTGGAGAAGCTGGTACGCAGGCTGTCGCACTACAAGTACAACCAGCTCCAGCTCTACATCGAGCACACCTTCGCCAGCCGGGAACACCCGTCGATCGCGCCGGACGTCGGTGGGCTCACCCCGAACGACCTGCTTCACCTCGACGCGCTTTGCCGCCAGCACCACATCGACCTCGTGCCGAACTGGCAGTCCCTGGGCCACCAGCGCACGATGCTCGAGAACCCACGGTATGCGCATCTCGCCGAGACGGACTGGCGCTGGTCCTTCGCCTCCACCAGCGACGAGGCCTTCGAGACGGTCGAGGAGATCTACGCCGACCTGCTGCCCAACTTCTCGTCCAAGTATTTCAACATCGATGCCGATGAGCCGTGGGACATGGGGCTCGGTGTCTCGAAGGCGCGCACCGACGAGATCGGTGCCGGGCGCGTCTACATCGAGCACATCCGACGCCTGCACGAGATCGTCTCCCGCCACGGCCGCACGATGATGATGTGGGCCGACGTCTTCTGGCACTACCCGGAGCTGGTCGGGGAGCTTCCCGACGACATCGTGCTCCTCGACTGGTGGTACGAGCCGAAGGAACGCTACGACACCGTCGGGAAGCTGCAGGGGCGACGCTTCTATGTCTGTCCCGGCACGGGGGCATGGCTGTCGCTGTTCCCGCGCGTCGAGCGCGCGATCGTCAACGTGCAGGGGTTCGTGCGGGACGGTGTGGCGGCCGGTGCCGAGGGCATGCTGATGACCGACTGGGGTGACTACGGTCACTTCACGATGTTCGAGAACACCTGGTATCTCTACCTCTGGGTCGCGGAGTGCGGGTGGAACGGGGCCCAGACACCGATCGAGGACTACGATGTCGCCGTAAGCCGGCTCTTCTACCGCGACCTCAGCGGACGTCTGGTGGCGGCGATGCGGGCGCTGGGGGAGGCGATCGCGCCGCTCGACGGGGACGTGCGGACGAACATGGTGACCGGGGCGATGTTCTGGGGCGACCCGCTCGATCGTCGCGCCACGAAGGTGATGCCGCCCGAGCGGATGGCTGCCATCCGTGACGCTGCCGAGGCGATCTTCCCGCTGCTCGACGGCGTGCGGGATCCGGCCATCCGGCACGAGCTCGGTTTCTCCGCCTTCCATCTGACGGTGCTCGCCGAGCGCTACGAGACGTTCACCGCGCTCGTCGAGGTGCTCGACGCCGCACGGAGCGGTGGTGCGCCGACCGGTGCGACGGTCATGGCCCTCGATGACGTCCTTGCCCGACTGGAGGCCCAGCGGCGGCAGATCCCGGTGCTGTCGGAGGAGTTCCTCGAACGGTGGCATGGTCACGCCCGCCACAGCGAGGTCGGGGTATCGCTGGATCGCTTCGCCCGGCAGGCCGACCAGTACCGGCACGCGATGGCGTGGGTGCGGCAGCAGCGTGACCGGGCGGCCGGTGGTGGCGAGGTGTCGGGCATCGATGCCTACGACAGCGGAGGCTACCTCGGGATCATGGATGAGGTGGCGATCTGGGTCGGCAAGCTGGCCGACGTCGTCGGCCTGGAGAACCTGTCGCCGGACATACGCGGCTACATCGAGGCGTCACGGGGCGAGCTTGAGAGCTAGCGATCCGTGCCCGATTTACGAGGACCCGTGCCCGGTTACGTTGCGACTGGCGCATTGGCGGCAGTATGCTGTCCACGTCAACTCAACGCTGGTCGTGCATGACGCCGACGTCAGATGCTTCCGTGATTTCACGCCAAGGTCCCTGGGGAGGGCCGAATGCCGGGCGCGTCAGGACGGTGCTTGCGTTGAGGCTTACACGTTTGCTGGCACAATCGTCTTCGTGTCGGTACCAGCCGGAAACAGGACGGTAGGGACATGGCCGTAGTCACCAGTGACGCCTCGTCCGTCACAACCCGAGCGGGTGGTGGGGCAGCCGTACTCGGGCGCGTCCGCAGTACGTTCTCGGGATTTCTCGCGAGACGTATCCTGCGGGCGATACTCACCATCTTCTTCGTCACGACCTTCATCTTCTTCCTGGTGCGCCTGCTCCCGGGGAACCCGATCGAGGTCTACATCAACCAGCAGATCACGCAGTACGGGTACTCGTACGAAGACGCGCGCAACCAGGCGCTCTCGCTGTTCGCGATCGATACCGACAAGCCGATGCTGCTCCAGTATTTCGACTACATGAAGAACCTGGCGCAGGGCAACATGGGCATGTCGCTGACATCCCCCGGGACGTCCGTCGGCGAGATCATCATGGCGCGACTGCCATGGACCATCTTCAGCGTCGGCTCGGCGCTGCTGCTGTCGTTCAGCGTCGGCGTGATGCTGGGCATGCTGATGGCCTACAAGCGTGGCACCTGGATCGACAGCGTGCTCACCGCCTTCGCCTCGATCAGCAGCTCGGTCCCCAACTTCATCGGGGCGCTTCTCCTCATCATCTTCTTCGCAATTCGACTCGAGTGGATCCCGTTCACGGACATGCGCGGCTCGCTGTCGTCCGGGCAGCAGGTGGAGTTCAGCTTCGCCTTCATCTGGGACGCGATATACCACGCCGCGCTGCCGATCACCGTCTACTTCCTCACCTCGATCGGAGGCTGGATGCTGCTCATGAAGAGCAGCACGATCTCGGCGCTCGAGGAGGACTTCGTCACGGCCGGTCGTGCCCGCGGCATCCCGGAGTGGCGGATCGCCATCCTCTACGTGGGGCGCAACGCGATCCTGCCGCTGTTCACCCAGCTGACGATCGCGATCGGCTTCGTGGTCGGTGGCTCGCTGCTGATCGAGCCCATCTTCTCCTATGAAGGCATCGGTACCGAGCTGTGGAACGCGATCCAGCGGCGCGACTATCCGCTGCTGCAGGGGATTTTCCTCGTGGTGACGATTTCCGTGGTGGTGGCCAATCTGATCGCCGACCTGCTGTACAGCCGTCTCGACCCGCGGATTCGCACCGGGGGAGGTGACTAGCCATGACCGAAGCGATCGTCCCCGCCAACCTGCCATCGGATGCCGATACCGGGACCGCCGGGGTTACCACCCGGAAGAAGGGATTCCTGCGCCTCTTCATCGAGCGCAACAAGGTCGGCATGATCGGCTACATCGTGTTTTTCGCGATCGTGCTGACCGCGTTCGTCGGGCCGTTCCTGCTGCCCGACTCGAATCCCACCGACGTCTCGAAGGTCTACCAGCCGCCCTCCTGGGAGCACCCGCTCGGCACCGACTTCGCCGGCAAGGATGTGCTCTATCAGGTCGTCAACGGTGGGGCGGGTCTGCTCATCGTGAGCTCGCTCGCCGCGCTGATGTCCACGCTGATCGCCGTGGTCTTCGGCGCGCTGGCGGGTCTTCTCGGGGGCAGGTTCGACGCGACCACCCTGATGATCACCGACGTGGTGCTCACCGTGCCGTCGATCATCCTGCTCGGCGTGCTCGCCGTCTTCGTGCGGCTCGACAATATCCTGCTGCTGGCCGTGATCCTGGCGGTGTTCGGGTGGCCGACGCTGCTCCGGGCGGTGCGCGCGCAGGTGCTCTCGCTGAAGGAGCGCGAGTACGTCGAGGCCGCCCGCATGCTCGACCTGCCCCTGCGGCACATCCTCTTCCGTGAGGTGCTGCCGAACATGATGCCGTACATCGTCATCAACTTCGTGCTGGCGATGACCGGTGCCATCTACGCGCAGGTGATCCTGTACTACCTGGGGCTCGTGCCGCTGCAGGGCGACAACTGGGGGCTGATGATCCAGCAGGCCTACACCAAGGGCGCCATGTTCTACGAGGACTCGTTCGTCTACCTGATGGCCCCGATGGTGATGATCATCCTGCTCCAGCTCTCGCTGGTGATGATCTCCCGGACGCTCGAAGACATCTTCAACCCACGATTGCGGGAGGTGTAGCAGCGTGGCAGGCACGGAAACCAGACCCACGGACACCACCCGCGGGACGGCGCAGTCGACGGCGCCAACGATCCTCGAGGTCGAGAACCTCTGGGTGGAGTACAAGACGCCAAACGGCTGGATGCAGGCCGTGCGGGGCGCCGACCTGACCATCCGGAAGGGTGAGGCCGTTGCCCTGATCGGCGAGAGCGGCTCGGGCAAGTCGACGCTCGGCTTCGCCCTGCTGCGGATGCTCGTGCGGTCGGCCCGCATCAGCAAGGGCAGCATCCGGTACACCACCGGCAAGGGCGAGACGCTCGACCTGCTGAGTCTCTCCGACAAGCAGTTCCGGAGCATCCGCTGGAAGGAGATCGCGATGACCTTCCAGGCGGCGCAGAACTCGCTCAACCCGGTGATGAAGGTGAAGGATACCTTCATGGAGACGGCGCGCGCGCACGGGATGCGCAACGGCGGCGAGGTGCGTGATCGCACGCTCGACCTCTTCCGCAAGGTGCAGCTCGATCCCGAGCGCGTCTACAACGCGTACCCGCATGAGCTCTCGGGCGGCATGCGCCAGCGCGTCTCGATCGCGCTGAGCCTGTTGCTCCAGCCCGAGCTGATCATCCTCGACGAGCCGACCACCGCGCTCGACATCCTCACGCAGCGCGCGATCATCGACGTGATCCGCAATCTCCGCGAGGAGCTCGACTTCACGATGATCTTCATCTCGCACGACCTCTCGCTCGCGGCCGAGCTGGCCGATCGTGTGGCGACGATGTATGCCGGCGAGGTGGTGGAGTACGGCCCTGTGCGGGACGTCTTCTACCGGCCGAAGCATCCGTACTCGGTGGGGCTGATGAACGCGGTGCCACCGATCGCAGGCGAGGAGTTCACGCCGCTCACCGCGATCCCGGGCTCGACGCCGAACCTGCTCAACGTGCCGAGCGGATGCCCGTTCCACCCTCGCTGCCCGTTCGCGACGGAGATCTGCGTCACGGAGCGCCCGCTGCTGGAGGAGGTCGCGCCGGCGCACCTGGCCGCCTGCCACCACCACGATCGGGTGGACAAGGATCCCACGCGATGGGAAGGCATCGAGGACGTCGTGGAGGCGACCGGGTAGGGGGCTGCTACGTCGCGCTGGGCCACACGGGCCTTCCCTACGAGACGAATCGTGACGCGCCGATCTCCGGACGCGTGCCGCGTACAAGGACTTCGATATGGCCGAACCAATCATGCAGCTCGAGCACCTCACCCGGCGCTTCAAGACCCGCAAGGGGGTGATCAAGGCGGCGGATGATGTGTCGCTGACCCTCAACCGCGGAGACATCCTCTGCCTCGTCGGCGAGAGCGGGTCCGGCAAGACGACCGTCGCGCGGATGGCGGGCGGCCTGCTCAAGCCGAGCGAGGGACGGGTCATCTTCGAGGGCAAGGACCTCGCGGAGATGAACAAGGAGGAGTTCGCCGAGTATCGCAAGGCGGTCCAGATCATCCACCAGGACCCGTACGCCTCCCTGAATCCCGTCCACACGATCGGCGACACGCTGCGTGCCCCGCTGCTGTATCACAAGATCGCCTCGAACAAGCGGGATGCCACCCGGCGGGCCGGGGAGCTGCTGGAGCTCGTCGACCTGCGACCGGTGGAGAACTTCATCGACAAGTACCCTCACCAGCTCTCCGGTGGACAGCGCCAGCGGGTCTCGATCGCGCGGGCGATGGCGCTCAACCCGAGGGTCATCATCGCGGACGAGTCCGTCTCGATGGTCGACGTCTCCATTCGCGTCTCGTTGCTCAACACGATGCTCAAGCTGCGCAACGAGCTCGGTGTGACCTTCCTGTTCATCACCCACGACCTCGCGGTGGTGAAGTATTTCGCCTGGGAAGGGCGGATCGGGGTCATGTACGTCGGCAAGCTGATCGAGTACGGTCGCACGCCGAAGCTCATCGGTCGTCCGATGCATCCCTACACGCGGGCGCTGGCGGCGGCGATCCCGGAGGCCGACCCGGATCTGACCCGGTCCAAGTCCAAGCTGCAGCTGCGCAGCCTGGACATTCCCAACCTCAACGAGCTCCCCGACGGATGTGTGTTCCACCCCCGATGTCCCTACTGGGTGAAGGGGGAGTGCGACACCATCGTGCCTCCCCTGGTCGACGTCGGTGATGGGCGTGAGGTTGCCTGCCACGTGGTGGTGCGCAATATCGAAGAGGGCGGAGACGGCCTGCGCCTCACCGTCACCGACGAGCCCGCGCTTTCCGGAGTGGCAGACTAGCGAGAGCCGCTCACCATACCCATCCAACCCGGCAGAACGCTGTTCCACCGAGGGCGCGCAACGCGACCCTCGGTGTGGCGTGCCCGCCGCGCCGGCGAATTGTTCGCTCGTCGAACACCGAACCCGTCGGAATCGGCAGGAGCGGCCGCGATCGGCTGTTGCGAGGGGGTGGATCGGCTATACTTCAGGCGTTCCTGGAGCGATCCATTGTCACAATCCATACCCCAAGGAGGTTGGAATGTCGAAGGGTACCTTTGAGGAGACGCACCGTAGCGTGCTGCAGGCGCCGATGTCACGTCGCCGGGCCATGGGGCTGGGCGCTGGCGCCGTGAGCGCGGCCATGCTCGCGGGCGCTCCGCTGCCGGCCGGGTTCGGGCGGGTCGTGATGGCGCAGGATGGTGGCGCCGAGTATCACGCCGCCTACCCGTACCAGCAGCCGCCGACCGGTCACTTCAACACGTTCGTCACCAACGCGATCCTGCCGCCGCCGACGACCGTGTACGGCGACCTGATCTACGAGCCGCTCGGCATGTACTACTGGGCGAGTGGCGAGTGGCTGCCGCTGCTGGCCACGGAGTGGTCGTTCCTCGAGGATGGGGAGAACTTCGAGATCAAGCTCCGCGAGGGCGTGGTCTGGAGCGATGACACCCCGTTCACCGCGGCCGACGTCGATGCGACCCTCTGGTGTCTTCGCATCATGTCCAACACGCTGTGGCAGTACATCGACGAGGTCAACGTCGTCGACGATTACACCGTCCGACTCCACATGAGCACCCCGTCGACGGTGGTGGAGCGCTACGCGATCCGCACGGCGAACCCGCGCCCGGCGTCGGTGTACGGCGAGTGGGCCGATCGCGCCAAGGAGCTGTTCTCCAACGGGGGCTCCCTCGAGGATCCCGAGGGAGCCCAGCTGCTGGACCAGTTCAACCAGTTCCGCCCGGAAGACGTGCCGGTCACCGGACCGTTCATGATCGACGCCAACTCCATCACCAGCTCGCAGATGACGATGGTGAAGAACGACAAGGCGTGGAATGCCGATCAGGTCCTCTTCGACCGGATCATCAACTACAACGGTGAGACCGACACCATCTCGGCGGTCGTGCTCTCCGGTGAGGTGGACTACGCGACCCACGGCTTCGCGCCGGCCACCGAGGCCGAGTTCGCGAACCAGGGCATCCGCGTGCTGCGCCCGCCCGTGTACTCCGGCCCGGCCATCCTGATCAACTACGGGCGCCACGGCGAGACGCTGGGCGACAAGCGCGTTCGCCAGGCGATCGCCCACGCGGTGGATCGCCAGCAGAACGGCACCGTGTCGCTGGCCGAGTCCGGCATCGCCGTCGACTACATGACCGGCATGAGCGACAACCAGGTGCCCCAGTGGGTCGAGGAGAGCGCCATCGAGTCGCTCAACCGCTACGAGTACGACCAGGAGAAGGCGACGGCGCTCCTGGAAGAGGCGGGCTGGACCAAGGAGGGCGACGTCTGGATCATGAACAACGGGGAGGAAGCTCGCTTCGAGCTGATCTTCCCGGCGGAGTTCGCTGACTGGTCCGCCGCCGGCACCGACCTGGCGGAGCAGCTGACGAACTTCGGCATCGTGGTCGAGCCGGTTGCCGTGACGCACACGCAGCAGCCGATCGACGTCGACCAGGGCAACTTCGACCTGGCGATCCGCGGCTGGGGCAGCTCCAACAACCCGCATCCGCACTTCAGCTACACCACGGCGTTCTTCACGCACAACACGCTCGCCATCAACAATGGTGGGCAGGGAACCCAGTTCCCGCTGGTGCAGGAGACCGAGGTGGCGGGTGAGGTCGACCTCGACCAGCTCACGGTCGACAGTGCGCTCGGTCTCGACGAGCAGGCGCAGATCGCCAACCTCACCACGATCGCGCAGGTCTACAACGAGCTGCTGCCGAACATCCCGCTGTTCGAGCGCTACGGCAACAACGCGGCGCTCGAGGGCGTGCGCGTCAAGGCGTGGCCGGCGGACGACGACCCGATCCTGCAGAACAGCCCGTACGCCGACGGCATCCCCGTGATGCTGATGTACACGGGTCAGCTCGAGCCGGCCGAGGGCAACGAATAGTCGTTTCCCGACCGCGAGCGTCACACCCGGCGACCTTCGTCGCCAGTGGTCCCACCCCCGATGGAGAGATCCATCGGGGGTGGCTCGCTGTTCAGGCAGACTCCCATGTGCACGTGGGAAGGCGCGCGAGTGCCGCGGGCACTGCTGCTGCGGGAGGGGCATGTCCCTCCCGTACGCGGCGCGCCGACCGCGCGTGACGACTCCCTGGCGAGGGCTGCCCGCTGGAATCCGGCCCACCATCCGATGTCTGCCCCGGGCATCCCGGGTGGCTGGACGCGTACTGCGGCACAGAGGCCTCCCGATGCTGGCGCCTGGAGCCGGGTGGGGCCGGCGATCGGCGCCGCAGGGCAGCCGCTGGGAGTCAGGCATGTCGCGCCGATTCTCTGTTATGATGGGGCCACGTCACAAATCCATAGTCATGGTGTCGCCATGACGGGCGTGTTCGTGCCTGCCCACAGGCGCATGCCTGGTGCGTGCACGGACTCCAAGGGACCCAGCGATAGTCGGCCACGAAAGGAGTGCGTCGTGATGCACAGTGGATCGGGAATCCTGGAATCGTCGTTGAGTCGTCGCCACCTCGTGGGCGGGGCCGCCGCGCTCGGTGCCACGGTTGCCGTGGGAGGAGGTCGGGCGGTCATCGCCCAGGACGGCAGCGCGGAGTTCCATGCCGCATGGCCCTACCAGCAGCCTCCGACCGGACACTTCAACACGTTCGTCACCAACGGCATCATGAACCCGCCCAACATCTATGGGGATCTCATCACGCTGCCGATGGGGCTCTTCTACTGGGCATCCGAGGAGTGGCTGCCGATCCTCGCCACGGATTGGGGGTTCGCCGAGGACGGCGAGAACTTCAACGTCACGCTCCGTGAGGGGGTGGTCTGGTCCGATGGCACCGATTTCAGTGCCCAGGACGTGGTGACGACCTTCAACTGTCTCCGGATCATGTCCAACACCGTCTGGCAGTACATCGACGAGGTGACAGTGGTCGATGACTACAATCTCACCTTCCACATGGCCAACCCGTCGACGGTGGTGGAGCGCTACGTGATCCGCCAGAGCCCGCGTCCGCACAGTGTCTACGGCGAATGGGGCGATCGGGCTGCCGAGCTCTTCGGGCAGGGCATGACCATCGACGATCCCGAGGTGGCGCAACTGCTGGACGAGTTCAACAACTTCCGCCCCGAGGAGATCGTCGCGAACGGTCCGTTCACCATCGATCCCCAGTCGATCACCGCGTCCAACTTCACGCTCGTCAAGAACGAGACGGGCTACCTCGCCGACGTGGTCGAGTTCGATCGCATCATCAACTACAACGGTGAGACCGATACGATCTCGGCAGTGGTGCTCGCCGGCGATATCGACTACGCGACCCACGGCTTCGCGCCGGCCACCGAGGCCGAGTTCGCGAACCAGGGCATCCGCGTGCTGCGCCCGCCCGTCTACTCGGGTGGCGCCCTGCTGATGAACTTCGGACGGTATGGGGACACCCTCGGTGACCCGCGCGTGCGCCGGGCCATCGCCCACGCGATCGACCGCCAGCAGAACGGGCAGATCGCGCTGGCCGAATCGGGTGTCGGTGTCGAGTACATGGCCGGCATCAGCGACAACTTCGTGCCGCAGTGGGTGAACGAGGACGCGATCGAGACGCTCAACCGCTACGAGTACGATCTCGATCTCGCCACCTCACTGCTCGAGGAGGCCGGCTGGACCAAGGAGGGCGACGTCTGGATCATGAGCAATGGCGAGGAGGCCCGCTTCGAGCTCATGTTCCCGGCGGAGTTCGCCGACCACTCGGCGTGTGGCCAGGACGTCGCCGAGCAGCTCACCAACTTCGGCATCCACCTCGAGCCGCGCGCCGTGAACTTCAACCAGGTGCCGATCGACGTCGACCAGGGCAACTTCGACCTGGCCATCCGTGGCTGGGGCAGCTCGACCAACCCGCATCCGCACTTCTCCTACGCGACCGCCTTCTTCACCCACAACACGCTGGCGGTGAACAACGGTGGCGAGGGCATCCAGTTCCCGCTGGTGCAGCAGACCGAGGTGGCGGGCGAGGTCGACATCGAGGAGCTGGTGATCAAGAGCGCCGAGGGGCTGGACGTCCAGGCCCAGAAGGACGATATCTCGGTGATCGCGCAGGTCTACAACGAGCTGCTGCCGATCATCACGCTCTACGAGCGCTACGGCAACAACGCGGCGCTCGAGGGTGTGCGTGTCGAGGCATGGCCGGCGGACGACGACCCGATCCTGCAGAACAGCCCGTACGCCGACGGCATCCCGACCATGCTGATGCTGACCGGCAACCTGCACCCGGCTTCCGGCGGGCAGTAGCTCGGGCGGCGGGTGCGTATCGTGCCTCCCGAGTGATCGACCAGATCGCCCCGATGACGGGCCGCCTCCGGAGTTCTCCGGAGGCGGCCCGTCGCTTGTCGCGCCACCCGGGGTGAGCCTCGGGCACCATCTGCGGCTCGCGAGACCGTCGCGAGGAGCACGGGCGGGACGTGGTCCGGGGCTGGCCCCGCTTGACCCACGACCGCGTGTCGGGCCGGGTGGTCACCCCTCGCCGGTGGCCGGCACGCGGCACGACGGGATCGATTGACACTGGTTGCCAGTGGTCGTATATTCGGTGGCGGATATACGCTACCGGAGCATTGGCATGACGAGCGCGCGGCAACGACAACGTCCCATCACCAACCCCCTCGCCCTGGCGGTGCTGACGCTGCTGTTCGAGCGTCCCATGCATCCCTACGAGATGGCGGCTACCCTGCGCCTGCGTCAGAAGGACGCGAGCATCAAGCTCAACTACGGCTCGCTCTACACCGTTGTCGATCAGCTCCAGCGCGCCGGCTTCATCGTGCCCCAGGAGACCAGTCGCGATGGCAGGCGACCGGAGCGCACGACCTATGCGATCACCGATGCCGGGCTCGACCGCATGCGCGACTGGATGCGCGATCTCGTGCGGCGCCCCGCCAAGGAGTATCCCCGGTTCGAGGCGGCCATCTCCCTGCTCGGCGTCCTGCATCCCGACGAGGCGGCCGATCTGCTGGAGGAGCGTGCCACCCGCCTGGAGGCGTCCATCGGTGAGCAGCGACGCGGTGTCGACGAGGCCCTCGAGCAGGGGCTGCCGCGGCTCTTCATGCTGGAGAGCGAGTACGAGATGGCGATGCTTTCGGCCGAGCTCGCGTGGGTGCGCGGGATCGCACGGCAGATTCGTGAGGGCGAGCTGCCCGGGCTCGGTTTGTGGCGAGGCTTCCACGACGGGAACCTGCGTGTCGAGTACACGCCGGAGACGGGGCTGAGGGTGGTCCGGCGCGGTGAGGGAGAGGAGGGCGCCATGACCTGAGACGGAGCGACCCCCGGGATGCGGCAACATCGCCGGGGGTCCAGCATCGGCACACACGGATCGACCTTGCGTCCCTGCGCTTCCGATGGCTGCACCTCAAGGATAGCAGGGGACGCATCGCGGAACCTGGCGCCCTGCGCGCCGGGTGTATCTCGACGAGGTACGCGATGAACGGACATGCATCCTCGTGGGCAATCGAGACCCACCTCCTGACACGTGTGTACAACGGCACGATTCACGCACTGCGAGGCGTGACGCTTCGCGTCGCCCCCGGCACGATCTTCGCCTTGCTCGGGCCGAATGGCGCCGGCAAGTCGACCACCGTCAGGATCCTCACCACGCTCTCCCGCGCGACCAGCGGCACCGCCACCGTCGCCGGGTTCGATGTCGAGCGCCAGCCCGATCGGGTTCGTCGCGCCATCGGCTGCGTCGCCCAGCGCTCGGGTATCGACCGGCAGGCCACCGGCCGCGAGAACCTGGCGCTCCAGGGCGCGATCCACGGCGTGCGTGGCCGTGAGCTCTCCGAGCGGGTCGACGCCCTGCTCCACCGCTTCGGGCTCGCCGGGGCCGCCGACCGCATGGTCCGCACATGGTCCGGTGGCATGGAGCGCCGGCTGGCGATCGCGATGGCGCTCATCCATCGCCCGCAGGTGCTCTTCCTCGACGAGCCGACAACCGGGCTCGATCCGGAGATCCGTGCCGAGATGTGGTCGGAGATCCGCCGCCTCTCCCGCGAGGAGGGTCTGACGATCCTGCTCACGACCCATTACATGGAAGAAGCGGATCAGCTTGCCGAGCGGCTCGCGATCCTCGACCGGGGCAGGATCGTCGCGGAAGGCACGCCAGAAGGTCTCAAGGGTGAGCTGCGCGGCGACACGATCCAGCTTCGGCTCGCGACGGTCCCCGATGGCGCGATCGGGAAAGCACTCGATCGCGTGCCGGGGCTCCGTGAGATCGCCGTCGACGGCACGACCGTTCGCGCTCGGGCCAACGACGCGCCGAGCGCGGTGCCTGCGGTGCTCAACGCTCTGGATGCGGCGGGAGCGCCGGTCGCCTCGGTGACGATCTCCCGGCCGTCCCTGGAGGATGTCTACCTTCGCCATGCCGGGCGCGTCTTCGGCGCTTCCGGGATCGAGCAGCATGGAGCCGCCTCATGAGTGCAGCCACCCTTGACCACACCTGGTACATGTCGCAGCGCCATCTGCGTGCACTGGTTCGTCAGCCGGCGTATATCGGCATCACGATCGTGCAGCCAATCGTCTGGCTGTTGCTGTTCGGATCGCTGTTCCGAAAGGTCGTCGAGATTCCCGGCTTCGGAGCAGGGAGCTACATCGAGTTCCTGACCCCCGGCGTGATCGTGATGAGCGCGCTCTTCTCCAACGGCTGGTCGGGCATGACGATCATCGAGGACATCGACGCCGGCATCATGGATCGGTTCCTGGTGACTCCGGTGAGCCGGGTGGCCATCATGAACGGCCTGCTCGTGCAGCAGGCGGTCGTCGACGTCGTCCAGGCGCTGGTGATGGTTGCTCTGGCATGGACGATGGGCGCCCGCTTCGACGGCGGCGCCGCCGGGGTGGGCGTGACGATCGGCGCGGCGATCCTGCTCGGGCTGTCGTTCAGCTCGTTCTCCAACGCGCTCGCGCCGCTGATGCGGACGCGGGAGTCGGTGATCGGCGTCGTGCAGTTCGTGACCCTGCCGGCGACCTTCCTCTCCGGTGCGGTGATGGACCCCAACCTCGCGCCCGGCTGGATCCAGGCAGTCGCACGCTGGAACCCGGTCAACTGGGCGGTGCTGGCGGGTCGGGAGGCACTCGGGGACGATCCCGACTGGTCCTTCATCGGGATCCGGCTCGGCGCGCTGCTGATCCTGGCGATCGGCTGCGCGGTGCTGTCGACCCTCACGTTCCGAGCCTACCAGCGCTCGGTATAGGGGATCGTACGGAATCTGGTCACACTCCCGGGGCGCCGGTCCACTCGGAGCCCTGCAGCAGGTGGTCGAGCACTGTCGTGGGCGGACGTCCAGGGATGAGACGTTCGCCGTCCGAGTACCCCTCCTGCCGACCGGTGAGCGTCTCGGCCAGCCGTCGTCGCCACACGGCAACTCGACCCTCATTGGCGGGATCACGAGCGAGATCGTGCAGCTCCTGCGGGTCATTCACCAGGTCGAACAGCTGCTCGTGCCCATCGCCGGAGAACCAGACGTACTTCTCGCGCCCGTCGGTCAGGTACTGGATCGACTGGGTGCCGCCATAGACGTGCTCGCCGTGCAGGACATCCCGTACCCGGTCCGTCTCGCCACGCATCATCGGCAGCAGGCTCCTGCCGTCGACGACGTCGGGGATCTCGAGACCACAGGCTTCGAGCAGGGTCGGCATGATGTCCCGCAGCTCAACCACGCCCGACGGGGTGATTCCGGACTCGATACCCAGCTCCGGCGGCGCGTTGAAGATCAGCGGTACTCGCGCCGACCCCTCGTACGGCACCGTCTTCCGGTAGAGGTGATGGTCACCCATCATCTCGCCATGGTCGGAGGTGAAGCAGACGATCGTGTTCTTCAGGAGTCCGAGGAACTGCATGGACTCCAGCAGGCGGTTGACCTGGTGGTCGATGTGGGTCATGTGCCCGTAGTAGCCCGCCTGGGCGCGACGCTGTACCTCTCGCCGGAAGTGCGCGACGTTCGCGGCCGGGTCGTTGTCATCCCGATAGCGATCGAAGTAGCCGGCCCAGTCTCCCACCGGTGGCGTGGGCAGATCCATCGTCATGTACTGGTCGAATGCCCACTGCGGCGGGTCGTAGGGTGGATGCGGGCGGTGGAGCGAGAGAAAGAGGAAGAAGGGCTGGCGGGGATCCCGGCGCTTGAGGAAGCGGATGCCCTGGGAGAAGACCCAGGTCGTCGGGTGCCACGCCTCGGGCTTGTCCCAGGGCCGCGCCACGACGCCGTTGCAGTCGACACCGTGGTCGAAGTAGTCGGTGTTGGCTCCGGCCCGTTCCTGGAGCCACGGCAGGTAGTCGTCGATGGTCGCCTGGTCGGGAGCGTTGTCGCGCAGGAAGTGGACGAAGCCGTCGTGGAGCTCGACCGCCTCGAAGCCAAGCCTGTTGCGGGCCGGATAGACGTGCATCTTGCCGATCGCCTGGGTCTGGTACCCGTTGCGGGTGAACGCTCCGGCGAGGGTGTGCGGGTAATTCCATGCCACCTGTTCCCGGTACCCGACGCGTCCGTGCCGCTCCTGCGAGAGCCCGGTCATCAGCGACGCCCGGGCGGCGATGCACGACGGTACGCCCGCATAGGCCCGCAGAAAGCGTGCACCGCGACTGGCCAACCGGTCGAGATAGGGTGTCTGCACGGCAGGGTGCCCCTCGATGCCGAGGGCATCGCCTCGCCACTGGTCGACGCAGATGAAGACGACGTTCGGGCGTGATCGATCGGATTCCGGACGGTCGGACATGGTGGCACGGTCTCCATGGAATTGTGACCTGTTTCCGGTCGGCTCGGGCTCGTCGGCATGCCGCACATGGTAGGTGGCCCGGATGGCTTGTCAAGCATTGCCGGTCCCGCCGCATGTCCCGACGGTCGATTCCAGACACATTCAGTTGAGTCTCTGCTACGATGGCGCCACCGAACAGCACATGCGCCGGGTTGGCGGGGGCGGCCCCGTCGCACTGGCGTCACCCGCAGGGAGAACCGATATGGCCGGCATGGCAGATTTCTCAGCGAGCAGCCTGGATCGACGGCAACTGATCGGGGGTACGGCCGGGATCGGTGCGCTTCTGGCGCTAGGAGGGCAGGCGGCGAGCGGGCAGGATGGCGAGCGCGTCTTCCATGGCGCCTGGCCGTACGAGGAGCCGCCGACCGGTCACTTCAACAGCTTCGTCGCGAACAACCTGTTGCCGGTCCCGAACATCTACGGCGACCTGATCATGCTCCCGCTCGGGATGTACTACTGGGCGTCCGGCGACTGGCTGCCGTTGCTCGCGACCGAGTGGTCGTTCGTCGACGACGCCTTCGAGGTGAGACTCCGCGAGGGGGTGACCTGGTCGGATGGCTCGGACTTCACCGCCGAGGACGTGCTCGCGACGTTCTGGTGTCTGCGATTGCAGTCGAACACGGTCTTCCAGTACGTCGACGAGATCACGGCAGTCGACGACTACACGGTCACCTTTCACATGTCGTTGCCGTCCACCGTCGTCGAGCGGTACGTCATCAGGATGAGCCCTCGACCGGCGAGCGTATTCGGTGACGTCGCCGCTCGGGCACGTGACCTGTTCGAGGGGGGAGGCTCGCTGGAGGATCCGGAGGGGCGCCAGCTGCTCGACGCGCTCAACCAGTTCCGTCCTGACACCTACGTCGGCACCGGGCCGTTCGTCCTCGATACCACCACCCTGACCAGCGCCAGGTTCGACCTGGTCAGGAACGAGACCGGATACCTCGCGGACGAGGTTGCGTTCGACCGGATCGTGGTCTTCAACGGGCGCGCGGACGTCATCGCTCCCATGGTGCTGGAGGGTGAGGTCGACTATGCCACCCACGGTTTCCCGCCGGCGTCGGAGCGCCAGATGATCAACGAGGGGATACGCATCGTTCGGCCTCCGATCTACTCGGGGCCCGCGATCTATGTGAACTACACCCGCCACGGCGAGACACTGGGCGACAAGCGCGTCCGCCAGGCGATCGCGCACGCCATCGACCGCGTGCAGAACGGGGTCGTGGCACTGGATCAGTCAGGCGTGGGGGTCGAGCTGATGGCGGGATTCTCGGACAACCAGGTACCGAGCTGGCTGTCCGACGAGGCCATCGCCGGGCTGAACCGGTATGCGTTCGATCGCGAGCGTGCCGCGGCACTGCTGGAGGAGGCGGGCTGGACGAAGGACGGCGACCTCTGGACGATGTCGAATGGCGAGCCTGCCCGGTTCGAGCTGAGCCACACCGCCGAGTTCCAGGACTGGACCTCCGCCGCGACGGATGCAGCCGAGCAGCTGCTGGATTTCGGGATCGATTTGACGCTCGTCGGCGTGACCGCTGCCCAGATCGCCGAGGAAGTGAACAACGGCAACTTCGATCTCGCCATCCAGGGCTGGGGCAACTCGTCGAATCCGCACCCGCACTTCTCCTACGCGCAGGCTCTGTTCACGTTCAACACGATTCCCCAGCAGCAGGGCAAGCCGGGGATGGCGTTCGACCTGGTACAGCAGACCGATGTCGCCGGCGAGGTCGACCTCCAGGCGCTCACCATCGAGTGCGCGCAGGGGCTCGACGAGGAGCTCCAGCGCGAGCAGGTCACAACGATCGCCCAGGTGTTCAACGAGCTCCTGCCGGTCATCCCGCTCTGGGAGCGGTACGGCAACAACCCGGTGCTCGAGGGGGAACGGGTGGAGTCGTGGCCGCCGGACGACGACCCGATCTACCAGAACAGCATCTACGCCGACGGCATCCCGACCATGTTGATGCTCACGGGCGAGCTTCGACCGGTTGGCGGGGCCTGAGCGATCCCCGGATCGTGCATCCGCGTCGATGGCGGCCACTGCACCTTCCGGTGGCCGCCCCGCTGTGCATGCGCGGGCGCGCCGCCGGGCGTGCCGATCCGGAGCTGACACGAAACTGTAACGCTCCCCCGGCGAATGCATCACGGCTGCAAGGTCGCTTCGACCATACTGGAGACGGTGGCTCGAGCCGCCATCAGACAACGACGTCTGCCTCAGGGCTATTCCGGAGATCCACGATGGTACTGAAGGAACGAACCAACGTTGACCGCGAGCTGAGCGAGCTGATCGGCGATCACATCAGCAGCGGCACCCTTGTCTCGGAGCCCGTCGATGACGACGTGGTCGTCGAGCCGGCAGGGATGACCATCGAGGAGGAGGCGGAGCTGGTGACGCTGCTGTCGCTGGCCGACCCCAACCTTGACGGCGACGAGCAGGCCGCCATCGAGCGTCTCAGGACGCGTCTGCTGGCCCTGCGCGAGCGCGCCCGGCGCCGGTAGCGCGCCCGTCACCACCCCTCGTGCAGGCAGGTCTGCCCTGCCTGCGACGTGTTCCGGCGGCAGGGAACGGAATGATGTCTCACCGGCGAGACAGGCCGAACCGGCGATGGGCGGTACACTGCCCCAATGACAACTGTCTCGCATCCTGCCGACGTTCCGGCTGACCCTCCCGAGGAGATCGACAAGCCCAGGAGACCGACCACTCGCGACCTGATCATCGTGCATCTCGGGTTGCTGGCCGTCGCGATCATCTGGGGTGGCAACTTCTCCGCGCTCAAGCACCTGCTCGACCGGCTCGAGCCGGTCGATGTCGTGGTGCTGCGGAGCATCGGTGCCGGTCTCTTCTACGGACTCTTCCTCGCCAGCGCCCGGCGGCTGATCATCCCCATGACCGGACCCGACGCCCGCCGGATGGTCTTTATCGGTGTGCTCGGCATCCCGGTGATGAGCCTGTCGATGGCGTACGGGCTGACCCACCTCAACGCCGGGCTGGCCAGCCTGCTGGTCACGAGCAATCCGATCTTCACGGCGATCATCTCGCGATTCCTGCTGGGGGAGCGACTGACGGGACGGAAGGTCATCGGCATCCTCGTGGCCTTCCTCGGCTTCCTGCTCGTGCTCCAGTTCGGATCGTCGGGCGGCGCCCGCCTCGAATCCAGCCAGATCATGGCCGTGTTCGTCGTGCTCCTGGGACCCCTGGCCTGGGCGTTCTACACGGTGCTCAGCAAGCCGCTGCTGGGACGGTACCCGCCGATGTACGTGGCGAGCTACACGACGATGGCGGGCGGGGCCGTGTTCATCCCCTTCCTGATCTTCGACGCACCGATGCGCGAGCGGATGGCGTCCCTGGATCCGGTCGACTGGTTCTCCGTGCTCTATGTGTCGCTGCTGGCGATCACGGTCGCCTACCTGCTCTGGTACTGGGGACTTCGGGTGCTGACGCCGAGTCAGACCGCCGTCTATGCCTATCTCGTGCCGGTGTTCGGCGTGCTGGGGTCGTGGCTGGTGCTGGGCGAGGTGCCGGCCGTGTTCGCGCTCGTCGGCGGTGCGGTGATCGTTTTCGGGGTCGTGCTCACCAACACCACCAGCCGGCGTCGCAACCTCGTGTGATCCGGGACGCAGCGCAGCTTTGGCGCCGGGCCCGGAGCGAGGCCGGGCGAGTTGGGCGTAGCGCCGGGATACTGCCAGTCCCGGCCTCCCTGCTGTGCACATGTTCCCAACGGCCCGGATATATTGGTCAAATTGCACAAATCCGTGTGAAAAACTTCACCACCATGCACGATGTTGGCTTCCGGGGCGTTTTCTAGGATTGATCGCAATGGAAGCGCAGCAGGATGCCGACCAGAGACCGCAGGAGAACCTGCCCGCAAGGGTGGGGCGTTCAGGAGAGGAACCGTCGTGGTAGCCCCAGTCGAAACGAAGTACACATCTGCCATCGTCGCCGCGCAGCCGAGCCCGGAGGAGATCTACGCCCGAATCGAGGCGGAGAAGATCCAGTTCATCAACCTGCAGTTCACCGACGTGATGGGCATGGTGAAGAGCGTCACCATCCCGGCGACGATCTTCCCGCATGTGGTCGAGGGCGGTCAGTGGATCGATGGCTCGTCCATCGCTGGCTTCACGCGCATCGCCGAGTCGGACATGTACCTGCAGCCTGACCTCTCCACGTTCGCGGTCATTCCCTGGGAGAAGGACGAGTTCGCCACCGCCCGCGTGATCTGCTGGGTGCACAACCCAAACGGTGATCCGTTCGCCGGTGACCCGCGCGGCGCGCTCTACAAGCAGCTCGAGAAGCTCGCCGAGCTGGGCTACACCTACAACGTCGGTCCCGAGCTCGAGTTCTTCCTCTTCGCCAAGAACGGTGATGGCATCTCGCCCGCGCCGCACGACCGGGGCAGCTACTTCGATTTCTCCGCCGACCTCGCCTCGACCGTCCGGAAGGACATGGTCAACGCGCTGATGGAGATGGACATCGACGTCGAGGCGAGCCACCACGAGGTCGCGATCGGCCAGCACGAGATCGACTTCGAGTACGGCCCGGCGGTCGTCACCGGTGACCGCGCCGTCACCTTCAAGTACATCCTCAAGGCGATCGCCCAGAAGCATGGCCTGCATGCCACCTTCATGCCGAAGCCGCTCGCTGGCGTGAACGGATCGGGCATGCATGTCCACCAGAGCTTCGGCTTCGTCGATCCGTCGCTCGGCAAGAATGCCTTCGTCGACGAGAGCGATCCGTACGGTCTCTCCAAGATCGCGCGACACTTCATCGCCGGTCAGCTCAAGCACGCCCGCGCGCTCTGCGCCGTGATCGCCCCGCTCGTGAACAGCTACCGCCGCCTGGTTCCCGGGTACGAGGCGCCGGTCTACGTCGCCTGGGCTCGCACCAACCGCTCCGCGCTGATCCGCGTCCCGGCGATCCGCCAGGGCAACGTCAACGCGACCCGCATCGAGCTGCGCTGCCCGGATCCGGCCTGCAACCCGTACCTCGCCTTCACGGCGATGCTCGCGGCCGGCATGGACGGCATCATCAACGAGGTGCCGCTGGAGGATCCGGTGGAGGAGAACCTCTACCACTTCACCGACGAGGACCTCAAGCGCCGCAACATCCCGACGCTGCCGGCCACCCTCGGCGAGGCGATCCAGGAGCTCGAGAAGAGCGACGTCATTCGCGAGGCGCTTGGCGACCACATCTTCGAGCGCCTGATCGAGGCCCAGACCGCCGATTGGGACGCCTTCCGCACCCACGTTTCGGACTGGGAGCGCGAGCGCTACCTCGAGGTCTACTAGGCTCGAGTTCAATCCTCGATCTTCGACCCGGGCCCGCCATCAGGCGGGCCCGGGTTCGTTGTATCTGACGGCGCTGCGCCAGTGTGCCCGTGACCGTTCCTCGTGGCACCGGACTTGGTATCCTCTGCGCGTACACGCCTGTCTGGCGCCGCATCGCTCCGGAGACGACCACCACATGTCCGACACGAACCCGATCGATATCGCCGCCGGCTGGTTCCGGCATCTTGCCGATCGCGACACCGCCGCCGTGATGGCCCTCGCTGCCGACGAGGTCGAGGTTGGCGGCGCGCGCGGGTCCGGCACCGGGCGCGACCTCCTGCGAGAGTGGGTGGAGCGCACCCGTGCGGAGCTCTCGCCGAAGCGATGGTTCGCGAAGGACGATGTCGTGGTGGTCGAGTACGAGGCCGTCTGGCGCAACCGTGCCGGTCTCGACATGGGACGCCGAATGATGATCGTGACGTTCCGGGTCGCCGAGGGGCGCATCGCCGGCATCTACCGGCACGACAGCCTGGCTGCGTCGCTCACCCTGGCTGGCCTCGACGCTAGCGACGAGATCGAGGCGCCGGGTGTTGCCGCGCGGGCGTAGTGCCCGGCAGTCGTGGGCTCAGTCGCCGCTGAGAATGACCCCGCCGGCGCCCGTGACCATGACCGCTCGCTCGGATTGTGCGACCAGCGAGCCGTCGACGGTGCGCGCCTCCCACTGGTTGGCCATGTAGTGATCCTTCCTGCCCTCGATCACCACCGGCTCCACCGTGATCACCATGCCTTCGACGAGCTGTGGCCCGGTGCCCGGCTTGCCGGCGAACGGTACCTGGGGAGGCTCCCAGCACCGACGGCCGATCCCGTGGCCCCAAAACCCTCGAGCGACGTTGTACCCGTGCCCTTCGGCGACGGACTGCATCGCCCAGCTGACATCGCCCACCCTGTTGCCCGTCCGGGCCGCATCGATACCTGCCATCATCGATTCCCAGCTGGCGTCGATCAGGTCCTGCTGGCGCTTGCTCGCCGGACCGATCGTGAACGTGATCGCGGCATCACCGGCATAGCCGTTGAGCAGGATTCCGGCGTCGATGGTGAGGAGATCGCCCTCCTCGAGCACCTCGTCGCCCGGAATGCCGTGTACCACGACGTCGTTTCGGTTGGTGTTGATTGCGCCGGGGAAGCCGTTCTGGGTCTCGAACACCGGCTCGCCGCCCAGTTTCCTGATGTAGGCGCGCGCGTGGTCGTCGAGCTCCCGCGTCGTCATCCCTGGCCTGGCCAGGTCCCTGAGCTCACGGAGCAGTCGGACGGTGGCCTGATTCGCGCGCGTCATGCCCACGAGCTCGTCCCGATGCTTGATCGTCATGCCAGCTGTTCTCCGTCGTCTTGGTGATCCGCTCGTGCCGCGCCACTCGGTCCCATGATGCGATCATCGCACACCGCCCGGCCGTCATGATCCGTGACGTGTGCCGCATGCACCGGGGAGGCCTCCCGTTCAGGCAGGAGGCAGCAGGCCGCGCGATCGCAAGGCGTCGACGACCCGATCCGCGTTGGCGAGGATGGACTCCTCGCCGTCGAGGACCAGGTCGTACCGGTGATCGAGCGAGGCGACATTCCGTCGCGTGAGCTCGAGATGGCCCCAGCGGTCGATCACGGTCGTGCCCCAGCGTGCATCGCGCTCCTCGATCCGCCGGTACCTGACCTCGACCGGGGTTTCGACCAGGACTGAGAGGTCGGCCCCCGGCCAGGGCTCCATCGCGTCGAGGATCATCACCGGCCGGATCGGGACAGGTCGGCGATCACCCGAGGTTTCCGAATGTCGGAAGGTGGTGAAGTCGAACGGCGGTGTCGACCGGATCTCGCCGTCCGGGGCGGTGAGGATCTCCCGCACGGCCTCGTGATCGTACGCGATCGGCCGTGACAGCCAGTCTGCCATCGGGGTCGCTCGTGGCTCGATGAACCAGTCCATCGGCAGGCGGGCGGCGATATCCTCACCGAGCAGGCCTGCCACCGCGAGTGCGAGCTGCGACTTGCCCGTCCCGGCTGGCCCGCTGATGGACACGATGACGCGTGGCATCGCCCGATCAGCTCCGAACGGCGGTGCGAGCGAGTGCCAGGGCGATCGCGTCCTCCGCGACGGCCACGACGGGATCCGGCAGACCGGAGGCCTCCACCGCTGACCTGCGGGCGTGGTAGCCGCCGTAGTTGCCGATGACGGATCCGACCATGCCGAACAGCGCACCCCGGACGATCGCCATCCGGCCGCAGCTCTCGCTGCCGATCGCCGCGCCGGCAAGCCCTCCGAACGCGATCCGGCCGACCAGCGGGCCCGGCTCGAGACGGGACGGTGTCATCGGGAGCTTGTCCCCGATGAGCTCCCCGACGGAGGACAGGAGCAGCGCCTTGCGACCTGTCTCGCTGCGGAAGACGGGCCAGGTTCGCCATCCCGCCCAGCGCGGCGCGTCATCGTAGTGGGCGGCGAGCATCCCATTGGCAAGCTGGGAGCGGAGTCCCGTAGCGATGCCGAGGGTGAGAGCCCGGAGGGCGATGGGACGGGGTGTTCGAAGCATACGTGTCAACTCCTGAAACACGTGCCGGCACCGTGGGTCGGTACCGAACCGGTACGTCTTCTATACTCTCACCATGACTGCTGCATGAGCATCGAGTCGAATGCTTCCTTCGCCATGACACACGAGCACTCGCGTGTCGCGCCGCCGACCATCCCGGTCAGGCGGGAGGTTCATGCATCATGTCTTGCACGAACGAGACCAGCATTTCCGTAACACCGCTCGATCCCGGCCAGGCCGCCGTCTGTGAGGCGATCGGTCGAGCCCTGCCCGCATGGTTCGGCATCGAGGAGGGACTGCAGGAACTGCGGCACGCCGCGGAGACGCAGCCCGGGTTCACCGTCGTCGAAGGCGGTACGACCGTCGGATTCATTACCTGTATCCGTCACTTTCCCGAAACGTGGGAGATCACCTGGCTGGCCGTCCATCCTGATCACCACCGGCGTGGTCTTGGTCGACGACTGGTCGAGGCGGTGGTGGACAGGTGTCGCGAGGCGGGCGCCAGCACGCTGCTGGTCAAGACGCTGGCGGACTCCCACCCGAGCCCTGCGTACGCACGGACGAGGGCGTTCTACAGGGCGATGGGGTTCACTCGCCTGCAGGTCTTCCCCGATCTGTGGGGACCGGACAACCCCTGCCTGTTGATGGCGAAGGTGATCACCTGACCTGCGGCGAGCTCCACCGATGCTCGAGCGGTGTCCAATCGCGATGCCTACGACACGGGGATGCGGATCACCTTGTCCTGCTCCGTCGCCTCGGAATCCGAGCCGTTCTGTTCCGGCTTGAACAGGACCTTGATCGCGCCGTCCTCCTTTTTCTGGAACATCTCGTAGGCGCGCGGTGCCTCGCTGAGCGGGAGGCGGTGGGTGGCGAAGCGCTCGACGCCGAGTGGGTCGTCCGGTCCGGTCAGGAGCGGCATGATCGCCGGCACCCAGCGCTTCACGTTCGCCTGGCCCATGCGCAGCTGGATCTGCTTGTCGAAGAGGGTCAGCATCGGCAGGGGATCGGTCTGGCCGCCGTAGACACCCGAGATCGAGATGGTCCCGCCGCGTCGCACCGCGTCGATCGCGAGGTAGAGGGCGCTGAGGCGATCGACGCCGGCTCGCTTCATGAGCGGGGCCGCGATCGCGGTGGGCAGGAAGGAGGTCAGCTCCTGTGCCAGCTTGCTGACCGGGGCGCCGTGCGCCTCCATGCCTACCGCATCGATCACGGCGTCGCTGCCGCGACCGCCGGTCATCTCGCGCACCACCTCGGCGACATCCTTGTGCTTGCGAAGGTCGATGACTTCGATCCCGTTGTCGCGGGCGCGCTGGAGCCGCTCCGGCACGAGGTCCACGCCGATCACCTGGTATCCCCGGTGCCTGGCGATCCTGCTCGACATGTCGCCGATGGGGCCGAGCCCGATGACGGTGACGCTGCCGCCTTCGGGAACGCTCGCGTATTCGACCGCCTGCCAGGCGGTCGGCAGGACATCCGAGAGGTAGAAGAAGCGCTCGTCTGGAGCGTCGGCGGCCTCCTCCGGGAGCTTGATGTGGGTGTATTGGGCCTGGGGCACACGGAGGAACTCGGCCTGCCCGCCGGCGACCTGGCCGTAGAGCTTGGTATAGCCGAAGAGCGCCGCCCCCTTCTCATGTTCCCGGACCTGGGTCGTCTCGCACTGGCTCTGGAGCCCCTGCTCGCACATGTAGCAGTGCCCGCAGGCGATGTTGAAGGGGATCACCACCCGGTCGCCCGGCTTGAGGTTCGTGACCTCGCTGCCGACCTCCTCGACGACGCCCATCGGCTCATGTCCGAGGATGTCGCCCTCGTCGAGGAACGCGCCCAGCACCTCGTAGAGGTGCAGGTCGGAGCCACAGAGCCCGGAGGTGGTGACGCGGATGATTGCGTCGGTGGGCTCCTGGATGGTGGGATCGGGGACGGTTTCGACGCGAACGTCGCGCTTGCCGTGCCACGTGAGCGCTTTCATGCGGGTTCCTCCTGGTCAGGGTCGCTCATCGGTCATTGGGTGTCGTGTGCAGATTCCATGCCAGCCGGAGGCTCAGGCGATGATCGTGACCATGTGAATGACGGCGTCGCCGATCTCGCGATCACCCTCGACCCGGGTGCGGGCGCGGATGGTGTCGATATCCAGGCCCCGGGTGAACCCCCGCCAGGCCGTGTCCTCGTCGATCGTGATGACCGTGTCCACGGAGCTGTCGGCATCGGTGAATGCCCAGGTGTCGTCATCTTTCCGGACCCGCCACGATCCCCCGGCGGGTCCGGTGATGCGAAGCTCGACCGTGGTGCCGGTGGGACGCCGGCGATCGCGCAGGGTGTAGGGGAGGGCTCGGGCGAAGGTGTCCAGCACCGGGTGGAGCCATTGCGGCTCGGTGAAGCCGGGTCGGCCGACTGCGTCGCGGATGTGCTGCTGGTGGATCCAGCGCTCGGTGTATTCCCGGGCGATGTGCAGCCACGTCGGGGCAGGGTCTGGTCCTGCCCAGCTGACGGGGATGCCCGGCGCGTCCATGTCGACCTCCGGCAGCCAGGCCGCCATGTGCTGACCGGTGAAGACCAGCAGCTCGCAGAGGAGGACCGGGCTGGTCCGGCGGGTCGCGTCGACCCAGACGGCGTTGCGCGTATCGATCCAGCGGACGAGCGTGTTCCAGTCGGAGAGATCGGGAGGTACGGGTACGGCGGGGGAGCCACGGAAGCGGTCGCGCCCGCCCGACAGCAGGCCGATGTCGCCACCGAGGAGATGGAGGGCGACGTCGTGCACGTTCCACCCCTCGCACACCGTGGGTTGGTACCAGTCGTCGTCGACCAGGTCTGCGAGCAGGTCGGTGAGGGCCTCGCGTTCCGGACCGAAGAGGTGGAGCGTCGAGATGGGCGGCAGGGTCATGGTTCGTCACTCCTGGAAGGTCGGGAGGGGCTGCCCGCTGACGGGCAAGCGTGCCTGGGATGGTGGGACCGTGGGCGCACCGAGTGTTCATGCCAGGGGCATTCGCCGTACCATGGCGTGAGTGTGCCACACCACCGATCTGCACAGGAGGACCCTCCATGACGGACACCGAACGAACGCCACCGCCCCTGGATCCCATCTCCGCCGACTACGTGCGACTCGCCTTCCGCATGGAGCCGCACATCGACGGCCTGATCGATGCCTACCACGGTCCCGCCGAGATCCGCGACGCCGCGAAGGCCGAGCCGGCGACGCCCGAGGAGCTCGTGCGCGAGGCCGATGCCCTGCTCGAGCGCATCGCGCGCGAGGACATCGAGCTGTCGCGGGTCGATTACCTCACCGCCCAGGTCTCGGCGCTGGCGACGCTCGCCCGCAAGCTGGCGGGGGAGGAGATCGCGTACGTCGATGAGGTGCGGCAGCTGTTCGACGTCGAGGCCGAGCGCATCCCGGATGATGCCTACGCGGCGGCGATCAGCGCGCTCGACGAGGCGCTGCCGGGTGAGGGATCGGTGTCGGAGCGGCTGCAGCGGTGGAGGCGGCAGTTCGAGATCGGTGTCGACCAGGCGCGGCTGGCCGTCGAAACGATCCTCGATGAGGTGCGCTCGCGCACCGGCAGGCTGGTGACGCTGCCGCCGGGAGAGTCGGTGGAGATCTCGTTCGTGAGCGACAAGCCGTGGAGCGGGTACAACTGGTATCTCGGGCATGCGCGCTCGCTGGTGGAGATCAACACGGACCTGCCGATCCGTGCCAACGCGCTCCTCAACCTGATGGCGCACGAGGCATATCCAGGGCACCACACCGAGCATGCCCTCAAGGAGATCAGGCTGTACCACAAGGAAGGGTATGGCGAGCACAGCATCCAGCTGATCAACACGCCCGAGTGCGTGATCTCGGAAGGGATCGCAACCCTGGCCGAGTCGATGGTCTTCGACAAGGCCGAAAGCACGCGCTGGCAGGCAGAGCACGTGTGGACCCCGTTCGGGATCGACGCCGACCCGGAACGGGAGGCGAGGATCATCGATGCCCAGTGGGTGCTGCGCTCGGTCGGCGGCAACGCGGCGCTGCTCATGCATCAGGAGGGGCGGCCGGAGGATGAGGTGGTGCGCTATCTGATGGAATACGGGTTGGCGACCGAGGCGGAGGCGCGCCAGCGCGTGCGCTTCATCGCCGATCCGCTCTGGCGCCCGTACATTTTCACCTATCATGTGGGGCGGGATCTGCTCGCGAGGTGGCTGGACGCCGCCGTGGCCAGCGGAGAGACACGGGAGTCACGTTTCGTGCGCCTGCTCGAGGAGCAGCTGACACCGGGGGCGATCGCCGGGGATCTCGCCGAGGCGTAGGTTGGAGCCTGTCCAAGACCCGCCCGGCGGGGGTGGCGGATGCGAGATCCAGGGTCGGACTCAGGTCCGTGCCGTGCGCATCTCCTGCTGGAAGCGCCGCTCGATCTCCTCGGGAAGGAGGTCCTCGACGTGCTCCAGCAGCACCCAGACGTGCCCAAACGGATCCCGCAGCATACCCATGCGATCGCCGTAGAACATGTCCTGCACCGGCTGGATCACCGTCGCTCCAGCCTGGACGGCCCGGTCAAGGAGTGCATCGGCATCCTCGACGTAGACGTGTAGCCCAACCGTTGGCCCATCCTGTGACACGGGTGATCGAAATGGGGGATCGGCGTCGCCCAGCATGATGAGGGAATCGCCGATGGTGATCTCTGCGTGGACGATCCGCCCGTCGGGCATCGCGAGGCGGAAGATCTCGGTCGCGTCGAATGCCCGGCGATAGAAGTCGATCGCTGCCGCTGCGTTCTCGACCATGATGTGGGGAATCACCGAGCGTTCGTATCGTGCCGGCATCGACGTGGTGGCCATGTGCGCTCCTCCAGGTTGCTGCCGCCTCCGCAGGCGACCACGCAGACGAGTCTAGAAACTCAACCGGGATTGAGGTCAAGCGGGGAGAAGCGTCGAGGCATGAAACGTCAAAACCCCGGATGGCGACAATGCCATCCGGGGTTTGATCGCTACCGACCAGGACCGCTCGTGGGTGATCGCATGTACCGGACCGGAGGAGGTCAGCAGGGGCCAGCCCGGCACGATATCACCGAATCGTGATATGAAAACTAGCGCGGCCACCCGAGGGTGATCATGGTGCGGTCGTAGTCGCGAAGGTCACGTCGAGCCTCATCGGCAGTCGGGTAACCCTCGCCGGAGCGGGCGATACGCCCGTAATATCGATCAAAACGGCCGTTGCTGGCCGGCTTGCGGCTAAACAGATTACGAAGCGTCTTCCTCATCGTGCGATCTCCTTTGCTTGCAACGTTGCATGGCGGGCGACTTCATCGTCGCCCAACTCGCTACCCTTATGATATCACAATATCGGCATCGATGCATAGTTTGGGAGCGAATGCGTGAATGTCGCGCGAGCTACTGGCACGAGGCGGCTGGTTGCGCCGTGATGGCCGAGCTGGCGCGCTAGCCGAGACGCCGAGTTTCGGCAGCAGACGGGGCGGGGCCCGCGAGTCCGAGCGCGACGCGCGCGTCGGCGACCGTGGTGAGGGAGCCCGTCACCAGGATCGTCGGCGTCCCGTGGTCGATGGCGGCCCGGATCCCCTGCGCCACGCTGCCGGCGACAAGGGCACGCATGCCGAACGACTCGAGGATCGGCACGAGCTCGGCAGCAGGCAGGGCGCGTGGCGATTCCGGCTCCACGGCCACCCACCGGTCGGTCAGATCCACCAGCGGGGTGAGGACTGCCGTCGGATCCTTGTCTCGCAGCATGCCGACGACGATCGTGATCCCGGTATCCGGAAAGCGGTCGCGCAGGGTGGTGGCGATCGCGCTCGTGGCGCTTGGTGAGTGCGCACCATCGATGATGACGGTCTGGCCCGTGCCGGGATCAGCCTGCTCGAACCGGCCGGGCAGGCTGGCGTGGCTCAACCCGTCGCGGATCGCACCGGCGGTGATGTCGGACAAGCCGAGGGCGTGGACGGCGGCGATGGCGAGGGCGGCATTGTCGATCTGGTGGCGACCGGGAAGCGAGAGGCACAGATTCTCGAGCGTGCCCCAGGGGCCGGTGGCGCTGAACTGCCGGTCGGTGCCGGTCGTCCGCCAATCGCGCCCCGCGACCAGCAGCTGCGCGCTGGCGGCACTGGCCCGCTCCTCGATCACCCGCATGCCCTCGTCCGGCTGGGCGGCGGAGACGACGGGCCGGCCCGGCTTGATGATCCCGGCCTTGTTGTCGGCGATCTCCGCCATGGTGGAGCCGAGGATCGCGGTGTGCTCGTAGTCGAGCGGCGTGATCACCGATACGGCCGGGGCCACCACATTGGTCGCGTCGAGCTTGCCGCCGAGCCCGACTTCGATCACGGCCACGTCGCAGCCTGCCCGCGCGAACCAGAGCAGCGCCATCGCGGTCGTGAGCTCGAAGGCGGTGACCTCACCGAGCTCGGGTGTCGAGGCCTCGACCAGCCTTGCGGCCTCGATCGCGTCGGCGGTGAGCGTCGTGAAGTCCGCCTCGGCGATCGGCAGGTCGTCGACGACGAAGCGCTCGAGATAGCTGTGCAGGTGTGGGGAGAGGTAGCGTCCGGATCGCCGTCCCGATGCGCGCAGGATCGCGTCGACGAAGACGCACGTTGAGCCTTTCCCCTTGCTCCCCGCCACATGGACGATCGGGTAGGCCCGCTCGGGATTGCCGAGGGCGTCGAGCATGGCCTGTGTCCGTCGCAGCCCGTTGCGGGCCGCCTCGTCGCCGGCGAAGGGGTTGCTGATGTAGCCGCGATCGTAGCCGGAGCGCTCCCAGATCGCGGCCAGCGCCTGCTCGAATGTGGTGATCTCGCTCACCCGAATTGCCCTCGGTCGCTATGGACGGTGACGGTCCGTGCGATGGTCACTGGTGCATACGATACGACAGGGCCCCGGTCAGGGCGACCGGGGCCTCGTCGCACGCGTGTTGTCGGAGCGTTCGCGCCCGCGCTAGTCCACCACGAGGGCGGTAACCATGCCGAACATGCCATGCTTGCTCTCGGCGTGGCTCAGGATGTGGCAGTGGAAGGCCCACGTGCCGGGCTCCGTGGCGTGAACGATGACGTCGTACCGCTCGCCGGGTGCGATGTTGAGCGTGTCGCACATGTAGGGCTGCGGCAGCGCGTAGCCGTCGTTGTGGGTGACGAGCATCGGCATGCCGTGCAGGTGCATCGGGTGGATCATGAGTCCCTCGTTCATGAACCGGATGCGAAGCTTCTCGCCCTGCTTGGCCGTGAGCGGCTCGCCCGCCGGGAAGCTCTTGCCATTGATCGTGAACTGGCCGATCGGGCCGTCGTTCAGGATCAGCGTGTACTCCTTGTCGTACTCGGGCTCGGTGCTCTTGTCCTTCGGCTCGACGATGAAGGCGCCGAGCAGGCCGTGCGTCACCTGGAACGCTGAGTTGTGGTGCGAGTGGTACATGTGCGAGCCGGTGTTGCCCTCCCGGATCGTCCACTCGTACACGAAGGTCTCGCCGGGCTTGATCGGTGCCTGCGTGATGAACGGAACGCCGTCCATGCGGACCGGCAGGACGAGTCCGTGCCAGTGCACCGAGGTGCTCTCCGGCAGGTTGTTGGTCACCAGGAAGCGAACCTTGTCACCCTCGGTGACGCGGATCTCCGGCCCGGGGACCGCACCGTTGTAGCCCCATGCCTCCGCGAACTCGCCGGGACGGTACTCCCAGTCGAACACGCTGCACTCGAGCTCGAACACCTTGACGTCGCCGTCCATGGTGTACTCGAGCGGCTGGTTCCCCTTGCCCGCGGTCTCCGCCGGGAACGCCTGCGTCCCCTGTCGGTGCATCTCGTCCATTTCATCGACGGTCATCTCGTCGTCATCGGAGGCCGTCGTATGGTCCTGAGCCGCCATCGCCTGCTGCGAGGCGAGGGCCGCCGGGGCCGCGAGAGCGGTGGCACCCAGCCCGCTCACGAAGTTGCGGCGTGAGAAAGGACTCCGTCGGTTGTGCATGGTGTCTCTCCGTTGAGTGTCTCGGCGGTCTTTGCCGGCATGGTGCATGCGACTGAGACCGAAACGTCCTTGCCTGGCCGGTCAGCAAGTGTCGCTCCACCGAAGAGCGTTTCGACCGGTGCCTCTGGCTAGAGTTTGACATTCCGTGCGTTACAAATCCGTGACAAACGGTGCGGGCGCATCGCAACTGCGTGAGAGATGGTGCAGTGACGACCAGATTCGGCCGGAGCGCGTAGAATCGAGTAAGGCGATTCGACTATCGTTCCTCGTGCCGGCGCATGGGGCATGCGTGTCCGCACGCGGACAAGACAGCGACAGGTATCCCATGGTTTCTCAGCTGCAGGCCAGGCGTCGGTCCCGAGCCGCACAGATTCTCAGCACGATCCTGTTCGTAGCAGCACTGGGGTTCGCGGGCGCGGCAGCATGGCTCTGGTATACGGACGCCAGCAAGGACGGTCCCGGCACGCCACCGCCGGCGGAGAGCGCCGCCAACATCGACCTGGCGCAGGTCCTGATGGTGCTGGACCAGTCGAATGATGGCTGGGATTACGGTCGCAGCCCGGCCGCCGTCCATGCGGACCAGCTGCAGGTCCCCGGACAGCACCTCAAGCTCGATGACACCAGCCTGTTCGTCTTCATCTTCACCGGTGCCACCGCCGAGGACCGTGTGGCTGCGCGGGAGGCGGCCGGCGATGCGGTCGATCTGGACACGCTCACCCTCTCCACCGGCTCGGGTGCGGTGATCAACGACGGTGGCAAGCCGATCTACATGATCGAGCACAGCAGTGTGCTTTGCATCATGGTCGGCGGCGACGACGATCTCGCGAAGGAAGTTGCCACCGCGCTTGGCAAGCTGCCGTAATGCCCTTCATGTATGGTTCCCTTTCAGCCAATTGAGGTCCCCGATACATGTCTGATACGCCCCGCCCGATCCCCGATTCCGAAATTCCTGCCGATGACGCATCGCCCGCCGGGCAGGAGCCGACCCTTGCCGACGACCACGATCCCGACCGCCAGGAGCAGGGTCGGATCGGGTACGGCCGCTGGGCGCGGCTGTCACCGATCGGGCTGGGGCTGCTCATCCTGCTGGCCCTCGCCGCGATCTACGTCATCGATCGGAACGGTGGCGATGACGGCTCGCCGTCAGGGGCGACCACCACGGGCGAGCTGATGGAGCCCCGTCCGGCCCCCGCGTTCGAGCTCTCCCTGATGAACAGCGACGAGACGCTGACGCTTGCGGATCTCGAGGGAAAGACCGTCGTCCTCAACTTCTGGGCCTCGTGGTGCGCGCCCTGTCGCGACGAGATGCCGGCACTGCAGGCGAGCTCCGAGGCGCACGGCGATGATGTGGTCTTCGTCGGCGTTGGCGCCAAGAATGACAAGCAGGACGCCGCCGAGGCGTTCGTCGAGGAGTACGGCGTCACCTACCCGATCGGACGGGACACCGAGGGTGGGGATGCGCTGGCGGGCGCGATGGAGAAGGACTTCGGCGTGCCGGGGTATCCGGCGACGTTCTTCATCACTCCGGACGGGATGATCAACCAGATCGTGTTCGGTCCGCTCGCGACGGACGAGCTCGATACCTACATCGCCAACGCCTCGGACTGATCTCGCCCATCAGGACCGAGTTCGGGAGCTCGCGCCGTCTGGCCGAACCTGTCATTTCAACCGAGCGTGCGGAGCGGAGAAATCGCGACGCTGACGGCAATCTCGTCTTTCACCTCCCGTACGGCAGCGTTGATCCTGAGACCGGAGCCCTCACCGGGCAGGCGTCTCACGGCGCTGGTCGAAACGACGGGTAGCGAGCTGACCGTGGCAGCGTCGCATCGCGGCGCTACCCACCAGCTCCGATGGAGGCATGACGCGCAACGAGCGAGGGCCGGGACATGCCCGACCCTCGCTTCCCTGCATCCGGATTCGGTGTCCACGCGCCAGGAATGATCGCTAGAACCCAAGGGCAGCCAGCTGCTGGTCGAGCTGGGTGAGATTGGTTTCGACCGTGGTGAGCAGGTCGGCCGCCGTCTGGATCCCGGACGTGTCGCCGGAGCTGATCGCGAAGAAGAGCGTCGAGCCGACATTGGCCAGGTCGCCGCGCACCTGCTGGAGCTGCGTCGCGATGGCACTGTGCTCGGGCGGGGCCGACGGCAACGACGTATCGATCGCCATCCATCCTACGATGATTTCGGAAAGTCGCTGCGTCTCGGCCTCGGTGAACGTGCCCGCCCCGATGATCGTGCGAAGCTCGGTGATCTCGCCCTGATACTGGGTGACCTCGGCGCGCGCCTGCTGGAGGAACGTGGCTGCGTCCGTCGTCGAGGTTGTGGTCTCGGGCGTTGGCGTCGGGTTGAGTGGAGCGGTCGTCGGGGGCGCGGAGGTGGTCTCGGTCGGCGTCACGCCGGCGGCGGCATCTTCACGGATGTCACTGCCGTTCCCGATCCCGAGCTCGATCTCGACCACGCGATCGGCGCCGTCGGTGAAGAGCAGCACGTACATGTCGCCCGGCACGCCGGGAAGACCGGCCTGGCTCATCATCTCGGCGGTGATGCCGGTGCTGAGGTCGTTGCTGAAGACGGGGATCAGCAGACTGCCATCGGGCAGGACCTCCGGATTCGGCAGGGTGGTGATGTCTGCCGGCAGGTAGTCGTCCATGATGCCCGCGGCCTGCGTGCCGTCCCACGAGTCCTCGGCCACGACGACCACGATCACGACCTGGTCGTTCCAGTCGACGGTGTAGAGGTCGAATGCCGTCGCGGGCGGTGTGTAGACACGCAGGTTGACCGACGGATTGGTGTCACTGGGGAGCTCCTCGATCGGAGCGCCGTGAACCGCGGCAAAGGACGGTTGGGTATCGCCGATCCGGCCGGTCAGCACGCTCGTTCCCGACTGCTGGGTCGTGGACGTGGTCGGCTGCTGGTCGATGACGTCGACCGTCGCCGGCGGCACCTGGTTGGCGGGCGCTGGCGCGTCGGCGGACTCCGTCGGCAGCTGGAGCGTCGTGGAGGACGGCGTGGGATTGCCGCTGGATCCTTCGTGGTCACAGGCAATGCCGTTGCCGTCGGGGTCGAGGGCTCCGGCGAGACTGGCGTTGATCTCGAGTGCGAACTGCGCCGCGGCGGCCGAGCTGTAATCGGCGCAACTGGGCTCCTGAGCCGTGGCAAGGCTGCCAGGCAAGGTGATCGAGCCGAGCAGCACGGCGACGAATCCCACGAGCCTGAGAAGTCGATTCATGACGATGCACCCTCTCGCTGGGCGTCGCAGGCAGCTGCGGCGCCGTCGGTACGGCAGGTTTCGGAAGCGTCTTGTCGGCGTCCCATCCACGCTGGATGACGTCCACTCTATCAGACGCCGGTGGCGAAGGGGAGGTTCCCGGATGGTGAGTTGGCAGTGACAGCGAGATCCCCGGTCGATCGACCGGGGATCGGGTATCGCGTTGTGAGCGTGGGGTCTAGCGCGAGGCCGCACCGACCGGGATCTGGACCGGGGTGATCCAGTCGCGGTAGGTGTCGTTCCTGCCGCGGACCGTATCGAAGAAGACCTCGCTGAGCCGCTTCGTGATCGGGGCCTCGCCGGGCGTGCCGATCGGGCGGCCGTCGATCTTGTCGATGCGGGCGATCTGGACGCCGGTGCCGGCGAAGAAGGCCTCATCGACGATGTAGAGCTCGGAGCGGTCGATGGTGCGCTGCTCGGTCGGGATACCGAGGTCCTCGGCCATCTTGAGAAGCGAGCGTCGGGTGATGCCCTCGAGGATGTCGCTCGAGATCGGCGGGGTGATCAGGACGCCGTCACGCACCACGAAGAGGTTGCAGCCACTTCCCTCGGAGACCTTGCCCTCGTCGCTGAGCATGATCGCCTCGTCGGCCCCGACCTCTTCGGCCTCGTCCTTGGCGAAGGAGGAGTTGATGTAGGCGCCGGTGATCTTGCCGCGACTCGGGATGGAGTTGTCGGAGATGCGGGTCCACGAGGAGACGATCACGTTCTGACCGCGCTGGGTGTCGAGATAGTCGCCCATCGGCATCATGTACACGGCGAGCTCGTCGTCGAGACCCTGCAGGCGCGGGGTGAGCTGGACGGAGGCCTTGTAGACGAAGGGGCGGAAGTAGACGTCCCCCTCCGGCGCATTCTTCCGGGTGAGGTCGATGAGGATCTGGGAGATCGCATCGGCGTCGTAGGGCAGGTTCATGCGCAGGAGCTTGGCGGACCGGAGCAGGCGGGCGGCGTGCTCCTTCAGCCGGAAGATGTTGATGGTCTTGCCGTCCTGGTCCAGGTAGCCGCGTACGCCGGCGAACGCGCCTGTCCCGTATTGCAGGGCATGCGTGCCGATGCTGATCCTGGCGTCGCCGAACGGCACGATCTTGCCCTCGAAGAAGGCGTACGGCATGGTTTCCGCGAACCTGGCCATGGTGATGAAGCTCCTGTCAGAGAACGATACGGATCTTGTGACATTGCGCTGCGACGCATCGTCGTTGATGGGGCAGTTCGCCCCGATTATCGCACAGCAGCGCCGCGATTGGGGGTGAGACGTGTGACCCGATGGCACCGGGTGCGGTGAGCCGACCGAATCGGTATCTGCCGGTGCGATCTCCGGCTCATGAAGAAGGGGCGAGCGGACGTGTCTGACACGTCCGCTCGCCCCGTTGAGGATGCTACGCGGTCGGCGTCGGCGTCACCGAGGCGAGGATGTTTCTGATAATGCGGATGATGCTCTGAACGATCTGCTCTACCACCTCATCAGGGACGTCGGGGGTCGGCTCGGGGGTGGTCGTGGCGGTCGCCGTGCTCGTCGCGGTCTGTGTCGGTGTGGCCGTCTGCGTTGCGGTCGCTGTGGTCGTGCTGGTGGCGGTTGTGGTCGCCGTCGCCGTCGATGTCTGGGTGGCGGTCGCTGTTGTCGTGGTCGTCTGGGTGGACGTCGGCGTCACCGGTGTCTGCGTTGGGGTGACTGGCGTCTGGGTCGGTGTCACCGGGGTTTGCGTCGGGGTTACGGGGGTCTGTGTCGGCGTTACGGGTGTCTGTGTCGGCGTCACCGGTGTCTGGGTCGGGGTGACTGGTGTCTGGGTCGGAGTTACGGGCGTCTGGGTCGGGGTGACTGGTGTCTGGGTCGGCGTCACCGGGGTTTGCGTTGGGGTGACTGGCGTCTGGGTCGGTGTCACCGGGGTTTCCGTCTCGGTGGACATCTCGCAGCCCACGTACTGGATGCCGTCATATCCCTGGTCTTCCACCTGCTGGATCGTGTTCTCGAGCCTGGTGCGATTTTCTCCCGGTTCCAGGGTGTTCGCGAAGGCGCGCAGCTCGTCCATCGTGACCACGCCATCCAGGTCGTCATCGAACCCCTTGAGCACGCTTGCTCGATCGGTGCGGCAGACATAGTTGCCGTTCTGCTGAGCGAGCCGCATGTCGCCCGAAGGTGGCTGGCTCGCGGTCACGGTCTGCAGCAGCAGACCCATCAGGACTGACAGCGCCGCCACCATCGATATGGCACGAATGCGAGATCTTGTCGTCATCCTGGCTCTCCCATCCAGGTACGGGACGAACCGTGATGGTCCGGATGGCTCGTGGCCATGCGGGCGATGTGCGCCCTCCCAGTACGATACGTGCATGGGGCCTCGCTGCATGCAAGGCTCCAGGTCAGCTGGTTTGAGTAGTCCCCCCGACAGCATAGCATGAGAAAAAGCTGTCCGGACGTCCCGGACAGCTTTCATGGGTCAACGTGTTGGTGTGCCACCTGTTGGGGGCAGCGCGGCAACGGCAGGGCAGGAGCCGCGTCGACCAGGCCAGCGGCCGGCCAACCGGCGTCATGGCGGCTCGCCGCGAGGGCGCTACCCCTCTATCCAGGTGCGCAGGTAGCGAGTGCGGGTGTCCGGGAAGTAGTCGACATCGTGGACGTTCCCCTGGAACGCCACCACATCGACCTTGTGGACCACGAACAGTCGCGGCGCCTCTTCCACGACGATGGCCTGCGCCTCGTCGTAGAGTGCCTTGCGCTCCGGCTGGTCGTTCGTGAGCCGAGCCGCACGGGTCAGCTCGTCGACCCGATCGTTCGAGTAGCGCATCGTGTTGTAGCCGCCACCGGTGTGGAACATGCTGTACATGGTCATGTCCGGATCGGCGCGCCCGCTCCAGTAGAGGAGCTCCGCCTGGAAGGTTCCGTCGATCTCCCGCTGCTTCGCCTCCTCGTTGCTCATCAGGAGCAGCTTCACGTCGATGCCGATCTCGGCGAGCTGCTCCTGCATCGCACGGCCCCGGCGCTCCTCGTCCCCTGCCGCCGGGCAATCCCATTCGACCTCGACGCCGTCGGGGTATCCCGCCTCCGCGAGCTTCTGGCGGGCCAGCTCGACATCCCGAGCCGGGAACGGCAGATCCAGATTCGCGGCCCACGTGGTCGGCGGCAGCGGCCCGCGGGCGACCTGCGCGTGACCGAGGAAGATCTCGTCGACGATCGCCTGCCGGTCGATCCCCAGCGAGCACGCCTGGCGTAGCGCGAGGTTGTCGAACGGTGGCTTCGAGCAGTTGAAGCGAACATCCTCGAAGCCGAGCGAGAGCATCTCCGCGTACCCGAGCTCCGGGGAGGCCTTGACCTCGTCGATATCCTTCGCCGCGACCCACGGCGTGACATCGAGCTGTCCGTCGCGCAGCATCGTGTACCGCGCGTCGGCGTCGGGAACGGTGCTCCAGACGATACCGTCGAGGTAGGGGTAGGACGCGTTCCAGTACTGCTCGTTGCGCGCCACTTCGATCCGCTCGCCCGGGACATGCGCGACGAACCGGAACGGCCCACTCCCCACCGGGCTGGTCGTGAAGCTGTCCCCGAGCTCGGCGGCCGCCGTCGGCGACACCATCATGCCCCAGCGGTCGGCCAGCATGGCCAGCAGGGCCGCCATCGGCTCGGCCAGGTTGATGCGGGCGGTGTACTCGTCCACGACCTCGACCGCCTCGATCTGGACGAAGTCCGCCGCGAGCGGCGAAGCGTCTCCGGCGTGTCGCACCCGATCGATGTTGAAGGCGAGCGCCTCGGCGTTCCACGGTGTGCCGTCGTGGAACGTGACGTCCCGACGGAGGTGGAAGACGTAGGTGAGTGGGTCGGGTGTCTCCCACGACTCTGCCAGGCAGGGCTGCGGGGTCAGCTCGGCGTCGAACTGGGTGATGGTGTCGTAGATCTGGTAGAGCACATCGCGGTCTGGACCGAGCACGCTGTAGTGCGGGTCGAAGGAGGAGATGTCGTTTTCCTGGGCGACGCGCAGGGTGCCGCCACGGCGTGGCTCGGTCTGGGCCGCCGCCAGTGGGCGTGCCAGGCCGTTGGCCATGGTGATGAACCCGGTCGCCAGGGCGCCTCCGACGAGTGTGCGGCGTGACGACGTTGCGCGCGTGATGTCACGGTCGATGTTCAACGACATCTGATGCTTCTCCCCTTCTTTCGTTGTGTCGGTTCGCCCGAGTGATGCGTTGTGGGAACAGACCCTGTCCGACCTTACCATGCATTTCGAAGGTGGGAAGAGGATCAGGGTGTGGTGGGGACGGTTCGACGTGGGGAGTCGCTAGGTGATGAGCGAGCGGGAGCCCTCGACGGCCGCCATGCGACGCTGTCCCAGCACGGCGATGGCGATCGCGACGACACCGCCGGCGATCGAGACCGCCTGGCCGCCGTTCGACGCCCATGCGTCGATGGCCAGACCGCCGATCATCGCGCCCAGTGCAGCCCCGCTGGAGACCGCCGCGGAGAACCAGCCGAATCCTTCCTTGAGGGCGTTCGGGGGCACGCCGCGCTCGATCAGGCTGCTGCCGGAGATGGCCCACGGTGAGATGCCGATGCCGGCGAAGAGCACGCAGACGATCATGGCCGTCATCGACTCGGCCAGCGCCGTCGGGATCATCCAGAGCCCGACCCAGGCGACCGCCACGAGCACGCGCAGGCGGAGGGGCTGCGACAGCGACACCACCCCGTAGGCGATGGCGGCCACGAGGCTGCCCACGGTGAAGATCGCGATCAGCACACTCGCCATGCCCTCCGAGCCCATCTCCTCGGCGAACGCGACGAGCGAGATCTCGATCGAGCCGAACACGATGCCCATACCGATGCCGGTGCCCGCCATGAGCAGGATGGTCGGGTTGCGCAGGAGCGATGTGGAGTCGGGCGTGGCGGTGGAGGGGCCGTGTCGGGCGAGCTCGGGCAGCCGGATCATGCCGATGCTGGCGATGGCCGTCATGACCAGCGCCACGATCAGTCCGAGTGGCGGGGAGACCTCCACCGAGAGCACGACCGCGAGGGCGGGACCGACGATGAACGAGATCTCCTCGAAGACGCCCTCGAGCGCGTAGGCACGATCCAGATCGCGACCGCGCGCGACGTGCTGTGGCCAGCGCGAGCGCGAGAACGAGCCGAATGGCACCGATGAGCCACCGATCACCGCAGCCGCGAGCAGGAGAAACGGTGCGGCCGCATCGGCGTAGGCGAGCGCGATCAGTGCGATCACCCCAACCGTCTGCACGATCAGCGCGATCGTCAGGACCGGACGCGTCCCGTGCCGGTCGGCGAGCTGCCCGATGCGTGGCGAGGCGAATGCGCTCACCAGCGTCTGGCTGGCGCCCACCAGACCGGCGAGTCCGTATTCGCCGGTGATGCCCTGGATGAGCAGGATGCAGCTCAGCGCCCGCATGGCGAGCGGCAGTCGCCCGATGAAGCCTGGGATCGCGAAGGCGAGGTGCTCCGGCCTGAACAGGATGTCCCGCCAGCCGAGCGGTTGCGGGGAGATCGGTTCGTCGTCGGCTCGAGTCGTCATGGGATCAGTCTACGTCGGGTCTCGGTCAGGAGCCGACCGGGTTCGACGACGTCCCTGCAGGGTGCCGGCGCCGAGAACGACCACCACGGCAGCCAGCCCTCCGGCGAACACGCCCACGGCCTGCCCGCCGCGCGTGCCGAGCGCGTCGATCACGATGCCGGCGATGATGCTGCCGATCGCGACGCCACTGGCGATCGCCGAGCTGAGCCAGGCGAACGCCTCGTTGAGCCGGTGGCGCTCGGCCAGCCCCTCCACCACCGAGTTCGCGGCGATCATCGTCGGGGCGATCGCGGTGCCGGTCAGGAAGACGGCGATCGCCATGAACGGAATGGTGGTCGCCAGCAGGATCGGCACCGTGCCGATGGTCAGCACGATGGACCAGATCACGAAGCGCCGTGACGGTGGGGTCGACCAGTTCCGGCTGCCCACCACGATGGCGGACAGCATGCTGCCGAGCGCGAAGATCGCGACGAGATAGCTTGCCGCTCCGGGTGATCCCTGGTCCTCGGCGAAGGCCACCATCATCAGCTCGACCGCGCCGAAGATGAGTCCCAGGCAGAAGAGCGCGCCTACCAGCACGAGCATGCCCGGGTTGGCGATGACCGACCTGCTGGAGCTGCCAGTGACGGTGGGACCAGCTCCCTCAGTGTGCACCTCATGGGGTGCGTCGTGGGGCTTCAGCGCGAGTGCCAGACTGGCGACGCCGACGAATGCGATAACGGACAGGATCCCGACCGGAGGAGCCACGGCGACCGCGAGCGGCACGACGATGATCGGGCCGATGATGAATCCGATCTCATCGGCGATGCTCTCGAGCGCGTACGCCTTCTCGAGGGCAGGGCCGCGCCCCAGCATGGCCGCCCACCGCGCCCGGCTGAGCGACGGAAACGGTACCGTGGACAGGCCGATGACGGTCGCGGCCGCGAAGTAGGAGAGCGGGTGGAGATCGACGTAGACCGCGAGCACCAGCCCGACGATCCCGACGATGTGGGCGAGCAGCGACCAGAGCAGTACCGGTCGGTCGCCGTGGCGATCGGTCAGGGCGCCGAGTCGGGGCGATGCGAGGGCGGCGACGAAGGTGGTGGTCGCGCCAACCGAGCCGGCGAGGCCGTACGACCCGGTCACCTGCTCGATGAGCAGGATCGAGCCGAGAGGGCGCATCGGCAGGGGGATGCGTCCGATCAGCGTGGCAATGAAGACGTGGAGCGCGCCGGGCGTGCGCAGCAGGTCGAGATACCCGGGCGCGGTCGACGACGGGTTGTGGCTCATGTGTTGCAGCGATCCGTGATGTGCGTGGCGGGACGTCAGGGGCGGCAGGCGCTCGCGTCCTGCCGTTCGGGTGAGCCCGTACCATCTTCGCACGCGAGGGAGGTCTCTACCATCGTCGTCAGGCAGCACCACCTGTCCACACCCGGTCGTCCTCCTGGTACGGCACCGCCAGTGTCGCTCGCATCAATGATGGAGATGGGCACGCAAAGCCAACGCGGTTGGGCCGACCCGGGCGAGGCTGCTGGGATGATGGGCACGGACCCCGGGCATGCGCAGCCCGGGGCTACGGCGTGTCACGGATGCTGGTTGCCACGCTGGTTCCCGCCCGTCGTGCGCTTGGCGAGGGGCGCTTCAGCCCTGTCCCGCATCCATTTGCTCGCCTCGGCGAAGGGGAGCGTCGCCCCACGAGTCGTCGCCATGTGCCGTCTCGGCAGGCATTGCCGGCTCAGCCTTCTCGCCGGTACCAGAGGTCGTCCAGCCGGTCCAGCGGCTCCCAGCCGAGCAGATGTCGGGCGGTGTCGTTCCGGTACCTGTCGTGTGGGGCATCGGCGAGGACATGGACGACCACGAACGGCTCCGGCATGCGCGGCACCCGCACCGCCGCCGCGAGTGCCCTGCCCGAATCGTCCCAGCTGATGTTGCCCGGTCCGGGAATCTGACCTCGACGCCGCGTGACCTCCGGGTTGACGAAGTTGTAGAACAGCAGCGCGGGGACTGCGATGCCATGCTGCTCGGCGAAGATCCGGCAGATCTCCTGACCCAGGAACTTGCTGACGAAGTAGAGGTTGTCGCCGGGCCGAGGCGGGAGGTTCGAGGCGATGTCGCGGTCCTCGACATATCCCGACGGGTGCTTGCCCAGGGTCAGGATCGGTCCCGTGTGGACCACCCGACGGATGCCGTGGTGTACGGCGGCCTGCATGACGTTCCAGGCGCCGAGCGTGTTCACCCGAAATGCCTGAACCGGATCCGGTCGCACCACCGTCAGGTTGATGATCGCGTCCATATCCTGCGCGGCGTCGCGGACGGCAGCGGCATCGGTGATATCGACCAGGCGCTCTTCGTGTGGTGGCTCCGGGGGAGACGGCACGGGCGCGCCTTCCGATTGTGGCGGCGATGCTGCCACCTCGGCCATCGAGCGCCGATCGGCGAGACGCAGACGGTGATCCTGCCTGAGGACTGCAATTGCCGCGGCACCGACTGGGCCTCCCGCCCCGAGGACCAGGATGCGATCCGGCTCGGGAAGGTTCTCGATCGGAGCCGGCTTCGACGGGAAGGCGGGAGCGTCCATGGGGCTGGCGCCGGATGGCTCGCCACGGTGGGCTGGCTCGAATCCCGTTGCTGTGGCTGTCCTGCCGGTGACGAACCGGCTTCCCGGCCCGCCTCGCGCGATGTTGAAGGTTGTCCAGCGGGCGAGCTCGTCCGACAGGCGATCCACCGTCGCCGCGCGCACGATGGCGGCGACCGCGTCGTCGATGTGGAGCCACCGTGGCTGGACCGGACCGTCGGCAAACGTCTCCGCCAGCACGATCTCGTCGAGACGCAGCACGCGGCACTCGATCGGCCGGTTGCGGCTGATCTCCCGTGAGGCGACCTCGGCCAGATAGGGGGCCAGCTGGTCGATGTCGGTCGTCGGTCTCGGTGACCAGCTCTCGTCGACGTGCCAGCCCGCGTCGTACTGCGTGTAGATATCCATCGACGACAGCAGGACGTACCGGCGCGCTCGCGTGGTGGTCAGGAGGTTCCAGGTGCCACGCGTGGCGGCGTCGAGCCGGTCGGATTCGCCGTCAACGCCGGCAAGACCGTGGATGACGACGTCGCAGTCGGTGGCAGCCTCGCAGTCAGCGAGGCTGCGTGTGTCGCCCGTGAAGGTCAGGAGCTGGTGGTGCCCCGCAAGCGCCTGTGCGAGGGGACGTTCCAGGATGCCGGGGATCCCGGCCAGCAGGATACGCATGAGGTTACGACTCCGGTGTGGCAAGCGGCGCGTCCGGCAGCGGGGCGTATACGCCGGTATCGGGCACGCGATCGACGGCCTGGTAGCTGATCGCCAGCTCGGGAGTCGCCCGGAGCTTGCCCCCATCGTGCCGGGAGCGCATGGCGGCATCGAGCATGCCGGTCGTGAGCAGGGTGCGCTCGACCGGGTACGGGGCAGTCCGGTTCAGCATCAGCGACTCGATCTGCCGTGTCAGGAAGACGAAGTGGCTGTGCGGGTAGCCCTGGAGCCAGATCTGGCACTGCATCTCGGTCCGGGGACCGCGTGCGGCGATGCCCCAGTTGGCGATGACCTCGTCGCAGTTCACCACCGCAGCCCGCAGGCCATCGGCATACTCGATCAGGAAGACATCCTTGGCGCTCTGCTTCGCGCGCTTGCGATCCTCCGGGACGAGGTCGAAGGTGCTCAGCGCGCGATCGAGCAGGTCCGGGTTCACGGTGCCGTCGTTGATGGCGCGCACGGCATCGTCTCCTGCCAGCGCCCGGATCGATGTGACGCCGGTTTCCCCACCGGCGCGCCGCTCCGCGAAGACCTGCATCGCCTCCAGGTTGTGGAAGCCGTAGATCTCGGTGGGGCCGTATCCTGCCACCACGATCTCGTCCATCGACTCGCCCAGCGGCCACTCCGTCCCGGTGGGGATGCGCCATGCCAGCGGTACGGACGACCCGGCCAGCAGCGGCACACCGAGGCGGCGGGCGGTGGTGTACATCGCGTACGCGTCGGTCCAGCCCCAGCAGAGGTGCTTGTCGTTGAAGACGGGCACGAACGTGCCAGCACCGATCATCGTGCCGATGGCGGCGTCGAAGAGGCGCCGGCGGGGGTAGAGCTTCTGGCCGTACTCGTTCATCTCGAAGTCGCCGTGCTCTCCGATGATCACGACCCCGTCGACGTTCACGCCGGAGCCGCCACAGGCGATCGCCTCACCGACCGTTTCGTAGCGGGGCACGCCGCATCGGTCGGTGAGCTCGACGCCCATGTCGTTCTCGCCGATCTGCTCGATGTAGATCGATGCGACCTCGACGCGAGGCTCGACGAAGCGGCCCTCGAACTCATAGCCCTGGATGAGGCGCGAGGCGACGACATCGGCGTGCGAGTCGGGAAAGTAGATGGTGGTGATGACGGCGACCCTGGGGCGAGACATGCATTCCTCCTGAGGACACGAGAGCGCTGATCCATCACGGCACGCTACGGCGAGGGGAGGGGCGTGTCAATCCGGTTTCGGAGGGTCGTGCCGGAGGGCTCCAGGCGGGGACGGGGGAGCTCCTTGGCGTTGCCCGTGTCGAGCCCGGGGAAGGGTGGTCGTCGAGCGAGGCCGGACGTGCAGGGGAGCGGCAGTAACCCGGAGCGGGAGGGGGTAAATCCTTCCCGCTCCGGGTATGGGGTGGAATCGATCGGGACGGCGTGTCGCCGGAGATGCCGGTCGCTACGAGTCCCTGCCGGCAGCCTTGCCGAGCGCCTCGCCCAGTCGTCGCAGCGCGGGCGAGACGTCCATCGGGTCGAGCCGAACATCCAGGATGCACGGCTGGCCCTGGATGCTCTCCGCCGCCTTCAGGGCATTGTCCAGGTCGTGCTCGGTCTTCACCAGGAACGAGCGACCGCCACCGAACAGGGCCGGCAGCTGCGTGTAGTCCCACCGCAGCACGTCGTTGAACGCGCCGTCGATCATCAGCCGCTCGGTGACGTATCCGGCATTGTTCAGGATCACCACGATCGGGCTGAGGTTGTAGCGGATCGCGGTCGAGAGCTCCATCCCGGTCATCTGGAAGGCTCCGTCACCGACCAGCACCAGCGGGCGTCGCTGTGGAGCGGCCAGCTGGGCACCGATCGCGCCGGGCACGGCGAAGCCGAGCGACGCGTAGAAGGCGTTGGCGAGAAACTCGTGGTCGTGGCGGACCGGCAGCTCGAGAGAGCCGAACATCGCGTCTCCCGGGTCGGCGATCACCAGCGTGTCATCCCGCAGCCATGTGCCGAGGCGCTCGAACAGGCGCAGCACCGTGATGTCGGCATCGGGGGTGGGCACCCATTCGGAGGGAGCGGCCGGTGGTGCCGGGGCACCTGCGTCGTCGAAGACCGGCAGCTCGGTCGCCAGCAGGCCGGCGATGACGTCTCCGATGCGGAGACCCTCGTAGCGGCGATACCCGATCTGGACCGCGTCCCGGGTGAGGTGGACCATGTTCTCGCGGTCGAGCTTCGAGGTACCGCCCCCGAGATTCACGTCGGTAAGCAGTGGCCCGAGCATGAACAGGCAGTCCGATGACTCCACGTAGTCGGTCACCTCACGGCGCGACATCTGGCCGGCGTAAACGCCGATGAACTGCGGATGCTGCTCGGAGATCGCCGACTTGTCCAGTGGGGTGACGGTGGTCGGCAGCTTCGCGCGCTCGATGATCTGCAGGGCGTCGTCGAGGAGACCGAAGCGCGCGACCTCGATGCCAAGCACCGCGACCGGCTGCCGGGCGGATTCCAGGCGCCCGCGGATGTCGGCGATCGCCGCGGCGAGGACGCTGGGGTCGCTCGTGGTCTCGCTGGACCCGGTTTCGGCGGCGGGCCGAGGGGCCTCGACCAGCGTCATGTCGCGAGGGATCTCGAGGTAGACGGGGCGCTTGTGGGTGATGGCGGCCTCGATGACGTGGTCGATCTGGCTGCAGGCCGTGGCCGCGTCGTCGATGACGGCCGAGGCGACGGTGACCTCGTCGAAGACGCGCTTCTGGGTGTCGTAGTTGCGAACCTTGTGGTGCAGCATGGGACCACCCTGCTGCTCCTTGAGGCTCGGGGCGCCGCTGATGATCACGAGCGGCGACTCCTCGGCGTACGCCTGGCCGGCATTGTTGACGACCTTCAGCCCGCCCACGCCGTACGTCACCGCCACCACGCCCAGTCCCCGGAGGCGCGCATAGGCGTCCGCGGCGAACCCGGCCCCCTGCTCGTCGACCGTATTGACGACGGTGAGCGGGCCCTGCTCGAGATGCTCGAACAGCTTCAATACGAAATCACCCGGAACCCCGAAGACGTGGTCGACGTTGTGCGCCTGAAGGCGCTCGACCAGGTAATCGGCGATCCGTACCGTCGTGGCTGTGGTTGTTCCTGGCTCAGTGGGAGGTAGGTGTGTCTGTTGGGACATCTGGATATGACCTCGCTTTCGTCGCTTCACTGCGTATGCGTGGAGTCGGTGCGGCCGAGGTCGGGAGTGGTGCCCGATCGATCCTGGCAGGACACCATCGACGGCAAAACGTGATCCGGCTCCACCCTGCCGGGCAACGTCGCCCGGTCTGGGCCCTCTTCGGTTGTGGGTTCCCGCAACGGTCCGAATTTGTACGGCACGATGGTAGCAGAACCGTGCCTGTCGCGCGTCACCCATCTGCAGGGATGCATCTTTCGGAAACGTCGTGCCGTGGGGTAGGCTTGAGCTCTGGCATCGAACCTGCTTGGCGTCATTGCAGGCCGATTCGGCGAGAATGACGCGCAATCCAGCGAGGGAATGATCACCGTGACTGCGAACACCTCTGGCGGCGACACGACGCTCCGGCTCGGCATCATCGGCACCGGGCTCGCCGTCGAGAAGCTCCACTGGCCGGCCCTGAAGCGGATGACCGATCGCTATCGTGTCGTGGCGTTCTGCGACATCGAGCGATCCCACGCGGAGCACTTTGCCAGCTACAGCGGTGCTTCGATGGACGACTACACCCCGGACCATCACGACCTGCTCGGGCGGGCCGATGTCGATGTGGTGCTGATCTCGCTGCCGATCTCGCTGAACTATCCCGTGACGAAGGATGCGCTCGAGGCGGGCAAGCACGTGATCTGCGAGAAGCCGACCGGTGCCAATGCCGACGAGATGAACGCGTTCGTGGAGCTCGAGCGGAAGCATCCGGAGCTCACGGTCCTGATCGCCGAGAACTGGTTCTACCGTGACGACCTGCGTTTCGCGCGATCGCTGCTCGACGACCACGTGATCGGGCGGGTGCACCTGATGGCCTGGCGGAACGTCTCGCAGCTCATCCCGCGCGAGGGCGAGTTCTCCAGCACGCCTTGGCGCCACCATGCGGACTATGTCGGCGGCCCCCAGCTCGATGCCGGGGTGCACAACACGGCGCAGATCCGCTTCCTCTGCGGGGACGTCGACCGTCTCTCGGGTGCCATCCAGGATGCCAACACGACGCACAATGGTCCTTCGGACCTGACACTCAACCTGAACTTCGTCAGCGGCGCCATCGGCAGCTATGCCGCCTCCTACCCGGAGCTGGCGGTGCCCGGTGAGCCGAACGACATGCGGCTCTACGGCACCGACGGGGTAATGACGATCGGTCGGGAGGGCATACGTGTCTACCGGCCCGATGGCAGTGTCGAGGCATGGACGGTACGGATGTCCGACGCGGGGTACTACAACGAGTTCCTCAACTTCCACCAGTCGCTCACGGGGGACGCGCCGCTGGTCGGGTCGGTCGCTCAGAGCGTTCGCAACATGGAGCTGATCACCCAGGGGATCGCCTCGGCGGAGCAGGGCACGATGATGAAGACGGCGGAGGGGCCGATCGAGCTCTCGGCCACCGCGGTGCCGCTGTGGAAGCCGGCGGGCGTGGAAGGCTTGTTCGACGGTCTCGACGTCGACATCACCCACGAGGTGACCAGCGGGGAGAAGTGACCGCGTCCCGATCGTGTCTCACACGATTCGTGTGATCGCGGCCTGCCTCGCCATCGCACGGCTGACGCGCCATGCAGCGATCACGTGTCGACTCCTCGACGTCGCCCGGGGCAGGCTCGTGCGCCTCGGCGCATGTGGTGGAGGGATCACGACATCGGGCGAAACTGTCATTTCGACCGAAGTGTGCGCCAGCTTGCGGAGTGGAGAGATCGTCCCGCCCGTATGCCGTGATGCGATCTCTCCACGCGCCTGGCGGCAGTCGTTCGAACGGACAAGGCACTGGCGTGGACGGCGAAGACACCACGCCGGTGCCTTCGATCTGCCCTTGGCCCTCGATCGCCGCGTTCCTGTGACAGACTGAGCATGGGCTCCAATCGCGAGCCCGCGTGACACCAGGACCGGCCTGCTCACTCGTAACGCAAAAGGATCATTCGTGACCGAATCCGCACCTTCGCCCCATCCTGCTACGCACCTCGACTCCGACCCTGCGCAGAAGGGGGTGATCTGGGATCTGGATGGCACCCTGATCGATTCAGCGCAACATCACTATGCCGCGTGGCGAGAGTTGCTCGCGCCGGAGGGCGTGGATCTGGACTATCCGGGCTTCCTCGTCGGATTCGGACGGCGGAACGACGAGTGGCTGCGCGAGCTGCTCGGGGAGGAGATTCCCCTGTCCGAGATTCGGCGGATCGGTGACGCCAAGGAGGCACGCTACCGTGAGCTCGTGGCTACCGAGGGGCTGGTGGTGCTGCCGGGAGTGACCGAAACCCTCCGGGCGCTTCGTGAGCGGGGCTGGAAACACGCGATCGCCACGTCGGCGCCGCGCCAGAACCTGGAGATCATTCTCGAGGTGACGGGACTGAAGCAGCTCATGGACGGCTGGGCCGCCAGCGAGGATGTGGAGCGCGGCAAGCCCGCGCCCGACATCTTCCTGATCGCCGCGGAGCGGATCGGTGTTGCTCCGGAGCATGCGGTAGTGGTCGAGGATGCCGCCGCCGGCGTGCTTGGTGCCCATCGCGCGGGCATGGTCGCGATCGGTGTCGGGCCCCACCACGGCGAGCTGGGCGCCGATCGTTCGGCGCCGTCGCTCGCTGACCTGCCGATCGAGACGTTCAGCGAGCTGCTGGCCACCGCCTCGACGCGGGATCAACGCTGACACGCCCGTGGCGGTGCCGGCAGTCAGGGTGAGGCGTGGCCGCGCGAGCGGCGCATCGCCCGATAGACCCGTGCCTTGCGGGCATTCTCGCCGAGTCTTCCGACGGATTCGAACAGGTAGAGTGTCTCATCCTGCTCCGCGACGATGTCCTCCGTCAGTGGAGCGGCCGCGAGCATCATCGCTGCCTTGCCGAGGATCTCGCGCGCCTCGTCGACCCGCCCCTCGCGATCCAGCCGCATCGCGTCGCGGTGGTGACGGTCCGCCCGGAGCCGCGCGGCCTGGACCTGGACATCTCGATCTGCCGAAACGCCCTCCGCCTCGCCCATGCTGACGAGCGGGAGGGGGTCGAAGCTGGTGAGGAGGCGGCCGTGCGTGCCAGGCGAGTGGGGGAGCTCGATCTTCGCGCGCGGGGCGGGCAACATGCCCGGCTCGCCCGGGGCGAGGGTCGCGTCGAGGACCAGGGTGAGCGTGTCCATCGCTGTCAGGTCGCGCAGATCGATCACCAGATCCATGCCGTCCTGCCTGACCGGGAACGGGTTGACGAGGGTCGCGTGCATGCCGGGCGGCAGTGTCAGCGTGAGACGCGGCTGTGGCAGCGCGACGTCCAGCAGACCGCAGACTTCCCGGTGGAAGAACTCCATCAGCTCGTGCGGGCGACTGATGTAGGCGAAGGTGCCGCCACCGGCTTCGGCCATGCTGCTGAGCAGGGCCTCGTTGAAGCCGAACCCGACGCCCATGGTGGAGGTCGTGATGCCGCGCTGGCGAAGCGCGTCCGCCTGGACCGTCAGCGCGTGCGGATCGGTGATGCCGACGTTGGCGAGGCCGTCGGTGAGGACCACCGTGCGATGGACGTGCGGGATTCCCTCCCACCTCATCAGCGTGCCGAGATGCTCGCATCCGGTCAGCCAGCCGCCATGGAGGTTGGTGCCCCCACCAGCCTGTACCTCACGCAACGCGGCGGCGAGCCGCTGGCGGCTGTCGGCGGTGCCGGGTGTCGGCATGACCAGCTCCTGGACCGCGCTCTCGAACATCACGACACTGAAGGTATCCTCCGGACCGAGGTGCTCGACGGCTTCGAGGATCGCCTGCTTGACCAGGGCGAGCTTCTCGCCGGCCATCGAGCCGGAGCGGTCGAGCACCAGTGCCAGGTCGATCGGGAGCCGCTCGCGGTGCCTGGGGTCTGGCATCGATGTGGTGATGGTCACCATCAGGGTGTTCGTGTCACCGAGGTGGTGGGCGGCGGGGCGCTCCCACACGCCGGTGATGCTGATATCCGGGCCGGATGGGCTGTGAGCTGTCATGCCTTGATGGCCTTTCCGTTTCAGGGTAGCGGGCACCCTCCCTGGCGCACGGTGGGCCGGGCCGGAGGGGCGAGATGGTACGGGCAGCGGTGACAGGAGTGGAGGTTATTGCTCGTTGAGGATGCGTCGCGCCCAGGCGAGCAGGCTCTCGATCTGCTCACCGCGGCGCTGCCAGGCCTCCTCGGTGATCAGCAGCTCGGCGTCCGGTGTGATCGGCAGTCGTCGCCACGGCAGATCAGCGGGGTCGCGCCGGGGCTGCTCGTATCGATAGGCCGGTGTCGATTCCTGAATCGAGCGAATGTATTCGAGTGCGCGGGTGTCGCCAGGTGGGACGGCCGCCGCCGCCCCAGCCTGGTACGACGCGTCCGGACCCGGACGGAGGTCCGACGCGATGTCGAATGGCCGCTGGTCACGCGGACTGAATGCCTGGTCGCGTGACTGGCCGGCGAGGTCTGCGATCTCCTCGGAAGAGAGCCCTCGGAGGACCTCGCGGATCTCGCGGAGCGGCAGGTGCCGCTCCTTGAGCGAGGCGATCACCGTCAGCCGGTCACGGTGCTCCCGGGTATACCGGGCGGCGCGGCCCGCCCCTTCCGGTGGCGGGAGCAGGCCTTCCGCGATGTAGTAGCGCACCGTCCGGACGGTGACCTCGGCATCGCTGGTGAGCTCCTCCAGCGTCCAGGTGTCGTCCGGACGGCGCGTGGACACGGTATCCAACCTCCTGCCGCGATGTACGCGGCGCTGCGATGCGGGTTTGCGGGGCGGCGTCCCGCTGGCCGGGCGGGACGCTGGTGTCGACTGGCTCATCGTAACAGTGGTACGTGACAGTGTCAATATCCTGGGCGGTGGGTGATGCCGGCCGGCGGGAGGTCATGGTACAATTTCGACCCGGGGCACGGGAAGCCGGTGCCCTGCATCATGTTGCGATGGCGCCATGGCCAAGTGGTAAGGCACGGGTCTGCAAAACCCTGATCGCCGGTTCGAATCCGGCTGGCGCCTCCAGAATGCTCGAGATACGCGACTCCGGGACCGGCCGGGGTCGCGTTCTTGCGTTTCCGTTGGTGGTCCCATGCGTGACCGCTCAACACAGGCCATTCGGCACAGGCGCCCCCAAGCGTGCATCGCTCGGGCTGCCGCCCAGCCCGTGACGAATCTGTCGACTGCCGACCGCACGAACCCTCTCTGGAGATGACCGATGCCCCCGATCGAGCTTTCGCCCGAGACCGACAAGCCGCATGAGGAGCACCTCGCTACACGTCGCGCCTACGACGGCCACATCCTCCACGTGCGTGTCGACGACGTCCGGCTGCCGAGCGGCCGGGAGACGGTCCGCGAGATCATCGAGCACCCCGGCTCGGTGATCGTGCTGCCGGTCACCACCGACGACGAGGTGCTGCTGATCCGGCAGTATCGCTACGCAACGGGCGAGGTCCTGTTCGAGCTGCCGGCCGGGCTGATCGACGAGGGTGAGTCCCCGGAGGTGGCGGCCAGGCGGGAGCTGACGGAGGAGACCGGGTACGAGGCCGGTGAGCTGATCTTCCTGGGGGCGGCATGGGTCTCGCCCGGGTATACGCAGGAAGAGAGCCACTTCTACGTCGCGACCGGCTGCACCCAGGTCGAGCACGAGCCCGATGAGGACGAGCCGATCGAGATCATCCACGTGCCCCTCGCCGATCTCCCGGGTCTGCTTCGCCCGGGGCAGTCGCCCATTCGCAATGCCCAGACGCTGCTGGCGCTGAACTGGTTCGTGCGCCTGCAGGACGAGCTGCTGGGACGGGACTGAGAACCGCCCCCGGCCAGAGCCTCGTCGCACCGGGCGAAGACGCAATGGCCGGGGAGCCTGACGTGAGAAGAGTGGCCGGGGGGTGACAGCGTGGAGTCGCGGGGTGAGCCGACCCGGACAGGGTGCGTCTACGGTGTCTCGGCGAGGCGATCCCGGCCCGATTCGATGAGGTCGATGGCGGCGGGCATGTCGATGCCCGCCTCGGGATCACGGAACCCGACCGTGTAGACGAAGAATCGTCCGTCAGCGCGCTGCAGCAGCCAGGTGGCACTCAGGACCCCGAGCTCCGAGCCACCCTTGTAGCCAACGTAGGGCCATGTCTCGCCGTCGAACGGGACCGGGGTCTCCAGCGACAGGATCTCGGTTACCGGACGCAACCCGGGCTTCTGTGACTGGGCCAGCAGCCATGCCATCGTTCGAGCGAGGTCCTCGCGGCTCGCGAACCACTCGATGCGATCGATCTCGATCGGCGCCGTCTGATCGAGGTCCGCCAGCGCCTCGTAGGGGATCGCGGCTACCTCCTCGGCGAGGATGCGGCGACGCTCGTCCACACTCGCGGCGATATACGCGTCGACCTCTTCGGTGGTGCAGGCGAACTTGAGCATCGCGAGCTCGCGAGTCGACAGCAAGGGCACGTTGAGGGCGGGGTCGGCGACTCCCATCGCGGTCAGTGCCGCCTCGACGTTCTCGCGGCCCGCAAGGTGAAGCATGTGGTCCGTGGCGGTGTTGTCGCTTTTCTGGATCATGCGCTCGGCGAGATAGCGCATCGTGAATGGACTGCCCGCGGTGACGTATCGGAGATCCCCGCCCGGCACGCTGCGATATCGATCCTCGATCTCGACGATCTGCTCCCAGTCGAGCGTACCCTCCTCGACCTGCATGGCGAGCGTGCCGAGAATCCACAGCTTGTAGCTCGAGCCGATCGGCAGGACCAGGTCGGGGTTGTAGGCATGCACCGGCACGATCTCGTCGTCGATCAGCTCCGCTGCCAGCAGGGCGGTGGCTGGGGCGATCGATGCAAGCCTGTTGTCGATCTCCTCCCACGTGGACGGGGCGGGGCTCGCCGGTGTGGCCCCGGATTGCTGCGCCGCAGCCGCGCGCGGGAGGCGGGTGCCGCCGATTGCCGCAGCGATCGCGCCGCCGTACCCGATTGCCGTGCGGCGAGAGAGCTGTCTACCGGTGCCTGTCGTGTTCTCCATGGTGACATCTCCTTGTGGTGGTGGCCGCCAGCCAGGTGCGGCGGCCGGTGGGCCGGGATTGAACGAGCCAGAACCGACGCTCGGATCGGAGTGACCCGGTCGCGAGGTTCCGATCAGGTGTACGGACCGAAGTCGAGGACATCGACGAACCGCTGGGGCCGACGTCGGACGCGGGTGACCAGTGAGATGCCGCGGACGCACGACAGCACCCACAACCGCTCCCAGTCAGGGCCGGACGCACGGTCATCGCGTCCGGCCCTGCTGCCGCACCGCTGATGCGGGTCAGGAAACGCGTCCCTCCACGCCTGCGCGCCCGTCTCGGCGGAAGGTGCCCTGGTGCTGCCGATCGAGGTTTTCGACCGTTACCGCACTGGCGAGGCCATCCGCCCCGATCGTGAAGGTCACCGCTGCCAGGACGTTCGCGTTTTCTCCAACCGGCAGGTAGGTGAACGTGTCGCGATCCCAGTGGGCCAGGGGATAGATGTCGGGGTCGTCGGCAGGACCCATGCCGATCGTGAGCCCGTCACCATCCCGCGCGATCTCGATCGGGCCCGAGTAGCGGTTGTGCCAGGTGCCAGTGTAGCTGGCGAGATCCCGGGGTGGCGTTGGGTTGGCCGGAGGATTTCCGTCCACGTCACGGCCATAGCCCGGTGCTACAAGTTCCGCGAAGGTCGGTGCGAGCAGCGTGAGGTAGTCGTTCTGCACCGCGCCGGTGCGGGCGATGTCGATGACGGAGAGGGCTATCGCCTCTGCCAGCCCGATCGGATACCCATTCGTGAGCACCGTGACGCCGAAGGCGTCCTCCGGGAAGAGGAACACCGTGGTGCCGGCACCGAGCGCGAACGCCCCCGAGTGGCTGAGACGCAGCCCCGTCGGTTCGAGGCCCACGTTCCATCCGAGCCCATAGAAGCCAACCGGCTCTCCTGCCGGAGTGCTGATGGAATGTGGGACGCGGGTCTCGGCGAGGGCATCTGCCGCAATGATCTCCTCGCCGTCGAGTGTGCCGTTGCCGAGCTGAAGCCGCATCCAGCGAGCCATGTCGGAGGCGGTCGAGCTGACGCCACCGGCCGGGGACTGCGCATCGGGGTTGCGAACGTATCTCGGCACCCACGCGCCGTCGATCTCGACGTGGGTGGCCGCGCGGTTGTCGGCGTTGATGAATTCGTCGAAGCGGGAGCTGGTGCGTGTCATGCCGGCGGGCTGGTGGAGCCTCGTGGCGGCCGCTTCCTCCCAGGTTTGTCCGGCAGCGCGCGCGGCGGCGACGGCCCCGGCAGTCAGCCCAAAGTTGGTGTAGGCATAACCGGCGCGGAAGCTGTACTCCGGGCGTAGGTATCGCAGGCGGTGGAGCACCGATTCGCGATCGTAGCCCATGTCCTCCAGCACGTCGCCGGCATGGTCAGCCAGCCCGCTGCGGTGCGAGAACATATCGGCAATCGTGACCTGGCTCGTGGGCCATGGCTCGTGGAGGGAGAAGTCAGGCAGGTGGTCAACGACCGGGGTATCCCACGACAGGGCACCGTCGCCGACGATGCCGGCGACGATCGTCGAGGAGATCGGCTTGGAGAGCGAGGCGATCTGGAAGATGGTATTGGCGTCGACCGGCGCGTTCGTTTCGGTGTTGGCGACACCGTAGCCACGGGTGGCGAGGGGCTCGTCGTCGTGGACGATCGCGACCGAGATGCCCGGCACACCGGTGCGATCCATCATGGCGGTGACGATGCCGTCGAGGGCGTTGACCGCCTCCTCGACACTGGCTGGAGAGATTTCCGGTGCGGGCGTGGCTTGCTGTCGGGCGTGTGCCCCGGACGCCAGGACCGGGCCGGCGGCGAGCCCTGCGATGCCAGTGCCGATGGCGGCTCGACGCGAGAGCCTGTGCGACAGGCGTGTAGATACGGACATGTGCTCCTGCTTTCACGCGATAGGTTGGGTTGGGCCAGGTGGTTCCCGTGAGCCATCTTACTGTCAAGCTGCGCGTGCCGTCTCCGGGGACGGGCGACCGCTGGATGTGGCGGCAGCCGCCAGCCGATGCGCTCCAGCAACGATCGAATGTTCGGCACGCCCCGTATGACCGGCGAGGCAACCCGGTCATGGCCGTCGATGACAACCGCCGAAGGAGTCGCCTCGCCGGTGAAGGTGCGAGCAATCACCCGATCGTCGTCGAAGATGGCCGGAGAGGTAAACCCGGCGTCCTCCGTCAAACCCATCGGGCCGCGCGAGACGATGATCATTTCCGGGCGATACGGGTGTTGTTCGACTGCCCGAATCGCTGGCGCGAGCTCGAGGCGGTGGGTGCAGCCGGGACTCCAGAACAGCACCTTGAGCGGAACACCGCGAGGCGCGGCGAGGTCAACGAGATTGCCCTCGATGTCAGGCCGGCGCAGGGGTGGCATCCTCCACATACCAGGAATCCGGCTGATCGACGACTCCGCATCGGTCGAGGGTGGCGCGCAACTCGTCGGACTGTACGAAGAGCTGTGCCCGGAACAGGTCGTCCCACTCCAGCAGCAGCCAGACCTCGTTCGCATCTGACAGGCTGCGAACGAGCCGCTCCGACTGCGATCCGTAGGCGTGCCAGTTCTCCAGCTCGTTCAGAAAGGCATGCTTCCAGGTGCCGAAGTCGCGTACCTGGTGACGGATGAGGAGCGCTGGCGCGTCTCGGTCCCTCAGGTTCAGCCGGGTGTCGCGGTTTGGTCCCTTCTGAACTGTAGGGAGTCCAAGGGCACACTGTTGAGGGGGAAACCACGCAATCGACGCACCCGTATTCGGAGCTCGGCAGTAGACTGGGTTATGTGGAGTGTCCGATGTGGGCCGGGCCTCGTGGCGTGCCGCGACTCGATGCCCGTTCCGATGCGTGCGGCATCGATCCGAAGGGAGCGTCGAGGTGGATGGGTCCCCCGCCAATGCGAGGCCAGGGTGCGCCTGTACCGCGCTACATTCGATGTCCCTGTGACCATGGACAGCACACCGGACACCGGACATGACGAATCCGAAGGTGCCGCGCATCTGACGGCTCGCCAGGCGGCCGAGCTGATCGGGGTCAACGAGCGGACGGTGCGTCGGGCCATCGCCAGCGGAGCCCTGCGGGCGGTCAAGCGACACGGAGTCTTCGTCATCGCGGTGCCCGATCTCGAGACCTGGCGTGGCAGCCGGAGACGGGAGGCGGAGCTCGGTGGAGCGGCGGCGCTTCCTCGACCGCTCACGACGCTGGTCGGCCGTGAGCGCGAGGTGGAGGCGGGTCTGGCCCTGGTGCGCCGGTCGGATGTGCCCCTCGTCACGCTCACCGGTCCGGGAGGCATCGGCAAGACGCGACTGGGCCTCGCCATTGCCGCAGCGGCATCCCATGACTTTGCCGGCGGTGTCTGGTTCGTGCCGCTGGCAGGGGTCTCCGAACCCGGACAGGTGTCCGCCACCATCGCTCAGGTGCTGGGGCTGCCGGGATCTGCCAACCTCTCGCGCAAGGTCGTGGTGCAGGCGTTTCTCCGCCGGATGGAGGCGTTGCTCGTGCTGGACAACTTCGAGCACGTGACCGACGCTGCGCCGGACATGGCGGAGCTGCTCGGGGCCTGTCCCGGTGTGACGATGCTGGTGACGAGCCGCTCGCTGTTGCGGGTGAGCGGTGAGCATGCGTTGCCGGTGTCGCCGCTCGACGTGGACGAGCCGAGTGGGAGTCCGGGCGGCGAACCGGCAACGCGGTTGTTCGTCGACCGGGCCAGGGCAGCAGACCCGTCATTCACGCTCACCGAGGACACTGCGCCGATCGCCGCCGACATCTGCCGGTTGCTGGATGGCCTCCCGCTCGCCATCGAGCTGGCTGCCGCCCGTGTCACCAGCCTGCCCCTGCCGGTGCTCCGGGAGCGGCTCGACCGACGCCTGAGCCTGCTGACCCGTGGCAGTCGCGACGCGCCACCGCGCCACCGCACCATGCGTGATGCCATCGCATGGAGCCACGACCTGTTGAGCGAGGATGAGCGGTGCGTGCTCCATCACCTCGCGGTATTTGCCGGCGGATTCACCGTCTCGGCCGCCGAGTACGTGATCGGGCATGGCGGAGCACGAGCGTACGAGACCGCCGATGTCGTTGCGTCGCTGCTGGACAAGAGCCTGCTGGGGCGAGACGGAGATCGCATCGGCATGCTGGAAACGATCCGGCAGTACGCGCAGGAGCAGCTTGCTGTCCAGAACGAGCTCGATGGAGCCCTCGAACCCCTTGCGGAGTGGTGTCTGGCGCTCGCAGAGGACAACGTGATGGCGGCATACATGGCCGGTGGCGAGCAGCGACTGGCCCTGCTTGAGCAGGAGCAGGCCAATCTCCGCCAGGCGCTCGAGTGGCTGTATCTCCAGCATGACGGGCAGCGCCTGTTGCACCTGGCGTCCGCGCTGGGTGGGTTCTGGTATGAGCGCAGCCACTATCGGGAAGGGCGTCTCTGGATGGAGCGGGCCCTGAGCCTTGGCGAGGCTGGCGACCCGCTCGATCGGGGCAATGCCATGGTCCACCTGGGCTTTTTCCTCCGTCTTCTGGAGGAGCGAGCTCACGCTGGGGTCCTTGCCGCGGAGGGTGTTGCCCTGCTTCGGACCGGTGAAGACGCCGGCGCGCTTGCCGCGGCGCTCATCCGCCAGGGCGCGATCGCGATGCAGGATGGCGCGTACGAGGAGGCGCAGGAGATGCTGAATGAGGTGCTCGCCCTGGCTGGCGGCATGCCTGACGAGGTGCTTGCCACTGCTCTCGCCGCTCGGGCGATGTCGAACCTGGGGGCCGCGTCCCGAGCCATTGGTGATCTCGGTGAAGCGACCCGATGGCACGAACTGGCGCTGCAGCTGTGCCGGGAGCAGGGCTATCTGCTCGGCATCAGCCGGTGTCACTGTGATCTGGCCATTGCCGCTCGAGACCAGGGCGACCATGTGCGTTCACTCGCCTGCTATCGCGAAAGCCTGACGCCGTTGGGTGAGCGGACGGATCTTCGTATCGTGAAAGGCTCGCTGGTTGGCGCGACGGCGATCTCCATCGCCTGGGGTCAGGGCGAGCGTGCGGCATTGTTGCTCGGCGCCACAGCCGGGTTGGACGACATACTCGGCGTTTCCCTCCTGCTACCGGGGGAACGCCTCGGACAGGGAGGGACGTTGCAGGCTGTTCGGGCGATGGTGGGCCATGACCGGTGCGACGACCTGTTTGCTGCCGGCCGACGGCTCGCGGTCGCTGAGGCGATCGCCGAAGTGATGGCGATGTCGCCTCCGATGGGAGAGGGACAGACCCTCCCTGCCCCCAGCGACATGATCGGCATCCTGACTCCCAGGGAGGAGGTGGTGCTCCACCTCCTGGCGGAGGGACTCCGGGACCGGGAGATCGCGGATCGTCTCTTCATCAGCCCGCGCACCGTCGAGGGGCACGTGACACGCATTCTCACGAAGCTGGACGTCCCGACGCGTGCCGCCGCGGTCCGGGCCGCCATCCAGCTCGGCATCATGGATGCCGACCAGTCGATGTCGTCCTGACGCGGTTGGAACGGTCACCGTCATCGAGATGGTGAGGTCACGCCCCGGTGGGCACGACCTCACGCAGGGCGATGTCCTCGCGGCGCTCGAGTCCGTCGAAGTGGATCAGATCGGCGGCGGCGTAGGCGCGCTCCCGGGCCACGGCAAGATCCGGCCCGATGCCGACCACGGTCAGGACCCTTCCCCCGGCCGTGACGATCTCGCCCTCCTCGTTGCGGGCGGTGCCGGCGTGGAAGACGATGACGTCGTCGAGCCTGGCCACCTCATCGAGCCCATGGATCACCTTGCCGGTCTCGTAGGCGCGTGGGTAGCCACCCGAGGCAAGGACGACGCCCACTGCCGCGCCGCGCGAGCCGATCGGCTTGCACTCGTCGAGATGTCCGTGCGCGACGCAATCCAGCAGCTCGGCGAGATCGGCGTCGAGGATCGGCAGCACGACCTGGGTTTCCGGATCGCCGAAGCGCGCATTGAACTCGAGCACCTTGGGGCCTTCGCTGGTCAGCATCAGCCCGGCGTACAGCACGCCCCGCATGGGGGCGTCGTTCTTGGCGAGTGCACCGACCACGGGCTCGAGGATCGTGCGCTGGATCTGGTCCATCAGGTCCCGATCCACGATCGGTGGCGGCGCGTAGGATCCCATGCCGCCGGTGTTGGGGCCCTCGTCGTTGTCGTAGGCGCGCTTGTAGTCGCAGGCGGGGATCAGGGGGCGCACCGTCGTGCCGTCGGTGAGCGCCAGCACCGAGACCTCCATGCCGCTCAGGCGCTCCTCGATGACGACCGTGCTGCCGGCCTCGCCGAGCGCCTTGTCGGTGATGAAGGTCTCCAGGGCTTCGATGGCATCGGCGGTATTGTTGGCGACGACCACGCCCTTGCCGGCGGCCAGCCCGTCCGCCTTGATCACCACCCCGCCCTCTTCATCGGCGAGGTCGATGATCGCCCGGATGCCCGTCTCACGGTCTCCGGCGGCGATCGCCCGGGCGGTGGGCACCCCCGATTCCACCATCAGCTTCTTCGCCCATGCCTTGCTGCTCTCGATGCGAGCGGCAGCGGCGCTGGGTGAGGCGACGGGGATACCGGCGCTGCTGAACTTGTCGGCCAGGCCGGCGGCGAGCGGGTCTTCGGGGCCGATCACCACGAGACTGACCTGCTCATCGCGAGCCAGCCGAACCAGCCTGTCGTGGTCGGTGACCGGGATGTTCCTGATCTCCGCGTGCTGGGCGATCCCCGCGTTCCCGGGTGCGCAGATCACGCTGTCGACGCGCGAGCTTTGGTTCAGTGCCCAGACGATGGCGTGTTCCCGGCCGCCGCCGCCGATCACGAGTACGCGAATTCCCAAGGCTGCTGCTCCCCCGGTGGTGCCGTCAGCGAGGACTCCACCCGTGACGATGTGTTCGGTGTCGTCGATCCGCGGGCCGCCCGGCCCGCACTGCACGGCGATCGGTGCCGGCATGTGCCGGTGCGTCACCGTTCTGCTGCGCCAATAATACCGATCATCTCGCCGCTGGCCGACCCGGGGCACCGTATACTCGGTACCATCACGGTCGCCCTCGCCGGTGACGGTGACCCGTTTCGCATCATCTCGCGTGCCACGGAACGCTCCGTGGCGCAACCAAGGCATAGAGGGTGAGCATTTCATGTACGAGCTGAATCCGGCCGATACCCGCGTCTTCCTGTTCCATTCCGCCAGCGCCGCCAACGATCCGAGCGCGGCGATGGACGACGTCAATGCCTGGCTTGGCAAGGATCGATCGACGTCGCCCTACTCGAACCTCAAGGTGCGCGACATCCGTGTGACTCCGGACGGCAGCGGTGGTGTCTACGTCTCCGTGGTCTGCACGCTCGGTCGTGTCAGCACCGGCACGGTCAGCACGGCTTCGCGTGGCCGGCGCGAGCACTTCGTGGAAGACGAGAGCTCGGCGTCCGAGGACGTGTGATCGCTCGGCGCCGTGACCCGGTGAGGTGACGGCAATGGTGAGTCCCGGCGTGATGCTGCTGATGAGCCCCGCGACGTATCGGGCCGGTGCCTTCCGCGACGCCGCCGAGCGCGTCGGCCTCCCGCTCGTGACGGCGGTGGACACCCCGGCGCCGCTGCTGGACCGCGTGACTGGCCAGCTGGCGATCGATTTTCAGGATCGGGATGCCGTGGCCCGCCTGGTCGCCTGGGCGGAGCGGCATCCGGAGACGTCCCTGCGTGCCATTCTCGCCGTGGACGACCGGGGTGCCGAGATCGCCGCGCAAGCCAGCGCGGCACTCGGGCTTCCGCACAACGATCCCGACTCCGCGCTGGCTGCGCGCGACAAGTGGGTCATGCGTCAGGCGCTCGAGCGCGGAGGTGTGCCGGTACCGCGCTACGAGGCGGTGCCGGCAGATACCGACCCGACGTCGATCGCCGGACAGCAGCGTTACCCGGTCGTGATCAAGCCGACCCTGCTCTCGGGCAGCCGGGGGGTCATCCGGGCCGACACGCCGGAGGAGTTCTCGCAGGCATTCCTTCGCACCCGTCACATCCTCGAGCGCGCCGGCATGCCTCCTCGGGAGTTCCCGATCCTGATCGAGCAGTATGTGCCCGGCGTCGAGGTGGCGCTCGAGGGGCTGCTCACCGACGGCGAGCTCACCACGCTGGCACTCTTCGACAAGCCGGACCCGCTGGTGGGGCCATTCTTCGAGGAAACCATCTACGTGACGCCGAGCGGTCTGCCCACCGACGTGCAGGCGGCGATCTCCCGTCGTACGGCGGAGTCGGCCGCCGCGATCGGGTTGCGCCACGGGCCGGTGCATGCCGAGCTACGCATCGATCAGGACACCGGTGACATCTGGATGATCGAGCTGGCGGGCCGCTCGATCGGCGGGCTCTGTGCCAGCGTGCTGGAGTTCGGGACCGGCATGAGCCTCGAGGAGCTGATCCTGCGACACGCGGCCGGACTGGATCTCCCGACGACGGAGCGATCCGGGGCGGGGGCGGGTGTGATGATGATCCCGATCCCCAGGAGCGGATTCCTGCGCGAGGTGCGCGGGCAGGACGAAGCGCTGCGGGTGCCCGGCGTGACGGGTATCGAGATCACCGCGCCCTGTAACCAGCCGATCCAGACGTTGCCTGAAGGTGAGAGCTACCTGGGGTTCATCTTCGCGGAGGGCGCCACCGCCGCCGATGTCGAGCGCGCGCTGCGGGAAGCCCATGAGCGGCTCGAGATCCGCATCGATCCGACGATCCCGTTGATGCGTGCGGGATAGGGGGCCGGGATCGCGGCGTCCTGCCCGGAGCCGCGCACCTGATGCGGCTGGCGGCGATCGCCAGCCCTGAGATGACTACCGGACATTGCCACCCTCGAATGGGAAGGGGTGGACACTCCCTGTGGGAGATCCACCCCTTCGGATGCATGGTGCAGGTGAGACTACTTGCGCGGGGCGCCACCGCCCTTGGTCGGGGCCGCACTGGGTGGAGTCCACCCCTCGGGGAGCTGGGCGTTCTCGCCGAAGAAGAACTCCTCCATCTCCTTGCGCAGGAGCTTGCGAGTCTCGGGATCGGCAGGGTTGAGCGCGTAGTGGTTGATCAGGATCGTCATGTGCGGCTTCCAGAGGTCGTATCCCTCCTGGGAAACGTGCTCGTAGATCCTCTGACCGAGCTCTCCCGGGAACGGCGGCTTTTCGAGGCCGGGCAGCTCCTTGCCGAGTTTCACGCATTTGACCATGCGGGGCATGTCGGGTCTCCGTGTGATGGGCTTCGCCGGAATCGCGTCGCCGGACGGCGTCGCTCTGGTCCTGAGTGTATCAGAGGGGTGGTGCGGTGCCGGTATCCCCTTCCACATCGATCGTGAACCCGATCCGTACGGCCTGGTTCGGCATGCGGTGCCAGTTCACGCAGCGCGCGATGGCTGGCGCGCTCGAATCTGGCGGTGTGCAGCCTGCAGTCGTGGTGTTGCCGCGAGCGCCAAGGCCGCACGGATCTGGGTGGCCGGAGCCCCCGTTCGATCGCTGGGTGCGTGAGAAGGGTGCGACCATCGTCGAGGTCGATCGCCTCTCGGGAGTCGACCTCCGCCTGGTGCTGCGTGAGGTCGAGGCACACGGCGTGGTGCTTGGGGTCGGTGCCTGCTTCCCCTGGAAGATCCCGGCCAGCGTGCGGGCCGCATTGCGGGGCGGTGTGCTGAACATCCACCCCTCACTGCTGCCCAGCCTGCGTGGTCCCGATCCGGTCTTCCACACCTACCGGGACGGGCTCGAGGTGACCGGGGTGACGGTCCATCTCATGGATGACGGCTGGGATAGCGGACCGATTCTCGCTCGCGAATCGATCCCGGTCCCCGACGATGGCCGCATGGAAGATCTCGAGGCGTCTCTGGCGCACATGGGTGGTCGGCTCCTGGGCAGGGTGGCTTCCCCGTGGTGTGCCGGCGTCGTCGAGCCGATCGTGCAGGACGAGTCGCTGGCAAGCTGGGCACCGATTCCCAGCGAGCGTGACCGGCTCATCCCAACTGGCCTGACGGTGTCACAGGCCAGCCGGTTCGTGCGGGCATGTGGCCCGCTCCGGGCACCTGACCCCATCACCGGCTCGCCGGTGACGGTCGATACCGTCATCGCTCCGGATAGCCCGGATTTCGAGGCGTTTCGTGATGCGGGGCGGCTGGTGCGGGTGCGCTGTCTCGACGGAGACCTGTGGCTCCTGCGGCATGGTCGCCAGGCCGTCGTCGATGTCGGGGATGTGACCATTTGACAGGTCGTCGTAAGTATGCGATAAGCGTGGTGTCAGAGCCCGATGTGTAGGATCAGGGACCGTGGCTGGAGGTCTGCCGTACACAGTCGCGGTGTTCGACACACTGGTGTGTGCCTGAACGGCACGGCCAGGTCTGGATGGTCCGGGTACGAAGGATGGACGCACCCGGATCCAGCTTGCTTTCGATCTCCATGGTCGTCGGGCGAGGGAAGACGGCCATTTGTCCATCCCTGTACAGCACGAACGATGCTCGCCGGCATGAGGACACATCGGCACTGAGGCGGCAACGCCGGCGCCGAGGCGATGGGGCTGCATCGCTCGCTGTCCTGCCGATCGCGGTCAAGACACCGGGAACGGGACTCCCAGGGGGATACCGCCGGTTGTCGGACCCGTTCCGTGCGTGGGCATCCACATGGGGGGAACACACTCCAATGTCACTATCCGCGATATCGGCCGGGCCGGACTATTTACCACCCTCTCGCCCGTCCAAACGCGTCGCACCCCGAAAAGGTTTCTATCGCTTCGTTGCACTCGTCACGGTCTTCGCCATGATGTTTGGCGGCCTGCTGCTGATGCCGATGTCGGCTGCGGCAGCATCGGCAGTGACGACGTCGAGGCTCAACCTCCGATCGGGGCCGGGACAGGAGCATGAGGTGCTCGCGGTGATCCCGGACGGCGCGTCGATTTCCGTCGATGGTGATCAGGAAGCCGGGTACTATCCCGTGACCTGGAACGGGACCTCCGGATATGCGCTCGCCCAGTTCATCCAGATCGGCGGGAGCACGGAGGAAGGTGAAAGCGACGCCGGCGGGGAGGCTCCGCCGTCGACCGACGGGGCTCCGACAGGCACCGCGTGGGTCACGGTGAATCGCCTCAACTTCCGCTCCGGCCCCAGTGTCGATTCCTCGGTCCTGGCCGTGCTCTCGCGAGGCGATGCGGTGGAGCTGACCGGCCAGCAGGCGAATGGCTTCTGGCAGGCGAATGCCGCCGGCACGACCGGCTGGGTTTCGTCCGAGTACGTGACGACCAGCGGCGCACCGTCGGCACCGACTACCCCGCCACCAGCCGAGGAGAGTGACGACAGCAGCGACGGCGGATCGGTGCCGGTTGGCGGCAATGTCACCGGCAATGCCACGACGACGTCCAACCTGAACCTTCGCAGCGGCCCCAGCAGTGCCTACGGGGTGATCAGCGTGATCCCGCGTGGCGCGGCGATCGAGCTGCGTGGCGAGCCACAGGGCGGCTACTACCCGGTCAACTACAACGGCACCACCGGATGGGCGCACAGCGACTGGATCTCGGTGGGAAGCTCGGCGCCCGCCCCATCGCCGGATCCCGAGCCGACCCCGGCGCCGGGCGGCAACGGCTCGGTACCTGTCGGTGACTCGGTCACCGGTCTGGCGACGACCACCGCCAACCTGAACATGCGAAGCGGTCCAGGGATGGACTATGCGGTTCGCACCGTGATCCCGAACGGCACCGCGGTCGAGCTTCGCGGCGATCCGCAGAACGGGTTCCATCCGGTCAACTACGACGGCACGACAGGCTGGGTGCATGGGGACTGGCTGCGACCCGCCAGCCTCGGCCCGCTGCCGGAGCCAGACCCGACACCTGCTCCGGCACCCGGTGGCAACGGATCGGTGCCGGTTGGTGACACCGTAACCGGATCGGCAACCACAACCGCCAATCTCAACCTGCGCTCCGGTCCGGGCACGGACTACGACGTGCATACGGTGATTCCGAATGGGCGCACGGTGGAGCTGCGTGGCGATGCACAGAATGGCTTCTACCCGGTGAGCTTCAATGGCACGACGGGCTGGGCGCACGGCGACTGGCTCGATGTCGGTGGTGGCCCCGCACCTTCGCCGGAGCCGACACCCACGCCGACTCCGGCGCCGGGCGGCAATGGCTCGGTTCCCGTGGGCGACGCCGTCACGGGTACGGCAAGCACGACCGACTCGCTCAACCTGCGGCGCGGGCCGGGGCTCGACTACGCGGTGGTGACCGTGATCCCGTTCGGCGCGAGTGTCGAGCTGCGTGGTGAGCCGCAGAACGGCTTCCATCCGGTCAGCTACAACGGCACCACCGGTTGGGCCCATGGTGACTGGCTCAGCACCGGTGGCGGTCCGGCTCCGTCGCCGGACCCCGAGCCGACACCGACGCCTGGTCCGACCCCAACGCCCGATCCGAACCCCGGCAATGGCAACGGGAACGGCGACCGGCCGCAGTACCTCTACACCGAGTCCGCGGTGAACATGCGCAGCCAGCCGACGACTGACAGCGCGATCGTCTGGACGATTCCACCGCAGACGCGGGTGACCATCACCGGTCCGATGCAGAACGGCTGGTATCCGACATCGTGGGCGCACGTCAGCGGCTGGATGCACAGCGACTACCTGGTGCCGTCGATCGACCTGAGCTACCCACCCGAGAAGCAGTGGATCGTGGACATCATCTACGCCGCCGCAGACCGTTACGGTCAGCCCCGGGAGGACATGCTGCGCGTCGCGCAGTGCGAGTCGCATCTCGACCCGAGCGCGGTCAACATGGACCACGCCAACGACAACGATCGGGCGAGCGGGCTCTTCCAGTTCCGGCCGAGCACGTGGGCGACGACGCCGTATGCAGACCAGGACATCTTCGATGCGGAGGCCAATGCCAATGCCGCCGCGTGGATGTGGTCGGTCGGTCGGCGCAACGAGTGGGCCTGTCAATAGGCGACCGCAACGGGTCGCAGGTCTGACACGCCGTTGCTGAACGAGAACCCACCCGCGGGGCATGGCTCCTGCGGGTGGGTTCTCGTTGTGTCGGACACACAGGGGCGAGCGACGCCGGGATGCGCTACTGTTCCCTCCATGCAGCCAGCACAGGCGCTGATCGATGTGGTGTTCTGCCGCCGGGAGTGATCAGGCCCCGGTGGGCAGGGCACGAGACTCTGGGGACTGGGATGTGGAGAAGATTCGCAGGGTATTGGGGTCGGCAGTCCGTCTGACGGTGAATCGACCGCGCCGCGAGCGGGCGGAGACGCGCGGTGAGACTCCAGCGCCTGCCCAGGGTCGGTCCGTCGAGGAGACGATCGAGGCACTGGAACGCTCCAACCCGCATGAGGCCGAGGAGCGGGAGCGGGAAGAGGAGGAGATCTTCCCGGCGTACGAGGATGCCAGGCTCGAGCGGCCGCTCGAGCCGGTGCGGCAGTTCCTCGGGCAGCGCGAGGAGGAGCCCGAGAGCGACAAGCTGACGATGCGCATCGAGGTGCCGACGCGCACCATCGTCAAGGTTGTCGTGACCCTCGTGGTGATCTGGCTGATCCTGCGGGTGATGTCGATCTTCCTGTTGCTGCTGCTGGCTGTGCTGGTGTGCCTGGCCCTGCTGCCGCTGGTGCGGAGGCTCGAGAACCGGGGCATGCCGAGGGTGCTCGCGGCCGGTGCGGTCTACCTGGGACTCCTGGGGATCCTTGCGGGGTTCCTGTGGCTGATCGTGCCGCCGCTCGTCGACCAGACCCAGAACCTGATCGACAATGCCCCAGACTACGTCGAAAACTTCGACGAGGTGCTGGACCGATACCCGACCGTGCGTGACCGGGTCGACGAGTATCTCGGCATCAACGAGGAGGAGTCCCCGATCGAGCAGGCAGCCGGAGAGGAGGCCGGCGGGAGTGAGGGTGCCGCGCCCGTCGTCGATGCCCAGACCGTGACGGTCGGCGCGACGAGGGTGATCTCCATCGGCGCCAGCATCGTTGGTGGGCTCGCCAACACGTTCTTCGTGGCCGTGCTCGCGTTCTACCTGCTGATCGAGGGGGACAGGACGTGGCGCTACTTCGCCCGGTACATGACCCCGACGTTGCGCTACCGGTTCCACCGGCTCGGCCCGGCGCTGACGAATGTCGTGAGCGGCTATGTCATTGGCCAGGCGATCATCTCGACGGTTTTCGGGGTGTTCTCGTTCGTCGTGCTGACCGTGCTGGATGTGCCGCAGCCCCTCCTGCTTTCCATCGGTGGGGCCATCGCGGTGGCGATCCCCATCGTCGGTGTGCCGGTCGCCACGATCGCGGCGATGGCGCTGGCCCTCTCGGTCAGCTGGGAGACATCGCTGATCGTGCTGGGCGTCTTTCTCGTCTACCAGCAGTTCGAGAACTACGTGCTGCTGCCGCGCGTCTTCGGCAACACCCTGCAGGTGACGTCCCTCAGCATCCTGGTGGGGGTGCTGGTGGGTGGTCAGCTGCTCGGGATCCTGGGGATCATCCTGTCGCTGCCGCTGACCGCATCGATCCCCGTGATCGAGCGTGTCTGGCGAGAGGTCGTGCCGTCCGAGATCGAGGCGCTCGAGCAGGACACCGCCGAGGGGCCATCCAGTCCTGAGGAGCCACGATCCGCGGATGGCTGAGCCCGGTGTCGTCTCGTGACCAACCGGCCGGCAGCCAGGCCTACACGGGCTCGTCGATGGGTTCGATCAGCTCGGGAGCGTTGTTCTTCGGGGAGTTGACTTCCCGGCTCACCGGATGCATCTCGATCTCCTCGTCCACGGTTGCGGTGAGGAGCTGTTCGATGGGCTCGATCTCGGTTTCGTCGCGGTCGAGCCAGTCGGGGATGACCTCGTCCTCGAGCACGAGCGGCATGCGGTCGTGAAGCGACGCCATCGCCTCGTTGGCGCCGGTGGTGAGGATCGTGAACGACCTGATCGGCTCACCCGCCGGCCCGGCGGGTGCTTCGTCCCAGAGACCGGCGAAGAGGAACAGGTCGTGCTGCTTCGGATGGATGTAGTAGGGCTGCTTGCCGCCTGAGCCGAGGTTCTTCCACTCGTAGAATCCGTTCGCCGGCACGATGCAGCGCCGGTACTTCATCAACGACTTGAACATGGGCTTCTCCGGGGCGGTCTCGGCGCGGGCATTGATCGGCATCACCTTCGGTCGCTGCCCGGGCTTCGTCCACTTCGGGACCAGCCCCCAGTGCATGCCCGTGAGCACCCATGCATCATCGTCCTCGACCACGACCGGCAGGGTCTGCGTCGGGGCGGCGTTCCAGGTCGGCCTGAAGTCGAAGTCGTACCGGAGAGGCACCTGGATGAGGCGTTCGCTGAGCTCCTGGTAATCCTCGATGACGTATCGTCCGCACATGGAGTGCACCTTTCGGGTCGTCGCGGCAGTCGCTGGATACACGATACCCGGACAGGATGCCTGATGCATCCGGCCCGGGTTCCGAGAGGGGGATGGGGAAGAAGGGACGTGAGGGATCGGGTTGCCTATGCGGCCGGCCGGTCATGCTGGTTCTCGCTGGGGATCAGCGGCGTGCGGCGACCGGGCATCGGCGCCGAGACCGGTCGGGCCGGGCTGATGCTGATCACGCGGTCCTCGGCCGGATGCGAGGACTGGCGCCGTGCGCCCGTGACGATGGGAAGCAGTGCCATGCCGCCGAAGAGAACGAGCCAGAAGACGAGAATCAGGTCGATGAACAGGGTGGTCATGATGGAGTTCCTTTCCCCGGTAGAACCGGGCCCCGAGCAACACTGTGCAGGCTTGTTCCTTCGCTGTTCCACGTGCCAGTGTTCTGGTTTGCCATGATCGGGGCCGAGTGGCCGACGATCGTGCGGGGCACCGGGGCGGGAACGGTCAGCTCGGCGTCCGGAGCGCCGGGGCAACCACCCGGTGTGTTCGGTTATGAATCGTACGTACGCAAATGCGTTGCCACGATGTCACAGCCGGCGTAGTGGTCGATCGTCCTCGGTAACGGTGTGAGTCGTTCGACCGGTTACGAACACATGTTCTCATGCATGTGACCCGCTGTCAAGGGGTTTTGCGAACGAATGTTCGCGTACGTTCGCATGCTGTCCGGGCCCCGTGACAGGCAGCCCGAAAAGAGCATGAGGCCCGGAGCGGTGATGCTCCGGGCCTCATGCATGCCTGCGAGACGTGTGCTCTAGGACGCGCCCCGCCCGGGTTCGGACTCGAGACTGGTGATGAGGACCGTGACCCCGCCGGTGGCGAAGTTCTCGACGTCCGCAAGGACCTCCCTGCCCTTCGGCGAGGCGATCGACATGGTCAGATCCGCCTGGCTGGCGTAGCGCAGGATCACCATCCGGTGGTACTCCGACTCGGTCTTTTCCGGTGTGCCGAGAATCAGCCCGCCGGTGATCTCCTGCATTCTGGGCATGGTCAGGGCGAGCGGCCAGTGCGAGGTGCGGTAGTACTCCTCGAAGGCGGCAACGTCGTCGGGCTGACCGAAGAGCACCACGATGGCATTGGGCTCGGCGGCCACGTCCGCGGATGGGGTCGATTCCTGCGCGGTGGCCTCGACCTTCCACCCGGCTGCGATCAGCACGGCGGCAACCCCACCGAGGCCGATCCCCCGGAGCACGGCGCGCCGTGATGGCTCGTGGGCCGGCATGTTCTCTCCTGCGATCGACTGGTCCATGTGTATCTCTCCTGCCATGTATTCGGACATCCTTTATCATCGTAAGATGAAGGAGCCGGAAGCGCAATCCATTGATGTCGATCCATGGCGAAGTTCCGATGAGTTGGGACAGACGCCCGAACAGGTTTCGGGTTAGCGGCAGGGACCGGTCCATCGGTGGAGCCGACGGGAGAACCGGGTCCCACGCATCTGCGTGGGACCCGGCGGACGGTCGAGTTCGTCTCTTCGGTGCTCGGGGAGTTCTCGGCAATGCCCCTCACCCGAGGCCGTCAGGGGATGAGCACGCGTCGGGTGATGTGCCCATTGCTCTCCCAGTACGTCGTCTTGCCGGTCAGGAGCGGGTCGTCCGGCGCCGGCTGCACGTTGCCGTCGATGTCCGTCGCCCGCGACGTCACGGTGTGCTCGCCCGGATTGGGTGCGTCCCAGGCGAACGTCCAGAACACCCACGCGTAGTCGTCCTCCGTACGCTCGGTCAGCGTCGCGGGCATCCACGCCCCGTCGTCGATGCGCACGTCCACGCCGGCGATCGGTGCTCCCCAGGCGGCCCCCATGACGATGCAGGCGTCCCCGTCGCGCATCAGCTTCGCGGGCGCCGACTTGAGCCGGTCGCGGGAGACGGACGTGAAGGTCCAGACGGTCTCGCCGTCGTGCTCTTCCTCGCGGATCGTCACGTAGTCTCGCGCCATGAAGTGGCCCTGGTACCGGGCATCGCGGACCTCGATCCGGGTCAGCCACTTCACGTTCGCGATGCCGTACCAGCCGGGAGCGATCAGGCGGAGCGGATAGCCGTGTATGGACTCGAGCGGCGCCCCGTTCATCTCCCACACGAGCAGGTTCTCCGGCGCCATGGCGTCCGGGAGCGACATGCTGCGCGCGAAGTGCTCGGTGATGGTGACCTCTCCCCGCAGCTGATCGCCGGCGTCTGCTCCCCAGAACACGACCTCGATGCCGTCGTCGAGTACGCCGGCCTCCTCGAGGAGCGGCGCGAGGGGCGTGCCTGCCCAGCGCGCGTTGCCGATGCCTCCGTTGAAGAACGGCAGACCCGTGTTGCCCGAGCACTCCATGGTGAACGTCACCTCCTGGCGTGGGCGGGTCATGAGGTCGGCGAGCGTCAGTGTCCTCGGGTTGCGCACGAGACCAGCGATCTCCAGATGCCATGTCGCCTCGTCGAGCGCCGGCTCGTTGAAGTGCTTGATGGCGAAGAACTGGTCGGTCGGCGTCAGCCACGTGTCGAGCCCCTCCCAGTCGAGCTGCCGGACGATCACGTCGGGCACGGGGTTGGGCTCCGGGACGTCGAGCCATGGGATGACCTCCCCGGCTACCGGCGTCTGGAAGGCATGTGCCGGCCCCGTGAGGCGCAGCACGCCGAGACTCGCCAGCGTCGCTCCTCCACCCTTCAACAGCGTCCTGCGGGAAAGCTCCGGTGATGTCATGATCGGGCTCCTGGCCTTGCGCGCGGATCCTCTCGCGAGGCGATCCCGTCCGGTCGTCCATCGGGTCACCGTCATCGTGCCCGGTCTCTGGCGCCGCGGGCCGGACTGGAGTCCGGTCGAGATGGAGCGATACGGCGGGATGTCCTCCCTTGCAGGATGGCAGGGGGAGCGCCCGCTGGCATCGAGTGAATTGCCGATTTGCTCGCTGCCGGCGATTGCACGGAATACGCAGGGCGGGTGCAGGTGAACCCGGGAACGGCGGCCGGACGGGTGACGCCGCGTGCCGAGAGTGCGATCATGGCGACTCGTACCGGCCGTCACGCGTTTCGGAGGGAGTCTCTCATGTCATTCGATCACGCTCGGCGCCGTGCCCTGCTGCGACAGCATGCCGATGACTGGCTGCAGGTGGGGATCGACAACCTGCTGCGCGAGTACCCACACCGACCCAACCTGTTCATCTCCGAGCCAGGTCCGTACCGGACCCACCGGGAGCGCCATCCGGTCTTCTTCGGTGCGTACGACTGGCACTCCTGCGTGGAGATGTACTGGACGATGGTCCGAATCATGAAGCTCGTGCCCGGTCTCCCGCGCGAGCGAACGGCGCGGGAGACGATCGAGTCCCTGCTGACCCCCGAGGGCATGGAGCAGGAGTTGGTGACGTTCAGCGACCCGGGCGCCGTGGGGATGGAGCGGCCTTACGGCTGGGGGTGGTACCTCACCCTCATCCACGAGCTGGCGACGTGGGACGATGCCGATGCGCGGCGCTGGGCGGAGCGGCTGGTGCCCCTGGCCGACTTCTTCTCGGCGAGATTCGTGGAATGGCTCCCGAAGCTCCATTATCCCCAGCGGTTCGGGATGCACCAGAACACCGCGTTCGGGCTGGCCCGGGCATGGCCGTGGGCCGTTCGGCAGGCGGAGCAGGGTGACGATACCCTTCGCGAGGCGATCCGGACCGCGGCGCTGCGGCTCTTCGCCGGTGATACGGACTACCCCGCGCACTACGAGCCGTCCGGAGCGGATTTCCTCTCGGGGGCACTGTCGGAAGCGGAGCTGATGTCGCTGGTGCTGCCGGCGGGCGAGTTCCCTGCCTGGCTCGGCGGGTTCCTGCCCGGCATCGAGGCGTCCCAGCCGGAGGTGCTGTTCAATCCGGTTGTCGTGACCGACACCTCCGACGGCCAGCTGGCACACCTCGCCGGACTCAACCTGAGCCGGGCTGCGGCGTTCGTGATGCTTGCCGATGCACTGCCGCAGGGTGACGCACGGATCGACCCGATGCTGGAGGCCGCCGAGCGTCACACCGAGGCCTCCCTCGGGCAGGTATCCGGCGATGACTACATGCTCGAGCACTGGCTCGCGGCCTATGCCGTCCTGCTGCTGGGGCAGTAGCGGGAGCGAAGACGAAGCCGATGCTCGACGCCGAGTATCGCGTGTCGCGGGATCGCCAGCTGGAGCACATCGAACGAGCGCTGACCGGATCGATGTGGCGGTCGCAGGTGGACGACCTCAGCGACCTCGATGTCTGGATCTTCTTGCACGGCGATGCGATGCGCCCTCTCCGGGAGCAGCCTTCCGCGCTGCTGCTCGAGCGACGATCGATCCCGGCCGCAGCGCCACAGCCGGTGCTGGGAGCGCCGAGCTGGAGAAGACAATATCCCACTGACTGCGCAACACATTCCTGATGGCGTTCATCACGACAAGGCACGTGCGTCTGGGCAACCAGCGGGCAGTGTCCCGGCGCATGTAGTAGCTGCGGGACGGTCGAGTGGTGGCTGGATAACGGAGGGCTGCCGGCTTTCGGCGATCCATTCCGTACGAAGTTCCCGAACGCGATTCCCCGTGACGCCGGGAGCGGGATCCGGTGGCTGCGTGCCTCCCTCGAACGCCTGGTCGAACGGCTCTCCGCGGAGCAGCCAGCTGGCTTCCGGGCGCACGAGCGGGCGCTGGACAGCCTGTTCGGATGGCTCAACCGGGCAGATACCTTCACCCGACCCTTCGCTCCCTGGTGGGCCTCCTGCCGCCAGATCGGGCGGATGGTCGTATCCCGGCCCCGTTCTTGCGTGCCTGCACAGCGACTGTTTGACTATCGGGCCGATCTTCGTGAGCATGGGCGGACGCTGGCGTCTCCATCGAGGGGTGCCAGGAAATCGACGGGAGTATGCCTCTCATGAGTGGAATTGTTGCGATACATGGATCGTCGGATGCTGTACTGGGAAGACGCATGGTGTCTCGCCTGGCTCACCGTGGACCGGACGGAGAGGGGAGTGTCGAGGTCGACGGCAGCTGGCTCGGGTATTGCCGGCTGGCACTCGTCGAGGGCGGCCGGCAGCCGTTCGAGTCGGAAACGGCCGGTCTGGCGATGGTCGCCGACGGCGAGATCTACAACGCGATGGAGCTGCGGGAGGCCAGCGGGGGCAAGACACGCGACAGCATCGAGTGCGCCATGCATCTCCTTGCCGCGCACGGTCCGGCGGCGCTCGCCGAGCTGAATGGCCAGTTCGCGCTGGCCGGGGCAGGGCGCGACGGGTGGTTCGTGGCGGCCCGCGACCGGTTCGGTCTCAAGCCGCTCTACTGGGCACGGCGGGGCGAGCAGTTCGTCTTCGCCTCCGAGCTCGGCGCGTTCGACGAGGACTGGATGCCGCTGGTCGAGTCGTTCCCGCCGGGCCACGCCTGGACCCCGGAGGACGGCCTGGTGCGATTCGTCCACGCGACGCCGGACGCCACGGCGAGGGCGGCCTCGTTCACCGCTCCGGAAGCGCCGGGTGACGACATCCCCGAGCCGATCCTGGCGGCGGTCCGAGCGCAGCTCGGCGAGGCGGTGGACCGCCAGATGATGGGTGACGTACCGATCGGTGCGTTCCTGTCCGGAGGATTGGACTCGAGCATCATCGCGGCACTGGGCGCGCGCTGGCTCGAAGCGCGTGGCGAGCGGCTGAAAACGTTCGCGGTGGGGTTCGAGGGGGCACCGGATCTCGCCGCCGCGCGCGTGGTCGCCGAGCACCTCGGCACCGAGCATTTCGAGCGTACCTACACCGCCGACGAGGCCCTGGAGATCCTGCCGGAGGTCGTGGGCGCGCTCGAGAATTTCGATCCATCGCTGGTGCGCAGCTCGGTGCCGAACGCCATCGTCGCCGAGCTCGCGGCCCGGCACGTGACGGTTGTGCTCAGCGGCGAGGGGGCGGACGAGATCTTCGGCGGGTACGCGCACATGGAGGCCCTCGACAGTCCGGTCGAGTTGCAGCGGGAGCTCGTGCGCGGCATCGAGGGGGGCCACAACAATGGGTTCCAGCGGGTCGACCGCACCACCATGATGCACGGCCTGCAGGCCCGGATGCCGTTCATGGACCGCGACATGGTCGAGCTCGGGCTCTCGATCCCCGCCGGATGGAAGCTGGCCGGCAACGGTGTGCCGGAGAAGCGGGTGCTCCGTGAGGCGTTCCGGGGCTGGCTGCCGGAGGAGGTGCTGTGGCGCAAGAAGGCACAGTTCGGCGACGGCTCGGGCGCGATCGATGTGCTTCAGGATCGAATGATGGCGAGTGTCCCGCGGGCCGACTTCATGCTCGAGCGGGGGACCGTCGAGCCGCCCCTGCGCACGAGGGAGGAAGCCGCCTACCATCGGATCTTCGCTGGTCACTTCCCCGGGGCACGGGCCGAGCACGTGGTGGGGCGGTTCATTACCGCGTAGGACATGCAGATGACACACAACGGGAACGGCTCGCCGGTCCGGTTGCCTGCGCACCAGCTCCAGCGCGTTGACGAGCGGCTGGATGAGCTCTACCGCCGGCACCTGTCGCTCTATGGGGACGAGGTCACGTCGTACTACACACCGGGTGTCGGCTACCACAAGCCGGTGATGCCGGAGCCGGAGCACGAGCGCTTCGCGATCTGCCTCGCGACGATGGACGGACAGGTCCACTGCGCCGGCGACCACGACGCGCCGTTCGCGCTGCAATCCATATCCAAGGTCTTCGTCTACGGCATGGCGCTCGAGGCCCATGGGCGCGAGCGTGTGCTCGAGCGGGTCGGGGTGGAGCCGACGGGCGACCAGTTCAACTCGATCTCGGTCATCTTCGACGAGCGGAACAACCGTCCGCACAACCCGATGGTCAACGCGGGTGCGCTGGTGACCACCGACCTGGTCCGCTCAGGCCATACCGACCGAGATCTGGACCACATTCTCGGGGTGCTCCGCCGATATGCCGGGAATGACGAGCTGGAGGTCGACGAGAATATCTTCGAGCGCGAGATCGCCACGGCGGACTGGAACCGAGCGCTCTCCTACCTGATGCGGAGCTTCGGCATGATCGGCCATGACGTCGAGGAGAACCTCGCCATGTACCTGCGCCAGTGCTCGGTGAAGGTCACGGCGAGCGACCTCGCGCTGATGGCAGCCACGCTCGCGAACGGCGGGGTGAATCCGGCGACCGGGGAGCAGGCGCTGACGACACGCTATGTGCGGGATGTCTTAAGCGTGATGCACATGTGCGGCATGTACAACTTCGCCGGGGAGTGGGCCTACCGGGTCGGGATCCCGGCGAAGAGCGGTGTCAGCGGCGGCATCATGGCGGTGGTGCCGGGCAAGGTGGGGATTGCCGTCTACTCGCCCGGTCTCGACCGCTTCGGCAGCAGCCTGCGTGGCATCAAGGTCTGCGAGGAGATCTCGCGGCGCGTCGGGCTCCATGTCTTCGCCGGCGAATCCGAGGACACGATTTTCGGACCACCCGAGGCGACCGACTCGGTACCTGACAGTGGGTCGTAGGTGCGGAACTACCCTGTAGCCTTGCCCCTGTGTGGGCGCGAAGCTGTCACACGTGTACACGTCGGGGAGTCCGCTTCACCTGGTGATTGCTGTAGGGTGCCTGGCACGAGGAATTGGCTGCCAACGGCGTGTACGAGACGAGAAAGAAGCTGATGATCCGCGCAGTATTGCTGGATTTCTACGGGACTCTGGTGCACGAAGATGATGCCATCATTCAGGAGATCTGTGAGCGGATTCGTCGAACAGCATCTGTTCCGACAACCGTAGGCGATATCGGTCAACGTTGGTGGACGTCGTTTTCATCGCTATGCAATCGTTCGTGTCCTGGTAGCTTTCTGACCCAGCGTGCCCTGGCGCTGCAGTCGCTTGTTGAGACGATGCAGCACTTCGAGGCCACTGACGACCCTGAGGTGCTGATCGAGCTGCAATTCGCCCACTGGATTGCTCCTCCGATCTTCCCGGACACACGACCGTTCCTCGAAGCGCTTCCGGTGCCAGTATGTGTCGTCTCGAATATCGATCGGGCTGATGTCGAAGCGGCGATAGCCTTTCACGACCTTCCCATCGAACATCTCGTCACGAGTGACGATGCTCAGGCATACAAGCCACGGCGAGAGATGTTCGATCTCGCGTTGCAGAAACTCGACCTCACCCCAGATGACGTGCTCCATGTTGGGGACTCCCGTTCAAGCGATATCCTCGGGGCTCACAATCTGGGAATTCCGGTTGCATGGATCAACCGGACAGGTAAACCTGCGCCTCAATTCCCTGCGCCGGACTTCGTGGTCCACGATCTGGCCGAGGTGCTGAAGATCGTACACGCATAAGTCTGTGGAAGGAGGGGGCGTTACCCCGTTGCGAGCGCGACGATCGCACGCATGATTGCTGGCCAGGTCGAGGATGTGGGGTCGATGACGTCGAAGTGGTCCGCACGGGGGAGGGAGAGCACAGTTGCGAGTGCGCCTGCCGAAGTTGCGGCTACCTGGTATCGCTCGCTCATCTCGATCGGCACGATGTCGTCGAATGTGCCCTGCACCAGGAGATGGGGCACCGGCGACGGCACCAGCCTGGTCGGCGAGGCTTCTTCGTAGCGCTCCGGAACCTCCTGTGGTGATCCGCCGAGAAGCCCGACGACGGCATCATCGCTCAGGCCGAGCTCCTCGCATCGCTCCAGGTCGAGTACCCCGGCGAGTGGGACGGCGCCGTGTAGCGGTATCGGGTCGGCGCGTATCGGGCTGTGCTCCGGAATGCGGTCCATGCTGGCGAGCCAGCTTGCAAGATGGCCACCCGCCGAGTGACCGAGAACGATAACGCGATGTGGATCGATACCGAGTTCCGCTGCATGGCCGAAGAGGTGCCTGGCTCCTGCCGCCACATCGTGGAACGTGCCCGGAAACCCTCCGCCGGAATCTCCCACGCGGCGGTATTCGACATTCCAGGTCGCGAGTCCCTGAGCGGTCAGCGCGGCACAGAGATGCCCAAGATGCTCGAGGTCGTACCGATTGCGCCAGAACCCGCCGTGGAGGGCGATGACACAGGGAAACGGCCCGGTGCCCTTGGCGGGAACGCGCAGGTCGGCGAACTGGAGCGGTTCGGCCCCGTACGCGATCCGGGCGTCCGCCGGCGGAGCAGAACGATCGAGGATCGATGTGCTCATGGTGCGGTGAGCCGATGGCTTGGCTCGGGCTCGACCGGGTTTCCAACCAGCTCTGCCAGCAGGTACATTGCCCGGTCGACGAGCGCACGGTTCTCAGCGTCGTTGAGCCATCGCCCGACGCCGGAGGGGTGAGGCAGGGGCAGGACCGGCACGTCACCATAACCGAGATCGACTGTGTGGATCGAACCGACCAGATCGCGCAGGGTCATCTTCCGGGCGCCTGGTATCAGCGCCTCGGCGGCCTGGCGACCCAACGCGATGACGAGCGGTGGCTGGATAACCCGGATCTCCGTGTCGAGAAACGGCCGGCAGAGTGCGCGCTCGGTGGCCGAGGGTGCGCGGTCGCCGTTTCCCGAGGCCGCCTTGCCGGGAAAGCACTTGGTGAGGCTGGTGAAATACCAGTCGTCGTAGAACCGATCAGGGTCGAATCCCGCTCGCACGAACCAGGTGCGCATCAGCCGTCCGGACGGTCCCGACCAGGGCCGCTCCGACAGGTGCGCGCGCTGGGCCGGCGCCTGTCCGACGACCATGTTGCGTCCGACAACCGGCCCCCAGCTGACCGGATGCGCCTCGGTCAGGTGTCCTGAACCGACGCATCGGTTGCAGGCACGGACCTCCCGCTGGAGCATGACGAGTTGTTGACGGCGAGTGCGGGCCACGGAGGTTCCTTACGAACGGCGAACTCTTCCATCAAACGATAGCGGGAAACTGGCTCGCGAATCCATCGCGCTCCTGCTCGCAACGTAGCCTGCGGTGCCACGGGCGCACGGCTCTTATCGCCCTCTTACCATCCCTCGCGAGACTGACATCACCAGCCGGGCAGCCGATGGGGCGGACCCGCAGACGAGCGTTACCGCATGTTGCGACACCGTTGAGGTTTGCCCGTCTGGTCGTTGAGGTCGTGCGCCTACCATCGAAATCGTGGTTGGTGACGTACAGCGCCGGACACGGGGACACAGCCAGCAGAAATCGACGTGATACCGCATCGTCGATTGCTTCCGATCAACATCTCAGGAGTGTCTCGATCATGGAACATACTGTCCGACAGTTTCGGCCGATCAACCGGCTCGATGCAGTGATCATGCAGTGGCTCGCGGACCACAGTCTTCAACTGATGCGTATCAGCCTCGGCTTCGTGTTTCTGGTCTTCGGATTCCTCAAGTTCTTTCCGGATGTCAGCCCGGCTGAGGATATCGCCGTGCGGACGACGGAGGCAATGACACTCGGCATCATCGAGGGTGACGTGGCGCGCATCTTCGTCGCTGCGATGGAGACCACGATCGGCCTCTCGCTCCTGACAGGGCGATACCTCCGGGCAGGGATCGCGTTGCTCAGCGTGGCGATGGTCGGTGTGCTGTCGCCGCTCGTGCTCTTCACCGGCGACCTGTTCTCAGGTGACTACAACGCGCCGACGCTGGCCGGGCAGTACGTGCTGAAAGATGTGGTGCTGTTGACGTCCGGTCTTGTGGTGGGACTGAAGGAGCGTGGCGCGGAGATGGTGATCGTGCCAGAGTCCGATCGGCACGACGACACGTAGCGCGGTGACCGCGCACGACCGATCGGAAGAACACATGTGACGAGGAGGGCAGCGTCGTCTGCCCTCCTTTGCTGCATTGCCGGAGAACCGGTCGCTGCCGGCTAACGCCCCCCGGATCCGGATTACTCGCCGACCGGGGAGCGCTCGATCTCCAAACGGTAGCGCTCCAGCAGCGCCGTCATCTCTTCCGGCTGGCTCAGCGCCACGCAGTGACCGCTGTCCAGCTCGTCCGGGGTGATGCCCAGCCGGTCACGGGCCACCTCGCGCACCCAGGCGGCCGGGAAGATCCGGTCGTTGCGGCCCAGTACGAACCGCACCGGGACGTTCGGCCACGCGGCGAGCGGCCACGGCTCGTTCCAAGGGGTTTCGGATTGACGGCGACCCTTGGAGAGCGCCTCCTTCGCCAGATGCGGGTCCACATCGTGATAGAAGACGGCAAGGTCGCTGGAGTCCTCCTGCTCCGGTGCTGCGTAACCGGTGTTGGCGAACATCTCGCTGGCCGGCTCGCCCGGCGCGGGAACCATCGCGGAGACCAGAACAAGAAGGTCCGCATCGAGCCGGTCACAAACGAGCGGTGCGACATACCCACCGAAGGAATGGGCCACCACGATGAGGTCGGACCGGTCGCCGACGGCGTCGACCACGGTATCGGCGTAGTCGGACAGGCTGGCGGCATCGTCGTCGATCGGCAGGTCGACCGCCACGACGTCGTGGCCGCGAGCGCGCAGCTCGGCGTCTACCAGATGCCAGTACCAGGCGACGTCACCGGCGCCGTGAATCAGGACGTAGGTGGTCATCGTGTGCTCCTCACTCGTGTCGGTCACGCAGCCTACGCTCTCGAGACCCGATAACGGATGTGGGTGACCTTCGGGGACGCGACGACGCGATCTGGCTCGAGCCGAATGGCGGACGCGTCGAGGCCATCGAGCAGCCGGATGCCGTCACCGAGCAACAGTGGCGCGATGTGGAGCTGGAGCTGGTCGACCAGGCCCGCGTTCAGGAACTGCTGGACGACGGTCGCTCCACCGGAGATGCGCACGTCCTGCTCGCCAGCAGCTTCCCGAGCCCGTGTCAGGGCGCCGCCGATGCCGTCGGTGACGAAATGAAAGGTCGTGCCGCCCTCCATGGGCAGGGACTCGCGAGGGTGGTGTGTCAGCACGAACACCGGGGCGTGGAAGGGTGGGGTGTCGCCCCAGTGGCCGCGGAACGGGTCGTCACCCCACGGCCCCTCCCCGTTGTCGAACATCCGACGGCCGAGGATATAGGCACCGACGTTGCGGTCGTGCTCCTCCGCGATCTCCGTGTCCTGGTTGTGCTCTCCCCCCTCGAGGCCGTGCGATTTGCGCCAGGTCTCCAGCGATGTCATCCACTCGTGCAGGTGCTCGGTGCCGTCCCCGAGCGGGTTGTCGATGCTGTCGTTCGGACCCGCGATGAAGCCATCGAGTGAAACCGTCATGTCGGCGATGACCTTGCCCATTGCGTCCTCCTGTTCTGGTGGTGGAGATCGGTTTCGTGGTCATGTGTCGTTCAGTACGCGGAAGCGCGTGGTGATCCGTTGCCCGACCCTGTCCACCGCGATCGTCTCGATCCCGATGCCTTCCAGGACGGGATCGTCGAAGAGCCGGAGTCCCTCTCCGAGGAACACCGGCATGACATCGATGCTCAGCACATCGACCAGCCCCGCCTGAAGCAGCTGCAGGATCACATCGGCGCCGCCAACCACCGTCACATCCCTGTCGGCGGCGGCCGCCTTCGCCTGCGCCACGGCGCTTGCGACGTCCCCGGTCACGAAGGTGAACGTGAGCCGGTCGTTCTGTTTCGGCATCGCTTCCGGCGGCCGGTGGGTGAGCACGAAGATCGGCACCTGAAGCTCGTAGGTGTCGGCGTAGGAGTCGGTATCACCCGCCATCTCGAACGTCCTGCGGCCCATCAGGACCGCTCCGGTCTCGTCGATGGTGGAGCGCATGACATCGCTGTCGGCCAGCTCGTCGAAGTCCGGATAGAGGCGACCCGCGCTTCCGTCGCGATCCGCGACGAATCCGTCGAGCGACATGGTCATGCCCGCGATTACCTCTGCCATCGAATGCTCCTTGCCTGCTGGCGGCTACATCGCTGTTCGGCTATCGGGTCCCTGCGTTCGATCGGGTAACCGCTTGCATTTCGACACCGGTTGCATGGTAGCACCACTGATGCGACAATGCAAGCAGTCGAATCGAGGGGGCCCTGCTCGCATGAAGGAACGCTATCGGTCGCGCTGCCCGATCAACATGTCCGTCGAGGTCTTCGGCGATCGCTGGACGCTGCTGATCATTCGGGACATGATGTTCGGCGGGAAGCGGCACTTTCGGGAGCTGCAGCGATCCGAGGAGCACATCTCATCGAACATCCTCGCCGATCGCCTTGCCCGTCTCGTCGAGGCCGGCATCATCACGAAGCGCGACGACCCGAGTCACAAACAGAAGGCGATCTACAGCCTGACCGAACGGGGTATCGAGCTCCTGCCGGTGCTGGCCCAGATCGGGGCCTGGGGCGTGAAACACCTGCCGGTGAGCGAGGAGCTGGGGATCCGCGCGCAGGTCCTTGCCGAGGGCGGCCCGGAGATGTGGGAGCGGTTCATGGAGGAGCTGCGCGAGGTGCATCTGGGGATCCCGGCGCCGCCGCGGGACGGCCCCTCCGTGACGCAGCAGCTGCGCGAGGCATACGAGGCGAAGGTCGCCCGGCGAGGCGGGTGACGACCCTCGTCGTGTGCCCTGACTCGACGGACGCGACGCCGTCCGGGCGTCGTCATGCATGCCCCCTATGGTGCCTTTCCGCCAGGCGCAGGCGAATCATCTCCCAGGCTCGCCAGAGTGCTCCGTCGCCGGGCACGATCTCGTCCGGCTGGACCCCGACCCCCTCCCAGTTGGTGCCGGTCAGGCGACCGACGGGCCGGCGGTTGGGGATGCCGATCCGAAACCCCGCCGGGAGTGGAAGGGCGTCGTCCGTCATGTTCGCCCCGCCGGCGCTGCGACTCCCGACGACGACCGCGCCGCTCCTGCTGCAGCGCGTAGGCGACGGCTTCGGGAGCCGAGAAGGTCCGGCGGTCGATCAGGATCGCCAGAGGGCGCTCGATTCCGTAGTGCGGCCACGCCAGGTCGGTCGGTGGTCTCGGTGGCTCTCGCCCTTCGCGCGACTCGAGGAGCAGGGGACGCGGTGTGTCGAGGTCGAGGAACGTGTCCATCACCGCGTTGGCCGTTTCGTCGTCACCGCCGCCGTTGTCGGTGAGGTCCAGCACGAGACCGTCCGAGTGGCGCACGAGCTCCATGGCCGCGCGGAGGGTGTCGACTGCCAGCGCATAGGTGTAGAACGAGGTGAGCTTCAGGTACCCGATGTTGCCGGGCAGCAGGCGCACCGCGCTGATGCCCCAGTTTCGGGACGGCCCCTCCTGGCGCCACCGCTCGATCCAGTCGTCCGCTGGGGTGCCCTCGTCTCCCAGATGCTCGACGAACAGGTGATTGTCCCCTGATGCCAGACGCAGGTCCGAGGTCAGCGCGTCCGCGAGCGCGACGGGCGCCTCGGCGTGCTCGCGGTAGCGCTGCTGGGCCACGGCCGTCCTGAGCATCCCGACGCCCCTCCGCCCGGTCTCCGCCACCACGTGGCGCTCCTCGAGGAGCTCGGCGGCGCGAAGCAGCATCGCGTCGAGCTCGTCCGGCGAGCGTGGGTTCAGACCATCGCCATGCATGGGCGTCTCCAATCGTTGTGCGTCGCTGTGGTTGGTCCGTGACTGGCCAATAGGGCAGTCGCAGACGAGATCACCGATCCGGCATGTCGTTGCGGCGGATGCGGTAGAGCGCGAAGGGGGCATCGGGATGGACGCCCTCGCGGCCTTCGATGAGACCCTCCGAGAGGATCTCCCGGTCGAAGCGCATGCCGAGCCGTTCCATCACACCCCTCGACGCCACGTTGTGCACCTCGGTGAATGCGATGACGTCGGACACCCCGAGCACGTCGAAGGCGAAGATGATGCCCTCGCGACCGATCTCCGTTGCGTAGCCCTGTCTCAGGTACCGGTCCCGGATGGCCCAGCCAACCTCGACGCAGGGCTCGTTATCGACAACCGCGCGAGTACACCCCCCACGACCGATGAGCTCTCCGGTGCCCCGGTGATAGGCGATCCACCTGGACACCCCGTCCGATGCCCACGCCTCTCCCATGGCGCTCGCCACTCGCTCCGCCTGCTCCATGGTCCAGCGGCCGGCGTACCACTCCGCGATGCGGTCGTCCTGGAATATGCGCCAGACGTCACGGGCATGCCGCGACTCGATCGGTTCGAGCCGCAGCCGCCGCGTGTAGCGCGTCGTGTATGCAGGCAGACGTCGCTGCTGCATGGCGGGCTTACCCGCCCGACATCGCGCCCACGATCCAGAACGGCTCCTTGCCGCTCGCGACCTCCTCCGGCAGGGGGGTGTCGATGGGGTCGTGGGAGATGTCCTGCTCGCAGGCGAAGAAGCGCACCATCGGGCGGCGCTCCTTCGTGCGGTGGTCACGGATCGTGCCCTTGAGCATCGGATAGGTCGCCTCGAGCGCGTCGACGATGGTGCGGGCCGTCACCGGCTGGGCGACGCCGTCGATGGACACCTCACGGTCATTGACGCGAGCGAGGGTGCGCAGATGGGCGGGAAGGATGACCCGGATCATGAGAGCGTCTGTACCTCCACCGACATCACCCGCGGCAGGTCGGAGACGATCGCCTTCCAGGTATCGCCGCTGTCGGGCGACACGTAGACCTGGCCGCCGGTGGTGCCGAAGTAGATGCCGCAGGACTCGAGCGAGTCGACCGCCATCGCGTCGCGGAGCACGTTGTGGTAGCAGTTCGCCTGCGGCAGCCCCGTGGTGAGCGGCTCCCACTCGTTGCCACCGGTGCGGCTGCGGTAGACGCGCAGCTTGCCCTCGGGCGGGAAGTGCTCCGAATCGCTCTTGATCGGGACGACGTAGACCGTCTCGGGCTCGTGGGCGTGGACGGCGATCGGGAAGCCGAAGTCGCTCGGCAGGTTGCCGCTGATCTCGTACCAGTTGGCGCCCGCGTCGTCGGTGCGCATCACGTCCCAGTGCTTCTGCATGTACACGGTGTCGGGTCGCGAGGGGTGCATGGCGAGATTGTGGACGCAGTGACCGACCTCGGCATCGGAGTCCGGCAGCTCCCACGGGGAGACCAGTCCGTGGTTGATCGCGTGCCACGTCTTGCCCCCGTCGTCGGTGCGGAAGGAGCCGGCGGCGGAGATGGCCACGAAGAGCCGGTCAGGATTGCCGGGATCCTGGAGGATCGTGTGCAGGCACATGCCGCCCGCGCCCGGAGCCCAGAGGTGCCCGGATGAATGTGTGCGCAGACCGGAGAGCTCGGTCCAGGTCTGGCCGCCGTCGGTCGACTTGAACAGGGCCGCATCCTCGACCCCGGCGTAGACGGTGTCCGGGTCGTGCAGCGATGGCTCCAGGTGCCAGACGCGCTTGAATTCCCACGGATGCTGGGTCCCGTCGTACCACTGGTGGGTGCCCGGCACGCCGTCGTAGCAGAACTCGTTACCGACCGTTTCCCACGTCTTCCCACCGTCATCGGACCGCTGCATGATCTGGCCGAACCAGTCGCTCGACTGGGAGGCGTAGAGCCGGTTCGGGTCAACGGGCGAACCCTTGATGTGGTACATCTCGTGACCCGCGAAGAGCGGCCCCTCGACCTGCCAGTCCTCTCGTTGCTCATCCGACGTCAGGATGAACGCGCCCTTGCGGGTGCCCACCAGAACACGTACTCCACTCATGACTCACTCCTTGCGAGGCTGCGGCCACATGATCGTCGAGCTGTACGTACGCATGGTACATCGGCGGGCGGGAGATGCATTATCCGATCTTGCGATCGCGGTGACCCGGTGGCACATGCCTGCGATCCGTCGGAAGGTGGCCCTGCGGTAGCACGAAGGGGGTGGAGCTTTCGGATCCACCCCCTTCACCGCGCACGGTGGTTGTCGGCGAGCTAACCCTGCTGCTCGGTCTGCCTGCGGATTCGCTCTTCCTGCTCGCGAATCTCCGGCGTGTACGCCTCGCCGAAGTCTTCCGGATCGAAGACCTGGCGAATCTCGAGCTGGTCGCCGGGGCCGAACGGAGCGCGCTTGGCCCATTCGACGGCCTCGTCCATCGAGTCGACCTTCCACAGCCAGTATCCGGCGATCAGCTCCTTGGTCTCCGCGAACGGTCCATCGGTGACCGACGGCTTGCCCTCGTCGAAGCTGATGCGGACCCCCTTCGAGCTCGGGTGCAGCCCCTCACCGCCGAGCATGATTCCGGCATTGGCCAGGGCCTCGTTGTACCTGCCCATCTCGGCAAGCTCTGCCTCGGTAGGCATCTGGTTCGCTTCGGTTTCCGGCGTTGCCTTCACAAGAACCATCACGCGCATCGATGTTGCCTTTCGTGTACATCCGCCGGGCGCGTGCCCGGCCTGGAGACGTATCGGTGCCACGGTGACGACCCGTGACATCTGGTAGTCGAACGGGTCGACAGGAAATCGACAACGTCGTCGACGGAATTCGGGAACTCGTGACTTTCGGTGACGGGCACCTCCTCCACGCCGCCCGTGCCCTGACGCAGATGTGGATCGCCAGAGGGTGCGAAACCGGTCGGATCGTCATTCTCCCAGCTCGGTGAGGCGCCGCTTGAGGAAGCGACGCTCCTGCTCCTGCGGGACGAGCGCGAGCGCGCGCTCGTAGGCCTCTCGAGCTTCCGGGATGCGCCCCAGCCGTCGCAGCAGGTCCGCCCGGGCGGCGTGTGAGAGGTGGTAGTCGAGCAGGTCGCCGCGGGCGAGGATCGCATCGATCAAGGCAAGACCGGCTGCCGGTCCGTCCCGCATCGCGATCGCCGCCGCCCGGTTGAGCTCGATCACCGCGGACGGTGTCATCATGTTCAACAGGTCGTACAGCGCCACGATGCGCGCCCAGTTGGTGGACCCGATGTCGGGGGCGGTCGAGTGCTCGGCGGCGATCGACGCCTGGATCACGTAGGGGCCGATGTGCCGGGTCGCCAGCGCCGCCTCGAGCATCGCCTTTCCCTCGTCGATGAGTTCCTGGTTCCACAGCGAGCGATCCTGCTCCTCCAGCGGCACGAGATCCCCGGTCGGCGAGGTCCGCGCCGGGTGCCGAGCCTCGACGAGCAGCATCAGCGCGAGCAGCCCCTTCGCCTCGGGCTCGTCGAGCAGGGAGACGAGCAGGCGCCCCACGCGAATGGCCTCGCCGGAGAGATCGGGACGGGTGAGCGAGGGGCCGGAGGTCGCCGAGTAGCCCTCGTTGAAGACGAGGTAGATGACCTGCAGCACGGTGTTGAGGCGCTCCGGCAGCTCCTCCGGCTCCGGCACCCGGTAGGGGATGCCCTCCTTGCGGATCTTCGACTTGGCGCGGACGATCCGCTGAGCGAGGGTGGATGGTGCGGTCAGGTAGGCACGGGCGATCTCCTCGGTGGTCAGGCCGCATACCTCGCGCAGCGTCAGCGCCACGCGTGCCTCCTGGGGCAGTGCCGGATGGCAGCAGGTGAAGATCAGCCGCAGGCGGTCATCCTCGATTGCCTCGCCGTCGACGACGATCTCTTCGGTGTCGGGGAACTGCCGGTAGAGCTCCGGCAGGGCGGTGGAGAAGCGGGTGCGCCGGCGGATCGTGTCGATCGCCTTGAACCGTCCCGTGGAGACCAGCCAGGCATAGGGGTTCGCCGGGACCCCATCGCCGGGCCAGCGCTCGACCGCGGCGGCGAATGCCTCATGCATCGCCTCCTCGGCGAGGTCGAAGTCTCCACCGAGGAGGCGCAGGAGCGTCGCATAGACGCGGCGAGAGTCGGTGCGGTAGATCTCCGCGACCGTCTGTTCGATGTCGATGGTCTGCATCAGGACGCGTATCGCTGGGCTGCCCGGGCACGCGCCTTCGCGGCCTCCACCTCACGGTCCTTCGGAGACGCGTTCGTCCGCAGCGCCTTGAGGAGGCGCTCGGTGGCCGCGGCGACCTCGTCGACCGCGGCGTCGAAGGCCGCCTCATTGACCTGGGAGGGCCTGGTGAAGCCGCTCACCTTGCGGACGTACTGCAGCGCGGCGGCGCGGATCTCCTCGTCCGTCGCGGGAGGGTCGAAGTTGAAGAGGGGGCGGATGTTTCGGCACATGGCGGCATCGCTCCTGGTGTAGCCTCGTCACGGCCGACCGGGTGTCGACCTGGTCCCGTATTGAGGCTACCACTTACGTGTGGGGCAGGCATCAGGCAAGATCGAGCTGCCAGGAGACGCCGAACCGATCGCTGACCCAGCCGAACGTCCGGCTGAATCCGTATGTATGAATGGGGGAGCGGCTCAGCCGCTCCCCGGGTGCGCCCGACCCTCAGCGTCGAGATCTAGCGGAGGATCGAGCGGATCCGGGTGTCGCGCAGGACGAGCCCGACCCACGCCAGCACCGCCAGCACGGTCGGGAGGAGGAACCACGGATCCTCGAGGCGCACCTGGGTCGCGATCGCGCCGCCGAGGAACCCGGTGAGCAGGATCGCGCCGATCGGAGCCGTGCGCGGGATGGCGTACAGGATGGTGCAGGCGAGCAGGGCGAGGCCGATGGGCACGACGAGGTGCTCGGGATACCCCAGCTCGACGGTGGCATCGACGGCGACGTCGAGGTTGAGCGCCTTCAGGAGACCGTCCTGGAGCAGGAACAGGATGACGAGACCGCTGATGATGCGACCGGCGCGTGCCGAGCCGATCGACAGTGTCGTGTCATGGCGTGCAATGGAATCCGCAAACGTTCGCTGACCAGCTACCATCTCTCGTTCTCCCGGATCTTGCACCGCAGGCGGTGCGGCTTGCCATTCCTCCGGCAGGACTCGCGCGAGGACGAGACCATGCCGGCCGGTTGCGGTATGTCGATATTGCCCGCTGGGAGACGAGCGTGCTTCTTCGATCTTGCGGTCGGGAGGAGCGTGGTAGGACTGGGCGGCGACTGGCTTGATGGGGTGACGGGTGACGTCCGTCCCCCCTGACTGGATCCGCATACGCAACCCGTCATTTCGACCCGAACGCGCGTCGGCGCGGGGAGTGCACACATCACGTCGCGGCAGGCAGCGTCACGATAGCCCCACGCGGACCTGGCGACGCCTGGGTGAAACGAGGGGTATTCTGGCGCCCGGCTGCCCCGCTGGCCCTGGCACCGAGCGTCTCGAAGGATGGCGATGTGCGCTCGATCGGCCGATCAGGCGGGTGCGGCCTCGCTCACCCCGGCGAGGGTTCGGAGCGGGACCATCATGGGTGTGCCGAGCTCCGGGTGACGGACGATGTCGGCGTCGACGTCGAAGATCCGCTGCAGGAGCGGACAGGTCATCACCGTCTCCGGCGTGCCCTGGGCAACGATCCGGCCGTCGCGCATGGCGACGATGTGGTCGGCGTAGCGCGCCGCCAGATTGATGTCGTGGATCACCATCACGATCGTCTTGCCCTGCTCCCGGTTCAGCTTCCAGATGATGTCGAGCAGGTCGACCTGCGCCGCGATGTCGAGAAAGGTGGTGGGTTCGTCGAGCAGGAGCACCGGCGTGTCCTGCACGAGCGACATCGCGATCCACGCCCGCTGGCGCTGCCCGCCGGAGAGCGAGCCGACCGGGCGGTAGCGCAGCTCCTCCAGCCGGCACTCGCGGATCGCCCAGTTGACCATCTCCTCGTCCTTCTCGGTCCAGCGTCGGAAGAGACCCCGGTGAGGGGTGCGGCCGGCGATCACGAGATCCTCGACGAGGATGTCGTCCGGTGCGGTCGCCTCCTGGTTGAGGAGTGTCAGTCGCCGCGCGAGCTCCTTGTGCGAGCCGTCGGTGATGCTCTTGCCGTCGAGATGGATCGTGCCCGCGTTGAGCTTCTGCAGGCGGGCGCAGGTGCGCATCAGCGTCGACTTGCCGCAGGCGTTCGGCCCGACCAGCGCGGTGATCTTCCCGCCAGGGATGCTGATGGTGAGATCATCGGAGATGATGGTGCTGCCGTAGCCGGTGCGGGCGTTGTTGATCGCGAAGCCGGTGGTGTTGGTTGCCAGGTTGCCGCTCCGGATGCTGGCTCGGCTCCTGGGCACGCAATAGCCGGTGCACCGTATCGGGGCCGGGTGCGGCAGGACGTCGCACGTGACGCCGAAGAGCTCGGTGAGCAGCTCGGCGTTGAGGACCTCCGACGGCGGGCCGTCGCCGATGATGCGGCCATCCCGCATCGCGACCAGGCGGTCGCTCACCCGGGCGGCATCGTTGATGTCGTGGAGGACCATCACGATGGTGCGGCCTTCCTCGCGGTTGAGCCGCTCGACCAGCTCCATGACCTCGAGCTGGTGCGCGATGTCGAGATAGGTGGTCGGCTCGTCGAGCAGGAGCATCGGGGTTTCCTGGGCGAGGGCCATCGCGATCCACGCCCGCTGGCGCTGCCCGCCGGAGAGCTCGTTGACCTGCCGGTGGCGCAGGCCGGTCATGCCGGCGAGCTCGAGTGCACGCTCGACCGCAGCCTGGTCCCGCGCCGTCGGCGGCTGGAGGAACGACTGGTGCGGGTAGCGACCGCGGTGGGCCAGCTCCTCAACCGTGACACCAGCCGGTACCTGCGCCTGCTGGGACAGCAGCCCGAGCCGCCGGGCCACCTCCCGCGACGGCATCTCGTGGATGGCCTGACCATCGAGCAGCACCGCGCCGCCGCTCGGCTTCATGAGTCTCGCGAGTGCCCGCAGCATGGTCGATTTGCCACAACCGTTCGGACCGATGATCGTCGTGATCGTGCCTTCCTCGATGGTGAGGTCGAGATCGGAGACGACGGTGGTCGAGTCGTAGCTGAGTGAGATCCGTTCGGCCGAGAGCTGGGGCATGATCACCTCGCAGGAATCTACGCACGCTGGTTGGAACGATACAGCAGAAACAGGAAATACGGGGCTCCGACCGCGCCGGTGATCACGCCGACGGGCAACGTTACCGGAAGCATGTGCTGCGCGACGATGTCCGAGGCCAGGAGCATGATCGAGCCGAGCAGGCTGGTGAAGAGCAGCACGCTGCCAGTAGGCGGTCCGGCGATCATGCGGGCCATGTGCGGCACGATGAGCGCGACGAACCCGATCGGACCGGCCAGCGAGACGCTGATCGCCGCCAGCGCGCAGCCGACGACCATCAGCATCAGGCGGGTGCGCTCGAGCGACACCCCCAGACTCCGCGTCATGATGTCGCCGAACTGGAGCGTGCGGAGGGACTCCATCAGCAGGATCGAGAGCGGCAGCAGGATGGCGAGCGAGATGGCCAGCAGGACCACATCGCTCCAGGTCGTGGCATAGAACGAGCCCATGGACCAGACCACCGCCGGACGCACGATCTCGACCGGAAACTTGACGGTGAGGTAGGTCGAGCCGGCGCTGACGACGGCGCCGACGCCGATACCGACGAGGATCAGACGGTTGGTGGAGATCCCGTTCTTCCAGGACAGCAGGTAGATCGTCACGGCGGTGACGAGTGCGCCAACGAAGGCGGCGACGGGCACGAGCGCCGAGCCGAAGCCGAAGATGATCGCGGACATGGCGAGGAGCGTCGCGCCGGTGTTGATGCCGATGATGTCTGGCGAGACCAGTGGGTTGCGGGCAATTCCCTGGAAGATCGTTCCCGAGACGGCGAGCGCGGCGCCGACCATCACGGCGCTGAGGATACGAGGCAGTCGCAGCGAGCGCACCACCATCTCCGTGTCGTCGGTTCCGCGGCCGAGGATCGCCAGGATGACATCCCGGAACGGGATGGTGAAGCTTCCCAGCGTGACCGCCCACACCACGAGCGCGGCGACGATCACCGCGGCGATCGCGGCGAGGGTGAGCGCACGGATGTTGACCCGGACGGCGATGCCCGCCGTCCGGATGGTCCGGTGCCCCGGTCGTTGTGGGGTGGGGTAGACGTTGCTCTCCAGGGCCATGTCAGTCCGCCACCCGGGTGGTTCGCGCCAGATAGACGAGGAACGGGGCGCCGACCAGCGCGGTGACGATCCCGACCTGCAGCTCGGCCGGTCGGGTTGCCAGGCGGCCAGCGAGATCGGCCGCGGTCAGCAGGATCGCCCCGATCGCGAACGAGTAGGGGAGGATCCAGCGGTAATCGGCACCGACGATCGCACGAGCGATGTGGGGTGTGGCGAGACCGACGAATCCGATCGGCCCTGCGACCGAGACGGCGGCGCCGGTGATCAGGATCACGAAGAAGAGGGAGATGAGGCGGGTGCGCGTCGTGTTCATGCCGAGCGATCGCGCGCTCTCCTCCCCCATGCTGAGCACGTTGAGCTGGTGCCCGAGAAAGATGCACGCCAGCACGGCGCCGATCAGGAATGGCGAGACCGTCCACAGGATGTCGAGATCACGCCCGGCGACGGATCCGGCCAGCCAGAACCTCACGGTATCCAGCGTGTCTTCATTCAACAGGAGCAGGGTGCTCGTCCAGGCGCTCAGCAACGCCGAGATGACCACGCCCGCGAGCGCGAGCTTCACGGGGGAGGCGCCGCCCTTGCCGGCGGAACCGACCGCGAAGACCAGCAGCGCGGCCCCGAGTGCCCCGAGGAACGCCATCCAGAGGTACTGCCCTGGAGCGCTCATCCCGAGATAGGTGACCGACAGCGCGACCGCGAGGCTGGCGCCCTGGCTGACCCCGAGGATGGAGGGCTCGGCCAGGGGGTTGCGGGTCACCCCCTGCATGACCGTGCCCGCGACGGCAAGCGCGCCACCGACGGCCACGGCGATGAGGGTGCGCGGCAGGCGCAGCGAGCGGACGATGGTCTGCTCGTAGACCTCACTGTTGTAGTCGAAGAGGCCGTTCCAGGCGTCCCGCGTGCTGATCGTCAGGGAGCCGAAGCGAAGGCTCAGCAAGGCCACCACCACGCCGACCCCGAGCAGGATGAGCAGACCCGCCGCGCGGGTGGGGCGCTGGAATCGGCTTGTCTCCCGTTCGGCGGGGACGTTGTTCGGGATGGTGGGACTGGTGAAAACGGACATTGCTGCCTTTGCGGGGTAGGCCGGCTCAGGTGACCTTTTCGGATTCGTTCAGCGTTGTGGTCAGATGCTCCATCGCCGCCGCCATCCCCTGGTAGCTCATGATGAAGTCCTGGTTCCAGGGCACGACCTGACCGGCCTGCGAGGCGGGGTGCGCTCCGAAGCTCGGGTGGGTGGCGAACTCCTCCGGCGGCACGGTGCCCGGTCGGGACGAGCTCATGATGATGTCGGCCGGATACGTCAGGGCCTGCTCGAGGCTCAGCTCTTCCCAGAAGCTGCCGGGCTCGGCGTCTGGCACGACGATGTTGACACCGGCCGCCTGGTAGAAGGCGAGGTCCGCCCAGTCGGGCGGGTTCGCGATGTAGAGCAGCTCGCTGTCGACGTAGAGGAACAGCACCTGAAGGTCGGATCGCTCCGCCGCCGTGCTCTCGAGGTCGCGCTTCGCCGCCTCGTAGCGCTCGCGAGCCTCGGCGAGCTCAGGGGTGTCGACGTCGGCCCCGAGCGCGGCGGCAAGCTCCGCGAACCGCTCCGTGTTGACGTCCGCCCTCCCGGTAGCCGACATCGCGATGATCGGGGCGATGTCCTGCACCTGCGGCAGGAGGGACTCCTCGATGCTCCAGTAGTCGTTGGGGTTGTCCGGCGTCCAGGTCACGGTGATGATCAGGTCGGGATCGACCGCCGCCATCTTCTCGAGCTGAACCGGCTCGGAGGCGTTTCCGGCAACCTCAACGGTCGTCGGGTCGATGTTGCCGCCGGCATCGCCGAAATCACCGGTCTCGGATGCGTTCCAGCCGAACACCCCCACGGGCCGGATGCCGAAGTCCCACAGCGGGGCGGCGGCGTTGACGTCGATCAGCAGGCGTTCGGGACGCTGGTCGAGCTCGACGGTCACGCCCTTGTCGTCGGTGAACGACCATCCCGTGGTCGGCGTTGCCGCCTGGTGCGCCATGCCGGCGCGAGCCAGGGCGAAGGTCGTGGTCATGCCCGCCGCCATGCCGAGGACGCGTCGCCGTGTCGCGACTGTCCTGCTTCCGACTGGAACCCGATTTCGACTGCCCATCCAAGGACATCTCCTGATGCGTGGTGAGAACCCGGGCTCGCGCAGTGACCGGCACAAACGCGAGCATGCCGCGACCGGTCCAAAAGCTGACCCGTTCAGTCGGGATTATGGGTGGCGTGCTCGGGATGTGTCAAGGAAGCACAGCACGAAATCGGTACTCCGTGACCAGAGACGGATGGTGTGGATCAGCGCTCGTCGATGCGTCCCAGCACCGGCTTGATGTCGATGATCGGTGTGCCGTCGATGGCTTCCATTCGGTCGACATGGAGGCGAGTGCCGTCGACGGCGAGAACCGTCGCCCGGTGGAGACCGATCGGGTTGGGGCGGTCCGGGGAGCGGGTGGCGAACACGCCCGTCAGTGGCAACGCCCTGTTGCCGCGAGGGTGGACCTGGAGTGTGGCGCGGTCGGCCTGGTGCAGCCAGGTGAGAATGACGATCTCGGCGCCGGTCGAGAGTCCGGCGAGGCCCTGTGCGACATCGGGGGTGAGCTCCAGCCAGGCATCGGGCGCGCCCTCGTCCCCCTGTCGTGGGGCGTCCTGTCGATCGACAAGAGGAGATCGCACCACACCGATCGGCGTCACCCGGTACCCGCCGGAAGCCTGCTGGTCCTTCATCCTGATCCCTTCCCTGCCCGACATGGCGGTGCATGCCGGAGATCGACCCGGGTAGCACCGGCGGGCGCAACGTGCGCCGTGTCCGTCAGGACTCCGCGAACCCGAGACCGGCTTCGGCGAGCGCCTGCCTGAGCACGGTGAGCACCTTCTTCCCCATTCCGTGCAGGGCGAGGACATCCTGCTCACGCCATGTGGTGAGATCGGCGAGGGTGACGATGCCGGCCCCGGCCAGCGCCCTTCGTGCCGGCGCGCCAAGGTTGGATGGGAGATCCGATGGCTCTGCGGTCGCGGCTCGTACGGTGGCGGGGTCGACCGGAGCTTCGCCGGGTTTCATCTTGCCGAAGCGCATTGCCGACCAGGTGGCGTCGATCGTCACCGGACGGCTGACCGGCCGGCGCCGATAGTCCCCCATGAGTCGCTCGAGAAGGTCGCGGTCGAACTCCTCGCGACAGGCTATCCAGAGGATCTTCGGCGCATCGAGGTCCGCCTCGAGCGAGGCGAGCGTCTCTCGCGCCGTGGTCTCGCCGTCGACGAAGACGATCGCGGTGGTGGCCTGTCGCATCGACTCGGCCGGCGTCACACCGGCCGGAAGCTCGCCGATGCGGTGGAGATGATCGGGCGGCTCTGTCCGGACGGTCGTGTTCGGCTTGATCCGGAGTGCTTCCGCGACGGTTTTCGCTGCCATGGCTGCCTCTCGTATTGCATTCGGCTCGCTCGACGACGTAACCAGGATGGTCACACGGGTCCAGCTAGCCGCTCTGCTCCGCCAGCTCGACGATGAGTCCCTCCGGCCCACGGATGTAGCACAGCTTGACGCCGGGCTCGAGGTGAAGGATCTCGCCGACGGGCTCCGCTCCGTTCCGTCCTGCCGTGGTGAGGGTCGTCTCGACGTCGTCGACGACGAACGCGATGTGGCGGATACCGCGGGCATTCACGGCCAACGGCACCACAGCGATCTCATCCGCTGGTGCATGGTAGGTGATGAGCTCGACCGTGGACTGACCGTTTGGTGTTCGCAACATGACGAACCCGGTTCGCACGCCCTCGAGCGCGACGATCCGGTCGAGCCACTCGCCCTCCAGTGCGCCTTCCCCCGCGACCTCGAGACCGAGATCGAGAAAGAACGCCCTCGCGGCAGCGAGATCCCGGACGTTGACCCCCCACATGATCCATTCGCTGGATCGTCATGCCGCATCCTTTCGTTCTTGATGCACGTGCGCCTCGCGTACCAGGGGCACCGCTGCGTCCCTGTGGCGCTCGTGTTGCTGGAGCCGTGGTGTCATCGGGGAGGCGACGTCTCCTGCCCTTGCCAGACACCTCGAGGCCCGTCTTCGTCTCGGGAGCGGCCCGTCAGGTCGTGAAAAACGCCGTGATGACCGGCGCGAGCACGTCGTCGGCCGGACCGTGATCCTGTCCCGGCAGCGTCTTCCGCTCGGCGTTCGGCATGTGCGACGCCAGGCTGTCTGCACCCTTGTGCATGAATTCCGGGCTCGCACCGCCGTCCAGCACCAGCGTCGGCACCGTGATCGCGTTCCATGGCTCGGCCGGGAGCGGCTTGCCGGACATCGTGTCACCCATGATGCGACCATCGTAGCCAAGGGTGTGTGCGACCGCCTCCATGGCCTGCCAGATCGGGGTGGGGCGCATGCCGTCGACGACCTCGGTCGGTACACCGACGACCTCGGTCATGAAGAAGGCGTAGGCGTCACCCCGGCGCCCCTGGGCGACGAGCTCCTCGAGGTGCGCGACGGAGTTGTGCGGAGCCGGAGGACGGCTGTCATCGACGATGAAGGGTGGCTCGTAGACGGCGAGCTTCGTGATCGGTACCCCTGCGGCGGCTGCCCGCAGCGCGAGCACCGCGCCGGACGAGTGCCCGAGCACGCATGCGGATCCACCGGCGGCATCGATCACTGCCGCGAGGTCCTCGATCTCCCGCTCGACGGCGTATGGCAGGGTATCGCCACTGTCTCCCCGCCCGCGGCGATCATAGGCGTAGACGGTGAAGGTCGACGCCAGCGTGGTCGCGAGCCCGGCTGCGTAGGCTCGGACGGAGGTGGCGCCGCCGACGAGGACGAGGGCTGGGCCCCCGCCGTAGCGGTCGCAGGTGATGGTCGTGCCGTCCTGCGAGGTGACGGTGGTTGCCGAGGGTGCGCTCATCCGTCTTCAATCTCCCGCGTCAGGCGATCCTGACGAGCCCTGTCGATCCGGGAAACGCCATGCGGTCTGACTGTACGTCCCGCCCTTCCCGAAGCCAAATACCGTTCGAGGCATGATCTCGAATACGAGGGCCGTGCCGCCGCGCTCGTTGCGGAAGGCAGCATCGCCCACGGTGAAGTGCCAGGGATCCGTGCCGTACTTCGAGGCGAACGCGTCAACAAGCTGCTGGAGCCTGTCAGCGTCCGTCACCCGGATCGCATCGCCTTCGAGGACCAGATCCAGTCCCTCCGAGAGCGTGCTCGAGCCGGTCGTGACGGCGCAGTGGGTGTTCCCGGCAAGGTTCTTCGCCTTGCGCTCGTCGGGCCCCGTGGTGACGCACAATGCGCTCTCGCTCCACACCGCGATCAACGGTGTCACATGTGGGCGGCCGTCCGGACGCACCGTCGAGAGCCAGTAGATTTCCGCGTTCGCCAGGGCGTCGACCGCGAGCGACCACTCCGTAGCCGTCGCACCCGGGCTGCTGAAGCGTGCGTCCAGCTCGGTCTCAGGCTGAATCGCGTCCATTCCGATCCCTCCTGTCACCTGACGACCCGGAACGACAGGTGGCTGGCACCCGGTGTCTCGAGGTATCGAATCTGTTCCAGATTGATGTGCTCGCCGCCCAGATTGTCGAACAGTGGTGTGCCTGCGCCGAGCAGCACGGGCACCACATGAAGGTGGATCTCGTCGAGCAGCCCGGCCTTGAGGAATTGCTGGGTAACGGTGGCACCGTGCAGGCCGATGTTCTTGTCGCCCGCGGCCTTTCGCGCCTGCTCGAGGGCGCTCTCGATCCCGTCGCTCACGAAGGTGAAGGGGGTCTGCCCCTTCGTCTCGTTCCTCAACGGGCGATGGGTGAGCACGAAGACGGGCCAGGTGAAGGCCATGCCGTTGGGCGCGACCCAGCCATCCGGGCTGTCGATGATCTCGAACGATCTCCGGCCCATGATGACTGCGCCAGTGGAGGTGAGCGCGTCACCGAAGAGCTGGTCCCACGCGTCGTTGAGTTCGTGAGAGGAGGTGCCTCCGGGCGCTGCCGCCATCATCCACTCGAAGATCCGCTCGCCGCCGTCGCCGAGTCCTGCTTCCGGCCGCGGGTTCGGCCCGGTGATGAACCCGTCCAGCGAGATCGACTTGTCAACCGCTACGATGCCCATGCTGCACATCCTTTCGATTCGATGTTGGCCGATGAAGGGTGAGTCAAGACATCACCATTCAGTCGGAGCTGGACTATGCATCCTGGTCCTGGGGAGGGTCGGTCGGCTGGTAGGTGAGCAGCACGATGCCCGATTCCCAGGTGGTGATGCTGGCCAGCTTCAATGCGGCCACGCTCGTCCCTTCCTCGAAGAACGTCCGACCCTTGCCGACCACGACGGGGTGGACCATCAGCCGCACCTCGTCGACCAGCCCCTGCTGGATCAGCGAGCTGGCGAGATTGCCGCTGCCGTGGATGAAGATGTCCTGCTCGTACTGGTCCTTCAGCTTCCCGAGCTCGGTGGCGAGGTCGCCCCTGACGACATGGGAGTTGGTCCAGGTCGGGTTCTCGAGCGTTGTCGAGACGACGTGCTTGGGCATGGTGTTGAACTTGTCGGAGAATTCGTCGCCCGACATCTGCGGCCAGGCCTCGGCGAAGCCCTCGTAGGTCGTGCGTCCGAGCAGCAGGGCGTCGGTCGCGCGCAGCTCATCCATCTTGTACTGCTGCGCCTGCTGGTTGAAGAACGGGAAGTGCCACTCGTGCGGTGCCTCGAAGACGCCATCCACGGAGACGAACTCGGTCACGATGATCCTGGCCATGGAAGTCCTCCTTGAACTGTGTGCGTGCTTGCCGCTTGCCGATGTCACGACCCCGTGACATCAGGTAGTCGATCGGCATCGGGCGAAATCGACAACGCCACAGCGAGTCTGGATGTGCCCGTGATGGGTCGCACGTCGGAGCGTTCTTCCGGTGCTGGTTCGGCCACGTGCCGTGTCTGGGAGCGCGCTGCCAGCAGTCGCCCGGCGGGCACACCCAGGGGGCAGATGCCGCCAGGTGCCACCAGCGGCGCACCCTCGCTCCATCTCCAGCCCGTTGATCGTCGCGTATCCGCACTGCGTCGTCCACGGTGCCGGGACTGGTGTGGAATGGGCGAGGGTGAGGTCCAGGCCATCGCGGGCGCCGCCCGCGATGGCCGTCACGAATGATCGTCGCTGCATGTCGCACGCTTCCCGTTCGTGCGGGGCCGCGTCTGGTGTGGCTACTCGCTGAAGTCAGCGGTGAGCCACCGGTCGGGCCGGATGGTGAAGACGACCAGCTGGCCGTTCGGATGCCCGAGCTCTGCCTCCACGAACCCCTGCGCCATCTCATCGGGCAGATATCGGCTGACGATCGCATGTACCTGCTCGGCGGAGGGCGGCTGGTCATCTCCGATCACGCTGCCCTCGATCGTGACGTACCGGTACGGCGGCTCCTCCTGCTGAACGCAGAAGCTGACGACACCGGCCTTGCGGATCAGGTCGGTCTTGCGGGCGACGCGGCCCTGTGAGTTGGTGAAGAATGTGAGGTTGCCGCCTGGCGTGTAGCCATACCAGGTCGGCGCGGTCAGCGGGGGACGATCGTTGCCGGCCGTCACGCTCAGGATGCCAACGTGTGGCTCGGCAAGAAACGCCTCGCGCTCGTCCTTCGTGAGGTGTGCCATGGTTGTGCCTGCCTTCTGGTGGCTGTCGTCCTGGTGCGACCGCAAGGCGCCCTCTGGGCGGACAACAGCCGTTGGCGGGGCCGGATCACGACCGGCCCATACCCGGGGACGTTTCCGAGTGGTCTGCCTGAACCTGGTCAGGCACCCTCGTTGTCGTATTCGTCGTGCAAGCGCTGCCAGGAGTAGGTTTCGGTCTGCGGCCAGCCTGGCGGCGAGTCCTCCCACTCCTCCTGACGGCCGAATGGGGTGAGATCGAGCAGGTTGTAGTGGAAGAGCAGGTGCTCCATTCCGCGATTGCCCGCTTGATAGGACAGGTAGATGGTGTCGCCGTCACGCAGGAAGACGCTGAGCCGGTGTTCCTCCCCGTGGTCTGTCGTCGCGCCGAAATCACGATTGAAGTCGGTGCCGAATGACGAGTACCAGGGCATCGACCAGCCCATGCGTGTCTTGAACGCCTCGATCTTCTCCAGCGGCGCGCGCGAGACCATCGCGAAGGTGGTGTCGCGTGCGTGCAGGTGAGCCGGGTGACCGACACTGTCCGCCATCATGGCGCAACCGTCGCAGCCGGCGTCCCACTCGGGCGCGAACATGTAGTGGTAGATCACCAGCTGCCTGCACCTGCCGAAGAGATCGAGGAGCGACACGTCTCCCTCCGGTCCTCGCAGCACATACTCCTTCTTGACGCGCACCATCGGCAACCGTCGTCGCTCGGCGGCGAGGGTGGCGCGCGCGTGGGTGATCGCCTTCTCGCGGAGCAGCAGGCGCTCGCGTGCGACCTGCCATTCTTCCATCGAGACAACCTTGGGGAGTGCCATCATTCGATCCTTTCCAGTCTGCCTGTTGAGGTGCGCCGGTTGGCCTGGGCTGCTGTCTCGATGGTCGCGGATCGATCCGGCTCATGCTTCTCCCATCCTGCGGTCGGGTGCTGGTCTTCAGATTCCGCTGTCGCGGTCCAGGAAATCGATCAGCTCGGCGTTGAGGTCGTCGGGTCGCTCCTGCTGGATCCAGTGACCGCAGCCGGGCAGCAGCACGATACGCCGCAGGTTCGGCACGGCCGCCACGAACGCATCCATCGCATCCTGCGTGAAGTGGACCGCCGGGTCACGTCGCCCGCCGATGAACAGGACCGGCTGCTCGATTCCGAGGGTGCCCACCTCGGGCATGTCTTCCCAGTCCCAGTCGAAGTTGCGGTAGACATTCAGGGCTCCGGTGAAGCCCGTGCGCTCGTACGCCTCGGTGTAGACGTCGAGGTCCTCCTCCGGGAGCCAGGCGAGGGGCATCTCGGGCTCCGGCACGCCGTCCAGTGCACCGGCGGTATCCGGCTTCTCCGTGAACAGGTAGGTGAGCAGGTCGGGAGGCGCGTCGCCCGAGATGCCGTACATGAAGAGCAGCATCGTTCGGCGCACATCGGCCTCGAACTCGGCTTCCGCGACTCCGGGATCCTGGAAGTAGATCGCGTAATTGAACATGCCCGGCGCGAACTGCCGGATCATCTCGGTCGGTGGCATGTCGGGACGCGGCCCATAGGCGATGCCGAGCGTCGCATGGGCCGCGATCCGGTCCGGGTGGAGCTCGGTGGCCGCCCAGGTGGCACCGGCGCCGGTGTCGTGGCCAACCAGCACGGCCCGCTCCTCGCCGAGCGCGTCCATGAGGCCCAGGATGTCGGCAATCTGGTTGCGGAGGCTGTAGTCGCGGACGTTGTCGGTCGCCTCGGTCTCGCCGACGCCACGCATGTCGAAGGCGACGGCGTGGTATCCGGCCGCGGCGAGGGTGGGCAGCTGATGTCGCCAGGAGTACCACGTCTCGGGGAACCCATGGACGAGCACCACGAGCGGGCCCTCTCCCGCCTCGGCGATGTGCATGCTGATGCCGTTGGTTTCGATCTGCCGGTGACTGACTCCGGAGAGGTCCGCGGCAGGGATCGGTGTCGCCGCCGGTGTCTGGGCCGCAGCGCCGGCTCGGGTCATGGCGATGCCGCTGGCTCCCAGGGCGATGCCCCCGAGCCCCGCCAGAAATCTGCGGCGTCCGAGTGTCCCGTCACGGAGCGGTGTCGTGGTGACGTTTCCTGATCGATGGTGCATGACTGTTCTCCACATGTGTGGCGCACTGAGCGTCGACCTGCAACGCATTGCCGCTACTCGAGCGATGCGTTGTGGTGGTGATGGGGTACGGCTGACGATGGGGTCCCTGCGGCGAACGGGCGGATGCGGGCGCCGAGCTGGCCCGACATCCCCATGAGGACGAAGGCGACGATTGGGTGCAGCGCGGCGATGTAGCCGGCATCCAGCGTGGGCAGGATGGTCTGCACGATGTAGAGCAGTACCAGCACCACGGTCATGCCGATGATCTCTCGCGGCAATCGTCCGAGCAGCACGAGGACGAGCAGCACCAGGGGGAAGATGCCGATCATGTAGCCGACGTCCGTGTGGTTCTGCCAGCGCTCGGCCGTGTCGAACAGCGCGAGGCCCGCCAGGAAGACCTGAAGTGCGACGCCGGCCGTGAACAGCCAGGCGAACGCCATCGCGCCGATTCGGGACCATCGCACCAGCGGTGAGTGTTCCGCCATCTGGATCCATCCTTTCTCGTGTCGGGTTCATGGTTGGGGAGCGCCGCGGTGGTGCCGGGGTGGGCCGCTCAGCTACGCTCCTGCCGTCGGGAAGATGATGTCCATGGGGTCAGCCGCCACGGCTTGAAGATGGAGAGGAACGCCGCGGTGCCCAGCATCAGGAAGGAGACGACCGGGGGAAACATCATCTGGCTCGTCGCCCCGCCGATGGCGTCGCGTACCTCGTCCGCGGTCATCGTGGCGTCGGTGCCGGAGAGCTCGTTCGCTCCGGGTACCAGGCTGACGAACACGAGGACGACCATGATCACCGCGAGGGCCAGCTTGACCACGACCCACCAGTAGCGCAGCAGACCCCACTTCGTGCCCCAGCCCAGCAACAGTCCGGTGGCGAGCATGCCGAGCGCCAGCGGCGGCACGGCGATGGGGATGAAGATCGACACCGCCTCGTAGCAGGCCGCCGCGGTTGCACCGTCGTCAGTGGTGAGTCCTGTGTAGAGCAGGATGAAGAGGACGATGTCGGCACCCATCCACCCGACGCCACAGACGATGTGCAGCAGCATGATCGCCTTGCGCTGGACTGGCGAGAGTCGCCAGCCGGTCCGGCGACCGGTTCGCTCCCCCGCCGATCTCGTGAGGCGATTCGGCGTCTCGACGCGTTCGACAGTCATGCCGTCTCTCCTGCCACCACCGCGCTCGCGGCGGCGGATGTGACGGGTGCTCGTGCCGTCGTGCCCGTCCGGACCAGCACCCTGCGCTGGACGGTGCCGGACCGGGCCAGGTCGTTCCTGCGCATGCAGGTATCCTCGATGCTCGGTAGTCGACAGCGCTGTCGGTCCCGGGACGTGGGACCGTGATCATCCGGCATGCCATGGCGTGGGTGCCGCGCCGTCCATCGCGGCGATCCGTGCCGGGCAGCCCGGGTGATGAACGAGACCTCGTCCACCATTACGGTAGGTCGGTATCGTCGCGTCGCGAAGTGCGCGGTGTCATGGATCGGGAATGACAATCGTCATGGGTGGGCCATGAGGTCCACGCGTGGGCATCTCGATCGCACCGCAGGCCCGGAGGGCGCAGCGGCCGGTTTGTCGTGGCGTAGGATGCGACCGCGTTCGGGTCCGCTCAGGCAGCCGCCTTGCGGCCCCATGCCTGTATCACCCGTGGGATGCTCATGACGGTGTGCGGATCGCGCGCGAACGCGTACAGATCGGCGATGATCCGGTCCATCTCGGCGGACGTGGCCAGCCCGTCCTCCATCACCGATGCGGCGATGTTCTCGACGGTCAGGGGGATCAGCAGCTTGATGTCGCTGTCGAGCCCGGCCGGTTGCACGACGTGCATGTGGACCGGCGCGAAGTCGCTGTCCAGAAGCAGCCCCGGCAGGCGTGGGCCGATGTTGGCGTCCACCCCGCGTCGCCTGGCGGCCTGGGAGTAGAGATCCACGTATCGCCACAAGGCTGGGCAGTCGGGGTAGCTGAAGTGTCCGTGGATGTCGAGGTCCTCCACCACGATGACGCCACCCGGCTTCAGCGCCCGACCGAGCCGTTTCAGGGCGTCGGCGGGATCCGGCAGGTGGCTGAGCACGAAGCGGCCGTAGACCAGGTCGAACGACGCCTCTTCGTCGTCGGGAACCACGTCGGCCTGCCGGAACCGGATATTGGTCAATCCCTGGGCTCGTGCATCGTCTCGCGCCAGCTCGAGCTTGGTCTCGTCGATGTCCGTGCCGACGACGGCGCCCTCCGGACCGACGATGCGAGCCATCTCGACGGTGAGGTCGCCGCTTCCGCATCCGAAATCCAGGCAGTGCATGCCCGGGGCGATCCTTGCCCGTTCGAGCAGCTCGAGGGTGGTGGGCCACATCACCTGGGACAGCTTCTGCAGGCGCTTGCGTCCCTCGACCCCGCCTCGGATGATGTAGTGTCTGGAATCCATGGTTCGTCGATCCTTTTCCCCGGGCGGTGGGGCTGCGAGCACGGACGTCTGGCTAGAGCGCCCTGTGCGGATCTCAGGCGCGGGTGCTGATGAAGAACTCGTTCCCGTCGGGGTCGAGGAAACTGGCACCGCGTGCGCCCCAGGGCATGTCCTCGGGCCCAAACGTCACCGTGGCACCCTTCTCCCTGAGCGCCTTCACGGTGGCGTCGACATCCTCCACGATGAGGGTGATGGCGACATCGTTGGTCGCGTCGTCCCCGTACATGGCTCGGGTGCCCAGGGCCAGCTCACACTGGCTGCCCTTCGGTGCGACGGTGAGGAAGCGCTTGCCGGGACCCATCTCGGCGTCGCTTCGCACGTCCCAACCGAGGGACTGGTACCAGGCTAGGGCGGCGTCCTGATCCTTCACGATGATTCCGCATGAGTGAATGTGAGAGAACATGAGGCTTGTCCTTTGATGGTGGTTACCTGGTTCGTGGACCGGGCTTCGTGCCCGGTCCGCTACCGGCGCATGACGTGGCTGCGGCTGGGGCGTCGCCCCCGCCGGCTGGCGGTTCCCGGATCCTCATGCTCCCGGGATATCCGTTTGGATCGGGCAACCGCCCTGAGCCGGTGACGGCGTGATGGCTGGCATGTCGCCAGAGGGCATGCTGGATGATGCGCAAGGGGTATCGACGGGCGTATGCTCGATCGTCCGGTCTGTCTGGTCCTGGTGGTGCGATGCATACTGATGTCATGAACGAGACCGACCCGTTCCCGCCATCGGATCCTCTCGGAGAGGCGCTGCACTTCCTGCGGATGAGCGGCGCATACTACTGTCGTTCCGAGCTCACCGCACCGTGGGGCTTCACGATGCCACCGATGCCGGGGTATCTCTGGTTCCACGTGGTCACTTCGGGGCGGCTCTGGCTCGAGGCCGGCGACGATCGGCGATGGATCCAGCCGGGAGATCTCGCGCTCGTGCCGCACGGGGACGGTCACGTCCTCCGCAGCGAGCCTGGAGCTCCCGCCCCGGACATCCTCGATCTCGAGCGCGAGCCCGTCAGTGACCGCTACGAGATCCTCCGCCACGGCGCAGGCGGCGCGAGCACCGGCCTCATCTGCGGGGCCGTGCGCTTCAGGCACCCGGCCGCGGCGAACCTGATCGATATCCTGCCGCGCACCATCCATATCGAGGCGTCCACCTCGCCGAAGCTCGAGTGGATGCGCACGATGCTGCAGCTCATGGCCGCTGAGGCCAGAGAGCTGCGTCCCGGTGGCGAGGCAGTGATCACGCGTCTCGGCGACATCCTCGTGATCCAGGCGATCAGGGCCTGGATGGAGAGCGATCCGGCCGCGCAGGCTGGTTGGCTGGGTGCCCTGCAGGATCCCCAGATCGGCCGGGCCATCACCCTGATCCATCGTGACCCCGCCCGACACTGGACCGTCGCCTCGCTGGCCTACGAGCTGGCGATGTCTCGCTCGGCCTTCGCCGCCCGCTTCACGGCACTGGTCGGCGAGCCGGTGATGAGCTATGTCACCCGCTGGCGCATGCAGCTGGCGGCCGCCGCCCTGAAGGACGAGGACGTGACGATCGGCGAGCTGGCTGACCGGCTCGGATACCAGTCCGAGGCCGCCTTCAGTCGCGCGTTCAAGCGCGTCATGGGCATGCCGCCGGGAGCGATTCGGAAGATCGCCGACGAGCAGGATCGTCTGCTGGTCGCGAGCGCGGCGGACTGACCCACGCGGGTGGTCTTCAGGCGACGGCTCGCGGAGTGGGATCCACTGCTGGCCGATCATCCCGCCAGCGTCTCCACGACCGTCCGGGCGATCAGCGTCTGTCCGGCGAGCGACGGGTGCAGCCCATCGGGATTGATGAGGTCCGATCCTTCCGGGTTCCCGAACGCCGAGTTCGTGTCCACGACCGGCTCGGACTGGGCGAGCATGTACGCGTTGATGCGGTCGAGGTCGGCGTTGGGGTCGTCGAAGCTCAGACCCGGGAAGGTTTGCATGCTCGATTCGTCGACCGGCGCGTTGGTGATCCACACCCAGCTGGCCCCCGTCGCGGTCGTGACGATCCGCCGGATCTCCGAGAGATTCTTCTCCGTTTCCTCAATCGAAACCAGGGTCTTCGTCGGCTCGGGGCCGAATCTCCAGACATCGTTGGGAGCGAGCAGGCAGAACACCCAGGTGGGCTCCTGCATCGCGATCTGCATGATCCGGCCCAGCGCGTCGGTCGAGGTCTGGCCGGATATGGCCGTGTTGACGAACTGGATGTTGTCGTCGGGTCGCCGGATGGCAACCAGGTGACGAAGGATCTCGAACCATGACTGGAGGTCGTCGGTGGTGCTCGATCCGATCGCGACCACGGTCTCCCCGGGCCCGAATGGCAGCCCGTCGACCATCGCGGCGAACGCGTCGTCACGGAGCATTTCCTCGGCGGCGCCATGGGCCGCGGCATCGAAATCGGCCCGGATCGACCGGTAGGTCTCGACATCGACGCCGTGGATCTGCGCGATGAAGGCGTCGTCGGTGAAGGGCGGGATGTAGAAGTAGATCTTCTCCAGGTGCGTGTACTGGATCGAGCTGATCGCTTCCGCGCTCGGCTCACCCGGCGCCGGCGTGGCGTTCTGACCCTTGGCCGGCATCGCGAACAGCAGGGGTGCGGTGGCTGCACCCAGCCCGGCCAGTGCCCGGCGGCGCGTCGTGCGGGTGCGCAGGAGATCATTGGCTGTCATGGTAGCTCCCTGGTGAATGGTGCGATCGATCAACCCGCCAGCGTCTCCACGACCGTCCTGGCGATGGCAGCCTGACCGGCAAGCGAGGCGTGAACGCCGTCGGGGCCCAGCAGATCCGTGGATGGGTCGCCGAACGTGCTGTAGATGTCGACCACGGTCTCCGGCTGGCGAGCGATGAAGTCGTTCACCAGCTCGACGTCGGCGTTGCGGAAGGTGATGCCGCCCATCTCGAAACCCGGCCATGTCGCGACACGTGCCTCGTCGATCGGTGGTCGTGTCAGCCACACCCAGGTGAGATCGCTTCCCTCCGTGGCGAGGCGGCGCATCTCGGTGAGGTTGCGCTCGGTTTCGTCGATCGAGACTTCCGTCTTGTCCGCATCGAACCCATTTCGGAGGACATCGTTGCCACCGAGCAGGCAGAAGAGCCATGTCGGCTGCTCGGCGAGGGCGACACCCATCTGCCCGAGGGCCTGCGAGGTGTTCTGTCCGGAGATGCCGTGGTTGACGAACCGGATCCCGTCGTCGGGGCGTCGCATGGTGACGAGGTGACGAAGGATCTCGAACCACGATTGCAGGTCGTCGGTGTCGCTCTCGCCAATGGCGACGACCGCCGAGCCGGGCTCGAACGGCAGGGCATCGACCAGTGATGCGAACGCCTCGTCCGCGAGCAGCTCCTCGGCCGCGCCGTGGGCGGCAGCGTCGAAGTCAGCCCTGATCGCGAGATACGTGTCGACGTCCACGCCGTACATCGTCGCGAGGAATGCCTCGTCCTGGAAGCCGGGCAGGTAGAAATAGACCTTCTCGGGGTGCTGGAACTGGATGACGTACGCGGCTTCCGCCTCGGCTTCGTCGCGTGCGGAGCCACCAGCTGGGGTGGCGTCCTGGCCTGCGGCAGATAGCGCCAGCAGCGGGATCGAGGCTGCGCCCATGCCCGTTGTGGCCAGGAGGGCTCTGCGAGTTGTGCGGTGGTCGTTCGAAATCACGGATGCTCCCTGGTGACTCGCCTCGGATCCGGGTGGTCAGCCGTGCGTTGGGGAAGGAGAACTGCCGTCCGGATCACATCTGATTCCGGTCCCGTGGGTCGGGTGCCGTGGTTGCGCACGACACGATCGCCATCGCTCGTGCTGGGCGAACACGCCGACCGGAGCGTTGGCGTGACCCATCGACAGGGTATGGGGCGTCGAGATCGGGAGGAAGTCGAACATGTCACGGATAGCCCGTGACATGTGTCATGCGCGTGCGGCGTCAGGCGTCGAGCCAGCCTCGCTCGTGGGCGAGGCGCGCCGCCTCGATGCGGTTTCGTGCACCCATCTTCTGGATCGCGACGGAGAGATGGTTGCGGATGGTGCCCTCCGACAGGCAGAGGGTGTCCGCGATCTCCGCGATCGAGGTGCCATCGCTCGAGAGGTTCAGGACCTCGATCTCGCGAGGCGTGAGTGGGTTGTCCCCGATGCTGAGCGAGGCGAGGGCAAGCTCGGGATCGACGACGCGCTCGCCTCCCACGGCACGACGGATCGCTCGTGCCAGCTCGCCTGCCGGCGCATCCTTGAGCAGGTATCCGGAGGCACCGTTTTCAAGGGCACGGCGGAGGTAACCGCCCCTGCCGAACGTCGTCAGGATCACGGTTCGGCATGACGGCAGCTGCTCACGCAGGGCTGCCGCTGCGTTGAGTCCATCGGTGCCCGGCATCTCGATGTCCAGCAGGGCGACATCCGGTCGCGTGGCGAGCGCGATCGGCAGCACCTCGTCGCCATGGCCGACCTCGGCCACGACGGTGAGATCCTCCTCGAGGTTGAGCAAGGCGGCCAGTGCGCCTCGCACCATGGACTGATCTTCGGAAATCAGTATGCGAATCATGCCTGCATCGCTCCGTTCCCGTGACTGCCGATGCGCGCCGGTTGAGCGGAAGCCGGGTGCGGGATCGTGACGCGGAGGGCGAATCCGCTGCTGGCACTCCCGCCGGCGAGCACCTTGCCGCCGAAGCGCGCAACACGCTCGACGATTCCGCTCAGCCCATTGCCCGTGGAATCCGGACGGCGTCCGGACGCGATACCGCACCCGTCGTCGATGATGGCCGCCTGGATGACATCACCCTCCTGCTCGACGTGGATCCTGCAGGTTCGGGCGTGGCTGTGTCGCACGACGTTGGTCGCGCCCTCGCGAATCGTCCATGCGAGCACCGCGTCGAGCGCGGGCGGCAGTGCGTCGACCCGCGTGTCGATGCTCGCGGTGATTCCCGCGGCATCCAGCATCTCCCGCACAGCCGTGAGCGCCTCGTCGAGCGATGGCTGCCGATAGCCCGTCACGGCCTCGCGGACATCACGCAGGGCACGACGGGCTACCTGTTCGACACCCTTGATCTCCGCCCCGGCGCGATCGGCATCGGCAGGGATCAGCCGGCGGGCGAGCTCGCTCTTGAGGGCGATGAGGGAGAGGCTGTGCCCGAGGAGGTCGTGCAGGTCGCGTGCGAAGCGAAGCCGCTCCTCCGCGACCGCCAGCTGGGCACGCTCCTCGCGAGCCCCCAGATCGCGATTCCGGGCACCATGGTCATGACCGACCACCCGATCCGGGGCGCATCGATTCCCATCGCCAGGGCGGTGATCGCGGCGACGGTCCAGGCGGCGGCGCGGGTGGGCAGCACCACGCCGGCCGCGATGTTGGCGGCGATGAAGAGCCAGAAGTAGCCTGGCTCGCTTGCGACGTCATGGTACGCGACGAGCCCTGTGAGAAGCATCAGGAAGGCAACCTGCAATCGCCGTTCCCGGTGCGTGACCTCGGTTCGGAACGGTCGCGCCATCGTCAGCCAGCCGTAGCAGGTCAGGAATGCGACCGTCCACGCCACCGCTCCGGCGATTCCCGCCGGCGTTCGGGCCTCCGCGACCATCTCGGGCACGGGACCCGTCAGCACGAACATCGGCCAGCTCAGTGCGAAGATCGGCCACAGTCGCGTCAGGATCGTGCCGATCGGTGGGTCTCCGCTCGCCGTCGTGGGCTCTCGCTGTGGCAGTGCGTGGTAACCGTGCAACATCTGCCCCCTTGTTCGATCGCGTGCCTGTGACCTGGGGGGACGGTGCGCGAAAGCGGGATACACAGGCGCGGGTGGGACGTGTCGTTTTCCCCAGCATCTGCCCCAGGGATCAACAGAATGTGTCGGAAATCTCAACACCGTGTCGCAAATTGGCCAACAGGCGATTGCGCACCGGCGGACACCATTTCCTATCTGCTTGTGTGCTTCTGGAGCCACGCCAGGGCTCGCTCACCCGTATCGAGTACGGAGAGGTGTCCGGCCTCGGGAACCAGCCACAGCTCCGCGCCGGGAATCCGGCTGGCGAGCCACTCGCCGTGCGCGCTGGGCACGATCCGGTCGTGGCCACCGTGCACGATCAGGGTAGGTACCGCGATCGTGGCCGGGTCGGCATCCCACGGGGTGACGTAGGCGAGATCATCGTCGATGAGACCGCCCGGGCCTGACTCGAGCGCCGGCTCGACGACGCTGTTGAGCCAGGACCATGCCCCGTTGAGCGAGGCGTGATCCTCGGTCGTGAACATCTCCGGGTCATACTCGGCCGTCGCCTCGTATCGCTCCTTGGCGTCACGACCTTCCGTAGCGGTCCGCAGTCCGGCCTCGCCGCCGGGGTACATGCCGGCGAACCAGTCGAGTCCGCTGGAGCCGTACGGGGCGAGGGCGGACATGCTGACGACGGCGGTCACGCGGTCGGGGAGCCGCGCGGCGCAGGCCAGCGCGTGTGAGCTACCGCCCGAGTGTCCCATGACCGCGAACGCGTCGATGTCGAGCGCATCGGCGACGCGTGCAACGTCGTCGGCCACCGAGCCCACGCTGCGCCCTGGCACCGGGGTCGAGTCGCCGTAGCCGGGGCGATCGAGGGAGAGCCATCGGATGCCGAGCCGCTCCGATATCGGGAAGAGCGGTTCCGGTGGGGTGCCGATGTTCGGGGTGCCGTGGTGCCAGAAGACGACGAGTCGCTGATCGTCCCGCTGGCCCGTGTCGTAGTAGCGGACCGTTCGCCCGTCACGCAGCTCGAGATTCGCCACTGTTCGGATCGTGGTCATGACCTGCCCGGCTCCCTTTCGATTGCATGGATCGGGCCCCGCCCGACCCGAAGGCGCCCGGTCGGGATCGATCCCGACCGGGTGACGTGGAGGGTGGCTAGTCGCTCGATGCCGTCGGTCTGGGCTGGACGTCACCCGGCACCGTGTCCGTTGAAGCTGCGGCCTCTGCCATCAGCTCGCTGGCCGGCCGGACGTGGCGGAGGAAGAGCACCGGCACGAGTGCCGCCATCGTCGCGAGCACGGCCGCCACTGTCACGTTGAACTGGAGTGCCTGCGTGAACGCGTCGCGGGCAGCGGAGATCAGCTCGGGTCCAAGCGCGGGCGGGAGCTGCTCGGCGATCTCCAGCGCCCCCCGAGGGTGTCGAGCGAGACCTGACGCGCCTCGCCGGGGATTCCCTCCGGGATGGAGTCCGTCAGCGAGCGTCGGTAGACGGCACTGCCGATGCTCCCGAGGATCGCGACGCCAATCGCGAAGCCGAACTCCTGACTGGTCTCGGAGATCGCCGAGGCCGCACCGGCTCGCTCGGGTGGAGCGGCGCCCACGATCATGTCGATGCCGAGGATGACGGTCGGACCGAAGCCGATCGACATCACCGCCTGACCGGCGATCAGAAGTGCGAGATCGGAGGATCCATCCAGCTGCGACAGCATGGAGAGACCGATGACGGCGATCAGCATGCCGGCGGTCATCACCCATGCCGGACCGAAGCGACGCGCGAGCGGAGAGGTGACGAAGGTCGCCACGATCATCGAGCCCGCCTGGGGCAGGGTCCAGAGACCCGCCTCGAACGGTGTCAGGCCGACCACGAGCTGCAGGTACTGGGCGAGGAAGAGCATCACGCCGGACATCGCGAAGAGCGCCAGGGTCAGCGTGCCGAGCGACGCGCTGAACTTGCGGTTCGCGAACAGGCTGAGGTCGAGCAGCGGGTTCTCCAGCGACGTCTGTCGCCGGGCGAAGACCGTGCCGATCGCCAGTCCGGCCACGATCGTCAGGACCGGCACCAGCTCGAGTCCATCCTTGGCCAGCTCCTTGATGCCGTAGATCGTCGAGATCACCGCGGTCAGGGAGAGCACCACACTGGTGAGATCCATGCGACCGGGGTTCGGGTCGCGGTACTCGGGAAGGAGGATCGGACCGGTCACCAGGAGCAGGATCATCGCGGGCACGGCGAGCAGGAAGACCGAGCCCCACCAGAAGTTCTCGAGCATCGCGCCGCCGACGAGGGGACCGATGATCGAGCCGATCATGAAGCTGGACATCCAGGCCGCGATCGCCGTGGTGCGCTGGGCCTCGTCGTGGAACATGTTGCGGATGAGGGCGAGCGTCGACGGCATCAGTGTGGCGCCGGCGATGCCGAGGATCGCCCGCGTGACGATCAGCATGTCGGCGCTGGTCGAGAAGGCCGCGGCGATCGAGGCCAGGGCGAACGCGGTGCCGCCGATCATCAGCAGCTTGCGCCGACCGATTCGGTCACCGACGGTGCCCATGGTGATCAGGAAGCCGGCGACGAGGAATCCGTAGATGTCGAGGATCCAGAGCAGCTGTGAGCTGGACGGGTTGAGGTCGGCGCTCAGGTGTGGCACCGCCAGGTAGAGCACGGTCATGTCCATCGCGAGCAGCATGGCGGGCAGGGCGAGCACGAGCAGCCCAATCCACTCCTTGCGTCCCGCTCGCGGTGTCGTTCCAGGTGTCGAGCGTGAATCCATCTATCAGTCGCTCCTGTTCATGGTCGTATCTCGAAGGTCCTGCCGATACCGACGCCGCAATCGCGAACCTGTCAGATTGCGGTGTCACCGAGTTGTCGATCGGCGGTGGTCGAAATCGACATGTCCGGGTGTCTTCGCGGAGGCCTGCATCCTTTCGTCACGCTCCCACCTCGGTGGGGCCGACAACGTCAGGTGGCCATCCTAATACCTCAACGATTGTTGAGGTCAATACCGTTGCGGCCGGGTTCGCTTTGCCCCGGCAGGCCGGTAGGTCGCGATGATCACCCCGGTCGTCGCGCCGCTGCTCGTGAGCACGAGTCTCGACACTGTGACCATGTGCCCGCGCCGTCGTCCGGGAAGACCCACCCGCCGGTGCCGAGCACCGGCGGGTGGGTCGGCGTGGGGATCCTGCTCATCGTCTGCCGCCTCCATGCAGCGGGCCTCGCGTTCGGCGACGTGTCGTGACGTGCCGATGATCGAAATCGCCTCGGAAACGGTCACGGTCCTGGTCCACGATCGCGCCGCAGGAGATCTTCGCTTCGTGGACGTCATGGTGCGTGCCATGTCCGAGGCGAGGAAGGCGGCGATGGCTGACTGTCATTGCCCGTTGCAGGAGACATCACCGCCGAGGTCGCTGGCGATGTCATCGCCGGCGGGGATGTCGATGGTGCTCGACTCCGGGATCCCAACCGTCCTGATCGTCACGACCCGGGTGCCGTGCTCGCATGCCCACCGGCGACGTGCGCGTGCTCGGGCTCGTCGAGGAAGGGGACGATCAGACGTGTCAGCAGCTCTGTCTCCATCACGATCCCGACGTGCGTGCCACCGGGCAGGACGGCGAGCCGTGAGGGCGGCACCCCTGCGACGTCACCGAACACGCCGCCCCCGAGCAGGCGGAAAACCTCGACGGCGTGCTCGAGGCGGATGCCGTCCGCGTCTCCGATCAGCAGCAGGGTCGGTGCGGTGATGGACTGGATCTCCTCGTTGGATGCGCCGGGCGAGACGATGTCGATCTTCTTGACGCGCTCGACCAGCGCGGCGAACCCGTCGGGATCCGGTGCCACCTGGTGATAGGCGTCGCCGAGTGGCGTCTCGATCAGCATGTCGCCGGTGATCGATTCGATACCGCTGCGCACGTCGGGCAGCCACCCGTCGGGCCGGAACGGGGACGAGATGACGACGAGCTTGCGGGTCTTCTCGGGGTGACGGATCGCGACCTGGACCGCGACGGCGCCACCGAGGCTGTACCCGAGGATGTCCGCGCGTTCGAACCCGAGGTGGTCGAGCAGCGCGGCGACATCATCGGCGAACGCCTCGAGGGAGGGGTCGCGCTCGATGTCCCTGGTACGGCCGTGTCCCTGCATCTCGACGGCGATCACCTGGCGGCTCTCGGCCAGGTGGGGCAGGAGCGGTGCCCAGTTCAGGTCGATGGTCATGAACGATCCGTGCAGCAGAACCAGAGGGGTACCGCCGCTGCCGTGGATCTCGTAGTACATCTCGAGCCCGTTGACGGGCGCATGGCCGCTGACCGGTGTGGGAGATGTCATCGATGCGTAACCTTCCTTGCTGGTGGATATCGGTCACATGCGCGGGTGGGGCCGACGGAGCTGCCGGGCAGGTTTCATCACGGGTTTCATCATATGGAGGAGCTGTCCGTCGTCGCTTCTCCGATCTTGTGGTGGGGCCGGTCGGCGTCTCCCGTTATCACTGCAGCGGTGGATCAGGGCCGGGGCACGCTGGCCGATGCGGGAGGTCCGGTCGGAGCCGGAACGGTGTGATGGCCGAAGCCTCTGAGGATCAGCCAGAGCCCGAGGGCGAGCTCGAAGAGTCCTCCGGGGATCGAGAGCAGAAGCCCTGCACGCACGTCGAAGAGCTCGAGCACGGCCCCCGCCAGGAAGATCGCGTAGCCGGCGATGCCCCACGCGGCGAGGGGGCGAGGCACGAGGCGGGCCCGCAGGAGCAGGATACAGAGGGGCACGCTCCCTGCCGCGAGGGCGAGCATGGCTACCTGGTAGGCCGTGTCGTTCGCCGTGATCGCGAGGTGGGCGGCCCCATCCTGCCAGGCACTCGTGGCTGCGCTGGATTCTGCGCTCCCGAGCTGTGGGAGGAGGAGCAGAAACGTGACGCCGATGGCGAGCAGGGTGGCCTCGACGATGCGCGCGGCGAGATACCCGTAGGCGACCACGCTGTTGATCCCGCGCAGGACGGGCACCAGCAACACCCCGATACCGGCGACCACGATGGAGTTGACCAGCATCAGGACCGCACCGAGCTCGATGCGGGTCTCGTGTGCAGGCGCTCGGGCCGGAACGTCCGGCGCGCCGGTCACCGATTCGACGAGCCCGCTGCCGGTGCCGTAGGCGAGCATTGCCACCAGGAACAGGATGCCGATCGTGCGAGCGATCCGTGGGTCCTGACGGGTGTGCGGGATCATGTGGACTCCTTCTGCCGGTCATCACGGCCGGGTGGTGGGGAACGGTCTTCCAGCGCCCCGAGACCTGGGTCCGGTTGTCGAAGCCGCCGGCAGAGCCGCTGCGTGTCGAGCGGCCAAGGTTCACGGTGCCAGGCTCCGCCTGCTGTCGGTTTACTAAGTAAACTAGGGCTTACTTAGTATGCTTGTCAAGAGGCTCCCGTATCGCCACACGCGGGGCGAGGCAAGTCGAGAAGGGGACACCCATGGGCCAATCCACCAGCAAGCCGCGCGAGCCGCTCAGTCGCGAGCGCATCCTGCGCACCGCCGTGACCCTTGCCGACGAGCTCGGCGTCGAGGCGCTCACGATGCGCCGGCTGGGTCAGGCTCTCGGGGTCGAGGCCATGTCGCTCTACAAGCATGTCGTCAACAAGGACGATATCCTCGACGGCATCGTCGACCTGGTCATCGGCGAGATCGAGCTGCCGTCCGCCCCGCCGGACTGGCGGACCGCGATGTGGCAGCGAGCCGCCTCGGCGCGGGACGTTCTCGCGCGTCACCCCTGGGCGGTGGGCCTGATGGAGTCGCGCCGGCACCCCGGACCCGCCACGCTGCACTACCACGACTGGGTGCTCGGTCAGCTCCGGGCGGGCGGGTTCTCTGTCGAGATGGCGGCCCATGCCTTCGCGGTCCTGGACAGCTTCATCTTCGGGTTCGCGATCCAGGAGGCCAGCCTGCCGTTCGACACCTCGGACGAGGCAGCAGCAGTGGCCGACGAGATCATGCAGCAGATGGCTGATGGCGCCTACCCGCATCTCGTCGAGATCGCGACCGGGCACGTGATGCAGCCTGGCTATTCCTTCGCCGACGAGTTCGAGTTCGGCCTGGAGCTGATCCTCGATGGCCTCGAGCGCGCGAGGGATGCTGGCTGAGATGCCCATGCCCTGCCGCCGGGCGCGGTTGGGCCGCTTCCCCGAAGCGCCCGGCTGGCTTCGAGGTGATGTCACCGCAGCAGCAGAACGGTTCTGATCAGGGCGGCGAGCGCCGCGGTGGATGTGACCGTGCGCCAGAGGTTGAGCCGGGTCCAGGGGCCCTCGAATGCCCGGCGAGTCGAGCCTGGATCCTCGATGTCGCTGACGTCACCGGCGCTGTCGAGGGCATTGTTGAGCGGGATGTTGCCGCCGACCGTGATGGCGACCGGGATCACGGCCAGGATGGCGCTGGCGACGCCCCATCGCCTGGCGTCGTCGTGGTCGCTGGCCAGCAGCGCGATCGCCGCGGCGATCGGTACCAGCAGGCTTCCCATGAAGATCGGTACGAACCAGATGTTCTGGATGCGGCGGTTGATCGCCTGCATGACGGCGATGAAGGTTTGGTCATCGGTATCGCGCAGGCCCGGCATCACCGCAACGGTGAACCCCCAGTAGAGACCGCTGGTCAGGCCGACGACGACGGCGGAGAGGGTGGTCAGCAATGTGGTGAACATGGTGAGCTCCGGTACGTGGGCGGTTCGATCGCGGGTCGCACCATCACACCGGTGACGATGCAGCCCGCAGTATTGCCGACGCTGTCTGGACGATCCATACCCGATCGTATCGATCGTTGTGCAGATCGTCCGGCTCACCGGGAAGCTGGAGTCAGCGGGGCGTGTAGGCGACGCGCAGGATCGTGCGAAGCTTTTCCGGGGGTGTCCGGCGCGGGTCGTTCAGGTAGATCTCCCGATGGCCCGGCCTGGGGCGACCGCCGTTCTCGCGGATGTACCGATGCAGGAGGTCGAGGGTGGCCGGCTCATCGCGATAGGGGCCGCGATGCAGCAGCTGCGCCGCGAGACCCGCCGGCTCGCAGCGCCGTTCCACACGGTCGAGCGCATCGAGCTCCGGCTTCCTGTGCCGCGTCAGCTCTCGCCCCCGCTCGATCACCTCCGGAGGGATGTGCGAAGGCAGCACGGTCTGCAGGGTCCAGCGAAGCTGGTCACGAATGGCCTGATCCTCGCTGAAGGTCAGCTCGTCGGGAAGCGACCATACGCCCTCGACAGGCATGATCTTGAATGTCGAGCCCGGATCCGTCTCCCTGACCACGGCGCGAACGCCCCAGGCGAGCGAGACGAGCGACGCGACGGCATCCTGGTACGCGGGTGAGGTCGCAGGATCGCCCACCCCGGTGACCGCGAGGACGGCGAGTGGCGGCACCTCAACGACGACGGGACGGGACGCGTTGGCAACATAGAGCTGTCTGAGCTCTCCGGTTCGCAGGTCGATCATGGCTGATCCTCTCCTGGACGGCTTCCGGTGCCCAGTGTAGGAAGCGCTGCGGACAGATACTGTCCGCTTCGACGGTGCCGTCGGGCATGCATGCTACACTCGTGGCCCGGTTCCCCGGTGGTCCCCTCCCGGTCTCGCACCGGTGTTGGCACCGGTGTTTTTCATGGTGGGGATGGCATGGGCGAGCGTGAGCATGGCACATCGGAAACGTTGGTGGAGCGACTGCACGACCTGCGCGAGGTCGCGTCCGACGTGCGGCTGCAGTCGTATCGCAGGAGCGATCGCAGCGACATCGAGACGGTGGTCGCCTACCTCTGGAACGTGCGCTTGTCCGAAGCGCTCTATCCGATCCTCGCCATCTTCGAGGTAACGCTCCGCAACGCGATCCACAACGCGCTCACCGAGCGCTTCGGCACCGATCACTGGTTCGACCGGGATGGTGTGCTGCTCGAACGGGAGCTGGCCTCCATCGAGCAGGCGCGCGAGGCCCTGCAGCGCGACGACAAGCCCACCGACCCGAACCACATCGTGGCGCAGATGAACCTCGGATTCTGGGTCGCGCTCCTGCAGCAACCGTATGAGGAGTCCCTCTGGCGACCGAACGAGGGCGCGTTGCTGAAGGCCGTCTTCCCCTACGCACCGGAAGAGCGTCGTTCACGCGAGCAGCTCTGGGACATCTGCAACCGCGCGAGGGCGCTGCGCAACCGGGTGGCGCACTATCGGCCGGTGTTCAACCAGGAGCGACTGGTCGAGGATCACGCGGATACCGTTGATGCCATCGGGTGGATGAGCCACGCCATGCATGACCTCGTGGTGCTCACCGATCGATTCGACGAGGTGTGGGAGAACGGCGAGAGCCAGGCGAGGGGGCGCCTGGGCGAGTTGTGGCGGGTTCCAGCGCCGGCTGCGGAGGACTGACCGGACAGCGTATCCCGAGCATCCCTCCTGGTGGCTATTCCGGCACGGTCATTGCGGATTGACGTAGGAACCGGTGTTTACACGAATACCGGACATGGGTAGACTAACGGGCCGACAACCGGGCGAGAGTTGGGTCCCCGCCTCCCAGGCTCCCATGCCTTGCCCGCCCGCTGGGAGTGGCTCGTACCGCTCGAGGCCGACGTTCGCGTCGCCTCGGCGAGGGGTGTCAGGGCACCACGTCGACGACACGCCGGCCAGACAGCACACGCCTGCGCGCAGGAACCGAGCGACAAGGAATTTCCCGTGAAAACCGGTCTCCGGATCTTCTCCTACCTCAAACCCTACTGGCGACGGATGATCGTGGTCTACGTTGCCCTCCTGATCGCTGTGGGGGGCCAGACCGCGATCCCGCTGGTGCTCGGCGAGGCGGTGGACCGGGGTGTCGGCGATCGCGACACGACCTTTCTGTGGCAGGCCGCGCTGTTGCTGATCGGGTTGGCCCTGCTGCAGGGGGGCTTCACCTTCATCAGGACGTACAACCTGAATGTGCTGTCCGAGTATGTCGCCAACGACATGCGGAACCAGCTCTACGCCAAGTTCCAGGAGCTCCCCTTCCAGTTCTACGACCAGGCACAGACCGGCCAGCTGATGTCCCGCGCCACCGACGATGTCCAGCAGATCCGCGGCATGCTCATGATGGCGCTGCGGGCGGTGCCACACGGGCTGGCCCTGCTCGTGATCATCACCATCGTGCTGCTGCGGGAGAATGTCCTGCTCGGCGCGGTCGCGCTGTCGACCACGCCGTTCCTGCTCTTCTGGTCGGTACGCTTCGGCGTGACGATCCGGCCGATGTTCCTTCGAGTCCAGCAGCAGTTCGGCGTGATGACGTCGACCCTCCAGGAGAACGTGGCGGGTGGCCGGGTCGTGCGGGCCTTCGCGCAGGAGCAGCCGGAGTCGAACCGGTTCGAGGAGGAGCTGGAGAGCCTCTTTCGCAGCAACATCCGCGCGTCGTACAAGTGGGCGTTCAACTACCCCCTGACGCTGGCGATGAACGGGCTCAGCATCGCCGGCGTCGTCTGGCTCGGTGGCTACCTCGTGCTGACCGGGCAGGTCTCGATCGGTACCCTGGTCGCCTTCGAGCGGTACACCTCGCTGCTCAACGAGCCGGTGCGCTGGCTCGGCTTCGTGGTGAATCGCATCGCCCGGGCGCTCGCATCGGCGGACAGGATCTTCGAGATCCTGGATCGCAGGCCGGAGGTCACCGACCTGCCCGGTGCGCGCCCGATGGAGGAGATGCAGGGGGTGGTCACCTTCGATCATGTCTCATTCGCCTACACCGGCGCCCACGAGCACGCCCTGCACGACGTCTCCTTCGAGGCGAGACCGGGCCAGGTGACGGCGCTCGTCGGTCCCACGGGCGCCGGCAAGAGCTCGGTCGTGAGCCTCATCCCGCGCTTCTATGACCCAACCTCCGGCACCGTGCGCATCGACGGGGTGGACGTGCGCGACATCACGCTGTCGTCGCTGCGGCGCCACATCGGTGTGGTGATGCAGGAGAGCTTCCTGTTCTCGATGACGATCCGCGAGAACATCGCCTACGGACGTCCGGATGCGACGGACGAGGAGATCGTCGCCGCGGCGAAGGCCGCCCAGGCGCACGACTTCATCACCCGCATGGAGCATGGCTACAACTCCCTGGTGGGAGAGCGCGGTGTCACCCTCTCCGGCGGCCAGAAGCAGCGCCTGGCGATCGCGCGTGCCCTGCTGCTCAACCCGCGCATCCTGATCCTTGACGATGCCACGGCGAGCGTCGACAGCGAGACCGAGCATGAGATCCAGCAGGCGCTGAAGGAGCTGATGCGCGGGCGGACGTCGTTCGTGATCGCGCAACGGCTGACGACCGTCCGCGACGCCGACCAGATCCTCGTCTTCGAAGACGGCAGGATCGTGCAGCGCGGCACCCATGACGAGCTGCTGGCGACGGAGGGCTTCTATCGGGAGCTCTACGAGCTGCAGCTGAAGGACCAGGAAGATGCGGCGCGCCCCGGCACGGTGATCGAGGACGCGCATCCGGCAGCCGCCGGCGCGGAGCGAACGACGTCAGGCCCGGCTGGCGTGGCTGAAGGAGCGTAGGCACCATGGGTCAGATTCGCTACAAGCACGAAGAAGAGACCATGGGCAAGGCGTACGACAGCCGCATCGTGCGCCGACTCGCCGGGTTCCTCGCTCCCTATCGAAGCCGGGTCTGGCAGGTCGTGGGGTATGTGGTGCTGGCGACGCTGGCCGACCTCGCGCTGCCGTGGCTGTTCAGCCGCGCGATCGACGAGGTCGCCACCGAAAGGCGGCTTTGGATGGTCAATGTGATCGGCGTGGCCTTCGTGCTCGCCGTGCTGGTTCGCTTCATCGGGCAGTGGCTCCAGTACCGCACCGCGCAGTGGCTTGGAAACCGTATCGTCTTCGATATCCGCAACCGGATGTTCCGGCACCTGCAGTCGCTCAGCATCGGCTACATCGACCGGCGCGGGGTCGGCACGGTGATGACGCGCATCCAGAACGATGTCAGCGTCATCCAGGACATGTTCTCCGACACCGTGATCAGCATCACCAGCAACGTCCTGGTGCTGGTCGGCATCATCCTCATCATGCTGGTCACCGACTGGCAGCTGGCGCTGCTCTCCTATCTCGTCATTCCGATCATGATCCTGGTGATGCGGTTCTGGCAGCGCCATGCCAAGGCGGCCTACCGGGTCACGCGGCGCACGATGAGCGCGGTCAACGCCAATCTCGCGGAGAGCATCGCCGGCATGCGGGTGGTGCAGGCGTACACGCGCGAGCCGCTCAACTACCAGTTCTTCCACAACATCAACCGCGACAACCTGAAGTCGCACGTCGAGGCGGCCAGGCTCTCGGCGCTGCTGTTCCCGATCGTGCAGGTGCTCTCCGCGGCCGCCACGGCGATGATCGTCTTCGTGGGTGGCCAGACCGTGTTCGACAACCGGATGACCATCGGCGAGCTGGTGCTGTTCATCGCGCTGATCGACCGCTTCTTCGCGCCGATCCGCGACCTCAGCCAGCAGTACAGCGTGCTGCAGTCGGCCATGGTGGCCGGCGAGCGCATCTTCGAGGTGCTCGACGTCGAGCCCGAGGTGCGCGACAAGGAGGATGCCTACGAGCTGCCGCCGATCGAGGGCAGGGTCGACTACAACCACGTCACCTTCGGCTACGGCAACACGGAGATCCTCCACGACATCAACCTGCACGTGGAGCCCGGCGAGACGGTGGCCTTCGTCGGCGAGACGGGCGCCGGCAAGAGCTCGATGATCAACCTGCTGATGCGCTTCAGCGACGTCTGGGGCGGCAGCATCACGATCGACGGGCACGACATCCGGGACGTCACCCAGCGCTCGCTGCGGTCACAGCTGGGCATCGTGCTGCAGGACACCTTCCTGTTCGGCAGCACGATCCGGGAGAACATCAGCTATGCGCGGCCGGAGGCGACCCTGCGGGAGGTCGAGGCCGCGGCGAAGGAGGTCGGGGCCCACGACTTCATCCGCAAGCTGCCGGAGGGGTACGACACGCCGGTACAGGAGCGCGGTGTCAGCCTTTCGGTCGGGCAACGGCAGCTGATCTCGTTCGCACGGGCGCTGGTGGCCGATCCAAAGATCCTGATTCTCGATGAGGCCACGAGCAGCATCGACACGCAGACGGAGAAGCTGATCCAGGAGGCGCTCAGGCGATTGCTGGTGGGGCGGACATCGTTCGTGATCGCCCACCGGCTCTCGACGATCCGCGAGGCGGACAAGGTGGTCGTGATGGATCGCGGGCGCATCGTGGAGATGGGCACCCACGACGAGCTCATGGCGCGGCGCGGCGTCTACCACGGGCTCTACACCATGCAGTGGCGCGGCGGCGAGATGGCAGCCGACTGACCGTCGCGCTGGCCCGGCGATGACGCTCATCGATGCGCAACGCTCTGGCATGTCGACCGGGCACCGACGGTCGCGCGTGGAAACATCGCGTGACAGCCGTCAGCCGCAGAACGTCTCCACGCCGCGCTGATGCCCGTTGCGGTCGGAACGGGCACAGCGCACCGGGGTCATCGCGATCCTTCGGTGGCGTCGTCGAGCGGCGCGGGACAGGTCTCGCCGGGCTCGACGGCGAGCTCGAAGTGCCAGATCTCGTTCGCATAGGTCTGACAGAGACCGTAGCGGTAGCCATGCTCGATGAGCCAGAAGTCGGCGTCCTCGTAGCCGATATCGATCGCCTCGCCGGTGACATGCGAGGACCGGTCGGGGGTGTTCACCCATTTGCGGGCCTCCTCCTCGCTTCCGTAGGTCAGCACCGCCTCGTCGAGCAGTACCTGCTGGTAGCGCGGGCTTCTCCACCCGGAGGTGACGACCATCACGATGCCCTCCGCCTCCGCATCCGCCGCGGCGCGCTGGACGGCATCGAGCAGATCCGGGTCGAGCTTCGCGATGGCTGGATGGTCGACGTCCAGCGGGGACAGGACCTCTCCATCGGGGATGTAGCCGTCCTCCGCACCCACCGGTGCTCCGGGCGCGCCCTCCTCCTCGTTCTCGACGTCACGCGGTTGTTGCGTCACGACATGGGTGGTGGAGACGGATGACGTGGCGGGATCGGACACATTCGGGGCCTCGGTCGTTCCTCTGGATCGTTCGCTCGTGCCATGCGAGGGGGCCCAGCCAGTGGCGCTCGCGTACGAGATGATGACCAGCACGAGCGCGATCAGGAGGATGAGCGCCCCCGCCATGCGTTGGGGACCGTTCGGGCGGGATGCGGTGAAAGACATGGGAGACCTTTCGCTTCGACACCAGACCGAATGCCCGGTGGCTGGCACCCACACTAACGAGCGGCATGTTTCACCGGTGTCTGCGAATCCCCAAACATTTCTGCAACACTCCCGCTGGCAGAATGGAGTGACGAGCGGCTCTGGTGATGGCGACGGAGGGAGTGAACGGTGCGTGTGCTGATCGTCGAGGACGAGGCATTCCTGGCGGATGCGATCCAGTCCGGTCTCAGGCACGAGGCCATCGCCGCCGATGTCGCCCTGGACGGCGACGCTGCCCTCGATCGACTGGCTGCCAGCGAATACGATGCCGTGGTTCTCGACCGGGACATCCCAGGTGTGCCGGGCGACGAGGTGGCCAGGGTGGTGGCTCGCGACTACCCGGCCACGCGCGTGCTCATGCTCACCGCGGCGACCAGACTCAGGGACAAGGTGGAGGGCTTCACCCTGGGGGCCGATGACTACCTCACGAAGCCCTTCGCCTTCGAGGAGCTGGTCGTTCGCCTGCGTGCCCTCGCACGGCGACCGGCGGCGGCGACACAACCGATCCTCGAGTTCGCCGACCTGCGGCTCGATCCGTACCGGCGCGAGGTCTACCGTGGCGGACGCTACCTGAAGCTGACCCGCAAGCAGTTCGCCGTGCTGGAGCTCCTGATGCGGGCCGATGGCGGTGTGGTCAGTGCGGAAACCCTGCTCGAGAAGGCCTGGGACGAGAACGCCGACCAGATGACCAGTGCGCCGCGCGTCACCATGTCGACACTCCGCAAGGCGCTGGGTGAGCCGGGGCTGATCCAGACCGTTCCCGGGGTGGGGTATCGACTCACCGTTCCCGAGGCCGGGTCGTGAAGCGGGAGCCACCCGCTGCCATCCCACGGCACGATGGCCGGGTGGGCACACGCCTGCGTCCGGTCATTCGGGACACGGTTGTCCTCGTCGGCGCCGGGGTGCTCACGCTGGTCTGCGTGTACGTCATCCTGCGCTATGCGCTGAGCGCGCTGCTGACCGCCCCGATTCCCGGCGAGGCGGGCGTGTTCATCGCATCGCGACCGGTGATCATCAACGCCCTCGTCGTCGCGGTGGGGATCATCCTGGCCGGATTGATCGTCGCACGTCGTGCTGGGGTCAGCGCCCGCATGCGCCTCGCCCTGAGTTATGCCGCATTCCTCGTCGCCGCCGGGTTCGCCGTATTGTTCGGCGTGTACGTTGTCCTGCGCTACATCCCGAATTACCCACTCACCGCGGCCAATCCCGGCGGCGCGAGCGAGACGGTGCTCTCACGCGGGGCGATCCTGAACGCCGTTGTCGGTGCCTCCGGCATCATCCTCGCTGTGCTGGCGGTCATCGGCATCGCCGGTGGCTGGGTGCTCGCCGGGTGGGTGCTGCGTCCCCTGGAGCGCATCAACGAGGCGGCCCGGATCGCCGCGACGGGACGGCTGGAGCACCGGATCCGGCTCACCGGGCGCAACGACGAGTTCCGGCAGCTCGCCGATACCTTCGATACCATGCTCGGTCGCCTGCACGACGCCTTCACCACGCAGGAACGGTTTGCCGCGAATGCCTCGCACGAGCTGCGCACGCCGCTCACGGTGATGGCGACCATGCTCGATGTCGCCCGGCGCAACCCCGACGGGCAGGACTACGCGACGCTGATCGAGCGGCTGACCATCACCAATGCTCGCGCGATCGGCCTGGTCGAGGCGCTCCTGAGACTGGCCGACGCCAACGCCGTGACTGCCGTCTCCGAGCCGGTCGATCTCGAGGTGATCGCTCGCGACGCGGTCGAGGCGAGCGAGGCTGAGGCCTCCGCCCTGGATGTGACGATCGATACCCGCCTCGAGAGCGCCGCGACGAACGGGGACGCCACGCTCCTGACCCAGCTCGCGGCGAACCTTGTCCAGAACGCGATCCGGCACAACCACGCGGGCGGCTCGGTGTGGATCTCGACCCGTCAGGATCGGTCGCGAGCCGCCGTCTCGTTGCGCATCGAAAACACCGGAGCGGTCTACACGCCCGAGCTCGCGGCGCAGCTGAGCGATCCGTTCCAGCGTGGTGGGGGACGCATCACTCGGCCGGACAGCTCGAGCCGTGGGTACGGCCTGGGCCTGACCCTCGTGGCCCGCATCACCGAGGTACACCAGGGGACGCTCACCATCGATCCTCGCGATGGAGGGGGGCTGGCGGTCACGGTCGAGCTCCCCGACGCGGGCCGGCGCCCGGACTGAGGGAGGCATCGAGCGCTCTCGGTCGCGTGGTGCCGACCCCATGCCAGCGCCCCGCGCGATGTCAGATGGGCTGGGGTAACCAAGGTGACCGTCCCGCGACCACCGGACAGCTGGCCCGATCGAATGGGGCTGCCCCTGCACCACGACGATCGGGACCCGGCGCGACGATCCCTGCAACGCACTCGGCCTCACAGACCAGCTTCTACGCCCGTCGACTCAGGGGATCCGATCGTTGAGCCAGCGGCGCATCGTGTCGATCACCTCCGCCCGGTTCGGGGCGTTGAAAATCTCGTGTCGAAGCCCCTCCCAGAGGATGATCGTCTTGTCCTCGCTGGCCGCACCCTCGTACAGCAGTCGCGTGCCCCTGGGATAGGTCGTGGTGTCGGCGGCGCCGTGCATGGCCAGCAGGGGCAGACGCAGCTCGTGGAAGCGATTGCGCGTGTCCTCACCCGCGGCGACCATCGCAGCTGCCGTCCCCAGGCGGGTGTCGCCGTGCCAGGTACGATGGTCGATCCCGAACTGCTCGCAGATGGAGCGGTCCGTGCTCAGCCCGCAGCCATGTCCCTTGCCCCGCGGGACGGGCGCGGTCGGCAGCCGCCCGGCGAGGACACGGGCGGCCTTGACGGCGAGTGGCGGTGTTTCCTCGTCGATGATCAGGGCCGGTCCGCTCGTGACGAGCACCGCGAGCTCGTCCTGGTACTTCAGGGCATACCGAAGGGCGATCAGTCCGCCCATGGAGTGCCCGATCAGCGCGACCGGCAGGCCGCGGTGGCGCATGGCTGCATGCAGACCGAGGACGTGGAAGTCGTCCGCGATTCGGTCGAAGTCGTCGATCATCACCCGAACACCAGTGGAGCGTCCATGGCCACGGTGATCGAGCCCGTAAACGGCGAATCCATCCCCTACGAGAGCAGCGACGACATGGCCGTAGCGCCCGAGATGCTCGGCGTGGCCATGGCAGAGGAGCGCGACGCCCTTCGGCTCCTGCGGGATCCACCCAGCCGCCGCGAGCTGGACGCCCGGCTCGAGGTTGATGACGTCTCGCCACTGGATGACGGGCACGGGAGTCGGCGCTGTCAGCATGGCTTCTCCGATCTGCATCACCACTGCCTCAGGGATTCCACGGGATCGTCTGACGCTTCGAGAAGAGCGCTGGATCCACCGACAGACCCGTTCGCTCGATCACGGAGGCTGGTACCCCGATCGTCGCGACCGTCACCACACCGCACACCGCGCGTGCAGCCGGGGCGAGAAACCCCTGTTTCGGCAGCACGAGCGCCACCGTCGCATCGGCGACGATGCACGGGTCACCGACGTCGCCCGTGGTTGCGTCCAGCCCAGAGGGCAGATCGATCGCGAGCACCGGTGCCGGGTTGGTGTTGGCGAGCCGGATGAGCTCCGCGATGGTGCCCCGCGGATTGCCGTGACCGCTGAAGCCCAGCAGCCCGTCGACGATCAGGTCGTAATCTGTCGCGGTTCGGGAGCCGCCTGGCTCGGTGACCGGTACGCCCAGGGCACGGGCCAGGCGACACTGCCTCGCGGTGATGTCCGGCAGGTCGGCCGACGGTTTCGACAGCATGGCCTCCGGTCTTGCACCCCACGCGAGCAGGTGCCGGGCGGCCACCAGGGCATCACCACCGTTTCCGCCGCTGCCCGCCAGCAGCAGGACCCGTTTCCGATCAGCATTGCCGCCGAGGAGCGCCCGTGCGGCTTCAGCCACGGCAAGGCCCGCCACCTCCATGAGCTGCAGGACGTCGACCCCGTGGTCATCCATCATGATCCGGTCGACCTCAGCCATCTGGGCGGCGGTGGCGACGGGAACCTCCATGGACATCCTCCTCAGTGGTCGATTGCCGGGCCGCTCGCCGGAGCTTCTCCGGTCCTCTGGGCGATGCGGCCTCCCTGCCGGAGCACCTGTCGCGGCACGAGCGCATCTCCCTCACCGAAGAGCGGTGCCTCGAAGAACTCGATCACCGATTCGAGCGGCGCTCCGCCGGGTGCCACGAACACATGCTCGCTCGCCGGCCAGGCATCGATCGTGTTTGGTGGCAGATCCTCGCTCTCGAGATCCGAGAACGGCTCGTCGTCGACGATCGGCTGATGCTCGATGTGGAGGTGATCGTCGACCCGCCAGACGTCGAAGATACCATCGTGACGCTCATACCGGCCGGTGACGGCATCGAGCACGTCCGCGGTCATGGGAACCGGCTGCGGATCTGACGTGTCGATCGCCAGGTAGTGTCGCAATGCCCATCGCTCGACGGCATCCTCGGCCCGCAGCCCCTCGTCGCTGTTGGTCAGCATGGCGATCGCGAATCGATGCTCCGGGACGGTCAGCAGCCATGCACGGAAGCCGTTGGTGGCTCCCCCGTGGTTGACCAGCGGTACGCCATCCGCATGCACGATGTTCCAGCCGACGCCATACCCTTCGTCGATATGGTCCGACTCCACCCTGCGGACGCGCATCTCGAGCGCTGCCTCCTCCGAGAGGATCCGTGCGCCGTCGTAGCTGCCGTTGTCCATGTGCATCTCGGCGAACGTGAGCAGGTCATCGACGGTGCTGACGATACCGCCGGCCGCGTTCAGGAAGCGGGGCAGCGCCCACGGCCGATGGACCTGGTTGCCCGCCTGGCGATCGGGGAGCGAGTGCCCGCTGGCGGTTGGCCAGGTAACCAGGTCAGTCGATGGGAAGGAGGTGCCGTTCATGCCCAGTGGCGCCAGGATCAGGTCCGTTACGGCCGATTCGTAGGTTTGTCCCATGACGACCTCAATGACCCGACCCGCCAGCGAGAAACCGGTATTGCAGTAGGCGATCACCTCGCCGGGTCGGGTCCATGTGTGGATCTCGTCGAAGCGGTCGATGCCGGCGGCAAGGGCGTCGTCTCCGTCACCCGTGCGGAAGTAGTAGTCGCCCTCGAAACCCGTCGTGTGGTTGAGGAGATGGCGAAGCGTCAGGGTCGCGTAGTCGTCAGGTCGCTGGAGCGGCAGGTCGGGGATCCATTCCCGGACGGGCGTGTCGAGATCGAGCAGACCCCGATCCACCAGCGCCATCACTGCCGTCGCGGTGAAGACCTTGCTGATCGACCCGATCTGGAACCGGGTATCTGGTGTGACGGGCACCGGATGCTCGACGTTGGTCACCCCGGTCGCCGCGAAGAATCGCTCGCCATGGTGCAGGACTGCGGCCGTCATGCCGGGAATGTTCCAGCGGGCGGCCTCACCCTCCACGGCTGCCTGCAGCGAGGCGTAATCCGGCGCGTCCGCGGGCCAGTCCTCCTGCCGAGCGGCGATCGCTTCAGGCATGGAAACGCCGGAGAGGACACCGGCCGCACCGACGCTGGCGGCGACGTGCATCAATCGGCGGCGCGACAGGCGTGTCCGCAGCACATCCGAGCTCGCACTCCGACACCTGTTCCTCGACATTCACCATCCTCCTTCGGGTATGAACATATACGGGTTGGTGGTTCCAGCCCGAGTATACTCCACGAAGAAGTGGCCGTAATGTGTGAGGTTCGGTGGCGCACGCGGTTTCGCGATCGGGGGTCGGCTATGCCCCCCCGACCGTGTCTCCGATCCGCTGGGCGATGCGACCCCCGGTGCGCAGCAGCGGATGACTGGTCAGCGTGCCGTCCTCCGAGAACAGGCGTCCCTCGAGGAATTCGATCAGGACGTCGGCGAATGGACCTTCAAGCACGCGGAAGACGTCATCTCCGGTTGGCCAGGCCTCCATCACCACAGGAGGATCGTCGGCGGAGCGTTCATGCGAGAACTGGTCCGCGTGCTCGACGGTGCGGCGCTCGATCCGCAGGTGGTCGTCGACCCTGGTCACGTCGAACGTCGCATCATGGCGCTCGTATCGCCCGACGTGGGCATCGAGCGAGTCGGGTTCAGTCGGGAGGACCTCGCGCTGCGGGGACTCGATGTCGAGATAGTGCCTGAGCGCCCAGCGCTGGATGTGCTCCATTGCGGTAGTGCCCGGATCGCCGTTGGTGAGCATCGCCAGTGCGAACCCGCGCTCCGGAATGGTGGCGAGGGTTGCCCGGAAGCCGTTGGTGGCGCCACCGTGGCCGACGATCGTGGCGCCGCCAACCTCCCTGATGTTCCATCCGATGCCATAACCGTTCTCGAGCACGCCCTGCCTGGAGGTCCGCTGGCGCATCGCGGCTGTCGATGATTCCGAGAGGACACGGCCCGCACCGGCAACGCCACCGTTCAGATGCATCGCGGCGAAGTCGAGCAGGTCGCCGACCGTGCTGACGATGCCGCCGGCCGCGTTGACCACGCGTGGCAGCGCCCATGGCCGGTAGACGGTGTAGCCGTCCCTGCGGCTCTTGAGGGTGTGTCCGCTCGCGGTCGGCCAGGTGACGAGATCGGCCGAGGCGAAGCCGGTCTGCTCCAGCCCGAGCGGATCGATCACCAGGCGCGTTACGGCTTCCTCGTATGTGGTCTCCGCGGCGAGCTCGATGATCCTGCCGGCAAGATAGAAGCCGGTGTTGCAGTAGGCGAGGATCTCGCCGGGCATCGTCCAGTGGCGGAGGCGGTCGAAGCGCGTCATGCCCTCGGCCAGCGCGTCATCGCCGTTGCCCGTGTCGAAGAAGACGTCACCCTCGAACCCGGTCGTGTGGTTCAGGAGGTGGCGGATGGTGAGCGCCCGCAGCCCTGCCTCGTGACGAAGTGGCAGGTCGGGCACCCATTCGGTGATCGGGGCGTCGAGATCCAGCCTGCCCCGCTCGACGAGGGCCATGATCGCGGTGGCGGTGAAGACCTTGGTGATCGAGCCAACCTGGAAGCGGGTGTCCGGAGTCACCGGTACCGGTTGTTCGAGATTCGTCACCCCAGCGGCGGCGGTGGTCCGCTCGCCATCCAGCAGCACGGCGGCCGTGATCCCCGGCACGTTCCAGCGGGCGGCCTCACCCTGGACGGCCGCCGCCAGGGACGAATACTCGGGTGCCTCGTGGGGCCAGTTGGTCGATGTCGATGACATGCTCGCTCCTGTCGCTACGGCACGGTTGCTTTCCGGGCATCATGCCGGGCGGGCGGGCACGGCGCAACTGGAGAACGCGACGAGGCGGATGCAGGTGCCCGCCTCGTCGCGTATTGACGCGTGGGATGGCCCGGTCAGTCTGCGGCGAGCTGCGGTGCCGTTGCTCTGGCAGGGGCAAGGATGCGGGACGACGTGCGGAATCCCCTGACGGTCAGCCAGATGCCGAGCGAGGCCTCCCAGAGCATCTCGGGGATCGTCGCGATGAGCTGCCACCCGGAGCCCAGGTCGATCATGCCGAACATCACGGCGATCCCGGAGGCGCACACCAGCGGTCCGCCGATGAGCCCCAGCATCGCCATGCCTCGCGGCACGAGCCCCGACCGGTACATCAGGTACCCCAGGATCATCCCGTTCCCGATGCCGACGACGAAGCCAGGTCCGAGCATGAATGTCAGATCCTTGATCGCGACCAGCGCCGTCCCGGCGATGACCAGCGAGTCGGCTTCCGTGCCGCTGGCCCCTGCGACGTCCTGCCGCAACGCCACCACCGCGAGGACGCTGAGGATGCCCACCGCGATGAAGACGCACTCCATGATCCGGGCCGCGACGAAGCCGAGCGCGAGTCCCTCGCTCTGGCGCCTGAGAATCGCGAATGGCACGAGGGCGGTGCCGATGTTGGCGACGATCAGGATGAGCTCCAGAAACGCGCCGAGGGAGATGCGACGGTCGGCGCCCGCACCGGCGATGTAGCTGGCGTCGTTGATCACGGGGTCGAACAGCAGCGCCGCCGGGATCGCGGTGATGAAGGTGACGATGAACAGCACGCCGGTGGAGAAGGCGGCCCTGCGGTCCGCGTCCATGTGGCTGCCGGGGAGCGATGGCAGGAGGGATCTCGCGTTCATGGTGGTCTCCCTGCATGTAGTTGGGCGTCGTGCCCGTCTCGGGACGCGTTCTATTCCGTCGCGGCCTGGCGGAGGTGGGGGAGCTCGGTACCCGGTATCTGGGCCGTGGTGGCTTCACGCCGGTCAGTCCACATCGCGTATCCCAGCCACGCCAGCGCCAGACCCACCGGTACCGCGAATGCTCGATCGTACGGATGCGGGAGCGATGCGCCCACGATGGGAAGGACGGTTCCGAGCGCAAGCAGGGCGGCTGCCCTGCGCGGCAGGATGCCCGCGCGGAAGGTCGCGATGCCGAACAGCACGCCCCCGAGCAGGTACAGGCCGCCGGTGACGGCATAGGTCGTCGGAAGCGCGCCGAGATCCACCGCACTGCCGTGACCGCTCGGGATGCCCAGCAGGCCATCCACGAACGCTGGCGAATCGGCAGCCAGGGCCGGTGATACGAATGCCTCGACGAACTGGAAGCCCATGCTGAGCGTGTAGAACAGCGTCATCAGGAGAAAGCCGGCCAGCCCTGTCCAGCCGGCCTCGTCTGCCTGCCGGGAAGAGATGCCCGCCACGCCCAGAATCCCGAACAGGCACATGGCGACGCCCAGATAGTGGACGATGAGCCACCTGTCCGTGGTCACGGACGACAGGACGTCGGATGGGTGGATCAGCTGGATAGCGATGAACAGGATTCCCGATGCCATCGCGGACAAGCCTGCCAGACGGCTGAGGCGGCGTGCATTCATGTCGTGCTCCGTTCGTTTTGCGAGGTCGCTTCGTTCGAATCGATCCGCTCGATCGAGATGAGCGGCAGACCCAGATCGCGAATGCGCTTCAGGATTCCGTGGAGCGCTGCCTGGTCAGCCAGCGGGCCGGTCAGGATTGTGTCTCCGTTCGGTTTCGGGGTGATGGTCATCGGGTCGAACCATTGTCCCCAGCGAGGCACCAGGTGTCCCCTGACCCGAATGCGGTAGGTGGTCGGTCCGTCCGGCGCGGCTGAGGGGTGTGGCGGCTGTGACATTGCCGGACTCCTGCGTGTCGTGGTGGTGGCGAAGGTCCCTGGCTCGGTCGCGGCTGGTGTCCTCCTTCCCGGTGAGCCCGGGGGATGCGGCCGTCGCTCTCCCTGCTCACCTGTGGCGAGGATAGGGAGCGCTGGGCACGTGGGAATAGACACCGAAGTGGTGTTCGAGGTGTTGATTTTGGGTGTTGCGTGGTGCCGCCCATGTGGCGGCTGGTGGTGATCGGGTCGAGACCCTGCCTACAGCAGCCCCAGCTCGCGGGCGCGGGCGATCGCCTCGGTGCGGCGCTCGACGTCGAGCTTGGCGAAGATGCGTCGGTTGTGGCCCTTGACCGTGTCAAGGGCGAGGAACAGGCGGTCGGCGATCTCGCGGTTCGAGCGTCCCTCCGCGACGAGGCGCAAAACCTCGATCTCCCGCTCGGTGAGCGGCTCGGCCATATCACGCGCTGGGGTGGAGGGATGCGTGTCGCGCCCGGGATGGGACGCAACCGCGGCGAGCAGGGTGGCTGTGTAGCGGGGCATGATGCCTCGTGCGCTGGCCTCGGTCAGGAGCCTCGTCATGGGGAGTCCCTCTCCGATGAACAGACGGATGTACCCTTCGGACTCGGCGAGGGAGAGGGCGCGCTCCAGCGACGGCAGGGCGCCGGCGAGGTCACCGCATGCCTCGAGCGCGAGGGCCCTGAGCATGAGGATCTCGATGACGCTCCCGGTGCGCCCGCTCTCCTCACCTGTGCTCTGGAGGCGATCGAGCAGCGCCATCACGCGCTCGAGGCTGGGCGTATCCCGATCGCGCCGGTAGCGGGACAGGAGCAGTCGCGTCAGGGTCACGTGGGTGTACTCGAGCAGGTAGGTCGGCGCATCGTCCGCGGCGACACCCTGCTCGCGTGCCCAGGCCGTGGCCTTGCCCAGGTCGCCCGAGACGATCTACAGTCGTGCCCGCGTCGCGGGGACGGGGCGGACGTTCGGTGAGAAGTCCCCGGCGTACCGGCGCTCGGCCTCGTCGAGCAGCTCGCGCGCACCGGTGTGGTCACCCTGTGCTTCCCGGACCCTCGCCATCGTCGCGCACCAGCGATACGGATTCTGCGGCAGCCCCATGTGCTCGCCCAGCTCCCTGCTCTGCTGCAGATGCGTGATCGCCGTGTCCATGTCGTCGTGTTCGATCGCGAGTGCGGCGATGCCTACATGCATGTCCGCCGTTCCTCGCAGCAGCGAGCCCCCGCGCCCCGCGTTGAGCCGGAGTCCTCGCTCGTAGATCTCCATCGCCTCGTGTAGCCGGCCCTGCGTGATCCGGATGTCGGCCAGGACGAGCATGCAGCCGAGCAGGTCGGCGATGAACCCTGCCCGTTCGAGGCGAGCCATGCATTCGGTGTACAGGCGGTATGCTGCCTCGAGATCGCCCAGGGTCCAGGAGGCGAGCCCGAGCAGGCCCGCCGCAGCTCCGTGCCCGAGGTCATCCTGTTCAGCGAGAAGGTCGAGGGCATGGGTGGCGTGTCGCTGCGTTGCGGCGGCATCGCCGCGCATCTGGGCCAGCCCGGCGCGATAGATCGCGATCCAGCCACGGAGAGCGGCAGCCGTCCCGTTGGGTGTGGAGGGCTCGACGTGGAAGGCGTCGAGCCGCTGCTCCGCACCGTGTAGGAGGGACTCGACCCTGTCGGTTTCCCCGATCGACAGCAGCACGCCGGCATAGTCGACGCCGAGCGGGGGACGTCTCTGGATCAGCTCGTCGGGCAGGGCGTCGAGCCACGCCCGCAGCGTCACTTCCCGGCGCAATTGCCGCATCCTGGGCGCCGCCATCTCGATCAGATCGGCCGCCGTGTCGAGGTCCGCGGCGGCCAGCGCGTGTCCGATCGCCTCGGGGAGATCGCCATGGCGCCGGTGCCAGGCGCTGGCCCGCCGGTGGAGCTCCGGAAGCAGACCGGAATGCTCGGCAACCAGGTAGGCGCGCAGGACATCGGCGAAGAGATGATGGTAGCGATACCAGCGTCGCCGGTCGTCGAGCGGCACCACGAACACGTTCCCGCGCTCCAGCGCCTCCAGCTGGCTGGCACCCCCCTGACTGACCCGTAACGGCATCGCAGAGCGGGCCGCTGAGCCGGTCCAGGATGGAGGTCTGCAGGAGGAAGTCCCGGACGTGCTCCGGTTGGCGACGCAGGACCTCCTCGACCAGGTAGTCGACGACATATCGGGCGTCACCCGCGAACGTCTGGATGAAGGCGCCCGCATCGTCCCGGCCCTGGATGGAGAGGGCCGCCAGCTGGAGGCCGGCGATCCATCCCTCGGTGCGGGTTCCCAGAGCCTCGACATCGTCCGCGGTGAGCTCCAGGCCCATCGCCTCGACGAGGAACGCGGCCGCCTCGTCGGTGGTGAAGCGCAGGTCGGCTGCCCGCAGCTCGATCATCCGTCGCCGGGCGCGCAGGCGAGCGAGGGGGAGTCGGGGATCCTCGCGGGTCGTGACGACGAGGTGGAGCTGCGGCGGCAGGTGATCGACCAGAAACGTCAGGGCATCGTCGACGTCGTGCGAGTCGACGAGGTGATAGTCGTCCAGCACCAGAACGATCGGCTCGGGCAGGACGGCGACGGTGTTGAGCAGGGTGGTCAGGCTCGCCTCCATCGGCGGCGGCTGGGAGGAGGCGGGCGCGGTGTCGTCGGGGAGCCCTGGCGCGACGGTCCGGAGCGCGGCGATGAGGTAGGCGAGGAAGCGTGTGGGGTCGCTGTCGGTCTCCTCCAGCGAGAGCCAGGCGACCGGGCGGCCGCAGCTGGTGACCCAGCGGCTCACGAGCGTGGTCTTGCCGAATCCGGCGGGCGCGGAGACCAGCGTCAGGGGACAGTTCAGCCCGGCATCCAGTCTGGCCATGAGGCGGGGCCGGGCGATCGTGCCCGGACCGGCCGGAGGGAGGAAGAGCTTGGTGACCAGGATCTGAGCGGACATGGCCTGAATTCGACTCCTGGTAGCGCGATGGTCGGCGCGGGGGACGTGCTCGCTCCGGCGCGTGTCATGGGGGTCCGAGCCCAGTATACGAGTGGCCCAAAGCGGTCGCGCGGTCCGGGATGGGCCGGAGCCAGAGGGGAACGCGCAGGTGACCCTCTTGACAGCACGATATGTTAGTGTACACTCACTAACATATCGCCCGGGAACCGGCCCGGGTGTCGGTACCGAGCAGGATGGTTGGACAGCGTGACGACGGAGGAGCGGCAACGGACGCGGAGGACGGCGGAGGAGCGCCGCATCGATGTGCTCAACGCGGCGATGATCGAGTTCGCCACCTACGGGCTGCACGGTGCCTCGACCGTCACCATCGCGGAGCGAGCGGGAATCTCCCAGCCTTATGTGCTGCGGCTGTTCGAGACCAAGAAGCAGCTCTTTCTCGAGACCGTCGCAATGGCCCGTCGGCTGATCGAGACCACCTGGACGCGGGCGCTCGAGGCCATGCCGGCGGAGGCGACACCCGAGACGCGCCTGCAGGCGCTGGGGGAGGCGTTTCAGAGCGTGACGTCCCGCACCGACGTGCTGCGGCTGCTCCTGCAGGCGTACAGCGCGGCCGCCGACGCCGATGTGCGCGAGCAGTGCCAGCGGGCGATGCGAAGCCTGTTCGACTGGGTGCGCAGCGCCACGGGCGTCTCATATCATCAGGCGCAGATGTTCTTCGCGCAGGGCATGTTGATCATGGTGGGCGTATCCATCGGGGCACCCGAGAAGATGGAAGAGGACTGGGCCCGGGCGTTCATCCTGCAAGAACCGGACTAGGCAAGCCGAACGGGAAAGGGAGTGCACATGGCACGTGTTATAGGTAGTGAGCAATCAATTCAAACACGAGTGGAGCGCGACGACGCGGTGGAGACCCGTCCCTGGGGGAATCGCTGGGCGGGGGCACTGCTGCTGATCCTCGTTAGCGTGATGTTCGGCGGGGCGTCGCTCCTCCGCATGCTGGTCAGCGGCGACATCCTCAACGCGTGGCAGGTCGACCAGTTCCGTGCCGGCCACGCGCACGCCGGCGTGCTGCTGATCCTCTCGCTGGCATACGTGGTGTTTCTCGAGCGCACGACCTGGAGCCCCTCGCAAAGGAGACTGGCGATGGTGACCCTGATCGCGGGTGGCGTGAGCCAATCCGGCGGATTCTTCCTGCACATGCTGGTGGGAGAGGCGGAATCGTTCTCGGCCGGCATCGCCCTGACGTTGTTCGGCGCCGTGCTGCTGGCCGCGGCGGTCATCTCACTGGGTGTTGCCTTGCTGCGCGGCACCAGCGACAAGGAGTGGACGGTATGAGTCACGAGCCGCGCGTGCTGTCGGGTCCCGGCGTGCAGCCATACCGCTTTCGGGCCGATTTCCCGCCCGGCACGGTGGTTTTCCTGATCGGCATGCGGGTCAATGAGCTGCGCCGGATCGATCAGTGGCTGCCGGTCGCCCGGGCGATGCCGAAGATGATCCGCGAGCTGATGCAGCAGCCCGAGCTGGGCATGCTGGGGGCGGAGAACTGGGTGCGATGGAGGCAGACGCTGGCGGTGCAGTACTGGCGGGACATGGACCACCTGATGCGCTACGCCACCGACCGCGATAGCGAGCATCTGCCCGCCTGGGCGGAATTCAACCGGCGGGCGCGGAGCTCCCACGCGGTCGGGATCTGGCATGAGGCGTACGAGGTCCACCCCGAGACCAGCCACATCATCTACCGGGACATGCCGCTCTTCGGCATGGGCAAGTCGACGGCCGCCGTGCGGGTCGAGCACCTGCCACCGCAGGCGGTGAAGCGGCGCGGTGCAGCACCCGACGGCGATGGCGCCGCTGCCGGGTAGACTGACCCTGTACGCAACGGGGAGGTCGCTTGATGGCCACAACAGCGCCACGTGAACCGGATAGTCACATGCTCGCCGGGAGGTGGGTCGCCAACCCGCCACCCGGCACCACGCTGGTGCTGTTCGGCCTGCGCGTGAATCGATGGGGGCGGGTGTGGTCCTGGTGGCCGCTCGTCCGCGCGCTGCGACGGATGGTGCGGGAAGCGGAGACCTCGCCCGATGAGAGCGGGATGCTGTGGGCGCGCCAGTGGCGGGACGATCGGGAGTTTACGGTCCTTTCGTACTGGCGAGACATGCAATCCGCCCTGGGATGGGCGCAGGATGCGCGTTTCCGGCACGTCGACGCATGGCGGCGCTACAACCATGGGCGCGTCGGCGACAGCGGGGATGTCGGGCTCTGGCACGAGGTGATCGAGATCGATCCGAAGCGGCTCCACACCATCTACCGCGACGTCGAGTGGCGAGGGCTCGCGGCCGCAACGACGTACGAGGAGGCCGATGCCGCCCACCTGCGGAGGTATCGGGCGTCACACGGCGAGCCGTAGACCCGCACCCGGGCGCGCGGGCTCGCCACCCACCATCCCGATCGATGCCAAGCGCGATGTGCCCCGGAGCGCGGGTTCACCAGCTCGATGGCATTTCGTGCGGGATCCCGGCGCCCTCGGGGCTGCGTCGGCCCCGAGCCGTGAAGCAGCATGACGGTGGCCCAGCAAGCCGGTGCACACAATCGGCAGCCGGGACTGGCGTCCTCGGGCAATCGGTGCGGTCAGCTGCCGGCCACGATGGGGCTGAAGTTCGTGTCGCGGTCGAACGTGTCGATGCCTTCGACCTGCTTCAGCTTGGTGACCACCAGGTAGGTCACCGGCGTCATCACCACCTCGTAGGCGGTCTTGAGGACCCAGTTGGTGATGATCATGTCCTGCAGAACCCCCGTGGAGAAGACGCCACCGAAGGCGATCAGCACGAAGACGACCGAGTCGAGTCCCTGGCCGATCACCGTCGAGCCGATGGTGCGGCTCCACAACCAGCGGCCATCCGTGAGGACCTTCATCCGCGCGAGCACGTAGGCATTGGCGAACTCGCCGATGAGGTAGGCGCAGAACGAGGCGAACAGGAGGCGTGGGGTGGAGCCGAAGATCGTGTCGTACGCGCCCTGGTTCTGCCAGCTCGACTCGGCCGGGAGCACCCCGGCGAGCTGGAACGTGCCGACCGCGATCAGGTTGCAGAGGAAGCCGAGCCAGATCACCCGGCGTGCGGCCGCGTAGCCGTACACCTCGGTGAGGACGTCGCCGACGATGTAGGCGATCGGGAACGTGATGAGCCCGGCATCCGTCACCCAGGGCCCGATCTCGAGCACCTTCACCGCGACGGTGTTGGCCGTGATCAGGCTGGTGACATAGAGCGCGACGACCAGCATGAACCACGGCGAGGCGTAGGTTGGTTGTGGCGATTGCTGTGCAGGCATTGGGCAGGTCTGGCAGGGTGCATGACGAACGAACGGCGCTCCCGGCGCCACCGGGATAGTGTACCCCGCCCGGTGTCTGGGGCCCTCGGCGGGCGTAGCCTGCCCGACACGACGGCGGGATCACGCGTGCCGCATGGCGTCCTCCAGCGTGGCATGACGCCCGATCTCGGAGATCAGCCCGTTGGTGAGCCGAAAGACGGTAGCCACCCGATGGATCTCGGGATCGCCTTCCCATTGCGCGTCCTCCTCGACCACGATGGCGTTTCCCGTGACATGGTGCGCGCGCACCGTGAGGCGGATCCTCGACCGGTGGATCCAGCCGACCAGCATCTCCTGGCCACGCTCGCTCCCCCGCGGTCCGACCATGCGGACATCGGCGGTCGTGAGGTCGCGGATCGTCTCGGTATCGCGGTGATTGACGGCATCATGCCACCTGAGCACCACATCCAGCTCCCGTTCGGTCGTGTCCATCGCGGCTCCCCTTTGGCGTCCACGCCTCTCCAACACGGCTATATGGTGTTAGTATATGCATATTGCATGTAGTTGTGGCGAGCATGCCACCGAGTGACAGGCGGGGTGGCGTATGAGCGGCGGTGGCGTGGCGTTGTTCCGGCTGGTGCGCTTCTGGTCGCGGCGTTGGGCACAGGCTCCCGGGATGGAGGATCCGGAGGGTGAGGGGCATGTCCCGCACGTGATGGTGCTCGAGGCCATTGCCTCCGGGGAGTCCGACGGCGAGCCATCGATCTCGACGGTGGCGGCGCAGCTGGGGGTCGACCACTCTGTCGCCAGCCGCATGGTGGCCAGGTCGGTTGCCGCCGGATTCGTCCGCAAGGCGCCGTCACCACGGGACGCCCGTCGCACGGTGCTGCGACCGACACCGGCCGGCGACGAGCTCCTCGAGGCGGCACGCGTGTGGCAGGAGGAGGTGTTCGCCGAGCTGACCGCGGGGTGGGAGCGAGAGGACGCCGAGCGCCTGGCGGGCTACCTCCAGCGACTGGCGAGCAACCTCGATGCGTTGAACACCGGGCGAAGGTGATCCCGGCAGATCAGGCGAGCCACCGTTCGTTGGTCCAGGCCATCTCCCAGAAGGCGAGCTCGTACCGGCTCGAGACGATGAACGCCTCCTCGATCCGCTCCAGTGCCGGCTCCGGCAGCCCGGCGCAGGCGTCGTCGGTGAGCACGCGGCACCAGGTGGCCAGCTCGGTGAATTCGTCGGAGGCGTACATCTCGATCCAGGCGCGGTAGCGTTCGTCATCCGGCATGCCGCGCTCCGCGAGGCGCAGACCGATCTCGTTGTAGCCCCACATGCAGGGCAGCAGCGCGCCGAGCAGCTCGGCGTAGTCGCCCGTGGTGGCGGTTCGCAGCAGGAAGTCGGTGTAGGCCTGCGTCGTCGGTGCCTTCGTCTCCCGCAGGAGGTCCTCCTCGGTGATGCCGAAACCGGCGACGTACGACCGGTGCAGACCCATCTCGGTGGAGATGATGCCGTGGAGCAGCTCCGCGAACCGTGTCATCGCCGCGAGATCGGGGGCCCGCAGGACCGCCGCCCCGAAGAGTCGACTGTAGTCGATGAGATAGAGGTAGTCCTGCCGGAGCCAGAATCCGAATGTCTCGGTGTCCAGCGTGCCGTCACCGATGCCGCGCACGAAGGGGTGATCGTGCTGTGCCTCCCAGATCGCATCGGCGGCGTGCCGGAACCGTTGGGTCGGTGTCGTGGTGGTGGAACCCTGCATGGTTACGATACCTCCGTATCTCCTTCTATGTGCGCGAAACGCAGTCTGGCGCTGGTGCTCGGCTCGCCGGACCGCCCTACTCGCCCGGCCGATCGGTCACGTACCGACGCCAGGGCAGCAGCAGTCGCTCGAGACCGCTGATCAGGCCGAACAGCCCGACACCCATGAGCGAGAGAATGAAGATCGACGCGAACACGCGGGCCGTGAGGAACTGGGAGCTGTCGCGCTGCATCAGGTAGCCCAGCCCCTCGCTGGCCCCGACGAGCTCCCCGAAGACCGCCGCGATCACGCTGACGGCGATCCCGATTCGGGCCCCCGAGAAGATCGACGGCAGGGCCGCTGGCAGCTTCGCCAGCCGGAAGCGATCCCAGCGTCCGGCACCGAACGATCGCAACATCGACATCACCTCGCGGTCCGCCGTGCGCAGACCGTCGACCGTGCTCACCGTAATGGGGAAGAAGGCGATCAGTGCCGCGACGATGATCTTTGGGGCGAGACCGTAACCGAACCAGATGAGCAGCAACGGCGCCAGCACGACCATCGGAATCGTCTGGCTGGCGATGATAAGCGGGTAGAGCGCGCGCTCCAGGGCTCGGGACGTGTCGATGGCGATGCCGATGGCAACCCCCGCCACCAGCGCGACGACAAAGCCGATCAGCACCTCGAGCAGGGTGACCCGCGTGTGGTGCCACAGCAGTGCGTGGTGCTCGCGAAACGCCGCCCAGACGTCGGACGGCTTCGGCAGCATCCAGGCCGGGGTGTCGGTGAGTCCGACCGCGATCTCCCAGCCGACGAAGAAGAGCGCGAGCAGGACGACCGGCAGCGACCAGCGGCGGAGCGAGCCGATCATGGTGCCGCTCCGAGGATCGGCTCGGGTGTCTCGAGCAGCCCGAGCGCCTCCAGCAGCGCGACGCGATGGTGATGGAATGTCTCGCTGGTCAGCATCTCGCGCGTGCGGGGACGAGGCAGCGAGATCTCCTCGATGTGGGTGATGGTGCCCGGTCGCGCGGTGAGGACGATCACGCGGTCCGCCAGGTAGACCGCCTCGTCGACGTCGTGCGTGACGAACAGCACCGCCTGGCGCTCCTTTTCCCAGAGCTCCAGGAGCCACGTCTGCAGCAGCACCCGGTTGAGCGCGTCGAGCGCGCTGAGCGGCTCGTCCAGAAGCAGCAGGGGCCGTTCGGCGAGGACGGTGCGCAGGAAGGCCACCCGCTGTCGCATGCCGCCGGAGAGCTGGGCCGGCCACGAGTCCTCGAATCCCTCCAGGCCGAACTCCGGGAACCGCTCGCGGGCGCGTCGCCGGGCCTCGCGCCTCGGCACACCGTGGACCTCGAGCGCGATGGCGGCGTTGTCGAGGGCGGTGCGCCATGGCAGCAGCAGGTCACGCTGTCGCATGTAGGCGGAAGATCCCAGGCGGGCCTCGGTGGGCAGCGGGACGCCATCGAGCAGCACCCTGCCGCTGGAGGGGGCGTAGAGTCCGGAGATGATGTCCAGGAGGGTGCTCTTGCCCGAGCCGGACGGGCCGACCAGGGCGACGAACTCGCCATCGTGGACGGCGAAGCTGATGTCGCGCAGCGCCTCCAGGGTGACGCCGCCCTCGATGTAGGTGGCGTTCACGCCGTCGAGCTGCACACGCGGTTGGTTGAGGCTTGGCGAGGTCATGGATGCCTCCCTGCGCCGGCATTACCCGGATCAGGTACGAACGGTCGGCGACGGAACGGTGGTCGCCCTCTCAGCCCGGCACTCCCCGAGCCCCCGTAGCGATGTCGTCCGGTGCGCAGACGCGGACGTTTGGGGAAGTATAGCAGCCGCTCTGCCGCTGGCTCCCGCCGAAGCGGCGGCAGATGCGTGGGGTGTCGCCGGCACGGCGTGCTGGCTCCACGGGGCGGCCTGCGCATCCGTGTGACACGCAATCGTGACAGTTTCGTCACGGTTTTGCGGCTCGTCTTGACGATGCTCTTTCGTGGAGTGCGGTACCCGGCCACGTGGCTGGAGCAGGTATCGCATTCGATCCACACCGCCATCCCGATGGGAAGGGGCGGTATCGGCCATTTCCGCGCGTTCGGTCCTGGCAGGGCGACGCTCGAGATGCCTGCTCATCTCCGGAACGCCGTGGGCCATCGCAAGAATGGAGAAGCCGGTGTCAGGTTCGGGAGTGACAATGCAATGGCTGTACGGTCAATTCCGACCCAACCGTCGTAACGCCACCAAGGTGATAGTAGACATCACGCTGCGACCGCATGTTGGCCAATTATTTGCATGATACGCGGCCGTATCCCCGCCAAACCTCGTGCGATAGTGGCTCAAGGTGTTGAAATTACTCGTCGATCCGCCCGACAGACTCAAGATTATCGAGGAGGAGATTGACTTAGGTGAGGTTGTCCGGTAGGATTGGCGCCGAAAACGGTTATCAGGGACACAGGTGTTGACAGTGAGGCATCGACAGCCTCATAATGGCCGGATGGATATTCCGGGTCCGGAGCAAGTGTCCGAACACTGCGAGGGAGACCTATGAACCAGATACGAGGCGGCCATCGAGACGCGGCCATCGTTGCGGAAGGCTTGGTGAAGTCCTTCGGCGAGACCCAGGCGCTGAAGGGTATCGACCTTCACGTCCCGGCGGGCAGCGTGCTCGGGCTGCTGGGACCGAACGGCGCGGGCAAGACGACTGCTGTCCGCATTCTCACCACGCTGCTGAAGCCGGACGCGGGTCGGGCTGAGGTGGCGGGGGTCGACGTCCTCGCGCACCCCGAGAAGGTCCGATCCCTCATGGGGCTGACCGGACAGTACGCTGCGGTCGATGAGGTCCTCACCGGTCGGGAGAATCTCATCATGTTCGGGCAGCTCTACCGACTGTCGCTGAAGTCGGCGAAGGCGCGCGCGGAGGAGCTCCTGGAGCGATTCGACCTGACCGACGCCGCCGACCGCTCCCTGCAGACGTACTCGGGCGGTATGCGCCGCAGGCTCGACCTCGCGGCCAGCCTGATCGTGTCGCCGCCGGTGATCTTCCTCGACGAGCCGACGACCGGGCTGGATCCGCGCAGCCGCAACGGCATGTGGGATGTCATCCGCGACCTGATCGACGATGGCACCACCGTGCTGCTCACGACCCAGTACCTCGAGGAAGCCGACCAGCTGGCGGACAACATCGTGGTGATCGACCACGGTCGCGTCATCGCCGAGGGAACGGCCGACGAGCTCAAGAAGCAGCTGGGCGGTGAGCGCCTCGCGATCAGCGTTCCCGATGGCACCGACCTCGCCAGGGCCGAGCAGGTGCTGCTCGAGGTGGCCAGCGCCGGTGGCAGCGTGGACGGCGAGGTCCAGGTCGACCGCGATGCCAACCAGCTGACCGTGCCGTTCGCGGCGGGCGCCAGAGGGCTGGCCGAGGCGGTGCGGCGGCTCGATGCCGCCGGGCTCGAGGTCGTCGATCTCAGCCTGCGCCGCCCGACGCTCGATGAGGTCTTCCTGACCCTGACGGGACACGCAGCCGAAGAGGACGAAGCAGCTTCAACGGAGAATGCCGCATGAGCAGCGAAACACTCCCGACCACAACGACGACGCTCCCCGACGCGCGCGTCGCGGCACCGGATCTCGACTTCGTGCGGCGCAGCAAGCCGGCCAGCGTGCTCATGGATTCGCTGGTCCTGGCCAAGCGCCACCTGATTCGCATCCCCAGGCAGCTCGACTGGCTGATCGGCGTCACGATCATGCCGATCATGTTCCTGCTGCTCTTCCGATACATCTTCGCCGATACCGTCCAGGCAACCCTGCCAGCAGGTGTTGATGCGGTGAACTACCTCGTGGCCGGTATCCTCGTGCAGGGACTCGTGTTCGGTAGCATGAACACCGGACTCGGGCTGGCGATGGATTCCAAGGAAGGTCTGATGGACCGCTTCGCGTCGCTGCCGATGTCGCGATCCGCGGTGGTCCTGGGCCGAATCCTGGCCGACATGGGCATCGCCATCTTCACGACCGCGATCACCATCGTTGTCGGCCTGCTGGTCGGGTTCCGGCCCACCACGGATGTCGTCGACTGGCTGGCGGCCATTGGCCTCATGCTGCTGATGGCGTTCACGCTGGCGTGGCTCGGTGCGATCATCGGACTCTGGCTGAAGACGGTGGAGGCGGTCAACTCGATCGGCTTCTCGCTGATCTTCCCGCTCACCTTCGTGAGCAGCACCTTCATCAATCCGGACTTCCTGCCGGGGTGGCTGCAGGGGTTCGCCAAGAACCAGCCGTTCACCCTGCTGCTCGACGCAACGCGCGGGCTGCTGACCGGGTACCCGGAGGTCGGCAATTCGGGCTGGATGGTGACGCTCTACCTCGTGATCGCCCTGGCCGTCTTCGTGCCGGTAGCACTCTGGATGTACGAGCGGCGAATCAGCCAGTAAAGTGTCAGACAATGGCACACGGAAGCGTGGCCGGTGAATCGGGGGAGCACCGGCCACGATGTCTATCGGCATGAAGGGATAGAGGGACATGATCGGTGAGCGGTATCAGGATGCCACTCAGGACGAGGACCTGACCGACGAGGGGCTCCCCGTCGCCAGCGACATCACCAGGTCCATCATCTGGATGGCGCACCTGATCGAGCGCTACGCCAACGCTCGGCTCCCGACCTTCGACCTCCCTCCTGATCTGACCATGCCGCGCGCCCGCCTCCTCCTCGCCGTCGCTGCCGGCGCCGCCGAGCAGACCTCAACCCGGATGAGCGACATCGCATTCGACCTCGGTGTCACCGCACGGACGATCACCACGATGGTGGATGCGCTCGAGCAGGATGGACTCGTGGAGCGCGTCCCGGACAAGCAGGATCGTCGCGCCATCTCGCTGGTGCTGACCGAGGAAGGCCAGCAACGTGTGCCGCACATCCTCCACGCGATCGAGGAGATCAGCCAGGCCGTCGTGGCGCCGCTCTCGCCGTCCGATCGGGAGGCCCTGCGCGACCTGCTCGTTCGCCTCATCGAGCGCGACGCCGACTAGGCACGTCGCCGCCCCTGACAACGATCCGATCCGTGGCACGACACCTGCGCCCCTGCTTGTCAGCGACATGACGAGAAGGAGCGACCGGAGCCGGCCATGACGACCGAGTACAGCGTTATCGGAGAGCACAAACAGGACGACGGGCACCTGCTGGTCATGGGTGAGGACGGACAACCCTACGACTACGCCCTGACGAGCGAGACGATCGAGCCCGTCGAGATCGACGATCGCTGGAGGATCGACGAGGACGCGGACAGCGACGTCGAGGGCGTTGCCGCGGAGGGTGAGCCGTTCGACTGACGGCCTAACCGGTGGGGCCTGTCATGATCGCGTCGCATGGACACGGGGCGTGTGGTGACAACCCGGATCGGCGACGTCGAGGGTCGTCATCTGCCGCGAAGTCTGGGGACCTGTGCGACGATCGTATCGGCCCATTCGCGTAGCTGCCCATGATGCGCCGACCAGGCCTCCCAGGTCGCCTGGGCCCATGCACGAACGAGGCTTGCAACGTCTCCGGCGTCTGCGCGCCCAGCAGCCCGGTGATGGTCATCCGATCGTGGCTCGGCACGGGTGCCAGCCACTTCGGCTCGAAGAACCGACCCTTGCTCAGCTCCCCCATGACGGGCCGGACCTGCTCGACGGTCATGCCGTGCTCCAGGGTCAGGCACAGCGCGACGAGGTGGACACCTACCGACTGGATCGCCTGCGGCGATGGCTTGCCTGGGTGCTGGGCCGCATGGCAGTCGACCGACAGTCGGTGGGTTCCCGGATCGAACAGGCTGAGCTCGCGCCCGAGCATGACGGTATAAAGCGACCAGCATCCCGGTGAGGCGCCGATATACGGGTGCGTCGGACCGTCGATCACCTCGGGAACGGTCGATCCGCACCCCGGGCATACCCCGGATCCCGACGTCGGTGACAGCCCAGGTGTCCCGATGAGGCCCCTGGCGATCTCGAGATGGCGTGCCAGGTCTCGCTCCTTTCGGGCAACGCGACAGCGCGGTTCGGAGAGAGCCGAACCGCTACACTATGCACTGAACGCCACGGCGTTCCGCTGGCACTTCGACGATACCAGAGCCAGTCGGATCCCCGGCCACCGAACCACGAATCACCGGAGTGAAACGTCGTCCGATGTCATCCGCACCGCAGATGTCCCGCCATGCCCAGACACCAGGCTCCACCGGAGATGTCCTCTCCCGGTTGCCGGAGCCGCAGCAGCGCCTCGTCGCATTGCTCGCCCGGGCCGTAGGCGACCTTGGCGGCGAGCTTTACCTGGTGGGCGGCGGCGTGCGGGATATCCTGCTCGGCGAGCAAGGCCCGGCCGACCTCGATTTCGCGACGTCGCTCAGGCCGGATCAGGTTCGCGTCGTCGGCGAGACGTTGCCCAACGTGCGCGTCTACGACATCGGCGAGAAGTTCGGCACGATCGGGTTCGTGATCCAGGATCCGGAGCTCGTGCCGGCGACGGATGATGACCACTCCCTGCGGCCAGACCCGGATATCGTCGAGATCACGACCTATCGAAGCGAAGCGTACGAGCCGGGGAGTCGACACCCGGCCGTGATGTTCGGCGATTCCATCGAGGCGGACCTGGGTCGCCGCGATTTCACCGTCAACGCGATCGCCGTGAATGCGGCCACCGGTGAGATCGTCGACCCGTGGTACGGGCAGGCGGATCTCGCCACCGGCACGCTGCGGGCGGTGGGCGATCCCGGCGAGCGTTTCGCGGAGGATCCTCTCCGGCTGCTGCGCGCCGCACGCTTCGCGGCCCAGCTTGGGTTCGTGATCGAGCCCAACACGCTTGCCGCCATGTCCGAGCAGGCCGAAGCGCTGAAAACCGTCAGCGTCGAGCGGATCTACCACGAGATCACGCGGCTGCTCTGCGCCCCCTACGCCGACCACGGGCTCGATGTGCTCCTCGAAACCGGATTGCTGACCATCGCGATGCCCGAGCTGCTGCCGCTGGAAGGCGCGGCATACGGCCATCCCGGCATTCACCGCGAAAAGGACCTCTGGGATCACACCAAGCGGGTCGTCATGCAGTCGCCTCCACGGCCGACGGTGCGCTGGGCCGCGCTCCTGCACGACGCCGCCAAGCCGTTGACCCGCACCATCGACAACCGGGGCGAGGTCCACTTCTTCGGCCACGAGCATGTCGGGGCGGACATGGCCGGTACCCTGCTGCGACGGCTCAACGCGGACCGCAAGACCATCCGCGACGTCTGCCGGCTGGTCGAGCTGCATCTCCGGCCGGCGGGGTATGACGCGGCAACCTGGACGGACAGTGCCGTACGGCGCCTCGCGCTCGAGGTCGGCGATCTCATGCCCGACCTGCTCGATCTCGTGGCGGCGGATGTCACCTCGGCACGGGCGCACAAGCAGCGGGCTGCTGCCGCGCGCGTGCAGGGGCTGCGCGATCATCTCGCGCGCCTCGAGGAGCAGGCGGCGCTGGAGCAGCTGCAGAGCCCCCTCGACGGCAACGAGCTCATGGAGATGTTCGATCGCCCGCCAGGGAAGTGGATCGCCACGGTCAAGAACCACCTGCGGGAGCTGGTCATCGACGGGGATCTCGCCCCGGACGACAAGGAGACCGCGGCCCGGATCGCGCGCGAGCTCGTCGCGTCGATGGACGAGTAGATTCCCCGGGCTGACCCGCATTTCAGGACAGGAGCCACGACCGGCGGTCGTGGAGCCCGATCGGAGCGTGAATGTCGACTGCACACGACCTGACCGAAACGGACCGGCGAATCCGGGAAGCCTCCGATCGCGTCCGCGCCTTCGCCGAGGCGTTGCTGGCCTGGACGCAGGCCCCGGGCATCGCGATCGCGATCACCGACCGAAACCGAACCATCGTCGAGCTGCCGTTGGGATTCGCCGACCCGGCCGCAAGGGTACCCGTGGCACCCGACACGCTGTTCGAGTCCGGATCGATCGGCAAGTCATTCACCGCCGCTCTGGTGATGCAGCTGGTCGACCAGGGAATCGTCGACCTTCATGTCCCGGTGCAGACGTACCTGCCCTGGTTCGAGGTGCAGTCGGATTACGGCCCCATCACCCTGCACCACCTGCTGAGCCACACCGCCGGCATCATCTCCGGGTTTGAGCACAGTCCCGACGGCCGCTCGGAGGTCTGGTCGCTGCGCCATACCAGGGCGTTCGCCCCGCCGGGCGAGCGATTCAGCTACTCCAATCTCGGGTACAAGGCGCTGGGGCTCGTGCTGGAGCGTGTCACCGGGCAGACCTGCCAGTCCCTCGTGGAGGAGAGGATCTTCCAGCCGCTGGGGATGCGACACTCGCACGGTGCCATCACCGACCGGATCCGTGACGATCTTGCCGTGGGACACGTGCCGCGGTTCGGCGATCGACCCTGGCAGCCCGAGCATGGGTTCGCAGCCGCGCCCTGGCTCGAGACGGGGACCGCCGATGGCTGCCTGGCGATGACGGCCGGTGATCTCGCAGTATGGGCCAGGTGCCTGCTCAACGATGGCCGTGGCGTGCTCTCGCCCGCGCGGTTCGCGGAGATGATCACCCCCGTACTGGGTTGGGACGCCAGGCCGACATACGGATACGGCCTGGGTGTCCGCCGCGAGAACGGAGTGGACATCATCGACCACGAGGGCGGCATGGTGGGGTACATCTCGTCCATGACCGTTGATCGATCCAACGGGTTCGGCGTCGTGGTGCTCGCCAACGCGATGGTGGAGACGCCGCTGGTCGCGGAGTATGCGAGCGAGGTGCTCCGCGCCGCATACACAGGCGGCGAGTGGCCCGACCCGCCTGACGTCCTGACCGATGCCCTGCCTGGAGACATTGCGGGGCTCGATGGCTCCTGGCGGGATCCCGTCGCCGGGCTGGCGATCGAGGTGGTCGTCGGAGCGGACAGGCTGTCCGTCGATGTCGGGAACGGACCGCTCGCCCTCCGCCCGAGTCCGCACGGACTCGTCCCCGACACGTACCTGATCGCCGGCGATTCAGACTGGGCACGGTTTCCCGTCACATTCGAGCGCGATGACGACGGCCGAATCATCGCCTGCCGGCATGGGGAGCATCGCTTCCTCCGCGATGGCGTCTCCGGGCTGCCGGCGCCCGAGACGTCCGAGGTGTGGCGATCCTGCGTGGGCCACTACCGCTCCCACAATCCGTGGGTATCCGGGATGCGAGTCGTGCTGCGCCACGGGCACCTGTACATGATCTTCTATCGCGGCTCCGAGCAGCGGCTCGTGCCAGAGGGGGATGGGTTCCGCGTCGGGGACGGTGACATAGCCCCGAACTGGATTCGCTTCAGCGACATCGCGGACGGGAAGGCGTTGCGGCTGATCTTCGAGAACGGCGCCGAGTACCACAGGTTCTTCACCCCATAACGATGGCTCACCTCGCTCCAGGGACCAATGGCGCCGGCACGGACGCCTCGATTCGACGGATCCTGGCTCCGTCAACCTGGCCGGTCGCCGCCGTGCTGCTGGCTGGGCTGGCGATCCGAGTGGTGTTCTTCAACGTCGACGGCTCGGCGTACGACGTCGGCGCGTTCCAGGAATGGACTCGCCAGATGCTGGCGCATCCTCTGGAAACGTTCTATGCTGCGGACCTCGAAGTCCCGCAGGATCACCTGCCTGGCGACCTATGGGTGCTCTATGCCCTGGGCCGTGTGTGGCAGTGGCTCGGCGGAGGCACGTTCGCGGGCACCGGCGCGGCGATGTACGCGCTCAAGCTCGTGGCGATCGTCTTCGATCTCGTGCTGGCGCTGATCGCCGCCGCGATCGTGCGTCCCTGGGACGGCGCGCGCTCGGCGCGAATGGTCATGCTCGCGATCGTCTTCAACCCCGGACTCATCTTCATCTCCTCGATCTGGACGCAGTGGAACGTGCTGGCCACGACGCTCGTGGCCGGTGCCGCGTATGCGCTCGTTCGCTGGCGCGCGGCCGGACTGCTGGCTGGTCTTCCGCTGCTGGCGGCCGCGACGCTGATCAAGCCCCAGCTGCTGGTGCTGGTCCTGCCCGTCGCGGTGCTGGTCCTGCGCATGTGGCGGGGTGGCGTCCCGTTCGGCACGCTGGTCCGCAACACGGTGATCGGTGGTGCGGCGTCCGTGACGCTCGTGCTGGCGGCGATGCTGCCGTTCGACGTCGGGTTTCCCGGCATGGGAACCCGCTGGACGGTGCTCGAGCGGGTGCAGTTCGCCGCCGACCGCTACACGACCACGACGAAGGGCGCGTACAACTTCTGGACACTGTTCTTCCCCGGTGCCGGTACGGACGACCGCGCCACGGTGATTGCCGGTGTGACGTACCAGCATCTCGGCTTCATCCTGTTCGGGATGCTCTGCGTCCTGGCCCTTCTCATCGGCTGGCGATGGCGCGACGAGCGGGTCGGGATGCTGGTCGCGATGGCGATCATTGCCAGCGCGACGTTCATGGTGATCACGCGCGGGCACGAGCGATATCTCATCGATGGCATGGTGCTGACCATCATCGCCTCGGGTATCGTGCCGTCGCTGCGACCGGCGGCATGGGTGCTGGCGTCGGGTCTCTTCCTCAACGTCTGGTTCGTATGGGGCTTCCACCACCCAGGGTGGGTAGCCCACATCGAGTATTTCGATGGCTTGTATCGGGCTCTGGCATCGATCAATCTGATCGGGTTCGGCCTGCTGCTCTGGGGTGCGTGGTTCCGTGGGATGCCCGTCCGCACCGTGGTACGACCGTCGCCGCCGACTCGCAACGCCCTGCATGAACGCACACCAGGAGACGGACATGACTGACGCACGAGATCGGGTTCGGGAGCAGTATGGGAAGGTGGGCGACGCCTATGTCAGGAGTGTGGGGCATGCGACGGGAGGCGATCTCGAGCGCATGCTCCACCACGCCGATCCGAAGCCGACCGATACCCTGTTCGATATCGCCACCGGCGGCGGTCACGTCGCGCGCGTCATTGGTCCGCACGTCGGGCGGGTCATTGCCTCGGATCTCACCCCCTCGATGCTCGATCATGCCATCCCCTACCTCGAGCAGCAGGGGCTCACCAATGTGGAGCGGCTCGTGGCGGACGCGCAGAATCTTCCCCTTGGCGACGCGACGATCGACATCGTCACCTGCCGCATCGCCCCGCATCACTTCCCGGACCCGTCGCAGTTCGTGGCCGAGGTGGCGCGCGTGCTGAAACCGGACGGGCGTTTCCTGCTCGTGGACAGCACCGTGCCCGACGGAGAGGTTGGCGACTTCTTCAACGCCTACGAGACGGTTCGGGATCCCTCCCACGTCCGGTCGCTGTCCGAGACCGAGTGGATCGACCTCCTCGTCGGTCACGGGTTTGCGGTCGTCGCGGTCGAAGCCTTTCGCAAGCGGCACGAATTCGACGACTGGACCGCGCGGATGCAGGTTCCGGCGTCGGACCGGGCGCGGCTGCAGGCGATGATGCGCGACGCGAGCGAGGAGGTGCACCGCACGTTCGAGGTCGATCTCGATCCCGAAACCGGGCTGGTGCGCTCCTGGGTGGATACCAAGACCCTCTTCGTGGCGCGGCTCGGGTAGTCTGCGCCACCGTCTGCGAGCCTCTCGCCGGGCGGTCAATTTATGTTGCGGGTGTGACTTCGGTCACCGCCTGTTCATGTCAGCCCTCTTCACCTGGTCTCCGATGAATCTCAGGATTGGGAATCCAGATCGAAACTTCCGGAGAGATTCCGGCAAAATCGGCATGATCATGTGGTAAAATAGGGAAAAGGCCTGTTCAACACAAAGGGGGCACAGATGGGCAGCAAACAACTGGGGTTTGCTCTACCAACATCGTCGTTGGGAATAGGTAGTGCTCTCGGACGTGCGTTGATCGTGATCGGGCTGGTCATGGCGACACTGACGTCGCTGCTGTCATCCGGGGCGTTCGCGCAAGGTGCCGATAGCGACACCTCATCCGTCATGGTCATCCCCATCGACGGCACGATCGAGCCAGGCATGGGGCACTACCTCGAGCGCTCGATCGACGATGCCGAGGCCGACGGGGTAGGCACGATCATCCTCGATATCAACACACCTGGCGGGCGGCTCGATACCGTCCTCGAGATGCGGGACCGGATCCTCGACACCAGCATCCCGGTCGTGGCGTTCGTGAATCGCGAGGCGTTCTCGGCGGGCGCGCTGATCACGATCGCCAGCGACCAGATCTGGATGACACCGGGGGCGGTCTATGGTGCCGCGACCCCCATCAACGGCGTGACCGGCGACTCGGCGGACGAGAAGACGATCGCGGCCGTACGCTCGACCTTCCGCTCGACCGCGGAGCAGCAGGGTCGCGACCCTGCCGTCGCGGAGGCAATGGTCGACCCGAAGGTCGAGATCGAGGGGCTGGATGACGCGACGTCGCTGCTCTCGCTGTCGACGGATCAGGCGCTCCAGTATGGGTATGCCGATGGTGTCGCCGAGAACCGGGAGGCCCTCCTGGCGGAGCTCGGTCTCTCCGACGCGACGGTCACGGTGGCGAGCCCCACCCCGATCGAGCGGGCCGTCCGCTGGATCACGGATCCGGCCATCGCCTCGCTGCTGATCCTGCTCGGATTGGCCCTGATCGTCGTCGACGGCTTCGTCGGTGGCTTCGGGGTCGTCGCCCTGGTTGGGGCCGCGGCGCTCGGACTCTTCTTCTGGGGGCACATGCTTGCGGACCTGGCGGGTTGGGAGGATCTCGCGCTGATCGTGGTCGGCCTCGTCCTCATCGCCATTGAGGCATTCGTGATTCCCGGATTCGGGGTCGCCGGCATTCTCGGGCTCCTCTCGCTGATCGGCGGCTTTGTGCTCGCCATGACGGAGCGGTCCTTCGGTGACGACGGGTTCGCCTCGGAGGCCGGAGGGGTGCTCAGAACGCTGATGATCACCCTGTCGCTGACCGTGCTGGTGATCGTGCTCTTCTCCTGGGCGTTGCCTCGCCTGGTGCCGTCGGCGGCCAGGTCTCCGCGCGGTCCCCAGCGCCTGACGCTTTCCGCCACGGTTGCGGAGGGCGGCAGCGAGCCGTCGAAGCCGGGGTTCTTCACCCGTCTGCTCGGTGGCCACGATGTCGTCGAGCGCGATATCGACGGGCACACCTCGTTCCAGCGGCAGGTGCGGACCGATCCCACCGGCATCCAGGATCCAGCGGAGCGACCTTAGCGCGCGCGTAGGCTCACGTGGAGGCAGCGGGGACCCCCGCCTGCCGTGTGTCAGAATTGCTCGAACAGGAGAGATCGGACGAGCGGGTACCGGGTCATGCCGAGGCGTGGCGTGTGCTCGACCAGGGAGCGTGTATGGAAGGCAACATCGGTTTGATCATCGGGATCGTCGTACTGGTCCTGTTCATCTTCTTCTTTTTCTACTTCGTGCCGGTCGGACTCTGGATCACGGCGATCTTCTCCGGCGCCCGGGTGAGCCTCGGCACGCTGATCGGGATGCGGCTCCGCAAGGTCAACCCCAGCGACATCGTTCGACCGTACATCAGCGCCACCAAGGCCGATCTCAACCTCCGGATCAGCCAGATGGAAGCGCACTACCTGGCCGGTGGCAACGTGGGCAAGGTGGTGCAGGCCCTGATCTCCGCCGACCGCGCGAACATCGACCTTCCGTGGCAGCGAGCCACCGCGATCGACCTCGCCGGCCGTGACGTGCTCGAGGCCGTGCAGGTGAGCGTCAACCCGAAGGTGATCCAGACGCCGCGGGTGTCGGCGGTCGCCAAGGATGGCATCCAGCTCATCGCCGTCGCCCGGGTGACGGTGCGCGCCAACATCGATCGCCTCGTCGGTGGTGCCGGCGAGGAGACCATCATCGCCCGCGTCGGCGAGGGCACGGTGTCCAGCATCGGCTCGGCGGCGTCGCACAAGATGGTGCTGGAGAATCCGGACCAGATTTCCAGGTACGTGCTCGAGCGGGGACTGGATGCCGGCACGGCGTTCGAGATCCTCTCGATCGACATCGCGGACGTCGACGTCGGACGCAACATCGGCGCCGAGCTGCAGACCGACCAGGCCGAGGCCGACAAGAAGATCGCCCAGGCGAAGGCCGAGGAGCGACGCGCGATGGCGATGGCCGCGGAGCAGGAGATGCGGGCGAAGGTCGTCGAGGCCGAGGCGCAGGTGCCGCTGGCCATGGCCGAGGCCTTCCGCAACGGCAATCTCGGCGTGATGGACTACTTCAAGATGGAGAACGTCCAGGCGGATACCCGCATGCGTGGCTCGATCGCCGGCGATGAGACCAGCTAGGCCCGTTATCGCACCGACAGGCGGGACGGTTGGAGCGAATCGATCATCCCGCCATCCGGATCGCGTGAAAGGGCACTTGCATGGACATCGGTGACATCGTCAGGCTGATCTTCTTCGCCTTCATCTTCCTCAGCTTCTTCGGTGGGCTGTTCGGGAGGAAGTCGGGCAACGAGGAGGAGCAGCCGAAGCGACGACCACGCCCGACCGACATCCACGAAAGCGGTGGCGAGCCGGCCGCGCCACGGCCGGTGTCCACGACGGAGCGGACCCTGCAGGGGATGCCGGAGCGGCTGCGGGAAACCTTCTTCCCGGCGCCACCCGAGATCCATACGGGGCCGCGTCCGCAATCGCGGGAAACCGCCACCACCGTCGAGGCATCGAGCGGCGAGCAGCCCCGCCCCGAGGCACGGCGACCGGCACCGCCCACCGATGACATCGCGCTCACGGACGTGCGGCGGGCGGAGCGCACATTGCTCGAGCGCGACCTGACGGACATGCCCTCGCCGATGGACCTCGACGCGGAGAACCGTCCCCGCCGGGGCGAGTCCCGGCAGGTGATGCAGATGCGGCGCCAGCGGAAGACTGGCGGCGACGTGCTGCGCGACTCGCTGCGCAACCCCGACACGCTCGAGCGGGCCTTCATCCTGAAGGAAGTGCTCGACAAGCCGCTGGCGCTCAGGGAGCAGCGGTAGGCTCGACAGTCAGATTCGGTTGAGAACCGCCGGTGGTGCTTTGGCACCACCGGCGGTTCGGGCTTGCGCCCCGGACGCGTGCCTGTGAAAGTTGCGTCATGATGACCATCGTTCGGCCAGCCCCGAGTCTCTGCTGATGCTCAGCCGCACGTTCGCACGGTTCCGGTTCCTGCCACCCGACGCGACACCGGATGCGCGCACCATTCTGACGGTGCGGGGCGTGCGAGCGTTTGGGGATGGCTTCGTCAGCGTGCTGCTGCCGCTTCATCTCACCACGCTCGGGCTCAGCGCCGGGCAGGTCGGGCTGATCACCACCGCCACGCTGTTCGGCTCGGCCATGCTGACCCTCCTGGCCGGGGCGCTGGCAAGCCGGTGGAAGCGGCGCGACCTCCTGATCCGGGCGAGTCTGCTGATGATCGCCACCGGTATCGGCTTCGCCGTCGCCAACGACTTCTGGCCGCTGATGGTCGTCGCGTTCGTCGGGACCCTCAACCCGACGTCCGGCGACGTCAGCGTCTTCCTGCCGACGGAGCAGTCGCTGCTGCCCTCGACCGTGTCCCCCGAACATCGCACCGCGCTCTTCGCGCGGTACACCCTGATCGGCTCGCTGGTCGCCGCTCCCGGGGCCCTGGCCGCCGGCGTGCCGGACCTGATCACGGCCTGGCTGCCGGTGTCGACCGCCTCCGCCCTCGACGCGATGTTCTTCCTCTACGCCGGGCTCGGGGTGGTGACGCTGCTGCTGATGCACCGCCTGTCTCCCGGCATCGAGCCGCCCTCCGACGGTCCTCCCGCGCGACTGGGGCCCTCCCGGCGGGCGGTCTACCAGATGGCGGCCCTGTTCAGCCTCGATTCCTTCGCCGGCGGGTTCACGATGCACTCGATCATCGCCTTCTGGCTCTTCCTGAGATACGACCTCGCCACGTCGACGGCCGGGCTCATCTTCTTCTGGGCAGGACTGCTGTCGGCGGGCTCGCAGCTGGTGGCGCCGGTGCTGGCGCGGCGCATCGGGCTGATCAACACCATGGTGTTCACGCACCTGCCGGCCAACGTGTTCCTGATCCTGACCCCGCTCATGCCGAGTGTCGAGCTGGCGGTCGCCTGCCTGCTGGTCCGCTTCTCCCTGTCGCAGATGGATATCCCCGCCCGCACCTCGTACGTGATGGCGGTGGTAACCCCGCCCGAGCGGCCGGCGGCGGCGAGCCTGACCAACGTCCCTCGCAGTCTGGCACCTGCGATCAGTCCGACCCTCGCCGGGAAGCTGCTGGGCATCACGACGTTCGGATGGCCGCTGGTGATCGGTGGTTCGCTGAAGATCGCCTACGATCTCCTGCTGCTCGCGATGTTCCGCCATCGCAAGCCACCGGAGGAGGCCGGCTAGGCAGCGCTGATCGTCGCAGGGGCCGCGTTGCGGACGCAGACGTCTCGTCATCGGGCACCGGACGCAGGAACCCCGCGTCATTGGTGCGGTCCTCCGCGATCACGATGAAGCCCGTGTCGTGTGACCGGTTTTCGACGATCACAGCGAGACCAGGATCGATCTCCGGCGACGCAGGTGTCTCGGCGGCTGGCACGATGGGGTCTCTGTGGGGCGGAGGTCGACCGTCACTGCGGTCGAGGTCAGGAAGGAGGCAATGGCGGCCGCCACGAGTGCGACTCGAGGGCGGTGATCGTGCACGTCGTCTCTCCTGCCGAGGTCGCGCACGGTGCGAAACCGGCAGCTATCCGATTCCCCTGCCCTGATGGTCACATCTAGCCACAGATTCGGGTTTCTGGCGGGTAGGCCCTCGCAAGCGAACGAGAGGAGCCTGCGTCAGCCGTGCGCATGGCCGTTGCGTCTTGACCGCATGAACGCGACCGACGTCGGCACCTCGTCTTCCCGCAGGGTGTGGAGGATGATCGGTCCCTCGAAGCCGACGGACCGGAAGCGCTCGAGGCAGTGGTCCCAGGGGACGATCCCCGTGCCGGCGGCACAGAACGCGCCGTCGGCGGAGAGGTCCTTGCCATGCGCGACGACCACATCCCCACCGAGGAGATCGAAGGCCTCATCGAGCACCGCCTCAGGCGGGCGGCTACGGTCGGTGGCGACGACGTTGGCGGCATCCATCACGACCTTGAGCCGGGGGTGGGCCAGCTCGTCGAGAAGGTCGCGGCAGCGCCGGGCGCTGCGCATCACGTTGGCTGGCTCCGGCTCGACCGCGAGCACCACGTCGTGGCGGTCGGCGATCGCGAGGGCCCGTGTGAGCGACGCGACGAGGTCTCGCCACGCCTCGGGCGTGTCGTTGTCGGGATGGCGGCGCCACATGCTGTCCGGATCCCGGGTACCGGTGCAGAGGGTGATGGTCGAGGTCCCGATCGTGTCGCAGGCGGCGGCGATGGCCCCGAGGGCGACGAAGCCCTGCTCGCGGATCCGGAGGTCCGGGTGGATCATGTTCCAGGTGCCGGAGACGGCGGTGATGTGGATGCCCCTGGCGCTGCACGCATCCCGGATCTCCGAGGCGACGGTCGCGGGAATCCGGTCTGGCATCGACGGGAGGCCGGCCGACGCCAGGTCGAGCTGGATGTTGCTGAGGACGTTGTCCACAACCGCGTCGAGCGTCGCCTGGAGCGTCGGGCGTTCGAAGATCCGCTCGAAGATACCGATTTCCATCGTGGTTCTCTCCCATCGGAACGGACCTGCCGCAGGTCGTCGTCCGCCAGCATCCCGTCGGGGTGGACCTGCGATGCAATGGCCCACCCGGTGGGCGCGAAGCGACCATATCCATCACTCGGCACACCGTCATCGCGACCTGACCGACTCGACCGTGACCCAGATCGCCTGGCGCCCACATGCATTCGGCCCCGGCAATGCCGTCTCCTCGCGCTCAGGCGGGCGGGTGCGTCATCGTCGTGAGCGCCGTTGCCGGTTGTTTCTGCCCTCCACCCGCACGTCGATCGGTGCACTCGTCGATCCCCCCATCCCGTAGGGGTCGACCTGGTGTCGGCCCGCCTCAACCGCAATCCGTGCCCCGCCTGGCCCGGACCGACCGCGCCGGACTATGACGACTGCCGCGTCGCGGCGGCGCGGGCGCGGCGGATCTGGTCGGCGTGGTCGTGCGCGTGCGCCGCGTAGATCTCCAGCCAGTCGGTGACCGAGTACGCGCCGCTCTCGCTGTGGGTGCCCGCACGGCCCCACTCCTCCTCGGTCAGGCGGTCGAGGATGTCGGCGGTCGATTCCCTGGCCGCCCGGAACGCGGCCAGCGACGGTTCCAGCGGGCGGTCGTAGTACAGCCGCCGCGCGAACTCCTCCTGGTCATACCCGGTGATCTCGGGGGTGTCCTCGGCGATCAGGCGTCTCAGGCGGATCGCCGAGGTCATCTCGCTGTCGGCAAGATGGTGCACGATCTCGCGTGGCGACCACTCTCCTGGCGCCTCGCGGGCATCGAGCTCCGTCTCGGTGATAGCTTGCAGGGCCTCTACGATCACGTCGTACCCCTGCCGATATCGTTCGATAAGGTGTGCTCGGGTGTTCCTGTCCATCGCAGCTCCGTTTCTCTCGACATCGCGTCCGGCGGACCCACTACCATTGTCATGTAGGCCACGGACAGCCGTCGACGGCTTGAGACGACGAGGAGGAACGATGCACCAGAGGGCAGTGAGATGGCTTCTGTTTTTCACCATGTTCGGTCTCATATGGCCGGCATCGCTCGCGTCGGGTCTGGCGCAGGGTGAGGATCTCTACGAGGATCCCGATGGGCGCTTCACGGTTCCCATTCCGTCAGGGTGGACGGCGGAGCAGGCAGACGGCTACGGGGTGCTGACCGATCCTGACGGCGAGATCACGATGACCGTGCTGGCCGTGGAGGCCGAGGACGCCGAAGCGGGTGCCGCGGTGGCCTGGGAGCTCGTGGAGCCGGGATTCGCGATGGCGCCGCTCCAGGTCGCGCCGCTCCCGCCACCGGCGGGAATCGATGAGGCCGTGGTGATCACCTACGACATCGGCCAGGAGAGCAGTGAGATCGTCCAGGCCATGGTGCAGCAGGTCGGGGACGTTTCCTATGTCCTGCTGATTCGCACCGGAGTGATCGCCGCCCAGGAGCGCGCGTCGCAGATCAACATCGTTGCCTCCGGGTTCACGATCACCGGCGTCGAGGGCGTCAGTCTCGCAGGTGTCGAGCCGCTGCCGTTCGAGGGTGATCTCGTCGATGAGCTCGAAACCTACATCGTCGACACGATGGATCTGCTGGAGGTGCCAGGCGCGACCATCGCGATCGTCCAGGATGGCCAGGTGGTTTACCGTGAGGCGTTCGGGGTGTCCGATCTCGACACCGGGGAGCCGCTGACGCCCGACGCACGGATGATGATCGGCTCGACGACCAAGCCGGTGACGACGATGATGCTCGCCACGCTGGTCGACGAAGGTGTGATCGAGTGGGACACGCCGGTCGTCGATATCCTGCCGTCGTTCGCCGTTGCCGACCCCGAGGTGACGGCCCAGCTCACCGTGAAGGATCTCGTCTGCGCCTGCACGGGGGTGCCGAGGCGCGACCTCGAGCTTCTGTTCAACGCCGACATCCTGGATGCCGAGGGTACCGTCGCCTCCCTGGCCAGTTTCGAATTCTTCACACCCGTCGGCGAGGCATTCCAGTACAGCAACCAGATGGTCGCCGCTGGTGGCTACATCGGCGCGTTTGCCGTCTATGGCGAGACCATGGACCTGCAGAATGCCTACATCGCGGCCGTGACCGAGCGGGTGCTCGCGCCGATCGGCATGGACCAGTCGACGTTCTCCTTCGCCGAGGTCGAGGCGAGCGGCGCGTACGCCGTGCCGCATGGGATGAACATCGATGGCGAGTACGTGACCCTTCCCATCTCCATGGAGGAGTTCCTCGTCCCGATCGCGCCGTCGGGCGGCCTCTGGTCCACCGTGGACGACATGTCGCTCTTCATGATGACCCTGCTCGAGCGGGGCGTCGCCCCGGATGGCACCACGGTGGTGTCCGCCGAGAACCTGGAGCGCACCTGGGAGCCGCAGGTGCCGGTCGATGCGAACATCAGCTACGGGCTCGGCTGGTTCGTCGAGACGTACAAGGACCTGCCGCTGATCCATCATGGCGGCAATACCCTCGGGTTCACGTCCGACTTCGCCTTCATGCCGGAGAGTGGGATCGGGATTGTGGTGCTGACCAATGGGCAGGGCACGAACCTGTTCAACGAGGCGGTGCGGTACCGGTTCCTCGAGCTGGTGTTCGAGCAGGAGCCCGAGTACCATGCGCTCCTCGAAGCGGTGCTCGAGGGAGAGGTTAAGCCGGAGAGCATCGACACCAGTGTTTCGGTACCCGGCGGCACCCCGGAAGTGGCCCTCCCGGGCGCTGATGCCGCGACACCGTCCAGTGCCGACGTCGATGCCGGCGTGGTGGAGCCGTACATGGGCGAGTACATGAACGAGGCGCTGGGCACGATCGTCCTCGAGCTGGTCGACGGCCGGGTCTACTTCGACGCCGGTGAGTTCCGGTCCCAGCTGCGAGCCGTGCCGGAAGACCCGCTGACCTTCGTCGCGGTCGATCCACCGCTGGCCGGAATGCCGGTCGAGCTCATGAGCGGTGACGGTGGCGAGCTGCAGGTCGTCGTCGGTGCCGGGACGGTCGAATACACCTTCGTGACCGCGACCGCTGGCGCCGCTTCGCCGGTCGCCAGCCCGGCTGCTGCTGACTAGTCACCTCCGGCCTGCCCGGTCGAGCTGAACCAGACACGGGCCGACGTCGCCCTCATGACACGGTTGCTGCCGTATCATGGGGGCGAATCCTTTCCGGATGACAGGTATCCCGAGCTTTCGCTCTTCGGCCAGGGAGGTCGTCATGCAGGACACCGCCGGCTCGTCGAACGCTACCGGAAGCCATGCCGTCCCCGATGCTGTCCGTGACCAGGTCCTCGCGACCGGGCACTGGAGCCTGCTGGCGACCCGGAGCATGCTCTGGAACGAGATCTTCACGCGCACGGGCATGTTCATCACCACGCTGTCGGCCGCCGCGGTGGCATTGGCGCTCGTGGCCCAGGCGTCCGATGTCGGCGAGGAGGTCCGGACCTTCACCCTGATCATTCTCCCGATCGTCCTGCTGCTGGGGATCGGCACCCTGCTCCGCCTCACCGCCACGCTCGAGGAGGATCTGTGGCTGGTGGTCGGGAGGAACCGGTTGCGGAAGGCGTATCTCGGCATCGTGCCCGATCTGGAGCCACAGTTCCGGACCAGCGCTCACGACGACCTGCGCAGCATCATGCAGACCTGCGCATCCCGAGACCATCGCGGTGGCGTTCGTGTGACACCTCCACGCGTGCTCTCCTGCGCGGCGGTGATCGTGAGCGTGCTCGACCGTGTCCTCGTGGGACTCGTCGAGTCACGTGTCACCAGCCGCTTCACCGATCGGTCCGAGCTCTCTGTCGGCGCGGGTGTGACGGTGGGGCTGCTGGCGGCGGTGCTGACCGTGGTGGGCTATCCCGTGCGCAGCATCGGGCGTCTCCAGCGCGAGTACTCGCCCCGATTTTTCGCGCCGGAGGCGGATGGAGTGGTCGTTGGAGAGCGTGTATGAGCGGGTCGTCGTGGCCGGTCGCGATCTACCTTCAGGACGGACGGTTCGGTCTCAGGGCGCCGGTGCCGGAGGACGCCGAGTACGCCGGAGCCTGGTACGAGGGAGCGTTCCCGATCTCGGCGGAGGCTGCCCGCGAGCACCTCACTGAGCACGAAACGCTGCCGTGGGGCATCAACCCGACCATCCGTCTGATCGTCGTCGAGCTTGACACCGGTTCGGTGGTCGGAGGCGTGCTGGTCGAGCGCCAGAACAATCGGGTCGGCAAGATCGTGATCGTCGCCGGGCGGCCCGATCCTGCCAGCGAGGCGGCCCAACGGGTGCGGGCGGCGGTGCTGCGGATGGTCGTGCCGTGGATGATGGGCGAGCTGAACCTGATGACGGCGGTGATCGATGTGCCGGCCGATGAGACGGTGGTGATCGAGGCGGCTCGTGAGCTCGGTCTCGTCGAGGTCGTCCGGCTGCGCGAGCACATCGCGAGACCGTCGGGCCGGGTGGACCTGCTGATGCTGGAGCGGGTGAACCGAAGGTGGGGGCGGGCCGATGCGTAATCCGGTCAAGATCGGCAGGCGGGTCTACCTGCGCCTGGTGGAGCCGGATGACGCCCGGCTCTTCGCGGATGCCAGCCATCTGGAGATCGAGACGCGGTTCCAAGACGACGGGCGGGTGCCCGTCAGCGTGCTGGCTCACCAGCACTGGATCCGCGCGTCCGGCAGGCGCGGCACGCCGGAGGAAATCTCCTTCGCGATCTGCAGGGTTGAGGACGATGTCTGCATTGGCGGTACGACGCTCCGGCACATCGACTGGATCAATCGCACCGCCGAGACGGGCACGGGGCTGTTCGCGATGACGGATCGGGGCCAGGGACTCGGGACGGAGGCCAAGCACCTGCTGCTGGAGTATGCCTTCGTCGACCTCGGGCTCCACGCACTCAACTCGATGGTGTACGAGCACAACACCCGCTCCGCAGCGGCGTTGGCGAAACAGGGATACCGCCTGGCGGGCCGGCTCACCGCCGACGTGCAGCAGGGCGGCGGCTTCCACGACACGCTCGTGTTCGACATCACGCGGGAGAACTGGGAGCGGGCGTACGCGCGCTGGCGAGACGAGCAGGCGGGGGTGACATGAGTGTGGACGGTACACCGGTGAAGCGTCTGGTCACGACCCTGGGACCGAGATCCGTGGACGAGCTCGGCATGATCCTGCCGCACGAGCATGTATTCGTCGATCTCAGGAGCTGGGACCAGCCAGGGTACGGCGAGGCTGACCCGGATGACGTCGTCCGGCTGATGACTCCGGAGATCGAGGCCGCGCGTGCCGCGGGTGTGACGGCGATCGTCGAGCCCAGCACGGTCGGGGTGGGGCGGCGCGTGGACATCCTGCTGGCGGTCTCGCGGGCGACCGGGTTCCCGCTTGTGGCACCGACCGGGGTCTACCGGGAGCCCTGGCTGCCGCCATGGGTGTGGGACGCCGACGAGCATGAGCTGCGTGGCTGGATGATTCGCGAGCTGACCGTCGGCATCGAGGATTCCGGCGTGCGGGCCGGCTGGATCAAGGTCGGGGCGAGCGACGCTGGCGTCACCCACATGGAAGCGAAGGTGCTGCGTGCGGCGGCCGCGGCCGCGATCGAGACGGGTGCGGCGATCGGCAGCCACACCGTGCGGGGTGAGGTCGCGCGGGCGCAGCTCGACATCATCGAGTCCGTGGGGGCGCTTCCGGATTGTTTCGTCTGGATCCACGCCCATCAAGAGCCCGATGTGGCGATCCATCATGAGCTGGGCAGGCGCGGAGCGTGGATCGAGTACGACGGCATCGGGGATCCGGCGGACGACGATCGATTCTGCGATCTCGTGAGACGAGGGCTGGAGGCCGGGCTCCGGGATCGTCTGCTCCTCAGCCAGGACCGGGGATGGTACGACCCGGCACAGCCGGGCGGCGGCACCCCGAAGCCATTCACCTACCTTCCGGACGTGTTCCTGCCGAAGCTCGCGGACGCTGGCATCGACGACGACACCATCGCGGCTCTCATGTCCCGCAACCCGTTCGAGGCCTTCGCCCGCCCGGCGGCGGGGTGAACGGGTGACGATAGACTCGAGACACCCGAGGCGGCAGCGCGACCTCGGATGGAGGTGAGCCTCGTCCATGCCCGACCTGCTCCGCGACAACATGGTCAACATCCTGTGGATCGCGGGCATGGCCACGATCGCGATCGTGGCGGTGCCGATCCTGCGCAACTGGCTCCGTACGGCGGAGGGCGACCACGACGACCTGCTGATCGTGCTGGAGCGCGGCCAGAAGGCGTTCATCGCCGTGGTTGTGGTCGCCGCGGCACGGATCGCGCTGCTCGGGGTCGACGACGCCGACTCTCCGCTCCTGGAGACCGGGCTGCGGGTGACCGCGATTCTGTTCATCGCCGCGGTCGTCTGGCTGATCGTCGAGGTGCTGCTCGCCATCGAGGTGGTGATCCTGGGACGGTATGCCCCGCTGGACCAGATCGCCGAGGTCGACGTGCGCAAGCGTCGCACCCAGATCATCCTGATCCGGCGCCTCATCGTGGCGGTCGCGATCACGATCGGGATCGGTGCGGTGCTGATGACGTTCCCCGCGATCCGCGTGATCGGGCAGGGTGTGCTGGCCTCGGCCGGCATCATCTCCATCATCGCCGGGCTCGCGGCGCAGTCGACGCTCACCAACGTCTTCGCCGGGATCCAGCTGACCCTCACCAATGCCATGCGGGTCGGCGATGTGGTGAGCGTCGAGGGGCAATCGGGCACCGTGGGCGAGATCACGCTCACCTACGTGGTGGTCTATCTCTGGGACGACCGACGCCTGATCCTGCCATCCAGCTACTTCACGACCAACCCCTACGAGAACTGGACGCGCCGGGGCGGGCGCATCAACGGCGTGATCGAGTTCGATGTGGACTGGTCGGTGCCGCTTGACGCCTTGCGCGAGGAGCTCGACCGCGTGCTGCACGAGAGTCCGCTGTGGGACGGTCGGGCCGGTCGGCTGATCGTGTTCGATGTGACACAGGGCCGGGTGCGCCTCCGGATCATCGCCAGCGCGGCGACGACGGATGACATGTTCGCGCTCAGCTCCCACGTGCGCGAGGCGATGGTGCGCTTCGTGGCGGCTCAGGGGTATCAGTGGGTGCCGCGCATGCGCGAGGAAGACGTCCCGTCCGCCAGCGATCCCGCGCGCTGATCCGCCAGCTGGTCGACAGGTCCGGCTCTCCAGCCAGGCATCGGTGGCTGGGGTGCGACCCATGCACCCTTCGCACGTCGACCGGCACGTCGCTTGCGATTCGCCCCTGCATTCGGATGGAACGAGCCCGGCACACGCCGGCTTCCACCAGTCCATGCAGGCAAGGAGAATTGGCATGGCGACACGCGCGATTCCTGTCAGTACCGATACCGCGAAGAAGCTTGCGAGCGGGCTCGGGTGGTTCAGCCTCGGTCTCGGTGCGGTGCAGACCGTCGCACCGGGCAGGGTCAACGCGCTGATCGGTGTTCCCGATACCGGCCGGAACCGGCTGCTCCAGCGACTGTTCGGTCTCCAGGAGCTCACGATGGGGATGGGCATCTTTTCCGTGCCTCGCCGTGACCTCCCGGTGATGAGTCGGGTGGCCGGTGATGTCGTCCACATCTCATTGATGGGCAACGAGCTGCGGTCGGATCGTGTCGACCGTGGACGGGCCATCCCGGCGCTCGTCTCGCTGGTCGGGGTGGCGGCGCTCGATACGGTGACGGCCGCCAGCCTGCGGGCGGCGGCGCCATCCGGCGACCACGCGCAGCGAGTCACCTACGCCACGACCATCCGGCGACCGGTCGAGGAGGTCTATGCCTTCTGGCGTGACTTCACCAACCTGCCGACGTTCATGCGCCACCTCGTGTCGGTTGAGGTCCTCGATGCGACGAGATCGCGGTGGACGGCGACCGCCCCGGCCGGACGCACGGTCGAGTGGGAGGCCGAGATCGTGGAGGATCGTCCGAACGAGCGGATCTCCTGGCGGTCGATCGGCGACGCGGACGTCGCCAGCGAGGGTGAGGTTCGCTTTGTGCCGGCTCCGGCCGACCAGGGGACGGAGGTGCGGGTGACCATGAACTATACCCCGCCGTTCCGGGAGATCGGCACCGCGGTGGCTCTGCTGGCCGGCGAGGACCCGCGGCAGCAGCTCCAGGAAGACATGCTGCGGCTGAAGAACGTGCTGGAGATCGGTGAGGTCGTCCGTTCAGACGGCACGGTGGAGGGCGCGACGCTGCGACAGCATCCAGGACAGCCCTCCGAACGCCCGGTCGCGTCCTAACCGGAACCGGGTGCTCACCTCGACCTCCCGCTCTCATTCACGAAGGATCAGAACGATGAAGGCAACGTGCTGGATGGGCACCAACAACGTGCAGGTGATGGATGTCCCCGATCCCCGGATCCTGAACGACCGCGACGCGATCGTGAAGGTCACCTCGACGGCCATCTGTGGCTCCGATCTCCACCTCGTCGATGGCTACATCCCGAACATGCAGCGTGGCGACATCCTCGGTCACGAGTTCATGGGTGAGGTGGTCGAGGTCGGGCGGGAGGTGACGAGCCTGAAGGTCGGCGACCGGGTGGTGGTGCCGTTTCCGATTGCCTGCGGGACGTGCAACGCCTGCCAGCGTGGGCTCTACTCGGTCTGCGAGAACGCCAACCCGAACGCGTGGATGACCGAGAAGCTGTACGGGCATCCCATCGGCGGCATCTTCGGCTATTCCCACCTGACCGGCGGCTATGCCGGCGGCCAGGCGGAGTACGTGCGGGTGCCCTTCGCCGACGTCGGCCCCCTCAAGGTGCCGGACGGGATGGAGGATGAGCAGGCGCTCTTCCTCTCGGACATCCTCCCGACCGGATACATGGGCGCCGAGATGTGCGACATCACCCCGGGCGACGTCGTCGCGGTGTGGGGAGCCGGCCCGGTGGGACAGTTCGCCATCGTCAGCGCCTACCTGCTGGGGGCGGAGCGGGTGATCGCCATCGACCGGATCCCGTACCGGCTCGAGATGGCGCGTGAGAAGGCGGGTGCCGAGACCATCAACTACGAAGAGGTCAACGTGCTGGAGGCGCTGAAGGAGATGACCGGTGGTCGCGGACCGGACGCGTGCATCGACGCCGTCGGCATGGAGGCGCACGGGCACGGGCTCGTCCATGCCTACGACCGTGCGAAGCAGCTGGCGCGCATCTCGTTCGATCGCCCGCTGGCGTTGCGGGAGGCGATCATGGCGTGCCGGAGTGGGGGCACCGTGTCGGTGGTCGGGGTGTACGGCAGCTTCGTCGACAAGTTCCCGATGGGGTCGCTGATGAACCGGGGGATCACCCTGAAGGCGGGGCAGACGCCGGTTCACAGGTACATGCAGCCGCTGCTGGAGCACATCCAGAATGGAGACATCGATCCGACATTCATCATCACGCACCGCCTGAACCTGGAGGACGCCCCCAGGGGGTACGAGCTCTTCAAGCGCAAGCACGACAACTGTGAGAAGGTGGTGCTCAGGGCGTAACCGCACGCACGTTCCCGTGTGCCTCGCCTCCGGTGCCATGGCGTGGGTCTGGTTCAGCTGCCGGGATTGCCCGTTTCGGGCGTACTGGCATGCTGGCAGCCTTTCACTTCTGCCCGGAATGGCTGGGGCCACATCCCGTGGATGCGTGGCAGCGTTCCCTCGACCCGTGCGAACGCATTGAGCGAAGGGACGTGCGCTACTGGGTATTGGATGGGCCCCGTACTCGACCATCCAGCAATGACGATTCGACGTGGATATGTACGCACGAGGCACGGCCGGGACGTCCTCGCCCACTCAGGGCGAGCGATACGATGCGGCCCGCCTCCTGCGGACCGTCCGTGATCCGACGTTCAGCCGTGTGTCGGGACTGCACGGCGCAGGAAAGAAGACCGGTCATCCGCCCACAGATGGCCGGGGTCCCTCGATTTCGCTCGGCCGACAGGTGGTGAGCTGGGATCCATCAGGCGCGCTGGGGCTATCGATGTGGCCGCGCAGCGACCACCGGGCCGACAACTGCCGGCGGCCGGCCCCCGCGCCTCCGCCAGGTGACCTCCACGGCGCGATTGGTCGGAAGGGCGCTCCCGGGCACTCACGAGTCGAGCAGGCGGAGCGTGGGCTCGAGCTCGGCGATCGACCCCGGGGTGATCGGGTCGAGGACGAGCTGCACGTGCCCAACCCCCATCTCGGCGTATGCCGTCAGCTCGGCGGCGAGGACATGGGCGTCGGTGCCGTCGATGGGCGGAACCACCTCACCCGAGCCCGACGGGCGCCCCTGGCCACCGGTCAACTGCACGAGCGGGCAGATGGTGCGGATCAGGGTGGCCGGATCGCGGTCGACCGCCTCGCAGGCGCGATCGATGTCGGCCAGCAGCTCCGCGAGGCCCTCACGGGTGTTGCCGTAGTCATGGTGCCAGGCGTTCCACATCTGGACGTGGGGCAGGGTGATGGCGACCATGCGGGAGCCCTTCGAGCCAATCATCAGGGGCGGGCCGCCCGCCTGGACCGGGTTGGGGAAGAGCATGGCGCCCTCGATGTCGTAGAACTCGCCGTGGAAGTCGCAGGAGCCGGTCGCGAAGAGCTCGCGGATGATGGTGAAGGCCTCCTCGAAGCGGCTCACGCGCCGGTCGAACGGGAAGCCGTATCCCCGATACTCCGCCTCGTTCCAGCCGGAGCCGATACCGAAGATGAAGCGGCCGTTGCTGATCTGGTCGATGGTGGCGGCCTTCTTGGCGATCATCGGCGGACTGTGGAAGCCGAGGCTCGCGACCAGCGGGCCGATCTGGACGCGCTCGGTGGCGGCGGCGAGCGCGGCCATCGTGGTCCAGACCTCGTACGGACCACGGGCCGGCTTCGTGGCGGTGGCGGGGTACATGAGGTGGTCGCCGACCCAGATCGAGTCGAGCCCGATGTCCTCCGCGATCCTGGCCATCTCGAGCAGCTGCGGCCAGGTGTATTCGTATTCAACCTCTGGAAGCTGGATGCCGATCTTCAGCGGGCGGGGCATGGGGTCACCTTCGGTGCATGAACGACGACGGCGGGTACGATCCCAACCGCGGCAGTATACCGGTGCCGTCAGCGATCTGGAATAGTGCGGCTGAGGTGTCCCAGCCTCCCAGCGACTCACCGTCGAGTAGCTCACTCCGAGCGCGCGTGCGATTGCTGCCAGCGTCTGCCTCCGGTGGTGGAGCGACCGGATGCGAATCGAGAGGTCGCCGGAGTGGGGAAAGGGCCGGCACGGGACCGGCCCGTACGTGCTTGCGCCCTGCGTCAGCCCTTGATGCCCGACATGCGGACGCCCTGAACGATGTAGCGCTGCATGATCAGGAACACGATGACGAGCGGCGCGGCGCCGACTGCCGCCCCGGCGAACAGGGCGGGCAGGTTGATGGTCTGCGCGGTCAGGAACGACGACAGCACGACCTGCACGGTCTGCGAATCCCTCGACTGACCGATGATTACCGGCCACAGGAAGGCATTCCAGCTGCCGATGAAGCTCAGTACGCCGAGCGCGGCCATGATGCCCAGCGAGTTCGGCAGGATCATGCGCCAGTAGACGCCGAAGTAGCTGTTGCCGTCGAGCCGCGCGGCCTCCTCGATCTCGCTCGGGAAGTCGAGATAGAACTGGCGGAAGAGGAATGTCGCGAAGGCGCTGAACAGCCCCGGCACGACGATGCCCCAGAGGGTGTTGACGCCGCCCAGCTCGGCGACGACCACGTAGGTCGGTACGAACGTCACGGCCGCCGGCACCATCAGCGTGAGCAGGATGATCGCGAAGAAGATGCCCTTGCCGCGAAACGGTATCCGCGCCAGCGCGTAGCCGGCCATCGAGGCGAAGAGCGTCTGGAAGATGAGGTTGACCACCGCGATGATGGCCGAGTTCCGGAGCCCGGTGGCCATGTCGATCTCGCTGTTCTCGAAGAGGTCGGTGAAGTTGCTCCACTGCATCTCTTCCGGCCACCAGATCCATTCGAAGGAAGTGATCTCCGGCTGCGTCATCAGCGAGTTGCGGATGATCAGATAGAACGGGAACAGAAAGACCATCGTCAGCGCGAGGAGCAGGGCATAGCGGAGCCCCAGCAGGATCCACCGCAGGGCCTGGGACCGTCCCACGGTGGGCGTCTGCAGCTCGCCCCACTGGTCATCGCGCGTGGTTCGCATGGACATGGACCGGCTCCTCCTAGCTGCGCTGGCCGAAGCCGAAGATGCGGCCCTGCACGATGGTGACGAAGATGATGATCGCGGTCAGGATGAACGCACCGGCCGAGCCGCGACCGTAGTCCTGCTGTCCCATGGCAATCTGGTAGAGATAGACCAGCGGCGGCCGTGCCAGGCTGATGTTGCCGGACGACCCGACGCCGCCGAGGATGTTGATGAACTCGTCGAACGCCTGGAAGGCGGCGATGAAGTTGAGGAGCAGCACCGCGATCGAGGTATTGCGCAGCAGCGGGAACGTGATCGTCCAGAAGGTCGTCCATCCCGACTGGGCGCCGTCGACGGCGGCCGCCTCATAGAGTGACCGGTCGATCTCCTGCAGTCCGGCGAGGAAGATGATCATGTAGAAGCCGACCTGGAGCCAGAGCCGGCAGGTGACGAGCACCAGCCAGTAGTAGGGCGGGTCGGTCTCGCCGATCCAGGCGATCACCCGGTCGCTGCCGAACCAGTACAGCACCATGTTGGCGAACCCATACGGGAGCCCGCTGAAGATGCCCATCTTCCAGACGATCGAGGCGACCACGTAGGAGATCGCGGTCGGGATGAAGAAGACCGATCGGAAGAACCCTCGTCCGAACCCGACGCTGTTGACCAGGAGCGCCAGCCCCAGCGAGAAGAAGAACGTGATCGGCACGATGAAGACGGCAAATATGGCGAAGGTGACGAGCGAGTCCCGGAATTCCGCGTTGCTGAGGATGTCGACATAGTTGTCGAACCCGACCCAGTTGCCGATGCTGATCGTGTTGCGCGCGTCGGAGAAGCTGATCAGCAAACCCCAGCCGATCGGCAGGAAGGTGAAGATCCCCAGCCCGATGATCATCGGGGCGATGAAGAGGAGGAAGGCGATCGTCGCCTCCCACCTGGACTGTCGCCACCAGGGAACCTTGGCGACATACACGTCGGCGCGTTCCGCAGCTTCCACGAGACTCCCTTCCCTGCAGTCTGCCGGATTCTGGACGCGATATTCGTACGGGGGCGCACGCGCCCCCGTACGGGTGATTGCTAGCCCTCCTGCAGGCGGTCGAGCTCGCTCTGCACGGTCTCCGCGGCCGCGTTGAGCTCGGTCATGGCGTCGGCGTCCTCGCGAACGATGCGGGTGACTGCGTCCTGCAGTGCCGTGCCCATCGCGCCGGTCCATTGTGGCGGATCGACGACGCCGTAGTCGTTGAGGAATCCGGCGACGTCCGAGGCTGGCGGCTCCTGCAGCGGCTCGGCGCTCTCGGCCGCCTCGATGCGGGGCGGCACGTGGAAGCCGTAGCCCAGATTCCAGTCCTGCTGGATCTCGGTGTTGTCGATCCAGAGCCACTTGACATACGCCTTGGCGGCGTCGATGTGCTGGCCCTTGCCGAAGACGCACTGGCCCCAGCCACCCCAAAAGGTCGCCGGGGTGCCCTCGTCGTCAGCCTTGGGCCACGGCAGCACGCCGACGTCTTCGGCGCCGACCTCACGCAGGATCTGTGGCATCGCCCAGAGACCACCCCAGACCATCGCGGCCAGCCCCTGAATGAACGACGAGGGGTCCCACCAGTCGGTCGGGGCGCCCATGAGGAGCGCGTCGGTCTGGTTGAGGTCGCGCAGCTTGGTGTAGGCCGCGGCCACCCGCTCGGTGTTGAAGGCCGGTGCAGTGTTGTCCTCGTTGAGGAATCGCCCGTTCGCCGACCAGCAGAGGGGCCCGAGCAGACCGCTGATGCCGCCGTCGTTGCCGACGAAAAGCCCTTTCTGGCGGCCGGTGTTCAGCGCCTGCGCGGCCTCGATGAGGGCGTCGAGCGTCTCCGGTGGCTCGACCCCAGCCTCCTCGAGCAGGCTCTTCCGATAGTAGATGCAGCCCGTATCGTCGAGCATCTTGACCCAGTAGATGCTGCCGTCGATCGTGGCGGACGCGAGGCTGACCTCGTTGAATCCGGCCCGCACCTCGTCGGTGTAGAGGTCGTCGAGCGGAGCGACCTGACCCTGGCGGACAAGGTCCACCGGTACGCGCGTGCCATGCTCGAACACATCGGGCGCTTCGTCGGTCAGCAGCGCGGCGTTGAGGGCCTGCCCGTAGTCGCCGAGCTGCCAGATGATCTCGATCTCGACGTTGGGGTTCTCTTCGGTGTACTGCTCGGCGTACCGGCGCACCGCCGCTTCGGTGCCTTCCTCACCGTACTGGTGGTACATGTGCACGAGCCGGATGTTGTCCTGCGCCACGGCCCGGTCGGCACGGCCGAAGCCGCTGAACAGAAGGGTCCCGCCCGCGAACAGCATCGACTTGACGACGGAGCGTCGATCGACGTCGGTGCGAAGAACGCGAGCATTGGCGGAGTCCCGTGACAGGCCTGACATTCCATACCTCTCCTATTTGCCGCGAGGAGCCGAGCCCGCTCGCGCTGAGTGACGGTAGGATCACTGTAGGGGGATTGGTGGAAGGGTGTCAACCAGCTATGTGTCAGGGCTGGGGAGCGCGCTCACCTGCGTGCCGGGTCGAGTCCGAGCAGCCGGAAGAACAGACCGGTGCGCCAGGCGTGGCGGATGCCGAGTGCCCAGGCCGACACGATCAGGATCACGATCGCGATTTCCCGGGGAGGCAGTGTCGCCAGGCCGAAGAACTCGCGCAGGCGCTCCACGGTGAACGCGGCGACGAGCAGCGCCGTCATGGCGATCGTGAGGGCAACCGTGCGCCAGTCGCGGTAGAGGGGGGAGACTCCGGTCCAGGCAGCCGTGGGAGGCCGCAGGAAGAGGATGAGCAGCAGGCCGCAGAGCACCGCGACGATGGTGAGCAGGGTGCGTGAGAGCTCGACGTCGCCGGTGATGCGCAGATAGATGATGTAGAGCATCGCCTCGATCCCGCCGATCGACAGGGCCGCCGGCACGACGAAGGGCAGGGTGTCCCGGAGCAGCGAGCTCGTGGTGCGGCCGGGCTGGGTCCATGCCGCCAGCGCGACGGTGGGAATCCCGACCGTGAGGAGGGCCGGCAGCGCGTTGTGGGTTGGGATCAGCGGGAAGGCCGCCCCGACCACCCCCACACCCATGATGGCGATGCCCATCGACAGCGAGCGGGCGAGGAAGAGCCTGATGAGGTCCTGGGATGAGCGCACGATTCGCTGGCCCTCGCGCAGCGCCAGCGGCAGGACGCCGAAGGCGTTCTTGAGGAGGACCATGTCGGCGACGGCGCGGGTCGCCTGGCTGCCCTGCTCCATCGCGATACCCACCTGTGCCTGCTTGAGGGCGAGGACGTCGTTGACGCCGTCGCCGATCATCGCGACGTAGTGCCCCTGCTGCTGCAGGTGCCGGATGATGTCGAGCTTCTGCTCCGGCGTGATGCGGCCGAACACCTCGCCGCTCTCCGCGGCCCGGGCGAAGGTCGCCTCATCCATCTCGGCCAGGTCGGGGCCGGAGAGCACCTGGAGGTCGTGCCCCTGGCCGAACCCTGCCTGCCGGGTGAGGGCGGCGACCGTTTCGGGGTGGTCACCGGAGATGATCTTGACGGCGATCCCCGCCTCCCGGAAGCGCGCGAACGCGGTGGCCGCGTCCGGCTGCAGCTCGTCCTGGAAACTGGCCAGGCCGTATGGCTGGAGGTCCGATGGCAGGCGCGGCGTGCCGCTGTCGCCGATCAGCGAGCGCTCGGTGGGCGACCAGGCAAGCATCAGCACCCGCAGGCCGGCTTCGGTCCACTCGTCCATTTTGCGGTCGGGATCGATCTTGCCGGAGACTGCGGGCAGCAGGACATCGGGTGCTCCCAGCACGAAGGTGCCCGGCTCGTTCTCGAGCGAGAGCGCGCTCCACTTGTACGCCGAGGAGAACGGCACCTCCTCGCGAACCGGGCAGGGGGCGGTGGGAAACGCCTCCGCGATCGCCTCGATCGTGCGGTTGCGGCTGCCCGTCGTGGCGGCGTATCGGCCCAGCGCGGCGGTGAGCTGTTCCATCGATGGACCCATCGGGGACGCCTCGTGGAAGGCCAGGCGATTGGTGGTGAGGGTGCCGGTCTTGTCGAGACAGACGACGTCGACATGGCTGATCGACTCGATCGCGTTGGCCTGCTGGAGGAGTGCCCCCTTGCCCGCGAGGCGCAGCGCCCCCATGGCGTAGGTGACGGTCAGCATCAGGGCGAGTCCCTGCGGCATGAGACTGACCACGGCCGCGAGGGCGCGCACGGTCTCCTGCACGGAGTAGCCCTGGTAGGCGCGCTCCAGAGGCGCCGAGAGGGAGCCGCCGGCGGCGTTGGCGAGGAGCCCGAGGAGGCGGATGATGAGGTCGAGCACGATCGGGCCGCCCAGCACGACGATGAGGATGATCATCAGACGCAGCACGAGGTCGATCTCGCGCTGCACGGGGGTGCGGGCCGGCCGGAAGGCGCGCGCCTGCGCGGTGAGCTGGTTCGCGCGGCTCTCGATGCCGACTCGCTCCGCTTCGTACAGCATGCGGCCGCTGACGACGAAGCTGCCCGAGTAGACGGAGTCACCGGCGGCGTGGGAGACGGGGTCGGACTCGCCGGTCAGCAGCGACTCGTCGAGCGAGACGTGGTCGCTCTCGACGATGCGACCGTCGACCATGACCTGGTCACCCGAGCCCGCCACGATGACGTCACCGAGCACGATCTCGGCGGGGTCGATGGTGCGCTCGACGCCATCCCGGATCACGGTGGCCTGCATGCGGCTGAGAAGGGCGATCCGGTCGAGGGCGATCTTGGCACGCATCTCCTGCACGACCGCGATGGCGACGTTGGCGAGGACCAGCCCGACGGTGACGATCGCGTCGTTCACCAGGCCCATGAGGATCAGCGCGACGCCGACGGTGAAGATGATGACGTTGATCGACATGAACGCGTTGTCGCGCACGATCTGCCAGAAGGAGCGACTGGTCGCGAAGGCGACGTCGTTCCCCTGGCCCTGCTCGCGACGTCGGGCGGCCTCGCGCTCGGTGAGCCCGAGGTGTCGATCGGAAGGAGCGTCGCTGTCGTCCACCTGCCCGTTCGGGGTCTGGGTCGAGCGATGCTGGGTTGGTTGTGGTGTGGCTCCGTTCCCGCCGCGGCTCACATGGTGACTCCTTCAGCATTCCCCTCTCGATGGTACCCGATGGGGCGATGGACGGCCCTGTGATGACGGCCGGCATGCCGATCCCGGGGCGGGTCGCTGTCGGCCTGGTCGGTCGCGTCGCGCGTGTGCGAGCCAGGACGCCTGTGGCGAGGTCCATCCCGGTTGGACCGACGCCGACCGACTATGCCTCCGCGGGGAGGGGGACCTTGCGGATCTCGACCAGATGGCGCGGCCCGCTGAGTGCGGCCAGGAGCCGCTCGGCGTCGTGTTCCTCGGCGTGGGGAAGCGCATAGTGACCGCCGGCAAGCCCGGAGGCGACGGAGAGATGCAGCGTCACCAGTCCCGCCCGTCGCTGCAGCGGGTCGGCGGTCATCTCGCGGCGCTGGATACGGGACGTGGTGGTGATCAGCGTCTCGCGCGCGATCGCGCGCCAGCGCAGCATCAGGGAGGTGTCGTCGAGGCGCCAGCCGCCGTCGCGCCAGCGTGCCCAGCCGAGCCAGATGAAGACCGGGGTGACCGCCAGGAGCAGGAGCGCCTGGCGCCAGGTGACGACGGTGATCCATCGGTCGAGCCACAGCCCGAGCGCGGCGACGACGATGGCGACGAAGAGCAGCCAGCCGATGGTGGCCGCGGTGATGTAGCGACGCATCGCCCGTCTCGGCAGTCGGGTGGTCATGGGGGTGGCCGGATCCCTGGCGAACTCGGGGGCGGCGCGCCGCAGCAGCGGCTCGACCTCGTCGAGGGGGATGTAGGGGAAGAGGGCGCCGGAGTCCCCGCTGCCCCCGTCCACCTCACCACCGGCGCTCTCGAAACGGATCTCGGCGCGCCGGAAGGGCTGCCGCAGGAGCGACTCGCTGACCAGGATGGCCTGGATGCGCTGGATCGGGATGGTGCGGCGACGACGGTCGAGCAGGCCGTGCTGCAACAGCAGCTGATCACCCGAGCGGCGCAGCTCGAAACCGCCGTAGGTCAGGGCCGTGCTGGCGATGGCGAGCAGCCACGTCACCACGGCCACGACCAGCAGCAGCGATACGAGCACCTGGATGTCGCGGAGTGCCTCCGCCCGCTGCCAGGGCACGCGGTCCCACCAGGCGTCGGGCACGATCTCCGTGCCGAACTGGAGCACGGCACCGACGACGGCGGCCATGGGACCGATGCGTCCCGAGGTTGCGCCGAGCGCGAGGAGCTCCGGCGTCGAGAGCGCGCGCAGAAGCTCGGCATCGGCCGGCGTCGCCACCTCGGTTGCCGCCGCGTCGGAGTGAGACTCGTCGGCCTGGGGCGTGACGGTGTCGTCGTCGGACTGGCGGGCCTGGGCACGTGCGGCCGCGAGGGCCTCGCGCAGGCGGGTCGCCTCATCGCGTGCGACGGCCCTGATCTCGATGTCGGCGGTGCCACCCGCGGCCGTCTCGACCTTGAGGCGGACGATGCCGACCAGGCGTTCGAGGGGAGCCTCGTTGATGTTGATCGCCTGGATCCGCGCGTAGGGGACGACACGCTCCTGCTTCTGGATGATGCCGGAGCGGACCACCAGCTCGCGCGGGGCGAAGGCGTACCGGAAGTTCCACCACTCGGCCAGACTGCCGAGACCGGCGAGGACGGTGATGATGGTGGCGATGCCGATGTAGATGAGCTCGGACCGGCCCTGACCCATGTTGCCGGTGATCAGGATGAGGGCCGCCGGGATCACCAGCCCGCGCAGCTGCCGGAGCGTGCCGACGAAGATGAACCGTGCCGACATGCGGTGCCACGTCAGGCGCTCGTCGGCGACGGCGGAGCCCTCGGTGGCAGGGATGGTCGGTTGTGGGTCGTGGTCGGCCATGGAAGTCCCTGGCTGGGCTAGAGGTCGTCGTGGACGTTGGCGAGGGTGGCGATCCGATCCCGCACATCGGCGGCGACCTCGTTCGCCAGCGCCGGAATGGAGGCCGGGCCGGCCGCGGTGTAGAGGACCACGGAGGCGAGACCGAACCGGCGGTCGAGCGGTCCGCGGCGGGTGTCGACGTGCTGGATGCGCGCCATCGGCACCAGCTGGCGGGTGCGCGTGAACCAGCCGTACTGGAGATCGGCTTCATCGGGCCGGATCTCGTACCGCCAGTAGCGGTATCGAAGGTTCGGCGACAGCCAGACGTTCAGGAGCACCAGCACGAGGGTGACACCGACCGCCAGCCACGCCCAGCGGATGTCGTAGTCGAGGAAGATCCGCCGAGCGCCGAACGCGACGACCGACACGATCGCAAGCATGACGATGCCGCCCAGCGCGCTGCCGACGCGCCACAGCTGCTTCGCGCGCGGGTCCAGCTGGTGGCGGGGATCCGGCAGGCGTTCCGGCACCTCGATCACGCGCACCTGCCCGGTAACGGGGCTCTCGGTTTCGAATGATCCAGCTGACATGCGCGCTCTCCGTGTGCCCGGGCCGACCCGGGTGTGGTCGCTTCCCGACGGCGTGTCGATACCCAAAGTATGATGGACGACGTGCAGGGAGGCACAGCACGGCTGTGTAACACCGTGTCGGTGGCGGCTGCGGGTACCGATGCGGTTCACGTGCACCGCAGCAGCGTGAGGACCATATGAGCGACGAGCAACGCCGCGACTTCGAGCAGGCACCACCGAGTCCCGCCGAGATCCCCCCGACCGACGACAGCCCGGCGCCGCGACGGGTGCTCCTGATCCAGGCGCATCCCGACGATGCCGAGTTCATGTGCGCCGGCACGGTGGCGAAGTGGGTGCAGGAGGGCGCCGAGGTGCACTACTGCTCGATCACCAGCGGCGACAAGGGGTCGTCCGACCCGAACATCACCTCGCACGAGCTCGCCTCGCTCCGCGAGTGCGAGCAGCGCAGGGCCTGCGAGGTGCTGGGTGTGAAGAGCGTCATCTTCCTCGGCTACCAGGATGCGACCCTGGTGCCCGATCTGGCACTGCGGCGGGAACTGACGCGGGTGATTCGCCGCGTCCGGCCCGACGTGCTGATGTGCCAGGATCCGACGATGCGCTTCTCGGGCCAGCGGTACATCAACCATCCGGACCACATCGCGGCCGGCGAGGCGTCGCTGGCGGCGGTGTTTCCGTCCGCGCGGGACCGCAAGACGTTCCCGGAGCTGCTGGACGAGGGGCTGGAGCCCCACATCACGCCGGAGGTGTACATTTTCGGGACGAACGAAGCCGACATGTGGGTCGACATCTCCGCGACGATCGACACCAAGATCGCCGCACTCCGGGAGCACAGGAGCCAGGTGGGCGATCGCCATGACGAGCTGGAGGAGATGATACGCGAGTGGGGACGGGAGACAGCCCGGGCCCACCCGCACAAGCCGGATGACTTCGGTGAGTTCGCCGAGAGCTTCAGGTACATGAAGCTCGGGTAACGCAGAGACGTGGCCGATCGAATCGTAGCGAACAGGACAGGGACATGATACCGAGGACAGTCGGGGCGTTTCTCGTAGGCAAGGTGAAGGACGAGCTGTTCTCCACACCGGAAGAGGCGCAGGAGGCCGTCGAGGCGATCGAGGAACAGATCATCGCCAACGACGACCATATCGGGACGGTCTACACCGACGCCGACGGCAACCCGATCGGGCAGGCGGTGCGCATGCTGAACGTGGCCGTCTACGTCGTCTCGAACGAGCGGGGCGATCCCGAGAAGGACCTGCTCGCGGCGATGCGGAATCCCGAGAGCGAGGTGATCTTCCACACCGACGGCGGGCGAGTCACGCGAATCATCTACATCCCGCCCGAGCAGGACACGTCGCGTGTCGCCCAGAACGTCAAGGGGTTCCGCGCCGATGACATCTGATCGGTCCGGCGGCGCGGGTCCGATCACGGAGGCGATGCGGGCGCTGGTCGATCGCCAGCGGCTCGGGTTCGTGGCGACGGTGAACGCGGACGGCACCCCGAACCTCTCGCCGAAGGGCACGGTGGTGGTGTGGGACGACGCCCACCTGTTGTGGGTGGATATCCGATCGCCGCGCACGATCCGCAACCTGCGTGAGCGACCCGCCACCGAGATCAACGTGGTCGACCCGCTCACCCGAAAGGGCTATCGGTTCCGCGGCACCAGCGAGCTCATCGAGGACGGTGACGAGCTGGAGGCGATCCGTGCCTTCTACCGGGACGAGCGCAACGTCTCCAATCCGATCCGGCGGGCGGTGCGGGTCACCGTGACGGAGGCGGAGGAGGTGACGTCGCCGTCCTATGACGAGCCGGGTGCGGACGAGGCGGAGATCCGCGCGCGGTACATCGCGTGGTACACGGCGGAGAGCACCGAGGGGATCGAGCAGCCGTAGCGAGCCCGCGGCTGGCCCGGAGGCAGATCCGCGGGTCGAGGGTCCGGACCTTGATCCCGTACGAGCGGATCCTCCCCATCGACCAGATCGAATCGTGTACGGTCCGGGCTTGTCCCGGCCCTCGCGCCATCATGGGATCACGACCCCTGGGTGGACGATACCCGTTCACCTGTCGATGCGCCCGCCCTGCCAATGGGCGGGCGCTCGGCCCACATCTCGTCACCCCGCCACCTCTGGTCACGCCACCCGGCAGGCAGGCGTCGGATCGATGCGCCTGTGTCCGGGTCATTCCGCTGCCCTGATCCTGTAGGGGTCGCCACTCGACCAACCCGCACAGGGTCGTGGCTCCAGCGGATCGGTACGGTGTGAGCCTGGGCGGTGGGACGGGGATCTCGCGGCCCGGACGGCGAGGAGGCGCGATACGGGCCGACACGACGTCAGCCCCTGCCGCGTGCGCGGCGAGGCTCGTCGTCCATGCACAGGGCGGGTCTCCCTGTTGACCGGTGTTCCGTCGGATGTCGGGGTGCAATGGTTCGTCCAGCGCGGTGGCGTGAGGAACGTGTGCCGAGGTTGCGCCATGTGGCAGGGCTGGCCCGGGGGTGACCAGGATAGTCACCGATCGGCGGGGTCCCCTCGTTGTATCGGCACTCCCCAACGGGCGGGACGGCTATGGCCGGGCCGAGCGTTGCATCACGACCAGGTCGTGCCGGTAGCGCTTGACGATTCGCCCGCCGAACCGCTCGTCGATCAGGTTGCCGATACAGCCCAGCAGGGCGGCACGCTCGTGCTCCGGAAGGGCCAGGTGACCGGAGTAGGTGGCGAGGAGCGCCAGGTAGTGCGTGCGGTCGGAGGTGACGTCGTGAAGCCAGTGCTCCCGATGGCGATCCCGAAAGCCGTGGAGGCCGTCCAGCGCCCGGCTGAACACGGAGTCCGCCTCTGTCTCGCGGAGTCCGGGACCGGCGATCGATGGCGCGTGCCGCCAGTAGCAGGCCTGCGCGGCGTCGAAGAAGGCCACGGTGCCTCCGGCGACGTGGCGGTAGCAGACCAGCGCGGCGAACCCCTCGGGGCGCACCAGCTCGCGCAGCCGGGTGTGCAGCAGCTCCCGATCGACCCAGTGGAGTGACGTCGCCCCGATGACGAGGTCGAACGGCGCGCCGGTCCATTCGAAATCCTCGAGCCTGCCGACCCTGACATCGACCTGCCCGGTCGGCCCCAGGTCGCGTGAGACGATCGCGGCCATCGTCGGGCCCGGCTCAAGTGCCGTGACCTGCCAGCCGGGACGGATGAGCTCGGCGGTGGCGATGCCGGTGCCGGCCCCGATCTCGAGCACCCGCGCACCGTGCGGAAGGCGCGTCACCTCGATGAGGCGGTCACGGATCGCCGCCGGGTATCGCGGCCGGACCTCGTGGTAGAGCTCCCCGACGGTGTCGAAGCGCAGGCCGATGCGCTCATCCGATGTGGACATGGGCAGGTGCCTCCCGGGTGCGTGCAGGGTATGCGCGCCGACGATGCCTGAGGGAAACGCCGGCATGCGGTCGGCGTGAGACGGCCGTTATGGCCTCGCCGACCCGACCAGCCGCTCGACGAAGGCGATCACGGCTTCGTCGAGCGTCTCGTCCGAGCCGATCGAGACGGTGAGGCGATCGAGCAGGAGCCCGTCGATGGCGTAGTGAAGCAGTGCGACCTCGAAGGCGCCGCCCGGGAGCCCGGATTCGGCATGGAAGGCGACGTCGTCGCGATACCCGCGCTGGAGGGTCTGGCGCAGGGCCGAGGCGAGGTCGGGGTGACGACCAGCCTCCAGGCGGAGCTCGAGGAGGGCGCGGGTCAGCTCGGGCTCGCGCATGGTGCGCTCGACGATGTAGCGGACGTAGTCGACATAGAGCTCGACGGAGGGCGGACGCTCGGCGAGCCTGGTCAGCACCTCGGGGTCGGGGGCGAAGCGCTCGAAGATGCGGTTGCCGAGCGCCCCCAGCAGCGCCTCTCGCGAGCGGAAGTAGTTCGAGGTGGTGCCGAGGGGCACGTTCGCCTCGCGGTCGATCGCGCGGTGGGTCAGACCGCGGGCGCCCTGGGTGGCGATCACGCGGAGTCCGGCATCGGCGAGGAGCGTCCGGCGGTCGGGTGGTGCGTTCATGGCTTCATCATACCATTGCGTCACTACAGGTGTTGTGGTACGTTCTACTACAGGTGTAGTGGATTTCGCAGGGTCGCTCGCGGCCATCCTGTCCGCCGGTCCGGCACATCTCCACAACGGCATGGAGAGTTCGCTGCACCGCAGGCCCGAAGCGGGCCGGGCTGGGACGCCAGGCGTCCAGCCGATCGAAGGAGGACACCATGCGAACGCTGACCTACTACGTGGGCGCCTCGATCGATGGATACATCGCGGACCCGAACGGCGGATTCGGGTTCTTCCCGTCGGAAGGGCCACATATCGAGTACATCACGACGCACCTGCCGGAAACGATTCCAGGGCATGTGCGGAAGCCGCTGGGGATCGACGACGCGCCGAACCGGCGTTTCGACACGGTCGTGATGGGGAGGGGCACCTACGACCCCGCATTGGAGGTCGAGATCACGGATCCCTACCCCCACCTGCGCACGGTCGTGTTTACCCGGTCGCTTCGGGAGCAGCTCGACCCGAAGGTCGAGATCACCGCTGCCGACCCGGTGGCGCGGGTGCGTGAGCTCAAGCGGGAGGATGGCAAGGGGATCTGGCTCTGCGGGGGCAGCACGCTCGCGAACGAGCTACGGACGGAGATCGACGAGCTGGTGATCAAGCGCTACCCGGTCGTCCTCGGTGCCGGCAAGCCGCTCTTCGCGGGCGAGTTCGATCCGCAGCCGTTCACGCTGGTCGACCAGCTCGTCTTCGACAACGGTGCCGTGTTCATGACCTATCGGCGACCGTGACCCGACTCTCTCGATGGTTGAAATCCACTAATAGGTGTCGTTGACATCGAGGAACAGTGTACGTACGATGAATGTGCAAAGGGGATGTACCCGAATGGAGTTGGTGGTTTCGATCACCGTCTCCGGGGAACGTCCCCTTTGCATTGTTGTGTTCCCAAGACCCCAATCGATCCAGCGACACGCGGCGTGGGCCCGGATTCCGGGCCCACGCCGCGTGTCGCTGGTGCAACGTCGCCCCGGAGCGTGGCCGCGCCAGGGCCGGTTCGTCGTGCCATGCTGCGCGAGCCGGCTGCCCTTGTCGCTCGAGTGGTGGAGCCTGGCAAGCGACCCCCCAGGTGCGCTGAGGTCAGGTGCGAACCTCGTCGATGAGCCACCCGGCACCGCTGGGGACGAGCACGATGGTGATGTCCTGGACGGCGTCCGACGCCTCGAGGTCACGGATGAACGGGGCCAGCGAGCCCTCGCGATCGCGCAGCGAGACGCGCACGGCGACCCTGTCGTTGGCGAGCGTGGTGAAGCCATCCATCGACACGAGCTCGATGCGGTCACCCTGCGGCAGCGGGTCGGGCTCGCCGAACGGCTCCCGTCCCGCCGAAAAGGCCCACGCCAGCGCATCGTCGGTGTAGAGGGCGGCAGCGCGAGGGAGGTCCCCGGCATTCACGCAGGCGAGCATCTCCGTGACGACCCCGGTGACCTCGTCGACCGTGGCGGAGCTGACCTCCAGGTTGTCGGCCGGGATCAGCTCGCCGGTGGGACCCTCCTCGATGCTGAGGGCAGTGAGGCTGTTCAGATCCCCCTCGCTTCTCGGATTCACGGTGCAGGCGACGGGGTCGGGCACGGTGCCCTCACCGCCGAAGGCCCGCTGCCGACGCTCGATGAAGCTCAGCACGTCCCGGATGTCCTGGTCGCTGAGGGTGTCACCGAATCCGGGCATCGCCGTGCCCTGCTTGCCGTTGCGGACCCAGTAGATCAGGGTCGCCTCGTCGTGGACCATCGTGTGCGCCTCGGCGAAGTCGGCGGGTGGGGGCTGCATCCCGTCGGCGGCGGGACCGTCCCCACGCAGGTCCGGACCGTGGCAGGAGAGGCAGTTGGTACGGTAGACCTCCTCGCCCCGCGTGATCATGGCGAGATCGTCCGGATTGATGGCGCCACCCTCTCCATCTCCACCGAGGGCGAGGATCGGGTCGAGCCGTCCCTGGCCGAGCAGGATCGCCGCGAGGGCCAGCGCGGCCACTCCCAGGCCGGCGCTCTCCCGACGCAGCGGCGACCTGCCGGCGGCGACGCCGATGGCGATGCCGGCGATGCCGATCGCGGCCAGCACAACACCGGCGCTGCCGGCGAAATCGGTGAATCGCCACGGGGTGGTGGGCAGCGTGGTGGTCGCGCGCAGGCGATCGAGATCGAGGGCCACATCGGCCGTCACGGGCTCACGTCCGGGCTCGGCCAGGGTGACCGCGAGCTCCCACCGGTCGGCTACGGATAGCTCGGTGCCGTGGTACTCGAACGCGCTGCCACTCACGCGGGACAGCGTCACCGTCTCGCTGCCGATCTCCGACAGGGCCGGCAGGTGCATGGTGAGCTGGGCGGTGGTCTGGCGAGGGAGCGACGCGCGATCGATCTCCAGCCGGAAGTGGTTCACGCCGGCGTGGCCCGGCGCCAGGATGAGCTGGGCGCGATCGTCCCCGAGCGGAAACACGACCGTGTGCTGGCTGGCGTCGCGCGTGAGCTCGGCGCGGGCCGTGTCGAGCGAGAGCAGACCGCCGACGCTGCCAGCGAGGACGACACCGACGGTGGCCGGCACGAGCAGCACGCGCGCGGCGGCACGGCGTGTGAGGCCGTGAGCCAGCGCGATCGTGACGGCGAAGGCCAGCAGCGCCATGGCGGCGATGAGGGCGGCGGTGCCGTAGTCGGTGGATTCGAGCGCCGCGCGATTGCCGATGTAGAGCCACGCCAGGTAGACCCCGCCGAGCGCCATCGTCGGCAGCGCGATTCCGCTGGCGAGTCCGAGATACCGCCGCGTCGCCCGATCCACACTCCCCCGTGCCGCCGCGCAGATCATCCCACCGATGAGCAGCGCGAGGGCGACGCAGACCAGCCAGGTGACGGTGAGCGTCGGGATGCGTCCGGCGGGCTCGTCGGGCGCGTGGGAGAGCAGCGGGAGCGGAATCGTGAGCGCCAGCGTCGACACCCACGGGGCGCTTCGCGACCAGCGGGTGGGTGTCAGGCCGGGGGTGATCGCGAGGGCGAGGCTGTGGATCGAGACGAGCACCAGGGTCACGAGCAGCAGCCTGCCGGTATCGCTCCCGAGGGCGGTAGCCAGGCGGTCCAGGACATCGCCGTCCTGCGCGGCCCAGGCGAGCGTGCCGATACGGCCGAGCACACCTGCGCCGGCGACGATCGCTCCGGTCGCGGCGACGGTCAGGAGCGGGAAGCGGCCTGTACCTGACGTGACCCGGCCGAGCACGGTCGAAGCCGGCCAGATGGTGATGAGAATCGAGAGGCCGAGCACGATCGCCCCGTTGGCGACGATCGTCGTCCAGGTGATCGCGGCCGGGTCGGCGAAACCGGTGTCCGGGATCGTGACCGGGGCGACGTCCTGGTCGGTACCGATCGTGAAGCCGAAGAAGCCGGTCGCCACCTGGTCGGCTGCCGCGGGGGTGACGTTCCAGGCGACCAGGTAGGAGCCACGAGGGATGTCTTCGGGCAGGGGAACGACGGCGGTACGGCGGTCGTCCCAGGTCGTCCCGGTGACTTCGATGGCAGCGCCCTCGCGATCGATGATCCGGATGGCGCTCGCCCCATGATCGACATCGTCGGAGAAGGTAAGCGTGATCGCTGCCGGGGCGGTCGCCAGCACGGCGTTCGCACGAGGATCGGATGACGTCAGGGTCAGGGGATCGCCCTGCGCGGCCACGCCGGAGATCGCCGTCAGCGCCAGCAGCACGATCCCCAGCGCGAGGAGCGGTATTCGTGGCAGACCTGTGACGATGCGGGGAGCACCACGCATGCGGATCATCCTTGGATTGGGCGTGGTCGTGGTCGCCGGAGGCTTCGAGAGCGGACCGGGTGAGGTGTGGCCCGCCGGTTGCCTTGAGGCTACCACGCGCCCGGGGCGGGGATGGCGATGCTCAGGCACGCCTACCGGAGCGGAAACGGCGGAGGCGGGGGACATGCGTCCCCCGCCTCCGTGTGTCGCTGTTCGGTGTGGCCGCAGCGCCTACCAGTGGATCTCCACGCGGGCGCCCACCGGAGTCCACTCGTAGAGCCAGCCGGAGGTGCCGAGAGGCACGTTGACGCAGCCATGACTCATGACCGAGCCGAAGTTGTTGTGCCAGTAGGTGCCATGGATCGCATGGCCGACGTTGGTGAAGTACATCACGTCCGGAACTTCCGGCACGTTGTAGTACTCGCCGCCGAGCACGCCCTCCATGTCATCGTAGGGCATCTTCACCAGGATGTAGTAGGTTCCCGGCGGGGTGTCGAAGCCCGGTCGGCCGGTGCTGACGTAGGTCTCCATCACCGGGACATCGCCCTGCCACGCGATCATGTACTGCGAGCTGAGGTTGATCTCGATCCAGCGCTCGCCGTCGGCCGGCGCGTTTGCCACACCGGAGGTGCTGGGCTCCGGGGTCGGCGTCGGGGGCGGCACGAAGAGGTCTTCGCTGTAGGTCGGAATGTCGCCCTGTTCGACTGGATCCTGCTCGAGCTTGTACTTGTCGGCGAGGATTTGCCCGACCGGCATCATCCACGCTTCCTTGCCGTTCTCCCAGGCGAGCTGGCCCCGCTCGAACACCTGATAGGTGATGCCGTCGATGATGTATTCCTCGGTCAGCGGGTTGCCGAGGAACGCCTCGCCGCCGCTCTGCTCCCAGTAGGCGAGGAAGCCGTAGCGGATGGTGTGCTGGGTCGCCTCGATGTAGCGGACCTGATCACTCTCGCCCTCCGGCGGGCTCACGGGGAGCCAGGCCGTGATGAAGCGTGTGTTGGTGGCCGCCGAGCTGGAGGTGTCGGTGCTGCCGCCGGTCGAGGTCAGGCTGGCGACGGAGCGCTGCACGCTGAAGGGACGGAGCTCCTCCCCGATGTTGCCGAGGCCGAAGTAGTGCCCTTCCTCGTTGCCCTCGGGGTAGTACTCGAAGCGGGCGTACTCGAGGTACTGGACGATGGTGCCGTCAGGCTGCTCGATCTCGGGCGTGATGGGGTAGCCGAAGGTCGCCGCGCCGCCACCATCGCGCCACTGGTCGAGGAAGACCTGATCGAGGGTGTGGCCCGTTTCCTCGAAGTAGACGGTGCGGGGAGGTGACCACTCCTGCGCGCCTGCGGGTGGCGTCGACAGCATCGCGAACGGCGCGAGGAGCGAAAGGAGCAACCCCACTGCCATGGCGATCAGAACGAACCGCCGTGACCCATCGTGCCGCACTCGGCCGACGCGAGCGCCGGTTGCGAGAGCAGGCATATCAGCAAAACTCCTCACCTCGAATCCCTTCCTTCCGCAGTCCTGCGATTCCAGTCTGCGTCTGTTGCCGGATCCCGTCTGCGCAGGATCCCCCCTGTTGCCGGCAACACGATCCCCTTCGTCGTGTCGGCAAGAGCCTTCCGTAACCGGCCTCCCTTGAGAACGAGCCGGCGTCCGCTCCGGTTTCACGTGCGAGGCACGCGCCCGGCTTCCTGATCCCGCCTCGCCCGCAAACCCTGTGGCGCCACCCCTGCTTCCAGGGTGTACGTACACATAGTATCGTGCTCAGGCCGGGTTGTGTCGAGTGGGTTCACCATTCCTGTGGATCGATGGCCTGGCTGTGCCTGACGGTCAGCGGTTCCACGATTGTACCCTACCATGTTCTACGACGATTGTGGCTGTCCGGTTTACCCGAGTAGGGCATCGTGGCAGGACTGCCGCTTCGGGCCAGATCAGCGCTCGAGGCTGAACTCGAGGCTGATGTCGAGCGCCCTGGCGGAGTGGGTGAGTGCCCCGACCGAGATCAGGTCCACACCGGTGGCGGCGATCTCGGGGATGCGCTCGAGGGTGATGCCGCCCGACGCCTCGAGCAGCGTGCCGGGGGCGGCTTCGTCCCGCAGATTGACGGCCTCGGCCATCGTGGCCGTGTCCATGTTGTCCAGCATGACGATGTCGGCACCGGCGTTGAGTGCCTCGGCCAGCTCTTCCAGGTTGGTGACCTCGACCTCGATCTTCATCGTGTGGGGAGCGATGGCGCGGGCGGAGATGATGGCGTCGCGCACGGGATGATCGCCGCCGATGGCGGCGAGGTGGTTGTCCTTGATCAGCACGCCATCGGCGAGCCCGAAGCGGTGGTTGCCGCCCCCTCCGTGCAGGACGGCGCGCTTCTCCAGCATCCGCATCCCGGGTGTGGTCTTGCGGGTGTCGACGATGGTCGCGGCGGTGCCGGCGGTCGCGGCCACGTAGCGCGCGGTGGTGGTGGCGACCCCCGAGAGTCGCTGCATGATGTTGAGGGCCGTGCGTTCGGCGGTCAGGAGCGAGCGGGCGGGACCCTCGAGTCGGGCGATGGTGTCGCCCACCGTGATCCTGTCGCCGTTCTGCTTGACGGTCTCGAACCGGATCGAAGGATCGACGATGGTGAAGACGGCCTCGGCGACGTCGACGCCGGAGAGGACACCGGCCTCCTTGGCGAGGAGCGTGCCGGAGGCGGTGGCATCGGCGGGGACGGTGGAGATGGTCGTGATGTCGCCGTTGCCGACATCCTCGGCGAGAGCGAGGGTGATGAGGTCACGCCAGCCCGACGTGGCGGCGGGGAGGTCGCGTGGGATCGTCATGGATGGTCCTGCCTGCTCCTGTCAGTCAACGATCAACATCTCACCCGTCATTCCGGGATAGGGCGGAAGCCCGTCGCGCAGCAGTTCCCTGCGACGTCGCAGACCGCCAGCCGGGGCCGTGATGTCCCCAGCGTTTCCCGGAAGCGGTCGCGTTGCGGCCGGTGCGCCTGATGGTGATGGCGGTACATCTCCGGGAAGCTCGTCCGTGCCTTGCCGTTATGTGCCCGCCTGGCCTGTCGGGTTCCGCATGCCGGGGGTGTGCCAGCCGACGCGATAGCGCGTCTCGCCATTCGGCCCCTTGCGCCGGCCGAACTTCTTGAAGCCGACCTTCGTGAAGAACGGCATGAGCTCCTCCGGCGTCTCCGCCACGACAGGACGGTTGCCGGCACGCCGGACGGCATCCTGGACGATGATCGTGCCGAGGCCGCGGCGGCGCATCTCCTTGCGGACGGCGATGAGCGGCATCTCGACCGACATCTGGGCCGGGGCCAGAATGAACGCCCCCACCGGCAGGCCGTCGAGGTACACGAGGAAGACGGCGCTGCCCTCCTTGGCCTCGTGCTCGGCGACGACCCGGGCGGCCTCTTCCTCGGTCCCCGCCACCGTGGCGTCTGCGAGGATCATGGCGGCGAGGCTGCGCTCGCCCGGCTCCATCAGGCGCACGTCGAGCCGCTGGTCGGTGCCGGGCGGCGAGGTGGTGTGGTCGCTCATGGGCTCAGTCTCCGAACGTGAGGTGCGACGCGAGCGCGGCGTCGGAGTCGTAGGGGCCGATCACGACCATGTTGAGGTGCTCGTCGCGGAACAGCTCCCGGGCCAGGGCCTGAACGTCGTCGGCCGTGACGGCGTCGATCTCGTCCATGACTTGCTCGGGGGTCTTGATCTCGCCGTACGTCGCCTCCTGGCTGCCGACCCATGACGCCACCGAGCGGCTGTCCTCCAGGCTCATCAGCAGCCGCCCCTTGCGCAGCTCCTTGTTGCGCTGCATCTCCTCGTCGCTGACGCGGACATCCCGCAGCTTGCGCAGCTCGCCCAGGATGGCGTCGGTGGCCTCCTCGACGCGGTCGATGTCGCAGCCGGCGTAGATGACACCCTGTCCGACGTCCTCGTATCCGCGGAAGTAGCCGAAGACGGTGTAGACCAGGCCGCGCTTCTCCCGGATCTCCTGGAAGAGGCGGGAGCTCATGCCGGAGGAGAGGATGGAGTCGATCGTGGCCTGCGCGTGGCGGCGGTCGTCCCGGTAGGAGATGGCCGGCACGCTGATGCAGAGGTGGGCCTGCTCGGTCGGGCGGTTCACGACGCGCAGCCGGGGCTCGTTCTGGGTGACGGTGACTGGCGAGAAGCTGTCGGGCTGCCCGGGCTCGAGGTCACCGAAGGCGGCTTCCGCCAGGCGCACGATCTCGCCGTGGTCGACGTCGCCGCCGGCGGCAATGACGAGGCGCTCCGGACCGTAGTTGCGCGTCCAGAAGTCGATCATCGCGTCGCGGCCGATGCTGCCCACGGTCTCGATCGAGCCAGCGATGTCGCGTCCGAGCGGGTCATCGCCCCAGACGAGCTCGTCGGTGAGGTCGTGGACCAGATCCTCGGGGACGTCCTGGACCGAACGGATCTCCTCGAAGATGACCTTGCGCTCCTTGGACAACTCGGTCTCGTCGAAGACGGAGTTGCGGAGCATGTCGGCCATGACGTCGAATGCCATCGCGGTGTGGGTGCTCGGCACCTTGCACCAGTAGGAGGTGTTCTCGCGACCGGTGGCGGCGTTGAGCATGCCGCCGACGCGCTCGATCTCCTCGGAGATCATCACCGGGTCGGGGCGGCGCTCCGTGCCCTTGAAGAGCATGTGCTCGAGGAAATGGGAGACGCCCGCGAGCTCAGGCCGCTCGAAGCGGGAGCCGACGTTGTAGTAGAAGATCAGACTCGCCGAGCGGACGCCCTTCATCGGGCCGGTGACGACGCGGATCCCGTTGGAGAGGGTGGTCTTCTGGTAGAGCGGGGTCTCGCCGGGGCCGGTCTCGGTGGTCAGGTCGCCCGGCAGATCGGATGACACGGTGGACATCTGGCGGTGGGCGGGGAACGACTGGAAGTCTCGATTCAAGCGGATAACTCCTTCATTCACGGGTGGCTCGTGATTCGTGCAATGGTACGGGCAATGGGGGAATCGTGACCACAGGCGGTGGTAGCGGTGATCGCCGGGAGATGGTCCTCGCCCCATGCGAGACGGCTGGTAGCCTCGTCCATTTGCAGGGCGGGGTTGTCGATGGCGACCGAGGTTCGAGCCGCGACGCGTGTTGCCTGCCGTATCTGCGCGATGCCATTGCACGGGGTTGGCGGTCAGGTGGAGCCTCGCGCGGGGTTCTCTTCGTCCTCGGTCCACCGCGACGGGTTGCTCGCGATGTATCGCCGGGTCCGCTCGAGGGCAGCATCCGTCCGAATGACGTGGTCATGGAAGCCCATCCGTCAGAGGTTGTCGATATATGGTGGCCACCCAAGCTCTCGAACGCCCAACCCGCAATCGTTACCGGTGCGCGTCCTGAACCATCCGATGGCACTGCTCAGCGACGGACCGGTGTCCTCGAGGTCAGGATGCGTGCCCGGCGAGGTGATGCCATTCGAGCAGCACGGATGGGTGCCTTGCCGGGATGGTGTGCCACCAGGAATCGATCACGACACCGGCCGCGTGAGATACACCTCGCCCTCCCGCACGTCGCCGAAAAGGCACGAGCGGCGGGTGGTACGGACGGTAACGAGATATGTGTGCGCACCCCCGTAATCGCGCTCGCACAGCCGCAGCCGGGAGGTGACCGCCACCCGGGGATGATGGCGGGAGTCCCACGTTCCGTTGGGCATGGTGCATCGTGCCTCGTCTCCGGTATGCCAATGTCGGATGTGGGCGAGTAGTCCCCGCCCATGTGCAGGGCGGGCCGTGCGCGTTTGGAGCGTTCGGTGTGGGCCGCGCCCGTGCCCGAAGCCCGGTCGGTCTGGCATTGCGAGCGGCGATCAGGCGAGCGCGTCGAGCAGCAGCTGGAGGGCGCGGTCGCTGGCGGCGGCGATGACGGCGTGGCGGTCGCCGGGGAAGACGTGGTGCTCCACCTGAATGCCGGACGGGGTCGCGACACCGATGTAGACGGTGCCCACCGGCTTGCGATCCGTGCCGCCGTCGGGACCGGCGATGCCGGTGGTCGAGACGGCGTGGGTCGCGTGCATGAGGGCGCGGACGCCCTCGACCATCGCCCTCGCACAGGGCTCGCTGACGGCTCCCGGATTCTCCAGCACGTCGGCCGGCACGCCGAGCACGCGCTCCTTCACGTCGTTGGCGTAGGAGACGACGGACCCGACGAAGTAGGCGGAGCTGCCGGGCCGGCTCGTGATGCGGGAGGCGATCGTGCCGCCCGTGCACGATTCGGCCGTCGCAAGCCGGACATCGTCGCGGCCGTCGAGGATCTGCCGGATGCGTTGTTCGAGGGTCGGATCGGTCATCGCAAGGCTCATGAATGGGCCGGGCAGGGCCACCCCCGCCCGGCGTACGCGTTGACGTCTCGTGACTCTAGCACAGGCTCAGGGCCGCTCGCGGGGCCGCTACTCTACCGTGAATTCGGCGACCATGCCGCGCATCACGTGTGGCACTCCCTCGGGAACGTCGACGAAGCAGACGGCCGTGTAGGTCCCCGGCTCGAGTCGCTGCAGTCCCATTGCGCCGGTTCCGCCCGGATCGGCGAACGCCCCGCCGAAGAACTCCACCTGGTCCATCAGCGAGGGATCGTCGAGGACGTTCTCGACGGTCACGCCGTCGGGCAGGCGCACCACGACGAATTCGTGCGGGTACTCGCCCTCGTTGACGAGGTTGAAGGCCACCACCGCGCCGGACGGGACGGTGGTGGTGCTGAGCTCGAACGAGTAGTCGAGCATGGTGACCTCGACCGTGACGTCGGCGCCCTTGATCGGCAGGGTGCGCTCCTCGTCGAGCAGGAGCGTGCCGCCGTCGTCGACGAAGTAGGCGCGGAATCGCTCGAGCTGCGTGCCGCCCGTGGCGAGTGTCACGTCGGCGCTGAGGCGACCGTCGTCGTGGATCTGGACCTCGCCGGCGGAGATCAGCTCCACGGGCGGGAACCCCTCCAGGAAGATCGGCAGGTCGTAGGGGTTGTCGGTGCCCATCTCGGTCTGCAGGTACGTCGGGGTCAGCAGCGCGGCGAACGCGAGATAGTCGCCCGAGGCGAGGCAGCCGACGATGTTCTTCACGGCCGAGATGACCTGGGCGCTGGTGCGCTCGTCGGCGGGCTCACCCGGCTCGCCGGAGTCGACAGGGACCGCCGCATCGGCCGATGGCTCGTCCGCCACGGGCGAGGCGGTGGTAGCGTCCGGTGCATCCATCGGACCTGGCGTGCCCGGTGGCAGGGCTGGCGCGACGCAGGCGACCTCGGGCGCGTCTGCCGGGGTGGCCTGCTGCGCCGAGGCGGCACCCCACGGTGACAGCAGCGTGGCGACGAACAGGAGCACGATCACGAGTGCCCGCATGGCTAACCTCCCTGAGCCCGGATGAGACGGTCGTCGGTGGTGTCGGTCGGGAACCCATCACATCATAATGGTCTGTGCAGCGATGATGTCAACACATCCGGGTTGGTGCCGAGGTAATGTTCCCGCTCGGGGTCAGGCGGTTTCCTCGCGGGCACGACGGGCGCGGATGGCGACCACGAGCTGGCCGATGAGCAGCACGCCGATCGAGAACGCCATCACGATGGTGGCGATCGCGTTGATCTCCGGCGAGAGCAGGTAGCGAATCCGGTTGTAGATCACGAGCGGCAGGGTCTGGACGCCGCCACCGGCGACGAAGAAGGTCAGCACGAACTCGTCGAAGGAGAGGGTGAACGCGATCAGGGCCCCGCCGATTACCCCCGGCATCACCAGCGGCAGCGTGATGTACCGGAAGGTGCGGAACGGCGTCGCGCCGAGATCCTGGGCGGCCTCCTCCAGTCTCGTGTCGAATCCCGCGAAGCTGGTCAGGATGATCGTCAGCGTGAACGGCAGCGCGAAGATGACGTGGGCGATGAGGATCGAGATGTACCCGAGGTCGATCCCGATCTCGTTGTACCAGGTCAGCAGCGAGACACCGCTCACGACCGCGGGTACCAGCATCGGGAGGTAGTAGAGCCCCTGCAGCGCGCTCCGGCCGGGGAAACGGTAGCGGCTGAGTCCGTAGGCGGCCATCAGACCGAGCACCGACGAGATCAGCGCCGTGAGGATGGCGACCTGCAGCGACGTCCAGAGGGCATCGAGCAGCTGGTCGTCCTCCATCAGGTCGGAGTACCACTGGGTCGTCAGTGCGTTCGGGATGGTGGCTCGCCCGGTCGGGTTGAAGGACGTCAGCGCGACGACCAGGATCGGTGCGAAGAGGAAGAGGTAGACCAGCGCGGTGTAGATCTTGAGAACGGTGTGCCCGCCCCGTCCCTCAGCGCCCATAGATGTCCTCCACATCGGCGAAGCGGAAGAAGAGCGTCATCGCGACGATCACCACCAGCGTCATCACGATCGAGAGCGCCGCCCCGAACGGCCAGTTGAACGCCTCTCCGAACTGGTTGTCGATGATGTTGCCCATCATGACGTCGCGCGTGCCGCCGAGCAGCTGCGGGGTGACGAAGGAGCCGAAGGTCGGGATGAAGAAGAGCACGATCCCGGCGACGATGCCCGGCATCGTCAGGGGCAGCACCACTCGCAGGAACGCCTTCAGGGGCGTCGCCCCGAGGTCGTAGGCGGCCTCGATGTACCGCTTGTCGAGGTTGCGGGCCGAGGCGTAGATCGGCAGGATCATGATCGGCAGGTAGACGTGCACGAAGCCGATGATGACGGCCGAGCGGGTGTAGAGCAGGTCGGTCGGCAGGAAGGGGATCCACCCGAGCGCGCTGTCGAGGAAGCCGTTGCTCTGCAGGATGCCGATCCACGCGTAGGTGCGGATGATGTAGCTCGTCCAGAAGGGGATGAGCACCATCAGCAGCAGCGGCCCCTGCCACCTGCCGGGAGCGACCGCGCCGATGAAGTAGCCGATCGGGTAGGCGAGGAGCAGCGCGATCCCCGTGGCCAGCGCGGCGATGCCGAGCGTGCGGAGGAAGATGTTGCGATAGATCTCCGAGGTGAGCGCCCGCTCGTAGTTTGCCCAGGTGAAGTCGCGCTGCATCAGCCCGGAATCGGGATTGATCGAGTAGAAGCTGTAGATGCCGATCAGCACGATCGGCAGCACGAAGAAGAGCACCAGCACGAGTGTCGGGATCCCGAGCGAGACGATCGGCGCCAGTGGGAAGCTGCGCGGCTGCCGTGTCGGCGAGGCCGCGGCCTGCACGGAGGTCGCCACGGCTATGCTCCCTTCCCGTCGTCCGGGATCACGACGATGTCCTCGGGCCGGAACCCGATCGTCATCTCGTCACCGATGTCGTGGCGGTGCTCCGGATCGTCGTGCGCGACCTCCGCGGTGACGATGGTGCCGTCCTCGAGCTGGATCAGGTAGGACATCGTCGCGCCCTTGTACACGCGCTCGGTGACCGTGCCCTTCCAGCCGTCCGGGTAGTCCATGCGGACCTTCTCGGGGCGAACGACGAGCGCGGCGTGACGGGTGGTGCCGGGGAGCGCCTGCGGCAGCGTCATCTCCCGCTGCCCGATGCGGATCCGGGTGGAGCTGCCGTCGCGATCGGTGACGTCGGCGTCGAGGATGTTCTGGGCCCCCATGAACTCGGCGACGAAGCGGGTGCGGGGCCGCTCGAAGATCTCCTCGGCGTCACCTTCCTGCTCGACGCGACCGTTGTTCATCACCACGATCCGGTCGGACATGGTGATGGCTTCCTCCTGGTCGTGGGTGACGTAGATGAAGGTGATGCCGACCTGCTGCTGGATGCGCTTGAGCTCGATCTGCATCTGCTTGCGTAGCTTGAGATCGAGCGCGCCGAGCGGCTCGTCCAGGAGGAGGACGGTCGGCTCGATCACGAGCGAGCGGGCGAGGGCGACGCGCTGCTGCTGGCCACCGGAGAGCTGGCGTGGCTTGCGGTCGCCGCGATCGGGCAGCTCCACGAGCTCCAGCATGCGGCGCACGCGCTCCCTGATCTCGTGCTTCGGTACCTTGCGCTCGCGGAGGCCGAAGCCGATGTTGTCGGCGACGCTCATGTGGGGGAAGAGTGCGTAGTTCTGGAAGACCATCGAGGTATCGCGCCGGTGGGGCGGACGGTTGCCCATGTCCTCGCCCTTGATGAGGATCTGGCCGCTGTCCGGGTGCTCGAATCCGCCGATCATGCGCAGGGTGGTGGTCTTGCCGCAGCCCGAGGGGCCGAGGAAGGTCACGAATGCGCCGCGTGGCACTTCCAGGTCGATGTGGTCCACGGCGACGAGGTTCCCGAATCGCTTGTAGAGCTTTCGGATACTGACGTCGGATTCGGGCATGTTGCCTGGTCCCCCCTCACGCGAAACGAGTGTTGATGCCGTCATTCTACCGCGCACCCCGGTGCTGGCTGCAGTATCTCGAGGTTGACCCTGTCTCAAAGGGACGACCGGCGCGTATGTATCTCTCATGGGGGCTTGCTGGCCACTGCAGCTGGGGCCCAGTAAGGCGCGGGCCCTCTTGCCGCCATTGTCCATTTCCGGATCGATCCGACGTTGGGGACTATTGCGCAACTGGGCTGCCATCATTGTGCTATCCAGCGTGGATCCGTACTATGAAAGGAGTTTGGAAACTGGGTCACAACAACATACGTGAAGGGCTGCTCGGTTGGGACCGTAGGCTGTTCGGCGGCATGTCACGTCGTCGGTAGTCTGCGGTTGCGAGTATGGGGTTGTCAGGTCGCTGCCTTTTGCAATCGATCGTTCACACGAGGAGAGCAGTGACCAATGGAGCACCGGACATTCGATCGCCTGTCCAGGAATCTCGCGGCGCAATCGACGCGCCGCGGATTCTTGCGCGGTATAGGCGCACTTGCTGCCGCCGGATTCGCCGCTACGGCGTTCGGCCAGCGACGAAGCTTCTCACGGACATTGGCCGAGGCGGCGGATGATCTCGAGGAACAATCCGTGCTCCTCTTCGAGGAGCTCGGACGCATCGCGCACGATCATGACGGCACCTGCGACGAGCTCGCCAGGAAGGTAGAGGATTTCCAGGAGCAGTACAAGGATCAGATCAAGGCCATCCAGGCCGAGGAAGCGAAGTGGACTGCGGAGCACCGTGCCTCGCACGCGGACACCTATGGCGAGCGACGTATGGTGGTTGTCGATCGGGTAACTTCTGTCCTTGAGCGGTGTCATCCCGAACTCGACATCGATCGTCCGCCTTCGACTCCCGTTGCAGCGACGCCTCTCGCGGCACCGTCAGCCATCGGGTTTGCTGCCTTTGCTTCGGCAGGGATGGACAATGTCTCGTTCCGAGGATTTGCGAGCCAGAATTCAGGCTGCACCTCGGACAACGTCAATTTCTACCCCGAGGCGTACTGCACCAAACAGGATTCCGACTGGACTTCGCCATCCTTCCAGTGGCCCGCCTACTGCTCGAGCGGGAGCATCGATGGCTCCTGTGACCTGTGCGAATATGATGGCTCCGGCAACACCAGGGTCGGGGACATGTGTACCAAATACTGGCCGCAGGACTGCCTGGATTCCAACAACCAGGACATCTGCGAGGTGAAGTACCATCACAGCCACGGCGGCATTGCCGGCGCAGTCTGCGAGTCGTTGGACCAGAGCAAGATCATCTCCACCAACGGGGCGAGATGCTACAGCAGGGATAATGACTGGCACTCGCCCGAGTTCAAATGGAGCCTGTACTGTCCAAAGGGGTATATTGACGACGATTGCATCGACTGCCAGACCGATTCCTCATACGCTGGCCTGGAAGGGCCGGCCATCTGCACGCAGTACTGGCCGCAGGACTGTGACGAGTCAGGCGAGAACATCTGCTACGTTGGCTTCCATGTCGACGAGGATGTTGTGTGCTGCCATGAGAACTGCCCGATGAGCACCGGCGACTGTATCGCCAGCACGGCCTACGCTGTGTTTGGCAATCCTGCGTGCGGCAGCTGCCATCTCATGTGGTGCGGCAGCTCATCGCATTGCTATTCGCTCTGCATCGAGGACGGCTGCTGCAGGAGCGCCTGTGGCCAGGCCATCGTCCCAATTACCTCGTCCGCGTCGCCCGTTGCCAGTCCGACAGGTGATCCGGTGGCTACACCGACCAGCCCGTCGGGGACTCCGCTCGCCTCGCCGACGGCTGCCCCAACCAATGCACCGACATCTGTGCCGACCAGTCTCCCGACGGCCGTGCCGACCAGCGCACCGACAGTTGAGCCAACGAACCCGCCGACGGCCGTGCCAACCAGCCCGCCACCAGCCACTCCAGACGCGACGCCAGAATAGGTGAGAGGCGAGCGGCCAACCCCATGGACATCGAAGCGCCGGGCTGGGTGGCATTCGGTACCACCCGGCTCGGCAACTCTCGCCGTAAGCAGCAATGGCTGGCGGATCTCATTTCTGTGGGAGTTGCGAGGCCGGAAGCCTGCCATCGAATGTGGAGAATCAGTTGAGGACATCGGTACGGGCCGGTGGCATGTCCTGCGATCGCGGGAGGGGCCTGTCCCCTCCCGTCCGAGTGATCTCCTGCCCCTCGTGGGCGGTGGTGGCCGAAGCTAGGAGAGCTGGACCTCGGTCCACAGCTCCTCCATCTGTGTGCGGACCTGCGGGTCGAGATCGCGGAGGACATGCAGCTGTGCGTCCTCGGGGATCGCGAAGGTCTCCTCGACCTCGGGCGCGAGCGATTCGTGCGCCGCCTGGTTCACCGAGTCGTACCCCATGATCGTCATCTGCAGCGCGTTGATGTCGGGGCGCTGCATGAAGTCGATCAGCTTGTGGGCATTCTCGACATTCTTCGCGTTGGCGGTGATCGCCAGCGTGTCGAGGGCGACGAGCGCACCTTCCTCGGGCACGGTGAAGTCCAGGGTGGCGCCGAGGCCGTTCGCCATCCGCACGCGACCGTCGCTGATCTGGCCGAGGATGACCTCCTCGTTGATGAACATCTCCATGCCGACCTGGTAGTCGACCCAGTACTTGCTCACCAGCTCGTGCTGCTCCGCCATCGCCTCGCGAATGGCATCCCAGTCGTCCGGTGCGAAGGGATCCTGCCCGAGATAGAGCGCGGTGGTGCCGACCCGGGCGGAAGCCTGGTCGTAGAGGGTCATGTTGTCGGCGTACTGCTCGTCCCAGGTGATACCCCAGCTGGTGGGGGTCTCGGTGATCGCCTCGGTGTTCCACGCGAGGCTGTAGATCTCGCGGGCGAACCCCTGGGCGTACTGCTGGCCATCCCTGGTGAGCGACGGCAGCTCCTGGAAATCGGGATGGATGTTCTCGGTGTTGGGGATCAGCTCGAGGTCGAGTGGGTGGAGCAGGTCCGCCTTGAGTGCGCGCTCGGCCCAGTCGGCACTGGGGAGGAAGAAGTCGAACTCGTCGCCGGCCTGGAGGCGGGCCCACCACTCGTCGTTGCGGGAGTACGCGCCGATGCGGTTGACCCTGATGCCGGTCTCCTCCTCGAACATGGGGAGGATCTCGTCGAGCCAGGGCTCGTACCAGGTGTAGGCGACCACCTCGCCGTTGTCCTGCCGGAGGTTGACGTAGAAGCCGGGATTCCCGGTCGACGCCTGGGCGATCGCGGTGGCGAGCGCGCTGGCGCCCGCGGCAGCGGCGGTGCCCTTGACGAGTGCTCGGCGGGAGATGGAGCTGGTCATGGTGTCTCCTCCGTGTAGGCAAGGCCGGTTTTCGGTTCGGGGTGAGAGCGGGCGGGAGTGGACGCCTGCAGCGGGCCGATCCGTACGAGTGATGGGCGACGGGGTCGAGGGAGGGAACTCGCCCCTCCCTTCTGGTCACCCCGTGATTGAGAACGTCCGCCCGTGCACACGCCCGCTGTGGCCGGTGTGCTACGCCAGCTTCACCTCTTCCCACATCTGGTCCATCATCTGCCGGGTCTGGTTCGGCAGGTCGACGGTGAGAACCAGGTTGGCGTCCTCCGGCAGCTCGAACCACGGCCGGACGTCCTCCGGGAGCTGGCCGTGCGCCTCGGCGCTCAGCGTGTCGTAGAACATCATGGTCATCTCCTCGACCATGTTGTCGGGCCGGATCATGAAGTCGATGAGGGCGTGGGCCTCGTCCACGTTCTCGGCATCCTTCGGGATGACGAACGTGTCGATGAAGGTGACGCATCCCTCCTCCGGCACGGTCCAGTTCAGCGGGGCGTCCTGGGAGATCGCCATGCGGGTGCGACCGGCGGTCAGCTGTCCGACCACGGCCTCCTCGTTCATGAAGATCTCCATGCCGTTCTGGAAATCCTGCCAGTACTTGGGCACCAGGGGCTTCTGCTCGATGAGCGCCTCGCGGATCGCGTCCGGGTCATCCGGGTTGAGCGGATCCTGGCCGAGGTAGAGGGCCGTGGTGGCCACACGGGCGAACGCCTGGTCCATCACGGAGATGCGGCCGCTGTACTGCTCGTCCCAGGTGATGCCCCAGCTGGTGGGTGCCTCGGAGAACTCGTTGGTGTTGTAGACGAGGCTGTAGTAGACGCGGGTCCATGGCACGGCGTAGCTCTTGCCGTCGGCGACGTAGACCTCGTTCTGCTGGAACTCCTCCTGGAGCGTCTCGAGGTTGGAGATCTTCGAAAGGTCGATCGGGCCGAGCAGATCGGCGGCCATGGCGCGCTGCACCCAGTCGGTGGAGGCGATCAGGAAGTCGGTCTTCTCGCCGGCGTTGACCTTCGCCCATCACTCGTCGTTGCTCTGGTACGTGCTGACGGTGTTGACGGAGATGCCGGTCTCCTCCTCGAACTTCGGCAGGATGTGCTCCATGAAGGGCACATACAGGTACATCACGTTGAGCTCACCGGCCTGCCGGTTGAAGTTGAGGTATGGCGCGGCATGGGTGGGGCTGCTTGCGATGGCGGCTGCCCCGGCGGCGCCGAGTGCGGCCTTCCCGAAGGTGCGGCGGCTGATGGCTGACGATCGGCGGGCTGATGACGACATGGTTCCTCCATGGTGGTGTTCGGCACGTCGAGACGGGCGGGGCATCGATGCCCCGCCCGCCGAGCGGCGGTAGTCGCCTAGCTTAGCTTGACTTCGGTCCACAGCTCATCCATCTGCGTGCGGACCTGGGCATCGAGATCCGTGGAGAGCACGAGGTTCGCGCCTTCGGGAACCTCGAACTGCTCGGCGATCTCCGGGTCGAGCTCCTGGCGTGCCGCCTCGTTGACCGTGTCGTAGTACATCATCTCCATCTCGAGCGCCGTGATGTCCGGCCGGAGCAGGAAGTCGATGAACCGGTGTGCGTTCTCCGGATTCTCGGCCGTTCGCGGGATGGCGAAGGTATCGATGAAGGTCAGGCAGCCCTCTTCCGGAACCGTCCAGTTGATGGGGCCACCCGCGGCCATGCCCATGCGGGTGCGACCGGCGGTCAGCTGTCCGACGACGACCTCCTCGTTCACGAAGATCTCCATCCCCTGCTGGTAGTCGGTCCAGAGTGTGCGCAGGAGACCCATCTGTTCCGTGAGGCGCTCCCGGATCTCGTCCCACATGGTCGGGTTGAGCGGGTCGTCCCCGAGGAGCAGGGCGGTGGTGCCGATGCGGGCCTGGGCGTTGTCCTGCATGGTGATGCGGCCGCTGTACGCCTCATCCCAGGTCACCTCCCAGCTGGTGGGTGCCTCGCTGAACTCGTTGGTGTTGTAGGTGAGGCAGTAGTAGACCCGCGTGAACGGGATCGCGTAGGTGTTGCCCTCGCGCTGGTAGATCTCGTTGGCCTGGAACTCCTCGACCAGGTTGGAGATGTTCGGGATCTGCTCGGTGTCGAGCTCGTGGAGCAGGTCGGCCGCCATGGCGCGCTGCACCCAGTCGGTGGTCGGGATGAAGAAGTCGAAGCTCTCGCCGGCCTGGAGACGGGCCCACCACTCGTCGTTGGAGGAGTAGGCGCCCAGCTGGTTCACCTTGATGCCGGTCTCCTCCTCGAACATGGGAGCGACTTCGGCGATCCATGGCTGGTAGAAGTTGTAGGTGACCACCTCACCCTGGTCCTGCCGGAGGTTGACGTAGAAGCCGGGGGTCCCGGTTGACGCCTGGGCGATCGCGGTGGTGAGCGCGCTGGCGCCCGCGGCCGCGCCGGCAGCCCCCTTGAGCAGGGTGCGTCGATTCACGCCGGACGATCCGTGTTGGTGCTTTCTGGACATCGTGGCTCCCTTCACTGTTCGACACCGCCCCGCAAACAGATCGCGGGCACCGGCACGCGACGCCAGATGCTCTTGCCTGTTTGCAACGGAGACCCGGTGTCATGACATGCCAGCAACAGCACAGTGCCGATACCAGACATTATTGCAATTTTCAGGCCGCGTGCGGGGGAGGAATCCGGATCAGGCCAGGTGATGGTCGCACCACGGGCAGGTGAGGCTGTCGTCGAAGAGCGATGCGCCGCAGCCGGGACAGTGGCGGTCGTCGGTGGGCGGCTCCCCGGCGGTGGGGACGGCGAACCGCTCCTCCGGGGGCCACGTCTGCTGGCGATCGCGGAGCTTGCCGATACCCGCGGCGATGAGCTGGTAGACGATGTTGAGCGCCGTGATGGCGAAGACCGTGATGAAGATGAGACCCACCGTGCGGAACGTCGAGTTCGCGGCCTCGAATGGGGAGCCGGAGGAGAACGATGACTGCAGCCGAAAGACCTGCCAGAAGACGTACCCGGTCAGGGCCAGCTGCAGGAGACTCAGGATGGGTGATCGTTGTCGTTGGCGCATTCGTCCTGCTCCGCCCCGGTGTGGGGACCGCGACATGCCGTCGTGGTGGTTCACCGCGTCGATGATACTGGATGCACGATACGGCCAGGAGGCGGAACGATGGAGACGCACATGGGAAATCCCCCGGAGATCGCCTTTCGGGCCCTGCAGGAGGATGATCTCGTGGTGCTCAAGCGGTGGCTCGAGGATCCGGACGTCGCGCCGTGGTACGAGACCGACTCCACCGAGCTGGAGGCGCTGCGCCAGGAGTACGCCGCTGCCATTCGGGGCGAAGGTCCGGATCGGAGCTTCATCATCCAGCTCGACGGGCGCGACGCCGGCTATATCCAGGGTTACGTGATCGACGCCCATCCGGACTACGCTCGCCAGATGCAGGTGGATCCGGGCGCCGTCGGGATCGACCTGTTCATTGGCGAGCCGGGGATGCGAAACCGCGGGCTCGGATCGGCGGTGATCAGGGCCTTTCTGCGGCAGGTCGTGTTCGGCGAGATGGGGGCGGAGGTGGCGATCATCGCGCCGGCGCCGGACAACACGAGGGCGATACGGGCGTACGAGAAGGCTGGCTTCACGTGGCAGAAGACCGTCTACATCGAGGACGAGTCGCCCGCCAACACCGGGCACGAGTATGTGATGCGGCAGACCCGAGAGGAGTTCCTCGGGCGGTAGCGCGTGGAAGCAGCCGAATGGGGACATGGCGGTGACCCATTTCCACGCCGGTGTGCTGTTACGCGCCCCGTTGCCCGCACCGATCCCGCAGGGGCTGACCGGAGGCCGCCCTGCCCCCTCGAAGGATCGCCCCATCTCCAGGATGGACCGTGTCCCACCGTGCCCGACACCGGCATCCACCCCGCCAGGATCAGGCAGAGGCCAGATCCTCGCCCGCCATCATCCCTCAAGGGAGGGCCTGCTGCAGGCAGCCATCCACCCCGGTCCCTGCGTACGCTGCAGCCCCTCCCTGGCCGCGGACGCGCTGAAGCGGCCCGATCCCTGCTCAATGACACCGGGCGGGAGCTACCGTGGTGTGCCGGACTCGCCGAGGAGCCGGACGACGACCAGCAGGACTGCCGAGCCCGCCAGCAGGACGACGGAGAGCAGCAGCGCGGTCGGCAGGTCGCCAGCCTGGAAGCGCTCGTAGATGGCCAGCGGCATCGTCTGGGTGACCCCCTGGCGGTTTCCGGCGAACATGATGGTCGCCCCGAACTCACCCAGCGCACGCGCCCACGCCAGCACCGCTCCCGCCGCCAGACTCGATCTCGCCATCGGCAGCACGACGCGCCAGAATACCCGCGCCGGTGAGGCGCCCAGATCGGCGGCAGCCTCTTCCAGCCCGCGGTCGAGTCGCGCGAAGCCCGTGCGGGCCGTGCGGATGTAGAACGGCGCCCCGACGAAGAGCTGGGCGATGACGACGGCGGCGGTGGTGAATCCGACGGAGATGCCCAGCGCGTTCAGCTGGTCTCCGAGGAGTCCCTGACGTCCGAATGCCGACAGCAGCGCGACACCCGCGACGGCGGGAGGGAGCACGATCGGCAGGTCGATCAGCGCGTCCAGGAGCCGGTGGGCGGGTAGGCGGTAGCGTGCGAGCATCCAGGCGACCGGTGTGCCGATCGTGACGATGATGCCGAGGGCGATCGCCGAGGTGACGAGGCTGAGGCGAAGGGCGTCGACGAGCGTCCGGCGTGTGTTCTCGTCAGCGAGGGAGGGCCGGGTTTCGATGGTGCGCTCGATGAGGGCGACGGTAGGCAGCGTCAGGACCGCGATGGCGATGAGGCCGATCGCGACGATCCCCCATCCTGAGCGGGAGATGGCGCGGAATGGGGGATCGTCGCGGTGTGGTGATGTGCCGTTCCTCATGCGCTCCCAGGCGTGGCTGCCTCACGATACCGGCGTGAAGCCGTGGCTCTCGAGTATCCGCTGCCCCTCGTCGCTGAGAACGAAGGCGATGAAGGCGTTGGCAGCGTCGCTGTCACCCCCCGCGACGGGCGCGATCGGATAGGTGGCGGTCACGGGCACGCCGTCCGGAAACTCGATGACATGGGGCGAGCCTCCGCTGCGCTCTGCGCTGGCGGCGTCGCTGGCGTAGACGATGCCGGCGTCGGCCTCGCCGAGCTGGACCTTGGCCATGACCGAGCGAACGTCGATCTCTTCCGATACGACATTGTCGCCGATCGCGGCTCGCGCCGCCTCGTCGTCCCCTGCCCAGGCACAGATGGCGGTGCGAGCGTACCGGCCTGCCGGCACATCCTCGGCGGCGATCACCAGGCGGATGTCGTCGCCCGTGAGATCCTCGATACCCTCGATGCCGGCCGGATTCTCCTGGGATGTCACGATCACGAGTCGATTCGCGACGAAGGGCACTGGTGAGCCGTCGAGCAGGTCGCTGTCCTGCGCCTGCCGCATGGTGCTGGTGTTCGCGGTGGCGAGGACATCGGCTCGCGCGCCCTCGCTGAGCTGGGTCACCAAGGTCTGTGACCCGGCCGTCTCCACGACGATGGTGACGTTCGGATGCGTGGTCTCGATGGTGTCGGCGATCTCCGCGTAGGCATCGGTGAGGGAGGAGGCCGCGAAGACGGTCAGCTCCACCTCGCCGTCGGGCCACGCGGCCTCGGTCGGGAGCATCGCGGGAGGTGTGGCGGTCGGCGTCGCCGTCTCACCCGGCGGGCAGGCGAGCTCGATGGCGACCGCCGTGGCCGGCAGGGCCGCGGCGAGCATCAGGTTGAGGCCGGTCAGGGCGAGCGTGAGCCAGCGGAGCGTCAAGGTGAGGATCCTTTCCGGACGCGGCGGTGGAGGCAGCGAGGGACGCTAGTCAATGTCTGACTACGGGATCGTACGGAAATCCGTACGAGCACGCAAGGCGACGGGCGGAGAGGGGGTTCCCCTGGTGTGGGGTGAATCAGGCCTTCGCCATCGCCTTCTGCAGCGAGCGTCGGGTGATCTTCTCCCACGCGGTCGGATCGGTCGCGCCCTCCGTGACGAGGATGAGGACGCGGGCACGCTTGTCGAGGTGCAGGCGGCTGCGGAGATTGGCGGCATCGGACGAGCTCACCAGCGCGAGCAGGCCCCCGAGGCTGGCGGCCCCCGTCTCCCCGGCGACGATGTCGTGACGCGCGAGGACGCGCATGGCTTCCCTGGCGGCATCGTCCGGAACCGAGACCGAGGCATTGAGACCGGCCGCCAGCACCGGCCACGCCACCGGCGATGGCTGGTTGCAGTTCAGGCCGGCCATGATGGATTCGTGCGGACCCGGCACGATCGTCGGGGCGTTGTGCTGGAGCGACTTCAGCACGCAGGCGGCGGTGTCCGGCTCGACCCCGAGCACGGTCGCCGGGGGCATCCGGCGGCGGGCGGCCACGATGGCGGCCGCGGCGAGCGCTCCCACGCCCATCGGCACGAAGAAGTGTGACGGCAGGAATCGGCACTGCTCCTCCAGCTCGAGGAACATCGTGCTGTACCCCTCGATGACCCACCGTGGCACCCGGTCGTACCCCTCCCAGGCGGTATCGGAGATGACCAGGCAGGTCTCGGAGGCGAGCTCGGCGGAGCGGGCGACGGCGTCGTCGTAGGTGCCGGTGACCACCTCGACGGTGGCTCCTTCCTCCTCGATCGCGTCGATACGTGCCTGCACCATGCCTTCGGGCACCACGATGGTGGCGTCACAGCCGAGGAGTGCCGCCATGCGCGCCACGGCTCGGCCGTGGTTGCCGTCGGTGGCCGCGGCGAAGGTGACCGGTTCGTGCGCCTGGACCTGGGCGCGCAGCTCGTCGATGGTGCTCCAGCCGTGGTCGAGATCCGGCCAGCGTTCCGCCAGCGCCCGGTAGATCGCCCAGCTGGCGCCGAGCATCTTGAAGGCGGGCAGATCGAGCCGCAAGCTCTCGTCCTTGACGAGCACCTGCTCGAGCTTGAGCTCGCTCGCGAGATCGGGCAGGTCGTGGACGGGTGTTGGGGTGTATCCGGGCAGTCGACGGTGGAACTCGATGGGCGTGATCGGGATGCTCGACACCGGATCTGGGTCGGGACTGAGGATCACCGGGCGCTGCCGGAACCAGATCTCGCTGATCTCGGTGTTCATGTGGCGTTCTCCGTCGTCGGTAGTGACTCGAGCCAGGCGAGGGCAGCCTCGGTCTGCGCCTGGCGCAGGCGCAGGACCATGCGCCGTTCGATCGCGTCGTCCCCGGTGGCCGGCTCCTGCATCTGGGCTCTGAGTGACTCTGCCAGGGCGGTCAGCACGGATCGCTGCTGCGCGATCAGCTCGTCCAGGTGTGCGGGGATCAGGCGGCGGGTGAAAAACAGCTTGAGCAGGAAATCGAGCCGGATGTCACGCGTTGCCCGCACCGGCTCGCGCAGCCAGTGGTCGAGCTGCCGCCGACCGGCGGCGGTGAGCGTGTGGACCTGACGGTCGGGCCGGTCCGTCTGGTGCTCGACGTGGGTGGTGATCATCCCGTAGCGATCCAGTTTCTTGAGATGATGGTAGAGCATGCCGGATTCGAGCCGGATGATCTCGCCGAGCGCGCCGTGCGTGTACTGCCGGGCCAGGTCGTACCCGTGGATGCCGTCGGGCCCGGCGCTGGCGAGGAGGCCGAGCAGGCTGTGCTCGGCGGGACCCAGGCGCGGCGGGCGCGGTTGGGGACTGGTATGCCGGGTTGTCGAGGTCATGGATTGTGTCCTTTCAACCCGGCCACGCGGCGTGCACTATGCGAAGGCGCGAATATCCTGGGACGTCGCCGACTCCTGCTTCTCGTTGCGGGCGCGGTCGATCACCTGGACCCGGGCGACTCGGAGCCCGTCGAGCTCCTCGACCACCAGGCGCTGACCATGCTCGGTGACCACCTCATCGCCGACCTGCGCCGCACGTCCCAGCCTGGAGAACACGTATCCGCCGAGCGTCTCGACGTGGGTGTCCTCGTCGGTGAGGTCGATGCCGTAATCCTCGTTGAGCTCGGCGATCGAGGTGAGCCCATCGAGGTGGAGCGTGCCGTCCGGCCGGAGCCCCTCGGGCTCGCTGCCGGCATCCTCTTCCTCCTGCACCCGGCCGATGAGGCGGTTGACGATGTCCTGCAGGGTCACGATACCGGCGGTACCGCCGTACTCGTCGATGACCACCGCCATCTGCACGTGGTTCTCCTGCATGCGGGTGAGGACCTCGGAGACGGCGAGCGTCTCGGGCACGAGGGTGGGCTCCATCATGTAGTCGCGCAGGTCGAACGCCTCCGCCATGGTTGCCGTGGCCGCCTGGCCGTTGGGGCTGACCGGGCCGGAGCCGTTGGCGGAGACCTGGGCCAGGGCGCGCTGCTCCGTCAGCCGCAGGAAGAGAGGCAGGATGCGCTTGATCTTGATGATGCCCACGATGTTGTCGCTGTCGCCATCGTAGACCGGCAGGCGCGTGTACGAGGTCTCGGAGGCGATGTTCATCACCTCATCGAGCGACGCGTCGATCGAGACGGCCGTCACCTCGGTACGCGGCAGCATCACGTGGCGGGCCTGCAGGTCCGTGAAGCTGAAGGCGCGATCGACGAGGTCGTGGGCGGTCTGGTTGACGAGACCCGCCTCGCGGCTGGCGTCGAGCGCGATCATGAGCTCCTCGGCCGACTGTACCAGCTGGTGCCCGGCGGCCGGCTCGAAGCCGAGCATCTTGACGACGCCGTTGCCAACCCAGTTGAGCCCGTTGATGACGGGACGGAAAATGACCAGGAACCAGTGGATCGGCTCGCCGACCAGCAGCGCGGTCTCCTCGGGGCGCTGGAGCGCGAGGCTCTTCGGCGCGAGCTCGCCGATCACGATGTGGAGCGCGGTCACGATCGAGAAGGCCACCACGAAGGAGATCGTGTGCATGACGGCATCGCTGACACCGAACGGCAGGGCGGCGATGACCGGCTCCAGGACGTGCGCGAGTGCGGGTTCACCGATCCACCCGAGAGCGAGACTGGCGATGGTGATGCCGAGCTGGGTGGCGGCAATGTAGGTGTCGAGGTGATCGATCCGTTCGAGAACCCGGGTGGCACTGCGGTTGCCTTCCGAGGAGAGTTGCTGGATGCGGGTGCGGCGAACGGAGACGAGAGCGAACTCTGTGGCAACGAAAAAGCCATTGAGCAGGACGAGCACGACAATGGCTACGAGCCCGAACGCGGTACTAATGGGGTCCTCCAGACCAAGAAACAGGCGACGTCAACGGTGGCTCGCGGCCGTGTCCACGGACACGATCGATCCATTGCTGGTCAGGGCGAGCACGTCGCATTCGTTATCGTCTATCCTAGCGGATATTGCCCCTGAACTCAATGGATTTGCCGCGCCGCCGCGGGCATCCCCGGTGTGCGTGCTACGATCATTTCGGCACCGAATTTCGGTGGTCAGGACGTGACGGCAACGCGACATGAACCGCCCGGAATCTCCCACATCCGACGACCTCGCCACACTCGCCGGGCTGCTCTCGTCGCAGGTCAGGGCCGGGGTCCTCGCCTACAGCATCACCCATCCCGAGGAGCGCTTCTCGCTCACCGAGATCGGGCGCATCCTCGGCATGGCGATCAGCAGCGTCCAGCACGAGTGCTACAAGCTGCAGCGGCTGGGGATCTTCCGGGATCGGCGAGAGGGCGCATCGCGACGATACGCGCTCCAGACCGACGAGCCGGTGGTGCGGGCGCTGCGCGACCTCGTGGTGGCGACGCTCGGCGTGCCGGCGGTGGTCGAGCGGTCGCTGGCCGATCTGCCCGGCCTGTCCGCCGCCACGCTGCTGGGCGCGATCCCGGCACGCGACGGCGAGACCGCCCTGGTGCTCATCGGCGACCTCTCGCTGGAGACGGTGGAGCTGGCCCAGCGCCGCGTCGCCTGGCTGATCGACTCGCCCGTGGACGCCATCGAGATCGCCTTCTTCCGGCCGGCGGACTGGCTCGCGCGTCGGGATGCCGGTCACCCGCTGGTGCGTCGCCTTCTCGACCTGCCGGTCCAGGCCGCCTTCGGGGAGGTCCGGGTCAACGATTCGGCGTGAGCCCTCGCCGCTCATCCTGAGCGAAGCGGGATGGTCCGCGAAGGGCGTTGAAGATAGCCCCGTTGCTCCGTCTCGACCGTCGCTGACTGATCGCGCCTCGCCGTACCGTGCGAGCAGGCACCCTCCTCGGCGGGGCAGCGGGGGGAACGACCTCGACAGGCTCGGGGTGGCGTAGGATTGGGCGACGACGGGTGCATGACCGGCCAGGAGGGTCTGGCTAGGTTCGGGAACTGGGGAACTTCACATGACGAACGGGACACAGACGCCGCCGACGATGGCGATCGGCCAGTCCGGAGGCGCGACGGCCGTGATCAACGCGAGCCTGGTCGGCGCGCTCGAGGCCGCCCTGGCCAGCGCCGAGGTCGGGCGTGTGCTCGGGATGCGGAACGGCATCGAGGGCCTGCTGGCCGGTCGCCATATCGATCTCGGCGATCTGGGGCAGGACACGCGAGACATCCTCCGGCGGACACCCTCCGCCGCCCTCGGCACCGGCCGCTACAAGCTGCAGGATGCCGACCTGGACCCGGTGCTCGACATCTGCGAGCGTGAGAACATCCGCTGGCTTCTCTACATCGGTGGCAACGACTCGGCGGATACCGCGCTGCGCCTGGCTCGTCACGCGGCTACCCGGGGCAGCGACCTCCGGGTGATGTCGATCCCGAAGACGATCGACAACGACCTGCCGGAGATGCATGCCTGTCCCGGGTACGGCTCGATCGCCCGGTACCTCGCGAATGCCACGCGCGACGCGATCTACGACACGATCGCCTCGCCGCAGCTCTACCCGGTGAAGTTCATCGAGGTCATGGGGCGGGATGCCGGCTGGGTCACCGCCGCCTGTGCGCTGGGACTCGGCGGCGACGAGGCCGACCTCGCGCCGCTGCTCCTCCTTCCCGAGCGACCGCCCGCCAGCACCGACGACGTGCTCGCGCTGGTGCGGACCGACATCCAGCGGCGCGGCTGGTCGGTCGTGGTCGTGCCGGAGACGCTGCGGGATGCCGAGGGGCGGCACCTCGGCGGTGACACTCCCGACTATGTGGATCCGTTCGGACACGAGTACTTCCCGAGCACCGGCGCGGCGCTCTCGCGCCTGCTCACCGGTGAGGGCATCCGTGCCCGCTACGAGAAGCCGGGCACGGCGGCACGCATGTCGATCTCGATGGCCTCACCGGTGGATCTCGAGCAGGCCGAGGCGCTGGGTCGCATGGCCGCCGAGGCGGCGCTGGACGGCGTCACGGCGCATACCCCGGCGGTGACTGCCTTCGACGGCGGGCAGGCCTCCATGGAGCTGGTGCCGGTCGAGCGGATCGCCAATCGGGTGCGGGTGCTCGACGACGCCTTCATCGGGGAGGATGGACACAGCGTCACCCAGGCGTTCTTCGACTACGCCCTGCCGCTCCTGGGCCCCGATCCGTTTCCACCGTACACCCGCCTCACGTAGGACGGGATCGTCGGCGCTCCTTCGAAAGCCCGTATACTCGGGACATGCGACCTGTGTGGGCAGGTATGCAGGGACGGTGTGTCCACGGCAGGCGCGAAGGAGCTACCCAGATGAACAAGGATGAGACCGACAGGAAGAACCGGCAGCCGGCACCGGAGCAGCCCCGACCCGACCCGGGCCTGACGGACCTCATTCGGCGTGATCGGGCGCTCGCGCGTCCCATGGCAGGCACCATCAACGTCGACGAGACCGGTCTCACCGCCGAGGAATCAGACACCTGGGATATCGAGCAGGGCGCCAACGTCCTGTCCGCGGACAACGAGAAGCTGGGTGAGGTCGTCGACATCGTCAATGGCTACCTGGTCGTCGAGCAGGGGTTCTTCGATCCCCAGGACATCTACGTGCCGATCTCCGCGATCGTGCGACACGACGACGAAGGCATCTACCTCAGCTACACACGGGACGAGTTCGAGGACATCGACTGGTCGCAATTCCCCGGCGACGGCCCGGCCGACGATCCCGCAGCTGACGAGTCCGACGCCTAGGGCCGGCACGCCGACGGGACGTTGAGACCCTGACCGACCCGCATCTCCAGCCGTGTGGGGCGCGGGGCTGACCAAGGCTGTCGACCGGTCGCGGCGCTGGCCCGGTGCGACGATCTGGGAGGTGGAATCGTGGAGCGCGGTGTCGTTCGCAACCTGCTCGGGCGTCTCAACGCCAGGTCGCCCGGTGACATCGCTCGCATCGCCGAGCGGTGGCAGGTGCCGCTGAGCGGGGCCGATACCCGACGCCACGTCGGCGCGCTCTACCGGACGATGACGGATATTCGGGCGGCACGAAGCTTCTACGATGCGCTCGATCCCGACACCGCTGCCATCGTGCGTGCCCTCGCGCTCGCCGAATCCGGTCTCCGGACGCTCAACGAGATCGCCGACCTGATCGGGCGGCCCGAATCGGTGACCCGGGATGCCGCTGTCTGGCTGTTCCATGCCGGGGTGCTTGCCCGCGAGGGTGATCGCCAGGAGCTGCCGCTCGGGGCGATCCCGCGATTGTTCCTGCCCCGCGAGCTGGAACAGATCTTCACCCGGGTGATGGACGAGATCGAGCTGGGCGACATGCGCTCCGAGTCGCTGCGCTCGCTCTTCGCGATCCTCGACGAGAGTGACATCGAGGAGGCGGCCGCGATGTGGGGCATCCAGGTCATCCCCGGTCTCCGGGGGCGGGACGAGCTGAGCGAGGAGCTCTTCCGCCTGATGGACGAGCCGGAGCGGATCCGCCGCGTCGTCGGCTCGCTCTCGCGCGACGGGCGCGCGCTCTGGGACGCGGTACGCGAGGCCTCGGAGGCGGATGGCGGTTTGCGGTGGCGCGAGGCCCTGGTGGCGGCCGACCTGCTGCCGCAGGGCGCCAAAGCCCCCCGCAACGCCCGGGAGGCCGCACGCATCCTGCAGGCGCTCCAGGAGGTCGAGCAGCGCCTGCTGATCTGGCACTCCTACGACAACGAGGGTGCGCGCTGGCTCTTCGTGCCGCATGAGATCCGTCACCCGGGGAGTCGGACCCGCAACCTCAAGCTGGAGCCGCTCACGCCCGTGCCGGCGAGCGACGTCACCCCCGATCCATCCCGCCACCCTCATGCCGTCGCCTGGGATCTGCTGACGGTGCTGCGCGAGCTCATGAGTCACCGGTCGCCGGTGTGGCAGCCTGGCGAGCCCCTGGCGCGGGGCTGGCAGCGGCAGATCAACGGACGGCTGTGGTTCGCCGGCGAGACGATCCCACCCGAGGGGTATCTGGGGTTCCTGCTGTCCCTCGCGCACCACGTCGGGCTCGTCGAGCCCGGCGAGAAGCCGGTTCGCTCCGGACCCGAGAAGGGGGCGTTCCGGCCGGAGCTGACCGATACCATCCGGCGGTGGCGGGGCCAGTCATTTTCCGGGCAGACCGCGGAGCTGCGCAGTGCGTGGCTGGACCACGAGGCGTGGATCGAGGGGCGCGAGCGCGATGAGGTCGAGGTCTGGGGTGCGCACTGGCCCGGAGTCCGCCGACGGCTGCTGGAGGTCATGGGCTCGCTCGAGCCCGGGACATGGTACCGGCATCGGGATCTGGCGCTCCATCTTGCCCAGCAGGAGCCAGGCCTGCTCGGCAGCACCTTCACCGTCGCTTCGGCCCGGGGGAGCGATGCCGGCGAGGGTCGGGAGGGGCGAGTCGCCAAGATCGCGCAGGTGATCGCCATCGAGCTCGAGACGGCGTTTTTGTGGCTGGGCCTGGTGGAGACCGGGCAGACGGGCGAGGGAACCCGACGGACCCGCGCGGTGCGGCTCAGCGAGGCGGGCCGGATCGCCAGCGAGCGCCCGGACGTCGTGCCGGCCGACGACGCGACGATCCCGGGTATCCCGGAGCCGGGTGCCGACGTGCCGGTGCTGGTCCTGTCGGAGGAGGGCCAGGTGGAGCTGCTGCGACCGGCCCCGCTCCACGTCTGGTCGTTGTCGGCATTCAGCGATCAGGTCGCCCTCGAGCCCGTGGCGCGGTACGAGCTCTCCAAGGCCTCACTCGGTCGGGCGCTGGGAGCCGGCTTCGACCTCGACCAGATCGTGCGCTACCTCGAGCGACAGTCCGGTGCGCCCGTGCCCGAGCCGCTGCTGGTGAGCCTGCGCGAGTGGACCTCCGGTTACCGGCGGGTACGCCTGCGGCGGATGCTGGTGATCCAGCCCGATGACGAGTCGCTGCTGGACGATCTCGCCCGTGTCCTGACCGACGAGGGGTTCGAGCTGGCCGGCACGCTGCCCGAGGGTAACGGACTGCGCGTCTACCTCCCCGAGACGGGCGAGGATGCGGCCGCGGCGGAGGAGGCACTGCAGCGTGCGCTGCGGGCGAACGGGTTCGCCGGGCAGTGGCCCCGCGCCGAGGCTCCGCATCGTAGGCGGCGTCCGGGATCCTGAGCGGGGGCGGGGTATACTGTCCGGTGATAGGGTGGAGCAGCACGCGACCCACCGCAAGGCATCCTGGGTAGCCGGCCCTGCCGGCGTCTCGATGGGGCGCATTCGCTCGATCCCCGCGGGAGCGCCCATTGAGAACCCCGACACCGTCGCCGATCGAGCGGCGGTACCCGAATCGAGCTCCATCGAGACGCGGCCGCTTCGCCGTCGTGCGCTCCCGAACCGCTGCGCGCGGCGATGATTCGGCTCGCTTCGCAGCATGACGCGTCTCCTGTCGTCCCTTCCGAAGTTTGTCCTGTGCTGGAACGGGCATGGCCCGCGCAGCCAACATGAGAGGATCACGTTTTCATGACCGAGATGGTGCAGCCTGATACGCAGATGACCACTCCCGAGGACCGCCCCCGAGCGATACCGGCGGACATGAAGGAGGTTCGGGTCCGGTTCGCGCCGAGCCCGACCGGGTCGCTGCACATCGGCGGTGCCAAGCTGGTGATGTACAACGTGCTCTTCGCCCACGGCCAGGCCCGCCGCGAGGGCAAGAAGGGGACCTTCATCCTCCGTATCGAGGACACCGACCAGAAGCGGTACGTCGAGGGCGCCGCCGAGAATCTCATGGACGAGCTTCGCTGGCTGGGGCTCGAGTGGGATGAGGGGCCTGACGTTGGCGGTCCATACGGGCCGTACGTGCAGAGTCAGCGCACCCACCGATACAAGGAGGCGGCCGAGCAGCTCGTGGCGAGCGGGCATGCCTACCGGTGCTTCTGCTCGCCGGAGCGTCTGAAGCAGGTGCGAGAGGACTTCCAGAAGCGCGGGCTCCCGCCCGGCTATGACCGGCACTGCCGCAATCTCTCCGCCGAGGAGGTGCAGGCGAAGGTCGACGCCGGCGAGTCCTACGTGGTGCGGTTCAAGATGCCCCGCGAGGGCGAGACACGGTTCACCGACCTGCTGCGCGGCGAGATTGTCTACGAGAACGAGAAGCTCGAGGATCTCGTGATCCTGAAGTCCGATGGCTTCCCGACCTACCACCTGGCAGTGGTGGTGGACGACCATGAGATGCACATCACCCACGTGACGCGGGGGCCGGAGTGGATCCCGACCGCACCGCTGCATGTGCAGCTGTACGGAGCGTTCGGCTGGGAGATGCCGATCTTCGCACACATGCCGCTGATCCTCGCGCCTACCGGTGGCAAGCTCTCGAAGCGCCACGGCGGCGCATCGGTCACGGACTTCCGGGAGGGCGGCTACCTGCCGGAGGCCCTGCTCAACTACCTGGCACTGCTGGGGTGGAGTCTCGACGACAAGACCGAGATCTTCACCATGGACGATCTCCTCGAGCACTTCACGATCGAGCGGGTGAGCGCCTCGCCGGCCACCTTCGACCGCAACAAGCTCGACTGGATGAACCAGTACTGGATCAACCACATGATCACCGTCGAGGATCTGGCGAGGCGCTGCCTGCCGTTCCTCATCAGGGCGGGAACAATCGAGGACGGTCCGCTCGACGAGTCGCACCCGCGCTTCGAGGACGTGAAGGCGGCGGCGACCCTGCTGAAGGACCGGATCAAGCTGCTCACCGAGGCGCCCGACCTGATGAGCTACTTCCTGCAGGACGAGCTGCCCGATTACGATGCCGCCACCCTCGTGCCCAGGAAGGTCGAGCCCACCACTGCGCTCGGGGCGCTGGAGGCGGTTGCCCGGGTGCTGCCCGAGATCGACGTGGCCAACGAGGAGGCGGCGGAGGCGCGCCTGCGGGCGCTCGCCGAGGAGCTCGGGTTCAAGGCGGGCCAGCTCTTCATGCCCATCCGCGTCGCGGCCACCGGACGTACGCAGTCGCCGGGCCTGTTCGAGACGCTCCGGGTGATCGGACAGGAGCGGGTCGAGCGCCGGATCGCGCAGGCGGTCGAGAAGCTCAGGGGGATCGCCTCCTAGGCCGTTGACGTCCATTCGCAACAGCGCCAACCTGTCATGTCACTGGGGCCTGTCAGCGTCGCGCGGTTCTGGACACGGACTCGCAAGCCGTGCCGGGGCGAGCAGGTGGGCTCGGTCCGCGTGTCGGAAATGACGAGTTGTGTCGTTGTCACTACGAAGGAATTGTGCCTGCATGAGTTTCGACCTGAATGGACATCATCCCGAATCGACCATCCTGACCCTCGTCCGCCATGGCGAGACCGACTGGAATGCCCAGCGACGCATGCAGGGACGGACAGACATTCCGTTGAATGAGCGCGGTCGACGCCAGGCGGAGCTCGTGGCCGAGCGGCTGCGGGGCACCTCGTGGGACGGCATCGTGAGCAGCCCGCTGATCCGCGTCATGGATGTCGCGCGGGCGATCGCGCGGGCGATCGGGCATCCGGAGGACGCCATCGTCCAGCGGGACGACCTGGTGGAGCGCAGCTTCGGCGAGGCCGAGGGCATGACGCTGGCCGAACGCACGGAGCGGTTCGGTCTTGATGGGCCGATCCCTGGCATCGAGCCCTACGAGGAGCTCGATCGACGGGTCATGAACGCCCTGCGCGAGATCGAGTCGCAGTATCGGCTCGGGCGCGTGCTCGTGGTCGCGCACGGCGGTGTGGTCAACGCCGCGCTCGAGCAGCTTGCCGGTGACGACTACGGCCACGGCAAGAGCTTCATCGCCAACGTCAGCCTCACCACGATCCGGGTCCAGCGCGACGAGTGGGTGGTGGAGTCGGTGAACGACTACTCGCACCTGCTCGGTACCGAGTTCGAGCCGCTCACGGCGCCGGTCACGGGCTCGGGTCAGGCGAGCGTCAAGCGGTAGGATGTCCAGCGGCGAGCGGGGATTCGCTCGTTTCGCATCAGGAGTCTTGAATGGAATGCCGCCCCTGCAGAAACGCAGGGGCGGCATTCTCGTCTCCAGAGCGGGATGATGCGATGGTCCGGGCCAGCGATGTCGAGGGTCCGGCGATCGTCGCGCGGGGCGACCCCTGACCCGGAGTCGATCCGCGAAGAGCCGCACAACCCGCTTTACGGCGAGATCGTGCCGTTCATCGCGGCTGGTGAAGCCGAGAGCCTATCCCCGCTCGAGGTAGCGCTCGCGTTCCCAGTCGGTAACGATACGGTCGTATGTCTCCTGCTCGACACGGGCCATGTTGAGGTAGTGGGCGTGGACCGTCTCGCCGAACACCTCGCGGGCGAGCTGACTGCATGCCCACAGGTCCATCGCCCGGTAGAGCGCGCTCGGGATGCGGGGCGCGTCCGTGGCCGCATATCCGTTGCCGATGTACTCCGCCGGTGGCTCGATCTTGCGCTCGATACCGGTCAGGCCGGCGCCGAGCACGGCCGCGAAGGAAAGGTACGGGTTGCTGTCCGCCCCGGGCAGGCGGTTTTCGATGCGGAGTGCCTCGCCCGCGCCGACGATGCGGAAGCCGCAGGTGCGGTTGTCCCGGGCCCAGACGACGTTCACCGGGGCCCAGGAGGCCGATGCGAACCGCTTGTAGGCGTTGACGGTCGAGGCCATGAGCAGCGAGAACTCCTGTGCGGCGGCGATGAGTCCACCGAGGAACCAGCGCATGGGGTCCGACATCTCCCGGCTGCCCGGCTCGGCGGGGAAGGCGCTCGCATCTCCCGTCGCGTTCCACAGGCTCACGTGGATGTGGCCGCTGGACCCGGTCCAGGTGTGGTGCGGCTTCGACATGAAGGTGACGGCGTGGCCCTCCTGCCAGGCGATCTCCTTGGCACCGTGCTTGAAGAGGGCGGCGCGGTCGGCGGCCTCGAGGGCGCCGTCGTAGTGGATGTTGATCTCGTGCTGGCCGGGTGCGGCCTCACCCTTGGAGAACTCGATCGGAACGCCGGCCTGCGTCATCTCGTTGCGCAGGCGGCGGTAGATCGGCTCGGCCTTGCTCGCCTGGAAGAGATGGTAGTCCTCGTTGTACCAGCCGTAGGGGGTGGGGCTCGCGTGGTGCTTCCGCGCCATCTCCTCGAACGGCTCCCGGAGCAGGTAGAACTCGAGTTCGGTCGACATCTTCGGGGTGAATCCCATTGCCTCCGCCCGGGCGATCTGGCGGCGCAGCACGCTGCGGGGCGCAACCTCCACCAGCTCGTCCGTTGCCTCGTCGACGGCGTCGCACAGGACCAGGGCGGTCCGCTCCAGCCATGGGATCACGCGGAGCGTATCCCAGTCCGGTCGGGCGAGGTAGTCGCCGTAGCCGCTCTCCCAGTTGAGGGCACCGAAGCCCTCCGGGGTGTTCATCTCCATGTCGGTGGCGAGGAGGTAGGTGCAGAAGTGGGTGCCGTGCTCGAGGCAGTGGTGGAGAAAATGCGTGCCGGTGACGCGCTTGCCGACGAGGCGTCCCTGCATGTCGCACACGGCGGTGATGACGGTATCGATCTCGCCGGACGAGATCGCCGACGTTAGCTCCTCGAGCGTGATCTTGCCAGATTGCACGGTGGTTTCTCCCTCGCCGCAGCAGTGGTTGGGTTGACGCGGTGGTCCCGGTTCGATGGACCGGATTGTCCGTGGTGGCGGGGATTCCTGTCAACGCCGCTCGATGCTACGATTCGGGAGGCAGCGATGCTTGGAATGGACATGGAGCGATACCCGAGCCGCGACTGCGCGAGCCGAGCGTCAGCGAGCCTGGCGGATCCCCCGCCGCGCGGGTCCGAAGAGGTTCCGCCCGGCAGGCGGCGGCTTCGCCGGGCGATGCGGAGCGTGGCGGTGGCGAATGAACACCGGGTGGTCGCGGTGATCGGCAGTGGACGAGGAGGGAAGCATGAGGCTGGCGGGCAAGGTGATTCTGGTGACCGGGGCGGCGAGCGGGATGGGACGCGTCGCCACGAGGATGTTCGTGGAGCAGGGGGCGAAGGTGATCGCCGCCGACATCAACGGGGATGCTCTCACCGAGGCGGTCGCCGAGGTCGAGGATCGTGACTCGGTGCTGCCCGTGGTGGGGAACGTGGCCGTCGATGCCGACGTGCAGCGCATGGTCGCCGAGGGGATCCAGCGCTTCGGGTCGCTCAACGTGCTCTACAACAATGCCGGCATCATGCCCGACGAGGATACCTCGGTGGTGGAGACGACCGAGGCGACGTGGGAGCGGGTGCTCGACGTCAACCTCAAGAGCATCTTTCTTACCTGCAAGCACGGCATCCCGAAGCTGATCGAGGCGGGCGGCGGATCGGTGATCAACATCGCGTCGTTCGTGGCGCTGATGGGCTGCACCGTGCCGCAGGACGCCTATACCGCCAGCAAGGGCGGGGTGCTTTCCCTGACGCGGTCGCTGGCGGTGCAGTACGGGAAGCAGGGGGTGCGAGCCAACGCGATCTGCCCCGGGCCGATCCTGACACCAATGATGGAGACGCTCTTCACCAGTGAGGAGGAGAAGAACAAGCGGCTCAACCGGATCCCGCTGGGGCGCTTCGGTCGCGCGGAGGACATCGTCTGGGCAGGGGTGTTCCTCGCGTCGGATGAGTCGTCGTGGATGACCGGCTCGCAGTTCGTGGTGGATGGCGGCATCACGGTGAACTATTTCTAGTAGCGCCCGACACGGGCCGGTCGTGGGCCGGCCCGGATCCGATCCGGCGCGGATGTCACCTGCCTGCGAGACGGTCGACGATCGGGATGAACTCCTCCATGTTGTGTTCGAACACGGAGTAGTAGGAGACGCCCAGCCGCTCTCGATTCGCCTCCATCGTCTCCACGATCTCGTCGATGCTGCCGACGAGCACCATTGGTGACTCGTACCAGAGGTCGTTGGTGAAGCCGCGCTCCTGGCGCAGGCGCTCGATCCCGGCGGCACGGTCGTCGGCGACGGCGAGGGCCTGGACCAGGATATTGAGCTCGATGGCGTCGAAGCGCTCGCCGGCGGCCTCGCGGACCAGGGTCACCTTCTGCTCGAATGCGTCGAGCCCGAGCTCCTGCTCGTCGAAGCTCGCGCCGGGACCGAACATGGGCAGCAGACCGATGACGTCCGCCTCGCGGGCGGCGATCCGCAGCATCCTGGGGCCGCCGGCACCCATGAAGATCGGCGGGTGTGGCTGCTGGACGGGCTTCGGATGCCCCTCGTACCCCGAGATCGTGTAATGGGCGCCCTCGAAGCTGAACGGCTCGGGTCCGGCCACGCCCTTGAGGATACGTACGCTCTCCTCGAGACGGGCGACGCGCTCACCGTTGGGCTCGAGGGGAACCCCGATCCAGTCGAACTCCGGCGGGAAGGAGCCACCCGCACCGATACCGAGCTCGAACCGTCCTTCCGAGAGCACGTCGAGCGTGTAGGCCTCCTTGGCGAGGAGGGTCGGGTGGCGGAGATCGTTCTGCCAGACCAGGGTGCCGATGCGGATGCGGGATGTCACCTCGGCAACGACGGCGAGGGCAGGACCGATCGCGAACTGGCTCCCGAGGTGATCCGGCATCTGGAACACATCGAAGCCGAGCTCCTCGGCTCGCTTCGCGGCGTCGCGCCACTCGCTCGCGGTGCGGGTCTTCGCGATCTGGACGCCGAATCGGAACGGTCGGTGGGATGTCATGGATGGTTTTCTCCTGGAGCCGCGCGTCACGCGAGGACGCCGCGGATGAAATCGGACTTCGCGCGTGTGTAGCCCCTGCGGTCGTGGGCGAACGTCGCTTGGAGCTCACGCTTCAGGGCGCCATACCGCTCCCGAAGCGCAGCGTCCGCGCGGAGTCCGTCACGGAATCGCAGGTAGTTCTTCCACTGGGGATCGTCGGTGGTCACGAGGTGCAGGTGGAAGGCCCGCACCGCGGGTGCGATCTCCCTGACGAACAGGTACCCACCATTGCTGCCGCCATCTCCACGATCGATGTAGCCGAGATCGAGCAACGGTCGCCGGCATGGAGGGATGCTCGCCAGTGATTCGAGAGCGATACCGATATCGATAATTGGCTTGGCGTCGAGGCCGGGTACCGATGTGCTTCCCACGTGGTGGATGTCCACGACAAGGTTGCCGATGTGTTCCCGAAGCACGGCCGCTTTCCGCTCGAACAACGCGGGCCATGCATCGTGATAGGGAACGACCCGAACCGTGTCCCTGGGCAGGCCGATCACGCCGGTGAGCTCCTGCTCGTCACCTCGGGGCGGTCGTGCGCCTCGGTCTGACATGGTGCCTCCGGGTTGAAGTCAGTCCGGGAGCGCGAGCGCATCGTCGATGACCATCGCCACGTACTCCCGCATGTGCCGGCGTCGCTCCAGCGGATTGCGGAACTGGCGTTCGTCGCGCCGTCCCTCGCGGATGCGCACCGCCTCACGCACGACACGATGCCAGCGAGCGGGGAACGTGTCCAGCGCGAATGCTCCTGCGCCACGTTTCGACGTGATGTGGCCGGTGGTCAGTGTGTAGTGCAGGCGGGTCACGCCCAGCACCCCCCATTCGGTCGCCCAGGTGCCGAGGGATACCACGCCGGATCGCGAAAGCAGGCGGTCATTTCTTGCCAGCCACCGGCGCCAGTAGGAGACGAGATTCGATCGGGTCCAGGAATCGAGCCGTGCCGGGTCGTGCCAGAGTCGGTCGAGATCCAGCTGGTCGCCATGGTAGGCGATGCCGCACTGGCGAAGCGTCTGCCAGGTGACCGGGTTGTGAGCGCTGCCGTCCGTGCCCAGTCGCGCGACATTGGCGAAGATGATCGGTCGAGCCCCGTCCAGGCGATCCGGGCCGGCTTCGAGGTCGCGCGCGTCGAGCACGATGCCATCGATCATCGGCTTCTGCCTGCGCTGGCGCAGGGTGGCGAGGGCAGGCTCGAGCGCCGCCATCGACGCCGCGTTGTCGGCGTCGGGATTCCGCACGAGGACCAGATCGATGTCGCTGCGGTCGGGGCGTCCGTCGCCGAGCGCGATCGAGCCGGTGATGTACGCGCCGATGATGAGACCGGGGGCGTGCGTTTCGAGGTCGTGCAGGAGCGCATCCAGCACCGACCTGACCGCTGGAAAGACCCGAGAATCGTCTGGTGGCATGGTGGTGTCTCCGATGGATCGTCGTCGGGGCACATCGATTCGCCTCCTCGACGAGTCTATCCCGAGCCCGTGCACGAACCGATCAAGCCACGACACCTTGTCGGATCAGCGGGCGAAACGCGGGACTCCGGCACGGGTGCCAGTTCTGTCCGCCGCACCCGAGCCCCTCACATGGTGCACAGCGAGGCTCTCGTACGGATCTCGACCCGGTCATTTCGACCGGTCACCATGAGTCGAGGTGCGTGTCGATCGGACGTGGCCCGCTCCCGGACGCGCGAGCGACGACGCCTGCCCCATCGCCAGCACGACCTGCACCCACCGCTGCTCGCCCAGGGCCGACGCGACACACCGTGCCGCCCGGGATGGGTACCCACCGCACCCCAGCCGATCCGGCCGGTGGTATGGTGCCCCGCCCTCGTGTCGGTCCGTCTCGCGGCAAGCCGCATCCCCCAGCTGGCGAACGCCGACCGCCACGTCCAGTCTGGATGTGCCCCAGACCTCGTGCCGGACAGCCGCTCACCCATGCGATACCAGTCGGCCCACGGCACACCGTCGACCCCGGCCACCCGGGGCAGAGGTGACCCTCCTCCACCACGTGTGGCGTGGCCATGGGAACCGATCGCCCCCAACCGGTAGGCCCGCCCTGCCAATGGGCGGGTGCTCGACCCACCCACCTTGGAGCGGTCGATCTCGTTCCACCTCCCCGCGCGCCGCCCACCGCCGCCGATCGCCCAGGGTGGGTGGCCACGCTTGCCCGGGATGCCGGCATGACTCGCTCTCGCAGGGCCCCTGCGTTGGCCCGCCTCACCAGGAGATCACCCCTGTCATGGCAACCCCGCGAGGCCGCTCGGGGCAGGCGCTCGCGCACGGAGTGGAGCGATCGCGTCGATACCGTCAGCACGCCGATGTCTCCGCCATGCCGACAGCGTCCCTCGAGGCAATGCACCCCACGGTTGGGGGACCGGGTGTTCGACGCAAGCGGTTCGTCGGCACGGCGGTTCGCGCCAGCCTGGAAGACTGGCCCGTTCGGATTGGTGCCTTGGGGCCGGTTTCGCGTATAGTCTCGTCCGGGTCCAAACACCACTCGGGTGGTACAACTCATCATTCCAGTCATCATCGAGGAGCGTTCAATGCGTCAGAGATTGGTGTTGTTCGTGCTGGTCCTCGCCATGTTCGGCGTGCCGGCCAGTGTCAGTGCGGCGCAGCAGATCGATGCCGCCTTCAGCGACGAGAAGCTGCGCGAGCTCGGGTATCCGGTCGTGCGGATCCATGTCGGTCCGGATGGCGTGGAGGCGCCGTCGACGCTCGAGGCCGGCTACTACCTGATCGAGTTCTCGTCCGAGGGCGAGTACTCCGGATACATGGACATCATGGTCCCGCCTGCCGGTCTGAGTCAGGACGAGGCGACCGAGCTCGCGCTGGCCGCCGCCCGTGACGATCTCGTGCAGCCCGGGTGGCGGTATCTGGGCGGTGCCAACACCTTCGTCGAGGGCGAGCCGGTCGTCTTCGCGATCCGCCTCGACCCCGGCGAGTACCAGCTCGCCGCGTCGTACTACCTGCCGAACGATCCCAACGAGATCATGACGCTGGTGCCGCTCACCGTTACCGCGTCGGCGACCCCGATCGCGGAGGGCACGCCACAGGCCAGTCCGGTGGCCGCCGGCGCGCCGGATGCCGACGTGGTGCTGGAGATGACCGACGACCTTCAGTACATCGTCACGCCGAACCCGGTGCCGAGCGGTCCGCAGATCTGGGAGATCACCAACACCGGCGAGACGCAATCGCACCATGTGGTCATGATGCGGGTGCCGGACGGAACCACCGCCGACGACATCCTGGCGGAGTTCAACGACCTGGTAATGGGGACGCCGCCGGCTGAAGGCGGCGTGATGATGCAGTCCGTGGGCGCCGGCTACGCCGCGCTCCAGTCGGGCGGGGCGACCACCTGGTACGAGTTCGACCTCGACCCGGGCACCTACGCGGTGATCTGCTACATCATCGACCCGGACACCGGCATGCCGCACGTCATGAACGGCATGGTGACGGTGTTCGAGGTCGAGTAGCGATGTCGTTCCCCGGCAACGGAATGTGAAGGGGGAGCGGGGATCGCACGCGCGTGCGATCCCCGCGCTCATGTGGTGGGGTGGATCTGCCTCCCAGCCTGCGCGCGGCCGATCGGCTCGGGCGTACCCCGCGATCCGGCCGGGTCGGTGACGGCTGCGGGACCACGCTGAGGCTTCCGCGCCGGAGCCGGTGCCGCGTCATTCTCATGACATGTCCAGGGCTGTGGAGGGGGTGACGCCCCTGCATGTGTCGGGGCGATGGGAACGCCCTGCGGCAGCCGGCTGGCGATCAGGGACACGAAGTCGACACGCCTCGCCGCGATCTCGGGGAACCCGGCGTGGAGGGTGTCCAGGGACCCCGGCGCGGCACGGTCACGATGCCCCTTTTTCGTCCTCGACCTGTCGCAGCACCGGCCTGGGCAGCCTGCAGACCACGGTGTACGCTGGGTCAGAGACATTGCCGACGTCGTATGCGGTGCATTGTCCGAGCAGTGTGCCGGTTGCCGCCGCGTCCAGCCCCGGTCGCGCTCCAGCCAGCGCAGCATCTCGGTCGTGGCGTGCTGCAGCGCCCGGTCGAGTGGTCGCGCGTTCCCGACCGTGAAGATGGACGCCTCGTTCTCGCCGCGGGGCCAGCCGATCGTCTCGCCCTTCCGCAGGTCGACCGTGAGCTCGACGTCGAGCGACATCTCGACGTCACCCTGGATCGCATGGCCATCGCCCACGTAGAACAGCGCTCCGGGCGGGCGTGACCGTGTATCTCACGGTCACGCCCGCCCGGAAGCCACGGTAATCCATGTTGCCGCCATGCGCGGCAGGGCTCGTCGCGGAGATCGCCTTCCCGTCCGCAGGCACCACACCGATACACCCCAGCATCGGATCGAGCGGCAGACGCAACCCCCTCGAGCCCGGAAATCGGCGCTCGCAGCTTTGCCTCGTTCCGCGCGAGGTCCACGTCCCACTCCACGATCGATCGCTCCGGCAGGGCGCGGACGAATTCCGGGTCGACCACGCCTGGGGCGAGCACGGATGCCGACACGCCGGCAGGTCGATCCGGAACGAGCCGATCCAGGTGCACGACCAGCGTGTCTCCCGGCTGCGCTCCCTCGACATGGACAGGACCGGTGACCGGGGTCCATGGCGCGGTGATTCGCTCTCCGGTCGCGTTTTGCCCGAGTGAGTCGACGGTCGTCGTCACGACCGCGTCGCCCGGCGCGATCCGAAGCGCCGGCGCATGCGAGCCCATCGTGGTGTGGTACCGCTCCGGCGTGCATAGATGCCTGGGCATTCCGAATCTCCCGGTTCCCGGCGGCCGTCGACTTCACGCCCGGCATGTCCATATACAGGCGGTCCGTGGAGATACGAAAGGGGCGGGGATCCAGTGCGCTCGGCCTGGGCTTCCTTGGGATCGCGCCGGTGGCATTGACGTGCCGCGCCACTCACTGCAGCAACTGGCGCAGCTGGCGCGCTCCCAGGGCGAAATGGGTCGCCAGATCTTCGGGTCCTGACTCGTTGTTCCACCAGCACCTGGAGAGGACGGCGCCCACGAAGGCCCACTCGATCAGCTCCTGCCGGTCGATCCCCCAGACGTCACTGCAGATCGCGGCCCGTCGCACGGCCAGGTCGAGGTAGTCGGCTCGTGCGGTCACCCCAGCCGGGTTGTACATCCAGGCGGCGAACTCGAAGCCGGGATCGCCGTAGAGCCCCTTCGGGTCGATGATGACCCACTCCCCGGAGGAGCGCTGCAGAAGGTTGTGGTGTTGAAAATCGCCATGCAGCAGACGGCTCCGGGTCGAACGCGCCAGCAGCGCCTCGGCCAGGTCCCGGGCCCGCTGGATCAGCTCGGGGTCGATCAGGTCCGGACGCGGTGACCACTCGAACAACGCCCGCATCCATCGTCGCAACGGGTGGAGATTGACCGGGTCTGGCACCTCACGCCAGAACGTGGCGACGGTCTCGGCCGCCAGACGGGTCGCCTCATCGTCCGGCATCGCGGCCTCCCGGAGCTGGGTGCCCGGAACGATCCGCTCGATGACCATCGCGCTGCGCTCGATATCGAGGTCGTACACGCGCGCGACGTTGTCGCCGGCCCCCAGGCGCAGCGCCGTCGCTTCACAGAGGAACTCGTCCGCCAGCGCCGACAGCTTGATGACGACGGGCCCGAGCACGTCGGCATGCCCGAGCGCCACCAGCGTCACGTACGTGTTGGGGACGACATGGTCGATCTCGATCTTCCATGTATCGCAGAGGTCCGCAACCGTTCTCGGAACCTCGTCGAGCCAGCCTGGGGTCAGATTGCCACGGTCCCACCGACTGACGGTCTCGACCATCTGTCGCGGCAATGGATGCCCGGTATGAAGGCGCATGGATGTCTCCGGTCTGTCCTGCCACCACTGCCCACGTTGGCAAGGGAGCGACCCAGTCGCGATGTCCCGTCGTGCGCCACGGAGATCGAAGGCACATCGACTCGACTATACGCGTGGTGGTCAAGAGGATCGGGGCTCCGGAGCGGGCCCGGGTGATCTCGAGGGCGAGCTGCAGTCAGAGCCAGCACAGTGGGCCCAAGCGTCGCGCGTGCTGCCTCGGGGCAGGGAGGCGGAGAGGTGCTTCCCCGCTACGTCATCCTCGCGGCGATCCTGAACGCGAGGTCGACGATCGCCCCGCCCGCCTCGTCGTGGACCTCCATCAGGTTCCTGGGGTCCCACTCATCGCCATCGAGGCTGTCGGCACCGTAGAGGAACTGGGCGAACTCGACGCCCCGGTACTGCGCGATGGCCGCCGTCGATGCGCACTCCATCTCCACCACCCGGCAGCCTTCCGCGCGGCGCTTCGCCATGTTGCCACGGGTCTCGCGGTAGATCGCGTCCGTCGTCCAGGTCCGCGTCAGGTGATACGGCACATCGAGCTCCTCGAGGATCGCCGCCAGCCGCTTCGCGGCCGGGATGTCCACGTAGGGTGAGGGCTCGAGATAGTGGTAGCTCGTCCCCTCGTCCCGGTAGGCGGCGGTCGGCACCGCGATGTGCCCCGACAGGATGTCCTTGTCCAGCACGCCGCACGATCCGAAGAACAGGAAGCGGCGGGCGCCGAGGGCGATGACCTCCTCCATGATGCAGCCGGCGGCGGACCCGCCGATGAGGGAGAGATACACGGCGTACGACGCACCGTCGTGCTCGACGCGATGGATGGGAATCGCCGCGCAGGCCGTGTTCAGGGTCGCGATATGCTCGCTGGGATAGCGCTGCATCAGGTAGTCGAATTTGACGCGCGAGTAGGTGACGATGGCGGTCTCCGGGAACTCGTCGACGCGATCGACCATCTGGCTCGCGCGGATGATCTCCTCGGAGGAGGTATCGAAGGCGTTCAGGATCGACATCCCTGTAGCACTCCCTTTCCGCTCGGGGCGGAGCTCGACTCGGAACGGGGTCAACCCGGACCCGCCAACAGGCGATCGACCTTGCCACGCCCGATTCGATCCCGACGATGCGTCAGGTGCTGCCGGCGGCACCGCCTCCTCCACCCGCACCACCGCCGCTGGCGACGCTGGTCGTGCTCGAGCCGCTGGTGGTGGCGACGGAGCTGGAGAAGGCGATCCAGAATGGGAAGACCGTCCCGCTCTGGTAGGCGCCCTGCGGCGAGGTGAATGCGCGCAGTGCTTCACCAGCCTCGTTCGCCGCCTTCAGCCGGTCGTTCATGTCCGAGCCGAGGTTCATCGCGATGGCGTCCACGAGCACCTCGTTGAGGTCCATCGCGACGCGCGTGTCCTTCGCGGCCCGCTTCATGCCCGCCCGGTACGCCTTCCAGGGCAGCGCCGCCTCCTGGCCACGGGGTGTCAGCGTTGGGTAGGCACTGAAGCACACGATGGCCGTCACCGCGACCGCAACCAGGGGCACGATCGCGATCACCGGCCGCCATTCGCCCGCGGCAACCGCGACGATGGTGCAGAAGATGGCGAGGATCGTCGCGATCGCCGAGACGCCGGCCAGGATCGCCCTGCGACCCGGCGCGTCCGGATCGAGCCAGCCTTCCGCCAGCAGCTGCCGGCGGATCGCCTCGCGCACGGGTTTGCTGTCCTGAGCCACCTTCGCCAGGTTCTTGCTGGAGACGACGCCGTTCTCGGCGTGCCGCTCCAGCCGGTCCCAGACCGGGCGCTCGATCTCGTCGCGGACCAGGGTGCGGTCGGGAAGACGCACCTGGACGGTGGGCTTGCTCATCAGACCACCCTCGCTCTCGGGCTCGATGGCGAGGGCATCCCGGGTGGCGAGGTCGAGGATGATGGCGGGAATGGCGGATGCCTGCGGGCCGCCGGTGGCCAGGGCGCCCGCCAGCGCCGGGGGCAGCGTGCCGGGGCGAACGGTGGTCGGTGGCGGCTCCGCCGCGGTGATGCGCTGCCTGCCCCGGAACACCGTCGCGGTGACAGCGAGCCCCGCCAGCGCCGCACCAGCACCGGCCCACGGCAGCCAGCTGTCCGCGACCCTGGATGACCACCTCTCGAAGGCGTTCTGCGGCGGCCCTTCGACGATGCTGGTCTCCAGCCGGGTGAGACCGGCCATGAGGCTGCCGAACACATCGCCCTCCCGCAGCGGCGGGATCAGCGCGTCGGTGACGATCGCCTCCTGCTCGCCGCGCGGGACGTTGCCGTCATCGAAGGTGCTCCCCACGTAGATGCCCGCCCGGGCGTCGCTCGGGTCAGCCGGGTTGCGGTTGATCAGGATGGCGACGGCGGTGTCCTGGTTCGCCCCTGTTTCGGCCACCCAGGCCTGCTGGAGCGCCTCGACCTGCGCCAGCGTCTCCTCGGGCGTCGCATCCAGCGCGCGTACCATCACGATCACGTTCGCGCCGACGGCCTCCAGGCTCCGCAGCTGGGCCTCGATTTCGGCAACCTGCTCCGCCGTGAGCGAGGAGCCCGTCTCATCGTAGACCCGCGTGTTCGCGTCAAGATCCGGGAATGCGTCGTTCTGGGCCAGGCCTGCTGCCGGAACCAGCCCGGCGAGGACGACGAGGAGCAGCGTCAGGATCACCGTGACGAGACTGGATCGTGATCGGCGAGGTGATGGTGCGGTTGTCGGTCGGTCCATGTCGTGCTCCCGTCTGGCCTGCCCGGCCCACCCTAGGCGTAGATGTCGCGGCGCTGGAAGAGGGGGATCGCCAGGGCGCCGAGGGCGACCGCGATGACGAGCAGCACCGCCGCCCCGCCCCACGGCATGCCGTCCTGCAACGCGTCCCCGTACGCCTTGAAGAATGACAGATTCCGGAACGGCTCGAGCTCGTCGACGAGCTTGCCGAGGATGTCCAGCAGGTACATCAGGAACATGAGCGCCACGGGCACCCCGATCGCGACCCCACGTACCCGGACGGCGGCGGAGAGCGCCAGGCCGATGCTGCCGGCCGCCATCGTGATCGGGAAGACGTTGAGCGAGGCCAGCAGCGACTCGCCGAGACCGAGGTCGACGTCGATCGCCACGGCGGCGATCCAGCTGCCGATCCCCAGCGTCAGCAGCATGAGCAGCATCAGGGTCGCCACCGCCACCCAGTAGGCGATGACGTACACCGGGCGGGGCAGGGGCGTGCCGAAGAGGACGTCGAGCGCCCCACGCTCCTCGGCGCCGACGATGGCGCCGGCGAAGGCGGTGATGGGGATGAACATCAGCACGAGGGGCAGGAAGTTGAAGAGCTGGGATGACAGGAACGGCTCGATCGTGCTGAGTGACTCGAGGTTGAACGCCTCCCGGACCGCCTCCGGGTACTGCGAGACGTCGAGCGAGCCGCTCTCCTCGAAGGCGGGGAACGACAGGATCATGAGCGCCGAGTAGACGGTGACGCCGATGGTCCAGAAGATTACCCCGCGCGAGTGGCGCCACAGCAGGTGCCGCACGTAGGTGGCGAGCATGTCGATGGCGGAGATACCGCGGGCGGCGGCGAATCCTGGGTGCGCGATGGTGCTGTCGGTCATGCCGTGGCCTCCCGGGGCGAGTCGCTGTTGTAGTACCGCATGAACATCTCCTCCAGCGACGGCCGCTCGATGTCGAGCATGGTGAGGTCGTACCGGGCGGCGAGCCGAACCACCTCGTTGATGTCCCCGTGCGCCTGGAAGGCGAGCGATCGCTCCTCGATCGTGTCGAAGCGGTCCACGCCGTCGAGAGTGTGGAAGCGCGTGATGATGTCGCTCGTGATCGGGTCCGCGAAGCCGATCCGCACGTGGCGGAAGGTGCGCGAGGTGAGCTCGTGGGTGTGCTCGACGGCGATGAGCTCTCCCTCGCGAATGATGCCGATCCGATCGGCGACGCGCTCGATCTCGGGCAGGATGTGCGAGGAGATGAACACCGTCTGGCCACGCTGCCTCGCCTCGAGGAGCAGGTCGAGACAGGTCTCCTGCATGAGTGGATCGAGACCCGAGGTCGGCTCGTCGAGCATGACGAGGCGCGGCCGGTGGAACAGCGCGATGATGATGCCGATCTTCTGCTTGTTGCCGCGGGAGAGCCGCCGGGTGGGGCGGTCGAGGTCCGCCTGGAGCCGCTCGGCAAGCTCCTCGGCATAGGAGAGGTCGGTGACGCCGCGCAGGTCGGCGTGCAGCTTGAGCATCTGGCGGCCGGTCATGCGATCCTCGAGCGCGAACTCGCCGGGCAGATTGCCCACGTGGTGACGGATCGCGACACTCTCGGTGACGATGTCGTGGCCGAAGATGCGGGCGCTGCCGCTGGTGGGGCGCATGAACCCGAGCAGGGTTCGCATGGTCGTCGACTTGCCGGCGCCGTTCGGGCCCAGAAAGCCGAAGATCTCACCCTGGTTGATGGTGAGATTGATGTCACGGATGCCGCGGTTGGCTCCGTAGGTCTTGGTGAGGTGCTCGGTGACGATCGCGGGGGAACTCATGACGTCTCCACATCGTTGGGTGGCTTCCAGGTTCGGAGGAACTCGGCCATGGCGGCACTGTAGTCCTCGAGGAAGCGGGCTGCATTGACCAGGGCGCGGCTGCCCTCGGGCGAGCCGGCCACGCGGACCCGGATGCCGCGGTGGAGGAGCTCCAGGAACGAGGTGCTCTCGACGAGCCTGCTGCGGGAGGCTTCATACCACGCATTGGGGTTGATCCGGAAATAGTCACGGCGGTCACCCGGCCGCGAGACGCGCTGGATCAGGCGCATGCGAACGAGCTCGCGGGTGACCTGACTGACGGTGCCACGGCTGACCCCCAGGGCCTCGGCGATGTCGGGGGCGGTGAGCTCGGCCTGATCCGAGATGTAGAGCAGGGCCACCATCCGACCCTGGATGGCGACGCCGCCAAGCTGGTCCCACAGCGAGGCGAAGTCGTCGATGAAGTCACGCTGATGCGGGTCGAGCTCCATGCACACCTTCCCGTTCGGGTCACGGCATCGGGCCACTGTGCTGATCCCAGATTAGTCCATTCTGAATTTTCAGTCAATTCTGAATATTCATGTTCTGAACGACGGAATGGTGATGCCGATCACGACGTCGATTTCCCAGTGTTGGCGGGGAATTCTGCTGACGCACTGACTCGAGGCGGTGGTCTGGCGTACATTCCGAGCCTGTAATTTCCAAGAACCTGTCCTAAACTGGTGGTCTACCGTCGCGGTTGAAGTGCGTGAGGCAGGCGTGAGTCAACGCTTGCTTGTGCTTCCCGCGAGATTTCTTTCGTCTACACGACAGTCGCAGAGTGTGTTGCTGTCATGGAGGTCTCCTGATTGATCACGCTTGAGCATGTTTCAAAGATTTTCAGGTCGGGAGGGCAAACGATTCGCGCGGTCGATGACGTCAGCTTCGAGGTGGCCGAGGGCGAGTTGTGCGTCCTGATCGGTCCGTCGGGATCGGGCAAGACGACCACGATGCGGATGATCAACCGGCTCGAGTCGATCAGCGAGGGCACCATCACGATCAATGGGCGCAACGTGGTGGATATGAACGAGGTGGAGTTGCGCCGCAGTATCGGCTACGTGATCCAGCAGGGCGGGCTGTTTCCACACTTCACGGTGGCCGACAACGTGGCAGTGGTGCCCCGGCTGCTGGGCTGGCCGAAGAAGAAGCGGCGGCAGCGGGCCGAGGAGCTGCTGGAGCTGGTCGGACTGGACCCGGCGCTCCACGCCGACCGGTATCCCAAGCAGCTCTCCGGCGGGCAGCAGCAGCGCGTCGGGGTGGCGCGGGCCCTCGCGGCCGACGCGCCGATCATCCTGATGGATGAGCCGTTCGGGGCGGTCGACCCCATCACCCGCAAGCAGCTGCAGCGCTGGCTGCGCCAGATCCAGGCCGACGTCCAGAAGACGATCGTCTTCGTCACCCACGACATCAATGAGGCGTTCCTTCTGGGAGACCGGATCGTGCTCATGAACGACGGCGCGATCGAGCAGAACGGCGAGCCCGCCGAGCTCCTGCGCGAGCCCGCCAGCGACTTCGTCCGGGAATTCATCGGCGACGAGTTCGCGCTGCAGGCGCTCGAGCACACCCGCATCAGCGAGCTCGCGAAGCCGAAGCGCGCCGCCGTGACCGATGACGCGGTGGTGATCCCGGGCACGCTGACCATCCCCGAGGCCAGCGTCGAGGTCGCCCATGCCGATGGCGCCGGAGGCGAGGGGTTCTGGGTCGCCAACGAGGCGGGTGAGCCGGAGGGGTACGTCACCTACCACGATCTCGCCGCCGCGCTTGGCGAGGGGATCGTGTCCGACTCGTCGGTGAACGGCCAGACGGATGCCGAGCGAAAGGAGGAGCCGGACGATGCAGTACATCATCGATAACCCGGACATCGTCTGGACCCGTACCCTCGAGCACCTGCAGCTCGTCGCCGGGGCCATTCTGCTGGCAGCCCTGGTAGGCGTGCCGCTGGGCATCCTGATCTCCAGGGTGCGGTGGCTCGAGCTGCCGGTCCTGAACCTGAGCGGCGTGCTCTACACCGTGCCGAGTCTCGCGTTCTTCGCGATCCTCATCCCGTACACGGGGCTCGGCAGGACCACGGCAACGACGGCGCTGGCCGTCTACTCGCTGCTCGCGATCGTGCGAAACACCGCCGTCGGGATGGATGAGGTGCCGGCGGCGACCGTCGACGCCGCGCGTGGCATGGGGATGACCGGCTTCCAGCTGCTCTGGCAGGTCCAGCTTCCGCTCGCACTCCCGTACATCTTCGCGGGGCTGCGCATCGCGACCGTGGCCGCGATCGGTATCGCCACCATCGCGGCGGTCGTCGGGGCTGGCGGGCTCGGACGCCTGATCTTCGATGGCATCCGCCGACTCGACTCCAATGTCGTGATCGCCGGAGCGATCATGTCGATCCTGCTGGCGCTGCTGGCTGACCTGCTGTTCTCGCGTTTGGCGCTGCTGCTGCGTCCTGACCTGCGCGCATCCGCCGAACGGGGGTAACTGATACATGTTCGGAAGCAACGACCCACTCGATTTCATCGACTACATCCGGGACAACCCGGAACAGTTCTGGGAGCTCTTCGACGAGCACGTGACCCTGGTCGGGTATGCGGTGCTGATCGCCATCCTGATCGCGGTGCCGCTGGCCATCATCACCAGTCGGATCTCGCCGCTCGAGAAGCCCATGACCTGGATCGCCAACATCGGTCAGGCGATCCCGAGCCTCGCCGTGCTGGCGCTGGCACTGCCGATCATGGGGATCGGATTCAGGCCGTCTCTCCTGGCGCTCACCGTGCTCGCGGTGCTCCCGATCTTTCTCAACACCTTCGTCGGGATCATGAGCGCCGACCCGGCCGTCGTCGACGCGGCGCGCGGCATGGGGGCCAGCGATTTCCAGCTGCTTCGCATGGTGCAGCTGCCGCTGGCGATGCCGTTCATGTTCGCCGGGATCCAGACGGCGGTGGTGCAGAGCATCGGGCTCGCCACCCTGGCCGCCTACATCGGCGGTGGCGGGTTCGGCGACTGGATCCTGCAGGGTCTGGCACTCAACAACTTCCCGATCCTGCTGTCCGGCGCCGTGCCGGTAGCGGTGATGGCGATGACCGCCGAGATCCTGCTCGGCTTCGTCCGACGCTTGGTGGTGCCGAAGGGACTGCGTGTGGCGTAACGGTCGGCGTTTGGACCGGTTCCACCGATGCGTTAGGGTTGAGGCTTTATCGGCCGTCATCCGGGCGGCCGAAACGCACAGGAGGTATGTGGACGTTTTGCGTTTTTTCCAGCGAGTTGCGATTCCCCTTGTTGTGATGTTCGGGCTGATCCTCGGCTCGATCGGCGCCGTCGCGGCGCAGGACGACGACAAGCCAACGATCGTCGTCGGCTCGAAGAACTTTACTGAACAGATCCTCATGAGCGAGCTGGTCGCGGTCACGCTCGAAGACGCCGGGTATGACGTCGAGCGCCAGTTCGGTCTTGGCGGCACCGCCGTCATCCACCAGGCAATCTGGGAAGGCGAGATCGACATCTTCGTCGAGTACACCGGCACGGCGCTGGTCGCGGTGCTCGGCATGGACGTCCCGAGCGGAGACTCCGGCGAGGGCGACGCGGCCACGGCGGTCGCCTCGGTCGCCGACGAGACCTACCGGATCGTCAAGGACGAGTACGCCGAGCAGTGGAACATCGCCTGGATGGACCACTTCGGGTTCAACAACACCTACGCCATGACCGTCACCGCGGACACCGCCGACGAGCTGGACCTCCAGACGGCGAGCGACCTCGAGCCACATGCGGGCGACATGACGCTCGGCACCGACCAGGAGTTTCCGGTGCGTGACGACGGTCTGCCCGGCTTCGAGGAGGCCTACGGCTTCGGTTTCGGGGACGTGCAGGCAGGCGACCCCGGGCTGATGTACGCCGCGGTCGACAACGGCGACGTCGATGTCATCACCGCCTACACGACCGATGGTCGCATCCCGGCACTCGACCTCGTTGTCCTGGAGGACGACAAGGGCTTCTTCCCGCCCTACTACCCGGCACCCGTCGTGCGTCAGGAGCTCCTGGATGAAGACCCGGAGATCGCCGACGTGCTGAACAGGCTCGGTGGCGCGATCACCGAGGACCAGATGGCCGAGATGAACTACCAGGTCGACGAGGAGGGGCGGTCCACCGAGGACGTCGCCCGGGAGTTCCTCGAAGAGCAGGGCATCATCGGCGCCGGCGACTGAGCCGGACGCATCGGGCCATCGGAAATGCCCGTGAGCCTCGCCCGTCCCGCACGGGTCGGGTCGGGGGCTCGCGGGGCGTACTGCGCCAAGGAGATTCTCATCCCGTGAGCAGGTCGATCAGGACAATCGCCACCGTCATCGCCGTGCTGGGGCTGATGCTCGCTTCGATCGTGGGAGCGGCGTCGCAGGACGGCGACAAGCCGAAGGTTTCGGTCGGCACGGTGGCCTACACCGAGCAGGTGATCATGGGCGAGCTGCTGTCGCTCATCCTCGAGGACGCCGGCTACGAGGTGGAGCGGACCTTCAATCTCGCCAGCGAGGCAATGCTCCACCAGGCGCACACGAGCGGCGAGGTCGACGTCAGCGTCCAGTACACCGGCTCCGGTCTGGTCGGGATCCTCGGCATGGAGGTGCCGGAACCGACGGTGAACGATGCGGGCACGCCGGTGTCGATCCCGGAGCAGTCGTACGACATCGTCTCCCGGGAGTTCGACGAGCAGTTCGGCCTCATCTGGCTGGATCAGCTCGGATTCAACAACACCTACGCGCTGCTCGTGACCCGGGACACCGCCGAGGAGTACGACCTGGAGACGATCAGCGACCTCCGGGAGCATGCCGGCGAGCTCACCCTCGGAAGCGATGTGCCGTTCCCGGCCCGGCCCGACGGTCTGCCCGCGCTCGAGGAGGGGTACGACATGGAGTTCGACGATGTCGTCACGATGGACGTCGGGTTGCTCTACTCCTCGGTCGATCAGGGCGAGGTCGACGTGATCGTCGGCTACTCCACCGACGGCCGCATCCCGCTGCTCGATCTGGTGATCCTCGAGGATGACCTCGATCACTTCCCGCCGTACCACGCGGCACCGGTCGTCGACGCGGAGCTGCTCGAGGCCAATCCGGAGATCGCGGACCTCGTCAACCAGCTCGGTGGCCTGTTCGACGACGAGATCATGGCCCGTATGAACTACGAGGTCGATGAGGAGAACCGTGAGCCGCGTGACGTCGCCAGGGAGTTCCTGGAGGAGCAGGGCATCATCGGCGGCGAATAGCGCGCATGAACGGTGTCAGGGAGGTGAGACCAGCAGGGACGCGGAGAGACAGACACGGTGCCGTTCGGCAGGAAACAATGAGGAGAAAAGCCACCATGAGACGACTCGCTCGTGCGATCACGCTGGTCTTGCTCGCACTCGGCATGATGACCGCGTCGATGACCGGGCTGGCCGCTCAGGATAGCGACAAGCCTGTGGTCACCGTGGGGTCGAAGGATTTCACCGAGCAGCTCATCGTGGCCGAGATGGTGGCGCTCATGCTCGAGGATGCCGGATATCCGGTCGAGCGTCAGATCAACCTCGGTGGCACCGCCGTGGTGCACCAGGCGCTCGTGAACGACGAGATCGACGTCTACGTCGAGTACACGGGTACCGGGTTGCTGGCGCTGCTCGAGATGGAGCTGCCCGAGACGACCGCTGACGGTGCGACACCCGCTGATGGCTCAGGCACCGCTGGTCAGGACCAGGTCTACGACATCGTCGCGGCGGAGTACGCCGAGCGATTCGGGCTTGAGTGGCTGCAGCCCTGGGGGTTCAACAACACCTACGCGATTGCGGTGACCCGGGCAACGGCCGAGGAGTATGACCTCCAGACGATCTCCGACCTCGAGAACGCGAACGGTGAGCTCGTCCTTGGTGCGACGCAGGAGTTCCTGGTGCGGCCCGACGGACTGCCAGGACTCACGGAGCTGTACGGGATCGAGTTCGAGGACGCCCAGGGGCTCGATCCGGGCCTCGTGTATGCCGCCCTCGAGGAGGGCAGCGTCGATGTCATCACCGCGACGGCGACGGACGGGCGTATTCCGGCGCTCGACCTCGTTGTCCTGGAGGACGACAAGGGGTTCTTCCCGCCGTACTACGCCGCACCAGTGGTCGACGCGGAGTTGCTGGCAGAGTATCCCGAGATCAGGGACATCCTGAATCAGCTCGCCGGCACCATCGATGACGAGACGATGGCAAACCTCAACTTCCGGGTCGATGACGGTGGGGAGGAGCCCATCGATGTCGCCCGCAGCTACCTCGAGGAGCAGGGCATCATCGGATCCGACAGCTGACGCATACCTGGCCATCGTCGCCAGGTGCTGCGAGCGGTGTCACGTTCGAGTGACACCGCTCGCTTCATTTGCGCACCTGCATGAAGCATGACTCCAGGAGTGGAAACGGAGAGCTCATGACGTCCGTTGCGACACGTGGCAACGGTGATCGCGCTGCCGGGAACGATGCTCGCGTCGATCGCCGGCGCCGCCGGTGTTGCCGCGCAGGATGACGACGAGCCGACAATCTCCGTCGGTTCCAGGAGCTTCGCCGAGCAGATCAGTTTCGGCATGACGCTCGCGCTCATGCCCGAGGACGCCGGCTGCGAGGTGGAGCGCAGTCTCGGTCGTCGGTGGTCTCGCCGTGGGCCATGAGTCGCTGGTGCATGGCGAGATCGATGACTGCGCGCGGTACGAAAGTACCGGGCTCGTCGCCGTGCTCGGCATGGATGCGCCGGCCCCATCGATTTCCGATCTCGCTATCGGCAGGTCTCCGAGGCCTGACTCGTGGAGAACGACCTCGAAGCCACCAGCGATCTCGTCGGCGTTGCCGGGGAGATGACCATGGGCACGGATCCCGAGATGCTGGTGCGTGAGGACGATCTGACAGGGCTGCAGGACACGACGGCTTCGAGTTCGAGGACGCCGTCGCCATGGATTCCGGGCTGATGTCCCCGGCGGTTGCCAGGGGCGATATCGACATCATCACGGCGTTCGCCACCGATGGCCGCATCGAGACGATCGATCGTGTCCTGCTGGACGACAACATGAGACTCGTTCCGCCGCGCCAGGACGTGCTGGAGGAGTCGGAGGTGGAGCAGGTGCTGAACCAGCGCTCCGGAACGATCGACGACGCCACGATGTCCGAGATGAGTTTCCAGGTTGACGAGGAGGGCAGGGAGCCGAGCGACGTGGCTCGCGCAATCCTCGGCGAGGAAGGTATTATCGAGAGGGACAGCCATCGTCGCAGGTGACGGCGAAATGGACAATGCAATGCAAGGACAGGGTGGCGGCATGCGGTATCTCAGGCCCTGGGTCATGGTCGTTCTGATGGTTTCCGGGCTGGTCATGGGCCAGCTGGGCAGTGTGCTCGCTCAGGGTGAGGACGCACCGACGGTAACCGTTGGCTCACTGAGCTTTACCGAGTCGGTCATCCTCAGCGAGATGCTCGCGCTCATGCTGGAGGATGCCGGCTACGAGGTGGAGCGGGCGTTCGAGCTCGGCGTCAGCGCCGATCTCCATGAGGCTCTCACGAGCGGTGAGATCGACGTCTACGTCGAGTACACCGGGGGTGGGCTCGTTGCCATCCTGGGCTCGCCGGTGCCCACCGACAACGATGACGCAGCCACCCCGTCCGCATCGATCGCGGAGCGGACGTATGCCATCGTCTCCGAGCAATACCGTGATGCGTACGGACTCATCTGGCTCGACGAGATCGGCTTCAACGACTCCTACGCGCTGGCGGTGACGCAGGAGACGGCGGAGGAGCTGGGGATCGAGACCATCAGCGACCTCGTCGAGCACGCCGGCGACATGACCCTGGCGACCGATGCCGAGTTCCCCGATCGCCACGATGGTCTCCCGCAGCTCGAAGAGGTCTACGGCATCGAGTTCGCCGAGGTGCGACCGGGCGACCCCACCGCCATGTATGACGCGATTGCGAGCGGCGAGGTCGACGTCATCACTGCCTACACCACGGACGGCCGCCTGCCTGGCCTCGATCTCGTTCTGCTCGAAGACGACGGTCATGCCTTCCCGCCGTACTACGCGGCGCCAGTCGTTGATCAGGACCTGCTGGAGGAGAACCCGGAGCTTGAGGGGATCCTCAACCAGCTGGCCGGACGGATCGACGAGGAAACGATGGCCCGGCTGAACGCGCAGGTCGACGTGGACGGCATGACACCGGCCGATGTCGCTCGCGCATTCCTCGAAGAGGAAGGCATCATCTCATCCAGCGAGTAGGGGCTGATCCGTCCTGTGTGGCGTGGTGTCTTGGCACCCATGCGCCATTTCGCCATGTCTCGGTGCGCGGCTGGACGCGTGCGGTATCCTCGAAGGGCACGAGACAGTCCGACCGCGTTCGCGCGGAACACAGGAAGGAGAATCTCCCCATGGGACGATTCATCAGAACGATTGCGACGGTGCTCGTGGCCCTGGGGCTTGTCCTCGCGTCTCTTGCCGGTGCGGCCGGTGCTGCGGCGCAGGACGAGGACAAGCCGACAGTCGTGGTTGGATCGAAGGATTTCACGGAACAGATCATCGTCGCCGAGATGGTGGCCCTGCTGCTCGAGGACAACGGGTACAACGTGGAGCGGCAGCTCAATCTCGGCGGGACGGCCGTCGTGCATCAGGCCCTGGTGAGCGGTGAGATCGACATCTACGTCGAGTACACCGGCACGGGCCTGCTGGCCATCCTCGGGCAGGAGCTGCCGGAGGTGGATGCCGCGGGTGCCACACCGGCGGCCGATAGCGGTCAGGATCAGGTCTACGAGATCGTTTCCTCCGAGTACGAGGCGCAGTTCGGGCTCGAATGGCTGGAGCCGTGGGGCTTCAACAATACCTACGCGCTCGCCGTCACCCAGGAAACGGCGGAGGAGTACGACCTGCGGACGATCTCCGATCTCGAGGCGGTGGCCGGAGAGATGACCTTCGGCGCGACCCAGGAGTTCCTCGTCCGCGAGGACGGTCTGCCGGGTCTCGAGGCGGCCTACGGCTTCGAGTTCGGTGACGAGCAGGGGCTCGACCCGGGTCTGGTGTACAGCGCCGTCGCCGAGGGGCAGGTGGATGTGATCTCCGCCTTCGCGACCGACGGGCGCATCGAGGCGCTCGACCTCGTGCTGCTCGAGGACGATCTCGGCTTCTTCCCGCCGTACTACGCCGCGCCGGTCGTCAGTCAGGAGCTGCTGGAGCAGAGTCCGGAGATTCGGGACATCCTCAACCAGCTGGCGGGCACCATCGACGACTCCACGATGGCGCAGCTCAACCTTCGGGTCGACGAGGGTGGCGAGAGCGAGATCGACGTCGCCCGCTCCTACCTCGAGGAGCAGGGACTCATCGGCTCGGATGGCTAGCGCCGTCGCATCCTCGCTGCCGGTCTCGTGGATTCGGAAGCCCCCACGGCCAGAGGCTGTGGGGGCTTCCCGCTATATGGGGGATGGGTGCCTGGACGCCGCATGGGTGAGGCGATCGCGCCGGCCATCGACGCTGTGGGCTCGCCGGGTGGATGAGGCGCGAGCCTGCCCCAAGCGACGTCGAGGGATAGGAGGGACGGCCCCCTCGACGGGCGTCGGCGCCACGCAGACCGTATCGGTCGGTACACAACAGGTTGACGGTAACAGAGGCGGTCGCTAGGATAGGCGCTTGGGACCCACAATCGAGTTCGAGCGCCTCGGTGTTGGCCGCAGCACGCTGGTGGTGACTCGCATTGAAGGACGGCGACGTGGACAGTCGCCTGTGCCGTCGAGGAGGACGCGCATGGACCACCAGATCTCGCAGCGCATCGAGCATCTCACCTATGCGATGCGCTGGTTTCTCACCTATCTCCAGGACACCTCGTACGACGAGCTCGTCAACGACCCTCGTACCGACAACTTCGCGCTCGGCAACCCGCAGGACATGCCCCTCCCCGGGTTCGTCGAGACGCTCCACCGCGCCGCCGAGCCACGGAACAAGGATTGGTTCGCCTACAAGCTGAGCGAGCCCGAGTCACAGGCGGTCGTGGCGGCCGCGCTGCGAGAGGAGCTTGGCCTCCCGTTCGAGCCGGACGACATCGCCATGACGAACGGCGCCTTCGGCGCCCTGGCCACCGCGATCCAGGTCGTCGTGGATCCGGGCGACGAGGTGATCCTCAACCTGCCGCCGTGGTTCTTCTACGAGGTCCAGATCGCCAACGCCGGTGGCGTGCCGGTGAAGGTTCCCGTCAACCGGGGGACATTCGACCTCGACCTCGATGCGATCGAGGCCGCGATCACCTCGCGCACCCGCGCGATCATCGTCAACACGCCCAACAATCCGACCGGAGTGATCTACACGCCGGAGACGCTCCAGCGCCTCGCGGAGATCCTCACCAGGGCCTCGGAGCGCAACGGGCGCCCGGTCTACCTGATCTCGGATGAGCCCTACCGGCGCATTCGCTACGATGGCGCCCCGTTCACATCACCGCTCGCCTGCTACCCCTTCTCGATGATGTCCTACTCCTACGGGAAGATCCTCCTGACGCCGGGTCAGCGCCTGGGCTACCTCGCCCTGCCGCCGACCATGCCGAACCGGGAGGCGATGCGGTCCGCCATCCAGATCGAGCAGATCACCGCGGGCTTCCTCTTCCCGAACGCGATCATGCAGCACGGGATCGCCGAGTTCGAGCGGCTGGCGATCGACATCGAGGCGCTCAGGCGGAAGCGTGACCGCATGGTCGGGGCGCTCCGGGAGATCGGGTACGAGGTCCACTCGCCGCAGGCAACGTTCTATCTCCTGCCGAAGTCACCGTGGCAGGATGACATGGCCTTCACGCGCGAGCTCGCGGCCCGCCACATCCTCTGCCTGCCCGGTTCCGTGGCGGAGATCCCCGGGTACTTCCGCATCTCCCTCACGGCGAGCGAGGAGATGATCGAGCGGAGCCTGCCGGGCTTCGCCGACGCCTTCCACTACGCATCGACGCACGAGCCCGCGGCCGCGAAGATGGCGGCCGCCCGCTAGCGACCGGCCCACGCACCCCCACGGTTCGACGATCGCCTCCCGGCAACACCGCCGGGAGGCGATCGTGTCGTGTGGACGCGGGCTGCCAGCTGCGATTATCGTGTGGGACGAGGGAACAGCAAGAGACGCAATCGGCCGGCGGCCGTTCCCGTCGCGCGAACACGCGGTGCTCCTGAAGGGTGAACGCTCTTGGCTGACTGGCTCGACTTCGCGGTCATCACGGCATCGGTCCTGGCGTTCGCCCACGCGGCGAGCCCATGGATCCGAATGCATCTCGGCCCCCACGCGCTGAAGGTCCGATCCTTCGGCGGTGGGGTGGGGCTCGCATACGTCTTTCTCGCGCTCTTCCCGGAGATCGACCTGGCACACGACTGGCTCGGGCACCACGTGCACCTCGTGACGCTGGTGAGCTTCCTGCTCTTCTACGTGTTCGAGTGGAGGCTGATCCTGATGGCGCGCTCCCAGCGACAGGAGCTGCCGTCGGAGCCCAACGACGGGCATGAGGGCTCCCAGGCGGTCGCCTTCTGGTTCCACATCGGGATCCTCGCGATCTACACCTCGCTGGTGATGTTCACGCTTCCCGAGCGGGTATCCGGCGACCTCTTCTTCGCGCTCACCGGCGGCCTGGCGATCGGGCTGCATTGCGTCTACAAGGACTACCTGCTGCGGACCCGGGTGGAGAATCAGTACCAGACGGCCGGTCGCTACCTCCTGGCACTGGCGCCCATCGTCGGCTGGCTGGCCCACCGACTCTTCGAGCCCTCCGAGGCCGTGCTGGACCTCGGCATGGCCGTGCTGGCAGGTGTGCTCATCCAGAGTGTCTTCCGGGATGAGATTCCCGAGCCGGAAGGTGCGGCCGTAGGGTGGGTGTTCGCCGGGGTCGTGACCTTCGCGCTCCTCTCCTATATCTCGTAGCCATCGCTGGCGCCACTGCCCGAGCGGCCCCAATCCCGGACCATCCGTCCTAGCGCTCCTCCCGGATCGGCACCGGTCGGCGATCCGGACCGATCGCAACGAGCACGAATCGTCCCTCGGTGACCTGCTCGATCGCCCCACCGTCGACGCGCTCCACCAGCGCGTTGACCTGTACCGTGATGCTCGTGCGGCCGATCCGCTCGACCTTCGCGTAACACAGCAGGCAGTCGCCGACGAATACCGGTCGGTGCAGCACGACGTTGTCCATCGCGACGGTCGCGAGCCGATGCGAGGTGTGCTGCCTGGCCTCGACCCAGGCGGCGAGGTCCATCTGACTGAGAAGCCAGCCGCCGAAGACGTCGCCGGCCGGGTTGGTATCGGCCGGCATCGCGACGACGCGGATCACGAGCTGCGAATCGTCCACCTCTTCCCTCCGTGGTTGCGGCAACGGGCCGCCTCTCCGACATGCGAATTCGACGTCAGCATACGGCACGCTTGCGGGCGCTCCCACACCCACGCCGGGCCCGGCGGCCGGTGAGGTCTTTCATTCCCGCAAGGCAGATGCTAGAGTGTACGTACACTCCTGTCTTCGGCGCGCAGCTGGCTCACCGCCGGCTGTCCGTCTGTTCAGGCCGGGAAACGGGAGGCGTCCGTACGGCGTTAACGCCATGGAGATCATCAGCCGCGCGCATCCCCGTCACACCAGCGCGGCGCGCGACTCCAACCGGGCCTGTGTATCGCGAGGGAAAACATGGCACACCACACCCCACGTCGAAGGAGCAGCCAGCCGGCCGGTATCGGCCGGGCGGTACGCACGCTCCTGACCCTGTCGGTCGCCATCGCGGCGCTGCTGGCAGCGCTGCCCGTCACGGCCGCGCAGGAGACACCGGCGGCGACCGGCGCGATCGAGGTTCACGTCTCGTCCTGCCCGCCCGGCTACGACGGCTCGAGCCACTTCGACGCGTGCCATGCCAGCGGCCTCGCCGGCGTCGAGGTACGGCTCACCGGCCCGGCGAGCGACGCCAGGGTGACCGAGGGCGACACCGGGGCGGTGCGCTTCGCCGACATCCCCGCCGGGGAGTGGACGATCGAGGTTGTCCTCCCGGATGAGGGCCAGCGCTACGAGACCTACTGCTCGCTCGAGGGGAGCGATACCCGCGTTCCGATGAGCCCGGAGGACAGCAACCCTGGCTCTGTCAGCCTCGCCGAGGGGCAGGCGGTGATCTGCGACGTCTACGTCATCCCCGCGGCCGAGGCAACCGCCGCCCCTGACCCCGGCGAGACTGAGCTCGCCCGGATCGCGGTCGACCCGGCCTCCTGCCCCGAGGGCACGGATCCCGAGGCGGACTTCGACGCGCTTGCGGAACAGTGTTCCAGACCGGTCGATGGCCTGACCTTCACCTGGGGTGACGCATCGGGCCCGATCGAGACGTACGACACGGACGATGCCGACGACGGCCAGGTGCTCATCGAAGGCATCGAGCCGGGGAGCTACACGCTCTACTCCGACGTGCCGCTGGCGTCGGCGACCGAGGTGCTGTACTGCGTCGCGGACGGCGGCGACCGGTACCGGAAACAGTTCGACGAGAGCGGTGTCACGACATTCACGGACATCCAGCGCGAGCAGATCGCGTGCGACTGGTTCATCGTGCCCCTCGAGGCCGAGCCGGAGCCGACCGTCGTGCCGACCGGGATCGCGACGCAGGACCCCGTCGTCACGCCGACGCCGGACGCCGCGGCGCCGACCGAGCCCGCCGAGGATTCCGGAGATGGACGTGGTGTCGAGAGCGGCGCCTCGGTCACGGTGCACCTCGCGCTCTGCCCGGTCGGCTACGAGGGCGACGAGCTCTACGACACGTGCCACGGGACCGGGGTGTCGGATCAGGAGTTCGTGCTGACCGGCCCCGACGGCGAGGTGAGCGCGGTCACCATCGTGCCGCAGACCCCGGGACCGGGCATCGTCGAGTTCACCGGTCTCCCCGCTGGCGACTACACCCTTGCGGGAGGGCCGCCGGGCGACGTCGGCAGCGTCCGCCTCTACTGCACGACGCAGCCGGACGGCGCGTTCGTCGAGACGGCGCTCGATTCCACCCGGGCGGGCTTCCCGGTGGGTGAGGGCGAGGACCTGCTGTGCGACTGGTACTACATCCCCGACAACGCGCAGGGCGAGACGCCGGTTCCCACCGCCACTGCCGAGCCGGAGTCGCGCGCCGAGATCCTGGTGACCCTCCTCGCCTGTGAGCCCGGTGCGACGCTGTCCGGCGCCGGTTATGACGAGCTTCACGATGCCTGTCAGGAGACGCGGGACGGCATCGAGTTCCGGCTCAGCGATCCCGGCGCGCCACCGCTGACCGCCGCTACCGGAGTATCCGGTCCGGGTGCGGTGCGGTTCTACGACCTGCTGCCCGCCGACTACACGCTGGCGCCATCCCTGCCGCAGGACCTTCGCACCGCGGCGGTGTACTGCCAGATCGACGACGGCGAGCGCTACCAGAAGAGCGTCACCGACGGCGCGACGACCTTCGTCGATGTCGACGGCGAGTCCATCGCCTGCTCGTGGTTCGTCGCCCGGTCCGTGGCCCCGACCGAGGTGCCGAAGCCCGACGGACCGACCGGGTCGATCACGGTGCGCGAGTTCGTCTGTGAGGCCGATCAGAGCAAGATCGAGGACTGGGAGCGGGAGTGCGAGGCGGGGTCGAGCGGCGCGACGTTCACGGTCGCGTCGGCCGACGGCAGCATCTCGCTGACCTCGGCCACCAATGCGAGCGGCATCGCCACCTTCGACGGTCTGCCGGATGGCTTCTACACGCTGCGGCAGAACGACGGCGTCTGGTGCAAGGCGAAGGCGGAGCGGGTCGACAGCAAGAGCCGCGTGATCGTGGAGGGCGGTCAGAATACCGACGTCTTCCTCTACCAGTGCTCCCAGGTCACCGACCTGCCCAACACGGGAAGCGGACCCGGGATCGCCCCGATCGAGCGGCCCGCGTGGTGGCAGGACCTGACCATGACTCAGTTCCTGCTGATGGGAGCGGGCGTGCTCGGCGGGATGATCCTCGTCGGGTGGGGCGCGGGACGGGTCCTGTCGGTCCGAGCGTGACCTGTCCGGACAGGGACGGGCGTGTAGAATGTGCAGCGGGGAGAGATGGACGCGATCGTGCTCCGTTCCGACTGGACTGTCGCTCCTGGACGGCCGATATCGAGGAATAGCTGATGTTGCAACGAATGAAGCGCTCGTTGGTTCCGCTGGTGGCCGGCGTAATGGTGGTCGCCGGGCTGGGCGCGGGGGTATCCGCAAGCACCGGTATCCAGCTGCCAGCGTGGGGCACCGAGCCTCCGGGGAACCTGCGGCCCGGCCCGCTCGGCCTGAATCCGATGGTCGACCAGCCGGTGGCGCCGGTCTCGATCGTGATCCCGGACGCCTCGGTAAACGCCGAGGTTGAGCGCAACCAGATCGTCGACGGGGTCATGCTCGATCCGAGCGGTCCCTGGGTCGTCTCCTGGTACCAGGAGACGGGGCTGCTGGGCGAGGTCGACAACGTGGTGATGTCCGGCCACGTCGACTACTGGGATGTCGGTCCGGCCGTGTTCTGGACGGTGGCGCAGCTCAAGGAGGGCGCCAGGGTCGAGGTACGCGGCGAGGACGGCTCGACATACATCTATGAGATCGAGTGGGTGAAGGACTACGAGGTCGCCGGGCTCACCCCGGAGATCATCAACGAGATCGTCGGCAGGACCGACTATCGGGCCATCACCCTGATCACCTGCGGCGGCGAGTTCAACTTCGATACCGGTGAGTACACGTCGCGGACCATCATTCGCGGGCGCATGGTCGACGTCAAGCGCGCCGATGAGCCGGCGACGCAGGACCAGGCGGCTCCGCCGGAGACTCCGGTCGCGGGCGCGGCCGAGGAGATCATCGACGAGATCGGGTCAGGCGAGATGGCGGCCGGCACCACCGCCATGGTGACCGAGGTGGAGGTCAACATGCGCGCCGAGCCCACCACCGGAGCCGAGGTGGTCACGGTCCTCACGGCCGGGCAGCAGGTCACCATCATCGGCGGTCCGCAGGATGCCGATGGCTTCACCTGGTGGCAGGTGTCGCTCGATGACGGCACCGAGGGCTGGGTCGCCGGAGACTTCCTCGAACCGTAGGGGCCGTTGCGAGGGAACGCGGCAAGCCATGAAAACCGCCGGTGGGATCGTCCCCACCGGCGGTTTGGCGTGTGGGCTGGCTCAACCGGATCTGCCGCCGGAGCTTGCCAGTCGCGCATGCCCGGATCGCGTGACCAGTCCCGACCTGGCTCGAGCAGTCCCCGAACCGACCTGGCCGGGCATGCGTCAGCGGCCCAGCGCAGGACCGTACGCGATGGATGATCTCGAACCTGCGTGCTCAGCGCGACGGCGCGGAACCGAGGCGCTGGTCGCGGGCGTGGAGCCAGGCGAGTGCGTCTTCGCGGCGAATATCGAGCACGTGGTGATCGACGATGAACGCCTTGAGCCTGCCCCACTGGGCCTCGTGCAGGATCAGGTGGAGGTCCATGCCGAGCAGCCGGGCCAGCTCGTCGGGCGAGTAGTGATCGCGGTGCAGCAGGTCGAAGAGTGCATCCCGCTCCGCTGGGGTGACCATGGGGCGACGGCCTTTCCGTTCGGCACCAGTCTCGGATGCTACATAACAATATGTCACATCCGTATTGTAGACCCGGATCGCGGGAAGGCAAGCGTCGCTCCGCCTGCCGGCGTGCCTCCTAGACGTTGACGAACAGCGCGCTGACGGATTCGCCCTGATGGATGCGCTTGATCGCCTCGGAGAGCAGCGGCGCGATCGACAGGATGGTCATGTTGGGCAGCTGCTTCTCCTGCGGGATCGGCACCGTATTGGTGGTCACGATCTCCTCCAGCTCATCCCCGAGCGAGCGCAGGCGGTCGATCGCCTTGCCCGTGAACAAGCCGTGGGTGCAGGCGAGCGAGATCCGACCGACCCGCTCGCGATGCAGGGCCGAGATCAGCTCGAGGATGGAGCCCCCCGTCGCCACCTCGTCGTCGAGGATGATCACGTTGCGTCCCGTGACCTCGCCGACGATCGCGTCGATCACCACCCGGTCGTCGGAGAGTCGCCGCTTGCTGCCCGCAGCCACCGGCAGGTCCAGGATCCGGGCGAACTGCGTGGCGGCCTTGGCGTTGCCGAGGTCGGGTGAGACCACGATCGTGTTGTCGAGGTCCCGCGTCCTGAAGTGATCGGCGATCACGTTGAGGGCATTGAGGTGGTCGACCGGCACGCTGAAGAAGCCATGCACCTGCGGGGAGTGGAGGGCCATCGTGAGCACGCGGTTGGCCCCGGCGGTATCCAGCAGGTCGGCGACGAGTCTGCCGCCGATGGAGATCCGGGGTGCGTCCTTCTTGTCGGATCGGGCGTAGGCGTAGTGCGGGATGACGGCGGTGATGCGGGCCGCGGAGGCGCCGCGTGCGGCGTCGAGCATCAGGAGCAGCTCCATCAGGTGCTCCTGAACCGGCGGCGACAGCGGCTGCACGATGAAGACATCGTTCTCGCGACAGTTGGCCTGGAGCTGCACCTGCAGGCAGTCGTTGCTGAACCGGCTGATCTCCGTGTGGTGGAGCGGCTGCCCGAGGTGCTCGCAGATCTCTCGGGCGAGTCCCGGGTGGGCGCTGCCGGTGAAAACGCCAATGTCGCGCATGTTCCGTCCTCCTCCGTGGACGCCGATGGGGTGCTGCTGGTTTCGCCCTGCATGACACTGACCCGGCCGCAGCCGGGTCAGTTCGGGCTCGGTTCATTGTACCGGGACCAGGGCCTCAGGCCGAGAAGCGTCGCCCGTCGGCCGTGACCGCCAGAGGTGTGTCCGATGACTGGGTGCCGGTCTCGCCGCAGGCACCCCACAGGCCACGAGCTTCGGCCTGGGCAACCGCCTCGGCCCCGCGCAGCCAGCTCGCGAAGCGGGTGTTCGGCTCGCTGATCCCTGCCGTCGCCGCACCCTGCTCCACCAGCTGATGCGCGACGAGGACGTAGCGGCCATCGTCCTGCTCGACCCAGACGTCGCGGACCCAGTTGCCACGGGCATCGACGTCGGTCGCCTGCCGCTCGATCTTGACGTTGCGACCCGCCACCAGTGAGCGGTGGATCTCGGTCGCCTCGGCGGCGTAGCAGTCGTCACCGCTCGGGACATCGATCCCGAGGTAGCGAACGGTCTGCTGCACCCCATCCTTCTCGATCACGATCGTTTCCGCGTCAAGCACATCGACCACCGTCGCGTCGATCGTGTCTGGCGCTGCACCCTGTCGCATCTCGGCGAGCGATGGCGTCGTCTCGAGAATCGAGCCGAGGTCGAGAACCTGGTTGCCGGCACGCAGCGAGAGCGACTCCGCCTCGAGTGGCGCCAGGAACGTCAGCACGAACTCATGCTCTTCCCCCGGGGCCCACAGGATCGCGTCCGTGTTGCCGTAGGCCGGCGTGTAGCCGAGCAGCGATGCAACCCAGCTGTTGCCGACATCGAGCTGGATCTCCTCGCCATCCGCGATCAGCGCGAACTGGCTCATGTCGAAGACCTGCTCCTGCCCGGTCCAGTTCTGGCCGGAAAGGACCAGCACGATCCACTCGCCGTAGGTCACCTCGGCGACGTCGGGCAGCTCCGGCAGGCTCGTGCCGGTGGTGGCGCCCTCGACGCTGTAGCGGAATCCCTCGGCGACGAATTCCTGCGCGGGAGGCTCGTCCGGGTTGACGCTCGGCTCCTGGGGCTCGAGGGTCGGCTGCTCGGGCACCTCCGTCTCGACGGGTGGTTCGGTCTCCTCGGTCTCCGGCGTGCTCGTCGGCACGTCCTCGGTGGGAGCGGCGGTCTCCGTGGCCGGTGCCTCGGTGGGGACCGGCGTTTCCTCTGCCGGAGCCTCCGTCGGCGCGGGCGTCTCGATGTCGGGCTCGTCAGGGGTGTCCGGGGTCTCGATATCGGGCTCGTCCGGTACGTTCGGTGTCTCGATGTCCGGTGCTTCGGGCGTCTGCACGACGATCGGTGGCTCGGTGGAGACCGGTTCATCGTCGACCGGGACCTCCTCGACCGGCTCGTCGCCGGCACCATCGTCCGCGACGTCGTCCGTGTCGGCCGGCGGATCGACGACCTCCGGCTCGGTGGTCAGGGATTCCTGGCCGGCATCGGCGTTGCCGCTGTCATCGCTGCCCTCTGACGGCGGGGTCGGGGTTGGGATGGCGACGGACGGACCTGTGTCATCGCCGTTCCCGCCGGCATCCGGGATCTCCGAGGTAGCACCGCCCACGCCGAGTGCGGCTTCGGTCGGCATGATCTCCTCGGGGCTCGTGCCGGCTCCGGTGGTACCGTCGCCCGTCTCGGAGTTGGATTCCTGCGGCACGCCGCCTGGGTCGGCAGCGAGTTCCGGTTCGGTGTCGTTGTCGTCGTGCTGGAGAGCGGCCGGGAGCCGATCGTTGATCTCGTCGGGGAGGTAGGGACGCGCGAACCAGCTGCCGACGAGCGCGATGATGGCCACCATCGCGATCCGGGTGACCCAGATGCCCGGGCCCGCACCGCGCCTGCGACGCTCCTCCGTGATCGAGGTGACATTCGCCGACTCGGCGGTTTCCGCCGGAGGGGCTTCCACCGGCTCCGCGACAACCGGGCGGGTCGACAGGAAGCGGGCGGCGCGGCTCTGCGGCTCGACCGGTTCCGGCTCCGGTGCCTGGAACGGGAGCGGCTTCTTCCTCGCCGGGCGCTCCTCCCACGCGTCGGGCGCGGCGGTGTCGCGTTGCCTGTCGGTGGTGTCCTGTGTCGCCTCGAAGGCGGGGAGGGGCGGCAGTGAGATCGACCGGCCCGCGCCGACGCCGTTCTTCCAGGTCGGGAACTCGGCGTCGAGCTGCTCCTTGCGCGCGCGACCGGTGAGGATCGCCACCAGCTGGGAGGCGGGTCCGCGACCCTCGCGCACGGTGAGCAGCAGGCGCTCGGTGGTGGTGCGACCGGGCACCACGCCCTCCGGCGTGATCGAGATGCGGACGTCGCTCTCCCTGATGCGGAGCGGGGCCGGGATCAGCCACGAGCGCGGTGCCTCGAGGAGGATGGTGTCGCGGTTGGTGAGCAGGAAGCGCTCGGCGGTCACGAAGAGCAGGGCGGGGATGTCACCGTCCTGGCCGACGACAAGGACCTGTCCCTCCCACGAGATCCCCTCGTGCTCGATCTCATCGATGATCGGCGCGCGCGGGCGAGGGACCATCGGGACGGCCGTAGGCCGGTTGGCCGGTCGGTCTGACGGCGATTGCGAAGCTGGCATGGAGGCGACCTCCCTCACGAGACGTTGAGCGCCGTGGCTGCGCGAGACCACAGCGACGGGATTGGGCTGGGAGCAACGTCCCGGACCTGCGATAGTTGCTGACGCCGAATGTCGTGCTGGGCACGACGAACATGTGCAGAGTGAACGCACAACATGTACGTACACTGTAGCATAGCGCGCAGTCCGTTGAGAAGTACAGGGTGATGGGGAATGGGACCGTTTCCTCCACCGTCCACCCATCGATGGGCGGGTCGGCCGGAGGTGGGCAGGACCGGGGGATTGCTCGTAATCGCCACGTATCACGGACCCGCGCCGCGGGTGGTGGACATCGAAGCAGCGTGCCGGTGCTGTGCTGGACGTCCACCGGGCGGTCTCGCGAGGATCACACCTCGGGGGCGGGATCTGGATACGGACCGTGCCGGCACCCGGACATTGGCCGTCGACACCACCGCCCGATCCGCGCGGATCGGGCGGTGGTGTCGACGGTGCGTCGATTCGCGGCTCGCCGGGGATCTCCGACCGGCGCCGGCTCGGACTACTCGGCCCGCCGGGCCGGTGGCAGCTCCGCCGCGATCAGGGCGGCGTGGAGGTTGAGGCGGGCGTCCGGGTCGTCGGGGTCGACCTTGAGGAGCGACCGGATCTGCCGGAGCCGGTAGGTGAGCGTGTTCCGGTGGATGTTGAGGTGCTCGGCCGTCGGTCGCTGCGTGCCGCCGAACGCGAGATAGTGTCGCAGCGTCTCCCGGAGCTGCCCCCGCCGATCCTCGCGGATCAGCTCGCCGATCATCGTGTCGACGAACTCGTCAAGGATCGGCGTGCCCCAGGTCTCGTAGAGCAGGCGCATCACGCCGAGCCTGGCCATGTCGTCGAACCGGACGATGCTGCCACAGATCGCCTCCGCCCGACGCGCACCCATAAGAAATGAGACCTGTCGCATCGCCGCCGCGAGATCCGCGGCCGTGGCGATCCGGCCGGACACGACGATCCATGCGTCGGTCGGCCGGCTCTCCTGACGCGTGCCGGACGGCTCCCCGGTCAGCAGCCAGGCGGGCCCCTCCTGATGGGTGCCGGCATCGATCGGCGTGCCGAGCGAGACCAGCAGTGGCCAGATGTCGCTCTCCCGACTGCCGGGCGGCGCGATCGCGACGCGGAACGGCGCATCCTGCGGCACGCCCGCCCGGCGGAGCATGCCGCTGGCGCCCTGCGGATCGATCGGGGCAATGGAGAGCGCCTGGTTGATGAGGCGGGTCCGGGTTTCGAGGTCGTGGACGGAGGCTGCCTCCTCGTCCAGGGTCGCCTGCACGGCCGTGGCCACGCGCTCCAGCACGAGGCGGCCGAGTGCGTGCGTCTCGGGCGTGATCCGCCCGACCATGAGCACCCGGTTGCGGCGCAGCGGGCGAGACAGCCAGCTGCCGTCCGGCGAGCCCGGGGAGGGATCGTCGGTGGTGCTGATGAGCAGGTTGCCGCCGGCGGTACGCACCACGAAATCGAGCCCGAGGTGGTCGGCGAGCACGCGGAGCAGCGTTTCCGGCGAGGCGTGGGCGCTGACCTGGGTCGCGACGATTCGCTCGATGTCGGTCCCCGTGCGGAGAAGGTCCCCCCGCCTCGTCGTCAGCATGCGGTTGAGGTCGCTCTCGAGGTCGGTGCCGATCCGCTCGGCCCGCAGGACCGGCACCGGGCTGTGGACCGGCTCATCCGTGTCCAGCACCACGCCGGCGACCGGCTGACTGGTGAGCTCCTGGATCAGCATGTGCAGATTGAGCGCCGATTCGGTCACCACCCGCTCGGGAAGCAGCACGAGCTCGCCGCCACGCAGCTTGGGGAGCATCGGGGGGGTCGAGCGTGCGGTGATCACCCAGTCGACATCCCGGTCGAGCGGGTCGTCGGCGCCATTGTCGGAATCCGGGATATCGGGAGATACGAGATCGGTCCAGGCGATGAGGTCGCGAAGGGTGATTTCGCCGGTGGCCATGGTTCGGGGGCTCCTGGGGTGATATCCATCAACTGCTGTGAGCCACGGCGTCGTTGACGAGACCGTCATCAGCATACGCTGGCGAGGTGTGCATGTCGACCAATGGCTTGTCGGGACTGGATTGCCCTTGTTACACAAGTGGTGGGGTATTGTGCATAAAGCCCAGATTGCGCAATTGGTCCTCGTGCCCGGAGCCGGGTATGCTGCCTGCATGAGCGTCGATGGCCGGTCCATGCCGGTGCGGGCACCAGCATCATCCCTGATCTCCCCCTCCCGCCTGCTGCTCGTGGTGGCGAGCCTGGTCGGGCTGGCGGGGTTCCTCTACCCGTTTCTGTTGCCGGCGGTCTCGCAGTCGGCGTCGACCGATGCCGCCCACGCCGACGACGCGCCGCTGCTGGTGGCGCTGGTGACGGCCTTCGCGATCGCGGCCGTGCTGGTGGCGATCTCGGAAGATCACACCGGCGCCTCGCGATCGCGGGTGATCGCGCTGCTCGGGGTGCTGGTGGCGATCGACGCCACCCTGCGTCTGGTGCCCACGGTGCTCGGCGCGTCTCCGGTCTTCCTGCTGATCATGCTGGTGGGAGCCGTGTTCGGCGCCTCGTTCGGCTTCCAGATGGGTGCCCTGACGATCCTGCTCTCGGCGGTGCTCACCGGCGGCATGGGACCATGGCTGCCCTACCAGATGCTCGGCGCGGCGTGGATCGGGCTCACCGCAGGGTGGCTCCCCCGCGGGGGAGGTGAGCGACGGCGTCTGGTAACGCTGGCGATCTTCGGGGCGGCGTGGGGTCTGCTGTTCGGGGCTCTGCTGAACCTCTGGTTCTGGCCTTTCAGCGCCCCGGGCGTGGGTGAGGCGGGGTCCATCTATTGGACCCCCGGCCTCTCGTTCGGCGAGACGGTGGAGCGGTATGCGCGCTTCTACCTTGTTACATCGCTCGGATTCGATCTCTTCCGGGCCGCCGGTAATGTGGTCCTGGTGCTGGTACTCGGTGGACCGATCCTGCGACTGCTCGAGCGGTACCGGCGTCGCTTCAGCTGGGAGCCGTGGGAGGCGATCGACGAGGAGCCATGAGCGGCGATGAGGCGCCGCGGCGGGTGCGCTGGGAGGCAGGGGTGGGGCACGCGGATACCAGTTCCCGCCGCGGCGCCATCCGGTCACGCAGAGCGGCGCGGTGCCGTCAGGCCGGTCAGGGCCGCCAGCGTCGCCACCCCGACCACGATGTGCATCAGCACGAGCGTGACCACCATCCGGGCCGGCGGGTCATCGATCCCGAAGATCGGGATCATCGACAGCAGGATCACGATGGCGCCGACGATCCAGAGGATACGGTCGGCCTGCCTGGTGAAGCGCCGCAGCAGCGCATACACGAGTGACGCGGCGAGCGCACCCTGTGCCGACATGATGATCGTCGGTGCCAGCGTGATCGGCTCGTCGCCGGCGGGGGTCGAGACCAGTACGCTGTGGGGCAGGGTGCCAGCGGCGCGGGCGATGCCGTAGCTGATGGCGCCCACGAGCGCCGCCAGAACGATCGACGCAATGGCGGACTGCCAGAGTGGGAGGCTGTTCCGGATATCGCGACGGGTGCGTGAGAGCGTGGCAGCCATGACGAAACTCCTTTCGAGGCGGTTCGAGTCAGCTGTGGTCGAGACCGAAGGACGAGACCGAGGTCGGTGTCAGTCGCATCCACGGTTCCTCGGACGGGTCGTCGGGCTCGTGGATCGTGACGGTGCCGCGGATGTGCACCGCTCGTGGACGCCACGGGTCGGTTGAGACCAGATCGTCGACCACGAAGGCGACGTGCGGGTTCTGTTGGACGTCCTGGTAGCGACGGGTGCTGGCAAGGTTGGCGCCGCTCAGGTCGATGGTGCCGGTCTCCGCGTTGTAGCGGAAGCCGGTGGGCACCACCCGCGGTCGTCCACGCGGATCGACGGTGGCGATCCGGCCGAGCCGCTGCGATCTGAGGTAGGAGATCTCCGCTGGCGTGAACGTCGTCCTCCCTGGCATGACACGATGGCTCCGGTATCCGGTGGTGAAGGAGAATGGAGATCGGGACCCATGGTCGGCAGCCGGTCGTGCCACGGCCGCCACGTTGTGCGACAATGCGATAGGCGCCTAACGGTTTGCTGGCTAATAATTAGCCACAGAACTAGTTTGTTGTCAAGGGGATGCCATGTACGGTGTCGAGCGCTGGCGAATCAACGTGCTGATCCGGACCCTTGCCGTGCGGCACCGTACCTGTGCAGCCGTGGGACTGGGTCGGATCGGACTCTACCCGGGACAGGAGACGGTGCTGCTGGCGCTCGACCGGTTCGGGCCCATGACGCAGCGGCAGCTGGTGGAGTGGCTGGGGATCGAGCCGCCCACCCTCTCGAGCATCGCGGGGAAGCTCGAGGCGGGCGGCTTCATCGTGCGGTCACCGTCGCCGCAGGATCGGCGGGCGACCATCGTCGATCTGACGGAGAAGGGGCGCGACTTGCTGCCGGCGATCCGGGAGGTGATGGCGGAGCTCGCGGAGCTGTCGCTGGAGGGGATCGACGAGGAGACCGCGCAGGTGATGATGCGCGGCATGCTTCAGGCGATCAGGAACCTGGAGGGCAGGTGCGAGCGGGACCGCTGTGAGCCCCGCTCGTCCTGATCGGAATCACGACGTCTTGGCCGGTGCCACCTGGGGACGCTCCCCAAGCGGGCGCGGGTCGATCTTCGCTGCGATCCGGTAGATCGCGCCGGCGATCGCCTGGCGCAGGGCGTGGTGCGTCGTCTGGCTTGGGTAGCGCTCGCTGGGCTGACGCTCGCGCTCCGGGTGCTGTCGGATGATCTCGGTCTCGACCATGTGGTCGTGGATGATCTTGACGGATCCGGGATCGGGAATCATGGGCTCGTTCCTTCCGAGGTTCGTGTCGATTGGTCGTCTGCCCGTGGGTGGGGCCGCTGGTCGACACGCGATATCGTCTTCGTTGTTCGGGGACACGCCGCCCCGGGCCCCAGCCGTTCGGGCTGGCGCGAGTGATGGGGCTCGTGCTGTCGGGCGTCGGGTCAGGCGGTCTGCTTGACCGGTTCGGTGGATTTGGCCGGGGCCGAGGCGGTCGCTTCGCTGTAGACCGCGATCTTGGCGTTGACTTCGTCCAGCGTGCGTTGCAGGTCGGCGATCTGCCGCTCGATCGAGTCGCGGTGGCGTTCGAGGATCTCCAGCCGGTTCGGGATGGTGGCGTCCCCGGCCTTCATGAGGTCGGCCATGCGCTTCATGTCGGCGATCGACATGCCGGTGGCGCGGAGCCGGCGCAGGAACGCCAGCCAGCCCAGCGTGTCCATGGAGTAGCGGCGGTGGCCGCTCTCGGCGCGCTCGACCGGGGTCATGAGCCCGATGCGCTCGTAATAGCGAAGGGTGTGGGGGCTCATGCCGGTGGCGGCGCTCACCTCACTGATCGTCAGCCACGGGCCTGGTGCCGTGTGGGCCATGGTGGCACCTCCTTTCATTCCTGAATCGATTCTGAAGGTTAGAGCGCGCTCCATGTCAAGATGTGGATAACTTTTCGTCTCGACATGGACCGGGCGTGCCGATCAGCGCTGATGTCCCGGAACGAGCGACGACACGTGCAGACCGGAAACGTATGTCGGTGATGGCCGCCAGCGTCACCGGTTGCGCCGTGGTTGGCTTGCCTCACCAGGTCGTCGATCGGTCGGTGGGGCCGGGCGGGTACCGTCTGGTTGACAGTATCCATTCAACGCCGCAGCGGCGCCTGCGTGAGACGGGTCAGGCACCACCAGGCGCAGAACGCCGTGGCGGCATGCATGGCGATCAGGGTGAGCCGGAAATCCGTCGCGATGTCGAGGCTGAAGAGCGGCGGCATCGACGTGAAGAAGATGATCAGGGTGAGCGTCGTGAAGTTGCGGATCGGCACCGACGAGAAGCGCGTGAACCCCCACATGGTAACGCTCGCGATCGCCAGCGTCAGCACGCTCACGAAGATGATCGCCCCGACCCCGAAGGCGGACATGCTGTCGGGCAGATCGTCCGGGATGGTGCCGGTCGCCCGGCCGATGCGGTAGATCGCGAAGTTCGCCGTGATCGCCGCGACGATGGCGGCGACTCCCGCGACCGGGATGCGGCGCGGCTCGATGGGTGGCTCGGTTGGCGTGTCGCGGGGACCGTCCACGTCGGGGCTCCTGAAGAAGGCTGACGATGCTGGTCCCATCCTACCGCGATACCTGCACGCAAGAGTTCCCAACAGGTAGCCCCGGCCATTTGCAGGCCGGGAGGTTCGAGGATCGCAATTGCGGACGCTGCTCCCTACGGAGAAAGCCCCGCGCTGCAAATGCGCGGGGCTACCAGTCGACTTGCTTGGCTCGAATGGCTCTATCAGTCGCCGGAGCCAGGGACAAAGAAGATGTATCCGGGATCCTCAGATACGACTGTCTTTGGCACCTCGATCCACTTGTCTACATCGCCGTCGAGCGGCAAGAGCCAGCGCGTTTGGGACTCGTCGCCCTCGGCCGTGAGCGACAGAAGGGTGCCATCATCCGAGATGAACAGGCTTGCCATCATCGGGTGGCTGCCTGCAACTCCCGGCGGCGAAGCAACCTGCCGCAACTGTGACTCGCCGTTGAGCACCTGCATCAGGTAAATGTGCTGGGTGTCGAAGGCGATGACTTCCGTCTCACCGTCGGCCGAGCTGCCCACCGAGCGCAGTCCGAGGTGCGGATAGCCCTCGTAGCCTGTGTCATTGAGCGGAACATCGTCGATTGTGCCAACGATCCCGCCCGTTACTGCGTCGATGACTCGATAGGTGATTGTGTCGGGTGTTTCCAGCTGGTAGTCGAACGTAACAAGGAATCGATGTGGATACGGCCAGGGGTAGGTGTTGGCGCTGACGTCGATCCCGGTAAGGGTGGTCGTTTCTCCGGTCGAAACATCGATCGAATGGAACGTCGGAGTCTGGTCGTTTGCCACCATCGTCGCGAGGTCGTCACTCCAAAGCTCATCGACGAGCACGACGGAACCCTCCGAGGTGTGCCGCAGATTGATCAGGGGACCATCGCCCTCGAACGCCGTATGCTCGGTGATAGCGGGATCGGTCGGGATCAGTCTGAGCTCGTTGTCAACGATGTAGGCAAAACCTTCATCGGTCCAGATCGCGTCCGCTGGCTCCGGTCCCGTCTCGACGGTCGCTGATCGTGCGATCTCATCGCCATCATTGATGCTGATGATGCTCCAGGTATGCTCGCGCTCGCGCATCGTGCCGCTCGCGCCGTGCAGGGCGATGTGTTCGCCGCCCGGCGACACCTCAAAGCCAACTACTGGAGGGAAGTCGTCGGGCGCGGAGACCCACGACGCCGCATCGAGGCTGCCGTCGAGCACGAGCACGTCGCCGGGGAGGCCACTTGTCACCAGTGTCGCGCTGCCTTCGGTCGAATGTGAGTGACGCTGCAGGGCGAGCACAAGGGCGGTGTCGCCATTCCCTGCCATCAGGTAACCGCCGTGCTCGGGAAGTGCGACCCCTGCGATGTCGGAGAGCAGGCGAGTCTTCATGGTACGCAGATCCAGGATCTGGACATCAGCGGTGTTGCCTGGAGCAGGTCCGATGACCCAGGGAACACGGGCGTCACCGCTTGTCCCAATTGGCTTGCCCTCGGTGGATCCGAACTCGACGAGCTCACCGTTGATCAGGTTGGCCACGGCAACACGTGCATCCTCGGGTTGCTCGGATACGAACCTGACGATCATGGCCAGCGGCGATCCCGTCGGCCCGACGCTGGAGACACCATTTGCGAGCTCCGTTGGTTCTGGCTCTTCTGGGCACGTGAGAACGAGGTCGCCGGTCGTGGTGAGGAGCACAGCAGTACCGTCCCACGGGGATTCGTCGACGCCGTTGAAGATGGGGATGTCCTCGCTGAAGTCGCAGTCGGTGGTCGGGGCCGGAGTGGCGACAGGTGGCACGACCACCTCGGCCGGCTCACTGGTGGCTGGAGACTCAGCCGGTGGCGATGCCTGCATCGCGAAGCCGGGTGCCGTTGGAACGTCATCGTTCGACCCGGATGGCAGGCCCGGACCGCCGGAGAGCCGCCAGACACCGAACCCGGCGAGCAGGATCGCCAGGACGAGACCGATCTTCGCGACCGTGTTCCAGATACGCTGATGGTTCGGGATGCGCGGTCGTGATCGCCGCTCGTGTCTTTGCGGCGGCGATTGCCGGGTGTCGGGTTGCGAGACCCACGGGTTCGCCGTGGCCTCGGCCATGGACACCGATTTCGGTGCTGGCCTGGATGTTCGCTCCATGATCGTCCCCCAGAGCTGCGGATCGGGCTCGGCCGCGCGTGCGTCGCGCGACTCTGCCTCCTCGATCCGTCGGTGGAACCGGGCCGCCGTCTCGATGATCGAGGCGGTATCGCCGGTGGCATCGTGATCGTCGATCCGGGCGTTCGGTCGTCGGTGGCCGTGGCCTGACCGGGTGCCGGAGGACCCGCTGTGGGAAGCGATCCTGTTCAACCAGGCATCAAGGGCGTCGGCGTCGCTGGACGACGCGTCGGTCCGGACGTCCTGATGGGGATCATGGAAGTCTGAAGAGCGATTGTTGCCAAAGGGGCGGTTGGAGTTGCTCACGATGTCGCTCCTTCGGGTGGCGCGAGGAGATCGCGGAGGCGCTTGTAGGCGCGGGATTGTGCCGTCTTCACGGCCGGTCGGGAAATGCCGAGCACCTCTCCGACCTCGGCAGTGGTTAGTCCGGCGAGCCGAAGCTCGATGATGTCGCGCTGGTTTGGCGGGATGTCGTCGAGCACGGCGAGCAGCCGGTCGAGCTCGTCACCGTGGACGGCGCGCTCCTCCGGACCGGGATCGTGGTCGGTGAGGACATGCCGGGCCGGATCGAGTGGGTCGGTCGGGCGCAGGCGTCGCCAGCGGTCGGTGATGGTGTTGCGGGCGATGGCGAAGAGCCAGCTTCGGAACGTCGCGCCCTTGCGCGCGTGGTAGCGGTCGATCCGCTCGATCGCGCGGGTGAAGATCTGAGCGGTCAGGTCGTTGGCGACATCCGGGTCGCCGACCTTGCGGTAGCAAAAGCGGTAGATCGGTGTTGCGTAGCGGTCGTAGAGCGGTGCGAACGCGCGCGGGTCGGACTTGGCGGCCTCGATCCACGCGATCTCAGGGTCGGCTGGCTCGGTTGCCTCCCGGTCATTCACATGTGTCTTGGCTCCCGGGAATGGCAGCGATTCGCTCAACACACCCACCCTGTGACCCTTCCCTCCGTCCGGTTCGAACGATCATCGCACGCGCTGGCGAGAGATCGTCTCTGTTGTGGGTAACGGAGAAGGCGGGCAGGGGGTATCACGCGGGGGCCAATCCCCGTAGCGGACGACTTGACCGCCCATCAACCTTCGGAAGAGATGACGCGATGGCGGTCAATGTCGTCCTGTTGCTGCCCTCTCACTGGGACAGGACGACATTGGCGACGCGGAAACTGGTTCAGATCGCGATAGGTGGGCGTCGCCAAGTCGTCCGCTACGGGACAGGTAGCCGAGGGAATCTGGCGGGAAGGAGACAGCGATCTGGACTTGCTGGTCGACATCGGTGATTACAACGATCGTGTGGGCCGGCGATTCATGGGCTTCCTTGCCGGTCTCGATCGATTGTTCGGTGACAACATCGACGTCGTATCCGAGGCGGCGGTGACGTCCGAAGCCTTCCGAGGGGAGCAGAAGCGGACAGCGATTACCCTGTAGGAGCCAGTACTAAGCCGCCTGGAGGATGCCCTGATCGCTGCCCGGCATATCCAGGGCGGGAACGAGCAAACCGAGCGGGCCAACGTCAGTCTGGGTTTTTCGTTCCATGCGTTGTCACACCCAAATTGTCATTTCGACCCCATTCGACGGAGTTTATCCTGAGCCTGCCGAAGGATCCGGGCAGGCTCGCACGCGAGAGCGTGCGAAATGGAGAAATCGTGAAGCCGTTTGTTCGCTGAGCAGGAGGTGTATGGCGCCATCGAGGGTCGTGTGCTCCTTCTCGGCCACCTTCGCCAGGCGCTCGAAAGTAATGTGGTCGATGTGTACGTCGATCGATGTCACGCGGGACCCTCCTTATTGACTGGCGGAGGCAGGGGTGCTCGCCCGCAGAGAGTCGACCCTACCGAATGCTTCTGCATGGTCGCCAACACATTGAAGTGACGTCACCGGTGAGCAAGGATGTTGACCAGCCTGTCGAACGGGTCACGGACAAAGAACCGTCGCACGCCCCATGGCTCGTCGGCGGGACCGTACTCGATCGCAAACCCTGCGTTCGTCATTCGTTCGAACGCGGCATCGACATCGTCGACTTCGATCGAGAGATCGGGAACCGGTGTACCGGAGCCGCCCTGTGAGGCGAAACTGATCTGGACATTGGCCTCCTCCGACGATCCATACGTCGCTATCCAGCCAAGATCCATCAGGACGTCGAGACCGAGAACCTCCTGGTAGAAGCGTTTCGCAGCTGCGATGTCCTGTGTGGCAACGTTCGCCACGATCCTCTTGACGTGCATGCTGTTCTCCTCGGTCATGCCCATACCTGGTGATTGCTATCTGGGTGGACCCTGCTCGATGCGGCGCTTGAGATCGTCGAGGGTGGAGTCGCCCCACATCGACTCAATCCACCACGTCGCGCCGGCCTCGGCGAGTGGTTGGACCTGCGCGCGAGCTGCCTCGGCATCATCGCCCGGTGTCGTCCCCTCCATCACGATCTCGAACGGCGCGGCCGATTGCCGTCGCTCCGCGATCCACGCTGCAATCTCCGAGATCTGTTCCGGGCTGAGCTGCTCGAATGAGCCGGCGATGCTCGGCAGGACACCTTCATAGCGCGCCGCTCGCCGCATCGACCGCTCGCTCGGCCACGCGCCGACGACCCAGATCGGAATGTCGCCGTTCACTGGCCTCGGCTGGAAGACGAGATCCTCGACCTGATAGTGCGTGCCGTTGTACGAGAACGGCTCACCCTTCCACGCCAGCTTGAGGATCTCGAGCGTCTCGTCGAGCCGCTCCGCGCGCTCCCTGCGATCGGTCACCTCCGGATGCACCCGGCTGAAGCCTCCGTCGTCCAGCGCCCCGAGCGCGACCGGGATGACCAGCCGCCCGTTCGAGAGGTGGTCGACCGTGAGCGCTTCCCGCGCGACCTTCCATGGCCGACGTCGGGAAAGTGGATGCACGATCGCGCCGAGGGTGACGCGCTCCGTCTGCGTCGCCACGGCGCCGAGCACGACCCACGGATCGAATGTCGGCGACGGGCCGATCGAGATCCCGTCCCACGTGAAGAAGCCGTCCCAGCCGTGCGCCTCGACCATCCGGGAGAGCTCGAGAATGTCCGACATGGTTCCCTGCGTCGCGATGAACCCGTATTTCAACACGCACCTCCGTGCCGCCTGGTTCGGATCATGTTGCTGAGTATCGCCGAACCGAGAGACGCATCACGCGACGATGTGTGAGGTCTCCGGATAGGGGACGCTCGCCCGCACGGTTTCCAGCATCTCGATCCCCACGCCGCGAATCTCACACCAGGTGTGCCTGCCGCGTTCCGGAAGGAGTGACGGGGATGTGCGCCCGCGCCCGGCACCGTTCGTGCATAGGCCATCCCCGGAAGCGGCACAGGCGCTCGGCGCGCATCGAACAGCATGGCATCGCGGCCGATCTGCGGACCGGGCCACGATCGAGGAGACGAACATGGGACAGCATGACACCTGCGACACAGCCCCCGGCAACCACGTAAACGACACGATTGCGTTCGGCAGCATGCTCGTCTTCGCGAGCGTCATGCCTCCCCTTGGCGCTGAGGCGGTCGAGACCGATGTCAAGGGCGCACTGAACAAGACCGGGACACCTGACGGCGCCGAGCCCAGCCCGGCGAAGAAGTCGGCTCCCGGTCGGCGGAGGCACTTCGCTTCCTAGGCCGTGCCCTGGCATCGACCATTCGAATCCGAAACACCAGAAGCGCGCCCGGCAGCCCGCCGGGCGCGCTTCTGGTCCCTGAATGAGGGCCCCGTCGACGAGTCCGGGCCGCTACGTCCTCAGCATGGCCACCAGCCGCTCGCTGTCGTCGGGGTCGAGCTGGATGCCGAAGACGTCGCGCAGGATCGGCTCGACCTCATCCGGCGACACCGTGCGCCGGTCGTCGGTGCCGTCCGGCCTCGTGGTCGACAGCTCCAGCCCGTGGATGCGCAGACGCGCCTCGGGCGTGATCCGGACGGCGAACGGGCTGCGGGTGAAGTGGGAGGAGGGGTGCGTCGAGGTGAAGTGACTGGCCGCGACATAGTCGATCAGGTGCTGCCGCTCCACAGTGTAGACGTAGCGATCCGACCATCCTTCCGGCCCGAGAGACCGCAGCGCCCAGCCGTCGTCCCGCCGGACCAGACCATGCTTCCAGCCGCCCTGGTCGACCTCCACGCCGTCGACGAGTGGGATCGGCTCGGTCAGCGCCGTGCCGAAGCCGACGTCGGCGTGCCAGGTGCTCCCCTCCACATCGACGTGCAGCGTCATGTGCGTCCGCGGCTGGATCTGGCTCGGATCGAGCGACAGCACGCGCCCGAGATGGCGACGCACGGTGAACCCCACCCGCTCCAGCAGGGCCGCGAAGAGCAGATTGTGCTCGAAGCAGTACCCGCCTCGGCGGCGTCGGATCAGCTTGTCCTGAAGGGTCTCGAGGTCGAGCGCGATGCCGTGCCCGAGGACGACGTCGAGGTTTTCGAACGGGATCGCCAGCGCGTGCGCGCGATGCAGGTCTCGCAGCGTCTCGACGGTCGGCTCGAGCGGCCCGTCGTACCCGATCCGTGTGAGGTAGGCGTCGATATCGAGCAGCTCGATGGTCCACTCGTCAGCGGGGGTGGTGGCCCGGTCCGGGATCGTTCCTTGCGTGGTGGCGCTCATGGCACGGTGTCCTTCCATAACGGGCGAATCCGGTCCTGCGACCGGCCTCATGCCCGCACCGTACAACCTCAAGCCTCGTTGAGGTCAACCCTCCAGGTGAGGACGCCACGCTCGCCAGCACACGCATCGGTGGGGCCATGTGCGGCAGCCCGGTCACATCTGGAAAGGTCGAGGGTCCCTGCCCCTGACGATGGAGGGGCAATGCGCTTGCCGGCGCAGTCGTCGCGCACGGGCCGACGCCGCGTCAACGCTCCAGCTTGGTCTGCGTGGGGCGCTCCGCGGCGGGGCTGAAGCTCAGCACCGTGTCGGACACGCGCAGCTCCTGACGCTCGTAGAGCTCCTGCAGCCGTTCGGGCGGGCAGTCGATCGCCGCCGTTGCGGTCGCGACCTCGTCCAGCAACATGAGGTGGTCGGGCAGCATGGCGGTGTCGCGCAGCAGAATGCCCCAGTACTCCCAGAGCAGCATCTCCTCCAGGTTCAATGCGGCGAGATCGTGCACGACGTTGTGCATGAGGTAGGGCCAGCCGCGCGTCTCCGCGATCTCCACCTCGGGCGCCACGAGGAATCGCTCGGGGTCGGCCTGCTCGGTGCGGCAGCGCAGCCATGCCTGCGGACCGGTGATGAACCGGTCGCGCGGGAGATCGAGCGGGTCGAGCCGGGCGCCGTCGTTCGGGTCGACGTGCTCCTCGCGCAGCTCGGCATCGACCAGGCGCCACCGCTGCTCCTCGGCATCCCACGCCTCCGCCACGACATGGTCGAGATTCCACCCCGCCCTGAGGTAGGTCGCGAACCCGACCCGCATCCGGGCCGGGATGCCCTTGTGCCGGGCGATCGCGAGGAAGAGCACGGTGACGTCCCGGCAGCAGCCGACCAGCCGCTCCGCGGGACGGCGAGGCTCGGTCAGCGGGGCATCGTTCAGCTCGAACAGGCGGGCGAGCATGCGGTCGACGTAGCGGGTGTCGACCTCGCGGATCCGATCCGGAGCGATGCCGTGCTCGTTCCAGTCGCCGCCGGCACGGTAGTGAAAGACGAGGTGACTGACCGTGTTCCTGATCGACGGCAGGTCGTCCGGGATCTCATCCAGGCGGGTGGCGAAGGCGCCGGGATCGGTGATCTGGCTCTGGGAGGCATAGATCGGCGTGGGGACGGTGGTCTCCATGGTGACTGCTCGCTTTGTGGTGCGGAGAAGGCCGAAAGGGACCCGAACACCTGTTCGTGTTGAACTGCGAGCATAGTCCATTTCGTCTGGAGGGGTCCAGTCGGATTTGGGCTAGTCCAGACGAACCACCACGAAGGACTCCGCCGCGGCGAGCCCGGCGGGGCGGCCGATCTCGGCGGCACGGTTGCGCCAGCCGGCGTCGAGCGAGGCCGGGTCCGGCGTCTGGCTCACATGGGCGAGGCGCGCCGCGATCTTGCGGTCGAGCCCGGCGGCGATATCGACCCAGTGGGTCGGGGCGGTGCTGGCGAAGAGCCAGAGCTCCCGTACCGCGTGGGGGAGGAGTCCCTGGTTGCGCTGATCCGGGAAGGCGTGGGGATTGTGCGCGAGCAGGCTGGCCGCGTCGATGGCGGCGCGCCCGACCACCCGGTGGTCCCGGTGACCGATGTAGGGCGGGTAGGGGTGCTCCGGATCGAAGGTGAAGAGGGCGCCGGGTTTCCAGTGGCGGATCCAGGCGACCATCTCCTGGCGGAGCTCGCGCGTGTCCTCGACCTCGCCGTCGAGGTAGCGCAGGAATGCGATGTCGGTGAGCCCCAGCCGTCGTCCCGCCGTGCAGGTCTCCTCCTCGCGCCGTTTCGCGACCTCGGCCGGGGAGTCTCCGGGGTTGCTGGATCCCTTGTCGCCGGAGGTTGCGAGCAGCAGCCGCACCTCGGCCCCTCGATCGAGCGCGCGGGCGAGCGTGCCGCCGGCCCAGCTCTCGATGTCGTCGGGATGGGCCGCGATCGCCATGATCGAGCGTGCCGATGGGGGCGGCACCACGATCGGCTCGCGGGCACCAGCTGGCGGGGTTTGGTCGGTCATCCGGCTCTCGCTCCGTGTCTCGAGACGTCACGATGCTGGCTTCATCCTAATATCCCGCCTCATTACATGCGAGCCGGCAAGGTGTCCTCTCCATGACGGCGAGGGTCGGCACCGACGCCGACCCTCGCGTGATTGCGCCCGGCGCGGTCGTGATCGGGATGCGGTCAGACCGGAGCCACGGTGACGACGTCGCTGGAGATGTGCCCCTCCTCGCAGACGAGGCCGACCCCGCCGCCAGGCAGTGGGTGATCCTGGTCGACGACATCGAAGATCTGGGTGTCGTCGATCTCCGCCCGGATACGGTCGCCGGTGACCTCCAGCGTGAGGGTGTAGGGGTGGCGCACCTCCCAGGAGAACGGTGCCTCGGCGAGCACCGTGTCGCCGTCGAGCGCCTTGACCAGCCGGGCCATGCCATCGTCGCAGAGCAGCAGCGCGTAGTAGCGACGCATCCCGCCGGTACGTGCCGCGATGCCGCCGGCCTTCGCGAGATGGATCGTGACCGGCGCGGTGACCCGGTAGTCTGTCCACTCCCGCGTGCCCTGCATGATGAGCCCCGTGCCGTGGTTCTGGATCACGCTGTAGGGCTCCGGCCAGTGGCCGCCGTCGTGGTCGGTACCGTTCACCCAGGCACGCCGCCACATCGTCCCGCGGTCCTTCGGTCGTCTGAAACAGGTATCCGGGGAGCCGCCCCAGGTGAGTGCATCGAGGTACATGGAGCCCGGCCCGTTGTCGCCCCTGATCTCCAGCCCGATCTCGGCGATGGGTTGTCCGTCGAGCGTTGGGATGCGCCAGGTAAGCTCGCATCGATCGCCGGGAGCGATGTCTGCTTCCGGGCCCCAGGCGGGTACGAGGCGGTCGTCGCCGTCGTAGTGCCGGAGGATGAGCTGGACGGTGACCGGTGCGGCGTTCGTCTCGTCGGCGGCGACGCTGGCGCGCACCGTCTGGCCCGGGTAGAGCGTCGGCGAGGCGATGAGCGTGTAACCGCGCATGGTGATCGCCTCGGGCGGGATGAAGGTCGGGGTGGTGACCCGAGCCGGGGCGGTGCCGTTCCACCGGATGGCGAGGCTGCGCTCACCCATCTCGCTGTGACCGGACACGTTCTCGATGGTGGCCGGGCCATCGGTCGTGGTGAAGCCCTGCACCGAGCCCGGCAGCTCGAAGTGGAAGCGGGCCCCGCCCTTGGGAGCGACCGGTTCCATGCCGGCGAGGGCGCGGCCGATGTTGACGATCTCGTACGTCTCCGCCACGGCGTCGGTGATGGCTCGTCCACCATCCGCCGTGGCGAGGTAGAGGCGGTCGGCCACGGGCCCGCGCCAGTCGCGATCGCCCTCGAAGGTGGCGAGACCGCCGCGGATGCCGAGGAGACAGCCGACGTTGCCGGAGTTGCAGTCGGTGTCCCATCCGGACGTGTTCACGATCGTCAGGGACGTGCCGAAGTCGCCGTCTCCGTAGAGCAGGCTGTGGATGATGAGGGCGTGGTTGGGCACCATGTGGCAGTTGCCGGGGTAGGCGTCGTAGCCGTAGGTCGCCGCGATCAGCTCCCGTGCCACCCGCCAGTCCGGCTCGCGGGCGTGCCAGTCGCGGATGTCGTGGATCATGCGGGCGATGACGGAGTCGGAGGGGATGACGGCAAGGCCGGTGTCGATCAGGCGGTCGATATCCGATTCGACGAACGCCTGCGCCTCCATCGCGGCGACCACCTGCGCGCCGTAGATCGCCTCGCCGTCGTGGCTGACGCTCGCCGCCCGGCGGGCGAAATCGGCGGCACGCTCGGGGTCGCCCGGGCAGATCATCGCCCAGCCATCGATGAAGATCTGCGAGCCGATCTGCTCGGCGACGACCTGAGTATTCTGCTCGATCGACCCGCTCGCCGGCGGCATGATGCCCTGCTTCATGCGGAGGTAGGCGGTGTGCTCGGTGGAATTGCCGATACCGCCCCACCAGAGGATGGTGCGGTTCTCGATGATGTAGTTGAGCCAGGTATGGCCGATCTGCTCGGGCGTGAGGTTGGGGTCGTTGCCGTGGTCGGGCAGCGCGCGCAGGAAGGTGAAGGTGCCCGAGATGTCGTCGTCGGTCACGATGAGCGGGTATCCGAAACGGTCGTGGACGTAGTACTCGATGTCGCCCAGCTCGTCGGTGATGCGGTCATGGGACCAGCCTTCGAACGGTCGACCGAGGTAGACGCCGATGAGCTTGCCGAGAACGCCGGCGTAGACGCGCTCTGTGTAGTCTGCGGGAATGTGCACGGTGACTTGCCTTTCCGGATACGTCGGAGCCAGGGAGCTGATCGCTGCGTTTCGCCCTGGCGCTAGGTCTTCATGCCGCCCTGGGTCAGCCCGTCGACGAACCGTCGCTGGAACACGAGGAAGATGATCAGGATCGGCGCGATCATCATGACCGCCGCGGCGCTCGTGAGACCCCAGTCGCGGCTGAACTGGGTGGTGAAGTTCTGGTAGCTGGTCACGATCGTGAACTTGTCCTGATCGGTCAGGAAGACCGTCGCCAGCAGGAACTCGTTCCAGACCGCGAGGCTCACCACCAGACCGACGGTGAGGAACCCCGGCCATGAGAGCGGGATCACCACGTTGGTGAAGACCTGCCACTCGCTCGCGCCGTCGACGCGGGCGGCATCCTCGAAGTCGCGCGGCAGCTGCACCATGTACGAGCGGAGCAGGAAGATGGCGAGCGGCGCGTTGATGGCGATGTAGATGAGGGTCAGGCCGAACAGGTTGTTCACCAGCCCCAGCTGGCGCCACAGGAAGAAGAGCGGCACCAGGAAGAGGTGGATGGGCAGGCTGGATGCCACCAGCAGGTAGAGCATCAGGCCGTTGCCGCCCGGGAGATCGAGCTTGGCGAGGCTGTATGCCGCCATCCCACCGAAGAGCAGCACCGCGACCACGGTTCCCGCGACGAGGATGGCGCTGTTCACCGTGGTGGTCGAGAAGTTGCCGACATCCCAGGCGCGCGGGTAGTTCTCCCAGGTGATCGAGCTGGGAAATCCAAGCGGGTTGTTGCCGAGCTCGGCGCGATCCTTCAGCGAGTTGAAGACGAGGATCAGCAGCGGCCCGATCGCGAAGATCAGCAGCAGCGAGAGGATCAGGTAGTTCGGGATCTTGCTCGGCTCGCGTCGCTTGCGTTGCGGGGTTGTCCTGGCTGCAGCGATCAAATCTCCCACCCCCTGCGTCGTAGCACGATGAAGATGCAGATGATGATGCCCACGAAGAAGCTCATCGTCAGGCCGATGGCCGAGGCGTAACCTGCCTGGAAGGTCTGGAAGGCGTTCTTGTATACGAGGATCGACAGCACCTCCGAGGCACCCGCCGGTCCACCCTGGGTGAGGATCCAGATGTAGTCGAAGGTGAGGAACGACCAGATGCCGGTCATCAGGATCATGAAGACCAGGACCGGCCGGATCCCCGGCAAGGTGACGTCACGGAACTCGTTCCAGCGGTTGGCTCCGTCCAGCCGGGCGGCCTCGTAGAGGTCCGGCGGGATGTTCTGCATCGCGGCGAGGAAGAGCACCATCAGGAAGCCCCACCAGTGCCAGTTGTCGATGAACGCGATGGTCGGCAGCACGGTGGACTGCCGCCCCAGCAGCGCGATGTCGGTGCCCGGCACGCCGCGATCGTTCAGCCAGCCGATGATGCCCCGGTCCGGATCGAGCAGCGAGCGCCAGAGGTTGGCGACGATCACGCTCGGCAGCACATAGGGGACGAAGAGCGTCATCCGGAAGAACAGCGCGCCGCGACGGACGGGCGCGAGTACGCTCGCCCCCACGAGGGCCATCGCGATCGGCACCGTCAGGAACATGCAGAGCCAGAGCAGGTTGTTGACGAAGGCCCCTCGGTACGAGGAATCCTCCGTGATGATGCGCCGGAAGTTGTCCAGGCCGATGAAGTTCGCCGAGCCGATCCCGCTCCAGTCGGTGAGCGCGTAGTACCCGGCGCTGAGCGCCGGCCCGAGCACCACCACGACGTTGATGGTCAGGATCGGCAGAACGAACAGCCACGGCACCACCTTCTTTCGGAAGAAGGCACGTTTTCGCCAGCTCACCTGCCGCTCGCGGGAGAGATAGGCAGGTGTCGTTGTTGTTTGCATGATGGCGAGCCTTGCCAGATGGGGAGGCGGGCGAGCACGCTGGCGATAGCATGCCCGCCCGGCCACGCATGACCTACCGTTCCGGAATGGGCGGGATCTCGCCCGCCTGCAGCTCCTCATCGAAGACGGTCTGCAGTCCCTGCAGGTACTCCTCGACCGTGATGTCACCGGACCAGACGCGCTCCACCTCTTCGTAGATGTAGACGTCGGATCGCGGTGGCCAGAATGTCCAGGTGGTATAGCCGTAGTCGCCCGCGTCCGAGGCGGTGTTCATCTGGTCGATGATGTCCGCGTAGCGCGGGTCGAGCCCCTCGAGCGCTTCGGCCGGGATCTCGACCGGGGCGGGCACCTGCCCGCACTCGACCGCGAGGGTTGCCTGGACCTCCGGCGAGAACAGGTGCGTCAGGAACTCGGCAACCGCTTCCGGCGACTCCGTGTTCTGGTTGATGGAGTAGGTGGAGCCGATGCCGATGTCGTAGATGGCCTCGCCGCTGCTCGACGGCACCGGGACCCAACCCCACTCGTTGGCGTTGCCGGCTTCCTCGCCGAAGTAGGTGTTCATGTCGGTGACGGCCCAGGTTCCCTCGATCTTCATCGCCGCTTCGCCCTCGGCGAGCATGGCGTAGGTCGTCGCCGTCTGCGTGGTGTAGTAGCGGTCCAGACCGCCCATGAACCAGTCGTTCTGCTGCATCTCGTTGAGCATCTCCAGGGCGGAGACGAACGCGGGGTCGGTCCACTGCACCTCGCCCGTCAGCGCCTGGTATACGAGGTCCGGTCCGGCGCCATGGTTGAGGAACTCGCCCACGAACCACTCGTTGGCGGGCCGCCACTCGGCGTTGGAGTGCGCGAAGGGGATGATCCCCGCCGCGTCGATCTCCTCGGCAAGTGCCATGAGCTCCTCGAGCGTGGTCGGTGGCGTCCAGCCGTTCTCCTCGAACAGCGTGGCGTTGTAGTAGAGGACGAGCGTCTCGACCTCGCTCGGGATGCTGTACAGCTGGTCGTTCACGATGCCGAGCTGCAGCGCCCATGGCGTGAAGCTCTCGGACCAGCCGTATTCCTCGGCGAAGTCATCCAGCGGCATCAGCTGGCCGGCCTGCGCGAGCTCGTAGGCGAAGGAGGGCCCGGGTGTGACGACCACATCGGGGCCGGCTCCGCCGGCGAGCGCGGTACGGGTGGCATCCCAGCCATTCGCCTGGAGCGTGGCCCTCACCTGGATCGACTCGCTCTGCTCGTTGAACGGATTGATCACGTTGTCGATGATGCAGTTCGCCGTATCCGCGCCGCCGGTGGTGTCCAGCCAGAATTCGATGGTGGCATCGTCCTGCGCCAGGGCGGCGCGGCCGGCGATGCTGGCCGGCAGGGTCAACAGCAGGATCACCAGCAGCAGTGTCAGGGGGTTCCGTCGTTGCACGAAAGTCCTCATGTCCTGTCCTCCGTCGCGGTGGTGGGCCACCGTGGTGTCGTTCGGTTGGCTCGATGCAATCGAGACGTCGCTCGTTTCGCCAGCACCTCCTTGGTCGTCATGGCATCGATGCCTGTCAGGGTCTTCCGGTCGCTCACGTGGATTCACGGACGACGATCTCGTGCGGCATGAGCTCGCAGCGCCCTCCGCCGGTGACCGTGCCCTCGAGGCGCTCGAACAGCATCTCCGCCGCCCGTCGTCCCAGCTGCTCCGGAAACTGCGACACGGTCGTGAGCGGCGGGTGGACCAGCCGGGCCGCGGGGATGTCGTCGAAGCCGATGATGGCGATGTCCTCCGGGACGCGCAGCCCGGCATGGCGCAGTGCGATCAGGGCGCCCATGGCGATCAGGTCGTTGGCCGCGAAGACCGCGGTCGGGCGGGGATCGTGCGCGAGGATTGCCTGCATGTCGCGATACCCGTCGTCCTCGGTGAACCCGCTCCCCATGACCAGCCCGTCACTCACCGGCAGCCCGTGATCGGCCATGGCCTGCCGGTAGCCGCGCACCCGCGCCTGTTGCGGTCCGCTGCGCCCCGCCAGCATCGCGATGCGCCGGTGGCCGCGCTCGATCAGGAAGGTGGTGGCGGCGTGGGCCGCGCCCGTGTTGTCGACATAGATGTTGTCGAGCGGCAGTGGGCCGACGCGCTTGCGGGTCGGCTCGAGCCGCACGATCGCGACGCCCCGCTCGAGGAGCGGACGCAGCTGTACGGATGAGAGATGGAAGAAGACGCCGACGAGCCCGTCCACGCGGCCCTGCTGGGCCAGCCGGAGGTAGGAGGCTTCGTGGGCCGCGACTCCGTCGGTGTTGCACGTGATCAGGTCGTAGCCGTGCTCTCGGGCGACATCCTGGATACCCCGCTCGAAGGCGGGATAGAACGGGTTGGTGATGTCGGGAATGATGCCGGCGATCGTGTAGCTCTTCTGTGTGCGCAGGTTCCGGCCAGCGCTGTGCGGCACATACCCGAGGGTCTCGATCGCGTCGAGGATGCGCTGGCGTGTCTCGTCCGGAATCGTTGCGGACGGCGTGTTGTTGATCACATAGGAGACCATCGCCTGGGAGACACCGGCGAGGCGTGCCACATCGGCCTGCGTGGGTCGTCGGTTGGTCTTGCCGGAGCTCATCGGCACGTCCTCGGATCGAATCGAAGGGATGGTCGGTCGTTCCCGCCGCCGGTCTGGCCGTGAAGGCTCGCGAGTCTGGTCGGACGCTGCGGCGTGAGGTTCTCGTGTGGTGGTTACTTATACGAATAAACGATATGGCCGCCTCGTCCAGGGTGTCAAGAGGGGATGCCGGTCGACCGCCGGCCGGCGGCGGCTGACACCGGAGGCGGCTTCGCCTGCCGGTCGCGCTGGACACCGGGTGACGACCCGCCGGTAGCCAATCGGCGAGTGGGGCACGAGGTCGGCACCATCTGGCTCGAGAGGGCTAAATCGGGCGGGTGATACCATACATTGGTCGCATAATGGGTGTGGAGTCGAGGGCGACGGAGGACGACATGGTCGACACGGGTCTGCCAGATGCGCGGCGTGGACGACAATCGCCCGCTGCCCCGACACGCCCCCGGTGGGGCCGCTCCGGTCCCGCCATCGAGCCGGATATCCCGGAGACACGATACGCGCAGGTCGGCGAGATCAGCATCGCCTACCAGGTGGTGGGGAGCGGCCCGATCGACCTCGTGCACATCCCCAGCTGGATCACGAATGTCGAGGAGAACTGGTACGAGCCGGGCTATGCCCGGTTCCTGCGCCGGCTGGCGTCCTTCTCGCGCCTGATCTTCTTCGACAAGCGCGGCACGGGACTCTCGGACCGGGTTGGTGGCGTTCCCACCCTCGAGGAGCGCATCGAGGACGTCCAGGCCGTGATGCACGCCGTCGGCTCGGAGCAGGCCGCCCTGTTCGGCAGCACCGAGGGGAGTGCCATCTGCGCGCTCTTCGCCGCGACCTATCCCGAGCGGACCCGGGCGCTGGTCATGTACGGTGCCTACGCGAAGCGCATCCGGAGCCCGGATTACCCGTGGGGACCGGACGATGAGGAACGCCAGCAGCTCTACGACAACATCCGGTTGAACTGGGGCGGTGCCGCCGGTATCGAGCTGCTGGCGCGAGGGGCCCAGCACGACGAGCACTTCCGGCGGTGGTGGGCTGGGTATCTCCGGCGGAGTGCGAGTCCCGGCGCCGCACTGGCGCTGGCACGCTGGAACTCCGAGATCGACATCCGCCGCGTCCTCCCCACCATCGGCGTGCCCACGCTGGTCCTGCATCGCTCCGGCGATCCCCTCTGCCCGGTGGAGGGGGCGAGGTATATCGCCGCGAACATCCCCGGGCGCCACGTATGTCGAGCTGCCCGGCGAGGACCACATGCCGTTCGTGGGGGACATCGACGCCCTGCTCGATCCGGTCCAGGAGTTCCTTACCGGCGCCCCGCCGGCCGTGGAGCTGGACCGCGTGCTCGCCACCATTCTCGTGATCGACATCGTCGATTCGACCGGTCGCGCCATCCAGCTGGGCGACCTCCGCTGGCAGGCCCTGCTGGAGTCCTGGCGGATGCTCGTCCGGCAGCAGCTCGCCCGGTTCCGCGGCGACGAGCGCAACCTGACCGGAGATGGCTTCCTGGCGACCTTCGACGGTCCCGCGCGGGCGATCCATTGCGCGAATGCGATCGCCACCGCCGTCCCGTCCCTCGGCATCGAGATCCGGGCCGGGGTCCACACCGGAGAGTGCATCCTGTCGGCTCCGGAGCTGGACGGCATCGCCGTCCACATCGCCGCGCGGACGATGTCCCTGGCGGCACCGTCCGAGATCGTCGTGACGAGTACCGTCAGGGATCTGGTGGCTGGCTCCAGCATCCGGTTCGCGGAGCGCGGACGGCGCACGCTGAAGGGCATCCCCGGCATCTGGCAGGTGTTCGCCGTCGAGTCGATGGGCTGACCCGCAGGCCGGTCAGCGCGAGGATTCCGCGCTCCCGTCGTCACCGTCGGAGCCGCGCAGCGCGTCCCGGTGCCGGTAGATGCGGCTGGCGAGCAGGTAGACGATCCCCAGCGCGACGGCGGTGCCGGCGACCTGGAGGACGGCGGTGGTATCGAGACCGGTGTCCGTGTGGGCGTGTCCCTCGTGTGCCATGGCCGGGCCGATGGCGACCACGAGGGCCGCGATCGCCGCGAGCATGGCCGCCGTGACGAGGGTGTGCAGTCGCGTGGTCCATCGCATGGGTGGCTCTCCCTGTGACGTCAGCTGCCCCGGATCGCGGCCGGCAGCCAGTCGACGTTGAGACCGACGAGCACGCCCCACACGATCAGCACGATGCCGATCGGTGTCGCGAGCCGGTGGCCGTAGCGGGTGACCTTCTCGATCACCATGATTCCGGCAAGCGCCGTCATCCAGACGAGGCTGCCCATGCCGACGGCGAACATGGTCAGCATCAGTGCCCAGCAGCAGCCCAGGCAGAACAGCCCGTGTCGCAGACCGAGGTGCCAGGCCGAGCGTGATTTCGCAATGTAGTGTTTCCAGAAGAAGGTGAGCGGGTCCCGGCAGGCGTCGAGACACTGCTCCTTGAGCGGAGAGAACTGGAACGCGCCAGCCAGGACGAGGATCGTGCCCCCGATCAGCCAGGGGCGGGCGGCGAGCGCCGGCAGCGTCTCCACCAGCCAGTGCACGCCGACGTCCCCCGCCAGCGCCCCGAGCGCGAACCCCGTCCACACCGCGAAGTAGCCGAGCAGGAAGGTGAGGAACCGGAGGCGACTCCGCTCGCCGGTCCGCGACACGCGCAGGAACATCACCATCATCGGCATGCTCGACGGCAGCATCATCGCCGCCGTCATCAGCTGCCAGGACGCGAGGAAGAGCGCGATGGTGACCGGCCACACGAACCGCTGGCGCTCGAGCACCGCGTCGTGGTTGACGATGTACTCGCCACCGCCGGTGGCGACGAGCAGCATGGTCACCACCCAGGCGGCGACGACCATGCCCCAGACCAGCACGAGGTTGGGGCGCCTGGGGATCGGCATGCTCGACAGGGTGGTTTGCATGGTGCCGCCTCATTTCTCCGTGGGACGGGGCCGGAGATACACGCATGACTCCGGCCCCGTCCGACGGCACACCCGCGCTAGGCGGTGAAGTGGAAGGATCCCTGGATCGCGTTCTGGCCCTGGATGTCGACGTTGGAGAGCCCGTGCGCCGTCTCGGTGCGGCGGAAGTACTCGGCCTTGCCGACAAATGCGGGCGAGCCGGGGATCGTCGAGAAGACGGACTCCTGCAGCACGGTCGCCTTGCCGGTGGCCCCCTGGAACGGCGCGAGCTTCATGTCGGCGTAGTCGCCCACCACGAGTGTCCCCTCGCCATCGTCCACCAGGAACTCGATCGGCACGCGCTCGACGGCGATCACCTCGCCGATCAGCGCGGCGAAGTCGGCGATCGCCCCGCCCAGCTGGCCGGTGAAGACCTTGAGCAGCTGCTCCTGCTGCTTCTCGGTGCTGCGGTCGTCGACGTAGACGACCGCACGCCAGTCGCCGGCGAAGACGTTCCCGGGAATGTGTACGGAGAGCGCGAGGGTGAGCCCGGAGACATCGACCCCCTCGACCGTGCCCTTGTCGACTGCCCAGCCGAGCACGGAATCGCACGTCCCGCCGTCCGGATCCTCGCCGACCCAGCAGGGACAGAGCACGTTGCAGGTACAGACTTCGAGCAGGCGACCTTCGATCTCGTATGCCATGTGGTTCTCTCCTTCGTGAGCGGACGTGGCGGTGCCGGTCCGCGCGAGCAGGCCGCCGATCATGCCGGCACCGGCCCAGGCGCCGGCCGTGCCGATCACCCTGCGGCGGCTTGCCCGCGCCCTGTGCGCAGCGGGTCGTTCACGACGATGTGACATGTGGTGCCTCCTTTGGCAGGGATCCGATCCGGTCTGTGACCCGGATCGATCCTAGGGTGGGTCCGCGACACCGGACCGTGAGCGCCGACACGCCGGCGCTGTGACCTGCATCACAGGCGGGAGGCGTAAGATGGAGGCATCGAGACCAAGGAGCATCGCGCATGTCCCTGACGCCGTCCCCGAACGCACTCGCCGAGGTGCCGATCTTCGCCGGGCTGGATCCCGACACGCTGCTGGGTCTGGCGACCGCGAGCCGGACGCGGCGCTATCCGAAGGGCCAGGTCCTGTGCAGCGAGGGCGATCCCGGCGAGGAGCTGCTCCTGCTGGAGGAGGGACGGGTGCGGGTGAGCCGGTTCGCGCACACCGGACAGGAGATCGTGCTGGCGGAGATCGAGGCGCCGGCGGCGTTCGGCGAGCTGGCCCTGATCGACGGTTCACCCCGGGCCGCGACCCTCACGGCGATGAGCGAGGTCACGATCCGCTACCTCGGCCGCCGCACCGTGCTGGACCTCATCGCGCGGGAGCCCGGGGTCGCGATCGCCATGATGCGGTCGATGGCGGCGATGGTGCGCGCCACCAACGATCGTCTCGGCGACGTGCTCTCGCTGGACGTGCCGGGACGGCTCGCGAAATGGCTGCTGGCACGTACGGGGGAGGATGGGCTGGTCGAGCTCGACGCGTCGCAGGAGGCCCTGGCGCGATCGCTCGGGACCACGCGGGAGACACTCAACCGGTCGCTGCGGCGGTTCGAGCGGGTCGGGTTGGTCCGGGTCCACGGCCACCGCCTGGCCATCCTGGATGCGGCGGCGCTGCGCTCGATCGCCGAGGGGTAACGGCTTCGCTCCGCAGAACCGGACGTCGGGCACGGTCGTAGACCATGGTGCGAGCGGTGTCGTCCCCGGTTCCAGCGCCGGGGCGATGCCGCTCGTGCCGCCTCGGCGTCCCCCTGACGATGGAGACTGCGGCTCGGCGCCGCTCCGGAGCGTGGCAGCCGTGATCGACCCTTGTTGGACATCACGCGGACGCGCCGCCGGGACGTGCGGGCATGGTGCTCCGACCGTCGGCGACGGCGGGCTGGACGATGTGTCTGCCGGCTTCCGCACACCGCATCGGTCGCGTCCGGACAGCGTCTCGTGCCGCGCGCGAGATTCCCTCCCCGATCCTCTGGACATCGAGTCACCGTTCCCGTATGCTGTGGTGTACGTACACTTCTGTCCGTCTCGCTGATCATCACCGAAGGTGGGTGGGGCGGTGACACCGGCTCTTGACTGTAAGGCACATCTTGTGCTGTGTGGAGGGTCGGGTATACTACATGTTGTGATCCGCTAGATGTGCGGCCCATGTTGTCGCACGACCACCACATGGGGTGGTGCTGGCGGGCGGTTCGCCACCGATCGATGTGCCGGTCGCCGGTGCATGGAGGTGGGAGGTCGAGAAGTCGGCGGCAAGGACGCCCGGATCGACCCGTTTTTCTCTTCTCAACAACGGAGCGAGCGGCACCTGGTCGCCCACCACGCGGCGACGGGGTCGGACGCTCTCCGGATCGGGTGGAACCCGGCGGGTAGTGGCGACGGAAGACGCCGAAGCTGGCACCGATGTTGCTACTGTACGTACACGGCTGGTGGCGCCCAGCCGGATGGAAGGTTCGGGTAGGAAGGTAACCATGATGACTACGAAGTCCGGGACAAGCACGAAGGCCAACGAGGGCCTCAGGATCGAACGACGGTTCACGAAGGGGCTCTCGGATCCGTATGCCTCGATCGAGTGGGCGAAGCGCTCCTCCCGGATCACCAATCCGGACGGGTCGGTGGTGTTCGAGATGAACGACGCCGAGATCCCGGCGTCGTGGTCGCAGGTTGCCACCGACATCATGGTCTCGAAGTACTTCCGCAAGGCCGGAGTGCCGCAGGTCGACGAGAACGGCGAGAAGATCCTCGACGACAACGGCAACCCGGTGCTCGGGCCCGAGCGCTCGGCGAAGCAGGTCTTCCACCGCCTCGTGGGCACCTGGCGTCACTGGGGCGAGAGCTACGGCTACTTCGCCTCCGAGGACGACGCCCAGGCCTTCGAGGACGAGCTGAAGTACATGCTCGCCAACCAGATGGCCGCGCCCAACTCGCCGCAGTGGTTCAACACCGGCCTGGCGTGGGCCTACGGCATCACCGGACCGGCCCAGGGGCACTACTACGTCGATCCGTCCGAGCCGGACACGGTCAAGCTCTCGGAAGACGCGTACACCCGGCCGCAGCCGCACGCCTGCTTCATCCAGAACGTCGAGGACGACCTCGTCAACGAAGGCGGCATCATGGACCTCTGGGTCCGCGAGGCGCGCATCTTCAAGTACGGCTCCGGCACCGGCACCAACTTCTCCCGCATCCGCGGCGAGGGCGAGCCGCTGACCGGCGGCGGCACCTCCTCGGGGCTGATGAGCTTCCTGCGCGTGGGTGACCGCGCCGCCGGGGCCATCAAGAGCGGCGGCACCACCCGGCGCGCCGCCAAGATGGTCGTGCTCGACGCCGACCACCCGGACATCGAGGCGTTCGTCGACTGGAAGCCGCGCGAGGAGCTCAAGGTCGCGGCGATGGTCGAGGGCATGAAGCACCTCAGCCCCGAGCAGAAGAAGCGGGCGGAGGAGCTCGGCCTCGAGCTGACCTACGACTACAACGGCGAGGCCTACGCCACCGTCTCCGGGCAGAACTCGAACAACTCCGTGCGCATGACCACCGAGTTCATCGAGGCGGTGCGCGACGACAGGGAGTGGAACCTGATCCGTCGCACCGACGGCAAGGTGCACAAGACGGTCCGGGCACGCGATCTCTGGAAGCGGATCGCCGAGGCGGCGTGGCAGTCGGCCGACCCCGGTGTGCAGTTCGATACCACCATCAACGAATGGCACACGAGCCCGGAGGGCGGCCGCATCAACGCCTCCAACCCGTGCTCGGAGTACATGTTCCTCGACAACACCGCCTGCAACCTGGCGAGCCTGAACCTGATGCGGTTCGTCGACGTCGAGACCGGCGAGTTCCACATCGACGACTTCCGGCACGCCACGCGTCTGTGGACGATCGTGCTCGAGATCAGCGTGCTGATGGCGCAGTTCCCGAGCCCGGAGATCGCCCGGCTGTCCTATGACTACCGGACGCTCGGTCTCGGCTACGCCAACCTCGGCACCCTGCTGATGATCCTCGGCATGCCGTACGACTCCGACGAGGCACGCGCCTACGCCGGCGCGGTGACCGCGCTGATGACCGGCGAGGCCTACGCCACGTCGGCGGAGATGGCGAGCGTGCTCGGCCCGTTCCCCGAGTACGAGAAGAACGCACCGCACATGCTGCGCGTGATCCGCAACCACCGCCGGGCCGCCTACGACGCGCCGGCGGAGGAGTACGAGGGCCTCTCGGTGCTGCCGATGGGCATCAATGCCGAGGCCGCCCCGAAGGACATCCACGAGGCGGCGAAGCAGGCGTGGGACGTCGCCCTGGAGCGGGGCGAGCGGTACGGCTACCGCAACGCGCAGACGACGCTGCTGGCGCCGACCGGCACCATCGGCCTGCTGATGGACTGCGACACCACCGGTGTCGAGCCGGACTTCGCGCTGGTCAAGTTCAAGAAGCTCGCCGGCGGCGGCTACTTCAAGATCGCCAACCAGTCGATCGCGCCGGCGCTGCGCAACCTCGGCTACGACGAGCGGCAGCGCAAGGACATCCTCACCTACGTGCTCGGCACGATGTCGCTCGAGGGCGCGCCGCACATCAACCGTGAGTCGCTCAGGGCGAAGGGCCTCATCGACGAGGATCTCGACAGGATCGAGGCGGCGCTGCCGGGCGTGTTCGAGCTCGGGTTCGCGTTCAACCCGTGGACCCTGGGCGAGGCCGGCATCGAGCGTCTCGGACTGACGATGGAGCAGGCGAGCCGCCCGGGCTTCAACCTGCTGCGGGCGATCGGCTTCACGAAGGAGCAGATCGACGAGGCGAACGAGGTCATCTGCGGCACGATGACGATCGAGGGCGCGCCGCATCTGAAGGAGGAGCACTACCCGGTCTTCGACACCGCCAACAAGAGCGGCAGGAAGGGCACACGCTTCATCCATCACATGGGCCACATCAAGATGATGGCGGCGGCCCAGAGCTTCCTCTCCGGCGCGATCTCGAAGACGATCAACATGCCGAACGAGGTCACCGTCGAGGACGTCGAGGACGCCTACTACGCTGCCTGGCAGCACGGCATCAAGGCGCTGGCGCTCTACCGCGACGGCTCGAAGATGAGCCAGCCGCTCAGCAACAAGAGCGACGTCTCGGACGAGGACGTCAAGGAGGCGGTCAGCGAGGCCGTCGCCGAGGTGGTCAAGGAGAAGGATGCCGAGATCGCCGCGCTGAAGGCGCAGATCGCGAAGCTCGAGGCCGAGAAGGCGGCCGCCGCCTCGGCGCCGGTGGCGGCGACGTCGCTGCCGGGTCAGCAGCAGCTGCCGGGCATGCCACACGTGCCGACGCGGCGACGGCTGCCGGCCAAGCGCCACGGCTTCACCCAGGAGGCACGGGTCGCCGGCCACAAGGTTTACCTGCGCACCGGTGAGTACGAGGACGGCACGCTGGGCGAGGTCTTCATCGACATGCACAAGGAGGGAGCCGCCTTCCGGAGCATGATCAACAGCTTCGCGATCGCGGTCTCCAAGGGCCTCCAGTACGGCGTGCCGCTGCAGGAGTACGTCGACACCTTCACCTTCGTGCGGTTCGAGCCGCAGGGCATGGTGACGGGTCACCCGAACATCAAGCTGGCCACCAGCGTGATCGACTACGTGTTCCGGGTGCTCGGCCTCGAGTACCTGGGTCGGACCGACCTGGTGCAGGTCGAGGACGCGCCGCAGCCGATCGACCAGACCGGCGAGCACCGCGATCTCCAGCCGAAGCCGGAGGACATGGTGCAGGGGGTCGGACCGAGCCCGGCGCAGCGCATCGCCAGCCCGGACGCTCCGTCGATCCCGACGATCTACTCGAGCGGCAACGGCCACAACGGCAATGGCAACGGGCACAGCCACGACCTGAGCGATCTGCAGGTGGAGGCGCGGGCGGCGACCACGACCGTCACCGAGCCGGCGATCGGTCAGATGCCGAACGCGGCCGATCAGATGCTCGGCGAGATGATGGGCGACGCACCGTTCTGCGACGTCTGCGGCCACGTCACCGTCCGCAACGGGGCCTGCTACAAGTGCCTCAACTGCGGCAACAGCCTCGGCTGCAGCTAGCATCGGCAGGTTGAGGCAGAAATCGAACAGCGTCATCAGAAAGGGGGGCGCCACCGGCGTCCCCTTTTTCTGTGAGCAACGACGATGCAAGGTTCAGGTCGAGAGATGCTGGTGAGCCAGCTTGAGGACGACGTTGGGAAAGAATGGCTTGCCCAGCCATACGGTGCGTTTGTCCAGGAGTACGTGCAGCGGTCTCGCTTCATGGATGTACAGCAGCTCCTGCTTGCCGCGGTAACGCATGCATCGGTGAAGCTGTCGCAATTTGGCTGGGCCGTGGTGCGTTCCCGCCCTGACAGCTGATATGAGCGGGCCGTTGCAGGTCTTGAAGTCCTTGATGACATTCAGGAAGAGTGCATTCGCCTTGGCAAGGAGATCCCATCGATGACAGGGTAAGGTCGAGGTTCGTCGACACCCGCATGGCCGATGGTTGGGATGAGGCGGGCACCGTGAACGCGGGAATTTCGTTGCTGGAGCAATTGGCTGCCACATTCCGGGTTTGGCTTCCAGCGGTTTCGTGAAGCAGAGGATCGACGATGTTGGCAGGGCACTTCAGCATCATCGTGCTGGAGCCTGTGATGCATCGGTCCTCATCGTACTGTCGCTTATCGACGGTTTGGCTCGAGATGTATTCAATGTCAGCATCTTCAGCAAGAGCCGGAAGAGTGCTGATCTGCTGACTGGGGTACTGCTGTCGCCCGCTGCGATTCACTCGCTCGAGACCATTCGGGCCATCTTGGCCATGGATGTGAGCACGACCCGGGTCAAGGGCGAGTTGTCACGCCACGGTGCACTGCATGGCAGAGAACGTGGCTATGACACAAAGCCGAATTCGACCAAGGCATGTGTTGCGTTGATCGCTGTCCTGGAATGGTTGCAGGCAGTGGCTCCGGACAGGTCTCGATAGGTCGTTTCGATTTCGTATTCGTCGTGTCGACTTGCGGGGAGGAGAAGAAGCATCCAATTGTCGAACAGGCACGGCATGTCTCCGAGCGTTACCGACCAGGATCTCATCGAAGGGCTTCGCCGGCTCGGGCTCGATCGGTCGTCGAGTGTGGTCGTGCACGCGTCGCTCCGCTCGTTCGGGCGGGTCGAGGGCGGCGCGGAGGCCGTCTGCAACGCGCTGATCTCGGTGTGCGGCACCGTCCTGATGCCCGCCTTCACCTTCGACGCCTGCGGCGTCTCCTGGGCACCGCCAGGTCACCAGCGTCCCCACAATGCCGCTCGCAACGCGGAAACCTGGGAAGCGTTCGATGCCGAGGTGCGACGCGCGACACCCTGGCGCCGTGACACGCCCGTCGACGCGGACATCGGCGCCATCCCCGAGGCGTTCCGGCGGATGCCGGAGGTCCGTCGCTCCCGCCATCCGCTCATGTCGTGGACCGCATGGGGGAGCGCCGCCCGTGACATCCTGGTCGCCCAGACGTTGTCATCGCCCCTGGCGCCGCTGCAGGAGCTGTCCGGCCGGGACGGCGATGTTCTGCTGCTCGGCGTGGGGCACTGGGCGAACACGACCGTCCACCTGGCGGAGCAGCGATGCGGTCGCTCGCGATTCTGGCGCTTCGGCGTCATCGACGCGGGCATCTGGGTCGAGCTGCCGAACATCCCGGGCGACAGCAGTGCCTTCGGCCAGCTCGACGGGATGATCGAGCCCGTCGCCTCGACCCGGATCGGGAGCTGCGAGGCGCGACGCTACCGCGTGCGAGCAATCTGCGCGGTCGTGGAGGAGGCGATCGCCAGGGACCCGGCGGCGCTGCTGGATCTTGACCATCCCGGCGACGAGCGGACCGGGGCCGCCTGGCGACAGCGGCTGGCGTGCTTGGCGGCCACGGATTGACCGGCACCGCCCGTTGGCTGGCGCTGAGTGAACCGGCGGACGATCCCGTTGGTTGAGTGCAGGGTGCGCTGTCATTCCCGCCTGGGAACGTCCATGGTCTCCGTCCGGTTCGAGCCGATCACCTCGATCCCCTTCGAGCCGATGATGCCGTCGAGCGGGATCGTGACCGTGTACGGCGCGATCATCGTGAGCCCGAAGCCGTGTGGCAGCCACCCGACGACCTCGATGCCCCAGTACTCCGGCTGCTGGACATAGGTGAGTGGCGAGAGCATCACCTCCATGTTGGCGTAGGGCTTCTCGCCCGACACGGCCAGCACGAAGGATCCGGGAGTCACCGTGCGCAGCAGCTCGACCCCGGTGAACTCGAGCAGCCGGAATGACTCGCATGTCTTGAGTCCCGTGAAGCGCGAAGGATCGTGTTGGGTCACCGCATCCGCCATGATGCCCTCCCTTGCGTCTCGATGCCGAATCAAGTTGTCCCGGTGTGAATCCTGTCCGCATCGTATTCCTGTCAGGTAGTGATGTCAACTGGTGGCGTGTCCCCAGGCGCACGCCGGGAGGGCGGAGCCTCGCTCTGGGCCGGTATCCTGGGCGGCGGTCGGCAGGTGCACCCGGCTCGTATCGCCTGCGTCCGGTCGATCTGCGGCATCCCGGGTGGAATCGGTTCGGTGTCGGACGCGCCCAGTCGTCGGGCAATCCTGCGGCGGCGTGGCCCTCCAGCTGGCGCTCGCCGCGCCGGAGAACGTGCACCCGCTCGCGCTGGTGGAGGCGGCGCTGTTCGTCGGGCCCGACGAGGCTGCCTGTCGTGCCGCCCTGCGGCGCACTATCGAGGCGTTCGGCGAAAACACGGTGGAGACGGTCGTCGATGAGTTCATCGACGCGCGCTGACCCGGCTGTTGTCCGACCCTCGACCGCCACCCGCCAGGGGCGTTCGGGCAGGCGGTCCGTGACGCGGGGTCGGTGTTCGAGGGCGAGCTGCCCGGTCTCCTGCGCTGCCGCTTCGGCGACGATGGGGCCCGCCGCGTCATGCAGCCGACACTCTCCATTCACGGTGGCGACAGCATCGCTCGATGGCGTCGCTTCGGGGGCGCACGCCGCTGGATGCTGGTGTGCCCGCCCCACGCCGAAGCGGGTGTCCAGCCGGGAATGACCCACCTCCCGCAGACGCAGGATCCTCGCCCCACCGGCGAGGCCCTCGTCGCCTTCTGGGGCCGTCACCCGGTCTCGGCGGGATGACGCCCGGCGCGACGGGTCGTCAGCGGCATGCCCGTGACCGGTTATTCCTGCGACAGCATGGTGCCCGCGTACAGCGCGTAAGCCGCCGCGCAGCGTCGCATCTCGGCCTCGTCGATGTACTCGTTCGGGCCGTGGGAGACGTCGAGTCGCCCCGCCCCGTAGGCGAAGGCGGGGATCCCAAGCTGGGTGTACCAGCGGATCTCCAGCACGCCCGGACACATCTCCAGAGCCGCCGGTGCATCGCGCACCGCGCTGACGCACTGGGCGAGCGCGAGTCCGGCGGGGTGGTTCGGGTCCGTACTGGCGGGTGGCTGGAGCTGCGTGACCTCGATGGTGACGTCCGCGCCTGCTTCCTCGGCGGCCTCGGTGATGATCCGTTTCATGCGCTCCAGTTCGACCTCGATATCCTCTTCCGGGTTGAACCGGCTGTCGATCGTGAACCAGGCGGACCCAGGCACGACGTTGAAGTTGGCCCCGCTGCCGGACATGCCTCCGACAACGACCATCGAGCCGGGCGCGTCGTCCCCGCTCATCGTGAACGCCGTGTGGCGACCCATCATCTCCCGTGCGTAGTCCTCCAGCGCGGCGGCCACGCGCACCATGTGCTGGAAGGCATTCACGCCACGGTCCGCCTGACCGACGTGGGCCTCCCGGCCGGTGACGGTGACGCGCAGACTCACGGCGCCGCGTGCGGCATTCCAGATGCTGCTGCCGCTCGGCTCGGCGGTGACCATCGCCACTGCGTGCACGTCGATCAGGCCCGCCTCTCGCAGGTGGCCGGATCCCACCACGCTGCCCGTCTCCTCGTCGCACACCAGGTGGATCACGATCCGACCGTCGTCCAGCAGGCCGAGCTCCCTGGCGGCGACCGCGCCGTACAGCATGCTGACGATGCCGCCCTTCATGTCGGCGGTCCCGCGTCCGTAGAGCCGGCCGTCGCGTCGCTCGACGGTGAACTGCCGCCGGTCCTGTGCGGGGACGACGTCGAAGTGGCCGTGGAAGTACATGAGCCGGTCTCCGTCACCCACCGAGCCGCGCACGATGCATGCGTCCTCGAGCGTGCCGGCAGGCGCGAGGTCGATGATCTCCGGAGCCAGCCCGAGGCGCTCCATCGCGCCGTGCAGCACCTCGGCGCAGCGCCGGAGGTTGCGGCCCGGCGGGTTCTCGGTGTCGATTGCCACCAGTGTGGTGACCAGCTCGGCCATCTCGTCGGCACGCGCGTCGAGCCAGTGCTGCACCTCGGCGATGCGATCGGTCATGTGCTCCCCTTTCACGGCTGAGGGCGATCGTCACCAGGTTCGATCACCTGGCAATGATGGCATCCCGAATCCGGAGAGGTAAATGGCCACAAGAGGTTCCCGTGAACTCGACCGAGGTGCGCATGAGGGCATGGGAGCGCCTGCCGAACCCGGGACGTATCCCCCACGCCGTGATAACCGCGTCCCGCTCGTGGAGACCGCCTTCGCGTCTGGGCCCGTGTGGATCCGCGCGGGTCGACCAGGCGTGTCCTGGCACCGTCGAGTCACGACAGGCTGCGTGGGGCTGTCGGGCTGCGCCTCAGCCCCGCCGGCGGTGGCAGGATAGGTGACCAGCGTCTTCCAACCTGCCGGACCGTGGTATTGCCCGACCGCGCTCCCAGCCCCCGGCGTCGGCATCCATCGCGTCGGAACCGTCCGCCTTCGCGTCTGGGCCCGTTTGCCTGGCAGGTCGGTGTCGCCCCGGCCCGTCGTTCGCCCCTCCCCGGCCACCCCATCCATCGGGGCGGGGCCGACCTGGTGTCGGCCCGCGCCCACCACGCCCCATCGGGCATGGAGCGAGCCATCTGCCCACCCGGCCCCGCGTCCCCACAGGACCAGCGGCAACACC